>Ga0210040_10000239_pt1 | contig 96898 bp, 150 predicted proteins | sample CryGeyCG12114_NA_FD_185462 | JGI IMG/M metagenome (GOLD analysis project Ga0210040, IMG submission 185462) | Groundwater microbial communities from aquifer - Crystal Geyser CG19_WC_8/21/14_NA (SPAdes) (version 2) | ecosystem: Environmental > Aquatic > Deep subsurface > Groundwater | place... | reverse complement strand
CCCACTGGGTCAAGGAGATGACCCCTACGGTCGCCCGCCGTCTCTGGGCTACTCTCGCCAAGGGCGGTTACGCCCGCTAGTTTCTTTGAGGGACCCCTTGACGAACTAGGTCAGGGGGGTGTATCTTCTGAATCGAAGTCAGCCAAGGAGTGGCAAACAATGAATCCCCATTTTGAAGCGGCGATCAACCTCCAGAAGACCCTCACCCCCGGGATGGAAGTCGAAGTCCGCTGGACGAACAGCTATGCGGCTTACCGTGGGGCGGCCAAGGTCGTAAAGGTCAACAAGGCGAGCGTCAGGGTTGCCCTCCTTGAGGAGATCCCCACTGTCCACGGGAACGCTTACCGGGTCGGCACGCTCATCAAGGCACCCCTCATTGGCTTCCACAGCGGTATGGCCGAGTGGAGCGTCAACAACGGCATCTTCCCTGCGAAGGTCTGAGGCTATGATCAAGCACCCCCTCAAATTTCCCCTAGCAGAAATCAGAGTTGTGGACGCTGTGGTCAAGGAGCGCATTGACGGAGAAGATGAGTGGATGCGGGTACAGAAGTACATGCATGACCTCAGGCACGCCTTCAACGACTACGCCAAGCACATGCCCAGCATGGGGTGCGGAACCAAGCGCAAGAAGGATCTGTGCGTGTGTGGGCTGGACGATAAGCTTCAGGCACTAGGCTTCCCGCGCACCTTTGGCCCCGCTTTTCCGCAATCAAGTGCAAAGTAGCGCTTGACGAATCCTAGAGAGAGGGTGTATAACTCCTCTCGTAGCACTGCCAAGGAGTGGCACAATGTTCGGAACCACGGAAGCGGAAGTCGAAAGCCTCTATCCCCCCAAGTACCTCGCTGAGCTTCGGGAAGCCTACCGCATCAACCTGATCGACTGGGCCCGTTACACCGGGGGGACGGCAGATGCCTTCAAGGTCGAGTGCCTCAAGATTCTCGACTGGGCACACTACCCTGAGGCCCCGGAGAACTGGGTCTGGGCAGCACGGGAGGCAGTCAAAGAGGCCTTCTTCCCTACCCTCGATAAAGAAGGCGAGTGGTAGTGCTTGACGAACTAACGGATTAGGGTGTAGAACCTAGTTGTCGCTGGCCAAGGAGTGGCAAACAATGGAAACCCTCAACGAGCAGATGAAGACCTGTGCGATGGATACCCTCCGGTACATCGCTTTCGTGGAACCCAAACGGCAGACCCGAGTCGCTTGCGTGAAGGCAATCCACGCTGTCCTTGCCCTCGAATACGGGCATCCCTACCGTGACGCTATGGTCAACAAGCTCTACGGGCACGGCTTCAAGTTTGAGACCCCCTACTTCGCCTGAGGCCCTATGAAAGACCGGAACAGCTACTGGGCCCCCTGCCTGATTCAGGGGTGTGAGGGAAACTCCAAAGCATCCGGGGGAGCCAAAGGATTGTGCCCTGCCCACTACAAGCGGGAAGCCCGGGAGTCTCTCAACAAGACCCCCATCCACAAGCCCCTGAGGCCCGCTCTTACTCGCTTCATGGAGTTGTTTGAGCCTCCTGAGGATGATTCTGTTTGCTGGTCTTGGGTCACGACCTTCGCTCGCCTCTCTGATAGGGGGGAGACCTCTGTGGAAGTCTGGAAGCTCTCCTGGGAGCTTTTCTACGGGCCTATCCCTGAGGGGCACGCGCTTGCTCGGGAGTGCGAGGACAGGCATTGCATCAACCCTAATCATTACTCCCTGGTAGAAGGGATGACCCAGCGGAAGGCCAACATCAAGCGGGGGGAGAATCACTTCAAGGCCAAGCTCTCCAACGAGGAAGTCCAGGCTTTGAGAGAGGACTACGCCTCAGGGGCCTACTCCTTCACGACCCTGGGGGCCAAGTACGGTATCCGTTCGAATTACGCCTGGAGAATCGTCCGGGAGATTTCTCGCACAAGAGGCTAACGCAGCATCCACAATGGAGTGTTCGCATGACCGGTGAAATCGTGAACAGTGATCTTAAGACCGAGCAGCAGCTACTGATGGAGAAGGTCTTCGAGACCAAGCTCACTCGCAATGAGTTGTTCGACCTCATCATTGACTCCCTGGAGAAGGACATCGAGGCCAAGCTCGCACCCCTGAGGGCTGAGAGGGACGCAATCAAGTTCCCCACCCTGACCGAGGCTGAGGCACTGGAGATGCTCACAGGGGCCAAGGAGCGTCAGTTTGTGACTGACACCGGGAACACCTACAGCTTCAAGGGAACGGCAAAGGACAATGAAATGTGGGTCAAGTTTGGGGCTATCGTCCCCAAGTCTGCCCTCCCTACGCGCTTCACCGAGGAACAGAAGTTTGCTAGCTCTGAGCACAAGCGACTGACCAAGAAGATTGAGCCCCTGGAGCAAGAGCTTCGGAAGATCAGCGGGGGCAAGTCTCAGGCACGGCTGGCCATCCTTACCCAGGTGCTGGAATCAACAGACGTGGGTGTCAAGGTGCTCAAGGCAATCGAGAGTGCCAAGGTCCAGGTTCGCCAGAAGATCCTCGCACCCTAATCTCTGCACTCAATTGCGCTGAGGGGCTATGACCTTCACTGAAGTCTGCATGATGATGACCAAGGAGTCTCTGGTTGAGATGCTTGACCAGAGGCTTACCCAGGTGAGCGACCTCCAACGCAAGGCTCACGCCCTCACCCAGGTGATTGTGGATACCCATGCCGAGCACTCGGCTGCCTATGGTCCGGTCATGTGTCCCTGCCCTGCCTGCAATTTAGTTCGCAAGGGTCCTTGACGAACCCTCCAAGTAGGGTGTATCTAAGGGGTGCCTCTTACGGAGAAACCCCATGAAAACCACGAAGCTCTACGAAGTGCGGCGCTACACCGGAGTGGGAGAGAGCAAGAGCATCGGTCATCGTCTCTACCCCCGCCTCCGCGCCCTCAAGATCGTGCGCTTCCTCAAGGCCCGTAAGGTGGAAGCCTATGCCGCTCCCTACGAGGTGACGAAGGCCTACGCCCTCGGGGGCCGAAACTAATTGCAGAGAGTGCTTGACGAACCCTAGAGATAGGGTGTAGAACCTTTCTTGTGGTTAGCCAAGGAGTGGCGCAAATGAATTTCGAAATCTTGAAGAGCCAAATCGGAATCGGAAACCTGATGGCAGTGGGGGCCCGGGAGTTTCAGCGGGACGAGAGCCACACCATCATGTTCAAGGTCGGCAACAAGCCCTACACCAAGCTCATCATCAAGCTTGAGGCGGATGACACCTACAGCGTCCGCTACTACCGGATGAGCCCCAAGACCTACAAGGCGCTCGTTGATGAGAAGGTGGAAGGCGTCTACGCGGAAAACATCGGAGCAGTAGTCCGAAAGATGGGGGACCGATAATGAAGAGCCGAGTGATAGTGACACTCAAGGCTGAGTGCGAGGTGGAGATCCTTGTGGAGCATGGGCCCGATGATGACCCGACAGACCTCAGTAATGCAGAGCAGAACGAGGCCATAAGCAAGGCCGAATCTTGGCCCGGCTGGGAATTCGATTCCGCTCGGGAAGCAACATGAAGATTGAAGACGTGAAGATCGGGATGCGGGTCACGATGACCTCTGGAAAGCTGATGCAGACCGGTACGGTGACTAACCTGGATAAGGGAGAGGGAGTGGTCTGGGTAGAGACCCTCCTGAGGAACGGGGACACTGACGTAGGTGACTGGGACCCTGCCGACCTGGAACCCACGCCTGCCACCTAGTTTCCGCAATCAGTTGCACCCTGTCCCACGCGATCCCCGGACGTGGGCTTAAGTTAGGGGTGGGGAGAGTGAACGGTACCCATTCCGTCCCGTCGTGGCCCCGAACGTAAACCGGGGCATCCCCTCAATGGAGTGAGCTATGGACCTGCAAGTGCGACCCCTGATTGCCTACCTGAAGAAAGAGTACAAGGGCGTCATCAACGACAAGAACCTGTCAGCCGACATGAAGATCGGCTACCTGACTGCTGTGGCGTACCTGGATAACGAAGCTCCCTTCGTAGACCTGCCCAGAGGAGACCTCTCTCACGCCATCCTGGAAGGCCTCACGACCCCCGATAAGGTTCCTTGCCTTGGGAGAGACTGCCCCAACACAACGGTCAACGTGGAAGAGGGTCTCTGCCTGCACTGCAAGAGGGAGGGCCGAGTCCCTTACACAATTCGATTGGTAGGGTCTTGACGAACTAGAGAGGGTGGGGCATATTGCTTTTCGTGGTTGGGCAGAAAGCCCCCACGAAACCGGAGAAAAACAATGAACGACAACCTCTTCCTCCTCAAGCTCCTTGCCCCCCTCAAGAACCCGAACGACAAGCGCAAGACCCTGGTGAAGAAGGGTGAGTACCTGGAAGGGTTCTACGAGGACGGCAAGGCCTACGTGACTCTTCACTTCGCAGACTGGAGCACTGGGGAGTATGTGGCCCGCACGGTCACTTACCTCGCCCCTGAGTTTGAGGATTGTGGTCAGGGTCGCCGCCGCCCCGAGTGCAACCACGGGCCCGCTGGCGAGTGCATGGTCTGTGCTTACGAAAAGCTGATGAGCATCTGAGATAGGCCTTGACGAACCCCTGAGAAGGGGTGTAGAACACCAGTGCAGGGCAAACGCAGGACTCCCAAGGAGTGGGACACAATGAAGACCCAACTTGAAGCGCTGAAGGAAGTCCTTGATGCCGCGAAGAAGGCGCACCACGCAGCCCGCGTGGCATACAAGGCAGCTGAAGCGACAGAGCATGAGACCTACCTCAAGATGCTGGGTGCCGAGTGCGCCTATGAGTACCTCGCTGCAATGGAAGAGGTAGCAGCAAAGAAGTAAGCGCTTGACGAACCCTGGAAGCAGGGTGTATAACGGCTGGGCAGGGACAAACCGAAGCAACCCCAAGGAGTGGGAAAATGGCTCAGATTGACGGATTTGACGCGGCGCTTGAAGTCTTCAACACCAAGCTCAACGCTCTCCTCGACACCTACTACAGCATCAACTACCCGACCCAGCGCCCGGTCATTACCTACGAAGTCGGACCCAAGTATGTCCGAGTGGTCCGGACTAGCACCCACGGGCAAGACCGTAGCGTGTACGGATTCATTGCTCGGGAGACGGGCGCCCTCCTGAAGGCGGCCAGCTGGAAGGCCCCTGCAAAGAACTTCGCCCGGGGCAACATCTTCAAGGAGGGAACGGCTGGAATGGGCCCCCACAGCATCGGGTGAGCGCAACTGATTGCAGATACCCCTTGACGAACTATCGAAGAGGGGTGTAGAAGGAGTGCATGACCTTCGAGACCAGAGCAGTGCTTGGCAGCCGGTACGTGAAGCTTGAGAACATGAAGACCCACAGCTACAGCGAGGGGGAAGCAAAGACTCTCTGCAAGCGGATCAAGGAGGAAGGCCTCGCGGATGTCTACGCGGACAAGCCGGATAAAGCCCCCACCTGCCTCGTCTGCCTCAAGAGGGACCCCCGCTTCAAGGAGTAAGGTTGACGGGCCTACCCAAAGGCCCCAGGATTGACTCTGGGGGCCCGATTAGGAGAGACCGTGACCGAGTATGACCAGAAGCTCCTGGATGCGCGAGAGAAGCTCCTGGGGGCTCTGAGGGAGATCGAAGTCCTGTATGACATGAGTCCCGAGGATGCCAAGCCGCTCGTAGCGGAGAGGGTCCTCTACCTCAGGAACAGGCTCAAAGAGAGTGAGCGGTACATCACCCACTAACCTGCATTCAGTTGCACAAAGCTCTTGACGAACCCTAGAGCGCGGGTGTAGAAGGAGTGGGTAACCCGGGCTGACAAGCCCACTGCCAAGGAGTGGCGAACATGAAGACCGCGAAGAAGGCCCCCACGAAGAAGATCAACATCAGTGTGGCGGCCACGAAGGAGGCGCTTGAGAAAGCAGCGGCCAAGGCCGGAATCAGCGTGGAAGGCCTCCTCATTGAGACGGCCACGATGGATCACACCTGGGGCCACAACGTGGGTATGTTCTTCGCGGGACCTGAGGCAGAGCGCGCGGCAAAGTGGTTTGCTAAGTGGGCCCCGGTTGTCGTTGACGGTAGCTACAACGCCCAGCGGAGCTTCGGAGAGCCCACCCCCATGTACCGGAGTCACTTCAAGCCCAACGGGTGCATCACTCACTTCCGGGGGCATGAGAACAAGGACCCGGACCCCCGTAGCGAGTACCTTACCGGTTACGCTGTCAGCTTCGTTTACTTCCCGGACTTCGACTAATGGAATACCAAGACTTCCTTCAGATACAGAGCGCGCTTACCCTGTCCGGGTCAGTCATTGACCGGATGGGAGTCCTAGAAGAGGTGGTGTCCCTCAGCTTCCCTACAGAAGAGGACCGGGATCGGGTCATCCGTTACCTGGATCGAACAGGTTATTTCCAGGTGCAGGTACTGAGAGGGTGCGGTCTAAACATCACTCGCTTCTAAAAGAAGCTTGACGAACGCTAGAAAGAAGGTGTAGAAGGAGTGGGGGCGCTCAAGCCCCTTCCCAAGGAGTGGGTATGAAGGCGACTGGCGAGTGGTATGCAGCAAATGGTGGGGCAGAGCTTCCCTACCTCACCCGCGAGGGGGCCCGAGTCCTCTATGTGTTCAACTACGGAACCCGCGAACACGGCTACCTGAACCTGGACAATGATCTGGTTTACAAGGACGAAAACCTCAAGGAGCTTTTCTGAAGCCCATCTATACGCCCGCACCTGACTTCAAGACCTCCTACGGTGACACTCCTCTGGAGGCCCTGGCGGTTACCGTGGATGACGTTCCTCGGGGCTTCATCTACCGGGGGGCCTCAGGCTTCTGGTACTGGCACATCCCGGCAAGGTTCCTGGATAGCGTCACCCAGGAAGGCCACCTCCCCAGGATGAGCAGGCTCCAGGCTGTAGAAGACCTGATGAGCAACTGGACCCGTAAAGCAGCCCGTATCTACCTCCCAATCAAGGCAGACATCCCATGAAAGTGACTCTGAAGCTCGCCAAGGGCTTGAACGGGAACCGACCCTACAAGCTCTACCACGATGGTGTTCTAGTCGGGATAGTCACCCGGAACCCCGCCAAGAAGTGGAGTTACCTTCTCCCTGTGGGCACGGGCAAGGACTACAAGACCCGGAAGGCGGCCCTCAAGGACATGATTGCTCGGCTCACCCCTCCGAAAGAATATGAGACCGACTACAAGAAGTTCCTTGACGAACTAGGGGTATAGGGCTTAGAGTCTTTTTTGTGGGCAGGGAAAAACCTCTGCCCCTCCCAAGGAGTGGGAAATGGCTACGACGCACCTCGCAACGAACCTCAAGAGTCGCTTCGGTTGGAACATCATCACCTTCTGCACCGGTCGCGCTATGAGCAACATCTTCGCGGGCACCAGCGAGTTCACGGAAGTCACCTGCAAAAGCTGCCTCAAGAAGATGGCCAAGAACCCCCTCCCCACGGTGACAGCGTGATCCTCACTCTCCTCCTTGCCCTCCTCACGACCTCAATTCTCGTCACCTACGAAATCCAAGGGTGAGGTAGGTATCTTCAATACGGTTTGAGACCCGACACAATTGAGGCATGATTGGCGTACAAGCCCCTGGAGGGTCAGTGCGCCAAGTTGAGGAGTTCCTCAAAAGACTAAACCAAGGGAGATTCTGCGACACCCCCGAGTGTCCAAACCTTCCTGCCTCTATGGCGTGGCGCTGTGATCCCTGTCTGAAGGCCCTGGCTAAGGGTCAGGAGCTTCCGAAGCGCAAGGAGGCTACCAGCACCTGCCAGCTTTGTTATCGTCGCTTAGAGAAGCCCCTGAGCCCGCACAAGCTCTGCCCTACCCATATGAAGCAGTGGGGGGCGTCCTATGAGTGCAATCAATTGCTGAAGCAGACGACCAAGGGGGCGATCCAGCCCAGCACCATCAAGCACTTTGTCTGGATGTACGTCATGAGGATTCACAAGGGGGGGTAATGCGCATTCTGGTCTGTGGTAGCAGACACCTTAAGCGCCAGCACGTCAGATGGATGCATGACCGTCTAGCCATCTATGAGGGTCCCGTTACCCTGATTGAGGGCGGGGCCAAGGGGGCAGACAGAATCGCAAGAAGGCTTGCTAGGTGGGTCTTCAAGTGGGAAGTGAAGACCTACGAAGCAGACTGGGAGATCTACCACAGGCGGGCAGGACCCATCAGGAACGGCAAGATGCTCCGAATGGGAAAACCTCTTCTGGTAGTGGCCTTCCACGTAGACCCATCACTAGGCAACGGCACCCTCGATATGGTGACCAAGGCTAGGATGGCAGGAGTAGCGACCCAGGTGCATATCTTTGGACCTTTGGTTTGCCGCAAGTTGACAAACCATGTAGGGCAGCCTTAGGGTGTTTCTGGGGGGTAGACCAATGGAGTGGTCAGGCAGACAGCAGGAACAATCACAGGGAAGGCAACTTGGAAGAGGCAGATGATTCCTGGCTCCCGCCGTATCTCGTCAAAAACTCACCTGAAGAACGGGCGTATCTTCTAGGCAAGATTCGCTCACTCGATAAGGACGTTCACGCCTCAGCAGAGGCCAGAAAGCGAGACCGCAAGAAGTCCACTGAATCCCGTGAGAAGGAACTGAAGGCAGCAAGAGACCAGTACGAAGCCAAGCTTGCAGAAGTCCCGAATCTCAATGTTCTGAAGACTGAGTTGGTTGCGGCCCAGAAAGGCCTTACTCGGCTCTCAGAGGAGAACAAGGCTCTCGCCAAGGAACTGAAGGAAGCCAAGTCAGGCTTTACACCTCCTCCCTCCCCCTTCGATATCGTCCAGGGGCTCACCCGCGAAGAACTGGCTGAAGTCGTCTACATCTGCAAGGAAGGCATCACCCTCCTCAAGTGGTTCATTGCAGCCCACGAGAGGGACAATCTTTCAGATGAGCAGTTTGAGCTTGCGATCAACATCGCAATCAAACGCGCCAATCTACTTTTCACCCGGTTCGATAAGCGAACCGTGTTTAACCCGAAGCAAGTGAAGGAGTCACTATGAGCGATGCACTGGTTTACGAGCCGACTGAAGAGCAGGTTACGAAGGCCCACGCGGACATTGCCCAGTACCTGTCCTGGTACGGCAAGGGCACTGGCTTCACCCAGAGCCGTCAGGCAGTCTTTGCCGCTGTCATCCTCATCCGTGAGGAGATTGCCAAGAGCGCTGCCATTCGCAAGGAGTTCGTGGATGCACTGGCCATCCTGAAGGGCATCCATGCGGAGTTGAATGACCTCCACAAGGAGGCCAAGGCTCCCAAGCTTCGGGACACCCTGAAGCCTGATCCCAAGCCCAAGAAGATCGCTGGCAAGATCGCTGGGTACAACATCCGGGGCACCCCCATCACCCTGGCTGGAGCAGTGGCTATTGAGCGCCAGAAGGCCAACACCTTCTTCACGAGCAAGAAGGCCCTGGCGAAGTACAAGAACAGCCTGAAGTTCTGAGTCCTCCGCAACTGGTTGCACGGGGGAGTACCCCTCCCCCTCCTCCCTACAAAAGGACCAATGTACCTCCGACACCTGAAAGCACTTACCGATGGACTGGTCACTATTAGGGTTAATCCCGTAGGAATCAAACTTTCGCGTCTGGACTTAATACTTCATCTAGGGAACAATTGGGACGCAGATAAGGCCAACGACCTGTTGCTATCTCTGGGGTATGCAGACCTTGATCTGGTCTACCTCCCAAGCGAGAAGCTCTTCAGGCTGAAGGCGAAACTTCCGGAGTAACGTCCCGTATGCCGACCTACCGCGAGTTGCAGGCCCAGGTGGAGAAGCTGAACGAAGACCTGAGGGAAGCGGAGAGGCGGGAGGGGGCGTTTGTATCCGCCATGAGGACCCTCCATCGAGAATGGATGTACTGGCGTGATGAGGCCCTAGCTTCTGACCGCAAATTTGCGGTATTAAAGGCCCACGTCACTCGAATGGAAGGGAAGCGGATCAATGAAAGAAACCTACACGCTCAAGAATCACGACGGTCGGATTCTCCAGGCCAAAATCACATCCGTGATGAAGGTGGATCTTCACTACACTCAGGCAGTAGCGAGGGGTCTGAGGCCCTACATCATCAGGGACTCTGATGGGAAGCTGATGAACCTCTCGGTAAACACGCGCGGGGGAGCCCTTTGCGCGCGAGTCTCCGAAGCCGCATAAGCGTTTGACAAACCAATTTGTACGGGTCTAAAGTCAGGCCCGTCACAGCAGTCATCCAATGGAGTGGACGATGGGCAATCAATTTCAGGCAGTTTCGGGGGGTTTTATGTGCGGTGAAATCGTTATGTCTGCACGTATTGCATGTAAGTGCGGTTCTGAGGCATATGCAGAGGCGTCTTCTGTGCCCCAGGCTGAGAGTCACTTCCGGAAGCTAGGTTGGAAGAGGGTTGTCCATCTGAAGGGTTCGCATACCCCCGCTCAGTGGCAGTGCAAGGGATGCGTGCCCAAGTTCACCCATCCCACCCTTCACATCACGGAAATGACAGGCACATGAGAACCACACTTCGAATCCTCCAGCTTCGCCTCGACTGGGAAGAGAATCGCATCATCCACCTCAAGGAAGACCTTGAAGTGACCCAGAAGCGGGTTGAAGAGTTGAAGCAGGAGATCGAGTCCAAGAAGTCTGACCCCAGTAGTTTCGTAGAAACCGCTGAAGATACCCATTCACCTGACTAAATGAACTACTCAGACATCCTCAAGGGCAACAAGTCAGAGACCATCACTGTAGTCGGGATGGACTTCCTCACAGAGCCCTTGGGGATGACTGACCATGAGTTCCGGCTCATGCGGACGAACCCCAGCTACTGGGAGTACAGCATCTACGACGGTGAATGCCGTCATGCGTGCGTGTCCTGCGACATCTGTGAGGAGTTCTGGAATCGCTACACCCCTCTCAGGAAGCAAGAGAAGCTGGTGCAACTGGTTGCAAATGTGGTGGCGGGGGCAGCCGCTGCCTTTACCTTCTTCAGTGCTGGGCTCATGCTCGGCGGGACTCTCCGATGAACGTCTCCCTCGTAAGCGTCACAACCCCGGATGCATCCCTCCAGACGCTGGGCATCAAGACCGCTGAGGACTTGGTTGCCTTTACAGCTAGGGTGAGCAACCCGGGCAACCAGATGAGCACGGAGACCGCACCTCGCCTCCTCAAGTACCTTGCGAAGCACAAGCATTGGAGTCCCTTCGAGATGGTCAGCATGACCCTCCAGATCGACACCTCCCGCGCTATTGCTGCCCAGATGCTCAGACATCGCTCCTTCTCCTTCCAGGAGTTCAGCCAACGGTATGCAGTGGCGGACATGGGCTATGAGGAGTACCGGGCACGTCGCCAAGACCTGAAGAACAAGCAGAACAGCATCGATGACCTGCCTCCCGAGACGATTGAAGCCTTCAGGGAGGCCCAGGCAGAAGTCTGGAAGCTGACCGTGGATCGTTACCTCAAGATGCTCAAGCTGGGGGTGGCCAAGGAGCAGGCCCGGATGCTTTTGCCTCTGGCGACCACTACGCGGCTCTATATGTCAGGGTCCCTCCGCTCCTGGATTCACTACCTGGAATCCCGTACCGCTGTGGAGACCCAGCTGGAGCACCGGGAGCCTGCTGAAGCCATCAAGGCCATCTTCATCGGGCAGTTTCCTGCTACCTCTGAAGCCCTCTGGGGCCTCCCACCACAAGCGGAACACACGGTCTACTGAAAGGAGCACACCTTGATTCGAGGCCTTCTCTGGCTCATCCCTCGTATCCCTAAGGGGCTCTGGAGGATGGCGGTCTTTTTCTGGTGTGCCCTTGTTGTCTGGCATGACTGGGATGACACCACCACCTGTAAACGCTGTGGGTACTGGGGAGGCATCGGGCAATGAAGAAGGAGAAGGAATTGAAGCTCAACGGCAAGCACATCGCTCCCGTGGACCTTGAGGACTACATTGACCGGCGCTGCAAGGAGAGCCCCGAGTTCGCCCGCGCGTACAAGCTTGAGAGTGCCAAGCATCGGATGCTCCTTCTCATCCACGGCATGGAGAACGGCAGCCAGAATCTCTTTGCCGACCTCAAGAAGCTTCGGAGGGAAATTGAGGCCCTCTAAGTACCCATACGGGTATTGCGTCTGTAAGCGTGGGTCTCGCAAGAACGGGCCCCATTACTTCGCACTCGGTCCCCCTAAGAAGCTCCCGGAGAAGTCCTGGGAGGGCCCGGATAGAGAGACCGTCCGAGAAGCCGTCCTTGACGCAGAAGCACACTCAAAAGGCCTTATTTCATGACGGATATCTCCAAATGCGGGAAAGAGTCCTGCAAGTGGAAAGACAGCTGCTACCGCTACACCGCTCCCTCAGGGCATTGGCAGTCCTGGATATCGCCCCCTGAGCCCAAGCCTGATGGCTCTTGCCGCCTTTACATGCCCATTACACAGGTGACCAAATGAGTTGGAACTATCGAGTCTTGAAGCAGAAATACACGGACCCGAAGACCGGGGCAGTCGAATACTCCCTGGGTATTCATGAGGTGTACTACGACAAGGAAGGCAAGCCGAACGGCTACACCGAGGATGAAGCGGTAGTCGTGATCTCCGAGGATGAAGGGATTGAGACCCTGGGGGAGATTCTGGGCATGATGCGGAAGGCTTTGACCCTTCCTGTCCTCACTCCGGAGGATTGCGGAGGAGAATCCAATGCCGACTAAAGCAGAGCAGGTGGATGCACCCGCTGGTAAGAGCGGAGAGCATGAGAAGCTGGCCAAGAAGAAGGCCATCCGCAAAGAGCGTAGAGAAGGCAAGAAAGACCCTGAGAATGCCCCAAAGAAAAGGGGCTACAAGGGCTGGACCTACTGATATTCGCTTCTGTACCATTACCTCCCCCCTTCGTTGTGAGTACCTATGTCCCTGCTTGACCCCCGGTCTACCTATGCGCCGTTCGAATACGATCAGGCCTACGCCTACTGGGAGCAACAGCAGCAGAGCCATTGGCTTCACACTGAAATCCAGATGGGGCCCGACATCAGCGACTGGAAGACGGTCCTGACGGCAGCCGAGAAGAACGTCATCGGCAACATCCTCAAGGGCTTTACCCAGTCAGAGATCTTCATCCAGGAATACTGGAGTTCGATGGTCTCCAAGTGGTTCAAGAAGCCCGAGATTCAGATGATGGGGGCAGCCTTCTCTTCCATGGAGAGCGTCCACGCAGTCAGCTACGCCTACCTGAATCAGTCCCTGGGGCTGGAAGACTTCGATGCCTTCCTTCAGGAGCCTACGGCCAAGGCAAAGATCGATCGACTCATCACGACCAAGGGCAAGACCCCCGCTGAAATCGCGCAATCGATTGCAATCTTCAGTGGCTTCAACGAGGGAGTGAACCTCTTCTCCTCCTTCGCTGTCCTCCTCAACTTCAGCCGCTTCAACAAGCTCAAGGGCGTGGGGCAAATCATCGCCTTCAGCATCAAGGATGAGTCCCTCCATTCGGATGCCGGTTGCTGGCTCTTCAGGACCCTCATTTCAGAGTTCCCAGAGATCTGGACCGATGAATTGAAGGCCACCATCTACTTCGCAGCAGAGACCTCGGTCCGGCTGGAAGACGACTTCATCAACAAGGTCTTCGAGATGGGTTCCGTGGAGGGGCTCTCAGCCGAAGACATCAAGGTCTTCATCCGTAACCGCTGCAATGACCGGTTGGAGAAGCTGGGGCTCAAGGGCATCTACAAGGACCTGGATAAGACCGTCCTTGAGCGTATGTCCTGGTTTGATGTGCTGTCCGGGGGCGTCAATCACAGCGATTTCTTCGCTAGTCGCGTTTCCGATTACTCAAAGGGTACCAAGGATTTCAGCAGCATCTGGGGAGACTAAATGATCAACATGACGCTTGAAGAGTTAAAGGCAGCAGATGAGGCACCCCCCTGGATGACACAGGAGGGCTTTGACACCCTCCGAGGTGGCTACCTCCTTCCCAGTGAAACCCCGCGAGCGATGTACCGTCGCGTGTCCATTGCAGCAGCCTCGCACTACTCGGAGGCCCTCGCGTGGGAGAACAAGTTCTTCGATGCCATGTGGCGCAACTGGCTGTGCCTTGCGAGCCCTATCGCCTCCAACATGGGCACCAATCGAGGCCTCCCCATCAGCTGCAACAGCATCCACGTCGGGGACTCGGTTGACTCCATCTTCGGGAAGGCCCACGAGCTTGCGATGCTCTCCAAGAATGGGGCGGGCGTCGGCATCTACATGGGGGACATTCGGGGGCGTAACCAGTCCATCAGTGGCAACGGGAAGTCAGAGGGCATCATCCCGTGGGCCAAGGTTTATGACCAAGTGACCGTCTCTGTGTCCCAGGGCTCTACTCGCCGGGGGGCCAGCGCGGTCTACCTGCCCATTGAGCACTCTGACATTGACGAGTTCCTCAACATCCGGCGTCCCGTGGGAGACCCCAACAGGCGCTGCCTGAACCTCAACCACGGAGTCTGTATCTCGGATGAGTGGATGCGTGCCCTGGCAGCTGGGGACCCTGAGAAGCGCACCCTCTGGCAGGAGATTCTGAAGAGCCGGGTGGAGACTGGAGAGCCGTACCTCTTCTTCACGGACAACGTGAACAACCAGAACCCGGAGAGCTACAAGAAGAACGGGCTCACGGTGAAGACCTCCAACATCTGCACCGAGATCTTCCTCCACACGGACCCTGAGCACACCTTTGTGTGCTGTATCTCCTCCCTCAACCTCGTGAAGTGGGATGAGTGGAAGGATACCGACCTCCCGGAGATTGCCGTTCGCTTCCTGGATGCCGTGCTTGAAGAGTACATCCAGAAGGCCGCTACCAAGCCCGGCCTTGAGTCTTCGAGGCGTTCGGCTATCAAGGGGAGGGCCATCGGGATCGGCGTCCTGGGGTGGCATACGCTTCTCCAGAAGAGGAATGCCCCGTTCGATTCGTTCGAGGCCATGATGCTCAACGCTGCCATCTTCAAGAACATCCGGACCAAGGCAGAGGCGGGGTCTCGCGCGCTTGCTCTGGAGCTTGGGGAGCCGGAGTGGTGCAAGGGCACGGGCATGAGGAACACCCACCTCCTTGCCGTGGCTCCCACGGTGAGCAACTCCCTTATCTCGGGAGGCCATAGCGCGGGTATCGAGCCCCTGGCGGCCAACATCTACTCCCAGAAGAGCGCCAAGGGGACGTTCATCCGGAAGAACCCGGTCCTGGAGACCGTGCTTGAGGGGCTAGGCAAGAACACCCCGGACGAGTGGAAGAGCATCAACGAGAACGCGGGGAGCGTACAGCACCTGGACTACCTCTCGACCGAGCAGAAAGAAGTCTTCAAGACCGCTCGGGAGATCAACCAGCACGCCATCATCAAGCAGGCTGCCCAGCGTCAGAAGTTCATCGACCAAGGGCAGAGCATCAACCTGTTCTTCGGTGCGAACGCCCCGGTCAAGTACATCCATGAAGTCCACATGGAAGCTTGGAAGGCCGGTATCAAGAGCCTCTACTACCTCCGCTCGGAGGGAGTGCTCAAGGGTGACCTCGCATCAAGGAGCAAGGAAGAGTGCTCAGCTTGTGAGGCCTAAATAAAAAACCCCGGGACCAGCCCGGAGTTCGCCCCGAAGGGCTCTACTCGAAAGGGTGGGGCCCTTTCTACTTGTAGCTACGACCGTTGAAGATGAAGTGGTCACCAAGCCAGCGGATGATGTGGACGCTATTTCGACCATCCGGATAGGTGTAAACAACGGCTGCCTCGTTGGCCCATGCACCGTCTTCACCCTTCATGAAGCTGGGGTCCATCGTCCTGCCTGCCCCGACCATATAGGCCTCCCATCCACCGTGCGCGCTGGGGATGCGGGCGTATCCAGGGCGGTGAGTGTGACCGACAAGGACAGTCACTCCCGGGCGACCCCAGAGCATCGCGGATGCGTGGGCGTGGTGCTTGGGGAAGCGACGACCGGGGTACTGGTGACCATGGATGTAGAGGACAGAGCCTTCCTGGTAGCGCTCCTTCTCCCCGACCCATTTCACTCCGCAATCAGTTGCACCCGTATCGCGCATGAAGCGGGTCCAGAAGCCTTTCACGAAGCTCGGAGAACCCCGCTCAAGCGCCCGAACCATAGCGTTCTCGTGGTTGCCTTCGATCCAGGTGAGCTTGGTCTTGGGTCCGGCAGCATCCCGGACTTCGTTCCACCTCAATTTCAACTCCTCACAATCCTCCTCATAGGCAGGTTTGAAGGCGTCTGGAACGTGCGCGGAACCTGAGCCACCCTCTGCGAAATCACCGACAGCAATGAAAGAATCAGGGGATAAATCGTCAATCAGCGCGAGCTTGGCTTTCCAAAAAGCCCCATTGTTGTTCCCGCTCTGGTCGTGATGATCATCAAAGGATGCGAAAGTCACGCGAGGCTTTGGGCTCATGGAACATGATTTTCTCAATTTTCTTGAGCTACGTCCAGTCACCCTAGAAAAGTCTGTCAAGCCCTTCTTTGGAAATTGTGCCGATTAGGAGTACACTTTCAGGAATGAGCGCTATTCACCTGACCTACAGTGTCTTCTGGGGCAAGCTGGAGAAGTGCTGGATTGCCATTTGTCACCAGTCCCCACAGATCTCCTGGATCTCAGAGACCCCTGAGGGGGCAATCCAGGGCATTGTCTCGGCCATTTCAGAGCTTCAGCGGAAGGGCTAGTCCCAGCCGTTTTCGTGAATTTCGCCTCTTGGGTTATTCTGACGCAACTTTGCCCCCGGAGACCCCCTTGAAGACCCTCGCCAAGCTCGTCTTTGCCCTGACCCTCATCGTCAGCTGTATGGCTGATGCTGCTTACCCCAACGTGCTCCCGGTCCTGGTTTCCCAGGTTCCGGCTGTGGACCCGGCTGCAAGCCTTCCCACCTCTGCCATCCATGTGGATGCGGACTTCACCGACCTCATCACGCTCGGGATGAAGATGGCGACCAGCAAGAACTACGCTGGCGTGATCGTGCTTCTCCTCCTGGCGGCAGTGAAGCTTGTCCGTAACTTCGGGCGGAAGATCCCTTACGTCCAGAAGTTCGAGTGGCTGTGGACGGAGCAGGGCAAGTTCGCTCTCTACGTGGGCGGCTCTGTGCTCGGAGCAGTGGCTTCCTCGGTTGTGGCGGGCGGGTTCTCTATCCCGACCATCCTACAGGCTGTCATCCTCGGTCTCGCGGGCTACGCTGTGGACCAGCGCGCCAAGGCCAAGGTTGAGGAAGTGAAGGAGAAGGCTGTGGAGAAGGCCAAGGTCGTTGCAGCTGCTGCCACGCAGGATGACCTCACCAAGTACCTCGACAAGGGTGTGTAAGATGCGAAAGATGGCCCTGATGTTGGCCATACTCACTGCCGGATCTTCCTTCGCGGGGGACCCGGCAGTTGTGTATGCGCAGCGTGGCGCTCTTGAATTGCCTCTGGGCAAGGATGTGCCGGTCGAAACCAAACCCAGTGTCATCGTTGTGGGGCCCGGCTACTGGATGACAGAGGCCAAGGTACGGGCTCGATACGAAGAGACCCTTGCGTACAAGTATCGTGCGGAAGAAGCAGAGAAGAATGCCTCTGAGTACCCTCACAAGGTGTTTCTCCTGGGTACAGGCATCGGATTCGCTCTTTCCTGTGTGGTATTCGGGGTCGTAGCTCTGACCAAGGACTAGTCCGCAATTGATTGCGGAGACTGAGGGCGGTACTCTCGACGGGACTTCTCACTCCTTCGAGGCCCTATGCGTTACTTCGCAGTCATTGCCGCTCTTGCATTCGCAGTCCCGTCTTACGCCCAGACCATTTCTCATGGGATCGTGGAGACCCAGAACCTCACGGGCACGGACCCCACGGCCATCACCCAGGGGACCAACCTTCGCGGGATCGCGGGCTACCAGATTGTCCTCTGTGCAGCGACGGGTAACACCCTCTCTGGAGCGGGAACCCTTCAGGCTGACTACTGGGATGAGGCGATTGCCGAGTGGATGCCTGCCCCTGCCTTTGACTACGCCCTGTCCGCACGTAACGCGGGCAAGCGTTGCGCGGTGTTCCCCAACGTGGCTCAGGCAGTCTCCTACGGGCGTATCCGCTTCACCCCCAAGGGCATCACGGTCTCCGGTGGAACTACCGTGACCATCCACTACCGTTCGCAGAGCCGGTAATCAGCCATGAGAATCCTCCTCCTACTACTTGTTGCGACCACGGCGGGGGCTCAGTCTCTCCCCCGCTTCAAGAACGATTTCCACGGGCCCAGCCCCCTGATGAATCAGTCCATGGGGGCGGTAGATGCCCTCTTGTTCAGCTTCCTCCCCACCTTGGGCACCAGTGACTACGCCACGGGCGTGATGCCTGCCTCAGCACTGGGAGATGCCGTCACCTTCACCCGTTCCAGCACGGCCACCTGTACCAATTCAGCCGGTACGATGGTGACCCTGGCAGTCAATCAGCCGTGTGTGGAGGCCAACGGGCTCAGGGCTCATCCTGCCGTGACCAACGCGATCTTCCAGTCCGAGACTGTGGATAACGCTTCGTGGGTGAAGTCCAACGTCACAGCTACTGCCAACTCGACCATTGCCCCTACCAATGCCACGACAGCAGATACTCTCGCGACCACAGTTGCGGGTGGGTACGCAGAGTCAACGACTGTGGCATCTGCCAATACGACCTATACCGCGAGCGTCTACGCCCGATCCGTAACAGGAACCCAGGCCTTCGCTCTGGTGCTCTACAACACCACAGGGGCAGCAGCCCTCTGTACGTCAGCGGTTACCCTGACCACGAGCTTCCAACGGGTAGTCTGTACCAGCACCTCAGCTGGCGGCGTCAACATGACGGCTCGTCTCTATCCCGGAGGAGTCGCAGGCAGTGGGACGGCAGTTGTCTGGGGGGCTCAGGTTGTAATCGGCCCTTACGAGTCCCGATACGTGGCCACGACCACAGCAGCAGCCACAAGCGCGGATGAGCGAATCACCTTCCCCCAACCCGCTGGGCTCAGCACCTCCAAGGGGTGTACGAAGGTTTGCGTCGTTCCTACCTGGACGGGGGCTAATCCTGGGTCAGCCTCGAAATACTACCTGACCAGCAATGCCCCTCGATTCGCCTTCACGGGAGCAGCTAGCGCCAACTTCCAGCTGTTTGATGGTACTCGTACCGCCAACGTCTCGGGTGCCTACGTCGCAGGAGTGAAGAAGTGCTACGTTTCATCCTGGGACACGGGTACAGGCCTCTTGAAGGTGGCAAACCTTGCCAGTGGATTGAGTGGAACGACGGCTGGATTCGTCGGCTTCAGCGCATTCCTTGGAAACGTCCCTGTTGGAAGTAGCGCAACCAACCCCAACGTCTGGATTCAGGATGTCCGGATGGGTACCTCGGAAGGGATGTGCCTATGATGCCGAACCAAGAGAAGAACGCGAAGTACACCAAGTGGTTCATGCTGGGGGCCCTCATCATCATCCTGGTTGTGGATGTGATCCTGGGTCTCCTCCGCAATGCCCCGACCATCAGCAGAATCCTTGCTGAGAAGGCCTACGCCAACCCCCTCTTCGGGATGGTCATCGTCTTCGCAATGGGGGTTTTGGCCGGACATTTCTTCTGGGTCCAGCGGGTTGAGAAGCTCACTCAGAAAGACGTGTAGCTGCAATCAATTGCCGATGCTGGTATTCTCGGGGGGTCAGGCGCTAAACCTGTCCCCCTTTCCTTTTCAGGAGTAACCCATGGCCAATCAGTCCTATACGCAGCTGAAGAAGATGCTCCTTGATGGTGGCGTCAACTTCGATACTGACGACATTCGCGTGGTCCCGGTCCAGACCTCCGGTGGTGGCACGAACTACACCTTCTCGGCGGCCCACACCAACCTTGGCCAGATCGTGGCGGGCGCACGTACCTCTGCTCCTGTCTCCCTGACCAATACGACCACGACGGGTGGAGTGTTCGACGCGGATGACATCAGCTTCGCGTCCATGACGAACGGTCTGACGACCCACGGTCTGGCCATCTACAAGTACAACGCCTCTGAGGCCGCTGCCTCGCTTCTCTACTGGTTTGACACGGGCATCAGCAACTTCCCCCACCTCGGTAATGGTGGTGCCCTGAACATCCAGTGGAATGCGTCCGGTATCTTCTCCATCACTGGCTAAAACTCAGCGGGGCTCTGAACTATGGCTTCTTACGTCCAAAGTCCCGCTGCCCAGGTTGGCCTTGATGGGTCACGCTCTTCCATCAGCCGTACCTTTGTCTTACCGGTCGCGAGCCGGTTGCTTTTCGACTACACGGCTTCAAGTGAAGGAGGGTACGACACCTTCTTCTACCGGATCGATTCCGGTGAATTGCTTCCTGCGAACCGGGGAGCTTCTGGAGCCAAGAGCGCTACCCTGTCCTCCGCTGTTCTTCCGGCAGGCACCTACGTCATCAGCATTGGCTATGACAAGGACGGTGGCGTCTCCTCCAATGGTGACTGGGTTCGCTGCACGGAGATTCGGCGCACGGTTAGTGGCGTCCTTGCAGAGACCTTCACCTTCGAGGGCACCAATGGGGTCGGTCCTCCAACGGGCTGGACGGTCAACACGGATGACGCAAGGCTCGCAGGTGCGCACCCCTGGACCTTCCACACAGATGTGGTGGAGGAACCCTCTCCCACGGTCACGTCAGCAGCGCCCCTCGGTACCCTTGAGGTTGTTGCCGTCTCTCCGGCAGCTGTCATCCCCACAGGGGCAGCTGAGATACCTCATGACGTGCTCTACATGGGACCCGGGGGTGTTCATACCGCCACCATCGGGGCAAGGGATGCGACGGTCCCTTTTGGGGTCCTGGCACTGGCAGGTAGCTTCCCTACGCGAACCGCTGGGGCTCGCACGGGTGTAGCTCCCGCTGGTAGCGCTCTATCAATTGCCAATGCCTTTGCTCCCACGGCTCTGAGCATCACGGGGGTGGTAGTTCCCCTGGGTATTATGACGGTCGTGGGAGTTGCCCCGACCATCACGAAGGGTGGGATCACTTCCGAAGTCTTCCTCACGGGTCAGCTGGGTCAAGAGAGCTACGTCCCTGAATCGGACGTGCCTCCTGTCCTGGCAGTTGCTCCTGTGGGAAGCCTGTCCCTGACAGCTGCCACGCCCTCCGCTTCTATCTCGGGAGCTACCGCTTTCGTACCGGCTGGGGCTTTCTCGTTGTCCGTCAGCACCCCGACCTCCATCCGGGGGGCCCGGAGTGCAACCGTTCCGGCAGGGGCAGCGGTAATTCAGAGCTTCGAGCCCTACGCTATTGAGGACAATGGGCAGCCCTTGGTTCCTCGGGGCATTATCACCCTTCAGGGGTACGCACCTGGGGCCCTGGCTGAGGACACCATTGCTGAGGTGGGTCTCGCCGGTAACCTGGAGTTCACGGGCTTCGAGCCCTACGCTTACCCAGTTGTGGATGACACGGCCATTGCCGTGGCTCCTTTCTCCAGCTTCGAGCTTCAAGGCTTCGCCCCGCAATCAATTGCGGTCCCGGTCGTGGCAGGGGCCCCCCATGGACAGCTGGACCTCACCAGCTTCTTCCAGGCGATTGTGGTCAAGCATCATTGGAGCGCCCATTTCGAGATTGACCCTCGCGCCCAGCGCAAGTTCACTCTCATCCCTCTAGTCATCAAGGATTAAACCCATGAGCAAGCTCTTCACGGTGGCACAGAACGACCTTTCCCCTAACCTCCGGGGCACGGTCACCAATGGGGATGATGCTCCTGTGGACCTCACGGGCTGCACGGTGGTCTTTCGGATGAAGCTGGATGGTGGCTCAGCCCGGAAGATCAACGACAAGCCTGCGACCATCCTGGATGCCCCCAAGGGCCTCGTGGAGTATGCATGGTCTGCCGGGGACACGGACACCAAGGGTCTCTACAGCGCTCGCTTCGTGGTGGTCTTCCCTGGCAACCGGCAGGAGAGCGTCCCCAACTACGGGGCCATCACGGTCATCGTCAGTGACCCCCTCTAAAATAATCGCTTGACGAACGGAGCACGGGGGGTGTAGAAGGTATCTCAAGTCAGCGGCAAGTCCCAAGGAGTGGGCAACCAAATGAAGATTTATAGCTTTGGACTCAACGAAAACACTGAATTGACCAGCGCCGAAGTCCTCGGCGGCAAGGGTGCGGGCCTCGTCTGGATGACCAACGAGGGCATCAGCGTCCCTCCCGGCTTCATCCTCCCCACCAGCGTCTGCCTCGCTTACCTCAAGAAGCCTGAGGCGACGATGAAGGCTGTGGAGAAGGCAATCAAGCCCTACCTCAAGAAGCTTGAAGGGGTGTTCGGGTACATGCCCCTCCTCAGTGTCCGGTCGGGTGCTCGGGCCTCGATGCCCGGGATGATGGACACCATCCTCAACGTGGGCCTCGATATCAACACGGTGTCCGCTTGGGACAAGCGTATCGGCCCGGACGCAATGCGGGATAGCTACTGCCGCCTTGTCGAAATGTACGGCTCGGTGGTGAAGGGAATCGACAAGGAGAAGTTCAAGGGTCTCAACATCCAGGCACGGCTTGCTCGCTACATGCAGGAGACTGGAGAGCAGTTCCCGGACGCTCACGACCAGATTCTCGGGAGCATCGAGGCAGTCTTCAAAAGCTGGAACAACGAGCGCGCGGTCTTCTACCGCAACCAGAACAAGATTCCCCACAACTGGGGCACGGCAGTCACGGTCCAGGCGATGGTCTTCGGCAACATGAATGAGGACAGCGCTACCGGAGTCCTCAACACCCGCAACGCCCTCACGGGGGAGCCGGTCATCCAGGGAGAGTACCTTCCCAACGCTCAGGGGGAGGACGTGGTTGCCGGTATCCGGACGGGCCAGAACATCCTCCTCATGAATGACTGGAACATGAAGATTGCCACTGAGCTTCGGGATACGGTGGAGAAGCTTGAGAAGGCAAAGAAGGCTGTCCAGGACGTGGAGTTCACGGTCCAGAACGGGAACCTCTTCATCCTCCAGACCCGCAACGCCAAGCTCTCGGCCAAGGCCATAATCAAGGTCGCGGTAGACATGGCAGCTGAGGGCCTCATCACTCAGAAAGAAGCTCTTGAGCGGGTGAGCTTCAAGACCTTCCTCAAGGCACAGGAAGACGTGATTGACCCTACGTGGGCCAAGGAAAACCCCCCCACCTACGACACTGGTATCGCTGCCTGCAACGGAGTGGCAACGGGTCAGGTGGTGCTCTCGGCCAAGGCTGCAATTGAGTGCAGCGGCCCGACTATCCTGGTCACCCAGGAGACTTGCCCGGACGATATCCAGGGGATGGCAGCGGCCAGGGGAGTCCTCACGATGACAGGGGGAGCTACCTGCCACGCGGCGGTGGTTGCTCGCGGGATGAACAAGCCCTGTGTGGTGGGTCTCTCGATTCCTCTGGAGCACTTCAAGGAAGGCCAGAGGGTCACGATTGATGGGGCCACGGGTCGGGTGTGGTTCGGGGAGGCCCCGGTTATCTCGGGAGCCAACAACCCCTCTGTGGCTGCCCTCCTGGCAATCATGTGCAACGTGTCGGGCTATCACCTGGAGGGGGGAGAAGTTCTCAACCTCTCGGGGTACCTCAACGACCCTGTTGGGGCCCGGAAGGTGGTCAAGGAAGCCATTCAGAACCACACGGAAGTGGTTGTTGATGTCCGTCAGCCCAAGTCTCTTGCTCACAAGGCTTACGCTGAGATGTTCGGGAACCCTGACCTCCTTGAGGAAGAGTATTTCCTGGCCAACTCCTTTCAGGAGATTCCGGGGGTCAAGGTGGTTACCAATGCCAACCTGGGAGACAAGGCACAGAGGGTCCCCCAGGCTGACAACTTGGTTGAGGTGGTCCTTGCCACGGGCACCTTCATTCTGGAGGGGGGAGAGACTCCCGCTATCAGGAAGGTTCTGAACTATCGGGAGACCGCTGGAGAGTCTCTGCCTCTCATTCTGGGGGAAACTGGTAAGGGCAAGGTCTACCTCTCCCCTGTGCAGCTGGCCCATCATTTGCTCCCTGCCGTATGAGTAAAGTAGAATACGGAATAGGTGGCCTTCCAATGAGTGGAGACTCTTAATGGCGCTTTCAATCGGCATCAAGCGAGGGAGCAAGATTCTCCTCGCGGGTACCCACCTCCTGGAGGTTCAGGAAGTGGTGGCGTTCAACAAGGTTCGAATCAAGTTCAATGATCGGGTCATCCTGGTTACCGACCTTGAGCGTGTCGAGCTTCTGCCGGACGCATTCGTTAGCTGTGGGGTAAGCATGGGCGACCCCCTTACGACCGAGAGCCGTCTTGCCTTTGAGGCCCCCCGGTCAATCCGTATCGAGCGCATCCATGGCAAGCGTTAAGCTTGGTCCAGGGGTAGAGACGTTCCTCCGGGAGATTGACCTCCTGGACCAAGCAGACCATATCTTTCACCGGTCAGCACGGGTCAGCCTTCCTGAAGGCAATCGGCGGTATCACCACTGGGTCCTCCTGGTCACTGGTAACGAGATCTCCCGCATCACGGACATTCGGACGGGGGCTCAGTCCAAAGCGCCTGTAGACCCGGCTAGGCCCCTCGCCAAGGGTGAGTTCGTGGTCTGGGAAGACTGTGAAGCGTGTGGTGCAACTGGTTGCGGGAAGTGTGACAAGGGTCTGGTGAGGGTCATCCGAAGAGAGAAGGCCTTGACGAACGCTGGTCGATAGCTGTAGTACAAATCTGGCGGTTAACGCCTTTTGCCCAAGGAGTGGGTGTGAATAAGAAGAATCCCGGCAGCATGAAGCTGATGAATCATTTCGGGCGGTACTTCACTGTCTATGGAGGCCCCTACCTCAATCGACCCACGTCGATGGTCGGGGTCAAGATGGCAATGGAGATTCACGCTGCCTGTGACGTGGACGTTCCAACGATGGACTTCAACGTCCCCCCTCTCCCGGTCCTCTTCCAGGGTCTGGAGCAGACCATCCCGCACTTGGTTGCAGGCAAGCCCATCTACGTGGGGTGCTACGGTGGCATCGGTCGCACGGGGCTGTTCCTGGCAGCCCTGGCCAAGCTCTGGGGAGAGAAAGACCCTGTGGCCTACGTGAGGGCCCACTACCTTGCTCACGCGGTAGAGACGGAAGCCCAACAGGGCTATATCCGGAACCTGCTTTTCCCGAAGAACCTCCAGAAGATGGTCAGGATTGCCAAGATTCGGGGAACCCTCAGCCTCAACAAAAGCGTCACCCGTAGCTAATCAGTGCTTGACGAACCTGACCGGGCGGATGTAGTGTCCTCCCTGTCAGCAAGTCCCAAGGAGTGGGCGTCCGATGAACTACTGTGTTCCTGGAAGTCTGAGAGCAGTCCTGAACGTACCCCAGCGGGTACCCAGGGCTTTCGGAAGTACCCCTGTCCCTGAAGTGGTCAAGCGGATTCAGTACCAGCTGGACAATACGGTTAAGCGCAGCCCTGAGCAGTCGGCAGTCGAGTTCTACGCCCTGAATCATATGGTGGCGATTCTCCAGAATGAGTTCCACAAGGATGAACCCCTCCCCGAGTGGGCCCTCAAGATTGCTCACCGTTACGTGGAAGTGCTCACGGAGCAGAGCACGCGGATGTACGCCTATCTGGTGCTCATCGTCACTCGCGAGTCACGCCACGTTCACAACATGGGCGTCAACCTCAGCAAGTACATGGTTGAGAACCACGGCGAGACCTTCGTCAACTTCAACCTTTCGATGAAGGGCATGAGTCCTGAGGATGCAGTTGCCCGGTTCAAGAAGTCCCCTCCCAAGAGTAGCGTAGGCAACTTCCTCCAGGGCATTACCCACCTCTTCAACAACGGGAAGTTCAGCAAAGGCTATGGGGGGCTCGCGTGGGGCAAGGTTGCCCAGTGCCTTGAGGACGCTGTGACCGGCAAGACCAGTCTGGAATTGATGGTCGATACCGCTTACAGCCTTGCCCACAACAACGGGCCCATCTTCAACAAGGGGATGTTCTACCAGCACTATGGAGACGACATCATTCCCATCCTCGATATCCAGCGCTCAGGGCAGATGTTGGAGGCTATCTACAGCAAGTCCAATAGGGTCAATCCTCATACAGATTCTGACCTTGCGGCCTTGGTTAAGAGCCTCAAGGAGCACTGCCCCAAGGCCTTCGGGGACACGCTTGATTGGGTGAAGGTCAAGGCTCTCGGGGCTGTGGGTGACTACTACGAGATTCAGAGTCTGACTGTGACACACCAGAAGGCAGTTAAGCAGAAGGTTCCTCCCTTCCAGGGGTTTGAAGGAGTCCAGGCTTCTACTCCTACGGGTGAAAAGAAGTTCTTTTACTGGCCGGGCAAATTCGTCCTCCAGCACAAGCGTAAGGAAGCAGCGTAATGGGCAAGTCAAATTCGTGGGACTCCCTCGGGTGGGACACGGGAGCAAAGAAGGCCTCCTGTCATGAGTCTCACTCCGCGCTGGTGCTAGGTGGGGGGAAGATCCTGGGGGCCAGCTGTTCCTACCCCCGGGCAGGCTTTGACGTGTACGTGGGCCTCGACGGGTACATGACCTATGTCCAGGGGGCTCTTCCCTGGGAGACCTCAGAGAAGGTCATCACCCATGTCCACTACCCCATCAAGGACGGTCACGCCCCCACGAACCCCGCCCGATTTCTCAAGCTGGTTGAATGGCTTTGCACTCAGTTGCAGGAAGGCAAGAAGATCCAGGTTGGGTGCATCGGGGGCCACGGTCGGACAGGCCTCCTCCTGGCTGCCATCGCTGCCAAGCTGGGACAGCAAGACCCTATCCAGTGGGTCCGTCAGCATCACTGCAAGAAGGCAGTTGAGTCCCAGGAGCAGATCGAATTCTTGATCAAGCACTACGGAGCAACCCCTGTGAAGCCCAGCAAGACCGCGTTCACTTCCACGGCCATCACGACCTCAGGGGGGATCACGACTTACCCCACATGGACCCCAGGCAAGAAGCAGAAGGCTCGAATCAACCCGGTCACCTCCCAGAAATCTATCTGGAAAGATGATTGACAAACTCCCCGGAGAGGGTCTATAACGGTCGCAGGTAGAGCAGTTACCCAATGGAGTGGGAAAGATGCCGGTTAAAATCGCAATGGACAATGCAAAGCTCATCAAGTTCTTCGCAACTTTTGGGGTCCAGGCACGGGCCTATACCATTCAGCTGCTCAACTCGGATGCCAAGTTCAGCATCAACTTCCACACTGTGGACGTTACGCATCAGGGCAAAAACTACTCGCTGACGCTCCCTCAGAATACGACGAAGTACATGAACGGGGGCCCGGTTAACCCCAACGACTCCGCTCTGATGGTGAATTTTCTTGGGAAGATTATCGACCAGCACTGGGGAGCTATATCTCCTGAGGGTGCGGTAGGCACGTTCCTGGGGATGCCCGTCACCACAGAGGCTGAGAAGGCAGCCGCCCTTTCGACCATCCAGAATTTGGTGGGTGGTGAGACTGCCAAAGTTGTGGCCCCTGAAGGTCCCATCCTTCTCAAGTACGCTACCGCTCTGGGGCAGGTGGTGAAAGGCACGGCAAACAACTATCGCGTGGTTGCCCTCAGCCCCACGATGAAAATGGCGGTCAAGCACCCTACCAGCTATGCCCTTTCGGTCCGGGTGGAAGGCACTCCTACTCCCAAGGAGCGAGAGGCCTTGATTGAGCTTGGCTTCACGGACAACGGAAGCTACCTCTCGACACACTTCACGTTGAGCAAGAATTGCGAGGCACACAGGGTCATCGGGGTCCTCTTCTTCCATCCCTCGCTGAAGTTCTCTGAGAAGGTCTCCAGCCTGGAAGAGATTCAGGCATGAGAGTCCCTATCTTGGACTTGCAGTTCGGGGTAGCTAAGCCGGGGGATCTTCTCCCCATGCCGTCCCCCCTGAAGTTCGGGGAGACCATTGCCACGCTGGTTTCGATTGAGGGGAACCCTGGCAGCTACCTTCACGTTTACGACCTCTACTTCTGTGGGGTCTTCTATGCCCAAGTGGAAGCCCGGCAAGGGCCCACAGGAGCCTTCTGGAAGGTGGTGGAGTAATGTCCTCCTCTACGGTCGCCTATACCGTTGCCGACGTTCTGAACGTCACCTTGGAGTCTGAGGGCGGTCTCCTCTCGGGTACTGGCATCCTCTTCGGAGACTTGGGGGTCTTCCGGGTCCCCTTCAACATCAAAGTCCATCCTGACTTCGCTTCTGATTCGGAAGTGGGAGTTTTCGTCCATTTCAGGCAGCAACTCTGGGCTTACCTCTACGTGGACCATACCGGAAGTAAGCGGCACATAGAGATGAGCTTCTTCGATGGGTCAAACCTCTCCATCAAGGACTTCCGGAAGGGTAGCTACAAGGAATCCCTCCAGGGTTTGACCGCTTTGACCTCTTTCATCTTCACAAACGGCAAGTGGGAGCCTCTTTGAATCTGACAATCTGGAGCAAGGATCACCGGTCCAAGATACTTGACGCCCTGGGGGTGGCCATCGGGGGCGCAACTGATTGCAGGATTGATGTGGTCAACGACTTCACTCAGCTGCCCCCCGGCAACACGGTTCTCTGTCTGGGGGATGAGGGTCTGGCCTTCCTCAAGAGCCTCAAGGTGGTCCCCAAGAACAGAACCCTGACCTCCCTGAGGAACAAGGCCATCCCGGTAGGGGATGCCCAGTACCTTCTCTCCTACAGCCCCGGCATCCTGGCTGTGAACTACCAGATGTACGTTGACCTCCTGTGTGATGCTCGCTCAGCCCTCCGAGTGGCCATCACGGGCAAGTACAAGCCCATCCTGGGGCACTACGAGTATGTGGAGGACTTCTCCAAGGTCATCGCTGAGATTGAAGCCCAGTACGCCCTGACTGGTAAGCCTGTAGCGTGTTCCCATGACACGGAGACCGTGGGCCTTGACCCTGTGGACCCGACCAAGCGGTTCGTGACGTGGCAGTTCAGTCACAAGCCGGGATACTCAGCCGTCCGCTACTTCTCATCCATGGAGGACTACCGGCAGGCCCTGAACGCTGGGCTCTACGACCAAATCAAGTGGCTCATGACCACTGATAAGATCTCCATGAGAATGGCCAACGGGAAGTTTGACCTTCTCTGGCACTGGTTTCACACCCGCAATCTTGAATGCACCAATTTCAAGGTCGATACGACCCTCCTGGGGTCCTGTCTGGACGAGAATCGCTCCAACGGGCTTGACGTTCACGCGAAGATTCACAGCTGTATCGGTGGATACTCGGATGAATTCGACGCAAGGATTGACAAGTCTCGCATGGACCTCCTGCCCAAGGACCAAGACCTCCTTGAGTACGCGGGAGGAGACACGGATGCCTGTCTTCAGGTCTCTGAGGAGATGAAGAAGCTCCTTCTCAAGGACAAGAAGCTCACCGACTTCTACGTCCACGTCTTGCACCCCTCCGCACGTGCCTTCGAGGTTATCGAGCGCGGGGGCATCTTCATCGACATGGAGGCCTACAACCAGCTTGAGTTCGACCTCAACAAAGAGATTGAGGCCCTGGTGAAGGAGGCAAAGGGCGTGATTGGCGGGCGTCTCTATGCCAAGCACATGAACCCCGAGGTGGTGGGAGGCATCAACCTCAAGAAGGCCTCCCTCCTCTTTGACTTCATGTTCTCCAACACGGGTCTGGGTCTGAAGCCCAAGATGTTCACGGAGAAGTCCGGGGAGCCATCCAGCACCCTTGAGCACATGCTCATGTTCAAGGACGTTCCCGAGGCCAAGCCCTTCGTAGACCTCCTTGACCGCTACGGCTCAGCGACCAAGACCCTCTCCACCTATGTGACAGGCTTCAAGGAGCACATCCGGTCAGACGGGAAGTTCCACCCCTCCTACTTCCTCCATGCTGCCAACAAGCGGGAGAAGGATGAGAAGGGGGGCACGGTGACCGGGAGACTCTCAGCCAACTCCCCCGCCATCCAGACGGTCCCCAAGCACACCATCTGGGGCAAGCGCATCCGGAGAATCTTCAACACCCCCCCAGGGTGGCTGATGGCTGAGCAGGACTACTCCCAGGGGGAGCTTCGGGTAGTGGCGTGCATCGCAGATGAAGCGACCATGATTCAGGCGTACCGGGAGAAGAAAGACCTCCACGTCCTCACCGGGTCTGGGATCGTGGGCATGACCTACGATGAAGTGATTGCCCTCAAGGAGACCGACCCTGACCGCTACGATGCCATTCGTCAGCCTGGGAAGCCTGCCAACTTCGGTCTCCTCTATGGTCAGTTCCCTGAAGGCTTCCAGGTGTACGCGGCTAATAACTACGGAGTGGAGCTTACCCTCGCTCAGGCCACGGAGATTCGAGAGAAGTTCTTCAAGACGTATCCGGGTCTGGTCACCTACCACAACACGACCAAGGCCTTTGCCCACAAGCATGGATTCGTCCGTTCCCCTCTCGGTCGGATTCGTCACCTGCCCCTCATCAACTCCAAGAACGGGGGCATCAAGAACGGGGAAGAACGCAAGGCTATCAACTCCCCGGTCCAGGCAACCCTCTCTGACATGATGATTTGGGCTTTCGCTCTGGAGCATCAGCAGGGCGGATTCAAGGAGGCCCCAGCCTTCGCTGCCATCCATGACGCAGGCTATTCGTACCTCCCTGAGGATAACTGGGAGAAGCACGCCATCCGCAAGCAGGAAATCATGGAGAACCTGCCCTTCGAAAAGCTCGGTTGGAAGCCCCAATTGAAGTTCATTGCCGATACGAAGGTAGGCAAAAACATGGGGGATCTCTATGACCTCAAGAAGTTCAAGGCGATGGAGAAGAAGGTCACTTAGAGCCCAGTCTGGATTTGCCTGATTTGTTCGGGGTAAATTGCCTTTCCATGACCGGATGGGTTTACCTCGTGATTGGCGGCGGCTCCTGGGGGATGGATACTGACCTCCTGGGGGCTGCCTTTCAGTGGCGCATGAAGCGCCCCGGGGACGATCAGATACCGGTAGTCTTACGAGTTCATCCAGACACCAAGATTGATAAGGACAACCTGGATGTCCGGTACCCCCAAGGGAAGAAACCCAAGCTTCTAGGGACGTATGAGAAGGGTCGATTGCAGTTCTGCAACTGATTGCGCCGTCTGACCTTCTGCCTGTAGACTGGAACACATCCCCTTTTGGATGGAGTTCGTCAATGGCTGAGAAGAAGGAAGAACCCACTAGCGCGATCCATTATGTTCAGCGGGTCCTGAAGGGAGACACCTATATGGTGCTCGCTTCTTCTCAGTTTGAGCCTGAGGATGAGTTCAAGGGCTACACCGCTGGGGTCAAGGATTCGTCAAAGGCAGTCCTGGAGCCTCCCTTCCCTTTGAAGGTGCTGGCCGGACTCTCTTCCGTGAACAACATCCTCAGCCAGTGCATTGAGGCGATGGTGGTCAACATCGACGGCACGGGCCATGAGCTTATCTCTGTGGAGGATGGCAAGGACCACGACAAGACAGAGGAGAAGAACCTCCTCAGCTTTCTCAACGAGCCCTACCCCGGCAAGTCCCTTATCTCCATCCGCACGGACATCCGGAACGACTCGGAGAATTCTGGTACCGGATACATGGAAGTCCTCCGCAATGCAGAGGGGGACTTGATGGGTCTGAGGCACATGCCTGCCACGGGCGTCCGCATGGTCCGACTGGATGCCCCTCTCGACGTGGAGAAGACGGTCTCCCGCAACGGCAAGGACGTGAAGATCAAGGTCCAGGAGCGTGAACGGCGCTTTGTCCAGTCAGCGGGCTCCAACCGGTACATCTACTACCGGGAGTTCGGGGTCAGCCGTCACCTTCACCGGGACACGGGCGAGTGGGAGTCTGAGGAGAACCCGCTTGACCCCAACGTGCGAGCGACGGAGCTTCTGGCCTTCCGGGTGAAGAAGGATCTGAACAGCCCCTATGGGCTGCCTCGCTGGATTAACCAATTGCCGTCCGTTCTCGGCTCCCGCAAGGCAGAGGAGGAGAATCTCTCCTTCCTGGACGCTGGTGGTATGCCCCCGGCAATCATCTTCATCCAGGGTGGTACGCTGGCCAAGGACGTGGCGAATGACCTCCGGATGTACCTCTCTGGTCAGGCCAAGAACAAGTACCGTGCAGCCATTGTGGAGGCCCAGTCTTCAGGCGGGTCTATCGACAAGGACGCAGGGGTGAAGATCACCGTGGAGCGGTTCGGCGCGGAGAAGGCCAACGACGCCATGTTCGCCAACTACGACAAGTCCACGGAGGACCATGTTCGAGTGGGCTTCCGGCTGCCCCCGCTCTTCATCGGTCGCTCTGAAGACTACAACTTCGCATCCGCCAAGACCTCGTACATGGTTGCTGAGGCTCAGGTCTTCGGCCCCGAGCGAACCGAGTTCGACGAGATCTTCAACCGGACCGTTATGAAGGCTCTGGGGGCCAAGACGTGCAAGTTCAAGTCAAAGCCCATCACCCTCAAGGACGTTGAGACTCAGATGAAGGGCCTTGAGCTTTCGAAGGACGTGACGACCAAGGAGTCCTTCATCAAGGAGATGAACACCATTACGGGTCTGGTGCTGGAGGAGAACAAGGACGCTCCCCAGCCTGGGATGCCGGTTCCTGGTGCGGCTCCTGGTGTTCCGGGTGCTCCTGGGGTGCCCAAGCCCAAGGCGGCTCCTGTGGTTGCCCCCAAGGCCAAGACCGCTGGGTCCATTGCCCCTGAGAAGCCTGCCAAGAAGGTCCAGAAGATGGCGGCTCTCGCTCAGGAGTGGGGTCGGGCAGAGGGTCTCATCCCCTCCAAGTTCGACTTCTCCGAGGCAGACCGGGAGACCATCCGTAAGCAGGTGGATGAGCTTAGCGTGGACGATAAGGCCTTCGTTACGACCCTTCTCATCAACCACGCCAACGCCCCGGAAACTGAGACCGAGTAAATGGACCCCCGGGCTTACCTGAAGATTGAGATGGCCCTGACCAAGAGGCTCCAGAAGGCATGGGGCCCCTTGGCAGCACAGGTGTTCTCTCAGGTCACTGATGCGATGGAGGACTCTGACTATGCCGCTGCCTACGACTTCGCGGGCCAGCTGGATTTCTCGGTCATCCGGGAGAACCATTACGACTGGCTGAAGTACCAGCTATTTGCGGCGGCCAAGTTCGGGGCCCAGATGGTGGCCAAGGACACAGCCCTGGAGACGGGGAGCTACGAGATTCTCCTGGGACAGGCAGCGGATGCCCTTCTCAGGGATGTGGAAGTCTCAGCCTTCCAGGCAGCCTATACCTCCCTGGCGCAACTGATTGCAGCCCGTCAGTACCCCGAGATGGTCAAGAAGGCTGACACGTTCTACCAAGGCCAGCGATACGTGAAGGAGTTCGTGTCATTCAAGAGCGATGCAGATGCTCGCCTCCAGCTGATTTCCAGCCTCCATAGCTCCCGACTGGCTGTGTGGGGCTTCACGGCTGAGGCAGATGTCCGTGGAGTCACCCAGTACCGACTCACGGCTGTCCTGGATGGACGAACCTCCCACTACTGCCGCTACGTGGCCCATGGGAAGACCTTCGAGGTGGAGGACGCCCGCTCAAGCATCAACAGGATTCTCCAGGCTCAGGATGCTGAGACCGTGAAGAACCTCCATCCATGGCCCAAGCAGGACGCCAAGACCATCAAGTCCCTCCGGGAGATGTCTGCCGCTGACTTGACCGCACTGGGCTACCACATCCCTCCCTTTCATCCCTTGTGCAGGACGCTCTGTGCCGTGGCTGGTCGGAAGGTCATCGGGGAGCCCCGCAAGGAGATGGAGCAGCAGAGGGTCCTGACGCCCCAGACCCCCAAGGAGTTCGATGCCATCGGGGTCAACATCACGCCCAAGCAACTGGACCTCTGGAACAGCACCATTGGCCAGCCCCCGGCAGCCGTTGCCTCCAAGCTCACGGGCCTCTCTCCCGATGACTTGATCAAGCCCAAGGCCCCCTTTGAGATGAGGGTGGGCATTGGGGATGAGGACACCATCAAGCTCAAGGTGAGCGGCCCCCTCGCGGGACCGACTTCACAGGTCGAGATGCAGGTGGTCTACGACAACTTCAGCAAGACCCTTTACGGAAACTACCTGGAGATTGGAGCAAGCCCGGGAGCTACTACCGGATTTCTGGAAGGGCACCTGAAGAGGAGTGTGGAGCTTGCGAAGCTCCTTGAGGCTGACTCCTACGTGGTCAAGGCGGGTGGTCGCTCAGGCGTCTACAACTACGCCAAGATGGGCTTTGTCCCTGCCAATCAGGAGGAGTGGATCAAGATCCAGACGAACATCGAGGAAGCTCTGAAGGAGGGTGGGGAGCTTGCGAAGCACTGGCCCTCTGACCCGACTGAACAGCAGAACCTCAACGCCATCCTGGACATGAACAACCCCAAGGGCATCTATGCCCTCGCGTTCTTGCCATATGGCGACCAACTACTGGCCAAGTGGAGCATCCAAATGCTTCTGGATATCGAGGATGCAGCAGTCATGGAAGTCTTCTTCGCGGCATTCCCATGAAGCCAATCAAGAACACGCGGGTAGAGGATGGGGACGCTTCCCAAGCCCTGGACACCATCTTCAAGGGCCCAGTCTCCAAAGAGCTACGAGAAGAGGTGAAGAACCTCCTCCTCAAGAGCTTCAATATGACCCTGGAAGAGGTGTACTCTCTGTATCCTGGGATGCCCCGCTCCAAGTAGAGCGCAACCAATTGCAGAGGCTAACGTGACCAAGAACTACTCCAAGATTCTGAAGGGTGCCGAGGTTGTCACCAAGTTCAACCCCTACCACGCCAAGGACGGCAAGTTTGCCCCTGCCAATGGTCGTGGGGGCGGGGACTCAGCAGGGAGTGGTGGTACCGGTGGAAGCCATGACGGGGACGTGGAGGGGCCTCATAAGGGGAGCCTTGCTGACTACGCCAAGAGCAAGGATGACCCAAACGTCACCCCTGACTCCATCCTCTCCAAGTTCTCCGAGGCAGAGCGCAAGGAGATTGCGGACAAGATCAAGGAGACCAATGGTCTCGACGGGTCCGACAAGCTCTACACCAAGGAAGGTCCGGCAGAGACCGTCTACACGGCAGAGCGCATGGCGCTGCATGACAAGATCCTTGCCTCCATCTTCAACGTGGATGACGTGAAGAAGGCGACCCCTGCCCCTGGAGAGAAGCCCTCCATGGTGGTCCTGGGTGGTCGGGGTGGTTCCGGCAAGTCCTCCTTCACCAACGGAAAGATCAAGGAGTTCGACGGGGACAAGCACATGGTCCTGGACTCTGACCACATCAAGGGCCTCCTTCGCCCCCCGTATCAGGGCTGGAATGCCGCTCAGGTCCATCAGGAGTCCAGCTACATCCTTGACCGGGTGCAGGCCATGGCGATGCGCCGCAAGCTCAACGTGGTCATTGACGGCACCCTCCGGTCCGACTCAATGATTGGGACCATCAAGCAGTTCTCTGCCAAGGGCTACGACGTTCAGGGTCACTACATGCACCTGCCCCGTCAGGAGGCTGCAAAGCGCGCTGTGGGTCGCTACCTTGGTCGTGAGGGCAAGCGTGGTCGCTTGGTTCCCGTGGATGTGGTTCTGGGCAACAAGAACAACGAGGCCAACTTCGACAAGATGAAGCCCCTCTTCAGTAAGTGGTCTGCTTACGACAACTCCGGGGCCTCTCCAGTCCTTATCCAGCGCTCCAAGAAGAAGTAATCCTTGACAAACTAGGGTAGTTTGGGGTAAATTGTAGTTGTCCCTGAGGGGATAGAAAGAGGTGGGTTATGACTACGAAGAAGGGGTTTCCTCCCGAAGCGTGGGAGAACGAACCCGAATGGGACAAGCTTGGCAAGCTGCCCCCGGAGACCGAGTACCACGACGCGCACAACCTGAAGCTGAAGCCAGAAGAGGCCTTTCCGAATGACCCGACGATGAAGAAGGGCTATGCGGAGTGGTTGAAGAGTAAGGCTTGAGTCGAATTGCACTCAGTTGCAGAGCCCCGTAAAGTCAGGGGACACGTCCCTTTCGAGGTTGCCTGTGTCCCCTCCCGAATACGCGAAGATCCTGAAGCTTAACCCCTACCACGACAAGAATGGCCGGTTTACCAGTAAGCCGGGTGCCCATTCAGTTTCGTGGGGGGGCAAGTTCAAGAAGCTCAATGACCGAGACAAGGCTGAGTACCTCGCAGAGGTAAAGGCATCTGAGGCCTACAAGAAGGCCCATGAGCCACCCCCGTACAAGAAGTACGATGTCTACGGCACCACGGTCGAGACCAGTCTCGGGGTGGGCGATACCCTCATGCGGGATGCTACCCAGAAGCAGTGGGACAGCCTTACCCCCAAGGAGCGTCGGGATATCGTTACGTACACGGGTTCCTTCTCCAAGCGGCTCAACGAGCATGTGAATCCCACCCCTACCTACGAGAAGATTCAACAGCCCCATACCAAGAAGGGCATGGATGCCTCTGTTAAGGCCCTGGACAAGGCCCTGGACAAGATGGAAGTCCCTGACAACGTGGTTGCCTACCGGGCCATGACCCAGCGGGTGTGGGGACTCGACAAGTATGATGTGGCCAAGCCTGACTTCTTCGAGAAGCTGGTCGGGACCGAGTTCAAGGATAAGTCCTACGGCTCTACCTCCATCGACAAGGAGGTTGCTGGGGGCTTCATGAAGCAGGGGCGTGTGATGCTGGAGATCAACGTCAAGAAGGGAGCGAAGGGGGCCTACCTTGGTCAGGACAAGGAGCGGACCCATCACTCCTCCGAGTCTGAGCTTCTCCTGCCCCGTAACTCCCGCTACAAGATCACGGGTTACCGCCACGAGGGTAGCGGGACCTACACCCGGCACATCATGAGCGTAGATTTGATTTGACAAACTAATGTAGTTGGGGTAGGACTTCTCTTAAGGATTGGCCATGTTCGATCAAAATCACGACGATGAATCGAAGTTTGTGGGGGAGGCGGCGACCATCCTCAAGAGCAGCTGCCAGACGTGCGTCCACAGGTGGGCGTCCCTCAGCCAGTGCAATGCCTTTACGGACCGAATCCCCGAGGCCATCTTGGATGGGGAGAACAAGCACATGGAGCCCGTAGAGGGCGACCACGGTATCCAGTACGAGGCAGTCCCCAAGGAAGTAACCCCTCAAGAGCGCCTGGACGGCCTCAGAAAGTAACTCAGATGGACGGCAATGGAGTGCTGAAGCAGATTCTGATGGGCACGGCTTACGGAGATGCATTGGGAGAGCCCCTGGAGTTCGGGGGCGTCCCATCCGCTGAATCCTGGATGAGGGTTCTGACTGACACGGAGGCCCACGCTTCCGACGATACCCAGATGATGCTCTTCCTCACCGAAAGCCTGAAGCTCTGGAAGGCTGACGGCGGGAACAAGAAGTCCCTGAGGCAGGAGATTTCTCGCGGGTACTGCCGCTGGTACACGACCCAGACCAATACCCCGAACGCCATGTACGATGAGGGTGTCCTTGGGTACCATGAGATGTGGCAGCGGCGGGCCCCGGGTAACACCTGCATGGGCTCCATGGCGGCCATCTGCCGTCAGGGTAAGCGGTCCACGAACACCTCCAAGGGCAATGGCACAGTGATGCGATGCGCTCCCATCGGTATCCTGGGGGCTGTCTGGGACATGGGCCCTGCCTGGGTCATCGATACGGCAGTGATTGACGCACAACTCACCCACGACCATCACTTTGCTTGGCAGGGGTCGGTCTACTGGTCTCTCCTGCACTTCTTCCTCACCCGTTCCCCCAATCTGGAGGAGGCAATGGGGAGGGCGCGGATGTGCATGGTGGCTGAGGGCGTCAACATCGATGCCTTCACCAAGCACACCAAGGAGAACGACGCCAAGTTCTATCAGACCCGGATGCAGGCTCAGGCATGGGTAGCTGAGGAGGCAGTGGCGATTGCCCTCCGGTCAGTCATGGGGGCTACCTCCTGGTTGCAGGCGGCCAAGGATGCAATCCACATCGTGGGGGACTCGGATACCGTGGGTTCCATGGCGGGAGGCCTTGCAGCCCACCTTTTCCCCATTGATATCCCTGACCTCAAGGCTGTGGTCGATATCCAGCCCGTGATTGACTACGTGGCGGCTGTGTAAGTCAGCGCAACTGATTGCAGAGTTCCGAGGGTCCGGCTAATCACCGGGCCCTTTCTTTTTGGCAACTTGGCAGGTCAGAACAAGTCAAGTACCCTTGTTCACATGGAACCCGTCAAAATCCAGAAGGCCGATGAAGAACAGCGGATGGTCTACGGGGAGGTGTATTCCCCCCTCAAGCCGGATGTGCATGGCGAGTACATGGATGCCGAGGCCATTCGAAAGATGGCCTACAACTTCATGCGCGAGTTGAAGCTTGCCTCAGTGGATACCCAGCATGAGAACGTCCTGACCCCCGGCGTTCATGTGGTGGAGAGCTTCATCGCTCGTGATGATGACGCGACCTTCATCCCAGGCAGCTGGGTCGTGGGCGTCCACGTGGATGATGATGCCCTCTGGGAGAAGGTGAAGAAGGGCGAGCTTAACGGCTTCTCTGTGGAGGCCCTGGTCATCAAGCAAGAACAAGAGGTGGAGATTGAGATCCCGGATGAGCTTACGGGCCCCACCTCCATTGTTCAGGGTCACTCCCACGTCTTCACGGCCAAGTTCGGAGAAGACGGGAAGTTCCTCGGAGGCCAGACCGATTACGTGGACGGTCACAACCATCGCATCGTGACGGGCACTGTGACAGAGGTGGCCAAGGGCCACAGACACCGTTTCTCTTCCGTGGACAACCTCTCCATCACCGAAGGTTGATTCACTTTCTGTTACTCTCCCAAACATCGTGACCCGGAGTTCTCCATGAAGATCAAGGTTCGGATGAAGAAGCTTCTTGATCCCCAGGCACATTTTGTGTCCCTGGTCTCGCGTTCTGCGAACCAGATCCCTTTTCGCATCCAGAAAACCGCTGAAGGAGCCCCTATGATTGACTTGACCAACCCCCGTAGCTTCCTCTCCAAGATCCTCAAGGGCGAGAGCACCGCACCTGAGGCTCCCGCTGCCCCTTCGGTTGGGGCGGTTATCGTCCACAAGACGGCGGACTTGGATGCAGTCAAGGAAGTCATCAAGAAGGCTGGCTTCTCGGTCGATACCATGACGGAGAACGCGGACGGTACGGTCATGTTCGCTCAGGGCGAGGCCCCGGAAGAGGGTCACGTCGTTCGTCTGTCTGACCAGATGGTGGTGGTCATGAAGGGTTTCGAGCCCTGGAGCCAGAAGCTTTCTACCTTCTCGGAGAAGCTCGGGGCGACTGCTTACACCGAGGGCTTCTACGCGGCTTCCAGCGCCCTTCGCTCTGTGATTGACCAGTCCGTCTACGCGGCTACCTCCTTCGAAGAGGCCAAGCTCGCAGCAGAAGGGCACCTCGCGGACTTTACTGCCCACGTCATGGGTCTTGTTGCTTCTATCCCGGGCAAGGCATTCTACGCCAATGCCCAGCTGGGGGAGATGGCTTACAAGACTGCAACCCCCTCTGCAACCAATTGCGAAACCATCAAGAAGGAAGAGACCGTCATGAGCGACACTGAGAAGACCGAAGAGAAGGTTGTTGAGGTGGTTGCGACTGCCCCGACCTCTGATGTGGTGGTTGTCGAGACCCCCGCTGACGCTCCTGCGCCCTCTGTGCATGAGGCCATCACCTCGGAGACCCCTGTCCCGGAGTCCGTGGAGAAGGCAGCCAAGAAGAAGGAAGAGGAGAAGGCCAAGGAGGAGGTTGCTCCTACGACTGAGGCCCCGGTTGCTGAGGAGGGCAAGGCTCCCCCGTTCGTGAAGGAAGAGACGGATGAGGAGAAGGCGAAGAAGGCCCCTGTGAAGAAGGAAGAGGCCCTCCCGGACCCCGTGCTGGAGATGCTCACCAAGCTCAGCGGTCAGATGTCGGAGATCACGACCATCCAGAAGTCCCAGGGAGAGAAGATTGAGGCCCTGGTGACCGAGAACAGCACCCTCAAGACCCAGGTCTCTGAGGCTGTCCAGAAGGCGGATGCAACCCAGAAGGTGGTCAAGAGCACTGTCATCGCTCCTGCACCGATTGGGGACCCTTCGTCTAAGGTCGCGGTTTCTAAGGCAGATGAAGGTTCCGAGTTCGGAACGGGCTATTACGACAGCGCTCTGATGGGCTCACGTGTTGCTCGCAACAAGAAGAACAGCTAAAACTTTCTATATCGGGGCTAATAAAAAGCCCCCCATGTTTACGATTCAGGAGACGGCAAATGAGTTCTAATCAGGAAATCATCCAGAAGGCTGACATGGCTCTTGCCGATCTCGCGACGGCAGGCAAGCTCAACCCCCAGCAGACCAACCGGTTCCTCAAGAACCTGATGGACTCCCCGACCATCATCCCCCAGGTCCGCACGGTCTTCATGACGGGCCCGGAGATGAAGATCAACAAGATCGGTTTCGGCTCGCGCGTGCTTCGTCCGGCAGTTGAGGACACGGCGCTCTCGGCTGGTGACCGCGTGAAGCCCGACCTCGGTCAGGTCGTGCTGAACACCAAGGAGTTCATCGCTGAGCTTCGCATCCCGTACTCTGTCCTTGAGGACAACATCGAGGGCGGGCGCATCGACGGCAAGCCCACGGAGGGTGCCGGTGGCATCCACGCGACGATTGTTGACCTCCTGGGTCAGCGCGCGGCTCGTGACCTTGAGGAGCTTGCTCTCCAGGGTGACACGGCTTCGGGTGACGCTTACCTCGCGACCATGAACGGCTGGCTGAAGCTCTGTGTCTCCAACGCGGTTGCGGCTGGCGGCGCGGTCTTCACCAAGGACCTCGTGAAGGCGGCTGTGAAGGCGATGCCCGACCGCTACCTCCGCGACCGTAACGCCATGAAGCACTTCGTCTCGGTTGATAACGAGACTGAGCTTCGTGACCAGTACGGCGAGCGTGCGACGAGCCTCGGTGACTCGATGGTGCAGGGTAACCTTCCCCTGCGCGTCTTCGGGTCCACGGTTGAGGGCGCGGCGATGATCGACCCTGCCTCGGCTCTCTTCACCAACCCGAAGAACCTGATCTTCGGAATCCAGCGCGACATCACCCTTGAGTTCGACAAGGACATCACCCGCCGCCAGTTCATCGTTGTCCTCACCACGCGCGTTGCTCTTCAGGTTGAAGAGACCCTCGCGGCAGTGAAGACCACTGGCATCGCGCTCTAAGTTGTCAGAGTGGGCGTAGTTCCCCCCGTCTACGCCTCTCGGAGGGCCTCCTTAATCGGGGGCCCTCTTTTTTTGTGCTTAGTGCTTAGGTTAGAGTCGCATTCTGCAATTGAGTGCAGGTAGTTCATACCCAAGGAGTGTGCATGACCATCAAGACTGCCAACCCCGACGTGAAGTCTGTTCTCCCCACCAAGCCTGCCCCCTCGGTTGACGCCAAGGCAGACGCCAAGCCCAAGGTCGAGGCAAAGCCTGCCCAGATGACCATTGAGCTTGCCCCTCCCCTCAAGCGCCTCTGGTTTCAGGGCGTGGTCTACGTCGAGGGCATCAAGTACAGCTGCACGAAGGATGAGGCTCTTCAGTTCCTCAAGGTCAATGTGGATGGTGTCACTGCCTTCCGACCCTTCCAGGAGAAGGTGAAGCGCGAGGTGACGGATGAGCAGCATTGGGCAGCCTTCAAGGGAGCCCCTGCCCCGACCCCCGTGGGCACCCAGGTTCCTCTGAATGAGAACCCCAAGTCCATCAGCCTCACGACCCCTGAGGAAGAGGCGGAATTGGGTCTGGATGGCGATACGGCTGAAGTCTAATCCGGTAGACTGACGCCAGAAGCAACCCTCAGGAGAGATGCCATGCTGATGCTCGTTACCACGCAGGAAGTAGAAAGCCGGATGGTCATTGGCTCAATTGCCGCTGCCCTTCCTGCCATCAATTCTGCCGTGAAGGCAGCGCATCTGAGGGTTGCTTCTGAGTTGGATACCGTCTTTGAGCGGGGCGTTTATACCCATGTCTATCTCCTGGATGAGACCAAGACCGGGGACATCATTCCGGATGGGATGTTTCGCCTGAGGCTCAAGAACGGTTTCGTTCGACGAGACACTGCCCCGGTTGTGACGCACAGCGGGAGCACGGATGAAGTGGGGGAGCCGGTTCTGGGGGCCCAGTTCGACTATGACCGGGGCTTTGTCTTCGTCCCTGCCTCCTACAAGGGTTCCCACGTTCGGGTGGTCTACGACGCAGGCTTTGACACGGGAGAGGATGTTCCCGAGCCTCTGAAGGAGGCCATCCTGGGATACGTCCCGGCGATCTTCCATGTGAGTCAGCCCATCAAGGCCAAGGACAAGGGGTCCGCTCAGGAGACCTCCAACTACGCAGCGGCCCATGCGATGGCAGTCCTCACCCCCTACCGGAGACGAATGGGCTTTAGCCTTGAGCCCATCTTCTAATGCTCGTCATTGAAATCGGCGGGGACATAGACCTCTCCAAGGCGCTTGATAGCCTGGAGAAATCCTTCGAGGTGAATCACATCCTGGATGAGGCTGCCTCCTATCTCCTCTCTCAGATTCGATCCCGGTTCCTCCAGCAAGTCTCTGCCGATGGGACACCCTGGATTCCCTCCTTCGCAGCCATGCGGAGGGCAGCAGAGGGGCGGGGTGGAGGAACCCTGTTCGATACCGGCAAGCTCTTTCATTCCATCCAGCTTGCGGGGCAGGGTACGGATGAGCGGTTCATTGCCACCAACGTAGAGTATGCCTACGAGCACAACTACGGGACCGAGGGGCAGGTGCGCCGCGAGTACATGGGTATCAATGAGGAAGACGTTGAGATGGTTGAACGCATCATTTACGCAAGAATCGCCCGTCTACTGGGCTGAAGACCTCCATGGCCAATATCGCTGAAGATGCAGTCAAGAGCGTCGTTACCAAGCTGCAATCAGTTGCGGAGTTGAGCGGCAAGAGCTTCTACATCCTTTCGGATGATGAATTGACTGCTTTCTCCGGGCTTTTCCCCTTTCCTGCCGTAGGAGTCATCTACGAGGGCATGAGAAGCGCGGGGGAAGCGGGCAAGACCTCTGGACGCAATGGCCTCTCTGCCAAGCTCTCCATCAACGTGGTCCTCATCTTCAAGGACCAGTCCGATGTGATCCCAATGCAGCTGGATACCATCAAGACCGAGGCACTTGCCCTCATGGATAAGATCCGGAATACACTCCGGGATACCCAGGGACCCTCCATGCATAAATGGGAGTTCGTTCTGGAGACCCCCGCTATGTCCAAGAAAGGTGTGGTAGTTTGGATGCAGCGATGGACTTTGCCGGTCCTATTGACTCAGGGCCTCTAGGTCTGAAGCACGGCTTCCGTTACAATGCGACTCATCTGAAGATTTCCCTTTTGGAGGTATGTCATGGCTCTTAAGAATCTGAAGCTTGTTGGTCCCGGTGGCGCAGGTGGCAAGGATCTCGTTACGGCAGTCAAGGAGCTTCAGGGTCTGAAGCAGGTGGTGGTGGATGGCGCGGCGGGCGGGGCGGACATCGCTGTCCCTGGTCTTCTGGCCACTGCCCATCTGGTCTCGGTCCTCAATATCTCTGACTTCGGGGCCTACAGCGGGTCGGCTGTGGTTCACGCGGCGGGCGTCATCCGGATCGGTGGAACGACTGCCACCAAGAAGCTCCTGGTCACCTACTTCAACAAGTAATTCCAACCCCCATCAACCAATGAGTAGGCCAGTGCGAATTGGCCTCCAATAACCAAGCAGCAAGGAGACAAATCCATGAGCTACTATTCTGGTCAGGGCAGGGTGTTTGTTGCAGAGCGTGATTCCGTGACGGGCAAGCCGGGAGCTTTCAAGTTCCTGGGTAACGTGCCGTCCCTTAACCTCGGTCTCGCGGTGGAGAAGCTTGAGCACCGAGAGGCCACGTCTGGCCAGCGTCTCGTTGACGCGACCATCCAGACCTCCAAGCAGATGACCCTCAGCATGGCGCTTGAGGACTTCACCGCTGCCAACCTTTCCATGGCGTTCTATGGAAACAACGCGGCTGTGACGGGCGCTTCGGTTGTGGACGAAGTTCTCCCCACGACTCTCGCGACGGGTGACTACGTTCGCCTGAACCACACGAAGGTCTCGGCTGTGGTGGTCAAGGACTCGGCGGCAACCCCTGCAACCCTCGTGGCGGGCACCAACTACGTGGTGTCCTCGGCTGACCACGGGTCGCTCCAGATCGTGAATCCGGGTGCCTTCGTGCAGCCGTTCAAGGTCAGCTACACCTACGGTGGTTACGCCAACGTGACCATGTTCCAGCAGGCGTCCAAGGAGCGGTGGCTGCGCTTCGAGGGTCTGAACACGGCGGATGGCAACAAGCCGGTTTTGATCGAGCTTTACAAGGTGGTCCTTGACCCCATTTCGGACTTCGGCGCGTTGACGGATGAAATCGCCTCCTTTACGCTTGAGGCGGAAGCGCTGTACGATGCAACCAAGCAGGCCGACGCAGCACTCGGTGGCTTCGGTCGTATCATCATCCCCACGTAATACGCAGCAGGAGTAGTTCCTAATGGCTGAGAAGATCTCGCAAGAGGAAGCGGAACGACTCAAGGATGGTCCCCCCAAGGAATCGGGGGGGCCTCGCCCTGAGGATGGCTTGGAGATCTTCGGTTCTGACCCTGAAACGCTGCATACCTCCCAGGGCCCCATCCACATCGGGCCCATGGTCATGAGGCAGCTGAAGGTCTTTATCCCGCTCGCAGAGAAGTTCTGGCCCTCTTTCCAGGCATCCATGGAGAAGACGGGAGACCTCAACCTCACTGCCTTGATGGGGTCCGACCAGAAGCTCTTCTACGAGGCCATGGCGGTTGCAACTGGTTGCACTCCAGAGAAGCTGGACGAACTTCAGTTTGAGGAGTTCGCGGCGGTAGTCACCAAGGTGCTTGTGGTGAATGCCGATTTTTTCTTCCTGACTCTTCCCAAAGCCCTCGGAAGAGCGCAAGCCAGCGTGCTGGTCGCCCTCGCACGAACGCTGGACAAGGCTGGAGTCTCTCTGTCCAACGTCTCATCCAAAACGGACACAGCATCAGCGACATCGGAGGGTACACCTACCGCCAAGTGATTTTGTTCTTGAAGGCCATAGAGGGGCTTCACAGAGAGGAAGCTCACTCCACCCTGATCCTCCTTCGGGTAGCGGCCCACGCAAAAGACAAGTCATTCAAGGAGTTTCAGAAGGCGCTCCATTCCGATTAACCCGCACCCTTCTAGCTACATAGGCTGGAAGGGTGTTATTTTTCGGTCAAGGGAGCGCTATGTCCGGAAAAAATCCAGATGTGAAGATTCGCCTGACGGTTGAGAACGGGCAGGCCAAGGCCGCTATCAACGACGCCCGCAAGGATTTCGACAAGCTCTTTGCAGATCTGACCTCAAGCTCCAAGGGGGCAGTCTCTGGAATTGATGCTCTGGGGCAGCAGGTCAACGTAGTTAAGACCTCCCTCAACGACCTTCAGAAGGTCAATCCGGGTGACCTCTTCTCCAAGATGGGGAACGACGCTGGAAGGGCTGTGGCTGGCCTCCAGAGGCTCGCGACCAGCGCGGGGCAGGCCAAGATCAGCATGGCGGAGATCTCGGCTTCCAAGGCCGCTCCTGCCCTTCAGGCAGTGGGCAAAGAGGCAGTGAAGGCAGCGGCGGATACCTCTGCGCTTGAGGCACAGCTTGCCTCCCTCTCTGCAACGATGAATCAGGTGAAGACCTTCGCGGGAGGCTTCCTTGCCTTCAGTGCTCTGAAGAGCACAACGATGGACCTCATTGATACCCAGAAGCAGGTCCAGCAAATCAACTTCACCCTCCAGGCAGCAGCCGGTTCCCAGGCAGGCGCGGCTAAGGAGCTTGAGTTCGTTGCAGGCCTCTCGGACCGGTTGGGTGTCTCTCTCGGTCAGACCGCTCAGGCCTACGCGGGCTTTGCCGTGTCTGCCAAGACGGCGAACCTGACCACGACCGAGAGCCATGACATCTTCCGTGCGGCGTCTGAAGCCATCACGGTCTTCCATCTGGATACCCAGAGGGCAGGCCGAGCGATGTACGCCCTTGAGCAAATCATGGGTGCGGGCGTGGTTCGTACCCAGGACTTGAAGCTCCAGCTTGACCAAGCCATCCCGGGTGCCTACGAGAATTTCCGCGACCTCGTGAAGGCGGCCAACAAGGATGACCCGACCTTCAACTTCCAGGAGCAGCTGGAGAAGGGTCTCCTTGACGTGAAGAAGTATGCCCCTCAGATCGCTGGGGCCCTTCGTGGAACGTTCAAGCAGGAGGACGTAGCGGCTGCCTCAGAGGGTATCAACGCAAGCATTGGTCGGCTGGAGACCTCTCTCTTCCGACTCAAAAGCGCCCTCTCCGGTGGCATCTTCGAAGAAGCAGCAGCCAAGGGCATTGGCGAGCTTGGAAAGCTTCTGAACACCATCGCAGAGTCAGGCAAGGACATCGCCCCATTCGTCTCCACCATCGGTCTGGGTGGGGCGGCCCTGGTTGGGTTCGGCATGGCTGCCAACAAGGCCTACGAGGCTACCGCCAAGGCTGTGGCGGGGCTGGGGGCTGAGCTTGGGGTTACGCTGGAAGCACGCACGGCCAAGGTTGCCCTCACCGAGGCCACCCTGAATTCAGCCAAGGCAGCAGCAGCTGAGGCTGAAGTGAAGGCCGCTTCTCTGGCTGTGACTCGTCAAGAGGCAGCAGCAAGCCTCACACTGGTGCTTGAGAAGCAGAAGATGGCAGCAGAGGAAGTCCGGGGTCTCCAGGCACGTCGTGGCCTCATGACCTCCACGGTTGGGCTTACCAAGGCTGAAGAGCGTCTTGCTGCAATCGAGATTGAGCGCCTTGCAGCCCAGAAGGCCCTGAACATCGCAGTCCGTGAGGGTGCGGCGGCCAACTTGGCTGCTACGGCTTCCTCCCAGGCTGTGGCAGCTGCCAGTGCTGAGGCAGCAGTGGCCTCTACCGCCATGAGCAAGGGTGTCAGCCTTGCGGCTACGGCAGGCGGGCTTCTCTCCAAGGTGGGCAAGGGTCTCTTCGCCCTGATTGGCGGATGGCCAGCGGTCTTCCTCGCGGCAGGGGCAGGGATCTACTACCTTGCCACAGCCACGACTGAGCTTGAGGACAAGACTGAATCCCTCACGGAGGCCCTGGAGAAGCTCAAGGCGGCTCAGGGTGCCGATATTGAAGGCGCAATCAGTAGCGCCAAGTCACAGACGGATGCTGTGGAGAAGGAGTACGCAGACGCTTCCAAGCGGTTGGCTGAGCTTCGAGCAAAGCGTGCTGACATCCTCAAGGATGGTCGGCCCATTGGAATTGACTCCAACATTGAGCTTAGCGATGTAACTCGGGAGATCGTGGCTGAAGAGAAGCGTCTCAAGATTGCCCTGGATCGCGTTCAGCAGACCAAGATTGAGGCAAACCAGAAGCAGCAGATTCTGGACCTTGACCGTCAACAGCTGGAGACCATGGGCAAGACGGGTGAGACTTACACCAAGCTCAATGAGCAGACAGCTGCCCTTGCCAAGATTGAAAAATCGAACCGCAAGGTCACGGGCAACAAAACGGACATCGATGAACTGGTGGAAGAGCGTCAGTTGCAGGTCAGAGAAGCTCAGATCAAGGCTGAGAATGCCATCACTGTCCTGAGGCAGAGGGCGGCTGACGACATTCTCAAGCTCAAAGACCAGATGACGGGTCTGAATGAGCAGGATGACCTCTACATCCGGAACAAGGTTCAAATCGAGGGCATCACTAAGGGCTTGGCTGCCTCCATTGCAAAGGAATCCAAACTCGTCGCGGACCTTACCGAGCGATATGACGCCCGTATTGCTTCTGAAAAGCTCCACGAAGAGCTTATGAAGAAGAAGGAAGCCGCTGCAAAGGTCCGGGCTGCCGCTGAGAAGCGTCGGGCTGAGGACGCGGCTCGCCTTGCCAAGCTCCAGAAAGATGCTGAGGGCCTTGAAGGCAGCATTACGGACAAGAACGCAGAAGCTGAGGGTGTCCCTGATGAAGTCCGGGAATTGAATGCAGCCCTGGCGACCCTTGAACAGAAGCGCTCTGAGGTGAATGCCCGGGTGCAGGAAGGCCAGCGTCTCGCCAAGGGTGAGGCTGAGGCCATTGCTATCGTCAATCAGCGCATTGATGAGGCTATTGAAGCGACTATCAAGCTAGCAGCGGCAAAGAAGAAGGCCAAGGAAGAGGAGGTTAAGAAGAAGCAGAAGGAAGCTCGCGATGACATCAACGAGTTCATGGGTGAGGCTCGGGACACCCGGACGGACCCCCTTGCCAAGGCCTTTGCGGCTGAGGTGAAGCAGCTGGAAGAGCTTCAGAAGAAGGCCAAGGAGACGGGTAAAGGCCTCAGCAGCATGGAGTACCAGCGCTTCCTGGACGAGATCACGGAGAAGCACAAGAAGCTCGCCCGTGAGACCAAGCAGTCAGAGTCTGCCCTCTCTCAGTTCGCCATCCAGGCCCAGCGAAACATCCAGACCTTCGCGGGTGAGGGTCTCTCAAAGATCATGGACAGCGGCTCTACCGCTGAATTGGTGGAGAAGAATCGGGAAGACATTGAACGCAAGTTGGAGGAAGAGCGTCGTACCCTGGAGGCAGTTCTCTCCCTCAAGGGTCTCCAGTCTGGAGATGCGGAGTTCCTCAAGCAGGTGAAGGCAGCAGGCCTTGAGAAGGGTACGGAGGAGTACAAGAAGCGCGTGGATGAGATGACTAAGGCCTTCAGCCCCCTCATGGCGAAGTTCAAGCAGATTGGGGCTTCGTTTGCTGAGATGGTTCAGAAGATGGCGGCTGAATTGGCAGCGGCCAAGCTGATTGAGCTTATCGGTATGCTGGCCAGCGCGGGTATGGGGTACTTGATGAATTCGGGACCCAATATCAACAAGTCCCCCCACATCAGTGGGAAGTACGTTCCTAACAACCGGATCAACCCCAATGGGTATGCTAGCGGTGGCCATGTTTCTGGCCCCGGTACCGCTACCTCGGACAGCATTGCCGCTCGCCTCTCCAATGGTGAGTACGTCATCCGGGCAGCGGCAGTGGACCGGTACGGCAAGGGCTTCTTCGACAACATCAATGGGCTTCGACAGGCCCCTCGTGCAGGTCGCCGCAACTTCGCAAGCGGTGGTATGGTTGACGCGAGTGGTGGCGGTACTCAGGTGAACGTCATCAACAATTCTGGGCAGGAAGCTACCCAGGAACGTCGCAAGGGTTCTGACGGTACGGAGATCATCGACATCATCATCGGTCGGGTCGCCGGAGACATCCGCAAGGGAGGAGCCGTTGGACAGGCCGTTTCCCAGACTTTCGGCGTCTCTCGTAAGGGCTCCAACCGAGGTTAATGGTAGGCTCCGAGTGCAACCAGTTGCAGAAATCAGGTGAGGGTACCCCGTGGGTAAAAAGACAATCACGTTCACGAAGCTGGATGGCTCGCCTTACACGGGGGCCATCACCTTTTCGACCAGTTACCGCTATGGTCGAGACAGCAACGGGAACAACGTCATCACCCAATGCTCTGCCGTAGATAAGGGCGGGGGCAACGTTGAGGTGACGGTCCCTTCCACGGACACCGTGGGAGTGGGCTACTTGGTGGTTCCGGATACCTCCAACACGGACATCAAGCCCCGGGCCCAGTTCGTCTCTGATGGCCCTGCCTTCTGGATGTACGGGTCTACGGAGGCCAACGCCCTCCCCAACGTGAGCATCGGGCCCAGCGCGGCCATGATTTCGGCCACAAACAACACCACGGGAGCCAACCCCTCGCTCACTGCCGTGGGTGGTGGCTCCATCGTGGATGCAGCTGGTACCGTGCTCTTCTCGGTTCTCCGGGCAGCCCTTCCCGACAACACCAGCTGGACCTATACCGTTACCTCCACGGGTACGAATCAGGTCTATCCCCGGGGAGGCACCCATAATCTGGTTGCGGCTCTCCCTCCGGTAGCTCTCCCGGACCATCTGGAGTTCCTCCCGGCTACGAAGCCCCAGTACGCCAGCAAGATCGTCCGGTTCACGAAGGCAGATGGCAACCCCTATACCGGGGCCATCACCTTCACGAGTTCCTACAAGTACGCCCGCAACAGCATCCTCACGAAGAACACTGACGGCTCCACGAATACTGAGGGTCAGGACGTTCTTGCTGAGTGCGTCCTCACGGACCTCGGTGGTGGCTACGTTGAGGTGACAGCCCCCTGGAACGAGTACACAGGCGTGGGCGTGCTGGTCATGCCTTCCACGGGCATCAGTGACATCACCCCCAAAGCATTGATGGTGAGCTTCGGGCCCTTCTCCTGGATCTACGGCTCCACCAACGACAACGGGCTCCCTAACGTTTCCATCACCCCCTCAATGCTCACCATCACGGGCAATGACCTCGGGGGAGCAGAGAACACCTTTGTCGTTACCCCGGCAGGCAGCATCAAGAACGGGGCTTCCTCCTCTGCCACCAACCTCTTCACGGTGGTAAGGGCTACCCTTCCGACCCGGAGTAGCTGGGCATGGAAGGTCACGCCCGTAGGGACGAACAAGCTCTTCCCCAAGTCGGATAGTCGGGATGTTCGGGCACGCATCATCTACCCCCCGGCAGCTGAGACGAAACTCTCCTGGTCAGGAGATTTCAGGACCAAGGACTTCAGCCAGTGGGGACGCAAGCAGTTCGGCAATGGTAGTGCCGACACCAGCATCCTCCCGGACAACATCGATGACCGTCTTCTCCTGGTCAAGCACGAGACCTACAGCTACCAGACCCCCTACGGTCTCCTTGCCCATCCCAAGTATGGGGACGTGCATTCCGGAGGCACGCGCGCTGAGTTGACGGCCAAGAAGGTCAACCCGGATAACGCCCCGGGAGACACCTACTTCTACGAGGGAGATGAAGTTTGGGTCAGCTGGGCTACCAAGTTCTCACCGGACTTCGAGCTTAGTTCTAAGTGGCACGTCTTCTCCCAGGCACACCAGATTGGTGGCACTGGCAGCCCTCCGATTGCCTTCACCATCAATGACACGAACAAGGTCTGTTTCGTGGTCATGCCGGACTACTACGACAGCATCAATTCAAGCTCGGAAGCTCGTTTCTGGACTACGACCATTCGTCCGGGCTTCTGGAACCATTTCCTCCTTCACATCAAGTGGAGCAACAACGCGGCAGTTGGCTTCGTTCATCTGATCGTCAATGGGGTGGAAGTCGTCCCCCTCCGGATGAGCCGGACCATGCTGGATGTGGCTTGTTACTGGAAGTTGGGCTTCTACCGTGACCAGTCCGTCAACGTGAATCAGACGGTCTTCCACGCAGGGTTCAACGTCTATAACTCCGACCCTCGCGAGACTGGGACGGAGATTGAACCCCCTGCCACCCTTCCCACGGGTAGCAAGGTGGTCCGCTTTACCAAGGCGGATGGTTCTCCCTACGTGGGCAAGCTCGCCTTCTCCAGTGAGTACCGGTACGCCAGAGACTCGGCGGGCACGAACGTCACAGCCCAGTGCTCAGTGGTTGACCTCGGTGGTGGGTACGTCCAAGTCAATACCCCCGCAACGGATGCAGTAGGCGTGGGCTACCTCCTTGTCCCGGACACGCGAATCACTGACGTGTACCCCAAGGCAATGATGGTCAATCAGGGTCCCTTTATCTGGATGTTCGGGACCTCTGAGACGGGCGGACTCCCCACCAAGAACCTCACTCCCAGCACTGTCACGATTGTGGCGACCAATCCCACGGGAGCATCCCAGACCCTGCCTGGAGTGGGGGCGGGCTCCATCGTGGATGGAGCTAACACGGTTGCCCTGGCGAACGTCCTCCGGGCTGCCCTTCCGGACGCGAACAGCTGGAATTGCGTCATCACCCCCACGGGTGTGAACGGCATCACCAGCGTCACCCCCAAGGCTGACAGCCGGGATGTGCAGACCCGAATCGTCTACCCCGCTGAGCACACGGGGAAGCTCCGCTGGAAGGGTGACTTCTCCTCCCTGGACTTCTCCCAGTGGAACGCCCAGTTCGGTGACCAACTTCGGGTGGATGCCAATGGTGACGGGATCGCGGATACCAACATCCAGATTCTCCCGGATGGAGTGAACGACCGTCTTGTCCTGGTGAAGAACGAGTTTTACAACGCTCAGGCAACCCGAGGCCTCAAGGCGAGCCCCAAGCAATTCGATCTTCACTCTGGAGGCACGCGCGCTGAAGTCGTAGCGAAGAGCAGTGGCGCTCTGGGTGGCAGCACGGGTCAGGGGTGGTTCTACGAGGGAGACGAGGTTTGGATTAGCTGGGCTACGAAGTTCGCTCCCGACTACCAGACCCACAGCAAGTGGCACGTCTTCAGCCAAGCTCACCAGACGCTGGACCTCGGGAATGGCGGGCCGATGATTTCCTTCATCGTCAACGGCTCCACCATCGCCTTCTCTGTGATGAACGGGGTCTACGATAAGACGGCTGACCCCTCCCAGGCGAAGTTCTGGACCAAGACCATCCGCCCTGGTTTCTGGGACCACTACCTCCTTCACATCAAGTGGTCGCAGAACATGGCAGTGGGCTTCGTGGAGCTTTGGGTCAACGGGGTCAACGTCGTTCCCAAGCGCTTCCACAACAACCTGGACACGGATGGGATCGCGTACTGGAAGCTCGGTTTCTACCGCTCCCAGGATATCAACGTTGAGCAGACGGTCTTTCACTCCAACTTCAACGTCTACAACAGCGACCCCCGAGTCTTCACGGTTACTCCTGGTGGAGGTGGTGGTGACCCGGTTGATCCTCCGGATGAGCCTCCTGTTGACCCTGAAGATCCGGTTGACCCCCCGGACCCGACTGTCCCCACGGCTCCGCTCTACCAAATCCAGTACGCCTTCTGGCCTACGGGACTCCCTGCCCCCTACGCGGCTTCCAAGCCGGTCTACGCCCCCGCTGACAACTCCATCCGGTCTTCCACGGAGACGGGCCCTGGCAAGGTGCGGCGGCGCTTCACGGGTCGCTACGAGAAGCTCTCCTTCCAGCTGGAGTTGAAGCAGGACCAACTGGACATCTTCCAGCATTTCTACTGGAATATCATCCAGGAAGTGATGCCCTTCCGGTGGATTGACCTTCGCACGGGTCTGCCGTGCAAGTACCGGTTCGCTGGCCCTCCCCAGATGACCTATCTGGCGGGCTATGAGGGCAACGGATGGTGGGCAGTGACCGTTGAATTGGAGACCGCATGAGTCGCAACCTCTCGATTCCAGCGTTCAGGGCAATGTTTGCGCAAGAGACTGAGGAGATTTTCCTCATGTGCTTGCGCCTTGAGCACCCCTCCTTTGACGAGCCCCTCCTGGTCGTTCAGAACAACCGGGATGTGGAACGCCATGAGGGGACCTTCAAGGCCAGCTTCTTCGAGCTAAGCCTTCCAGAGGACGCTCCTGACGTGGTTCCACAGGTCAACCTCACTGTGGACAACGTGGACAGGAGCATCACGGATGCCATCCGGAACCTCACAGGACGGGTGAAGATCGTGATGGATGTGGTCCTTGCCTCTTCCCCCAACACGGTGGAGGCAGGGCCCTTCGAGTTCTACATGCTGAGCGCCATGTATAACGCCCAGTCAGTGCAGGCGACGTTGGGCTTCGAGGATGACATCCTCAACATGGTCTTCCCCAAGGGTAAGTACACCCCTGCCAACTCACCCGGGCTCTTCAAAGCATGATTCCTGACTGGGTAGCGAGTTACGTAGGCCTACCCTTCAAGGACCATGGTCGGGATCTTGAGGGGCTAGATTGCTGGGGCTTGGTCAGGTTCATCCTCAAGCAGCACTATGGAATCGATACCCCGGACTTCGGGTCCAACTACTCGGATACGGACGATACAGTGAGCGTCCCCCAGGCAATCAAGGGGGGCCTCCCTGGCACGTGGTTATCCACAGCTTCTCCACAGGCAGGAGACCTCATCATCATCGCCATTGCCGGGAAGCCCATGCACTGTGGAATGGTTGTGGCCCCCGGGTATATGCTCCATTGTGTACCAAACCCCGGAAGCTGTATCGAGAGCTATGACCGACCGAAATGGAAACGAAGAGTCGAGGGCATCTATCGACACAGATCCCTCCTCTGAATCTCTGCAACTGAGTGCAGAGGTTGTCATCCCTGACAAGGCCATCTTCCTCCGGGGCAGGCCCCACGTCCTCAAGCCTGACACCATCTTCTCCTCCGCAATCTCAGAAGGTGGGACCCTCTCCGAGATCCTTGGAGACTTGGACCCCCTCCGCATTGACGTGCGGGTGAATGGGGTCACGGTTCCAGCCAATATGTGGGCCTACGTCCGCCCCAAGGCCGGTACGACCATTGAGGTGTCAGGCTACCCCGGCAAGAGTGAGCGGGCAGCCAAGAACATGACGCTCATCCTCACGATTGTCGTGATGGTTGCAGCGACTGTAGCGTCAGGTGGTCTTGCAGCAGCTGGGTACCCCATCCTGGGAGCCCTGGCAGGTACCGCCATCAGCGTGGTCGGTAACCTCGCCATCAAGGCCTTCATCAAGCCGACCATGCCCAAGGGCAATGGGGACGGTATGCCTGGGGAGATGGCTCGCATCTATGCGGTCACGGGTGGCGGCAATCGAGCAAACCTCTACGGCTCCATTCCTTGCGTGATTGGGGATTTCGTCCTCTTTCCCACCCTGGCAGCTAACTTCTACTCCGAATCGAGCGGGTCAAACCAGTTCATTCGCTGCCTCTACGACCTTGGATACGGAGACCTTCAGGTTTCCGAGATGCGTATCGGAGAGATGGATCTCTCTTCCATTGATGGTCTGGACTACGAAATCAGCGCTGGAAACACCTACCTCTACACGAATGACGTGGAAGAGGTAGGTCTGAATATTGATATCACTCCCACGCAAAACCCTGCCCAGCCGGATAACGCTCTCGTCAGAATCCTGACTACAACGATTATCACGACCGCTATTGATACAAGCGGTCTGGCCCTGGAGTTCTCCTGGCCAAGCGGTTTGTTCGCTCTTACTTCAGACAATAAAATGATTGAGACCGGCAACATTCTCGAAATCCACTACCGGAGAGTAGGGGATTCCGCGTGGCTCAATCCACGGTTGGAGATGACGGCTTACGCCAATCTCACTGGGGATGTGACGGTCCAGTGGACCTCTTTCAACCAGATGAACACGATCAGCAAGAATCGTGGGGCTCGTCGGTCAGCTATCAACTGGAATTTCCCTACCCCCGGTATCTACGAGGTGAGGGTTATCAATCGTGGGGGTATCTTCAACGTCGATAGCTTGCAGGGCGCTCGCGTAGATGACCTCATCCTTGTGAGCGCACGCTACTTCAAGCGTTCAAAGCCCAGCCTCACTTCCACGACCAAGTTCGCCATGAAGGTGAGGGCTTCCGAGCAGGTCAACGGGAGCCTGGGACAGTTCAGCTGCCGTCTCAAGCAGATCATCCCGGTCTGGAATGGCACTACTTTCATTCGTCAGGCCAGCACCAATCCCGCATGGATTCTCTACTGGCTCCTGACGGAGTGCCCTGCCAATGCTCGGCTCTTGGAGCCGAATCGCATTGATTTCGACGCCATTCTCAACTGGGCAAACTTCTGTACGGCCAAGGGTTTTGGCTACAGCACGGTAGTAGATGGGGAGACCACGCTAGCGCAACTGATTGCAGATATCTGTGCGGCAGGCCGAGCCACCTTCGCGGTCAAGGATGGGCTCTACAGCGTCGTTCAGGACAAGCCGCAAACCGTGCCGGTACAGCACTTCACCCCCCGAAACAGCTGGGATTTTGGCGGGTCCCGAGGCTTCGCAGACACCATCCATGGTCTCCGAGTCCGGTTCATCAACCCGGATGCTAACTGGCAGCAGGACGAGATGCTCGTGGCGGATGACGGCTACACGGTGGCCACGGCCACGAAGCTGGAGACCCTGGAGTTACGCGGCGTCACCCATCCCCATGCTGCTTGGAGGCTCGCCCGCTACCACATGGCCAATGCTCGCCTTCGCCAGAATGAGTACGTCTGGAAGACGGATATGGAGCATCTGGTCTGCCAGCGTGGAGACCTCGTGAAGGTCGCTCACGACGTTCCCAGGTGGGGCAGTGGCTATGGGCGCATCACCCATGACACGACCTCTGCAACCCCTCCTGTCCTGAAGGTGGATGAGGAAATCGACATCCTCTCGCTGGCCCCGAAGAACGCCCGTATCCGACGCTCCAATGGTACGAGCACGGTGGTCCCCATCCAGTCCAAGAATTTCATCAGCCGGTCTGGGGGCACGTTCTCCCGCAATGCCTACGCTTACTACCGGGATACCCATGGCCAGCTGAAGCTCGCGGCTCCCCACGAACCCCGGTACGACTACTCCATGGATGGGCGGTTCCTGGGTCTCCTCATGGAGCCCTCTGCCACCAACTTCGTCCGGTGGTCGAATCCTATCGATACCGCATGGTCTGCACAGGACGTGGACATGCTGGACCTCACCCTGGATGCCCCCGACCACATGAAGACGGGGACTCTGGTTGCCCCTGACCCTATCGCCATGGGCAGCTTCCAGTGTGTGAATGAGTTGACCGGCGTGGGTACGGGCAACAAGACCTTGAGCTTCTACCTGAAGAATCGGAAGGGCCGATACTTCAACGCTGAGATCAGTACCGGTTCGAGTTACTTCGCGACCGTCATCGATATGTACGCCCAGACCATCACCAGTAAGGTGACGGGTAACGGAATGACCTTCCTGGACGGGGCCTTCGAGGAAGCGGGCCTTGGGTGGTACCGCATTCGAATCTCTTTCAACACCGAGACAGCGCCTACCCTGATGGCCATCGGTATGCAGCAGGGTCCTAACTTCGCCTCGGGAAGTGGCAACTGGCAGGGAGAGTTCCCTGAAACCTTCACCACGGACTTCTCCTTTGGGCTCTGGGGTGTGCAGCTGGAGAACGGTCAGTTCATGACCTCTCTCATCAACACCACGATTGCCCATGTCACCCGCCCCACGGATCTCTTCTCCTTCTCTGAGACCGCTTCCGGGCAAGACTTCTCTGAGGGCACCATCCTGGTTGACTGGGTACCGGCAGGCTTCGCAGCAGAGAAGCCAGTCCTTACCTTGAGCAGCCCTACAGAGGATTGGTCCCTGGAGTTGAAGGTGACCGATGACGGAGTGAACGGCTACGCCCTCAGCGGTAGGAGCGCAACTGATTGCAAACCCAACCTGGGTGCCCTCCAGCTTTACAAGCCCTACAAGGCGGCCATCGGCTTCGGGGCTACGACCATGGCACTGGCTATCAATGGGGTGGTCTCGGGGTCAGCGACCTACCAGCGGGCAGCCTGGGGAGACCTCACCATCGGTGGCTCCAAGTTCAGCAATCGCAACTTCTCCGGGTGGATTAAGGGCGTCTACTACTACCCCGAGCAGGCCTCACTTGCAGAGCTTAAGAACCTCTCCCAAGAAGTGGAGCCGATCCCTGACCAGTACACCTGGAGCCTCTCCGCGCCCATCGACACGGAGATTAACGACCTTGTGATGTTCGGAGAGGCGGGTCAAGAGTCCGTCAGCCTCATCATCACGAAGATTGCCCCGGGCTCGGATATGACTGCCACCATCACGGCAGTGGATGCAGCGCCCGCTGTGCATGATGCTGACTCGGGCCCCATCCCTCCCTTTGTGAGCGAGATTACCGGGAAGATATGGGAGACCCCTCCTGAACCCCCGATGCTCGTGATAGGCTTGCGGACGGAAGTCCCGGATGAGGTGGATGACGGGGGAACGAGTTCTCCGCGCATCCCAATCACGTTCCAGGAACGCACCCGAATCATCGCGGATCGTAAAACCGGCAGAGATATGATGCCCTAAGGAGTAGTGGATGTCTGCGATTGCCTACATCGAAATCCGATACCGTCTCTCAGGAAATGGTGGTGCTTGGGAGTACGTGCGAGTGGCTCCCAATGCGTCTTCCCTTTCTCTGAAGAAGGGAGTTGTCGCTGGGCAGCAGTACATCGTTGAAGCCCGAAGTGTGACGACTACGGGTATGAGTTCGGTCTGGGCTTCCCAGGTCTACACTCTCAATGGGGCAGCCATTGTTCTCATCACCCCCGACCAACCCCGCATCCTGGGAGTGGCTGATGGGGTGGATATCTCCTGGACCATCACAGAAGCCATCCCTTCCGGGGTGGAGTTCGAGGTTGAGCGGGCTCCCAACTCCAATGCGACCTCTGCAACTGGTACGACCCCTGGGGCTTATGCTCCTATCGGCAGAACCAAGGGAACCTCCCACCACGACGCTGTGACGGATGGTCGAGTCTACTGGTACCGAGTCCGGGCAGTGAACTACCGGGGTGGAGTCTCTGCCTGGGTAAGCGCCACGACCAACACCGGAATCGGATGGGTCAAAGCCAAGGCTGTGGCCGATGGTGCGGATGTCTCGACCGAGGTGACCGCTACCCCCATCAGCAATCCGAAGTTCGAGGCGGGGGACACCAAGTGGATCAAGCCCTCCACCACGGGCTGGACCATCATCAAGGATGACAATGCCATGTCTGGGGAGTGGGTAGCTCGCAAGAGCGGCGGCCCTGCCCTGGATGTGCTGGTCAACTCAGCTGTCACCCCTGTGGCCATGGGGCAGGCAGTCACCATCCGTGGGTACCTTCGAGCGACCAGTGGCAATGGCTACGCCCGCATGGGCATCAGGTGGCTCAACAGCACCGGGGGGGTAATCTCCTCCTCTTACGGCAACAAGGTCTTCCCAGGGAGCGGCTACGAGCCTTCCTACGGGTCCATGGTCGCTCCCGCCAATGCGCTCTTCTGCCAGATCTTCCTTGAGGTAGGCGACTACTCTACGGGCAGCTGGTACGTGGACAACACCAACGCCTTCCTCAACTTCGCGGCTGAAGAGGACAAGGCGCTCCTGACCAACGTGGCTCAGGGTGGTAACTGGCCCAACGACCTCACGGAGACTGCCGGACAAGACCTCAGCTGGGGCTCTGGTACCTTCGTCACCCCCGCTGGTACGAGCTACATCAGCCCCAGTGGCGTGATGACCCGGACGCCCTTCAACACCTCGGACCTCAATGGTTCCGAGTGCTACATCATGTTCGTGGGCAGTTCCTCGGGTCGATTCTCCGGACTCCCCTCCATTGCCTACAAGTATTTCGTGGCAGTCCAGTTCCGGTCTGGAGGCTGGTACTACTCCAACGGAGTCAACTTCCCGTTTGACCAGCCCTTCACGTCCAACGTCAACGATTGCATCGTTGCAAAGGTTCGCTGTGAGTCGGGCATCGCGAAGATCACGACCCGGTTCGCCAGCAAGAACAACTTCCAGAAGGGCACGGACACTGTTGGTAACGCAGACGTGCGAGAGAAAAGCCTCAGCACTTCCAGGTTCCTGGTACCCCCCGCTGAGAACCTCATCCCCAATGGCTACTGCGAGGCGGGTCAGTCTGCTCTCGGGACCCTCCCTGAGGGTGCGTACCTGAGCAACGATCCCACCAACTCCAAGGAGGGCAACTGGTGCCGAAGGGTCCCGGTCTCTGGCCTCACGGGTTCCATCATCGATGTCCCCCTCACGGACTACATTGAGACGGTTCCGGGGCAGCAATACTTCTTCGCAGGGTGGTCCAAGTCCAGTTCTGGGATGAACTACACGAATTACTTCGTGGTTTCCTTCTACGACAAAGACAAGGCTCTCCTTACCGAGCCCTCAGTAGCTGTGACCAGCGGTACCGGTTACGCAGAGAGAACCCTCAAGCCCACGGCTCCCGGAAGCGCGGTGTTCGTGCGGGTGTCGTTCCGGGCAACCAACCAGAGCAGCAACGCTGGCCTCTACGTCTGGCTGGATGCGATGCAGCTGAGGAAGATGGTCACCTTTGACCTTCTGGCGGCCAACACCCTTCAGACGACCAACTATTACGAGGATGGCTTTGGAAACCCCATGGCAGGGGCCAAGCTTGACCATCAAGGGACTTCCTTGAAGGTTGCCTCCAGCAATCTCCAGGTTGGCAGCTTCATCATGACGGACCCCTGGTTTCGGGTCATCCAGGCACTCGGCGGGCCCGGGGCAAGCAACCGAGTCTTCTACCGGGGGAACAACGATCCTGGGATTCGAGGCGGGGCCCCCAACCTTGCCCAAATCAGGATTCAATCCACGGCTCAGTTCCTGAGCAGCGCTCCTTCCATGAGCGTCTGCACTTGGAGGCTCAACGTCGTTCCTGTCCAGTTGAATGACAACTTGGACGGGCTACGCCATGCCCATATCGTGCTCTACCTGGGTAACGGAGCCACAAGCCAGTACATCGCCCAGTACGATTACTTTCTTCCGTTGAATGATCGGACGTACTTTGAGCCGGAAGGCTTTGGCTGGAACGTCACCAACCACACCTTCCAATACACGTACCTTGGATTGCAGGTGCGCTCTGCCTTTGCAGGGGGCAGCGCCCAGTTCTGGGACATGCGCGTGAACGTCATGAACGTTTACGGGGTCAGCGACACCAAGTGGTTCCTTTGCACCAGCGGTCACTACGTTGACTTCCCCCAGGGTAACGCCGGACGATTTGGTGGCGTCCCGGGTGGTTCAACGGGTGGCGGGTCAGGTGACCCGGGCATCTGCCTTGCTCCCTGGGAGCCCATCCTTCTCTCCAATGGAGAAGAGATCGCAGCTGGAGACGTGCGCAAAGGCATGAAGGTCTACACCATGCACGAGACCACGGGGGAGAAGGGTGCCCATACCGTGACCTATTCAGGCCTCCATGAGAACGACCGGTCACGCCTGTTGCTCACGGATGGTCGGGTCATCACGGCGGCCAAGAATCACCTGTTCCTGGTTGCCCATGGCGGGTGGTCCAAGATGGAAGACCTTCGCGCGGGAGACAGCCTTGCTGGTCTCACCCCCGGTACGGTGCTCCGAGTCGCTCCCTTGGACAGAGGCCCTGTGATGAAAATCACTGTCCCTGGTGCCCATACCTATATGAACAAGGGCATCCTGTCCCACAATCTGAAGCCCCGCACCTAAGGAGTAGCTCATGACCCCTGACGAAATCTACGCAGTGAATGCCAAGGAGGCGCGCATCCGCGACCTCCGGACCCAGATTGCTCGCATCAATGGGCAGATCAGTGCCTCAACTGTCCTTGCATCCAGTCTCTCCCGAGTAAACCAAGACTCGACCATGCAGAAGCAGGAGCTTGAGACTGAGCTTCGCAAGCTGGAGGATTCGGGCAGCGTGGCGTCGGATGACTGGGGCAAGTTCTCCAGCGTGGAGAAGGCTGCCTTTGATGAGCGCTACGCGGGCAAGGTCTATATGCTCCAGTGGCTTCAGAGCCACAAGTCAGCGAGCTTCGAGCAGGTGGTGTCAGAGTTCGAGACGAAGATGCTGGAGTTCCGGGCCTCACCCATCATCAACGATGAAGGGCTTCAGGTTCGGTCTGGGAGGCCTTGGCTCATCCAGCGCGGGGACGGTCTCATTCGAGAGTGGATTACCAATGCTCTCGATAAGAAGCTCATCCCCTCTGACAGCTGGGAGGCCTTCCGTGACTTCATCCTCGCGATTACCTTCGAGGAAGCAATGGGACTCAGTGGGTGACAGCTATGGCAACTTTGGAATTGAATCGCAAGTCGGGTAAAGTTCCGCTGTTGGCTCTATCACAATGGGCCCAGGGGTTCACCATGAACGTATCGTTCAAAGATCTGGGACTCTTCCTGGCAATAGCCAGCGCCCTCGTTGGGGCAGTGACCGCTCACGTCGATTCGCGTAACCGAGCGGACTTCACTCAAGAGCTTCTCAAGATGCATGTCACGGAGGCTAACGAGGGTAAGAAGGCCCTACAGGAGAAGATGGGACAGATGGAGTCGAAGATCGACACGACCCACATCATGGCCATCCGGACGGACAGGGACGTGAATCAGATTGTGAACGCCATCAACGAGCTTAAGACGGCAGTGGAGAAGCGGACGCTGGTGGTCACGGCGCGGCCCTCCAACCCGTAAAAGGGTAGCGGCATCCTTGCAATCAGTTGCGGAGGCATGTACCTTCACTCCAGTTCGTCAATCAATGGAGTGGGTGCATGTTCGAGTTAGCGCTGAAGGCGCGAATGCCGATTATCGGGGTCTCCACCGATGATCTAGTGAATCTGGAGTCAGTGCTTGCGCACTACAACGGGGGGAAGAAGGTCATCCGGCTTCCCAAGGCACAGAAGAACCCCATCGGAGGATTCCTCTACTGGACCCAGGAAGAAGAGACTGTAACCCCCGACCTCTACGTCCACCTTCGTGAGACCAATGGAGTGCTGGTCTGTGTGAACGCCTCCGAGAGAAGTGACCTCATCTTTGACGCCGGGGTCCTGCCCATCCCTGAGCCCCTCCTGATTGCTACCCTGGAGGAGGTTATCCCTCCGGCAGACATTCCCGCTCTGGCACTTGTCTTGAGGGGTCTCTCCATCAAGGCAGTCCAGGAAATCCTGATGCTGACTGAGGCACGGGCGGGCAACGCCCTCCCCATGGAAGTCCGTCGCACCCGCTCAAGCCTCTATGGAAGCTCCCAGGGCCTTCACCTGGAAGACACCTCCTATGACTTCTACGTGTGGCCGGACAAGTTCAAGGCATGGATGGACCTCAACAAGAGCTTCTTCCACAAGGCAGTCCACGCCAAGCTTGTTCCACGTGGCGTGATGCTTGAGGGCCCTCCTGGAGTAGGCAAGTCTATGGGTGCGAAGGCCATCGCCAATGAGCTTGGGGTTCCCCTCTACCGGATGGATGTCTCTAGCAGCCTGGACAAATACATCGGAGTCTCTGAGGGAAAGATTGCCAAGATCCTCTCCCTGGTAGACCGAGAGTCACCATGCGTCCTCCTCATTGATGAGGTGGAGAAGATCTTCAGCGGGGGCAGCGATGGTGGGGGCACGACCTCTCGCATCCTCTCCCAGCTTCTCTGGTGGCTCGCAGAGCATCAGTCTCGGGTCTTCGTGGTCATGACGACCAACGACAAGAGCGCCATCCCCCCAGAGCTTTACCGCAAGGGACGGGTAGATGCCGTCTTCCAGATTCCCCAGCTGGAGATGATTAGCGCCAAGCTCTTTGCCCACAAGGTCTACACCTCGGTCATGGGAGATGAGCCCACGGTCAAGGTGCTGAGCGTCCTGGCGCAATCAGTTGCCGGATGCGTCAACACCAAAGCGGATGGTCGGGTGTCCCATTCTGAGGTTGCTGAGGTGGTCTACAACGAAATCAAGAAAAACGGATGGGCTTGACAAACTCTATCCGGAAGGTGTAGAACCAGATTCATCAACGCAGTCACCCAAGGAGTGGGCCCATGGCAAATCGATTCAAGTCCTCAGAAGAGTTCGTCAATCACTTCAACGCAATGGAGCCGGGGGCAGTCATCCCCGGAACCGGGCGGTACTACACGTACATTGGCGGGAAGGGAGATGCGAAGCTCTATCTGTGCGTTCAGCTTCAGACCAGGATGACCAAGGTGGGTCCGGTCATCCATGTGGCTTGCCGCTTTTCCCAGGTAGGCGGGGAGCCGGATTCCTTCGCACCTCCCCTCAAGGTTCGTGGTGGTGGGGAGCGCCTCATGCTCTCCAAGACCTTCTTCCCGTTCCTCAAGGTGAGCGCTCACGTGAGTGCCCAGCAGATTGCTCAGGCGTGGACCCGGCAGAACACCATGGCCGACCTTCGAGACTGGGTGAAGGGTCTCTGTGCCTCAGCGGGGGCCAAGGTCAAGGATGACGCCTACCTCGCGGACGTAATCTCTGCTTATATCCCCCTCCCCGATGAAGAGATCGAGGCTGGCGATTGTGACCTCTTCTCGCTAGATGTGAAGTTCGACGATGACGAAAAGAAGGCTGTTTCAGGCATTCTGGCCTCTCTTTACGACAACGATGACGAGAGCACTGACGAGAATGACTCCTCTGAGGATGACTCGTCAGAAGACGAAGACTCCGACAGCTACTGAACACTGAGTAAGTATTTGTAGGCCCCTTGGCTACTTCTCAGCAAGGGGCTCTGATAATCGGCCAAGCAGTCTACGGGGCGTCAATGTCGAAGATGCTGAAGGCAGTCCATGACTCGCTTACCAAGGTGGCCTACGCGCCCGTCTACGCGACGATCTCAGGCTCTGTGGCCGCTGGGGTTCTCCTTAGCCAGATCGTGTACTGGAACCTTCCTACGGGCTCTGGGGCTAGCAAGCTGAAGGTGGAGGTTGATGGGCGTCCGTGCCTTGCGAAGAGCCGGGAAGAGATGTGTGAGGAGACTGGGCTGGGAGAATGGCAACGACGGGCAGCCATGGAGACGCTGGAAGCTCTCGGCTTCATCAGCACTGAAGTACACCTGTTCCAGGGGAAGGTAACGACCCACATTTTCTTCCATGCTGAGAAGGTCCTGGCAGCCCTTGCTGACCCCCCGAAGAAGGTCCCCCGAAAGGGGAAAACCCCAAAACCGATTTCGATGGAATCAACTAGGTCAAATGGTGGAAACCACAAGATGCATATCGTGGTTTCATCTAAAACTTCATTACAGAGACTACCTTCAGAAACTACAGACAGAGATTACTTGGCATCGGGGCTTCGCCCCTCTGCAACTACCCAAATTTTTTCTGAAGACAGCAACAGCCAGCAAGGTAAGCCATCCTTGCTAGCAGTAGGGAAAAGCCCAGGGGTAGGACAAATCCCTACAGCCCAAGCCATCACGACTCAGCAGGTAGCACCCATCCAAGGAGTGGAACCCATGGCAAGCGCGTCTGAAGTCTTGAAGGCACTGGCAGCCAAGCAAGCGGGTAAGCAAACAGGCGACCTTGGTGTGATGGGCCTTGCTTCCCTCTGGACCCGAAAGGTGGGAGAAAAGAAGGGGGAGTTTCAGAAGGCCCTTACCGGTAAGGATAAGGGTCAGTTGAAGTTGCTCCAGAAGGCACTTGGGGAGAAGACGGGCCCCGCGTTGGAGTTTGCAGTCACTCACTGGGGACGGTTTGCCTTCGAGGCAGGGCAGGCCAAGGGGCTCAAGCACACCCCTGACGACCCAGTGATCGGTTTCGTACTTCAGTACCATGACGTGCTTGTAAGACTGATGGACAAGCCTGTAGTGCAACTGGTTGCAGAACCGAAGAAGGCCATGGAGGGGGGGAAATCCGTCTCTGCCCCCATTGGCAACGGGCAAGCGAGTAAGCAGCTTGCTCCCGAAAAACCGGTCACGTCGGGGGATGCGCCGGTTTCCAAAGAAGAATTTCTTGCGGCTTGGGCGAAGGTGAAGGCGTCTAAGGCCAAAGGTGAATGAGATGCTCGACGCAGCGACCCACAGCCGGATCATCGCAGACATTTCCAACGTCTGCCGGACGGCTAACATCCCACAGAACATGCTCTGGCAGTCAGCCACCCAGTATTGCTCTACTGTGGAGCTTGACTGGCTTCGTCACTTCAACGTGAACAAGAAGCAAGGCCGTAATCTCCTCCTCACGGGCAACCACATGGTGGTGCCTGAGGTGAAGATGATGAGCATGGCGGCAGCCCTCATCCGTAACTTCAAGGACGCTCGGCTTGTGACCGTCAACACCATCGTTGATGCTCATGATGACAAGGTGGAGATCCCCGATCCCTCCATCATGTTCATCCCGAACCTTTACGTTCGACAGGGCGGCAAGAGCCTTCCCAGCTGGAAGGCCCAGATTATTTACGACGTGCTCTTGGACAGACTGGCATCAAGCAAGCCTGTGGTCGCCTATGTGGAAGACCTAGAAGCCATGGGCAAGGAGTACGGCAATAGCTTTGTCCAGCACTTCAAGGCCCACTACACCATCAGCAATTCCTAAGCGGAGCATCCCCCAATGTCAGCTTACTTGCTCGGGGCAAAAGTCCTCCGAAGCTTTGCGTCGGAACAGAACCACTATGGATATTTCAAAGCGAAGCTCTCTGACTCTCTCTTCAAGGGGGACAAGGAAAAGGAGATTTTCGAGTTCTTCCATCAGCACTACAGTCAGTATCAGCAGGTACCTGCCCTAGAGACGCTGGAGTCCCAGTTCCCCGAAGTGAAGGCTCTCGATATCCATGAGCCCAGCGCCTACTACCTGAAGCTGATTGAAGAACGCAGTGCCTACAATCTCATCAATCAGGCGAATCTCGATGCTCAGACTCTCCTGACCAAGGACAAGAAGGCTACCGCTGAGGCCCTGGCGATCCTTCAGAAGGCAGTCAATGAGTTGACGGCTCAGCAGTACCGGGTAGCAGTGCTTGATGCAGCCAAGGATGTTCCTGAGCTTGTCATCCAGAACTACTACAACGCCAACCTGTCAGGGACACCCCCCGCTTACTTCGGGTGGCCCTACATGGATACCAAGGGAGGCGTGGGTCCGGGCAACATGGTGAGCTTCGTGGGTCGCCCCGCCATGGGCAAGAGCTATCAGATGCTCTATTGCGCCCTCCACAACTGGCGAGTCCACAAGCAGAACGTGCTCTTCATTTCGATGGAGATGAGCGCCCTGGATATCTCCCAGCGTGTGGCAGCCATGTACGCTGGTACGAGCGTCGGACAGCTGAAGGGCTCAGCCTTCTCCACCCAGACGACTGAGTTCTTCATGGCAGGCATGGAGGCCATGGGTAAGGAGGAAGCGAAGTTCTACATCGTTGATGCGAACCTTGCCGCGACGGTCGAATCCATCTATGCCCTGGCTTCGAACCTCAAGTGTAAGGTCATCTTCATCGATGGCGCGTACATGCTCAGCCATCCTAATGAGCGGCTGAATCGCTTTGAGTCTGTGGCCCTCAACGTCAACCTCATCAAGCAGGCCACGACGCGAGCAGACGCCATCACTTTTTGCTCCTGGCAGTTCAACCGTCAGGCAGTCCAGAAAGGGAAGGGTCCCGCAAAGGGAGAGAAGCCCGGTTTGGAGGACATCGGCTTCACGGACAACATCGGCATGATTTCCTCCATCGTTATCGGCATCCAGAAGGATGAGGGGGTTGAGACCATGCAAAAGCGCATCCTTCAGCTTCACAAGGGGCGCAACGGAGAGTCCGGGGACTTTTCTATCAAGTGGGACTTCATGGCCATGGACTTTACCCAGGTGGATGCAGATATTGAGGGTAAGCCGGTGGAGGCTCTGGAAGACCTCTCCTTCATCTAGGCGCGCAGTCCAAGCCCCTGACCTCATCCTCGGGGGCTTTTTTATATCCAGGTTCTTGACAAACTCTTGAGTGAGGGTATGTTGGGCAAGTAGGAATCACTCAAAAGGAAGCCCAAAATGAACAAGTTTCTCGTAGCAGCCCTGGTAGCTCTCGTTGGTTGTGGTGGTCCGGATGCTCCGGAGATTACGCCCCTCGTGGGGGACCCCCCGGATATCGTCACCCCCAAGCCTGGGGTAGCTCGCTACTCGCTCACGGTCTCGCAGGACCGGCAGAGCGCTCCCATCGGGAGTGACATCCGAGTGGCAGCAGCCGTCATGCAGGACGTTCCCAATGCCCTCCGAAGCACGGACGGCAAGGTGCTGGTCAACTTCGTGGTGGTAAAGGGCGGGGGCAGCGTCTTCGCAGGATCGGCCCTGGTCGAGGGAGAGGGCAGCGCCAAGGAAATCTGGACCCTCGGTAACGAGATGGGGACCCAGGCTCTGGAAGTCCGTGCCATTGACCAGACGACCGGGGAGCCCATCGTCTTCGAACGAATTGAGGCGGATGCTACCAAGGGCCCTCCGGCCTACTTTACGCTCACTACCAACAAGTGGGTCACCCCTCTCCATGAGGCCTTCAACTACAACGACCTCTGGCTCACGGCTTTTGATGTGAACGACAACAAGGTTCCCATGGAAGAGGAGTATCCCCTTCATCTGGTCAAGGTAGAGGCCATTGGTACGGTGCTGGGGGACATCTTCCCTCCCACCTGCGAGACCCAGGAGAACGAGATTCGATGCCCCATCAGCAACACCCTCTACGACTACGTGAAGCAGGATTACATCTACCCCACCCCTGACACTGGCTACAACGTTCGCTACTTCCTGACCTTCGAGATTGGCAACACCGGCAAGACCGCTGAGGTTGTCCTCATCTTCGGCCAGTTGACCCCCGGATGGTCGGACCCCCGTATCTGATTCACCCTACCAACACGCAAGGAGTGCAAAATGCCGATTAAGTTCAAGTCCCCTCTCAAGACCCAGGCCGTTGAATCCGTCGCACAGGTGGCAACCAAGGCCAAGACCAAGAGCATTCTCACCAGTGATGAGATGGCAGCCGTAGATGAGATTGCCACCCTGGACGCCCAGCTTGCAGAGGTTGCCCCCCTCATCAAGCGCAAGGATGAGTTGAAGAAGTTTCTGCAATCAGTTGCGGAGGATGACACCCGGTTCAGTGGCACTCAGCCGGTCACTCTCAAGGGCTCCACAGGTGTGGTGGAGTTCGGGCCCCGCAAGACCTCCCGTGAGGTGACTGACCTCCATGGTCTGATTGGGAAGATGAAGACTCTGGTCGGAGGCTACGAGAACCTTCTCGACTTCATCAAGATCCCGCTTTCCGCTGTGGACAAGTACATGAGCGAGGCAGAGCAGAAGGCTTTCATCGGAAACGTTGAGGGCGCACGCTCGCTTAAGTCAATTCGTTCGAAGGACGCATAGACAAACGTAGAAGGGTGGGGGTAGTCTTTTCGATACCTCCAACCCCAAGGACTATGAAGACCCATACCTCCCATTTCGACGCTTCCAAGCCGTTCGTTGCATGTGGTCAGTCCAAGGTCTCGGTTACTGTGGTAGACCATGAAGAACGCCCTACCTGTCCCCGATGCAAAGAGAAGTGGGGGACCTTTCAGTACCGTAATCTCAGAAGGCAGGCCGCGTGATCTTCCTCCTTGCTCTGTTCCTCGTTGGCGATTCCGGTATTGGCAGCGTAGTGGTCGGTAAGTACGAGACCTACGAGACTTGCGTCCAAGCAGGGTTTCAGGCCCAAGAGAGCTACAGCAAGCACCGAGGATTCAGCTTCTCCCTCATCCCTAACCTTCGAGTGGTCTGCACTGGAGTACCGAAGGCGCTGAACCCCTAGTCTCAAATCCCAAGGAGTGGGCGTGAAAAAAGAATCAGTTCGGAAGTTCCTCTCTGCCCTGGCCATCCATGACCCGGAAGAGAATGGCACATGGTTGCGGGGGCAGTGTCCTCTGGCCTTCGCAACCCACAAGACGGGTAAGGACTCGCGGCCCTCCTTCGCGGTCAACATGGAGACGGGTGGCTTCCATTGCTTTACTTGCCGCTCAGGGCGTCTCAGTGCCCTCCTGCAAGAGATTGAGATGCACCTCCCTAACTTCCCCCACTATGAGGGGCGGTTCAATCTCAAGCTTGCCTGGGAGCTTCTGGAGGGTCTGGAATCGGAGATCGAATCTCTCCCGGAGTTCCAGGAGTTCTCCCCCAAGTCCAAGGCCTTCATCGAGTGGCCGGAATGGTTCCTTGAGCAGTTCGTGCCCTGGGATCAGAACCCTCGGGGCAAGTGGTACCTGGAGACGGGTCGGGTCACCATCAACGAGAGTCAGCCGGTAGACCCTCAGGTGGCTACCGCCATGGAGCTTCACTACGACGCCAAGAAGGACATGATCGTCGCCCCCTTCAGGACCATGGGGGGCAAGCTGGCGGGGGCCAGAGGGCGGGCTCTGGACAAGGCTCAGAAGTACGGCCATCACGACTACAGCTGGGGCCCGGACAAGGTGAACAACACCGAGTTGATTTGGTACAACGAGCGGGCTCTCGAAAGCTCCATGGATGCAGGCCTCCCTCTCGTGGTTGTGGAAGGTCAGTTCGACTGCTTGAACGTCCTCAGGGTCTACCCTCACTGTGTGGCGGGGCTGACGGCCAAGGCTTCAGTGGAGAAGCTGACCAAGCTCCAGTCCGTGGATGCTGTCTTGACCATGCTTGACCATGACAAGACGGGAGAGGAGTCCTACTCTCATTTCAGCAAGTACCTCTACAAGAAGACCCGGTTGGGGCGCCTGATGTACCCCGAATCGGCCAAGGACCCGGGGAAGTTGACCCTGGAGATGCTGCAAGAAACCTTCAAGGAGATACTTAATCCAGGTTGACAAACTAGAGTAGTGAGAGTTAGAATCAGCAGGCTACACCCAACCAACGTTGATGAAAATCAACATAAAGGAAGCAAAATGTCAGTTTCATGGATGAAGACGGGGGAAGAGTCCGAAGAGCTTGCACAGCGGGAGAAGAAGGCCGCTGAGGCTCGTCAGGCAGAGCAGGGTAAGGCATTCCGGTACGGTCTGAAGGTGACCGGTAGCTCCCCTACCAACGGACAGATTCTGTTCCTTGATGGTGCGCTCAACCCCAAGGCGGGAAACAAGCTGACCCCCCTTCGGTTCTACGAGCACACGGTCATGCATCAGGGTAACTGGGGTAACTATATCTGCCCTGAGCAGTCTGCCCCTCAGAACAAGGACCGCTGTCCCATCTGCGAGGGCAAGGATAAGCCCGCGCTCGTGTCAGTGTTCTCGGTTCTGGACCTCGTGCCCTACACGACCAAGGCAGGGAACATCCTGCCCTTCACCCGCAAGCTGTTCGTGGCCAAGCCCCGGACCATGGACATCCTCCAGTCCTACGCCATGAAGCGCGGCGGGCTGACGGGATGGATTGTCGATACGACCCGGGCAACGTCCAAGGACGCTTCCGTGGGGTCGGCATTCGACTTCCAGCACAAGGTGGACCCGGCAGAGGCGGCCAAGAAGTATGTCCGCACCTACAAGAAGGATGGTGCTGAGGTGACGGAAAGCCTCTTTGCCCCCCTCGACTATGCCAAGGAGCTTGTCTTCCGTACCGGGGATGAGCTTCGCGCGCTGGGCTTCGGGGCTCCCGTTGCCATGGGTGGGATGGGAGGCGGAATGTCTGCCCCTCAGGCCGCTGCCTCTGACGACTACGACTCGCACCTTTAGCACCTGATTTACTGAGGGATGGGGTTCTAGGAGTTCTAGGGAAACCGGAACCACGGGCCCCTCCCTCAGGCTGTACCAACCAATGGAGTGGTTCGCTTTGATCTCGATTGACCAGATTCCTCTGAAGACTGATGCCGTGGCTCACTTCCCGTATTCGGCGGGTATGGAGGCCTCCTTGAAGTTCGTCTCCACCTACGGGGATGAAGTCTCCATGAGCATCCGCAACGGGGATGAGCTTCTAGTGCCTCGGAGGCTGGTCACCCACCTGGGTAAGGACTTCCGGATCAGCAGGCCCGTTCCCGCAATTGAGTGCAGGAAGCCCCCGCGCTCTGAAGAGCAAGCGGAGTGCATCGCCAAGTCCGTCTTCCTCCTTCGTGAAGGCGTAGACCATATCCTTGAGGCCCCGACTGGGTTCGGGAAGACGTATCTCGGATGTGCCATCGCTGGACGATTGGGTCAGACGACCCTCATCCTCATGACCAAGCAGGACCTGATGGACTCATGGCGCGAGACTCTCATCAACCTCGTGGGTGTCCCTCCTGACCAGATTGGCATCGCTCAGGCTGACAAGCTTGACTACAAGGGGAAGCGCTTTGTCCTGTCCATGGTGCAGTCAGTCACCCGCCCCGGAAAGTACGACTCCGAGTTCTTCAACTCCTTTGGTCTCATCATCTTTGACGAGACGCATCGGATGGCAGCTGAGACCTTCAGTCAGGCTTGCACTCTCTTTCCCGCCAAACACCGTCTGGGTCTCAGTGCTACCCCCAAGCGAAGCGATGGCAAGACACCTGTTCTTGCGGCTCATATTGGTCCCGTGATGGTGCAGGGGACCTCTGTCCCCATGAGCCCCAAGGTTCTCATCCAGGAGACCGGTTGGAAGATCCCAGCTTGGATGGCAGGCAGCGTGAAGCCCGGTCAGATGATGGGCGTCTACAAGGCCATGTCCCAGGACATTGAGCGGAACATGCGCATCGTTCAGTTCGTTCACGACGCCTACGCCAAGGGCCGCACCATCGTTGTCATGAGTGACATCGTGGAACACCTCAAGAAGCTCCAGGTGCTCTGTGGGACCCTTAGCCTTCCGGGGGAAGAGATGGGCTTCTACATCGGGGAGAACAAGAAGACCCTCAAGTTCAATGGCAACAAGCGGATCGTGTTCGCGACCTACGGGATGTGCTCGGAGGGTACTGACTTCCCTGCCTGGGACTCCCTGGTCATGGCGACCCCCCGGTCCAATATTAAGCAACCTCTGGGACGCATCCTAAGAATGAAGGAGGGCAAGCGCAAACCGGTCTGCCTAGACCTTCTTGATTCAGGGTCCATCTTCAAAGGGTTCTTCCATAAGAGGCAGCAGCAATACTTCGAAATCGGTTCAGAAATGGTGAGATTATGAGCGAAACAAAGGGAACGAAGTCCTACAAAGAGTGGTATGAAGAGCACAAGAATACGGTGCTGGAGAAGCGCAAGGCCAAGTACCAGACTGATGAGGCTTACCGAGCGGCGGCCCAGCAACGGGCAGCAGCAGCCCGGGAGAAACGTCGGGCTAAGAAGGCCCCGCTGCCTCCCCAGTACACGCTGACCCATTCGGACGTGGCAGAGGCCCTGGGGGTGTCAACGGCTGTCCTACGAGGCTGGAGGGAGAAGGAGATTTACCCAAGCCCCTACCCCTTCGGACCCAAACTCTACTTCACAGAAGGCCAGCTAAAGCTTCTGCAATCAGTTGCCAAGTTCTTCCGTGACAACGGGTTCAAGCTTCCTGCCGTCAAGAAGCCTGAGCTTGAGAACCTCATTGCCCTCACCTTCGCAAACTGGACCTGAATCCATGCCCATCATCAACAAGCTTCCCGTTACTCTGGGGCCTAAGTTGACCCCCAAGAGCCCCTACGTTGACCATCTGGAGACCGAGGCCCCGGGGGGAACCAAGACCGTGGCAGTCCAGTACAAGGGGCAGACCCCTACCATGGAAGAGCAAGTTGATGAGAAGGTCCCGCCCATCCCAGCTGACAAGCTGGTGCGGGTGACGGTAGGCGGGGAGCGAGTGGTCAACCTGGGTAACTACGAGTCCGCTCGCATCCATGTGGCCATCACCCTCCCCTGTACGCAGGAAACCTTGAACGACGCCTACGCCCATGGTCTCGATTGGGTGTCGGAACGTATCGCCAAGGAAACCAAGGACGCGCAAAAAGCCAAGAAGGGTGCGTAGGACTATGCCGCTCAAGTTTGGGAAGGGTGCTGAATCAGTGCTGAAGACCGATACGAAGCCCGAAGCTCCCGAAGCCATACCTGAGACCAAGAAGCCTGCCCCTACCGGGGGCACGCCTCTCTCCACCATCCTCAAGGCCATCCAGAAGGAGAAGGGTGAAGGCTCTGTCCTCAAGGGCAACCAAGTCCCCAAGGTGGAGCGCATCCCTACCGGCGTCTTTGAGTTCGACTTCGCCACGGGTGGGGGCTTCCCTCAGGGGCGTATGTCCATCGTGTTCGGGGTGGAGTCCTCCGGCAAGACCAACCTCTGCCTCAAGGCCATTGCTCACATCCAGAAGGCTTTCCCCGAGCACTGCAACAAGTGCGCATTCGTGGACCTGGAAGGCACCTTTGACCCGTTCTGGGCAGCCCAGATGGGCGTGGATACTGAGGCCCTGATTCTCCTCAAGCCCCTCAATGGTGAAGAGGCTGTGGACATGGTGGATGCCGTCATGCGTGCGTCTGACCTTGCCCTCTGTGTCGTGGACTCGATTGCCGTGATGGTCTCGACTCGGGAAGTGGAGGCCAGCGCGGACAAGGCTGATGTGGGGACCTCCCCGATCCTGGTCAAGCGCATGTGCAACAAGGCAGCTATCGCGCTTGGAGAGGAGAGCCGGAAGGGCCACTACCCTGCCCTCATCCTCATCAACCAGCGGCGCTTCAAGATTGGCGTGATGTTCGGGGACCCGGAGACCATGCCGGGTGGGGAGACCATGAAGTTCCTGTCCTCCCTAACGGTTCGCATGACGGGCAAGAACGTGGCTGATAAGACCGTTCACCCGGATAAGCCGGTCTACAAGAACACCTCTGTGACCGTGAAGAAGTCCAAGGTGCCCATCAACTCAGCATCGTTCGAGTACGACATGGCCATGGTGCCGGTCGGGGATCTCGACGTGGGCGACACAGACTCCTGGACAACGGTTTCCAACCACCTCAAGACTATGGGCACGCTGGTCAATACTGGTGCGGGCTGGACGCTGTTTGGAGAGACGTATAAGACCCTGGTGCCCATCAAGGAGCAGTATTTCTGTGACCCCCTCTTCAGGGTCAAGTGCCAGCAGCTGGTAGTGCAATCAGTTGCGGGCTCAACCCTCATGGTCGCTGACAAGACCTAGACCCCATGAGCAAGAACCCCTTCCTTGAACGTGTGGCCAAGAAGGGCTCTAGCGGGCACGGTAGTGCATCGGAGAAGCGAGTGGCCAAGTCTTTGTCCGCTCGTCTCACTCCAGCGTCTGGTGCCCTTGCAGGGGCCAAGGGGGACGCCACCTTCAAGCGTGGCAAGACCAAGTACCGGCTAGAGTGCAAGAGCACCATCCATGCGAGCATGAGTCTGGACCTTGGATGGCTGGTGAAGATCGCTCACGAGGCCCTGACCACGCAGAGCAACCCAGCTTTGTCAGTGTCCTTTGTTACACCTGAGGGAAAGCCTAAGCTCCATGGGGAGTGGGTCATGGTGCCCAAATACCTCTTCCAAGAGCTAACGAACCCTGAGGAGTAGCATGAGCTTCCTTGTTGACGCGGTGAAAGAGTCCCTGGCCCCGAAGAAGACCATCATCAACTCCCTCAGAGAGAATCTGGGGGGCGAGGTGAAGGCCCGGAGTCACGAGTTCATTCACGCTTCTGACATCACCAAGGAGACCTTCTGCCCTCGGGAGGTAGCTCTACTGGACCTCACCAAGGGGGAGCGCAAGAAGGAATACATCGCGCCCTACCTCAGAGTCATCTTCGATATGGGGGACACCCTGGCTACTCTCCTCCGGGAGAAGTGGCTGGGGAATCTCTCATGGGGCAACTGGAGATGCCGTAGCTGTGGAATGGCCCAAGACCTGTGCAAGAAGCCGAATGAGCTAATCGCTCCCTTCAAGTGCAAGCATAACTGGGAATACATTGAAGTCCGGTTCCACCATCCCAAGTACCAGTTCAGCGGGGGCATTGACGTGTTCCTCGACCTGGGAGCGCCCAAGCTGACCATGGTGGAGATCAAGACCATGGACAAGGACCAGTTCGCAGCCCTGGCGGCCCCTCTGGCAGAGCATCGCATCCGGACCAACCTCTACATGAGGCTGATTGAGGACAGCGAGCATCCGGAGAAGCATCGATTCGACACCCAGCTTGCCAAGGTCATCTACATCGCCAAGAGCGGGGGCAAGAAGCATCCCGACTATGGTGACGAGATCTTGCCCTTCAAGGAGTTCGATGTGGTCCGGGATGAGGAGGCTTTGAAGCCTGCACTCTCCCTTGCGGCCAAGGTGGCAGTGTTTAGAAAGAAGGGAATCATCCCTCCTGGAATCTGCCCAACCTCATATAGCCCGACTGCAAAGTCCTGTTCTGTACTTCAGCCATGTTTCTCTGGCAAATACCCAGCATCACCCTTGCCTGACCTTCCAGCGGTTGCTATTTCTGCCGGGAAATGACAAATGCCGATCATCCGCAAGGCCTCGCTGAGTAAGGAAGCAACCTACCAAGCACCGCCCCCGATAATCATGGGGGTAGACCCAAGCACCAAGTCAGGCGTAGTTGTATTACAGGGGGATACCTCACTCCATGAAGAGTGGGTCAATTTCAAAGACGTAAAAGGCCTCCTGAGGCTGCAACTGATTGCGGATCGCATCCTGTTCGTCGCAAACACCTTCAAGCCCGAGAGGGTCTACATTGAAGGGCTGGCATACGGAAACCAGTTCACACTGGTCATCCTCTCCCAATTGAGAGTTCTGATAACGGATCGACTAGATAGCGGGGGATTCAAATGGTGGGACATTCCTCCGCTTAGTCTCAAGAAATTCACCACAGGCTCAGGCAAGGCAAAGAAGCCGGAGATGTGGAAGGCAGTCCAGAATCGCTGGAACGTCACGTTCAAGAAGGAAGACGTGATGGAAGCATATGCCCTGGCTCGCATGGGGCAGGCACATCAACGGGGAGATTCCTCCCCCATACTAAACGGGGTTAAATTCCATGAAGACGAATGAGTTTCGACGGGTAGTGACCAAGACGCTTGAGCCGAAGACCATCAAGACGGGCGTTCGCAACGTCCTCCGCAAGGCCAAGACCGTGAACCTGATGGAGTCCATCATCGGGGTCCGCTATGAGACCGGCAATCTGATGGAGGCCATGCGCCCCTACATCCTTGGGTTCCAGCTGACGCCTCAGGTGAAGGCGAATGCCAAGGAGAGCATGGGATGCATCCTTCACCATGCGGTCAACGCGGCCAAGCTTCTCAAGGTCAAGGTGCCTTCCAGCCAGCGCAAGGTCAAGGTCCAGGCGACTCCCACGAGCCTCCTGACGGACCTGGATGCTGCCTCCAATCACCTCCTGGAGGGTTACTACGCTGCCCATCAGGGCAACAACCTGGATGAGGCGACCATCATCAAGTCCATCGAGGGCATCCTCGCGGACGTGTACCAGCTTCAGTGGGCCCTCTATGGTGCGCCGGTTGCCACCCTCATGGATGAGCACCTGGGGTTCCTCAAGACCAGCTACCCTGAAGGGTTCTTCACGGCTCCCCCGAAGAAGACGGGTCCCTCCCCCTTCCAGAAGGCTCAGCCGGTCTCTGCACAGACCGTGACGGACGTTATCTCGACCAAGGCCATTGCGCCCAAGGCCAAGAATGTGGCAAAAAAGGCCTCCCCTGCGAAGAAAGACGCAGCGGTCGCAAAGTAGGCGCTTGACAAACTAGAAGGGTTGGATGTATCTTCCTCCCTGTCAGCAAGAAGAGATGTTCAACCCTCAAGGAGTGAGACCCCAATGACTGAAGAAACCGCTGTTGCCGCTGAAGAGACCGTTACCGCAACCAAGACGAAGAGCAAGGCCAAGAACAAGGGTACCGGGGACGTGATTCTCGACGTGGCTGCCGAGATCGAAAACCTCCAGAAGGCTCAGGTTCTCAGTCAGGCGGATCGCCTTGTGGAGGATATCGAGGGGAACTACTTCCGCCTCGGGGGCCTCCTGACGGTCATTAACGACCAGGGCTGGTACGAGGGCTATGAGAGCCTCGCGCACTTCGTGAAGAGCAAGTACGGGTTTGAAGAGCGCAAGGCCCGCTACCTGATGGACATCTACACCAACCTCGTCAAGAACCAGATTCCCTGGGAGAAGGTTGGCCACCTCGGCTGGACCAAGCTGAAGGAGCTTGCCAAGCACCTCACCCTCGACAACGTTGATGAGTGGGTCGCCAAGGCTGAGGCTTGCACGGTTCTTGAGCTTAAGGCCATGCTCAAGGGTGCTGGTGCGAGTGAGGAGAAGGAGAGCACCACTACCGACTCGACCACGCTCAAGTTCAAGTGTCACGCTGACCAAGTGGAGACCATCCAGAGCGCCCTCAGCAAGATTAAGGCTGAGACTGGAACCCCCCACGACAACGTTGCCCTTGAGCACATGGCAGCGGGCGTCCTCTCGGGTTCGATTCCGACCGCCAAGGTTGACCCTACGGACCTCACCTCCATCTTCACCAACATGGGCATTGAGGCAGTGCTAGGCGTCTTCGAGAAGGCCTTCCCGACGATGACTCTGACCCTGGATACCGCTCCTGTGGCTGAGGAAGCGGCTCCCCAGGAAGCACAGGCCTAAGGTTGTAGCGAGCCGGGGGCCCTGGTACTCGGGGCCTCCTGCGCTTGGGGGAGCCTTCAAGAAAACCCTTACAAGCCTAAACGGTGTCACCCAGCGCGCCGGGGGCACTACCTGTAAAAGAGCCCGGATATCAAGAAGTCTGAAACTAAGGTTCCCGACGGGGGACACGGGTCGGGCAGAGTAGAGGCATGAGACCTCTACCGTGTGGCCCCAGCGGGCGGGGGCATATTTGGGGAAGCCGCCTTACGGACTTGGCACTCGGCTGTAACCCGAGCGATTTAGGTCAAGGGGGTTCGATTCCCTCCTTCCCCACTGTAGGACCGGACAACTGGTGGGTGTCCGTTAGATGGAAGGTTGGCGGCCAGCTATTTCCTTCCTGAACTACCAGAGCCTGTGGGGTATCGTCCCGCCCGCGACAGGCACCTTTTGACTGAGTAGGGGGGCTCGGAAGCCCTCAGCAAGGTTCCCTAGTAGGCGGCGCCGCTCAACGGGACCCAAGCAGCACCATCGGGTGGCAGGTGCCATAACCCATACCAATGGGGAGAGCCGGATCGTTACCGGGGTGGAGCAAAGCAGGTTCGACTCCTGCACTCAGTCCTTGTTGTCTTTACAACTTTGCGTAGGTAGGGTTTCCCGCAACCGTGCCCATTTTGGGTGCCCCAATCCGATTGTCAGATCTGTACGGGGTATCGGGACCATGCTCCCGACACGGTTCCAAATTTCACCGCACTTCGGTTCATAAGACTCTTCTATCTAACCTTTACCTTCACGGAGAATCGCGAAGTATGGCTGATAGGGGCGACCGCAACTTAGGACCGGGGTGTTCTTTCTGAAGTACAACCCAAGGAGTGGGTACGCATGGCTGTGAAGCTCAGTGCCAAGGCTCAAGAAGCACTCAAGGCCTCCAAAGCTCCCAAGGTACCTGCCTCAGAGACCTCCATGGTTGCTGCACTGTGGGCCCTCCCAGCGCGTAGGGGACAGACCCTGATGATGGTGCATCGAACCAATGGCAGGACGTTCCAGGTGCTGGAGTACAACGCCGCAACTGCCACCATCTTGCTCAAGCGCATGGATGGCAAGGGTGAGTTCAAGTCCAAGGTGACCCGAGACACAGAGCAGTACCAGCCATTTTGGAGGTAGGACCGCAACTGGTTGCAGGATAAAGACGTACACTGCTTATCCTGGAATTTGCTTTCAGATTTGAAATACGGATAGTGTGCCCTCCAGTTAACGGAGGCACCATGCCTTTTGCCCTGGGTTCAAGCAGCAAAGCCAAGTTGGTGTACGTCCGGCATCCTCTTGTCCGTGTGGTTCAGCGGGCAATCGAGGTTTCGGAAATCGACTTTGGCGTGACGGAGGGAGTTCGCACTCTCGCACGGCAGAAGGTTCTTCTGGCCTCGGGGGCGTCAAACACCCTCAACTCCCTTCATCTGCCGGACAAGGATGGGCTGGCGCGCGCTGTAGACCTTGCTCCCTACCTGGACACGGACGGAGACGGTGACAAGGAATACAGCTGGCACTGGGGCCACGTCTATCCCATGGCTGAGGCCATGCGGAAGGCAGCCATTGAGCTTCAGATTGGCATCATCTGGGGCGGGGTCTGGGACAAGCCTCTTCACCTTCTCAAGAACGATCTTGAGGATGAGATGGCGTCCTACGTCCTCCGGTGGAAGCTCCAGAACCCCCATACCAAGCGGAAGGGCCCTCTCGCTGACGGGCCGCACTTCCAGCTGGCACTGACCTAAAAAATCCCCCTGGGCAAGGCCCCCACCTTGCTTGAGCAAGAGGTAGTCATGGCTGATGACGCTGACAAGTCCCAACACAATTATGACCTGTTCTTTTCTCAGAACCTCCTTGCCCGGAACAAGTGGCGAGCGAAGGTCCAGGAAGAGAAGAAAAAGAACCTTCCTGAGTGTGACAACGAATGCGGCAACCCCGTGTTCGTCACTCCTCAGGGCTCTGTGACCGTCATTTGCCGTGACTGCCACACGGAGCTTCGCTCCCTCTGCACTTGATTGCGTGCTACCCTTAAACCAGTACCCAGCGAAGGAGCCTCTGTGAGCGAGAAGCCCAAGAAGGATCTTCTGAAGAGTGACCTCCGCGTTCAGGCCCCGATGATTGAGGAGTTCTACGCGCGGAGTCAGCGCCTCAATCAGGCAGCCGAGAACAAGGCCTACGCTGCGAAGATGGCCAAGCTTCTTGAGGGTGAGATCACTCTGACGCTGGTTGAGGACCAAGCCGCGTGAACATCAAGCGGTCAGTGATGGAGGCCTTCCTGAGGAATGGAGACACTCGCGTGTTCTTCGTTCCGGGTAGGGCTGGGGTCCAGGTTCCGGAGAGGGTTAAGCAGCTGCCCTATCTGGGCCTCGACTTTTCGTGGAAGGCCCCCATGGAAGTGAGTGATTGGGGCATCAAAGCGACCATCTACTTTGGCGGGAACCCCTTCCCTTGTGGTATTCCATGGGGGTCGGTGTTCGGCATGGTCAACGACACGCTAGGACAGTCGGAAGCCTGGATTGAGGATGGGCCTCCACGGGGGTCAGAGCTTCCACTGATTCACCCACCTGTCAGTAAGATGAACTGAGAGATGCGACGTTGGTTCTTCGGTAGAAGTCACATCTACGGGCGGAAGAACGGCAACTTCGCGGTTCACGTTCTCCGGTGGCTCATCTTCTGCCCATGGTTCGGCATCAGGCTCCAGAAGATCCTTCTCTCAGACCCTGACCCAGACTTCCATGACCTGCCCTATAGCTCCCTCTCCCTCATCTTCCGGGGGGCCTATATCGAGCACGTCCCTGGCTGCCTCTGTAACCTCCAAACGATGACGGCAGTAGACAGCTGGGGGCCAGAGCACATCGTTGGACCTTGCCGCTACCAGAGCGCTCCAACGGTCTTGTTTCGGAAGAGCACCCAACCCAGAAGGTTGGAGGTGTCTAAGCCGGTCTGGATGCTGGTCTTCATGGGGCCCACTAATCGGGAGTGGGGTTTCCTGACGGCCAAGGGCTGGGTAAGCTGGAAGCAGTACCTCGGAACCACATAACCAAGGAGTGGTCAAAATGAAGAACTGGATCTGGACGAATGGTGTGGAGTGGTGGTCTGCGACCTCTTTTCAGGAACTGAAAGAGAAGTACGAGGCAGCCACGGGTCTCGACATCACGGAAGAGAATGGTGACGCCTGGGGGGATGATGGGTGGGCCCAGTTTTCTCCCGAGGACATGCTGGAGGATCAGGTGGTCCTCGGTGAAGAGGTGGGAGAGCCCGACGAGACCATGACTTGGCAGGAGTTTGCCGACAAGTATCCGGGGCAGTTGGTCTGCACGAACGAATACTAGCTTGACGAACTAGAACCTCTGGGTGTAGGGTCTCTCAAGATTCTGCACTCAGTTGCAGGCTGCCATGGAGGGCACAGTGTCTGACGACCTAGCTATCTCGATTCCCCCACCCAAAGAGGGTGTGAGCAAATCCGTCTACCTCAACGCTGAGTTGGTGGCTCGCCTTGAGCACATCATGCGGGTGTCAGGCTACAAAAAGCTCTCCCCCGTGATTGAGATTCTCTTGGAGCAAGCTGCCTCTCAATGGGAGAAGCAGAATCCCAAGGCCGGTGACAAATGAGTGATCTCCTGGATAGACAGTGCCTCTGTGGCCATCGCTACGGGACCCATGCACCCAAGGAGCACGGTACCGGGTGTACGCGCCCTGAGTGCTCCTGTTCCGTGTTCGAAGAGAACCACATGAGAGAGGGGCTCGTCCGACTCAAGGAGCAGGTAGCAGCCCTGAAGGCTGAGAATGAGCGCCTACGAGCGGGGCCCCTGGATGGGCAAGGCAACCCCATCTTCTACAACCTCAAGGATTGCAGTCGTACTCACCTGGAAGTCCAGCTGGTCAATCTAAGGGAGACCCTTGTAAAGCAGACGGCCAAGATCAAGCATCTGGAAGAAGAGAATGGTTCCCTGAAAGCCATGGAAGATGAATGGCTCAAGTATTGGGGAGACTGTGTAGAGGCCGCTAAGGGCCACCGGGTCATCGGCAGACCCATCGCTGACGTTATCCGGGACCTAGTAGCTGAGCTTGCTGACCTCAACGACCGGTTTGACCGGTTCAAGGAAAACACCAAGCCCTTCATCCACATTGCCAATACCCAGGCCCGGGAGATTGAACGTCTCCAGCGAGCCCATGACGCCCTCACTGGCATCATTGAAATCGGTAAGCGAGACCTGACGAATCCCAAGTACGATGATTACTTCGAATCAGCCCGTAACGCCCTCAAGGAGGACAAGCCTGATGATGCCCCTGAACCCAACGAACGCTGAACGGCACCTGGAAGAGGATCGCGTCCGGTACATTGAATCCATCCGGGAGAGAGCCATCCGAGCAGAGACCCAGCTTAAGGATGCCCTGGCGGCTCTGAAGGATGCAGCCCGTAACACCAATGCCATGGTGAGCATGGGCTTCCTTAAGTACCCCCTATGGATGCAAGAGCACGCAGAGATCATTTCCAAGGCTACTGGGGAGCCTGTCCTGCCCTCCGGCTACGGAATTGTAGGCTTCTACGGGCCCACTACTACTTACGTGGCTGAGTGCCGGGTGAAGGGCTGGGCAGGCCCTCGACGAGATACCGCAATCGCTGCCATCTGGGACACCGTGAAACACGCTAAGGGCGAGGAATGAGTGGCGACATCATGCCGTGCGGGTGCCTGGGACACTTCGATAATGAGCACCTGTGCCAGTATCCTGACCTCAAAGCCGAGTATCACGCCACAGTGAAGCAAGGGCTGAAAGCCAATTGGGAATTGGCAGAGCAGCTTAGGGATGCCAGATACGCACTAGAACTTCACGTGAACCCCAAGACCAAGCACGTCTTTACCTGTGACAACATGACCGATGATACGAGCACCTGCACAGGTGCTTGTGCCTGGACTCGTCGTGTACTTGCCGAGGAGAAGGCGTGACCTGTCCTCATGGTCCCAAAGCGTGCAGAGCCTGCCTGGAAGCAGACCTCCTCCATACTCGGGAAGACCTGCGACTCTTCAAGGAGGCTATGGTCTTCAAAGCGCAATCAGTTGCAGACCTCCGGAGTGACCGGGAGAAGTGGAAGCGAGCAACCCTCAAGGCTCACGAAGAGATGGTTGTGGGGGCTAAGGAAGAGCAGAGACTCAAGGAGGCCATCAAAGCCTTCCATGGGTCTTTGAGAGCGGCTCTTCCTGTACCCATCTACGGTAACAACCTGCCCTGTCCTCTGTGCTGGGAGTGCCTCCCCGCCCACACTGACGAATGCATTGCCTCTACCCCCTATCTGCAACAGATGTTGAAAGGAAAATGACATGACCGATCCCGACCAGTGGAATGAGCACATCATGCAGTTCTTCACCTACGCGCACCTGCCCCCTCATCTTCAGGATGCGAGCAAGGCGTTTGCTGAGCTTGCCCAGAGCATTGTCCAGCTGATTCCCCGCAACCCCGAGAGGACCGTTGCCCTTCGCAAGCTGTTGGAGGCCAAGGACGCAGCCATCCGGGCCATGCTCGCCAAATGATTTGCACCCTGTGCATGGGGCGGGGCTACTTCCATCAGAGCCCCGTACCCTTCCCCTCCAACTCCATTACCCACTTGAGTGGTCCCTGCCCTGAGTGCATGGTGCCGGGGGCAATCTACGACCTACTCAAGAAGGAAGTGGATGAGGCCCGAGCATGGTTTGATGATGACGCCAAGGGCTCCCTGTCTGACCTGATTGGCATCCTCCGCAATGCCTACGAGGTGGCCGAGTACCGGAACCCTCAGGTGACCAAGCTCATGGTTGACTTGGACAACATGACCATTGACCGGGACCATCAGAAGGCGAGGGCAGAGCGCTACCATGACGAGCGCGAGGGCAGTCGGGACGACGTGGAACGGCTGAAGGCTGAACTAGCTGCCATGGGCAAATTGCTTGCCCAGCGAGAGGCCTATATCGTGGACTTGGACGCCAAGCTCAAGGACAAGCCATGAAGACCTTTCCTCTCGGATTCCTACTCCTGATTTCCTGCACTCAAGTGCAGAGGAATTACATCCGGGAGGAGAAGGAAGCCTGCCTCCTTCGAGCTACCTCAGAGCGAGCAATCTACTCCTGCAACGCGGCTGCCTTCCTTCGATGTCGGGAGGAGGCCAAGCCCTTTTCCTGTGGTGACAAGTGACTGACTCTGTTCCTCGGAAGAACCTGCATAGACTTCACCCGGACGTGCCTGACTTCTCAGAAGGCCTCTGTGGGGCACCTCTGGCCAAGGGTGCGAAGATGACCATGTTTCCCGCTGAGGTGACTTGCCACAAGTGCATCAAGCTTCAGGGCACCTTTGCGCGCTTTCGGACCCGCCAAGTTTCTCGTTGACGAACGCAAGACAGTAGGGGTATAAGGTCCATACCAGCCAAGGAGTGGCCGCAATGATTGTCGGACCCATTATCTTCCTCGACATCGACGGTGTTCTCAACTGCAAGACGACCGTGGATCGCATCCGTGGGTGCTATGGGATCGACCCTGAGAAGGTAGCTCTCCTCAACAAGATCCTCCGATTCACGGGGGCCAAGGTCGTTATCTCTTCCACGTGGCGCATCCTGTGGCGGATGGACAATCTCTTGGCTGTTCTCCAATCACGAGGCTTTGAAGGGGGGATCATCGGTAAGACTCCCCGGAGACTCTCAGGTTTCAGGGCCAATGAGATTGACGCCTGGATGGAGACCAACAACTACCATGGTCCCTTCCTTATCCTGGACGATGATGCCGACGCCCATGCCCATCATCCCCAATGGGGCATTAGGACTAGCTTTGAAGAAGGTCTTACTCAAGCCCACGTAGACCGGGCCTTCGAGATGTTCGAGGCGTACCTTATGATGGACTGATGTTCCAGAAATTGATGAGGGTAGGCGCGGCTACCTTTGACCTCGCTGTGGCAAGGGCGGGAGTCATTCACTTCGCTGGAAGCGTCCCCAACCTCAAGGGGAGCATCCATGCTTACCTATCAGTAGACCAAGCCCGGAAGGTCGGGCAGCTGTTCTTTGATGCAGCAGACGAGCTTGAGAAGATTCTCTCAACGAAAGACAAATGACGCCATCAATTGTAGGTGTAGAGCGGCTAATCGGTAAGCAAGTGCTGGTCACCAGCGACGTTCGCAAGCCTTTGTGCTGCATTCTGGGGGCGTACCTAGCCAACACGGGAGTGATGTTTCTCGTGGTCATTGATGAGGGGGAGGAAGCCGGGACCATGCTTCAAGCCATGGCCAGCCAATGCAAGCTTCTCCCTGCCTCTCCTATGACGCTGGTGGGGCCACCGGAAGTCTCCAACCTCCCGAGCCCCAAGCGGGAGAAGGGCTGGAAGACTGAAGACCTCAAGCCCAAGGAGTTTTGCCATTGCGGGCATGAGAAGGTCGTTCACACGGAAGCAGCCGTCAAATACAGCTGGAAGTGCAAAGTGCCCAGGTGTGACTGCAAAGGCTTCAACGTCGTTTAAGAGTGCAACTGGTTGCACTGAAGCGCTCTAGTTGTAGGTCTGTGGGCCCTCGGGATAGTATCAGGGGGCCATGATTCAGACCCCAAAGCTCCTACATGGAGCAGCAACATCCACCTACAAGATAGGTGGGAAGCACCACGGATTTACCAAGTGCTCCCATTGCGGGGTGGCCGGGTACATCACCGAGATTTCCATTCGCAAGGCTCTCAAGAAGGGCCTCACCAAGCAGAACCTGGAGATTGTCTCTGTGGCTCCCCCGGGCCATCTGGAGGGCACTGTCCATGGGATGCTTCTCTTCCTCATCAAGCTCTTCCAGGACAAAGGCATCAGGGTACGCTAATGGAACCAACCCCTCCGGAGTCTCAGGAAGATGAGATCGAAATCAAGAAGGCGAGTGAGGTGGATGGCAAGCCCCTCTCCTTCACGAGCCCCAAGACGACCCCCAGCGGCAACAAGGAAGACTCCAGGCTGATGAGCCGGGAGCGTGAGCGGGAGCGCGTGGACATCAAGGAGTCCATCAACAAGCTCATTGCCTCGGGGGCCATCAAGTCCCGCACGAACGCAGACGCGGTAGACATCAACGACCCTGACCTCCGGCAAGACTTCGGAAGGCTCCTCTACATGGGGGCCCCGATGGACCTCGTGTGCCGAGTTCTCTGTGTCTCCACTGCCACCTATACCAAGCTCAAGAGGATGCACCTTGAGGCCAGTGTGGACGCCCTGGGGGAGGTTGGGGTGGTGGGCATGGTGGCTCAGGCTTTCGATAAGCTGGAGTTCGCGAGCAACCGATCTCTGCAACTGATTGCGGCCCTGGGTAACCAGAAGGAAGACCGGGCAGACCTCATTGCAGCCATCAATACCCTCAAAGCCATTGAGTCTGAGAAGGTGAATCTCCTGGTGAGGACGGGGGCCATCAAGATCAAACGCAAGGTGGAAATCTCGACCCACCTGGAGTCAGGAACCTCGCAGAAAGAGCTTTACTCAGGGGGCAAGGCTCAGCAGGTAATGCTCGATATCGTGGCCTCGCTTGGAGACATCAATGAATCTGATGAAGACGACGATTCAAGCCAAGCTTGAGACTGTACCCCCCGAGTGTCGTAAGCAGTTCCTGGCTGTGCTCACGGATGCTCTCAAGGGAGATACCAAGGCCCTCACCAAGTACAAGCACATCCCGGTAGACTTCAGAACCTTTGTCGAGTCTGACTATTACCTGGACTCCAAGGGGCTCCTGTACCCAACGGTCATGGATGCCGCTACGGAGATTTGTGATGGTGAGTACGACGAAGTGATTGCCACGGGAGGCATCGGCTCAGGCAAGTCCACGCTTGCCCTCTACGTGCAGATTTACCAGCTGTACTTGCTCAGCTGCATGGCTGACCCCCAGAAGTATTTCGACCTGGACCCTGCCTCTGAGATTGTCATCATCTTCCAGGCCATCAATGCAAAACTAGCCAAGGAGGGTGACTACGACCGCTTCAAGGCCATGGTGGAGAAGAGCCCCTACTTCCAAGAGAAGTTCCCCCATGACAAGGAAGTGACCAGTCAACTCATCTTCCCTAACCGGGTCTACGTCATCCCGGTATCAGGCCTTGAGACGGCAGCCATCGGCAAGAACGTCATCGGGGGCGTGCTGGAGGAAGTCAACTTCATGAGCACGGTGGAGAATTCGAAGATGGCGGATGGTCAGGCCTACGACCAAGCTACTGCCCTCTACAACTCCATTGCCGCCCGTCGTAAGTCACGCTTCCAGAAGCTTGGGAGGCTCCCTGGGCGGCTCTGTATCGTGTCCTCCCGTCGTACCCCGGGCCAGTTCACTGACAAGAAGGAGGAGGAAGCCAAGGTCAACCCCCGCATCTACGTCTACGACAAACGGATGTGGGACGTGAAGCCGGGGCATTACTCGGGGGAGAAGTTCAACGTCTTCATTGGCGATGGTGCGAGGCAGCCCCGCATCCTCAACAAGAGCGAAGAGCTTCCCGAGGAAGACCGTCATTTGATTGATGCAATCCCCATTGAGCACCATCAAGAGTTCATCAACGACATCACGCGCGCCCTCCGGGACGTGGCTGGTAAGAGCACCCTTGCCATCCATCCCTACCTTCCTCGGCGTGCCGATGTGGTGGCCAACTTTGGCCTCAGGCAATCGATCTTCATTGAAGAGGCTGTGGACTTTCAGGTAGGGAGGCCGCACGTCAGGAGGCCTCTCCTTGCCCGGAACAACCAGTATCCCCGCTGGTGTCACCTCGACCTGGGGCTCACATCAGACAGCGCGGGCATCTGCATTGGGCATGTACCCCGGTTCAAGGAGATCAAGCGAGGGGACTCGATTGAGAAGCTCCCGGTCATTGAGATTGACGGCTTCATGGAAATCGTTCCCCCCAAGGGCATGAAGGGTGAAATCGACTTCGCTACCATCCGCCAGATTCTCTACAAGCTTCGGGACATGGGTCTGCCCATCAAGTGGATTTCGATGGACAGCTATCAGTCAGCCGACTCCCTACAGATTCTCAAGAGCCATGGGTTCACGGTAGGCCACGAGTCTGTGGACACCTCCATGGTTCCCTACGACCTCCTGAAGCAAGCGTTGTATGATAAACGCATCGTTGCACCTACTCACGCCAAGGTGCTAAAGGAGTTGGGGTCGCTTGAGAGGGACTTCAAGCGTGGGAAGATCGATCACCCCCCCAGAGGCAGCAAAGACATTGCTGACGCACTCGCGGGAGTGGTCAAGAACCTTACGATGCGCCGAGAGACGTGGGCTCAGCATGACGTACCGCTGATGCAAGCCCATTCTGTGTCCGGACTCGTGCAGGACAATGAGCGGGGCAAGGGTAGTTAACAGCTATTGACGGCAGGGGCATGAATGTTCAAGAAGTTCTGGCTGGATCAGCATTGCTTTCGTTGGATTGAGGAGAGCGGCAAGATCTCACTTCAAATCACCTTGACTGGCCGTGTGCTCATGCCTGTGCTCTGGACTCGGGCTGCCTATCGTTGGGTCCGCTCTTAACCTACAAGGTACCCCCTGAAAATAGGGGCTAACTAGACAACACTGCGACCGGGAAGGCATACTAAGGGCCATGCTTCCAACGTGCGCCTTCCTGGAGTGTGGGTGTCTGGCTGATTGGGTCATCTACCCCGAGGAAGATGAGGGGCTAGAGTTCCATTCCTGTACGGAGCACCTGGGTCCCATGCTGGACCCGACCGAAGCCCACGTTGTGCTCTCGATTGACCTTGATTTGGCTGAAGCGGCAAGGTACGAGAAGTTCCAGAACTAGCTATTTAGCCCAAGGAGTGGGAGGTTTATGAAGAAGCCTTCTGCAACTGAGTGCAGACTCAGTTCTACGTCAGACCCGACTTCAAACGGGCCTACGTGCTTTTGCCTTGTCCCCATTGAATGCCCGAGATTCTTCCCGCGCCTGACTACCCCTCAGGCCCAAATTTACTACTTCCTAAAGAAGGCCCGATGAAAGCGTTGAGCGTCTCCAAGACGGTGGAGCATGTTGAAGGCAAGGCTACCACCACCAAGTATTACGCAGACCCTGAAGAGCTTCGTTCATTCACCTGGGGTGAGCTACTGGGGCACTATAAGCTCCCCGCTGTGATCCTCCTTCAGTACCGGATGGAAGTGCTCAACGAGCCCTATGCCGTGGCCATCAAGAACCTGCCTGTGCCCACGCTCGGAGATAGCTCCTTGAACCTGCCTTCATTCTGGACTCGCGTCCTCAATACACTCCTGGGAAGGGCCCAATGATTATCGCGCTAGAGGGCATCGACGGCAGCGGCAAGAGCACGCAGGCAGAGCGGCTCGTTACTCGCCTGAAGATGTTCCACCCCACGACCTTCCAGAAGTTCCCTGACTACGCTACCCCCATCGGCAAGCTGATTGAGAAGTGGCTGCATAAGCAGGTTGAGCTTGTGGAGACGGACCCGACCTCCCTGGTTGCCCCTGATGATGCGCTGGGCTTCCAGTGCGCCATGGTGGCCAATCGACTTGAGCACATGGCCATGCTCAAGGACTTCTCCGAGAACCATCGCAAGATCCTGGTGCTCGATAGGTACTGGGGCTCTGGCGTTGCCTATGGGTCGGGCGTTGATGGGCTGGGCTTCGACCATATGCGAATGCTGGGACATGGGTTCCCCCAGCCTGACCTGACCCTCTACGTGGATATCGACGTGGATACGGCTCTGGCAAGGCAAGGGGCACGCGGGAGGACCGACCGCTACGAGAATCAGCGGGGGGCCATGCAGCAGGCAAGGAACGCCTACGACCGGGTATCAACCCTTGAGCGGGGGCCAGCGAGCAGTCACTGGGTCATGGTGGATGGTACACAGACAATTGACCACGTGGAGGCTACAATATGGTCAGTTGTCACTGACCTACTGCAAAGGCTAGCAAAATGAAATGCGTCCACTGCAAGAAAGAACACCGAGACGTGCAGCTGATTGCAGTGGGCAAGAAGTGGGTCAAGGAGTGCCGTGACCTCGTTGAATGTGCGTCGAATCAGATGGACGAGTATCTAGCCAGTGACCAGCCATGGAGGGATTCTGTGATCAAAGTTGAGAAGACCGGACGCTACCCCGATGTGAAGCTCCCCACCCGTGGTAGTGCTCACGCGGCAGGGTTCGACTTCTACCTGGGGGACACCATCACCATCATGCCCAAGGCGACCGCCAAGGTGCCCACGGGCCTCCGCTGCAAGCTTCCCGCTGGGATGTTCGGGGACATCAGGGCACGCTCGTCTGCGACCATCAATCGCCTCCACATCGTGGGTGTCGTGGACAATGACTATCGGGGCGAGATCTTCCTGGCCGTGCATAACCTGGGGGAGAGCGCTGTGACGATTGAGAAGGGCCAGCGCATCGCTCAGATGCTTGTCCTCAATGACTCCTCTGACCTCTACGTGGAAGAGGGGACCGTTGATGACGTGACCGTGCGGGGCTCTGGCTCTTTTGGAAGCTCAGGCAAGTGACCATCACATGGCGAGACTTAGCGCTGTACCTGAAGAAGTTCCCAGGGACGAGTCACGCTCTTCCAAGCCCAGCGGGCTATGCGCTCAAAACAGTAGTCATCCTATCCCCACGTCAGGGAACGCTGGGAGTAGGTGCCAACTTTGCGGAGGCACTGGAGTGTCTCGTCACCCTTCACCCGTACTTCCTGGGAGAGCTAAGAGAGTGCAGAAGTGGATCGCCAGAAGTATCCGCGCCGTCGCGGGGCTGATGTTTCTATTTGCCCTGTTTCACACATTTGGCTGGCCAATCATTATCCCCCTTGTAGGAGCAGCCATCCTCTTCTGGGCTATCGTGTCCCTCTGAACGAGGGGGACGATTATGTGGGAATCGCCAGAGCTTCTGATGGGTATCGGGATGGCAACGCTGACCCTGTTTTCTGTGGGGCTCAGCTTCCTCTTCAAAGACGACAACCAAGACCTCTCTTACTGGATGGACTAATGTTCAAGTCTTTCATGGCCAGCCCCGAAGGCTTCATCACCCTTCTCATCCTCCACGCGACCATTGCCCTGGTCATCCATGCAGCTTACCGGGGGCATCGCATCAACAAGGCAGTGCGGGTGAGTAAGAGTAGGCCTAAAACCCCAGAGAATCGTCGTTATCTCTCTTGACGCCATACCATAGGGAGGGGACAATCTTCTCCCCATGGCCAAGTCATGGAAAGACGACGCGACCTCGAATTTCAGCACCCCCAAGGAGAAGAAGGTGGCTCAGAAGCCACAACCCAAGGGGGCAGCCTGGGATGAGATGAGCCCGGAGAAGAAGCGGCAGGTTGCGCGCTACCTCCAGGGCAGACTCCCCGGCAAACCGTTTTGACTCATCCCGCAATTGGTTGCAAAATGTGGGTCCTATGGACTTCAGGACCGACAGGCCTTGCTGGGAATGCGGGCAGGTAGATGTCGATCAGCAGGGATGCTGGTTGTGCCCTACCTGTGGGCTCCCTCTTCAATGGGATGAGGACCAACCCGACCGCTACGACCTGATGATTACCCTCATCAGGGAAGCCGACGAAGTAGTTTAAGAAGCCCCTTGACGAACCCTCGAAAGAGGGTGTATCTATGAGGGGCCAACCCAAGGAGTGGGGCCAATGAAAGAACCAAACGTCTATAGCTATGGAGGCTCTCTCAAGAGAGGCTTCCATGCGGATGAAGTAGTCATGCTTGGGCTGGGGGCTCTGGTAGTCCTGGCAACCATCTACCTCATCCACAGAGCCATCTTCCATCCATGCATCGAAGAGAAGGAAGTACCAGCCATGTGCGGGGGCCATCAGACCTGCACCTTCTACAACCCCCAAGGCTATTGCATCAGCTGGTACGTCTCACCTACCCATGCCTGTACGGAGACTATCTGCACCAAGAGGAAGCCCTAACGCTCTAGTCGTAGGTCCACCCACAAACCCCCATAATAATCAGCCCCCTCAAATAAACAGGCTTGACGAACTAAAGAAGGAGGGGCATAGTCCTTTTCGTGGTTGGCGAGAACCAACCCAAGGAGACTCAAATGACTACCTACAGCGCCTTTGAAGCCCTCGTTCGCAATACCCTCCCCGGTACCACCTACAAGCGGTTCCCCCACAAGAACGTGGTCGAGATCTACGCCCCCAAGGGATATGTGGTGAGCTACCTGGACCTCCACGCCCTCGCCAAGGCCGCTGGGACCAACCGTATCCTCGTGGGAGAAGCTGAGGGTGACGTGGTTATCTGCATCGAGCGGCTTGCCCTGGAGAATGACTGTGCGGCCCCTGGGTGTAAGTGTGGGGCTCGCATTGGCAAGATGAAGTGCGACGTTCACCTGGAACTGGCTGCCTTCAGCTGAGTGCAACTGGTTGCGGACCCCATGATTATCTACAAGCTCAACTACGTGAACGGGTACTACCAACAGAAGACCTTGGGTTACTTCTTCCAGAGGAAGTCTGCCCTGGCCTATCAAGCGGACCACATGCGGGATAACGGTGACTCTCCCGGCAACTACGAGATAGAAGAAATCGAAGTCCATCAGTAGGAGCTTGACGAACCCCAGAGAGTGGGCGTATAACTGGGGGGCAGGACTTTCCAAGGAGTGGAAAAAATGGCTACCGCGATGATGATTGAGACGACCGAGGGACTTCGAGAGACCCGGACCCACAATCTTGAGAGCACGAACCCCAAGGAGATCGTTGCCCACGTCCGTAAGGGGGGCACCACTGGAGGGTTCAGCATCACCTTCGCGGTCAACCCCGCTACCAAGGAAGTCGCTGAGATTATCAAGAAGGGCCACCTCACCCAGAAGGATGTGAAGCCCCTCATTGAGGCTGGCTTCACTGAGTACCTCTGGAGTTGGGCCTTCAGCGGCAAGAATTTCAAGATGACTGACGGAACGATTGCCCCCATCACGAAGAAGATCGACCTCATCACCCGGAAGGAAGTGATGCGCTGGGCACCTGCCTTCGGGTATTAGAAAAACTTGGGGGGCTAGATTCCGGGAAGGGAGAAAATCCCGAGACTGGGACCTAATTTTTAAGCTCAGCTTATGGATACCCCCACACAAAGAAAGTTCATCAGGGTTCTTGACGAACTAGAGAGAACGGGTGTAGAACAGACACATGGAAACCACGAAGAAGACCCTTCACTTCACGATCACCCCCGACAGCCCTAACGAGAAGCCCAACCACGAGGGCAAGTTCAGGTTCACGCTCACCTGGGAGCAGGATGGGCGGAAGAGGGGCCAGTGCTACTTTGCCAGCCCTCACGACCTCATTCGCCACTGGGAGCATGACGGACACACCCATACCTGGGTGAAGTAGCGCAACCAATTGCACCGGAGAACGCATGAAGGCTTTTCTTTTACTTGCCCTTACCCTCGCCTGTGGTTCCAAACCAGCAAGCAAGACAGGTTCTTGCGTGAAACTGGACTACGCCTTCTCCCGCTGCCGGGATGAACAGGCCAAGGTGACTTGCTGGAAGGCAGAGAGCTATGAGAGCGGCATCTACTGCATAAAGGACGGACAATGACCAAGAAAGAATACGGTTACGCCTCAGCATCCTCTGATGGCTCTGTCTATGTGTCGGGGCCCGAAGAGGGTATGGACCCTGACGCGGCAGAAGCTCTTGCCGCTGACCTGCTAGAGGTTGCCAAGGAGGCCCGTGCGCGAGCGTACATGAACCAACTCCACAAGAAGGAGCGAGAGGAGATGGAAGCTCGCCACAAGCAAGAGAGGAAAGAGCTTGACGAACGCTTCAAGTAGGGTGTAGAAGAGAGAGGCAGCAACTAGCCAAGGAGTGGCAAATGGGTCGGATCGCTTACTACCTGATGATTGAGGAAGTGGACGAAGAGCGCGGGACTCGGAACATCGGGACCAAGGAGGAGACCTACTACCGCAAGGAAAGCGCTGAGGCAGCGGCTAAGGCCCTCAACGATGCTCTCCCCCCTAGCGCTGACCACTGGTATGTGGAGAAGACCTGGGACCCGACCCCCACCCCCGCTGATGCTTACGCTGCCTACCCTGAGAGCTATGGCACTGACCACGGAGACATCTAAATGAAGCTCGACCACAGGAAGGTTTACATCTGCGAAGCCTGGGTGAAGACGAATTCGAAGTACAAGCCCTGGCTTCAGAGGCCCTGTGAGCGGGCGGCCAAGAAGGGAGAGGCCTTTTGTCCTGCCCATGCCCCCGCCCGCAATGAGATCTGAAGAGAAGACCTTGAAGAGCTACATGCTCAGCCTCTACAGGGCTGGGTATCGTGGCACCTTCACTCTCCACCTCCCCCCACGGACGTACTTCCCCCTCGTGGGACTGCTCTGGGACGGGCGTATAGGTCCAGGCCCGAGAGTAACGCTCTACGGGAAGCTGACGGTCATCCTCAAAATCCGCAACTGATTGCAGAAGGGCCTTGACGAACTGGGGAGAGGGGGTGTATCTTCTCTTTCGTGGTTGGGAAGAAACCCCGCCACCTTCCAAGGAGTGGGAAATGGTTCACACGATTTGTCTCCAGAAGGCGCGCGGGCACGGGGGATACGGCAAGGCAGTTGCGATGATTGAGGTGGAGGCAGAGACGTTCTTCAAGGCTCAGGATATGGTTGTTGAGAAGCTCAAGATTCCCACCAACAAGGGGATGCCCAACAAGTACCGGTTCAGCGGGTTGCTTGTGGGGGGCTTCGGGACCCTCAGCGAGACCAAGATTGCAATCGGGGCCCCTACGGTCCGCTTCGAGGAAATCTAGTCCTTCAAAATACCCCTTGACGAACGGTAGTCAGGGGGTGTAGAACGTCTTTGCGGCTTGCGAGTCGCTTCCCAAGGAGTGGGGCAATGTTCAAGGCATACACGGTAGAAGAAGCCCGGGCAGTCTACGCGGAACACATGGCAGCCTGGGTGGCACTGGCCAAGAAGACCCCCAAGGCTTTCAAGGAAGAGTGCGAGGCCTTCATTGCTCGCTGTGAACTGATGCCCGCCCCGGCAACGTGGGCAATGGCCAGCAAGTGGGTCTACGAGACTGAATTGGAGGGGTTGTGAAAGGCTACCGAGTAACTTTTAAACCGGCACCCCGCATGGCAGAGATTAGCTGGGTCCGTAACTACAGCTTGCCCACCCCTGAGGCTGACCACCTCCGAGCAATTGAAGTCGCCCGGATTGATTACCCCCGTGCCTACGCTTTCAGCTTCAAGCCCCTATGACCTATCCAGAGTGGGAGAAGATTCACGAGGCAGACAAGGCCTACCGCCGCAAGCTTGAGAGGGAGCGGGAGGAAGAGAACGCCAAGCCCAGCATCAAGCGAGTCCTACGAAGCATCCTCACCGCAATCAGTTGCACGGGAGTCCGCAATGTACGCTAGCGATACCGTTTACTACCTTCACCGGACGATTTATCCCCTCGACGGCAAGCCCCTCACTGTCATCCGCCCTGGGTACTTTGTCCGCAAGGAAGAGGCTCAGGAGGCCGCTCGGGAGTTGAACACGGTGGATGAGACTGACCCCTGGCAGGTTGATAGCCTCCTCAATGAGGACTAGCACCTGATGGATTCAGCAGACCAGTGCCGATACGTCCACCCACGTCACGGGTGGCGCTGTACCAACAAGAGAGGGCACGAGAGGAATCACTCCAACCTCCAGACCCGCCTGGGGCCCAAGAAGCCCCCGCCAGTGCATAGAGCAACCAAGGTCACGCTAGGAGAGACGATGACGATTGAAGTCGTTCAAGGGTCGGTCTACGTCAATGCGATCTGGGCTCTGAGGAACACAAAGGACACGCTAATTCTGGAGTGCGACCTCAAAGCGAAGTATGCAGAGGTGGAGTGGACCTCCAACACCACGGTTGCCCTGGGGGGCAAGGCAGGTGACACCCTTCACCTGATTCCTGACAAGGAGCCCACAGAGATACACATCAAGGCTTTCGAGGGGCAGACGATATGGGCCCACGTGAGCCGCTATACCCTGATGATCTTCGTCCTCAAGAGTTCTATCTGGGAGCCCACGGACAAGGGTGACCCCATCCCTATCTGGAGTGCCGATGACTAAGCTCAAGCGTGGGGACGTGCTGATGTGCATCAACGTGGAGCCCGCTGAATTCTCCCCCAAGAACCTACTCGCCAAGCGCCAATTGAAGCTTGGGGCCCTCTATACCGTGCAGAGGAACCAAGGTCTGACCGCTGGGGTGTGGCTGGAAGAGAACGACACCTACTGGCATGACTGGCGCTTCCAAAAGGTGGGCACCCTATGATGTGCAAGTGCGGCCACAATGGAGGGCACCACTACCACACAGGTGTCTGCAAGGACCTGAAATGCGAGTGCTGTTGCTTTGACCCCGCTGCACTGTGTGAGTGCAGGCACGGAGTAGACGCCCACAGTCAACCTACTCGCACCGGGTCTTTCCTGGACAAGTGCCACGAGTCAGGGTGCAAATGCGAGAGGTGGAAACAAAGTCCTTGACGAACTAGGGAAGGAGGGTATAGAGTCAGGGCATGAGATTCCTCTCTCTGGCGATAATCCTCCTCACCGCTTGTGGCGGCTCCCCTGAAGTCGAGTGGAAGCCCTGGATGGTTCCACCTGAAGGTGGGTGCGTGACGGCTCACCGGACTCGGCTCAACGGGTCGAATGACTGTGAGGGGCTGGATGCGATCCTCCTCCGCTCGATTGATGCCTTCGAGTCTGAGCTTGGATGGGACAAGGAGAAGATGATTGCCGACCTCGGGGGGCTCGTCATCCAGATTCAGGTGAACGTAGACCACGAGACTGGGAGCTTCGTGAGCAAGGAGACTGGCAACTACGTTCAAGGAGAGTACGCCTGTGCCTACCCTGTCATCCGGCTCCCCTATTCGAACTGGGGTGGGGACGGGGAGTTCTACTCCTCAATCACGCATGAGTTGGTGCATCACTTCCAGAGGTGTAAGCCGGAAGGGCATGACGGTTGGGTGGCGGATGGGATCTACAAGGCGATTGCCAAAGTGCAAGAAGTGAAATGAGGCCTTGACGAACCCTAGAGGGTGGAGCATAGTGCTTTTCGTGGGCAGGGAAGAAACCCCGCCCCAAGCCAAGGAGTGGCACAATGAAGACCCCCACTGTTGAGACCCGCCTCACCACCGAAGAGATTCTTGCTCGGGGCTGCGAGCTTCACCCCAACGGAATCCACGCTCTCGGGGCTGGCAAGGGGACCGGGCAAGAGATCTGGGAGAAGGCCGAGAAGAACCTCTGGGTGTGCGTCCGAGAGGAGAACTAAATCGGCAACTGATTGCAGAAGTCTCTTGACGAATCCCCCAGGTTGGGTGTATATCTGGGGGGCAGCAAAAACGAAGTAAGCCAAGGAGTGGCGAAATGAACTACTACGAGATGGAAGCTGCCCACGAAGATTTCATGAGCGCCTACGATGCAATTCACGAGCGCTATGCAGGCAGCGAAGTCGATCCTGCCTATGAGGCAGAGTGCGACTACCCCTTCCACGTTCTTCGTCACGCCAACGGCAAGGCATACGGCTTCCTCGTTACCCCGGAGAATGTTCGAGTCACCTATACCGAGAAGGATACCCACTGGGTCAAGGAGATGACCCCTACGGTCGCCCGCCGTCTCTGGGCTACTCTCGCCAAGGGCGGTTACGCCCGCTAGTTTCTTTGAGGGACCCCTTGACGAACTAGGTCAGGGGGGTGTATCTT
>Ga0210040_10000238_pt1 | contig 97071 bp, 102 predicted proteins | sample CryGeyCG12114_NA_FD_185462 | JGI IMG/M metagenome (GOLD analysis project Ga0210040, IMG submission 185462) | Groundwater microbial communities from aquifer - Crystal Geyser CG19_WC_8/21/14_NA (SPAdes) (version 2) | ecosystem: Environmental > Aquatic > Deep subsurface > Groundwater | place... | reverse complement strand
TCGGCTTCAAGGCCATCAGCTGTGCATCGCCGCTGATCACCGGCCCCTCGTCCGCCGTGTTCGGCACCTCGTCGGGGATGACGAACATGTTCTCGCGATACTTGCCCCAGTGGCCGCTCGCCTCCCACTGGCGCGCGTCCATGATCTGCGGGGTCTTAACCTCCTGGTAGCCGGCGGCGTCGATCGCCCGGCGCATGTAACTCTCCAGCTGGCGCCAGACGAGGTAGCCCTGCGGATGCCAGAAGATGGAGCCGTGCGCCTCCTCCTGGAGGTGGAACAGGTCCATCTCGCGCCCCAGCTTGCGGTGGTCGCGCTTGCCCGCTTCCTCCAGCCGCGTGAGGTGCTCGGCCAGCTGCTTCTTGTTGAGCCACGCCGTGCCATAGATCCGGCTGAGCATCGGGTTCTTGGGGTCGCCGCGCCAATAGGCGCCCGACACGCGCGTCAGCTTGAACGCCTGCGGATCGAGCTTGCCGGTCGACGCCAGATGCGGCCCGCGGCAGAGGTCGAGCCACGCCTGCTCGCCCCGGCCGGAGCGGTACATGGTGATGGTCTCGCCCGCGGGCAGCTCCATCACCCACTCGGCCTTGAACGCCTCGCCGGTGCGCTGGAAATGATCGCGGACGTCCTCGCGCTGCCACACTTCGCGGATCAGCGGCTCGTCGCGGGCGATGACCTGGCGCATCGCCTCCTCAATTTCCGGCAGGTCCTCCTCGGTGAAGGCGCCGCGGCCCGGAGCAGGGGCGAAATCATAGTAGAAGCCGTCGTCCGTGGCCGGGCCGAAGGTAACCTGGGTGCCAGGATAGAGGTTCTGCACCGCCTCGGCGAGGATGTGGGCGAAGTCGTGCCGGACCAGCTCCAGCGCGTCCTTTTCGTCACGAGCAGTAATCAGCGCCAGCTCGGCGTCGTCCTCGAACGGACGAGTGATGTCGCGCACCTCGCCGTTAACGCGAGCGGCCAGCGCCGCCTTGGCCAGGCCGGGGCCGATCGCCGCCGCCACATCGGCCGGCGTCGAGCCTTCGGGCATTTCCCGAACGGACCCGTCCGGGAGCGAGATTCGAAACAACTTGGACATGCCCGCGCCTTTAGCGGGTGCGGCGCAACATTGGCACCCCTTTCGCCGCTAGCGAGCGCGTCGGCGGGCAGGGGCCGGGTAGGTCAACGTAGTCCAGCAATTGGCGCTCCCCACCAGCATGGCCGAGAAGACCTGGCCGCGGGGTAGATCCGTCAGATTGCGTTTCTTCTGTCGCTTGCCCTTCTCGGCGGCGATGGTCGGCGGAAGGCCCGGGCAACCCGTCACGTAAGACGTTCCGGGGACGCGCACGGTACGTACGACCGGCACGGCCTGCGGCGCGGAGAGCGCACTAACATAGAGGAGCAGAACAGACATGACCCAACCTCCTTGCAGGCGCAGTGTTAGCACATCCGTGCCTAGACCATGAAGCTTTCGCCGCAACCGCACGCGCCCTTGGCGTTGGGGTTCTCGAACACGAAGCCGGCGGTGAAGTCGTCCTCGCGCCAGTCCATGGTGGAGCCGATCAGGTAGAGGATGGAGCCGCCATCGACGTAGAAGGTGCCGCCGGGCGTCTCGATTTTTTCGTCGAACTTGTCTTCGGCGGTGACGAAGTCGACCGAATAAGCCAGCCCCGAGCAGCCGCGCTTGGGCGTCGACAGCTTCACTCCGATCGTACCATCCGGAGCCCGGGCCATCAGGTCGGCAACGCGCTGTTCGGCCGACGGGGTGAGATTGATCGCGGCCGGGCGCGGGCGGCGGACGGTCGTGGTTGCGCTCATCACAGCATCCCCAGTTCGAGCCGGGCCTCGTCGCTCATCTTCGACGGGTCCCACGGCGGGTCCCAGACCAGCTTGACCTCGGCATCGCGCACACCCGGCACCGACAGGACGCGCAGCTCGACTTCGCCCGGCATGGATTCCGCCACCGGGCAGTGCGGGGTGGTCAGAGTCATGGTGACCACCGCGTCGCCGTCCGCGCTGACCGCCACGTCGTAGATCAGGCCAAGCTCGTAGATGTCGACCGGGATTTCGGGGTCGTAGATGCTTTTGAGCGTTTCGACGATCGCTGCCTGAAGGTCGCCGCCGGCGCCGTGCGCGGCCGGCTCGGCCGGCTGCTCGGCAAGGAAGCCGGCGAGATAATCGCGCTTGCGCTCGAACGTCTCGGCCGGGCTCTCGGCTTCGACGCGGGCCTTGGGCGGCTTGGCGACGTCCGTCACCTCCTCGACCTCGATCTTTCGTTCCTGGTTCATCCGAAGATCCGTTTTACTTTGGTGAGGCCGGCGACGAGTGCGTCCACGTCGCTGCTGTCCGAATGGGCGGCGAAACTCGCCCGGCAGGTGGCGGGAATGCCGAGCAGGTTCATCAGCGGCTGCGCGCAATGGTGGCCGGCGCGGATCGCCACGCCCGCATCGTCCAAGATGGTGCCGACGTCGTGCGGATGCACCCCCTCGACGGAAAAGCTGACGATTCCGGCCGACTGTTCGGGGCCGTAGAGGGTGACGAAGCCGAGGTCGCGCAGGGCCGAGCGGCACTTGCCGACCAGCGCGACTTCGTGGCGGTGCAGCCGGTCGACGCCGATCCCCTCGACCCAGTCGATGGCGGCGGCGAGGCCGATGCCACCGACGATGTGCGGGGTGCCGGCTTCGAACCGCTGGGGTGGCGGCATGAAGGTGGTGCGCTCGAACGACACCTGGTCGATCATCGCCCCGCCGCCCTGCCACGGCGGCATGGTTTCAAGCAGTTCGGTGCGGCCCCACAGCACGCCGATGCCGGTCGGCCCGTAGAGCTTGTGGCCGGAGTAAGCGTAGAAGTCGGCCCCGATCGCCGCCACGTCGACCGGCAGACGCGGCGCGGACTGGCAGCCGTCGAGCAGCAGCAGCGCGCCCTTGCTGTGCGCGATCTCGGCCGCGCGCCCGGCGTCGAGGATGGAGCCGAGGACGTTGGAGACATGGGCGAAGGCGACGACCCGGTGCTGGTCGGAGATCATCCGCTCCGCCGCACCCAGGTCGATGCGGCCGTCCGCGGTCAGCGGAACCACGTCGACCGTGTAACCGGCGAGCTGCCAGGGCACGATGTTACTGTGATGCTCCAGCGCCGACAGCAGCACGCGGCTGCGGCCTTCCTTGGGCAGCACCTGCGCGACGAGGTTGATCGCCTCGGTCGCGCCGCGGGTAAACACCACTTCCTCGGCCGCACCGCCGATCAGGGTCGCAGCCCGCGCCCGCGCCGCTTCATAGGCCAGCGTCATGTCGGCCGAGCGCTGGTAGACGCCGCGGTGCACGGAAGCATAATCCTGTGCGTAGGCGCGGGTGATGGCGTCGATCACCGCCTGCGGTTTCTGCGCGGAGACGGCCGAGTCGAGGTAGTGCCAGCCGGCGATGGCCGGGAACTGGTCGCGCACGTCCAGGACCGCGTGGATCGGCGTGGCGACGTTCATGCTGTCACCTGGCGCAGCAGCGCGCGGCTAGCCTCGACCAGCTCCTCGCGCCGGTCCTCGGGTGCCTCATCCCACAGCTGCAGCACGAAGCCTTCCAGCAGCAGCGCCTTGGCGCTGGCCGGGTCGAGCCCGCGGCTGAGGGCGTAAAACAGCTGGTCGGGGTCGAGCTCGCCGACGCTGGCGCCGTGGGCGCATTTCACGTCGTCGGCGTAGATCTCCAGCTCCGGCTTGCAGTTGGCGGTGGCGCCGCGGTTCAGCAGCATGGCCTTGACCGACTGCTCGCCGTCGACCTTCTGGGCATGGCGGCTGACGGCGACCTTGCCGAGATAGCTGCCGGTGGCCTTGCCGGCGAGCACGCTGCGCACCGTCTGGCGGGAGGTGCCGTTCGGCTCCTCGTGGCGGACGATTGTGACGATCTCCTGCGTCGCCTTGCCGCCGCCGATGTTGGCGGCGTGGAGGGCGAAGTGTCCGCCTTCGCGCACGGTCACGTCCACTTCGACCCGGCCGTATTCGGTGGCGCCGTTGAGCGCGAACAGGTCGAGGCTGGCGCCGGCTTCGATGACGATCCGGGCGCGGTGCACTTCGACCGCCTGAGCATTGGCAAGCAGCACGTGGCTGTCCCGCTGACCGGCCGGAACGACGATCTCGCGCGCGGCGGCCAGGTCCGACCAGACGCGCTTCAACGCATCGAGGTCGGCGTAGCGATAAGCTTCGTCCTTGCGGGTTGGATGGGCAAGCAGGCTCATGCGACCTCCGCATACCCTTCGCGCTCGAGCTCGTGGGCGAGTTCCGGCCCGCCCGAGCGAACGATCCGGCCACCGGCGAGGACGTGCACCCGGTCGGGCTGCACCACATCGAGCAGGCGCTGGTAGTGGGTGATCAGCAGCGTCGCCCGGTCCGGCGCGCGCATGATGCGGTTGATGCCGGCGCCGACGATCCGCAGCGCGTCAATGTCGAGCCCGCTATCGGTCTCGTCCAGCACGGCCAGGCGCGGGCGCATGATGCCCATCTGGACCATCTCGGCGCGCTTCTTCTCGCCGCCAGAGAAGCCGACGTTGACCGGACGCTTGAGCATGTCGGCGTCCATGCCCAGTTCGCCCGCTTCGGCGCGGGCCAGGCGGATGAACTCGGCGCCGCTGAGTTCCCCTTCGCCGCGGGCGCGGCGCTGGGCGTTGAGGCTTTCGCGGATGAACTGCATCGAGGAAACACCGGGGATCTCGACCGGATATTGGAAGCCGAGGAACAGCCCAGCGGCGGCGCGCTCGTGCGGCTCCATCGCCAGCAGGTCGCGCGCCAAGAAGGTCGCGGCACCCCCCGTCACCTCATACCCCGGCCGCCCGCCGAGCACATAGGCGAGCGTCGACTTGCCCGCGCCGTTCGGCCCCATGATCGCATGCACCTCGCCCGCCGGAACGGTGAGGGTGAGGCCGTTCAAGATCGGCTTGTCCGCGACTGTCGCGTGGAGGTTGACGATTTCAAGCATCAGTCTTTGGGCCTTCCGGCGGGGCATTTCAGCAGAAAGTGGCGACGAAGGCTTTCCATCGCGTCCTGACGGACACCCTCGAGCATGCGTTGGTCGTTGAGCGCGCGCTGGCGATCCTCGATCGCAGCTTCCTCTCGAACGACGTTGGCCTCCTCAGCAGCGAACTCCTTCGCGGAGCTCGCGGCGGCGGATCGCTCGCGAAGCTCCCTGCGTCGCTGCGCAAGCTCGAGCCGCACTCCCACGAGGGCTTCCTGCTCGCGATAGGCTTGCCGCAGAAAGTCGCTATGTCGGCCGGACTCCGCCGAGAACACCGGATTGGCGACTGCGCGATCACAGCGCGTAACTGCGCTGCCCAACGCGTCGAGATCAGCCGAGGCTGAGGCCAGTAGAAGGATGGGCATCATCCGACCGAGCCCTCAAGGCTGATCCCCAGCAGTTTCTGCGCCTCGACCGCGAACTCCATCGGGAGTTGCTTCAGCACCTCGCGGGCGAAGCCGTTGACGATCAGCGCCACCGCCGCTTCCTGATCCAGCCCGCGCGCCATGGCGTAGAACAGCTGGTCCTCGCTGATCTTGGACGTGGTCGCTTCATGCTCGATGGTCGCCGTCGGGTTCTTGACCTCGATGTAGGGCACGGTGTGGGCCCCACACTGATCGCCCAGCAGCAGGCTGTCGCATTGGGTGAAGTTGCGGACGTTCTCCGCGCCCGGCAGCACCTTCACCAGCCCGCGATAGGTGTTGTCGGACCGGCCGGCGCTGATGCCCTTGGACACGATGGTCGAGCGGGTGTTCGCCCCGATGTGCACCATCTTGGTGCCGGTGTCGGCCTGCTGGCGGTTGTTGGTCAGCGCGACCGAGTAGAACTCGCCGACGCTGCCCTCACCCTTGAGGATGCAGCTCGGATATTTCCAGGTGATCGCGCTGCCGGTCTCGACCTGGGTCCAGCTGACCTTGGAGCGCGCGCCCGAGCACATCGCCCGCTTGGTCACGAAATTGTAGATGCCGCCAACGCCGTTGGCGTCGCCCGGATACCAGTTCTGGACGGTGGAATATTTCACCTCCGCATCCTCGTGGGCGAAGATCTCGACCACCGCGGCGTGGAGCTGGTTTTCGTCGCGCATCGGCGCGGTGCAGCCTTCTAGGTAGGAGACGTAGCTGCCCTTGTCGGCGACGATGAGGGTGCGCTCGAACTGGCCGGTGTTCTCGGCATTGATGCGGAAATAGGTTGACAGCTCCATCGGGCAGCGGACGCCCTCGGGGATGTAGACAAAGGTCCCGTCGGAGAAAACCGCGCTGTTGAGGCAGGCGAAGAAGTTGTCGCGCTGCGGTACGACCGAGCCGAGGTACTGGCGGACGAGGTCGGGGAATTCCTTTACCGCCTCGCTGATCGAGCGGAAGATGACGCCGGCCCGGTTCAGTTCCTCGCGGAAGGTGGTGGCGACGGAGACGCTGTCGAACACCGCGTCCACCGCGACCTTGCGCGCGCCCTCCACCCCGGCGAGCACCTTCTGCTCCTCGATCGGGATGCCGAGCTTCTCGTAGGTGCGGCGGATCTCCGGGTCGAGCTCGTCGAGCGAGGCCAGCGTCGGCCGCTGCTTGGGCTCGGCGTAGTAATAGGAGTCCTGATAATCGATTGGCGGGATGTGGAGCTTGGCCCAGTCGACCTCCTCCATCTCCAGCCACGCGCGATAGCCCTTGAGCCGCCATTCCAGCAGCCACTCGGGCTCGCCCTTCTTGGCGGAGATGAAGCGCACCGTGTCCTCGCTCAGCCCCTTGGGAGCGAAGTCAGATTCGATGTCGCTGGTGAAGCCCCATTCGTAGGTGGCGAGCTTGTCCGCGGCCTCATGGGCTTCGCGATTGCGGATCAGGACGTCGTCGGTCATGCGGGTTCCAGTTGGCGTTCAAGCGCCAGTTGTTCGAGAGTAACTTGCGCCAGCGCGCCGCGCACGGCCCGGCTGACGCTGCTCATGTGCGGCTTGACCCGGCAGCGGGCGTCGAGGGCGCAGTCGCTGGCTTCTTCCGATCCGCTGCACTGGGTCATGGCAATGGGGCCTTCCACCGCTTCGATGATGTCGGCCAGGCTGACCGCCGCCACCGGGCGGGCGAGGGTGAAGCCGCCGCCGACGCCGCGCACGCTCCGCAGCAGTCCGGCCGCGCCGAGCTTGCCCATGAGCTTCTGCGCGGTCGGCAGCGGCACGCCCGTTTCACCCGCCAGCGCGGACGCGCTGAGGCGCTCGCCCGCGGGAGCACGGGCGGCGGCGGTCATGATCACGACCGCATAATCGGCGAGGTGGGTAAGGCGCATGGTCTATTTAGGAGCTTTCCGGTCTGATTTAGGTGCTTGGCCCCCCGAACACAACCGGTTAGGCGGCTCACGATGGCTCTGTTTCCCCTGCTTCGACCGCTGGTGTTCCGGCTCGATCCGGAGCGGGCGCATGGGCTGACCATCGCCGCGCTCAAGGCCGCGCCACGCCGAGCGGCGCCGCGCTTGTCACCGGCACTGCGGTTGGAGGTTGCCGGCCTCGGCTTGCCGTCGCCGGTGGGGCTGGCCGCCGGCTTCGACAAGCATGGTGAAGTATCGGGGGCGATGCTGGGCCTGGGGTTCGGCTTCGTCGAGGTCGGCACCATCACGCCGCGGCCGCAGCCGGGCAATCCCCGGCCGCGGCTGTTCCGGCTGGCGGAGGATCGGGCGGTGATCAACCGCTTCGGCTTCAACAGCCATGGGCAGGACGAGGCGCTCGGGCGGCTCGCGGGGCGCGACCGCAGCCGCGGGATCGTCGGCGTGAACCTCGGCGCCAACAAGGACAGCGCCGACCGCATCGCCGACTATGCCGAGGGTGTTCGGCGGATGGCTCGGCAAGCCGACTATCTCACGATCAACATCAGTTCGCCCAACACGCCCGGGCTGCGGCAGCTGCAGGACGAGGGCGAGCTGCGGGCGCTGCTGAGCGCGGTGCGGGAGGCGCGTGCGGCTGGCGGACCGCCCGTGTTCCTGAAACTGGCGCCCGATCTAGCACAAGGCGAGCCCAAGCAGATCGTCCGGGCCGCGATCGATCACGGCGTCGACGGGCTGATCGTCAGCAACACCACGGTCAGTCGCCCCGCCCTGCGCTCGCGCCATGCCGGCGAAAGTGGCGGACTGTCCGGCGTTCCCTTGAAGGCGCTGGCACTCGACGCCCTGCGTTGCTTCCGCAGCGAGGCCGGCGGCGCGTTGCCACTGATCGGCGCCGGCGGCATCGGCTCGGCCGCGGACGCGTGGGAGCGGATCCGTGCCGGCGCCAGCCTGGTGCAGCTCTATTCCGCCATGGTCTACGAAGGACCCGGCATGGCGCTGCGGATCGCCCGCGGGCTGGAGCGCCTGCTGGAGCGCAGCAGCTACGCCAGCATTGCCGAGGCAGTAGGGACGGAGTAGCCCGGTGCGATGCGCCTTCGCCTCCTACCCATCCTCCTCGCCAGCCTGGCCCTGCCCGGCTGCATCATCATCCCGCTGCCGGCGAGCCGGCAAGTTGCCCCCCCGGGCCAGCCCGGCATGGTCTCCGCGGCCGACCCCCGGGCCGCGGCCGCGGGCGTGGAGATGCTGCGCGGAGGCGGAAGTGCCGCGGACGCCGCCTTCGCCACCCTGCTGGCGCTGACGGTGGTGGAGCCGCAGTCGAGCGGCATTGGCGGTGGCAGCTTCCTCCTTTACGACGGCGGCACCGGCACGCCCGACAGCTACGATGGGCGGGAAATGGCGCCGGCCGCCGCGGGTCCGAACTGGTTCTTCGTCGGCGGCAAGCCGCTCGACTTTCCGCAAGTGATCCCCGGCGGGCGCAGCGTCGGCGTGCCCGGCAACGTGCGGCTCATGGCGCTGGCCCATGCCAGGGAAGGCCGGCTGCCCTGGGCCCGGCTGTTCGGACCAGCGATCCGGCTCGCCCGCGACGGATTCGCCATCACGCCGCGGCTGCACGAGATGCTCGGCAACAGCCCCCGCACCGCCGGCTACACGCCCGCCGGCCGCGCCCTGTTCTACGGTCCGGACGGACGGCCCAAGCCGGTCGGCACAATGGTCCGCAATCCCGAACTCGCCGTGTTCCTCGACCGGCTCGCACGCGGCGGGCCGGAGGTGTTCTACTCCGGCCAGAATGCAGCGGCGATCGCGTCGGCAGTGCAGCATGCGCCGACCAATCCGGCGCCGATGACTGCGGCCGACATCGCCCGCTATCAGGCCAAGCAGCGGCCAAGCGTTTGCGGCGCCTATCGCGGTTATCGCATCTGCGGCATGGGTCCGCCCTCGTCCGGCGGCACCACCGTGTTCGCCATCTTGAAGCAGCTCGAACGGTTCGACCTCGGCCGGCTCGGCCCGGCCAACCCGCAGTCCTGGCACCTGATCGCCGACAGCATGCGGCTCGCCTTTGCCGACCGCAACCGCTACCTGGCGGATGCCGACTTCCAGCCGGTGCCGGTCGCCGGCCTCATGGACCCCGGCTATCTGGCGCAGCGCTCGTCGCTGCTGTCGCCAACGCTGGCGCTCCGCTCCGCCGCGGCAGGAACGCCGCAGGGCGCCACCCGGGTCGCGGCCGGCCTGACGCCCGACATTATCTCGACCACCCACTTCGTGGCTGTGGACCGGTGGGGCGAGACCGCCACCATCACCTCGACAATCGAAAGCTCCTTCGGATCGGGCCTGATGGTCAACGGCTATTACCTCAACAACGAGCTGACCGACTTCAGCCTGGTCCCGACCGCCGACAATGTCCCGGTCGCCAACCGGGTCGAGGCCGGCAAGCGCCCGCGCAGCTCAATGGCGCCGACGATCGTCTACGGGCCGGACGGACGGGTCCGGCTGGCGGTCGGCGCGGCGGGTGGTCCGACCATCATCGCCCAGGTCGCCAAGGCGATCATCGGGGTCGTCGACTGGCGCATGACTGCCCAAGCCGCCATCGCCGCGCCGGTGATCTACGCGCCCGGCGACACTGTCTTCGTGGAGCGCGGCAGCGCGCTGGAGGCGATGGCACCGGCGCTGCGCGGCTACGGGCACAAGGTCGAAATCCGCGATCCCAGCTTCAAGGCGAATGCCATCGAACGGGTCGGCGGCCGCTGGGTCGGCGCGGCCGATCCGCGCAGCGAGGGGGCGGCGGTCTCCGAATGAAGCGGACGCAGCTGGAGCGATTTCCCAACCTCGTCGCCATGTTCCTGGCGCGGGTGGCGGAGCAGGGCGACGCCCCGTTCCTGTGGGCCAAGCGCGACGGCGAGTGGCGTTCGATCAGCTACCACGAAGCAGCGGGGCAGGTCGCGGCGCTGTCGGCCAGCCTGCTGAAGCTCGGGCTGAAACCCGGCGACCGGGTCATGCTGGTTGCTGAGAACCGGCCCGAATGGCTGATCGCCGACCTGGCGATCATGGCCGCCGGCTGCGTCACCGTTCCGACCTACACCACCAACACCACCCGCGATCACACCCACGTGCTCGGCAACAGCGGCGCGCGGGCGGTGATCGTGTCCACCCAGAAGCTGGCCAAGGCGCTGATCCCGGCGGTGCTGTTCTCGTCCGACTGCAACGACATCATCGGCATGGAGGACATCCGCACCGGCCAGGCGGTCGAGGCGCGGGTCCACCAGTGGAGCGAACTGGTAGCGAACGGCGGCGACCTGGAGGCGGTGCGCCAGCGCATGGCTTCGGTCGGCCGCGACAACCTCGCCTGCTTGATCTATACCAGCGGCACCGGCGGAGCGCCGCGCGGCGTGCGCCAGCACCACGGCGCCATTCTGCACAATTGCGCGGCCTGCACGGACGTGGTGGCCAATGATTTCGGCTGGGACGAGGAGGTGTTCCTGTCCTTCCTTCCGGCCAGCCATGCCTATGAGCATAGCGCCGGGCAGCATTGGCCGGTCAGTCTCGGCGCGCAGATCTATTATGCGGAAAGCCTGGAAAAGCTGTCCGCCAACATCGAGGAAGTGCGCCCGACCATCATGGTGGTGGTTCCGCGCCTGTTCGAGATGCTTCGCCAGCGGCTGCTCAAAACGGTGGAGAAGTCGGGCAGCTTCTCGCAGCTGCTGCTTCGCCGCGCGCTGGAGATCGGGCGCGAGCGCTATGAGTCGGGCAAGGTGTCGATAGCGGACCTGCCGATGGAGTGGTTGCTGAAGCTGACCCTGAAGCGCAAGGTGGCGGCGCGCTTCGGCGGGCGGATCAAGGCGATGGTATCGGGCGGAGCGCCGCTCAACCCGGAAGTGGGCGTGTTCTTCCAGTCGCTCGGCCTCACCCTGCTGCAAGGCTATGGACAGACCGAATCCGGACCGGTGATCAGCTGCAACCGGCCGAGGGCGGGCGTGCGGATGGACACGGTCGGACCGCCGCTGCTCGCCACGCAAGTCCGCATTGCCGACGACGGCGAGATCCTGGTCCGCGGCGAACTGGTGATGCACGGCTATTGGAACAACGATGAAGAAACCGCGCGGGTGCTCCAGGACGGATGGCTTCATACCGGCGACATCGGCCACTTCGACGATGCCGGCCGGATCGTCATCACCGACCGCAAGAAAGACCTGATCATCAACGACAAGGGCGACAACGTCTCGCCCCAGCGGGTCGAGGGCATGCTGACCCTTCAGCCGGAGATCGCGCAGGCGATGGTGGCGGGCGACCGCCGCCCGCACCTGGTCGGCCTGCTGGTGCCCGAAGCCGAGTTGATCGCCCAGCACAAGGGCGACGAGGCGGCGCTCAGGGCCGCGCTGCAGAAGGCCGTGGATCGGGTCAATGCCGGCCTTAGCGTGATCGAAAAGGTGCGCCGCTTCGTTCTCGCGGACGAGCCGTTCACCGTTGAGAACGAAATGCTGACGCCGTCCATGAAGATCCGCCGCCACATCATTCGCCGCGGCTATGGCAAGCGGCTGGACGGGCTGTACGGCAAAGGGGCGTAGCGCCTCCGCTTACGGGCGGCGGATGCCGGGTCCGGTGTAGGGCACGAAGTCGCCGAAGCTGCAACCGCCAACGAAGAAGCCGCCGGCGGCGGTATCGATCACCTGGGCGATGTCGCCGCGGCACAACTGGGCGGTTCCAACCGACTTGGTGACCAACGCTCGTCCCGGCGAGCCGAGGCCGTTGCAACCGCCCTGCAGCTCCGTCCGCCAGTAGCGATTGCCACCATCGCGGAACAGAATGGTGTTCTCGTCGACGACCACCATGTCCTGCGACCGGTAGCTCGGCAGGCAGGCCTGCGGCCGTCCCGCGACGCGCCCCGCCAGGTAGCGGTCGAGCTGCTGCGCAGCTTGGGGCGAGCGAGGCTGCGGCTGCGTATCGTAGGCGCAGCCCGACAAGGTGGCGGCGGTAAGGGCAAGGGCGACGAAGCGACGCATGGCGGACCTCTCAGGCGAGTCGAACAATCTCAACGCCGCGCAATCATGCTTGCTCCGCGCTTAACGGAAGCTGTCCTTGCCCGCGCGCAACGCGGCAAACTCGCCCGCGTCGGCAGCGCGCACGAAGGGGTTGGTCGCCCGTTCGGCGGCGATCGTGGTCGGCAGGGTCATCGCGCCCGCGCCGCGCAGCCGCTCGACTTCGGCAAGGCGCTCCGTGATGGCCGCGTTGCCGGGAAAGGCGTGGGCGGCGAAGCGGTAGTTGCTCAGCGTATATTCGTGCGCCGGATAAACGACCGTCTCCTCCGGCAACTCGCCCAAGCGTTGGAGCGAGGCGAACATCTGTTCGGGCGTGCCTTCGAACAGCCGGCCGCAGCCGCCGGCGAACAGTGTGTCGCCGACGAACGCTACCCCGGCGTCCGGCAGGACGAACGCGATGTGCCCCAGCGTATGGCCGGGCACATGCCACACCTCGGCCGTCCACGGCCCGACTTCGACGCGGTCGCCATCTGCCAAGCCGTGATCCAGGCCAGCGAACCTGGCCCGCTCCGCCTCGGGACCCCACACCGGCGCGCCGGTGGCGGCGACCACCCCCGCGATGCCGCCGGTGTGATCCGGGTGCCAGTGGGTGATCAGCACCTGGTCGATGCGCCAGCCGCGGGCTTCGGCCCCGGCCAGCGCCGCTGCTCCATCACCGGGGTCGACCACCGCCGTGTGTCCGGATGCAGGATCGTGGAGCAGCCAGATGTAATTGTCGCTGAATGCCGGAACAGCGACGATCTCCGGCGCTTGGCCCATCACCATTCACCCGTGTTCGGCATTGACGCCCACGGCTCGGCCGGCGCCTGGGCGGCGCCCTTCTGCAGCAACTCGACCGAGATGTTGTCGGGCGTCCGCACGAACGCCATGCGGCCATCACGCGGCGGGCGGTTGACCGTCACGCCGGCGTTCATCAGCGCCGCGCAGGTCGCGTAGACGTCATCCACTTCGTAGGCGAGGTGACCGAAGTTGCGGCCGCCGCCATAGCTCTCCGAATCCCAATTGTGGGTCAGCTCCACCTCGCCCTGGTCCCCCGGGACGCCCAGGAAGATCAGGGTGAAGCGGCCCGCCGGATTGTCCATCCGCCGGCGCTCCTCGAGCCCAAGCAGGTTGAAGAAGCGAACGGTGGCCTCCGGGTCCGTCACCCGGATCATGGTGTGGAGATAGCGCATTGCCGTCACTTGGGCGCTGCGGCCCGGTCCAGCAAGGCCGCCGTCATGCGGCAAGCTCCATCAGGTCGGCGACGGCGCGCAGGATGGTCCGGATCTCGTGCGGGCCCGACAGCCGATGGCCGCCGCCTTTCACCACGCACAGCTGCACGTCAGCGGAGCGCAAGGCGTCCTTGGTCCGCAGCGCCACGGCCAGCGGCACCTCGCCATCCGCATCGCCATGCACCAGCCGGACGGGCTGGTGGACGGCGATGTCCGACCCGAGCAGCAGGCGCTGACCCGACTGCCAGAAACCAAAAGTCGTCAGCTCGGATCGGCCGCCATAGGGGTTGGTCCGTTCCAGCCGGCCGGTGTCGCGCAAGGTTTGCCGGTCGGCCTCGCCATAGCCCCAGTCGGTGAAGTCTGGCGCGGCGGCGATCCCCAGCAGGCCACGCACCCGCTCTGGCCGGCGCAATGCCAACAGCAGGGCCAGCCAGCCACCCATCGACGAGCCGATCGGGATAAACGGTCCTTCCGTCAACTCGTCGGCCACCGCCAACGCGTCGTCGAGCCAGCGCTCCAGCGTGCCGTCTTCGAAGCGCCCGGGCGAGGCGCCCGTTCCGCTGTAATCGAACCGCACCAGCCCAACGCCGCGCTCGGCCGCCCAGGCATCGAGCGCCAGCGCCTTGCTGCCCTCCATGTCCGACGCATAGCCGGGCAGGAACAGCAGCGTGGCTGGCCCGGAGCCCTCGCGCACCCGGGTGGCGATTCGGCGGCCGTCCGCCAGCTGGAGGAAATCGGGCTTGGTCATGACCGTGGCGACTGACGCAAGCCGCCACGATCATCAAGCTCTCACTCATGGGGGGCCAGCCGCGCCTGCGCCCCGGTTCCAGGCCTTGCCAAGAGCAACATACGAACCTCAGGCCGCGCCCTCGGGAGCAACCAGGTCGCGCCGCCGTTCTGCACCTGCAGAGCCGGCTAGAAGTCGCCCGCCACCGTCAGGGCATAGCCGCTGCCCGGCTTGGCCTTGCCGAGCGCCTTCCAGCGGTAATCCACATGCGCCTTGATGCCCGGCAGCAGCCGCATGGACACCCGCGGGCCGACGTCCAGCCGCGCCAAGCCGCGCTGCGCCCCGCCCCAGCTGCCTAATCCGACCGAGTAGCGCCCGAGCAGCGGCCGGCTGGCGGTCAGCGCCCCGTCGACAAACCAGTCGCGCTGGCGCAACGAGACGATGCCGCTCTGGGCATAGCCGTCGAGCTTGAAGCCGAGCGGCAACGCACGGCCGTAGACACCACCTTCCGCCAGCAAGGCAAAGGCGTTGCGCCCGCCCTCGGGTCCGCCGATCCGCTGCCGCCGTTCGGCCAGCAGGCGGATCGGAATGGCCGACAGTGGCTGCCACGCGACGCCCAGCGCAGCCTCGCCGCTCATCCTGGCCCGGGTCGATCCCGCGGCGGGTACGGGCGCCGAAAAGCGCAGGCCGACGCCCAGGTGCGGGTTGAAGCGATAACCCAGGCGGGCACCGGCCTGGCTGCCGCCGAGCTGGCCGCCCGACGCCAGCGCGGGCACCGTGCTGGTGCCGGGAACGGTTGCCGCTTCCTGTCGCATCAGCGCCCAGCTCGACAGGCTCCAGCGATCGAACCGGGGCGGCGCGGCGGAGGTAAAGCTCGGCAGCGCCGAAGCACGGCCGGGGCGCACCAGCGGCAGCGTCGCCGCCGCCAATCGCGACATGGGTGCCTCCTCCGCGTCCGGCATGCCCGAGAAGTCGATACCGTCGAGTGCCGGCGCCAGCCAGCGCGACTGCCGTTCGCCTGGGCCGGCGGCGGACGCGGCCGGATAATAGACCGGCATGGCCACCGGCACCGGACGGAAGGACGGATAGGGCATCGTTGCCGGGTAAGGCATCGCCGCGGGATAAGCCCCGTTTGGCCAACCCGGACCGGCCGGGTAGCCGGCCGGAGCCGCATAGCCCGCCGCCGGCTGCGGAACGCCTTCCCCGACAGGCGGCGGCAGGGGGGCATAGCTGAGCGGCGCCCCGCCGGCCGGCTCCTGCCCGGTGCCTGCGACCGGCGCGGCCGGCGCGACCTCGGGCAAGGCCAGCGCAGGCAACGGCAGCGCGCTGGCCGCCGCGCGAAAGGTCACCCACGCGGCTACCGCCAGGGCCAGAAAGCGGGTCGGCGCGCTCATCGGGCCGCTTCCGCCGGAAACATGTGGTCGGTTTTGTCCCACGTCTTGGGGCCTCCGCTGAGATGAATGCCGAGCGCGCGCCGCGCGGCTAGAATGGCGACGAGGTTGCCGACGAACATGCGCGGCAGGCTCATCAGCCCTTCGCTCCAGCCGTAGGCCGAGGCGGTGAACCCCGCCCGCAGCAGCACCCGCCAGACGAGCAGCGCCGCGGTGATCTTCAGCAGCGCCGCCAGGCCGGGCGGCACCGCCACGGCCGGCGCCCCGAGCTGCTGCGCCAGCCACAGCTGGCCCCACAACAGGGCTGCGAGGTAGCCCGCGACGAGCAGCAGCGCCGCCAGTGGCCCACGCCGGTCCCGCATCCGGAACCAGCGTTCGCCCCAATGTCCGCCCCAGCCCAGCCGGTCCCAGCCCGAAAAGGCGATCCCGCCCAGCCAGCGGGCCTTTTGCCGGACGGCCGCCGGGAGCGTCGCCGGAAAGTGTCCGCGGCTGGCGACCACGCCGCGTTGCCCGTGGATCACCGGCAGGCGCACGAACACCGTCTTCTCGCCGAGCGCCCCGAGGCGCAGCCCCATTTCATAATCCTCGGTCATGCTGCTGCCGGCAAAGGGACGCCCGTCCTCCGCCACCGCCAGTCGCCCCAGCGCCTCGCGCGAGATGGCGCAGCCGACGCCGGCCAGCGGAATGGAAGCGCCCACGGCTTCGCGCACCACCAGGTCGCGGCCGTGGCTTTCGGCGAACTCGTCGCAGTAATGACCGCCGATCCACGGGCTGACCGGATCGATCAACGGCACCACCGGCAGCTGCACCACCCCCGCGCGTCCGATCAGCCGGTTGAACAACCGCAGTTCCTGCGGGTGGACGAGGTCCTCCGCGTCATGCAGCACGACGGCCTTCGCGCGCCGGCCGCGCTCCGTCTCCAGGCGCACCAGGGCCGTGTACAAGCGGTTGAGGCAGTCGGCCTTGGTGGTCGGTCCGTCGGTTCCGACGTCGACCGCCACGACCCGGGCATCAGCGACGGCCGCGATCGCGGCGGCGGTGGCCGGATCGTTGCGGTAATGGCCGACCAGCAGCGTGAAGTCCGGGTAATCGAATCGCCCAAGCGTCGCCCGGAGCATCTGCCCGATCACCGCCGCTTCATCCCAGGCGGGGATGAACACGGCGATCCATCCGGCGTCCGGATCGTCGGCCAGCACCCGGGAGTCCGCCCGCGGATGGCGGCGGTAGACGGTCGCCGCCCGCCAGCCGCGCCGCGCGAAATAGATGAGGTCGAGCGCCAGGTCGTCGAGCGCGAACAGCAGGAACCCCGCCGCCGCGAACAGCGACAACTCAGCCGCGGCCCGCTGGATCAGCCAGGCAACACTCATTGCGACACGCAACCAAGCGACTGTTCGGGAATATGCCCCCGCGTCACCACACCCCCCAATGTGACAACCGAGCAATCGCCGTCTGGCACGTTGTGAGGGCCATCGCAATACGGGTCCGAAATGATTGGGACGGCGTGACTTTTTTGCCAGCACGCGTCGGCGGTGGCAGGGATTGCCCATGACCTGGGTCCTAAGCTGTCGGATCGGCGCCGCGCGCGCCCTGATATTCTCGCTGGCGGTGGCCGGCGCTCCAACCGCCGCGGCCCCTGTTTGGCTGTTCGCCAGCCCGAACTGGGCCGCCTTTGATCGCGGCACCACCTGCGCCGCCATCGCCCGGTCGGAGGTGACCGCCCGCACCGGCCGTGAGCAGGCCCGCGCCACGGTCAGCTTCGACCGCTCGCCGGGGCGACGGCACGGCGAGCTGCACCTGCGCCTCAGCCGACCGGCGCGGCCCGGCACCGCCGCCCTGCTCCAGGCCGGTGCGCAAAGCTTCCAGCTGGTGACCCGCGGCGCCGACGCGTGGAGCAGCGGACCCCCGCAGGAAGCCGCCATCGTGCAGGCCATGCGCTCGGCGGGCGACATGCGCCTGCGGTTCCGCAGCGGCGACGGCGCCCACACCGACCGCTACCTGCTGCCCGGCGCGCCCACTGCAATCGACGTCGCCGCCGCCGCCTGCGCCCGCCCACGCTAGAAAAAGCCGCGTGTCGTCGCTACATGGCGGCTTCCCATGAGCGCCGACACCACCCTGATGCCGATCCCCGGCCCGGTCGATCCTGTGCCCGTCCCCCGCGCCGCTCCGACGCGCGCCGACGGCAAGGTCGAACTGGTCGGCCTGTCCCGCGACCAGATCCGCGCCGCGCTCGAAGCCGCCGGTCTGGAGCCGCGTGCAGCCAAGCTGCGCTCCAAGCAGCTGTGGCACTGGATCTACAATCGCGGCGTGACCGACATCGGCCACATGACCGACATCGCCAAGGCGCAGCAGCCGTGGCTGGCCGAGCGCTTCTCGATCGACCGCCCTGGCGTGGTCGAGGCGCAGGTATCAACCGACGGCACCCGCAAGTGGCTATTGAAGACCGCCGACGGCCACGATTACGAGATGGTGTTCATCCCCGACGCGGATCGCGGCACCCTGTGCGTGTCGAGCCAGGTCGGCTGCACCCTCAACTGCCGCTTCTGCCACACCGGCACCATGCGCCTGGTCCGCAACCTCGAACCGCACGAGATCGTCGGCCAGGTGATGCTTGCCCGCGACGCGCTGGGCGAGTGGCCGAGCCAGCCGGAAGGCCGCATGCTGACCAACATCGTGATGATGGGCATGGGCGAGCCGCTCTACAATTTCGACAATGTCCGCGATGCGCTCAAGATCGTGATGGACGGCGACGGCCTGGGCCTCAGCAAGCGCCGCATCACGCTCAGCACCTCGGGCGTGGTGCCGATGATGGCCCGCGCCGGCGAGGAGATCGGGGTCAACCTGGCCGTTTCGCTGCACGCGGTGACCAAGGAAATCCGCGACGAGATCGTGCCCTTGAACCGCAAGTACGGCATCGAGGAGTTGCTGCAGGCCTGTGCCGATTATCCGGGCGCGAACAATGCCCGCCGCATCACGTTTGAATATGTGATGCTCAAGGACAAGAACGACAGCGACGAGCATGCCCGCGAGCTGGTCCGGTTGATCCGCCACTACCGCCTGCCGGCCAAGGTCAATTTGATCCCGTTCAATCCTTGGCCGGGCGCCGAATACGACTGCTCGACCCCGGAGCGCATCCGTGCCTTTTCCAACATCGTCTTCGAAGGCGGGATCAGCGCCCCGGTTCGCACGCCCCGCGGCCGCGACATCGACGCCGCCTGCGGCCAGCTGAAGACCGCCGCGGAGAAGCGCAGCCGCGCCGAGCTGGATCGCCAGGCCGAGGAAAAGCTCCAGGCGCTTGGCTGAGCCGGCCTGGCTGGCGCTGGCGGCGGCGGCGGGCCTGGTCGGCGGCGCGATGAACGCGCTGGCCGGCGGCGGCACCTTCGCCACCCTGCCCGCGCTGCTCGCCGTCGGCCTTCCGGCCAACATCGCCAACGCTACCTCCAATGTCTCCCTGCTGCCGGGCGCTGCGGCCAGCGCCTGGACCTTGCGCGATGAGCTCGGCCCGGTCGGCGGCGTTCCCTGGCGGCGGCTGGCGATCGTCAACTTCGCCGGCGGTCTCCTTGGCAGCCTGCTGCTGGTGCTGACGCCGACCCGCACGTTCGACCTCCTGATTCCCTGGCTGGTGCTCTACGCCTTTGTGGTGCTGCTGGCCGGTCGGCAGGCGTCGGAGTGGCTGGCGGCACGGGTCAGCATCGGCCGGCGAACCCTGATCGGCGTGCAGGGGCTGCTCGGCATCTATGGCGGCTATTTCGGCGGCGGCGTGGGCCTGATGATGACCGCCACCTATGGCCTGCTCGCCGGTCTTGACCCGCGCGCCCTCTTTGCCCCCCGCACCCTGATGCTGGCGGTGGCGAACCTCGCCGCCGCCCTGGTCTTTGTCGCCTTTGCGATGGTCGTCTGGCTGCCCTGCCTCCTCATGCTGGTTGGGGCGGTCGTCGGCGGCTGGGCCGGCGCCCACTGGGGCAAGCGCCTTCCAGCGGGAGCAGTGCGCGCCTGGACGCTGCTGGTCACGGGCGGAACGACCCTGGCCTTCTTCGTCCGTGCCTATGGCTGAGGCGGCGACCTTTGCGCCGGGTGCGCGTTAGCTGCCCATGGTCTCGCTCGCCCCCACCGAAGCGCTCCGCCGCCGAATCGCCGGCGAAGTCGTGTCGTTCTTCAACGATTCCGAACGCGGCCAGCAGCCGGTTGTCCGCAGCACCGAATCGCTCTGCCCGCCCGGCGGCGTGGCGTGGCGGGTGCATGGCGACGTCACCGGCATGATGGTCGGCGGCATCGCCGCCCTGCTGCTGCAGATGCTGCACCCCAAGGCGCTGGCCGGGGTGTGGGATCACAGCGATTTCAAACGCAACATGCATGGGCGGCTCCGCAACACCGCCCGATTCATCGCGGTCACCACCTTCGGCCACCACCTCGATGCCGAAGCGGCGATCAAGCGGGTCCGGCGCATCCACGATCATGTGAACGGGACGCTGGCGGACGGCACCTCCTATGACGCCAACGATCCGCGGCTGCTGGCGTTTGTCCACCTGGCCGGGTCCGCCATGTTCCTGGCCGGCTGGCAGCGGTTCGGCGAGCCGAACATGAGCGCGGCCGACCGCGACCGTTACTGGGTCGAAGTCGCGCCGATCGCCCGGCTGCTCGGGGCCGACCCGGTGCCGGAAACCGACGCCGCCGCCCACGCCCTGCTGAACAGCTTCATTGCCGAGCTGAAGGCCGACGAGCGCAGCCGCACCGTGCGCGACATTATCCTCAAGGCACCGCCGGAGAAGCTCCGCACCTTGCCCCTGCAGGCGCTGCTGATGCAGTCGGCGGTCGACCTGATGCCGCCCTGGGCCCGCCGCCTCCACGGCCTGCGTTCCTCCGGCGTCGGGTCGCCGGTGGTCGGAGCGGCGACGTTCGGGCTCGCCTCGACTTTGCGTTGGGCGCTGTCGCCGCGCTAGGAGGGCGCGGAAAAGCTTGGGGGTGCCGATATGTCGTTGATCACCAGACTAGCCGGGGGCCTGGTCAAGCGCGGCCGCATCGAGGTCGAGCTGCCCGGCGGACGGCGCGAGTCGCTCGGTCCCGGCGGCGGCAAGGAAGTGGCCATCCGGATTACCGACGCCAAGGCGTTGCGTCAGCTGGTCCGCAAGCCGCGGCTGGCGATCGGCGAGTTGTACATGGACGGCCGCCTGGTGATCGAGCGCGGCTCGATCCTCGACCTGCTCGAGATCGTGGTCGGCTCCAACCCATGGGAGGAAGGCGGCAAGCGGGGCAAGACCGCGATGAGCAAGGGCCGGCTCAACGATTGGAAAGCCCGGTTCCGCCGGAACCGAGCGGCCAAGTCCCAGCGCAACGTCGCCCACCATTACGACCTCGACGACCGGCTCTACGACCTGTTCCTCGATCCCATGCGGCAATACAGCTGCGCTTACTTCATCGATCCCGGCAACAGCCTGGAACAGGCGCAGCTCGACAAGCTGGCGCACATCGCCGCCAAGCTCGACCTGCGCGTCGGCCAGCGCGTCCTGGACATCGGCTGCGGTTGGGGCGGGCTCGCCATCTACCTCCATCGGGTCGCCGGCGTGGAGGTGCTGGGCGTCACCCTGTCGACCGAGCAGCTGGCCTATGCCCGCGCCTGGGCCGAGCGGGAGGGCGTCGCCGACCAGGTCCGGTTCGAGTTGATCGACTATCGCCACGTCACTGGCACCTTCGACCGGATCGTGTCGGTCGGCATGTTCGAACACGTTGGCCTGGCGCACTATGACGAGTTCTACGAAACCTGCGCCCGCCTGCTGAAGCCGGACGGCGTCATGCTACTGCACACCATCGGCAAGCTGGGGGGCGCCGGCTCGCCCGATCCGTTCACGGACAAGTGGATCTTCCCCGGCTACCATGTGCCCAGCCTCAGCCAGATGCAGGCCTCGAGCGAGAAGCACCGCATGATCGTCGGCGACACCGAAACGCTGCGGGTCCACTACGGCTATACGCTGCGGCACTGGCTCCAACGCTGCCAGGAACGCCGGGCGGAGATCGTCGCCCTCTACGACGAGCGCTTCTTCCGCATGTGGGAATTCTACCTGGCGGGCGGAATCCTGATGTTCGAGAGCGGCGCGGGGTGCAACTACCAGATCCAGTACATCCGCGACCGGCGCGCCGTTCCGCTCACCCGCGATTACCTGGCCGAGGCGGAGCAGCGCTATCGGGCGATGGGGCCACCCGCCAGATCCTGAGCGGACTGTCCTTAGGCAGCGGAATGGGCTGCAGCCACGCCGGCACCCGGCCGCGCACCAGCTGGGCGTAGAAGCCTCGCGGCGCCTTCGACATGAACACGGTCGCCTGGCTCATCATCGGGCAGATCATCAGGTAATCGGAGCGGTGCTTCACCACCAGCTGGTGGGCCTGCGCTTCCGACCCGCGGAACGCCTTCATCAGGTCGCCAATCGCTTCCCCGTTGCGGTGGTAGGGACCGGCCACCGCATCATGGTGAGTGACGGCGATGATCCGCGGTCCCAGGTCCAGGAAGGTGAAGATGGTCCCCCGCGGCAGCTTGGCGACCGGGCGCAGCGCCCACATGGACGGACACAGGCTGTTGGCGCGCGCAATCTGCCGTTCGTACTTGGTCGGCGGCGGCGGCTTGATCAGCCTGAGATTGAAGCCGAGCGGCACCAGCGCACCCAGGCCGCCCACCACCAGCACGGCCGTGCCGACCGACGCCACCAGCCAGTTCTTCGACCGCCATGTCACCGGCAGCAGCGTCCACACCAGCCCAGCCGTCCCTACGCAGGCGAGCAACTGGGCGGACGGCCCCGCCCGCGTCTGCCAGAACAGCAGGGCGAAGGGCGCGACCGACATCATCGCAACCGCGAGCGTCCGGCGGGCGAGATCGCGCTCGATCCGCCAATTGCGCGCCGATAGCACCAGCCAGCCGAGGACTCCCATCACCGGCAGGGTCACCACCTGCACGACGGTGGTCCAGCCGTGCTGATAGATCGGCTTGGCCTCACGCACGTTGCTGAGCCACAGCCGCTCGACTTCCGGCGATACGCCCTCCAGCCGCTGCAGGCAGTGTGGCCAGGCCAGCGCGTGAAAGCCCGCGATGATCACGCCGGTGCCGATCGCAAGCGCCAGCCGCACCGTCCAGCGCTCCGGCGACACCGTCGCGACGAGCCACAGCAGCGCTCCCCCCAGCAAGGCGTCCGACAGCCACACCGGCGATAGCGCATCGCACACCGGCGCCCGGTTGGCGTAGCTGGCAAACAGCAGGAAACCGATCGTGCAACCGCCCGCCAGGCTGACCGCATAGCTGGCCAGCCGCGCGCGCTGGTCGCGCTCGTCGACCCACATCAGCACCTGGGCGGCCGCGGCCAGTGCCAGGTAGATCAGCATTTCCAGCCCGATGCTGAGCGAAACGGCGGTGGCGAGGCCGGTGGTCAGCCCGCCTCGCTCACGCCGCGAGTCAGCCAGTCCGGCGGCGGCGATCGCCAGCCAGGCCAGCTGCCAGCCATGGTGGTCGATGCGGGTCGGCATGACCATGCCGTTGGCCGAGCCGGCAAAGAACAGCGCCGCCAGGGCGGCGACGAACGTCGCCGGATGGATCAGCCGCCGCGCGGTCAGCGCCACCGCGCCGCAGATCGGCAGGTAGGGCAGCAGCGGCGCCACCGCCACGGCAAAACGCTCGGCATTCGGCCCGTCCGTGAACCACCGCCCGACGACCATCAGCCCCGCCAGCGGCAGGTCCACGATCCGCGACCAATGGATATTGGCGCCCGCCGGCGGATCGAGCCGGTACTGGCGAAGGTCGAACCAGCCCTGCCCGTGCAGCCACGCCCGCACCTGTGCCAGCCGCAGGTTGTCGTCGGTATCGTTGAGCTGGAACAGCTGGATCCCGCGCCAGCGATCGAACAGGAACCAGGCGCATGCTCCCACCCAGTAGAGCACCACCAGCCAGCGCCAGTTTTTCGCCGTCCAGGCCAGGATCTTGTCGGTGGTGGTCGTCACGCGGGACCCTTGCCGGGAGAACAAAGTGGCTGGCGCTCTAGCCACTCCACCTTAAAGAACAAGGCGAGCCATGCTGTCCACCTTGCCGCCCCAGCACCGCGAAACCGCGGCGCAGATCATCCGCTTCGGCGTGGTCGGGGTTGGGCTGACCCTGCTCTACGCCGCCATCTACTGGCCGCTGGCGACCTTTGTCATGTGGCCGGTGTTCGCGGTGGTAATCGCCTTTATCGTCGCCGTCACCGCCGGCTTCTTCGGGCATAGCCGGTGGAGCTTCAAAGGCCACGGCAAGGTCGAGGACCGCCGCACCAAGGTCCAGTTCTTCGCCGTGCAGAGCTTCGGTTTCCTCCTCAACGCCGCGTTCACCTGGATCGGCACGGACCTGCTGCATGGGCCCACCTGGTGGCCGCTGGTCCCGGCCGTGCTGGTGACGCCGTTCGCCACCTTTCTCCTCAACCGCTTGTGGGTGTTCGCCTGAGATGGAACGTCAAGTCTACGACCGAATGGCGGAACTCGACCAGCAGCATTGGTGGTACCGCGCCCGCCGCGAGGTGCTCGACGCGCTGATCCGCCGCCGCGTGCGTCCGCCGCACAATGCCCGGATCCTGGAGATCGGCTGCGGCACCGGCCACAACCTCGCCATGCTCGGCGCCTTCGGCTCGGTCGAGGCGATCGAGGTCGACCCGGCGGCCCGCGCCATGGCCGAACAGCGCCTCGGCCGGCCGGTCAGCGCCGCCCCTCTACCCGGCCTGGCCGGCGTGCCGGAGCGCCACTTCGACCTGATCGGCTCATTCGACGTGATCGAGCATATCGCCGACGCCGACGCCGCCCTGGCCAGCATCGCCACCCGCCTGAAGCCCGGCGGCAAGTTCGTCATGACTGTCCCTGCCCACCAGTGGATGTGGTCGGCGCACGACTTGGTGAACCATCACCAGCGCCGTTATTCCAAGGCTTCGCTCAAGCAGCTGATCGACCGCTCGCCGCTCCAGCTGGAAGCGCTTGGCTATTTCAACAGCCTGCTGTTTCCCGTCGCTGTCGCCGCTCGGCTGGCGGGCAAGCTGACCGGCAAGGACGATGGCGACGACACCCTGCCACCGGCGCCGCTCAACGCGGTGCTGGAAAAGGTGTTCGCTCAGGAGGCGCGGTTGATTGGCCGGGTGCCGCTGCCGCCGGGACTGTCGCTGTTCGCGGTCGCATCCAGCGCCGAACGACCGCCGCCGCCCGCCACCTGGCCGAGCCCCGCCCGCGCCTGACGCGGCGCGCCGGCCACCTCCTGCACGATGTACAGCGGGCGGTGCTTCGCCTGGCTGTAGAGCCGGCCGATATATTCGCCCATCATCGCCAGGACGAACATCTGCACCGCGCCCAGCACCACCACCACCAGCATCAAGGACGTCCAGCCCTGGATGCTCTGCCCGCTGATGAACGCGTACATGATGTACAAGATGATCAGCAGCGAGCCGAGGCTGAGCAGCAAGCCGGCGTGGCTGGCCAGCTTCAGCGGCGCCGAGCTGAAGCTGGTCAGCGCGTCAAAGGCGAAGCGGAGCATCTTGGACAGCGGATATTTGGTCTCCCCCGCCGCCCGCTCGGCCCGGTCGTAGAGGAATGGCACCTGGCGAAAGCCGATCCACGCCACCATGCCGCGGATGAAGCGGGCCTGCTCCGGCATCGCCAGCAGCACGTCCAACGCCCGGCGGCTCATCAGCCGGAAGTCGCCGGCGTCCACCGGGATCTTGACCTCGGTCGAGCGTGCCAGCAGCCGGTAGAAGGCGGCCGCGGTCGCCTTCTTGAACCGGGTCTCCCCAGCACGGCTGCGACGAACGCCGTAGACGACGTCGGCCTCCTCCGCCGCCATGGTCCGGACCATCTCGGGCAGCAGCTCGGGTGGGTCCTGCAGGTCGGCATCTACGATCAGGATGAGCTCGCCCCGCGCCAGGTCCAGCCCGGCGGTCAGCGCCAGCTGGTGACCGTGGTTGCGGGACAGGTTGATGCACACCAGCCGCGGGTCCGCGGCGCTCAGCTGCTGCATCAGCGGCCAGCTGCCGTCGCGTGAGCCGTCGTTGATCAGCAGGATCTCGTAACCGTCGCCGACCGCCGACCGCGCTGCGCCCGTCAGCCGCTCATGCAGCAGCCGCAGGCAGGCTTCCTCGTTGAAGCAGGGCACCACGATCGACAGCTGGGTCATGGCCGGACGTTAGCGTCTGCGCCGGGCAGGCGGTAGAGGGCCGATCCGTTCGGCCCCGCCCACACCTTCTGGAAGGACGCGACCAGCGCCGGATCGAACGGCGGCGGATCGACCAGCCACAGATAGTCGAACGCCTGCGCCGGGAGCAGCCGAAGCATCGGCCCGACCGGATGCGCCGACCCCAGGCGGCACGCCGGATCGCGCACCAGGTTGGACGGATCGTAGCGGAACAGCCCCGCCGGCCGATAAGTAACGGTCAGCAGCTTGGCGCCCGGAACGTCCCAATGGTCGTTCGAGAAGCCCCGTTTGCGAACCACCACCAGCCCGCCGACGTGGGCGTTGCGCCACATCGGCCAGCTCCGGTCGCGGCAGCTGATCCCGACCATGGACGCGACCCGTGCACCTTCGGGCACCCGGTCGAGCGCCGTCAGCAACTGGCGCTGTTCGTTGGCGGCAATTGCCAGGCTCCAGCTGTTGCCCCCCATGCGCACCAGGAAAAAGGCCAGCGCCGCCACCGCCAGGACGCGGGCCAGGCGCAGGTCGGTCCGCTCCTTGAAGCGAATGGCCAGCATCGCCACCGCGCACAGGTAGGGCACGATCCGCATGTCGGCATAAGCCGACCCAAAAATGATTCGCGGCAGCACTGCAAAGGCCACCGCCAGCACCAGCAGGGTGAAGAACAGCATCCGCGACAGGGTCAGCCGGGGATGGACCAGGGCCAGCAGCAGCACGCCGCCGACGACTACCATGGAACCGAGGTCGTACAGGCGCCAGCGGTCACGCAGCGTCATCTCGATCCAGCGCCACTTGATCTCCCACTTGAACCAGTCAAGCGTCTTGCCGCCCGAGCTTTCGCGCCAGGCGATCATCAGCAAGAGCGGCGGCGCCAGGCTGAGGCACTCGATTGCGGCGTGCGGCGCGCTCATCAGCCAGCCCTTGCCCTTGTCGTGCTGGCGCACCGTTTCGGAGGCGAAGGCCAGCAAGCCGAGCATGCCCCAGCCGAATGCATGGGTCAGCCAGATCAGGATGGAGATGGGCACGAACAGCGCTGCTCGAAGCCGCGTCTTGCCCAGCCGCCCAAGCCGCAGCCACAAGCCGAACGCCAGAAACGCAAACGCCATCGACAGCGCGAAGTTGACGAAGCCGAACAGGAAATGGTGGCCGTAGACGAACGGCAGCGCGAACAGCGCGGTCGGCGGCAGGCGGTAGTGCACCTCGCGGGCGACCCACAGCATGCCGCCGGCGGTCAGCGGCGGAATGGCGATCACGATCAGCTTGGTCGCGGCTTCCAGCCCGATCAGCTTGGCCAGCGGCACCACAGCCAAGTCAACGCCCAGGTTGCCGACGATCTTCCAATGAAATTCGTAGAAACGCTGCAGGCTGGCGCTGTGGTCGAGGTCAAGCGCGACCCGGAAGCGGCCCATGTGGCCGAGCAGGTCGACCAGCGGCGGCAACGGCGGGTAGAGCAACGGCACGGTGGTCAGCAGGATCATCAGCGCCACGAACCAGCGCTGCTCCCACCATTGCTTGGGCCGGGTCAGGGCGGCCGTGTTCGGCGCGGAGGCGACCATCCAGTCCATCAAGCGCCTCCTAGCGAAGTCGCTCCGCTTTGCCAGCGGCGCGCGCCGCCGCTCCCCGGTCCGGCACGATGCGGTACAGGGTCGCGCCCGCACCGCGCCACACCGGAGTCAAACCGGCCAGCAGGCGCGGGTCGGGCCGCTCCGTTCCGATCAGCCACACGAAGTCGAACGCTTCCCGCGGAAATTGGGCAAGCGCCCCGTCCACCGTCAGGCTCAGCACGCATCCTGGCGGCTGGACCAGCTGGGAGGGGTCCGAATCGAACCCCCCGGGCGGACGGTAGCGACGCTCCAGCAGGTTCAGCCCGGATGCGGCCCATTGGTCGTTGGAGAAGCCGTCGCGCCGAACGGTCACCATGGCCCCCAGGTGCGCGCTGCGCTGCATCGGCCAGCGCGCCTCGCAGTCCTGCCCGACAAAGGTCGCCAGCCGTGCGCCGGCCGGCATCAGCTCAAGGGCGCTCAGCAGTTCCTGCTGTTCGCGATGGGCGACGAGGTTGCTGGCCGTCACGGTTCCGACCCGCAGCAGCGCGCAGCCGAGCGCCGCCGTCGCCAGCATCTGGGCGGACCGCGGCCGCAGCCGGTCGCCGCGCAGGGCGAGCACCGCCAGGGCGAGCGCATAAGGGTAGAGCCGCATGTCGGCATAAGCCGACCCCATCAGTTTGTACGGCAGCAGCAGGCCTGCAACCCCCGTCAGCAGCGCCGCTCCGGCGAGCGCGGGGTGGACGCCGAGGCGGCGCCAGCCGGTGATCAGCACCACCAGCACGACGACCACGGGCAGGAGGTCGAGCAGCGCCCAGCGGTCGCGTAATGCAGCCATCAACGACACCAGCTTCTGGCCGCCGTCGAACCAGGTCTCGGCCAGCGGTCCGCCGCCGCTGCCGCGCGCGATCAGCACGAGCAGCAGCACGGGCGCGAGCGGCAGCGTGGCCCGCACCAGCAGGCGGAGCGTCTCGGATGCCCGCTCCCGGGCGACGGCAGCTTCGCCGATCACCGCCCCCGCGACCCACAAGCCGAGCATGGCCCAGCCGTAGAGGTGCACGGCGAACAGCACCGGGCCGGCCAGCAGCAGCAGCAGCCCCGACCGGCCCCGCAGCCAGGCCGCGAAAACGATCAGCGCGAGCGCCGCGCCGGCCACGAAATTGACGAACCCGAACAGCAAGGGTGCGGACAAGGCGAACGGGACAGCCAGCATCGCCGTCGGCGGCAACCGTCCATGCGCCGCCCGCGCCACGCCCAGCAACCCCGCCGCGGTCAGCGCCGGGAGCGTGAGCACGATCAGCTTCACCGCCCGCTCCAGGCCGATCAAGCGGGCCAGCGGCTGCACCAGCAGGTCCACGCCCAGGTTGCCCATCAGCCGCCAATGGTAGCCGAAGTATCGCTGCAGCTCGGCCGACTCGCCCACGTCCAGCGCCACCCGATAGCGGGCCATGTGGGCCGGCAAGTCCACCAGCGGCGGCAGCGCGGGCCACACGAACGGCAGCGCCGACGCCAGCACGAGCGCGGCGGCGAGCATCGGCGACTGCCACCAGTGCCGCCGGCCGGCCTGCTGGGTCGGGGAGCGTGCGGGCTGGTCCATCGGCGGCGATGTTACAGTGCCCGCCCGCGCATGCCAGTGGGTGAAACGTTCAAGCAGCAGTCAGCGCGCCGGTCCTAAGCGGCCTCCACAACCATGGAGCTTGAACCACATGACCCCCAAGCTTGTCGCCGGCCTGCTCGCCGGCATTGCCGCCACCACCGCGCTCGCCGCCCCCGTTCAAGGCGGCCCTGGACCCGGCCGGCGTGATGGAGTTCAGACCCGCGCCGAGGTGACCCAGCACGTCGCGGGCATGTTCGCCCGGCTTGACGTCAACCGCGACGGCGCGATCAGCCGGGCGGAGCTCGACCAGGCCGCCGCCCGGCAGGCTCCGTCGGGTGCGCCCGGAAGGCACATGGGCGGGGGGATGGGCGGCATGGCCGGCCGGCTGTTCGCCATGGCTGATCGCAACGGCGATGGCTCAGTGACCATGGCGGAGGCGAATGGCGCCGTGTTGCAGCATTTCGATGCCGCCGACGGCAACCGCGACGGCGTGCTGACCGCCGACGAGCGGCAGCGGGCTCGCCAGCAATGGGGTGCCGGTCACCGCTGAGGTCCGCTCAGGCCAGCGCGGCCGGAAAGCTTTCCTTCAGGCCGTCCACCACGAACTGCGCCGCCAGCGCGGCCAGGATCACGCCCAGGATCCGGGTGACCATGGCTTCCAGCCGATCGCCGATCAGCCGCATGAGCGGCCCGGCGATCAGCAGGGCCGCCATGGTCAGCAGGATCACCGTGGTCATCGCCGCCAGGACGATGACCGATGCGACCGTGCCGTTCGCCCGCGCCGTCAGCAGCATGGCCGACGCGATCGAACCCGGCCCGGCGATCATCGGGATCGCCATCGGGAACACCGACACGTCCTCCTGCACCACCTGGCTCGCCCGCTCCTCCCGCCGCTCCGTGCGTTTCTCGAACACCATGTCCAAGGCAATGGCGAACAGCATGATCCCACCCGCGATGCGGAAGCTGGCGAGTTCGATGCCGAGCGAGCGCAGCAACGGCTCCCCCAGCAGGGCGAAGAACATCAGCACGCCCCAGGCGATCAGCGCCGAGCGGATCGCCATGCGCCGCCGCTCGACGATCGCCGCTCCGCTGGTCAAGGAGGCGAAGATCGGTGCGCACCCCGCCGGGTCGATCACCACCAGGAAGGTGACCAGCGCCGAGGTGAACAGCTCGATCATCGCTGGCGCGGCGCCGCGATCTGTTGGTCGAGCACCAGATCGAAGCGCCGACCCGTCCACAGCTTGGTCTGCTGCTGACGAGCACCGTTCGGAGTCACCTTCCACTGGTAGAGCAGGGTGCCGTCCGCCGACTGGTTGTAGCCCGTGTCACCCGGCGGGCTCGCACGGTTGATCGGGGCGCGGTAGGCGGCTTCGATCTGCTTGAGGCGGAGCGCCCGATTGAGGCAGGACGCGCGCCGCACCGTCAGCCTGGGCGGTATCCCCGAAGGCCGAGCACCCGCATTGCCGCCGTCCACACTCCACCGCCAACCCTTCGCACCACGGATCCACAAGGTCGTGAAATATCCGGTGACGTTGGGCATCCGCGACGGCCCGGTGTTGACCGCCATCCGCCCGTCGCAGGACACGAAGCTCTGCTCGGGCCACCGCTCGACCGCCCTGGGTGGGTTCTTGCGACCGCGCAGATAGCCTTGCGCCCACACCGCCTGCGGGGTGAATATCACCGCGCCCGGATCGGCCCACTTGCGAAAGGCGGTCCACTGACCCAGCCGGGCGGCGTCGCGAGCGAACGCCCGCTCGGCATCGGCGGCGGTGGAGACCGGCGCGGCGGCCAGCAACAAAGCAACGATCATAGGTCCTCCGGTACGGCAAGGCCGGCGCGGCGATGCGCCGCGACCAGCGTGTTCCTCAGCAGGGTGGCGATGGTCATCGGCCCGACCCCGCCGGGTACGGGCGTGATGGCTCCGGCCACCGCCCGCGCTTCGGCGAAGGCGACATCGCCTACGATCCGCGTCTTGCCCGGCTCGGAGCCGGCTACCCGGTTGATGCCGACGTCGATCACGCAAGCGCCCGGCTTGATCCAGTCGCCGCGAATCATCTCCGCCCGGCCGACCGCCGCGACCAGGATGTCTGCGGCGCGGCAGACCTCGGGCAAGTCGCGCGTTCGGCTATGCGCCAGGGTGACGGTACAGCTTTCCGCCACCAGCAGCGCCGCCATCGGCTTGCCGACGATGTTGGAGCGCCCGATCACCACCGCGTTCAGGCCGCTCAGCTCGCCAAGCTGCCCCTTCAGGAGGTGCAGGCAACCAAGCGGCGTACACGGCACCAGCGCCGCCGGGTCGCCAACCGCCAGCCGCCCGGCATTGACCACATGAAATCCGTCGACGTCCTTGTCTGGGTCCACGGCCGCGATCACCCGCGCGGTGTCGATCTGCTCGGGCAGCGGCAGCTGGACCAGGATACCGTCCACCGCGGGATCGCGGTTCAGCTGCTCGACCAGGTCCAGCAGCTGCGCCTCACGCGTGTCGGCCGGCAACGGGTGGTGCACCCCGTGCATGTTGGCTTCGCGGGTAGCCTTGATCTTGGAGCGGACGTAGACGCTGCTCGCCGGGTCTTCCCCGACCAGCACCGTCGCCAGTCCGGCCGGCCGCCCGCTCGCGGCGCGGAAGAAATCGGCGGCGATCCCGACCCGGGCCCGCAGCGCCTCGGCCGCGGCCCGCCCGTCGATCAGTTCTGCGCTCACGCTCCGACGAGATCGCTGGCGAGCCCGGCCAGCAGCATGCGCACGATCTGGATGGCGATCAGCAGCACCACCGGCGACAGGTCGAGCCCGCCGAAGTCCGGCAGAATCTTGCGGATCGGTCGGTAGATCGGCGCCAGGAACTTATCGAGGCCGACCAGGAACCGCCGGACGCCTTCGGAACTGGTGTTGATGACGTTGAAGGCGACCAGCCAGCTCAGGATCACCTGGGCAATGACGATCCAGCCGAGCACCCGCAGCAGCAGGTCGGCGATGTTGAACAGGGCGAGCAGCATGGGAGCGGCTTAGCCGGGGCGAGTGATGGGAGCAACCAGCGCCCGCTACGGCGCGAAGCGGTTCGGCTGGGCCTCGGCCAGCACCACCGCAAAGTCCCGGTCGGGGTCGGTCCATTCGGCAATCGGGGTCCACCCGCCCCCCAGCAGCAGCATCCGCCCGCCCCGCGGTCCGTATTTGTGGCTGTTCTCGGTATGGACGCTTTCTCCGGCCGCCAGCTGGAAAGGCTGGTCCGCAACGGTGAAGTCGACTACCTGGTTCGCCACCAGATGCATCTCGATCCGGCTCAGGATGTCGTTCCAGCGCGCCTCGTGGTGGAACGCCTCGACCGGCACCGTCCCGTCCAGCTCGCGATTGATCCGCTGCAGCAGGTTGAGGTTGAAGGCCGCCGTGACGCCTTCCGGATCGTCATAGGCGGCGACCAGCCGCTCGACCGGCTTGACCCGGTCCATGCCGATCAGCAGCAGCGCTCCATCCCCCAGGGTGGCGCGAAAATGGCGCAGCAGGTCGGTGGCGCTGCGCGGCACGAAATTGCCGATGGTGGAACCGGGAAAGAAGCCCAGCCTGGGGAGCGGCTGCAACTCGGCCGGAAGCTCGATCGGCTGGACGAAGTTCGCCTCGACCGGGTGGATGGCCAGGCCCGGCAGCTTGCCCGCCAGTTCCGCCGCGCTCGCCCGCAGGTAATCGCCCGCGATGTCGATCGGCACATACAAGGACGGCCGGATCGCCTTCAGCAGGATGGGCGTCTTGGTCAGCGAACCCGCGCCGAACTCGACCACCGCGCGGCCGGGCCCGACACGCTCCGCCACCTCTGGCATGATCCGCTCGAGCAGCGCCGTTTCGGTGCGCGTCGGATAATAGCTCGGCAGGCGGGTGATGTCGTCGAACAGCTCGGACCCGCGGCTGTCGTACAGCCAGCGCGCCGGGACCGCCTTGGGCGTGCTCGCCAGCCCGCGGAGCACATCGGCCCGGAATTGCGGATCGGCACTAATTGTCGCGAGCAAGACGCACCCCCGTGAATTGCCAGCGCGCGGCGGGCGGGAAGAAGTTTCGGTAGCTCACCCGGCTGTGGCCGCGCGGCGTGGCGCAGCTGGCGCCCTTCAAGACCATCTGCCCGCTCATGAACTTGCCGTTATATTCGCCGACCGTCCCTTCCGCCGGCCGGAAACCCGGATGCGCCAGGAAGGCCGAACCGGTCCAGTTCCACACGTCGCCGAACAGCTCGCCGCCAGGGCGTGGCAGGACCGCACCTGCCCGATCGAGCTGGTGCCCGCCGGCCGGATCGGTGCGGTCCGCGAAGCTTTCCCACTCCGCCTCCGTCGGCAGCCGCGCCCCGGTCCATCGCGCAAAGGCCTCCGCCTCGTAGAAGCTGATGTGAGTAACCGGCGCCGCACGGTTGAGCGGCCGGCGGCCGGCCAAGGTAAAGGCGCTCTCATCCGCGATCCGCCAGTAGAGCGGCGCCTCCACGCCCTCGCGCCGCACCCAGTCCCAGCCGTCGCTCAGCCACAGGCTGGCGGTGCGATAGCCGGCGTCGGCGATGAACTGGAGCCACTCCCCATTGGTGACCGGCCGATGGGCAATCCGGTGCGGCCCGAGCAGCACCCGGGTCCGGGGGCGCTCGCAATCGAAGGCAAACCCCGACTCGTCCGCGCCGATCTCAACCACACCGTCGCTGCCCGGCAACCAGGTCAACGGCTCGGCCGCCGCCGCCGCTGTCCCCAGGTCGCCATACGCGGGCTCCAGCGGATTGACCGCGAACGCCGCCAGCAGGTCGGTCAGGAACAGCTCCTGGTGCTGCTGCTCATGCTGGATGCCGATTTCGACCAGCGTCAGCGCCGCTTCGCCCAATCCCGGCAGCGCCCGTTCGAGCGCCTCGTCCACATGCGTCCGCCAGCCGCGCACCTCGTCCAGGCTCGGGCGGCTGATCATCCCGCGCCGCGCCCGGTCGAGCCGCGCGCCTTCGCCTTCGTAATAACTGTTGAACAGGAACGGCCAGCGCTCGTCGAACAGGCGGTATCCCGCCACATGGTCCCGCAGGACAAACGTCTCCAGGAACCAGGTCGTGTGCGCCAGGTGCCACTTGGCCGGCGACGCGTCGGGAAAGGGCTGCAGGCAGGCATCGGCATCGCTCAGCGGCTCGGCCAACGCCAGCGTCAGTCGGCGGGTCGCAGCTAGCCGCGCGGCTAGCTTCTCGTTCGGAATGGCGGGTGCGGCGGCTGCCATCGGCATGGCTCAGGCGACCCGCACTACGCTTTGGACCGCCCGCTGCGGCTGCCGAGCGACTCCCAGCCACGCTGCAACAGCGTCTGGCTGCCGTCGAGCACCGCGCCGAACAGCAGGTGTGACGCCAGGGCGTAGAGGTGAGTGGATGCGGGCGTCTGCGTCGGCGGTTTCGACAATCCGGCGGCCGGCACCACCAACTCGTCCGCGACCGCCCACACCGCGGCACCGAACGGAGCGCCGAAGCCGGTGCGAACGGCGGGGTAGAGGGTGGCCGTTGCGCCATAGAGGCCGCCCAGCAAGGCGCCGGAGGCATAGTGGGTCACCTGCCCGGCAGCCTCGCGCTTTTCGTCCGGGATCGCCTCGCCGGTGGTCGCTTCCGCGAGTTGGTCCGCGGCCTTGACCGTGCTCGGCTCGTCATCGCCTTGCCGATCTTCATCACCGTTCGGGCTCAGCTGCTTGCTGACGGCACTCCAGCCGCTCTGGAAGGCGTTCATCGCCAATGACGCGGCCAATCCGCCAACAATGCCGAACGCTGCGTTCTTCAGGATTGTCTGGCTGTTCATGGTCACTCCCTCTTGTCGCCATTGCTGAATGGATGGCGCCAAAGCGGGGTTCCGCCGGTCACTCCGGCCGGGTCGCTCCCGGCACCCACAGCACGTCGCCGCCACCCTCCTTCGCAATTGCCCGCGCAGCCACGAACAGGTGATCGGATAGGCGATTGAGGTACGCCAGCAGGTGCGGACTGAGCGCTTGCGCCTCGTTCAACGCCACCGCAGCCCGCTCGGCCCGGCGCACCACGGCGCGGGCGAGATGCAGCGCCGCCACCGCCCGGCCGCCGCTCGGCAGGATAAAGCTGGTGAGCGGCTCCAGGGCTTCGTTCATGCCGTCGATCTCGCGCTCCAGACGCTCGACCTGCTCCGGCAGCACCCGCAGCGCTCCACCAACGTCGCCTGGCGTCGCCAGGTCCGCGCCGAGGTCGAAGAGTTCGTTCTGAATGCGCAGCAGCGCGGCCGCGGTCGGCGTCCCGTTCGACAGCTCAGCCAGGGCCAGACCGACCGCGCAATTGGCCTCGTCCACTTCGCCGATCGCCACCAGCCGCAACCCGGCCTTGCTGACCCGGCTGCCGTCGACCAGCCCGGCCTCACCCGCGTCACCCGTGCGGGTGTAGATGCGGTTGAGCTTGACCAGCTTAGCGCCCGCCGCCAGCCAGCATCAGCACGGCCACGGCCAGAAATACCGCGATCGCCTGGTACAGGACGCGCTTGCGCATCCATTGCTGCTGCATTTCCTGGTTGCCGACCTTGCCCGACGCCATCGCCATGACGCCGCGAACCAGTACGTAAGCGGTCGCGCCCATGGCGACGACCAGCACGATAATGAGAAGGGTGGACATGAAGTCCTATCTAGGGCTGGAGAAAGCGGAAACCAGTAGGCAAAACGTCCCTGGCCAGGGTTTCGGCCAGTTCCGGACCATGCTGTCCCAAGTCCCGTAGCGCCTGCAGCGTCGGCGCCCGGTCCCGCTTGGCCAGCCGCCGCCCATCCTCATGCGCCACCAGCCGGTGGTGCAGGTAAGTCGGCTCCGGCAGTTCCAGTAGCACCTGCAGCAAACGCTGCACCGGGGTGGACGGCCGGAGGTCCACGCCGCGCACCACCAGGTCGACGCCGCTCGCGGCATCGTCGACCACACAAGCCAGATGGTAGGACGACGGCGCATCCTTGCGCGCCAGCACCGCGTCCCCGATCTGGGCGGGGTCGCCGGCGAAGCTGGTCCCGTCCGTCTCCGTCCACCCCGGCAACCCGGCCCGGCCGATCGCCTCCGCACTATCCAGCCGCCAGCTGTGCGGCGTCCTCGCCCGCCGCTCCGGATCATCGCCCAGCCCGCGGCAGGTGCCCGGATAGGCGCTGCCCGCATCCCCGTGCGGCGCGGTCAGCGACGCGTCGATGTCGGCCCGGGTGCAGAAGCATGGATAGGCCAGCCCCGATCGCTTCAGTTCGTCCAGCGCCGCCGCATACAGGCCGGTCCGCTCCGACTGCACCAGCGGCAGGCCGTCCGGCGCCAGCCCCAGCCAAGTGAGATCCTCGGTGATCGCGCCGACGAACTCCGCCCGCGTCCGGCCCGGGTCGAGGTCCTCGATCCTGAGCAGCCACCGTGCCCCCGACCGCCGCCCCAGTACCGCGCTGTACGCATGGCCCAGATGCAGCCGCCCGGTTGGGCTCGGGGCAAAGCGGGAAGTGGTCATCTCGCGCCCACTTGACCGCCAATCCGCAACTTGCGATTCATCATGTCGTCACGCCGGTCTGGCATCCGGCTGGCATCAGGGAAGGACCGAGACCGGTTTCTCCTCCTGGGTGCGACGGGCCGGGAAGCGCGGGTTCGGTCATCATTCGACCGGAGGCCTTGCACGCTCGTGTACCAACCCGAACTGATCCGCCATCCCGACAGCTGTCCCGCCCTCGTGCTCAACGCCGACTATACCCCGCTGAGCTATTATCCGCTCAGCCTTTGGCCGTGGCAGACCGCGGTCAAGGCGATGTTCCTGGAGCGGGTCGACGTCGTCGCCCACTATGAGCGCGAGGTCCATTCGCCCACCCACACGCTGAAACTCCCCAGCGTCATTGCGCTTCGTCAGTTCGTCCGGCCCAACGAATATCCGGCTTTCACCCGCTTCAACCTGTTCCTGCGCGACCGCTTTCGCTGCGTCTACTGCGGCTCGGGGCGGGAGCTGACCTTCGACCACGTGATCCCGCGCGCCCAGGGCGGCCGCACCACGTGGGAGAATGTCGCCACCGCCTGCGCGCCGTGCAACCTCCGCAAGGGCGGCCGCACCCCGCGCCAGGCCGGCATGCCGATCCACCGCGAACCGATCCGCCCGACCAGCTGGCAGCTTCAGGAGCACGGCAAGAGCTTCCCGCCCAACCACCTCCACAGCAGCTGGCGCGACTACCTCTACTGGGACGTCGAACTGGAGCCGTAGCAGCGGCCACCGAGCGCAGCGACCCCGGCGCAACGCCCCGCCGGACAGCGCGAAGAGCTGGCCAGGCCGGACAGCCTGCCACTGCGCGGACAGGACCGACGGCGTCGCTTCACTCCACGCTGGCCGTTGCCTCCCGCACCACATCCCGCAAGTCCTCGCGCCCCAGCGCCAGGGCGATCGTCGCCCGAACATAGCCCGCCCGGTCGCCGCAATCGTGCCGCACCGCGTCGACCTTGACGGCGTGGAATGGCTGCTGCCCGATCAGCTTGGCCATGGCGTCGGTCAGCTGGATCTCGCCGCCGGTCCCGGGCTCCTGCGTACCGAGTTCACCCATCACTTCAGGCTGCAGGATATAACGCCCGATCACCCCCAGCAGGGACGGCGCGACCTCGGGCTTGGGCTTTTCAATCAGCCCGCGGACCTCCGTCAGGTTGCCGTCGGTCGCGCCCGGCGTGACGATGCCGTAGCTGCCGGTCTTGTCGGGCGCGACTTCCTCGGCGCAGACGATGTTCCCACCAACCTTGTTGTAGGCGTCGACCATCTGGCGAAGCGCTCCGGGCGTTCCCGCCATCAGGTCGTCGGGCAGCAGCACGGCGAACGGCTCGTCGCCGACCACGTGCCGCGCGCACCACACGGCGTGGCCTAGCCCCAGCGGCTCCTGCTGCCGGACGCTGATCAGCTCGCCATAGGGCACCCGGCTCGAATCCAGCACGGACAGGTCCTTGCCCTTGCCCCGCATGGTCGCCTCCAGTTCGAAGCTCAGGTCGAAATAGTCGACCAGGGCGGACTTGCCCCGCCCGGTGACGAGGATCAGCTGCTCGATTCCCGCCTCGCGCGCCTCGTCCACCGCATATTGGATCAGCGGACGGTCGATCACCGTCAGCATCTCCTTGGGCATGGTCTTGGTGGCGGGCAGGAGGCGGGTGCCGAGCCCGGCGACGGGGAAAACGGCCTTGCGGACGGGTTTGAAGCCTTGGTTCATTTGGGTGAGGCGGGTCCTGGATCGTTGGTGCGGTTCTCGGCCTGGCCGTTGGTTTCCACCGTCGGCGCGGCCCCGCCATCGGGTGGCGGAAGGTCGAAACGATCAGCACTACGGGGTCGGTTCCGCGACTGGATTTCGTCGGTGCGCTCAGGCCGGGCGTAAGGCGGCGGCGTAAGCAGTTCCTCGGCCGTCGGCACCGTCTGCGCCAGCTTGGGCTTGACCGGCAGCGGCTGGCCCGGCCGCGGCTGCAGGTCGCCGACCTTACCGCACCCCGCCACCAGCAATGCGCCGCACAGCAGCACGATGCCCTTCCCAAGCGTGGGGGCAAGCGGGTAGGCCACCCCCATGCGTCCCACCGTCCTGCTGTTCCTGGGCTTGCTCATCACCGGTTGCGATAGGCAAGATTCCGCGCGGAACCAAGCCGAACCCGCGTCGGCACCCGCAAGCCCGGCGCAGGCCAGGGCCGGCGGCCTCGACCGCAGCCAGGCCGGGAAGGCCGCGCCGACGATCGATTTCAAGAATGGCGACGCCGAGGACGCCAGCCTGGCCGAGCTGTCGGGCAAGCCGGTACTGGTCAACCTGTGGGCGACCTGGTGCGCGCCCTGCATCAAGGAACTGCCCACGCTCGACAAGCTCTCCAAGCAGCCGGGCGCGCCGCAGGTCGTGGCGCTCAGCCAGGACATGCAGCCCCAGTCCACGGTTGCCGCCTTCCTCGACGAGCGCAAGATCGGGCTCGAACCGTTCGGGGACAAGGAAATGGCGATGAGCAGCGAACTGGGTGTCAACATCCTGCCCACCACGGTTCTCTACAGCTCCGACGGCAAGGAGATCTGGCGCTATTCCGGCGACCTCGACTGGACCGGCCCGCAAGCGGCCAAGCTGCTCAGCGAGGCAAAGTAGCTCTCCAGCGAACGTCTGCTTACGACCCATTGCAGACGTTAGGTCCGTTCGCCAGACTGCCGCGATGAGCACCGCAAGCCAACCGTTCATCGAGCGCATCGTTAAGGTGGATGGGCAAGACGTAACCTGCCGCGTCTTCCGACCTGAACCAGAAGGTTCCTAGTTCCGCTGTTGCTTCGAGATCAACTGGCCAGAAGGCCGTCGTGCGAAAGCCGCAGATGGCGTTGACGAAGCGCAGGCGCTTCTACTCGCAATGTCGTGCGCACATACCGACTTATTGGCAGCGCGTGAAAACGGCGGCCGCGAAGTGTCATGGTTAGACGAGCGCTCCCTTGGGCTTCCTATCGCCAACTCCATCCGAGACTGGGACCCGCAGAACCCGTTTTGAGGCGGAAGGTGCTAGGTCTGCTTTCTACTCATTGCGGACCTTGGGACGAGTGCAAAGCTCTGCCCTAAGGCTTTCTGTACCTCCTAACTGGACGACGGTGCTCGCCTGGCATGGTCGTATCGACCCTGACGATGGCATCCCCCCCGGCGCTCAGCAGCACTGGCGGCACTGGGCGGACTGAAAGGAGGTATCTTCTGAGTTGCTGAAGCATGGCCTGTCGCCAGAAAATCACGTAAGCGTGGCAGCGACAACCGAGCCCTCATGTCCGCCTTCGACCCATTGCCGACATTCGGATGCGTGATACCAACGGCACCGAGGCAGCGTGACGATTAAAGCTAAGAGAGCGCAAGTGAGGCGGCTAGCGGCCATGTTTCTGCTTTTGACCGCTTGCCGTTCAGAGGAAGCGACGTTGCTCGCGGACGTGTCAGGTCCCGAGCGTGCCTCCTTCGAGTCAATCAGCAGCTATCAGAAGTGCCTTGGGTCATTGGTGCGTTCCGCCAAACAGCTAGGTGACCTAACCGACCGCCAAATCAAGCGCCTGGGCTATGGATGCCCCACCGAACTCGACAACGTGGCTCGGACACTGGCAGCTAGAAATGACCACCGGGCGGATGGCCCGAGTTTCAGAAGCCTCCCTACTGAGCAGAAGATCGCCACGATCAAAGTGGAGTTCGCCGCGTTTGGCTTCTGTAAGCTCCGTTACTGCCAGCAGACAGACTAGTGGCGCTGCGCCACGGTCCTTGTCGATGTCCGCTAACCACCTTCTGCGGGCACCCGAGAGAGCGGGTCTCACTCTCTCATGCCTGACACGCAGACCGACTTCTCCAAGTCATTCGAAGAGCTCGTCGGTGTAAGCCTAGGTGACCCGCGAAACGCGCCCACACCTCTCGTTGAGGAATACTGGCTCGCTTGGCGGAAGCCTCTTTCCCAACTCAGCGACACCGAGATCGGGCTTCTCGTTGGTCAAAAAGACGGGACTCCATTCATCCTCGAATTGATTTGGCCGAGGCTTCGAGCCGATCCGCTCGTCATGTGCGGAGATTATCCAGGCGACATCCTGTCTGCGCTCCTGCGAGCGGATGAGAGTATTTGGGCCGCACGCCCAGCTTACCGGGCTGAGCTGAGGGAGTTCTACGAAACGGCACTATCGAGGTCGTTCGAGGACAAGGAGTGCTTCTTGGAAAGCTTGGGCCTTACCGAAGGGCCCATGCAGTGAACGCATGTCCGGTTTCGACCCATAACGTACATCCTCGCTCAGGGTCTGAGTTCGAGAAATTGCAGACATAAGCTGGTGGGTCAGGCTCGCGTCATGAAGGCCTACTTCCTTTGCCCGAACATCGACCTATTCGAGGGCAGCGGCACCCTTGGTGTTGAGGCAGAGAAGGCCTTCCGCGCCATCGCCGAGATAGTGGCGGACAGTTTGCAACAAGGTGACTATAAGAGCCATCACGCGGCCATTGATCGGGACCTACGCAGGCCGGCACGCCACCAAACCTCGTTGCGTTTTCGGACCGACAGAGCCTCGTGGCTCTCACCTTGAGACTGTTGGACCCCAACGACCTTCTCGGAGGCGATATAAGGTTGGTCGCAAACTGTAGGGCTGGGACATTCGGCCAAGACGGCCAGGCCATGCTTTGCCTCAGGCTTGAAGATGCGGTGCCGCCGCCCCCGAAGGGATCGTTGGTCACCGTAACTGAATGTTCGGAGCGCTTGGCGGAGACCGACTTATTCGATGGTTGCTGGCCATCAGCTTGACGTCGGCTATCCACCCATTCCTGACATTCAGGCCGATGTCCGCTCTCGACCCATCGCGGACATTCGTTCTAGAGGTAGGTTGCGCCGATGGCACTGAAAGCACTTAGACTTGTGTCGATCGGCATGGCGGTCCTCGCACTGCCCGCATTCTGTTTTGCCGCAGTGATGATTTTCGTAGGCGTTGGCGGTCTGCTTTTGGGCTTTCCTCCGAGTAAGGCGCTCCTGATTGCCACTGCGGCTATCGCGCTTGCCGCCCTGAGCATCAACGGGCCGCTGAAATCCCCGTGATGACAATCGAGCCTAATGGCAGCGATGGCTCTGGGGCCTGTCCCCAGCCCTTCCCTTTGCCGCACTGGTTCTTGCCATTTCGGAGTAGTGAACGTCCGCTTTCCACCCATCACGGACATTGCCTCATCGTCGCTGGGCAGCATAGCTAGCAGCCGTGAGCGTCCTCGACCTTGATGGTTTCACCCGTACGGGGGCTCAGCGCTTTCCGGGTTCGCTGCATCCATGCCTGTCGGATTTGCTGGACGTATTAGAGCCGATTGGAGCCACCGCAGCAGGGATACGCCTCCACCAGATTGATGGGCTTGATGCGTTTCTGGAGGCCTCCGGGGTTCCTTGGACAAGAGGCGCGACCGGTGAGGGCCATTCTGTTCAACAAGTCTCCCGACACGAATTGGGCTCTAGGCTGGCACCAGGACCGAACCATCTGTGTGAGGGAGAGACGCGAGGCGCCGGGCTTCGGCCCTTGAACGGTCAAGGCTGGGATGGTTCACGTCGCGCCGCCTATCGAGCTTCTTGCGGGAATGGTGACGCTGCGAGCACATCTCGATGATGTGCCGGCCACCAACGCGCCCCTGATGATCGCTCCAGGCTCGCATCGGCTTGGGCGCATCCCTGAGAACCAGATCAGCGCAGCAGTTGATGAGTGTGGCACGTTCACATGCGTTGCCGATGCAGGCGACGTGTGGCTCTACTCGACGCCCATCCTGCACGCATCCGATGCCGCCCTCGCTCCGGAAAGCCGACGAGTGCTACAGGTCGACTATGCTGCCGTTCCGCTGCCCCATGGCTAGAGTGGCTGGGCATCTAATGTCTGCAATGGGTGGAAAGCGGACCTAGAACTAAGGCTGACTGAATGCGCGCGACGCTATAAAGCGAGTGGCTTCCCAAACAGCCATGCTTCCGATCGGAGCGATCCAAAAACTAACATCGTCATCCGGGCTGAAATAGAAAAGTGCGATGTAGGCGAACGCGATCGCAAGGAGGCGAGAGTATCGGCCGGGTAGATCACGCGCTCGACTTCTTGGCGCGTGAATTAGTACTCGATCCTGATCACTTTATTATGCACTCGAACGCGCGGCTGACCCATTTACGGATAGGTCGAGCCCCTCGATGTGATTGGCCCGTCGGCCGCGTCAGCTCAGTTACCGTCGGCAGGATGCCGGGGAGACAGGTAATCGTTTATGACAAGAGAGCTGAAGCGATTGCGAAGGGCAAATCGGCTTGGTGGACAATTTGGAACAACAAACTTAGCCGCGCTGGCCTGCCTTCCCTTCGGTCAGAAGTTGCCGCGGAGAGCCAGGTCTGGCGTGTCGAGTTGCGTGCCGGGAAGGCACACTTGAAGGACCGCTGGGCGGTTCGAACCTGGATTGATCTTGATGCGAGGTTTGTGGAAATTGCGTCTCACATGCTCCATGCAGTAAGGCACACCGAGCCTACGTCAGACACCAACCGGTCGCGGTGGCCGGACAGTCGACTTTGGTCTGAGTCTCGGCAAAACCTTTCTGCTGACCTGTTCGAGACGTGCAGCACAGGCCCTCCAGACTTGATCAAGCGCGTTCAGCTCGAAGCCCACGACAACATGCTTAGTCGCCAGATCAAAGGTATTCTGACGACAAAAGCAGCGCTTCGGGGTTTGGGACCAGACGATCTTGCTGGATTTGCAGTCTCCACGGGACAGGTGCTCGGCAGCGAAATGGCCGATCCAATTTCCAGCTACGCAAGGAAGCTCAAAAGAGCTAAGAAGAAGTTTGCCGTGATCCCGACGAGCTGAGCTGGGTAGGTAAGAATGTCTCAGGATCGCTTGCTGACTATGATCCTCTCGGTGACGATTACCGCGACCAACTCGCGACCATCGGCAAAGGGGTTGCAAGTCTTGTTCCCCTGTTTGGGGGCCACTAGCGGAAATTGTCGGCAAGGCCATTCCCAACCAGCGGGCGGACCGCATTGCTACTTGCATGCGCAATCTAAGCAGCAGGCTGGGCCAGCTGTTGGAGACAGTGCAGAAATTTATCTCCGAAAGCGCTGCGAAGATCGACCTGATTGAGGAGAGAGGATTTCAATCGGCGCGCGCGGTTTCCCGAGAGCGCATCGAACTCATAGCTGAGGCTGTCGCTAAAGGACTTTCTGCTGACGAGGCCGATGTAATTCGCCGCCGCCGGTTGCTTGTCATGCTCGGTGAACTCGACGAGGACGAGCTTGCTCTACTGAAGGCTTATGGGCGTTCGTACGGCGGACAGGATAGGAAAGCCTTCGAAGGCATCAATCGCCATGACCCGGTACATCTTCGAACTAGCACAGAAGACCGTTAGCGTGAGCGTCTCTACGAGACGGGTAAAGAGCACCTGCTTCGTTTGGAGCTCCTTAAGCGTAACTATGGTCAAGTGAAAAAGGGAGCCACACCGGAGTTCGATCCCCGTGTCGGTGACTACAGACATAGAGTAGAGATTACCTACTTAGGCAGCCTGCTCTGAAAGAGATTGGAGCGCCCACACCGTTCGATGAGACACGGCAGGACCAAGCTTCAGTATCAAGTGAAGGTGGATAACACGCCGTCCAGCGTTTGACGGACATGGTCCGGACACGAGGTCACTGCAGCTTCCCCGAAGGGAGGGAAACTTGTTATCTGCTGGTTGCGGGGGTAGGATTTGAACCTACGACCTTCAGGTTATGAGTGCTGTTGAGCGCCCTACTCTATTCTTCGCTCCGGCACTTTCCTCCCCGCCTTTTCAGGGACTTAGCTTGACTGCGTGGGCCTAGCCGAGCGTCAGTGCTTCTTGCGATTTCGCTTCCATTCCTTCCCGCTTGCTTCCGCCAAGCTTTCGGAATGGCCGCTGATCGGATGCAAGGAAGCAGGAGGATCGGATAGTGAGGCTGACGAAAAGGACCGTCGAGGCAGCTGAGGTTAGATTGGCCGAGTACATGGTCTGGGATGGCGATCTACCAGGCTTTGGCGTTCGCATCATGCCCTCTGGTCGGCGGAGCTACCTCGTGCAGTACCGGACAGGGCGTCGCTCTCGCAGGGTCACACTGGGCCCGCACGGGGTTCTCACTGCTGAGCGGGCCCGCGGCATGGCCATCGAGGCTCTTGCCGAGGTCAGGTCAGGCGGTGACCCAGCCGGAGAGCGCAAGGAACGCCGCCAGGCGCTCACAGTGCAGGAACTGGCCGCCAGGTTCGATGCCGAGCACATTGCGGTGCACCTCAAGGAGAGCACAGCCCGGGAGTATCGGCGTAACCTGCGACGCTTCGTTCTGCCGGTGCTCGGCCGGCACAAGGTGCTGGAGGTCACCCGCGCCGACGTTGCCCGCTTCCACCATGACCTGAGGCACATTCCTTACCAGGCAAACCGCAACCTCGAGATCATCTCAAAGATGTTCAACCTGGCCGAGATGTGGGGTTTGAGGCCCGATGGCAGCAATCCCCGTAAGCACCTGCGTAAGTACCCTGAGAAGAAGCGAGAACGCTTCCTGAGCTCAAGCGAGCTTCGGCAGCTTGGTGAGGTGCTCGACCTGATGGAAGCGGAGCGAGTTGAGCTGCCCTCCGCGATCGTCGCAGTGCGCCTGCTGCTCCTCAGCGGCTGCCGCTTGAATGAGATCATGAGGCTACGCTGGGAGCATGTCGACTTTGCCGAGGGCGTGCTGCGCCTGCCGGATTCGAAGACGGGTGCAAAAGCGGTCCAGTTGGGCGAGGCAGCCATAACTGTGCTCAGGAGCATCGAACCACAGCCGTTCAATCGCAATGTCGTCTACGGTACACTCCCCGGCAAGCCGATTGCTGACCTTCAGCCCTTTTGGCAGCGCGTCCGGGCTCGAGCCGGGCTGAAGGACGTCCGCATTCATGATCTGCGTCACACCTATGCTTCGGTGGCTGTCGCAGCCGGACAGGGGCTGCCGATGATCGGCAAGCTGCTTGGGCACTCGCAGGTCCAGACTACGGCTCGGTATGCCCATCTCGCCGGTGATCCCGTCAGAGCGGCGGCGAACGACGTTTCGGAAGCAATCGCCGCGGGGTTGCTTAGCTGATCTCGACGGCAGCTTTGACCGAGTTGCGGACATTCAGAGGGCTCCAGCCGCTTCCCAGAAACGGACGCCCATAAAGGTTCTGTTGGCCAGATTGCACCAGCTCACAGTGGCGCCCGATGAGAACATCAGCCGATCCAGCGCCAGATACCCGCGGGCCAGCCGGCCAGCGGAATGTGCGCCCAGGTGGCGGCAAGCCAAGTCATGGAACCGCCGCCTAGCGCGTGCATGCCGAAGCCGCCGAACTTGGTGCGCCCCGCAATGATCGCCGCAAACGGCAGATAGCTGGTTCGCAATTCCCAAGGCGGCCAGCCCCCCGGATCAAGCGCCGCCTTCTTCCGATCCTGCAGGGCCGCGCCAACCAGCGCCAGCACGATGATCGCGACGGACAGGATGATGTTCTTCGTCACCGGGTAGATCAGGATATGCGAGACGCCCCAGATTGCGAACGCCCACATAATTTGGTGACGGGTGACGGCATACACCCCGCGCGCCTCGGCCGTGGCGGCACTTGCCGCCGCGCCCGCCAGCGCCGGATTGCGAACCAGCGAGCCCAGAAGCAGAACCGAGGCGATCAGCATCAGCACGCTCGCCAGCGCCCACAATCCATCGCCGACGTCCCAGAAAGGCACCGTAATCTCGGCCGCGATAGGCCCAAATCGTGGCCCCCAGCGTTGCAAAGGCGACCAGCGAGTAGGCACCGAGAAACCCCTTCTCCCCCAGCACGCCGACCAGTGGGCGACGCAGGAGATGGGACATCACGAAGTGCGTGCCGACGAAGGTTGCGGCAGTCGTTAGAACGGCCACGGACCCGGTAATTGCTTGCTCCCGTACTCATCGGCTTCGTCATTCCCAGCGGGGGTGATGGCCATGTCGGCAGGCGATTTCCGCTGAGCATCAAGGCGACCGAGCAGCAGGTCCAAAGCGTCGGATGCCGTTGCGACCTGCGATTCCGTCAGGCCCTCCGCCAGCCCAGCGACCCAGGGTCGCTGAAGCACGAGCGCGTTCTCGAAAAGCTCCCGTCCCCGATCTGTGAGCACCACCAACTGCGCCCGCTTGTGGTGCGGGTTCGGACGGAAGGCCACGACGCCCTCACGCTCCAGATCGTTGGCGATCCGCTGCACGGCCTGTCGTGTCACGCCCATGTCACGCGCCAGCCGGACCACAGGCTGAGGTCGCTCGGCGGCGACGATAGTGCCTAGCAACTGCCAGCGCGCGCTCGTCAGTCCTAGCGGGGCAACCAGTTGATCTCCGGCGAGCAGCAGCCGGCCGTTGGCCCTGAAGATGCGGAGGATGAGCTCGGTCATCGCGTCAGGCGAAGCGATGTCCGAGGTATCAGAGAGGCGCGCTGGCATGGTGGCACAAGAGCACAGTTGACAATGCGTTGTCCACCGTCCACTTGGATGACAACACGTTGTCACGCCAGCAAGGAACTAGCATGGTTCAGATGAAGCCGCTCGACCCCGCCTTCCCCATCCAGCAACAGCTCGCCGAGGAGGTGATGGGGCCCGTGGTGCTCGTGAATGTTTTCACGCTCGATCCTGCCGACGAGTCCGCCTTCCTGGATGCTTGGGGCAAGGACGCACTCTTCATGAAGGCTCGCCCCGGCTTCATCTCGACCCAGCTGCATCGGGCGGTGGGCGAGAGTCCCACCTATTTCAACCAAGCCGTGTGGGAATCCCTGGAGCTGTTCCGCGCTGCCTTCTCCGATCCCGGCTTCCGCGCTAGGCTGGCGGACTATCCCGCGTCGGCCACTGCATCGCCACATCTGTTCCAGCGCGTTGCCGTGCCTGACATCTGCGTCGCCTGATCGGGGCTACCGTTCTCGACCGACTGTAAGGCTGAAGAGTGCCGCGACTGGTCCGCGGCAGAGCATCAGCTTCCAACAGGACCAGCATCGGACAATCGGGGCCATCTACGGCTTCCCGAACTCCGACATCCGTTCAGGAGCCGGTTTGGAAGGCAAAAACGTGAAGCGAGGCATTGACCGGCAAGGGTGCATCAGGACGTCCACACGAGAATGTCAGCTTGCGGACGAGGTCTTTCCCTTGCCGCCGATTAGGACAGCCTGCTGCCAACGGCTCGGCGCCTTGTCAGTTCGGTGGACGCAGCCCGCCCAGCAGCACGGCCGCTTCTTTCCTTCCAGCAGTTCATCACGGGTTCGCGCGATGCGCCGCTGGCGGGTTGCAGCCCGCTTGGCGTCATCGACCCAGCAGATGAATTCGTTGCGGCCGAGAGGCGTCAGGCCTTCCCACAGCACCAGCACATTCGGGTCCGATCGCACGGCGGCTTGCAAATCTTCCCGGGCCTCGTGCACGGTGCCATGGAGAAAAGCGTCAGCCACAAGACCTCCACACGCGTTTACCCGAATCCATCCGCGACAGCCGTTCACGGATGGCTTGGAAGCATGACCGCTGGGTCATGGAATGTCCACGGTCGGAGCGGCTTCTGCCCACATCGGCGAATAAGACCCACCTGCAGACATTCACGACTAATTCGCCGCTACCAGTAAGCAGCTGTTCGTTCATCTCGAGCTTTGACTTCAAGTGCCCTAAGCAATTCACCCCTTTATATTCAAACTTGCGCCTAACCATACCTTCGGCGAGCCAGCTCAAACCAGTGCTAAGATTCACTTACCCGAAGGTGTGAGGTGAGGCGTGGCGACGTGAGCACCCCGTTCAATGCGAAATGCCCCGCAACTGCTCAATTCCTCGTCCCCAGTTCTCCAGATGGTAGGAATGAGCGATCTTCGAACCAGCAAGCTCATGAATGTCGGTAGTCATGACTTTGAAGGATCGGCCGTGCGGTTCAACGCCAAAGATGGCCTTCGCAGGAGTTCCGGTCATCTCGCCACGCACAACAATTTTGTTGCCCGAGACTAATACCTCCCTGATCACAATACTTACGTCCGGGATCAGTTTTCTAATGCCGCTCCAACGCTTGATCGCTTGATCGCGTGTCTCACAAACACCTTCGTCGGAACAGTTATGCCATGATGCCGTCGTCACGGCTTCGGCGCTTGCGCGAACTCTCTCTGGGGTCAGGCCGGTGACTGCGTCATAGTACGGTTGAACGAGAGCGGCAGCAGCCCTCGAGCTTAGCACTGGGCGCGCGTCGCTGGCGGACGATGCCACGAGCGCCGATGCCGCTGCGGCAGCAATCATTAGGTTGTTCATCTAAGGTTGTCCTTCGTAAAGGGAGGGCTGCAAGGTGCTTCTGATTAGGAGGCACGTCAGGGTACACGTACGGCCAAAGCCGTCTTGGATTAGGCCGCCGCGCGTTCGAGGTCTGGGTCCAAAGACGAGATGAACTGCTCCATCGTGGTCTCTCCCATGTCGACCGCCTTTGCGCCGCCGCCAGCAACCACCGTGACGTCCGCGATGCCGATGACACCCAAGATCAGGCGGATGTAATGCGTGGCAATGTCACGATCGCGGATCGGTGACCCGTCTGTGTAGATGCCGCCAGATGCGACCAGCACCGTCGCCTTTTTCCCCGTAACAAGGCCACTGCCATCGAAGCCGAGCGTGAGACCTTTGCGCACGATGTGGTCGATCCAGGCCTTCAGCGCAGCAGGCACATTGTAGTTATAGACCGGGGTTGCGATCACGATGTGATCAGCAGCAAGCACCTCGGCGACTAGTTCGTCGGAAAGCCGCAGCGCTTCCTTCATCTCTGATGAGTGCTGCTCGGCAGGAGTGAAGTAGGCTTGAAGCCATGGTGCCGTGACGAACGGCAAATCCGTCCTGCTGAGGTCGCGCTCAACCACTTCGCCGCCAAGATGGCTGGCCTGCCAATCTGCCACAAAGCGCCGCGTCATATGGCGCGAAATTGAGTACTCACCCCTTGGGCTTGTCTCGACAACAAGAAGTTTGGTCATAACGTCTCCTAGGAAGAAGGGAATTATCCGAAGCGGAAGCCGCAAATTGGCTTTCCGAGTGCGTGGCCTTGGAAGGCGACTTGGCCCGGCTCGCCCGATGCGGCGCCGGCCGCGACCATCAATGGAAGTAGATGATCCTCATGCGGCTGTGCTTGTCGAGCGCCCGGCGCATCTTCCCACCCGAGCAGGGATCGGTCCCGCCTCTCGCCATCGAGCATTGACCGTTTCAGCCAGGCGTCGAAGGCTTCCGCTTCAGGGTCGGCGCGACCGCCTCCACTCATGAAGCCACGCATGTTGTGGTACGTTTGCCCACTGCCGACGATTAGGACACCATCTTTGCGCAGTGGCTTCAGCGCCTTGCCGATGGCGAGGTGTCGTGCGGGGTCGAGGCCGCTCTGCAGGGAAAGCTGGACAACGGGAATGTCTGCGGAAGGGAGCATCACCTTCATGGGGACAAACACCCCATGATCCCAGCCACGCCTCGTCTCGACGCCGCTTTCAATTCCTGCTGCCTCGAGCAAAATGCGGGCGCGGGCCGCTAGCTCAGGTGAGCCAGGCGCCGGCCAGGTCAATCGATACGTATGATCAGGAAAGCCTTCGTAATCGAAGAGCAAGGCCGGCGCGGGGGCGCCGTTGAAGGTGGGCTGATCTTCTTCCCAATGACCCGACACGATGAGGATGGCACGAGGCTGCTGTTCAAGCCGCGAGGCAAAGCTCCGCAGGTAGCCTTCAAGCTCGCTCCAGGCAGCGCGCATTGGTCCGGGCTCGAGAAAGAAGCAGGGGCCACCCCCGTGATTGATGAAGTAGGTTGGTTGCATAAGGCATGATCTATGCGCTGCAGCTGCCTTGCGGGAGCGATTAAATCATGATCAACTCCATCGGTATGAGTGATGAGCTGTGATCGGAAGTCTGAGCCTCGATCAGTTGCGAGTGCTCGTGGCGATTGCCGATACCGGCAGCTTCTCGGCTGCAGGAAGGAAGCTTCAACGTGCCCAATCGGCAATCAGCCAGATGGTGGCGTCGCTCGAAGCAGCGCAGGGCATCTCCTTGTTCGATCGGAGCGCCCACAAACCGAAGTTAACCGAGATAGGCGAGGTACTTGTTGGGCAGGCCCGACTTGTGCTGGCAAGCGCCGCCCGCTTCGAAGCGGTGGCCGCCAACACACGCGCAGGTCTCGAACCGGAGCTTGCTCTGGCGATCGATCCGATGGTCCCCACGGCGCCACTGATCGCGAGCGTGCGAGCCCTGGGCCGCGAGTTCCCGGACCTTCCAGTCAGCTTTTCCACGGAGGGGCTTGGTGGATCTCTGCGGCGGCTTCGAAGCGGTTCAGCCGCCCTCGGGATTTGTCTTCTGCTACCGTCCGTTCCTGACGACGTTATCGCCCACCCGCTCCTCCGGATTAAGGTGCGAGCGGTATGCTCACCAGAACACCCACTCGCCTCACTTGGACGGCCGGCCAACCAAGGCGACCTTGCGTCACATGTTCAACTTGTCCTCTCGGATCCGGTTTATCCGGGCGGCGCAGATTACGGTCTCTTCAGTGCCCGGCTTTGGCGCTTCGTTGACCTCGCGCGCCGGCTAGACTTTTTGAACGCTGGCTTTGGTTGGTGTCGCATGCCGGAGCACCTTGTTTCAGAAGCCGTTGAGAGCGGCCGCCTCGTCTGGCTTGAGATCGAGGATGACCCAACACCGATGGATGGTGTCTCAATCTACGCTGCGCACAGAAGGGATCGACTGCTCGGCCCGGCGGGACGCTGGTTGCTTGAAGATCTACGCCACCGGCTAGTTCCTGCAAACTAAGCAAGCTCAGGGAGCAGCGTACAACATCTCTGATTCATAGCCGCTGGAACGAAGTTGAGGCCTGTCGCCGTTGGGTATCGGGAAGCTTGGGAGCTTCAGATGCTAGTTAGTTCACGTTTGTTGTCCAGTGGCCGGAAGGACCCAGTAGCGGACATTCAGGGCCGCTTTGTCACTTCCAACAACCGGACGCTCGTTCATGTGCGACTGATGTACGCAAGTGGCCGCAAGCCGAAGGGCCGCTTGTCACTTCTACATACCGATTGCAGACATTCAGATCGTCGGTGTGCAGCTAGGCACTCCGTCCTTCGCCGAGCCGCGCGGGGCGGCGACGTATATCGCTGGCAGCGGACCGATACGGGTGGCGGCGAACAGTTGCTCGCTTCAGTAATGAAAAAGTCAGGTTTCAGCGCGGGGTTCGCTTTCGTCCAGCAGCGCTGCCTCAAAATCAAGTGCTGTCCCGATGCGAGTGGGGGAACTGACCTCTCCGGCTTGCTGGAAGACGCTGTCCAATCGCCTTCGAAGAGTCTTTGCGAACTCATCACGGTCTCGGCCTCTTGGGTTGGAAACAACGATGTCGAGCTGGATGGCATCCTTGATCCGCTCGATGGCATCACTGTCCAGCACATTGGCTTTCACCAGCTCAGCGCATAATTGAAGCAAGCCAACGCTCGTGGCCTGCGCTCGAAGTCCGATGAACTCCAGGCTCCTGTGGAGCTGCAGCGCCTTGTCCTTCTCCATGCCATTCTCCTTCTCCGGAGCGTTTCGGTGACCCCAACGACAATGAGGGAGCTCAGGCGAACATAATTGGCGCCTTAGAGCTCGGCCAATGCTGCCTCGTATAACAGCGCGAGCTTTGCATCGACTACGTCGCACTTGCCATCACTCATCGGCTCGACAGCCATCACCGTTCGCAGCATCGTGACCCCCATCCACACCGCCATGGCAAGGCTCGCCCGAGCTTCCGACCCTTCTCCCGCCAAGCAGCTTGCGAGCGGCTGCAGAACGTCCCTGTTAAGTGCTTCTCGAACAATGGCGGCCGCTACCGGAGATGAGGACGAACGAAGGATGATGAGCAACCTTTGCGCATGGTCGCGGTGCTCAGCATCATCAAGGTCCAGGAACAGCTTGGTCAATCGCTCCGGGAGATCCTGTCCGGTCGGTATTGGTTGCAACCAGTCGGCTCCACCCTCGCCGACGACCTCTGCAAACAACTTCTCCTTCCCGCCGAAGTAGCGACCGACCAGGGCCACATCGACGCCGGCGTCAGCCGCGATGTCGCGCAAGCCAACGCTGTCATAACTCTCCTTCACGAACCTGCCGCGCGCCGCAACCAAGATCGCCTCCCGCGTTGCGGCGGCGTTTCTCACTCTCACAGGCTGTTGGCCAAGCGCTTCCATGGACACGACGTAACAGCTCCAACGCATAGGTCAACAATTGTAGACAGCCTTAAGTATACAGCTGTTGACAGCGTGTGAACCGCTTCCTAGATGACGGTCATCAGCCGTTGACTAAGCTCGGCGACGCACTGCCCCTGTGCCGGGCGCGATATCAACAGGGGTGAAGCATGAAGATCGCCGCGGGGCTGCTGCCGCTCATTGCCGTTGCCCTTGGGCTGGCTGGCTGCGGCTCTTCCGAATCCGCCCCTCCTCCTCCCGGTCCGATGCCTGTGACAGTGGCGCAGCCACTGGTTCAGGAGGTAGTCGACTGGGACGAGTATGTCGGCCGCTTCGAAGCCGTCCAGAGCGTCGAGGTGAAGCCACGGGTGACCGGCTACCTGCGCAGCGTAGCGTTCACCGACGGCTCCTATGTTCGCGCGGGCCAGACATTGTTCACCATCGATGCCAGGCCGGCTCAGGCGGCGCTGGACCAGAGTGCAGCCGCACTGGCCCGGGCCGAGGCGACGCTTGCCAACGCCCGCACCGAGCTGGCGCGCTCCCAGACGCTGGCGCGGTCGCAGGCGGCAAGCACCGAGGAAGTCGAACAACGCGCTGCCGGCGTCCGCGCCGGACAGGCGGACGTCAATGCGGCGCGAGCCGCAGTCAGGGCGCAGCGGCTCACCGTCGGCTTCACGCGCGTGACGGCGCCGATCAGCGGCCGCGTGTCGGAGCGGTTGGTCGACGTCGGCAACAGCGTCACCGCCGACCAGACGGTGCTGACCCGCATTGTCTCGACCGATCCCATCCAATTCGGATTCGAAGGCTCGGAAGCGCTGCTGCTCAAGTATCAGCGGCAACGGGCAGGCGCGGTCAACGGCACGCCCGTCCGGATCCGGCTGCAGGACGAGCCCACCTACGTTCATGCCGGCCGGCTCGACTTCGTCGACACGGCGATCGATACGGGTGCCGGCACGGTGCGCGCTCGAGCTTCCGTCCCCAATCCCGACAACTTCATCAAGCCGGGAATGTTCGGGCAGATGCAGCTGTCAGGATCGCAGCCCTACCGCGCCATGCTGATCCCGGACACGGCCGTCGTGACCGATGCCGCGCGCAAGGTCGTGTATCTGGTGGACAAGGCGGGCACGGTCATCGCTCGGCCAGTCGTTCTCGGTCCATTGACCGGAAACCTGCGCATTGTTCGGAGCGGCATCGGACCGCCCGACCGCGTCATCATCAGTGGGCTGCAGCGGGCGCGACCGGGGCAGAAGGTCATACCCAAGCCGGGCCGCATTCCGCCCCAGGGTCCGCCTGAGGGCACGCCCAAGGAGGGGATTACCGCCGCGCCGTCGTCATCGGCGAGCCCGATCAATACCGCACAGGTCCGCTAGCGTGAACATCTCCGCATTCTTCATCGAACGGCCGATCTTCGCTTCGGTCATCGCGCTGTTCATCACGCTGATCGGCGCCTTCTCCTACCCGCTGCTGTCCTTGTCGCAATATCCTGAGATCGCGCCGCCGACGATCAGCGTCAACGCCTTCTTTGCAGGCGCGTCGGCCGAGACGATGGCGGAAACCGTCGCCGCCCCGATCGAACAGGAGATCAACGGCGTCGAGGACATGCTTTACATGACCTCGTCTTCCACTTCGTCGGGCCAGACCGCGATCACCGTGACGTTTGCGCCTGGCACCGACCTGGATGCGGCGCAGGTGCTGGTGCAGAACCGCGTCGCGCTGGCGGAGCCGCGGCTGCCCGCCGAGGTCCGCCAGGTCGGAGTCACGGTCAACAAGCAGTCGTCGGGCTTCCTGCTGATCGTCGCCATGACGTCGACCGATCCCAACCTCGACGTCGACTATGTCGGCAACTACGCCAACACGCAGTTGCGCGATCGGCTGCTCCGCATTCCCGGCGTGGGCGGCGTGAATGTGTTCGGCGGCGGCAATTACTCCATGCGGATCTGGATCGATCCCGACCGGGCCGCCGGCCGCAACCTCACCGCCGGCGAGATCGTCGCCGCCCTGCGCACGCAGAACGTCCAGGTCGCTGGCGGCGCGGTCGGAACGCCGCCCAACGAAGGCGGGAATCCTGCCTTCGAGCAGCCGGTCGAGGTGCGTGGCCGGCTGACCACCCCGGAGGAGTTTGGGGCGGTGGTGATCAAGACCGATCCCACGACCGGCGCCGTGACCCGCGTCCGCGACGTCGCTCGGGTGGAGCTTGGCAGCCAGGACTACGGCATCCGCGCGGGCTTCGACGGTCGCCGCGGCGTCGCACTGGCGATCATCCAGCAGCCCGGATCGAATGCGCTCGACGCAGCGAAGGCGGTGCTGGCCGAGATGGAGGCAGCCAAGAAGACCTTCCCGCCAGGCATTCAGTATTCGATCCCGTACAACCCGACCGACTATGTCTCCGCTTCGGTAACGGAGGTGCAGCACACGCTGGTCGAGGCGATCGTGCTTGTCATGGTCGTCGTGATGGTCTTCCTGCAGACCTGGCGCGCGGCGGTGATCCCCATCCTGGCCATTCCGATCGCACTGGTCGGCACCTTTGCGGTGCAGCTGGCGCTTGGATACTCGATCAACTCGCTGTCGCTGTTCGCGCTGGTGCTCGCCGTGGGCATCGTCGTCGACGACGCCATCGTGGTCGTGGAAGCGGTGGAGAAACACATTCGGGCCGGGTTGACCCCGCGCGAGGCCGCCCACCAAACGATGCGCGAGGTTTCGGGCGCGCTGGTTGCCATCGGACTGGTGCTGGCGGCCGTGTTCTTGCCGACTGCCATGGTCTCGGGCATTCCGGGCATCTTCTACCGCCAGTTCGCAGTGACGATCTCGGCCGCGGCGCTGATCTCGCTGCTGATCTCGCTGACCCTGTCGCCGGCGCTTGCGGCCATCCTGCTGAAGCCCCACGTCGAAACGCACGCGGGTGGCGGTTCACGCTTGACCCGCCCGTTCCGATGGGCGGCCGACCGCTTCAACCGCGGCTTCGATTGGCTGTCCGACCGCTACGGCCGAGTGACCGCTCGTCTGGTGCGCACGACAATCGTCATGCTCGTCCTTTACGCCGGCTTGCTCGGACTCACCGGCTGGCAGCTGGGCAGCACCCCGACGGGGTTCATCCCCGAACAGGACCAGGGCATCCTGATCGGGGTCGTGCAGCTGCCGCCCGGCTCCTCGCTCGACCGCACTACCAAAGTTCTCGATCAGGCACGGGACATCGCCGCGAAAACGCCAGGTGTATTGGGCTCGGCAACATTCGCCGGGTTGGATGGCGCCAGCTTCTCCCAGTCGTCGAATGCGGGCACGATGTTCCTTCGTCTGTCGCCGTTCGAGGACCGCAAGGAGGCCGCAATGAAGGCGGACGCGCTCGCGGCCCAACTCACGGGCAAGATCGCGGGGGTGATCGACGGCGCCAACGTGTTCTTCATGGCCCCACCGGCCGTTCCCGGCCTCGGCAATGGCAGCGGGTTCGTGATGATGCTTCAGGATCGCAGCGGGCAGGCGGGCGGCTACAAGGCGCTCGAGGGTATCGCGGGTCAGATGATGGGTGCAGCCGCGCAGACGTCGCAGGTGTCGCAGGTGTTCAGCCTGTTCAACACCGGCGCGCCTCGCATTGCCGCCGATGTCGACCGCGATCGCGCGCAGTTGCTGGGTGTGCAGCCAGCGCAGATCTACGAGGCGCTCGGCACCTATCTCGGTTCGGCCTACATCAACGACTTCAACCTGTTCGGGCGCACGCTGCGCGTCACCGCGCAGGCGGAGCCCTCGTCGCGGGACGACCTCGCCGACATTGGCCGACTCCAGGTTCGTTCAACCAGTGGGGGAATGGTGCCGCTCGCGTCCGTAGCATCCCTTCGCTCGGACAGCGGCCCCGCGCGGGTGGTTCGCTACAACCTGTTCCCGGCCGTGGAGCTGCAGGGTCAGGCATCGCCGGGCACGTCGACTGGCGCCGCACTGGAGGCGATGGAGGGGCTCGCCGAGAAATCGCTACCGGACGGCTTCTCCTACGAATGGACAGGCCTGGCCTACCAGCAGAAGGCGGCCGGCAACACGGCTGCACTCATCTTCCTGCTCGCGGTGGTGTTCGTGTTCCTCGTCCTCGCAGCACAATATGAGGCGCTCACTTTGCCGCTCGCGGTGATTCTCATTGTTCCGATGTGTATCCTGGCCGCGCTGACGGGTGTGAACTTGCGCGGACAGGACAACAACATCCTGACCCAGGTTGGATTGGTCGTCTTGGTTGCGCTGGCCGCCAAAAACGCGATCCTGATCGTGGAGTTCGCCAAGCAGGCGGAAGAAGAGGACGGCAAGAACCGGTTTGACGCCGCCGTTCAGGCAGCGCGCTCGCGCCTGCGCCCGATCCTCATGACGAGCTTTGCGTTCATCTTCGGCGTCCTCCCCCTCGCGGTCGCGGTCGGACCGGGAGCGGAGATGCGGCAGGCGCTGGGCACCGCCGTGGTCTTCGGAATGATCGGCGTGACCGTCTTCGGCCTGCTGTTCACTCCGCTGTTCTACGTCCTGACCCGAGCTCTCGGCGAGCGCTTCGCCCAGCGGCGCAAGACGGCACCGCCCCTGGCATCGTCAACCCTGATACAGGAACCCGCGGAATGAAGCGTTTCCTTGCCGTTACCGTGAGCGCGCTGGTGCTGGCCGGATGCAGCACCGTTGGCCCTAACTACCGCTCGCCGGAAGTGCAGGCGCCCGCACAGGCACCATTTGCGGGGGCGAGTTCTCCTTTCTTCTCGGGCGATCAGCCGAGCGGGCCATGGTGGAGCCTGTTCGCCGATCCCGTGCTCGACGGGCTGGTTCGGGACGCGTTGGCCAACAACACCGACCTGCGCCTGGCGGCTGCCAATCTCGCCCGATCGCGCGCAGCACTTCGTGAGATCCGCGGTGAGCAGCTTCCGAGTACCACGGTCGGCGGAAGCGCTACGAGATCTCGCCAACCGGGCGCCGCGATCGGTGCACCCGGGGGTGCTACGACCGGGGAGCTGTTCGATGTCGGCCTGGACGTCGGTTATCAGGTCGACCTGTTTGGACGCATTCGCCGCGGCATCGAGGCCGGCCGTGCGGACGTGGGCGCCGTGCAGGCCGCCTTCGACCTGTCGCGCATCTCGGTCGCCGCGGAGACCACGCGGGCCTATGCCGACGCGTGCGCCGCTGGAAGCCAGCTCGAGGTCGCACGGCGCAGCGTTGCGGTGCAGCAGCGCACCTTCGACCTGACTCGCCGTCTGGTTCAGGGAGGTCGCGGAACGGCGCTCGAGACCGGGCAGGCCGCCCAGTTGCTTGAACAGACCCGGTCGCAGTTGCCGACCCTGGAAGCCGACCAGCGCACTGCCCTGTATCGGCTATCCGTGCTGACCGGCCGTCCGCCCGCTGCTTTCCCCGCCACGGTCGCCAGTTGCGTCACGCCACCCGCGCTCAACCATCCAATCCCGATCGGCGACGGCGCAACGCTGCTTCGTCGTCGGCCGGACATCCGCGCCGCCGAACGCCGGCTTGCCGCCGCTACCGCCAGGATCGGCGTTGCGACGGCTGAACTTTATCCGAGCATCAGCCTTGGTGCCTCGGTCGGCGCCTCGGCTGCGAATATCGGCAAGCTCGTCTCCGGTGATGCGTTTCGTTACAGTCTGGGGCCGCTGATCTCCTGGAGCTTTCCGAACGTGCGGATAGCCCGTGCCCGTATCGCTGGTGCGCAGGCGTCCGCCGAGGCAGCCCTGGCCGACTTCGACAGCACTTGGCTGAACGCGCTGCAGGAAACGGAAAGCGCACTCACCCGCTACGACCGGGAGCGCGCCCGGGTCGACTCCTTGAGACGCGCCCGCGCCGGAGGCGAGCAAGCGGCCCGGGTTGCCCGCCTGCGTTACCAGGCGGGCCGGGAGGACTTCCAGATCGTGCTGGAGGCCGAACGCCGCCTCGCGGAAGTCGAAGCGCAGCTCGCGCAGTCGGAGGCGCAGCTGTCCACTAACCTCGTTTCGCTATTCCTTGCGCTCGGCGGAGGCTGGGAAGGCGTCGGCCCGCCGGCGCGCAGAGCGGCAATCTAGGGACCAGGTTCCAGGCTTCAGCTACGCGACCTTAGGCGTGAGCCGGTGGTTAGGTCTCAGGCGCTGGGTCCGGAGCAGGCCCCGCAATGTACGCTCAGCATACGTGCGATCGCCCTCAAGGAACGTGAGTTGCTAGGCCCGGCACAAAGGCACCGGGCAAAGGGTTGAGCGTAAAAGGACTCTAAAATGAACACGCGCGAGACCACGCCTGCCGCTCGCGGCCGCCCACGGGAGTTCAGCGCTGACGAGGCACTGGCGCAGGCGCTTCGCGTCTTCTGGACTAAGGGCTACGAAGGCACCTCCCTCAGCGACCTCACCGAGGCCATGGGGATCACTCGCCCGAGCCTGTACGCCGCCTTCGGCAACAAGGAGACGCTGTTTCGGAAGGCCCTGGATCTCTACCAGCGGGAAAAGCTGCAGTATGTGCAGCAAGCCCTCGCCGAGCCAAGCGCTCGCAGAGTAGCCGAAACGCTCTTGTTTGGTGCGGTCGAGAATGCTTCGCGCCCGAGCGAGCCGACCGGCTGTCTTGGCGTTATTACCTCAACGGCATGCGGTGACGAGGCCAAGTCCGTCCGCGATGAGGTGCTTGAACGTGGGGACGTCATCCGAAAGGCGTTCGTCGAGCGTCTGGAGCGGGCCAAGGCGGAAGGGGACGTTCCGGCGCACGCCAACCCGGAAGCCCTCACCAGCCTTCTCTTCGCGCTGGTGCAGGGTATTTCGCTCCAGGCCCGGAGTGGTTCGTCACGCGAGCAGCTCCACGTCCTGGCAGAGACCGGGCTTGCGCAATGGCCTACCTCAAAGGAGCGATGACTTACGCTTTCTCACGCTCAGCCCAATCTAAGCCTGCGGCGATGGCTCGGGAGGTAAGGGACCGCTGTCGGATCCCTTGCTTGTTCGACGTCTGAGTTGCCGCGCGACTATTCTGCACATTGATCGATACGCAGACAGGCAATTGGCGTTAAGCGGAATGGCTGCTCCTACGCGAGCGAAGTCGGAAATCGAACGTTCGTTTAGGAGTTCGCGCGTCTGATTGGACCCACACTCAGACGTTCAGCCTCTTCTTGCCATCATCCACACCCGGACATTCGTACGTTGGTTGCTGACGTGTTGTTTGAGCCCAGATTAGTTACTTGTGGCGGCGACGGACATCGTGGACGGCGATCGTTAAGCGATGCTCGGCTGCTTGCTATCGAATCCGTGAGGTCGCCGGGAACACCCCTGCCGGATCTGTCAGTCAGGCGATCAGCCCTAGTCTTGCCCCTCACCTGTCGGGCAGCGAGTTTTCGCGGCAGGCTTAACAAGCAAATCCTCGCCCCGAATTGACATCATCGCGTGAAATGGCGATGCGTGTGAGTGTGAAAACGGAGCGCATCCATTACGCCGGGGGAAAGGGGCATTCCTACCGGGACATCATCAATCTGATGCCCCCCCATCGCCGCTACGTGGAGACGCACCTGGGCGGGGGCGCGGTGTTCCGCCACAAGCGGCCGGCTGTGGTCAGCATCGGCATCGACCTTGATCCCCTAGTTATCGAGCGCTGGCGTCAGATCGCACGCCAGCCGACGACGCTGATCCAGGGCGATGTGCTCGACATATTGCCAACGTTAGGCCTCGGGGAAGGCGATCTCGTCTATTGCGATCCGCCCTATCATCCGGCAACGCGGCGGCGGTCGCGGTGCTACCGTTACGATTATCAGGAGAGCGATCATGTTGCCCTCCTCGCAGCACTTGTCGCGCTACCCTGTCGAGTGATCCTTAGCGGGTACCGAAACGCGCTTTACGACGCGGCGCTCTCCCATTGGTGCCGCTTGGACTATCTCGCGCTGACGCATCGCGGGCAGGTGCTCGAATCCGCCTGGACGAATTTCCGACCTGGACCTCCGCTGCACGATTATTCCTACGTCGGCGGCGACTTTCGCGAGCGCGAACGCTTTCGGCGCCGCACGGACGGCCTCGCTCGCCGCATCGTTCGCTCGGACCCGCTTGAACTTCACGCGGCCCTCGACCGCATCGCGGCCGACCACCCCCAAGCCGTGCTCGCCGCAGCAAAAAGGATCGACCCGTGAAAGTGATCGCAACCAAGCCGGCGCTCGTCTCACCGAGATCCGAACGGAGTCAACCGGCGCTTGTCGGAATTAGCCGCCTTGACTTCGCCGAGACGTACGACCGATTGAACCACAACGTCTTCCGTTATCCAGCCAAATTCCATCCGCCGGTTGCTCGCGCGCTGGTTGAGCAGTTCAGCGCCGCCGGCGAGACAGTTCTCGATCCGTTCTGCGGAAGTGGAACGACATTGGTGGAGGCACTAGTGGCTGGCCGGCACGTCGTCGGCACGGATGTCGACCCGCTCGCCGTCTTCGTATCGTCGGCGAAGATACGCCGTCTAGACTACGACCGCATTGATGAGGCCGTCGAGCGCATCCGAGCGCGGGTGGAGGCCATGCGCGAGGCCGACGCAGCCCTCTGGGGTGGGTTCGACCGAGACATTTCCCAAGCCGACTTGACGGCCGCCATCGACCCGCTTTCAGCACAAGTCCCAGCCCTGCCGCGCATGGAGCACTGGTTCCGACGCCGCGTTGTTCTACAGCTCGCCGCGCTAAGGAAGTTCATCGCAGGGCAGCGCGACCCGCATGTTCGCTCCCTGCTCGAACTCTGTTTCGCCTCCATCGTTCGCAATTCATCCAACGCCGACCCAGTCCCGGTCTCCGGGCTGGAAGTAACCAGCCATATGAAGCGAAAGGAGGAGGCAGGCCGCGTCATTGACCCATACGCGCTGCTTCGCCTTGCCCTGACCAAGTCGGCTCCCGCTATGCGCTCCTTGGGCGAGGCGCGAGCTCCTAACCACGGCGGCCGCGCCGCGCTTGCTGACGCGCGCCAGCTTAGCGCTCGCGGTACGGGCCGGGTGGACTGCGTCGTGACGTCGCCACCATATCTTACCGCCGTCGACTACTACCGGCGCCACACGCTCGAGATGTACTGGCTCGGCTTGACCTCCGGCCCGGCGGAGCGGCGCGGGATCATGCCGCGATACATTGGCCGGGACCGGGTCGGCATGAACCATGTCGGGAAGGACGGCGGCCACGGATCCCGCGTGGCTCGGCGGCGACTGCCCGCATTTGGTGACATAAAGCCCGACCGCGCCCGGGCGTTCCAGCATTACTGCTCTGGAATGGATCAGGTTCTGCAGCGCATGGCCGAGATCGTCCGCCCAGGCGGCAACATCGTCTTTGTGGTTGGCGACGTCCGCTTCTGCGGATCGCCAGTGTCCATGGTCGAACTTCTTCAAGAGATCGCGGACCCGCAACTCGCACTGGTGGAGCGGCTCTGGTATCCGCTCGCCAACCGATACATGTCATACAGCCGCAAGAACGAGGCGGACATAAACGCCGACCACGTCCTCGTCTTCAGGAGAAAGCACTAAACTTGGCCACTGACGTGACGCCCGAATCAGACCTCGAGAACGCGGCTGCCGAGTTGCTGCCCGACTCTGGCCTCAGCGACGAGATCGGCAAGGGCGAGGTCGTAGACAGGATCCCGGTCCGGCTCTCGACCGAAATCATCCACCTTCTTTCGGAGCAGCTCTATACCTCACCGCTGAAGGCGATTGAGGAGCTGGTCGCTAACGCGTTTGACGCTGACGCAGACATCTGCAGGATCGCCCTCTTTCTGCAGGAGCGGAAGGGGAAGGCTGCTGCTGCAGCTAGTGAAGGAACACCGGCAAGCGCTACCGCAACGGCGCCCCCCGCGAGCGCTACCGAAACGGAAGAGATCGGCGTGGACGGGCTTATCGCCGTGTTCGACGATGGCACCGGGATGACCCGGAGCGCGCTTAAGGATCTCTGGAGCGTTGGCGACAGCCCGAAGAAGGGTGTGGTCACCCCGACGGCCAAGCACGGTCGACTTCCAATCGGTAAGTTCGGCATCGGCAAACTCGCCACTTACGCCGTGGCGACCCGGATCACCTACCTGACCGCGTCGAGCGAGGGCATCCATCACGTGGTGTGCGACTTCAGCAAGTTCAGCGCGGACCAGAACGATGGAAACGCACCGGTCGACCTGGAAGTCCGAAAGGTTGACGACCTGCCCGCGCTCCTCGAGCTGCCCGCCTTCAAGAGGGTCTTGGAACGGCTCGGGATCGCTGCGGCGGACCTGCCCGCCACCGGGAGGACTTGGACGCTTTGCTTGCTTGACGACCTCAAGCCGAAGGCGCGGGACCTGCAGGTCGGGCGCCTCGGCTGGGTGTTGCAAACAGCAATGCCGCTGAGGTTAGACTTCAAGGTCTACCTCAACAGGGATGAGCAGAAGAGTTCGAAGGAGAAGCAGGACATTGCCGTTTCCTTCACGCCCGGCGGCCTCGAGAAGGGCCGCATTGACACTCTAAATAAGAAGTACGGGATTGCTCTCGCGGCCGACGGCGCTGGTCTCATTGAGCCGACGTACTTCCCGTCTGGAATCAAGGGCGAGGTGATCGTCACCTGGGACTCGCTGAAGGGCAAGTCGGACCGATTCTCTCGCAGCTTCGGCTTTTTCATTCGTGTCCGAGGCCGGCTGGTGAACCTAGATGACCCGCTTTTTCATAACCCGCCCCACTCGTTCACGACATTTAATCGCTTTCGTGCCGACCTCGAGATTGATGATTTGCACGAGGTACTGACCGCGCCGCGGGAAGGGGTGGGCGTCGGCGACAAGCGCGACCTCGCCGTGGCAATCACGCATGAAATTGCGCTTCAAGCCCGCGACCTTTTTCAGCGCGAGCAGAAAAAGCGCGACGACCAGAAGCTCACCCCCGAGTCGACTCGCATCTACGTGGCCGAGCATCTCGTCGAGCGACCGATGGCAGACGCCCTCACGATCCATGGTCAGGATGCCGGCGGCGATGTCGACAACACCTGGATGTATGTCGAGGAGGTGCCCGACGCCTCAATGCAGAGGGTGGTGGGCCAGCTTTACGAGAAGCGCACGCGTTACACATTCAATCGGTCAGCGCTTGGGGAGACGGCACCGCTCACCAGGTTTAACCCCGAGGAGTCCACCTTCGCCGTCAACACCGACCACGAGCTGGTTCAAGCATTCGACGACGATCCCCGCGCCCGCGAGTTGATCGATCTGATCGCCGCAGCCGAGGTGATGCTTGAGGTTTACCTCGTTGAGACCGACGTGTCGCCGTTCGCGATCGGCGAAATCCTATCGCGCCGCGACCTGCTGCTCCGCAGCCTTGCCACCGACAGAATCTTCTCGCGACCCACGATCGCGGCCATGCTCCGCGGCAGCAAAGACGACGCAATTCAGCTCGAGCTCGCGCTGATTGCGGCCGCACGGGCGCTCGGATTTCAGGTGAAGCACGTCGCGGGCGCCAAGCAGCCGGACGGCATTGCGCGCTTCCTAGACTCCTCGATGACAGAGACAAAGATCACGCTGGAGGCCAAGTCGAGCCAGGGGACGCCTTCGCTTAGCGCGATCGACTTCGGCGGCCTGCAGGAGCACATGGCGACAGAAGACGCAAAGGGCTGCCTGCTGCTCGCGCCGTCCTATCCTGCGCAGCTCGACGACGGCAGCTCGACGGCACTGCGAGCCAGCAACCTCAAGATCTCTTGCTGGACTGTGGACCAGCTTGCCCAGCTAGTTGAACGGGGCGAGGACCTTGAGATCACCGCCGCCAAGATCGCCGGCATCGTGAGATCGAAGTTCGCGCCTGTCGAGGTCCAAGCCGCCGTCGACGAGATCCTGAACGGCAGCACTGACATGACCGCCCTCTACAAGGCAGTCATGCGCACCCTCGCCGACATGTTCGCGAACAAAAAGCTGCCCGGGACTGTTCGGAAGATTAGCGCAGTTGCAGGCATCATCTCGACCCAAGCCGGCTTCGAAGCCGTAACCGAGGACGAGGTCGGGCGGGCGATCAACAACCTTGCCAACCACAGTCGCGGGGGCATGGTGGTCCGCAAGGACGTAATCCTCTTTCATACGGACTTTGAAGAGGTCGTGCGACTAGTCGCTTCACTCACCGGCGACCTCGGCGACCCACGCTCGCTCGGCACGTTTAAGCACTGATTGCGGTAGCTGGTCGAATGCGCGTTCGACTTTAGCCTACGTTCTGCTTCGCATGAACGAACGTCCGCTAACCCCTACCGTATACCGAAAGCCGCCGGTCCGCTTTCCACCACCTACGGCCGCTGAGGCCCGTCTACCGCTGAATGTCCGCAATAGGTCGCAAGCGGGAGCGAGTCACACTGGAGCTTGGTGGAGGTGGAAACTGACGAACCTGGTCTCAGAGGTATTTGCCTTCGTTAGCTGACGCAGAACCCTACTCATTGCTGCGCTTCCGCAGGTCATCCACTTCCTGCAGCGCACCGCTAATCATCCCCGTGGCTTGAAGGGCAGTGATCGCGCGGAGCGCCGACCCTTTTCGCACCTGGCCGAAACGATCTGGCGAACACCAAGTTGGGCTAGGAGGCGTTTTTGGATCATTGCTCGGTGGCGGTGGCGGCGGCGGGCTTGGAGGTGCGCATGGAGTCCGTTCCGGTGGCGGTCGGAGAGGCATGCTCGGGTCGATACTTGGGGGCAGGCGGTAGCACGTTCTCCTGGGTCGCTCTTGCAACTGCAGATTTGTGTAAGCGGTGTTGTGACTGCGCCCTTCGGTCCGGAGCTGCCATTGCGCGATTGGCCTAGGACGCTTTTTTAGAGCTGTGGCGGCTTCGAGGTAAGCTCACAATATAACGCTGTTCCGCCTTGCTAATTGTGTCGCAAAATGTGGCATTGATCCATTTTCGGATGGCATCAGCCGTGCTGGCGGTAAGTTGCAGGTGAGATCGTCGACCGTCACAGCCGTCAGCCTCGCGGACAATCAAGCGCCGTCTCTCCAGACGCCGGACGTGTCCAAGCGCAGTGGTGCAGGGCACTCCGGACGCCAAGCAAGCACTTGTGACACTTACCGGGGTGCCTGCGATGCTCTGCACGTAAAGGTCGAGCAGCATGTCCCAGCATGGATCGGCGAACAAAGCCGGGCAGAGCACGTCGGCACGCTTGCGTCCCATCAAGAGGTATCGCCGACACAGCGTAGCAGCTGCAAGATCCTCTGGGCTCGGCTGAAACGAGACCTCTCTTAGAGTGGCCTTTCCTTGCTTAGAACTGCGCGGTCGAGGGTTATTCCCCACATCATGGCGATCGCCATCGGAATGGCCCAGAGGCTCTCGGCCGCCCGGTAAATTTGCGGTGTGAAATCCGGGGCTGCAAGGGTGCTGAGGTGTGTCAGAACCGCCAGAAGGTGGAACCCGGTCATCCAGATAGGAAAGTATCGGTCTGTTCTCAGGCTCAAGTGGTAGAGCCCGGCAAGAAGTCCGAGGTCCACCAGGAAGATCAGCGCTTCTGGCCCCTCCCAGCCCTGACCGAGGCGCGTCGCCGGGATTGTGAGCAGCGAAGCTGCGATAACCAGCGCGGCGGCCCATCTACCCGAGCGACCTCCCAGCGCGACGGCGTAGCCACAGGCGACTAGCGTCAGGAGCCAGAACAGCGCTCCGATCATGCCAAGAGATTACCTGCATGACGATCAAATCCACTCATGCGCGCTCTTGCTGCTCCTTGGGCATTGGCGAATTGATGCTGCCAGTAGTGGGCCAGCCATCCGGACAACCGTAATCCACCGGCGCAAGATTGCTCTGGCCCTTAATGGCGGCCATTTGCTTGATGGCGATGACGAACTCGGATCGTCCCTCGACCACCCGGTTCATGCCTTGGGAAATCGCCTGAAGAAGTACTTGGGACTGCTGAACAGGAATGTTCGCGCCCTGGGATGCCTCGATGACCGACGCGCAAAGCCGTGCTCCATTCAGAAGCGCCTCATCGACCGCAGCGACTGCGTTACGCACGTCGCCAACAACAACTAGACCAGCGCCTTCCTTCAGCTCAATCATGTATTCCTCCGCCACAAACTCGCGGCTCAGCTTGCCGCAGCGGATCTCAGCGGAAGGTTTGCAGAACACCTGCGATGACGAGGGTCAGTGCGACCAGCACAGCAGCCCCAAGTGCCGCCACCTTGATGATCGCGATCGTTCGCTCGCCGGCAGTTAGTTCATTCAATCGTCCGCCCAGTGGGGGCGGGACCAAAGGCCCTGCTTCACTGGTAGATGCCGCCCTCTCTGGCTGCGCGATCAACGGAGCGTCGGCAATCGGTTCTGATGGTGATCCCAATCGCTGGGACCCCGCGGAATTAATGAACTGCCTGGCGGCTTCCCTTCGGCTACCTGCACCTAGGCGGGCCATGGCTGCTTTGAGGTAGGTATCGACCGTCTGCGGCGACCAGCCTGTCTGTGCCGCGATCTCCTTCGACGTGAGGCCCCTTGCGACCAACCGCAAACAAGTTTTCTGGCTCTCGGTGAGCCCTTCGCCAGGCCTATCCACGATCACACGAACAACTTGCCATGCAGGGACTATAAGCGTGGGAGAGGGCGATTGTGTAGTGCTGCTGAAGCCTAGTGCGCCCCTACTCCGGGCGGCTTGGCTCGAGGCTCAAGTCGGGCGGTGAGCCACTTAATCGCTAAGCACGAGGCTTGCTCTTGTGCGATCGAGCGGCCGGTTCGACGAGGACTTGGCTCACCCGGCTAATGCGCCTCACCAGGCCTTCCGGAACGAAGCGATTAATTTCCTGCCCTTGGGCGACAGGAAGAAGGGCAGGAGTTCGCGCGATGCAGCTTCGTCAATCTGCAGCCTTCGGTTCTGGCTGAGAAGATTGTTGATGCCGATTGTAAGGCGTGCCCGGGTGAGGAACGGCCGCTTGGATAGCTGCTCGAGATTAGCGAAAGCCGAGACGTTGAGCAGGGCGGAGGGGCGCACTTGAGTGCGGAAGGCACTCGCCTCTGTAGCATCGGAGGTGCCGCCACTGCGCACCCCTTCTACGTTGGCGGTAAGTCTAAAGCCGAGTCCTTCACGATAGATGCCGGCTTGCCCTTCCAGGCGGTCCTTGGCCAATCCAAACGTCTCGTCCGGGAGGCCGTCCCTCAGCACGTTCAACTCAGCGCCATTGGCAAACCGGATCTTGTATCTCGTTTGATGACGGTACTTGAGCGAGAAGAAGAAGCGACTGCTGCGGTCATCGATGAGGTCGTCCAAGGCTGATCCCTCCTCGGCCATGATGATGATCGACCCTGGAGGCAGGCCATTGGCGATCCCTCCAGTAGGAACGGAGCGAGTGATGGTGGAACTCTGCCCACCCTCGCCACTCCCGAAGGATCGACTGAAGGAAACCCCTAGCTGAAGTTCGCCCGTCTCACTTGTCGCAGCGTTAACCGGTCTCGCGTCGATGCCGGTCAATCCGCCCAGGCCGTTGCGCTCGAAGCGATCGGGGAACGCCTCCTGCAAAAGGCCCGTTGCCGAGGAGACGTTGAGGATCGGTCTTCGTGTCCGCTGAGCGAAAAAGCCGCCAGAGAAAACCAGGTCGAGGCGTTGAGAGGGTCTGGCGTTGAACTGCACTTCGGAGCGATGCACGACCTCAGGCCTGAGTGCTGGGTTGCCGCCGATGATCAAGTCTACGCTTGCGGTTCGATCAAGCGCGCTATCCCGCACGAGCACGGCCGGCACGGTTTGGCGAGGCTGTGCCAGAAGCCGGATTGCTGGAGGGTCTGCTTGACGTGAGAGGTTGTAGGTCAGGTTAAAGGCTGCGGAAGGGGTCCAGACAGCACCCGCGCTGAAAGACGTCAGGTCTGAAGACCGGCTAACCGCCCGCCGTTCGACTCCGAAGGTGCTGATCAAGCATCCAAGTGGACCGGCGCATGCCGGACCGCCGAGCAGAGGAACATTGAGGTTGATTGCCGCGCCCACCTGGTCGCGCTCGAGCTCCGATCGCGCTCCAGCTCCTGGCGACCGTCCCTCTCCACGTTCATGCACGCCGAGGACCTTCGCCGAGACATAAGCGCGTCCGCCTGCCCATGCGAATAGTGGTCCGCTCGCCAAGAGCTGTATGTTGGTCGATTGCTCCTTAAACGTTGCTGCCTGCGACGAGAGGTTGCGGAGGTCTTCCACACTGCTATTTTCACGTTTGATGTCGAAGTCGGCTAACCCCTGAACTGAGAACGGACCGACCCGGCTACTATACCTCAGCCCAGCTCCAGCGCTGCGGTTCCTGATGCGATACACCGAGGAGGCATCGCTTGTTGTGCTCAGGGCGCTTCGACTGAGGTCGCTTCCGAAGCGAAGATCAGCTCCGATCGAACTGCGGCCGAGACTTACGTTGACTGACGGGCGAAGAGTGAAGGAGGTGATCTCGGGCACGATGTCCCGTCCAGGGAAGTCAGTCACGTCGAGGGCAGAGTAGCGGAGTGCGCTCTCTCGCCTGAACTTGCCGAGAATGTTCGCCCGCCGATCACCCTTGATGCTAAAAACCTGCAGGCTTTGCTCGATCGCTCCTCCCCCGCGCTTCAGCCGCGTCTCGCCTTGCGTGTCAGTAATGCGCTGTTTGAACCTCTCGAACGTAATGATGTTGATGAGCTTGCTTCCCCCGGGAAAGCCGTAGTTTGCTGCCACCGCTTCGGGCAGAACCTCGACCCGCTCGATTGCGTCTGCGGGGTAGCTCGAAATCTCCGCAGCACTTGCTGTTCGCTTGCCGTTGATCAGCAAGGCCACCGGCCCGTCTGCTGGCTGGCCTGATAGTCTGTGCGATAGCGCTTCTATGATGCCGCCAACGTCCTTCGCGCCCAAGCTTTCGACATCTGCCGCGTTGAAGACCCTATCCGGAGGGATATTGCCACTCACTGCGCCACGCTGGCGTATCCCGCTGACGATTATGTCGCCATTTTGATCCTGACGGGCGCTGCTCGGCGGCTGCTTGCCGGCCTGCGCCTGCATCGCCTTGCGGATTTCTGCCTGAACCTCAGGCGGCAACGGTTTGCCGTCCGCATCCGTGATCGCCATCTCATCCGGCGAAGTGGGGCTCGGACTTGATTGGACTGGCTGCCCGGATGTCGAAGCAAGCGCGAGCATAAGCGTACAGAACTGGCTAGCAATCATGGCATAAGCTCTCGCGGCTTAGAACGGGAAGGGTATCAGCCTGCGGGGAGAACCCTCGTCTACTTGAAATTTTGATCCTTACATTCGTAGTTCATGGCGTCTGTCCTTTCCCGAGCAACCCCGAAAGCGCACGGCGCGTGGCCGGTGTATTTCCTTGAGCTTGCGTGATGAGGATTTCGAAGACGCGAAGGCCGCCTCGCCCGGCGTTGCTGCGGGCGCGGCCCTGCAGCAGCGTGCTCTTGGTGTAGAATGCCGCAACCGCGTCCGACAGTTTGTCGCTCGGATCGATCACGAAGTTTACCACGCTGGAGCCGTTCTGCTTGGCCTCCGCGTCAAGCCGCGCGATCAATGCTCCATCGACGCTTAGCGGGTTCCTGGTCGTAAGGATCTCAGCAGGGGTTGGCGCCTCAGACTGAGGCCGTGCGGTGCGAAGGCGTTTTTCGCGCATGGTAGCCGGTTCGCAGGAGATCGCCGCTGCTTCATTGATCATGTCCGGTACCGGAGCGGGGCGCCGGGCAGCCATGGCGAGCCAGGCTACATATCGGTGGCAAACCTCGTGCGAAAGGTCACCGTCATCGTACGCGGTGGCCGTCGGCGGCGTGAGTTTTACGCTCGCGTTGGTGGTCGTGGCGGCAGGGAGAGTTCTTTCCACCTGTTCCTGTTCTTGCGGATCGAAGACTAGCGTCCATTGCCCCGCACGGCCGGTGACTGACGGAAGCTTCTCCGAAGTTCGTAGCAGCACTGCACCGAAGGGGGGTCGCTTGCCTGTCCAAAGCTGGAAGGTCCAAGCGGCGTGAGCGAGCTCGCGCAAGGCACGTGTTCGCTCACGCTCACTACCTCCCACGACCATACCGAAGTCGCCTGCCGAGCAGTTATCGCTGTGGGCGCAACTTGTTCTGGCGAGCTGGGTACAGCCAAACGAAAGAGATATGACCGGCAATAAGGCCAGCGAGGCATACCGCCTTGACACTGATCTACTACCGTCGCTCGCTCGTGATCTTAGTAGATCGAGTTACCGTAGGAATCCTTGCCGACGTAAGTGCACTTCATGATCGTCCGATCAGGAGAAACCTTGCAGGTTGCCTGGCCCGCACGCTCGTTCGTCTGGGCCAGCGGGGCAGCGGGTGCGGACGCGTAAGCAGCGCCGGCGGCCAGAACAACACTCATCGACATCATAACCTTGAGCATGACGTTCTCCTTTTCGCCAGGAAGTGACCTGGCGGGGCCGAGGAGAACGCAATTTCAGACATTCAACAAGGATGAGAAAGTTCGGATTTCGTCCTATCTTTTCAGGAACATTACCGTGCTTGCTTCGTGGATTTGTGCTGCGGCTGCATATCGATGTGCAGACGCTTAGAAGCCAAGCGCTTAAGGCCTCAGCGATCCTGCGACTGCAAGAAGCGAGATGCCTACCTCTTAGCGCTTGGGTCAGCTACGAAGATAGTGTCGACGTGAATATCCCCGACCTCATCAATTTCGCCCGGCAATAATTCGACACCTGATGAGGCATATAACTCACTTCAGCGAGCGACTTTGGAAGACGATAGCACGAAAGCCGCTCAGTGAGGAGCATCGGCAGGGTCAGTAATGCCTGCTTCATCGTAAGCAGACGTTAGCTACTTAGCTGAACGAGCGTCCGCGTACGGGTGCAGACAAGAGGCTTGAGAGCGGACAGCATAGGTGTTGGGCAGACGCTTCGGTCATGAGCGAACGTCTGCTATCCGGCAGCGTCCACCCGAAAGCGGCCGATCCGCTTTCCACCAATATTAGCCGCTGAGGGATGGCTGGCAGCCTAGCTGGAATGATCGCCCCTTAGTCGTCGAAGAACTCGTCCGCTGGGTCGCCACCGTACTCCCAAGGCTTGCGCTGGCGGAACTTGGCGAACGGATTGTCCGACACATCCGGCACGATCTGCACCCGGCTCCTGCTTGACGGCGTAAACCCCAGTTCGGCGGCAGCCTTGAGCATGATCTGCGCCTGCTTGTTGAGGATGGCGAGGTAAGGTGACTGGAGCGGCAGCCCGGCGTTGGGCGACTTCGTGAGCAGCCCATACTGGCTGATCTTCTCGGCCGCCTCGCGGTGCAGGTCTTCGGCCACGACCCAGATGGCGAGTACCGACCGGTCAAGGTGTTTCAGCAAGCCATGCGGCGACTTGGTGACGGCATAGGCCCAGCCCTCGCGTTGGCTGTCGCTAAGCCAGGTGGGTGCGGCGTGGAGATCGCCTTCGGGGACCGGCTCGTGTTCGTTTATCGGCCGCTTGCCGGGATTGCCGTGCAGCCGCTTCAGGTGGGTTGGCACGGGCTTGCGGCCGCGCATTAGCCAAGCGCTGCAGATGCAGCTTGCTTCAGGTCACGGCTGGAGCATGTGTCCGAACAAACCGGCGCGCCAAACTCGGCTACCCTGCCCCACCCTTGGGGCTCGCCCTCGTAGAAGCGCAGCGATGCTGCTGACGCTTCGAAAAAGGAGTGCCGATCATGATCATGCAGCTCACTGATGCCCAACGGTCTATCCTGGAGCCCGCCTGCAGCCGTGACGACCTTTGCGTCTTTCCGATACTGGCTAAGCTGAAGGGAGGCGCGGTCGGGAACGTCTGCAAGAGCCTGCTCAGGCGCGGGCTGGTGCAAGAGGTGCCCGCAGCAGATGCGATGACGGTCTGGCGCCATGACCAGGAGGGTGGTGCCCTCACCCTGCAGGCCACCGAAGCTGGCAAGCTGGCCCTGAGCGGCGAAGCGGTGCCCTGCCCCGGATACGCGCCCGCCCCAGCCACCGCTCCCGCCCTTCCTGTTGCTCCTGCGGTTCAAGTAAAGGAAAGTCGGCAGGATGCGCTCCTTCGGCTCCTTAGCCAGCCTGAAGGTGCGACGATCGGGGACATGACCGAAGCGACCGGCTGGCAGCCCCACAGCGTCAGGGGAGCCTTGTCCGGGATCATCGGCAAGAAGCTCGGGCTTAAGGTCACAAGCGAGAAGCTGCCCGAACGGGATAGGATCTATCGGGTTAGCTAGGCTCCTCACGCGCTGGTGATCCTTGCGGCAGCAACGGTGTCAAAGTCGGCTCCGTCTCCGTCGAGGGTAGCTTTCTCGCCCGTGAGGTGTTGCCATCGCTGGACCGCCACATCTACGTAGGCAGGGTTGAGCTCAAGGCAGAGGCAGGTCCGCTGACAGGTCTCGGCCGCAATCAGCGTGGTGCCCGAGCCCATGAATGGCTCGTACACGGCTTGCCCGATGCTGGAGTTGTTGAGCATAGGCCGGCGCATGCACTCGACCGGCTTCTGGGTGCCGTGCACGGTCTCGGCGTCCTGCGCCTTGGATGAGATCGGCCACACGGTCGTCTGCTTGCGATCTCCCGACCATGCTCCGGTGCCGCTGCTACGGACCGCATACCAGCATGGCTCATGCTGCCAATGGTAGTGGCCGCGGGAGAGCACCAAGCGCTCTTTGGTCCAGATGATCTGGCTGCGAATGTCGAACCCTGAAGCTGTTAGGCTGTCAGCTACGGTGCCGGCATGCAGAGCCCCGTGCCAGACGTAGGCGACATCGCCCGGGAACAGCGCCCATGCCTCACGCCAGTCCGCCCGATCGTCGTTGAGCACCTTGCCCGTGCGCTGGGTCTTCGATTGACCAGCTTCGTTCCGCCAGGCTGGATCGTACTCGACGCCATAGGGTGGGTCCGTGACCATCAGGTGCGGGCGCACGGTGCTCAATAGCCGCGACACATCTTCAGCCCTCGTCGCATCGCCGCAGAGGAGGCGGTGGGAGCCAAGCAGCCAAAGGTCTCCCGTTTGACTTACCGGCTGCTCGGGAAGGGCCGGCGCCTCGTCCTCACCGTCCACCGCCTCGCCGGAGCCGAGCAGTCGCGACAAGTCCTTCTCGTCGATGCCGATCAAGCCGACGTCAAACGCGAGCTCGCGCAGGTCGGTCAGCTCGGCTGCGAGTAGCTCTTCGTTCCAGCCGGCTCTCAGGGCCAGCTGGTTGTCCGCGATGACGTAGGCGCGCTTTTTGGCCTCGGACCAGCCTAGAGCCACCATCACCGGAGCCTCGGACACACCCAGCTTCTTGGCCGCTTCGATCCGCCCGTGACCGGCGATGATGGTGCCAGCCTCGTCGACCAGAACAGGATTGGTCCAGCCCCACTCCCGCATCGAGGCCGCGATCTGGTCGACCTGAGTTGACGAATGGGTGCGCGCATTTCGGGCGAACGGGACCAGCCGCTCCAGCGGCCATCGCTCAACGTGATCGGCTGGCCAGGCTTCCATATCTACTCCGCAGCGGTCCCAGTGCATCATAGAACAACTGCGCTGCTGGCGCTCTACGCAGGACTTCGCAACGGCTTGCTTCTACGCCCGAGTGACGTCTTCAAGTGGCCGAGACCGTCCGCTCGCGGGTGAATAGGACGCTTAAGCAGACGCTCGTTCAACGCTCTCGGTATTTGCTCCTGACGGATGCAGATGTTCCTGCACGGCGCCCAGAGAAACTTGAGGACCCGTCACGGAGGATTGCCCACGCCAGGCGCGCGCGAGTGCCGCTCTGCTTGTTCCTGACCCGTCGAGTTGAGGCAGGCGCACGACGACCCCCTGTCCGTGCGGGTCACTTTGAAGGTCGCCCGGGCGTTCAACAAGCAGCCTGGCGGAGAAGAACATGCAGAAGCGCGCACTTGGAAGAACGGGCCTCTCGATTTCTCCCCTCGTCTTTGGCGGCAACGTCTTCGGCTGGACGATCAACGAGCAGCAAAGCTTCGCGGTGCTGGACGCGTTCGTGGATCATGGCTTCGAAGCGATTGACACGGCCGACGTGTATGCCGCCTGGGCGTCGGGCAACTCGGGCGGGGAGTCCGAGACAATCATCGGCAATTGGCTGAGAAGCCGGCCCGGGCTGCGCGACAAGGTGACCCTGTTCACCAAGGTCGGATCCGACCTCGGACAGCCGGGGCAGAAGGGCCTCTCCGCCAGGTGGATCGCCGAAGCAGTGGAAGGCTCCCTCCGGCGGCTCGGGGTCGAGGCGATCGACCTTTACTTCTCGCACTGGCCGGACCCCGATGTGCCCTTTGAAGAAACGCTGGGTGCCTTTGGCAAGCTACTGGAGTCCGGCAAGGTGAAGGCGCTCGGCGCGTCCAATCTCGATGCAGGGCAGCTGGCCCACTCGCTTGCAGTGGCTCGACAGGAGGGCCTCCCCCGCTACGAGGTGCTGCAGCCCGAGTACAACCTCTACGACCGTTCCGCCTTTGACGGTGCCCTGCGCGACCTGTGCATCAGCGAAGGCCTGGGGGCGGTCACCTACTTCAGCCTCGCCTCGGGCTTCCTGTCGGGCAAGTACCGGTCGCCCGACGATCTCGGCCAGTCTCGCCGCGGCGAGGGCATCACCAAATATCTCAACCCGCGCGGACAGGCGATCCTCGGCGCGCTCGACGAAGTGTCGGACCGGCACGGCGCCGCGCCGGCCGAGGTCGCGCTCGCCTGGCTGATGGCCCAGAACGGGGTGACTGCCCCGATCGCCAGCGCGACCCGCGTGTCCCAGGTGGAAAGCTTCGCCCGCGCGGCCGAGCTCCGGCTGACCGCCGACGACCTCGCCCGCCTCGACGTCGCCAGCGCACCCGAGCAGCCCCGAGACGCGGCATGACGGCCGTGCGGACCGAAGCGGCGAAGGCCGTGCCCGCCAATACGATGGGGAGCGTAGCATGAAGGTGGTGGCCGTACGAGCGCCCGGCGGGTTGGATCGGCTCGTCATCGATCAGCGAGAAGATCCCGGGGAACCGGGGCCAGGCGAGATCCGCGTCGCGCTGCACGGAAGCTCGCTCAACTTCCACGATCTCGGGGTCGTGACCGGCCGGATGCCGACCGGCGACGGCCGTATCCCGCTCGCCGACGGGGCTGGTGTCGTCGAGAGCGTCGGCGCCGGGGTCACCGGGTTCACCCCCGGCGACCTCGTCGTGTCCTGCTTCTTCCCCGAGTGGCAGGATGGGCCGGCGACGCTCGGCGACTTCAGCCGGACGCCCGGCGACGGCATCGACGGCTTTGCTTGCGAACATGTCGTGCTGCCCGCCACCGCATTCACCCGGGCGCCGCTGGGCTACGATGCCGTCGAGGCCGCCACGATCACCACCGCTGGGCTCACCGCCTGGCGGGCGCTGGTCGGCGACGGCCAGATCAAGGCCGGCGACGTGGTGCTTCTGCTCGGCACCGGCGGCGTGTCGATCTGGGCGCTCCAGATCGCGAAGCTGATGGGCGCCACCGTCGCGATTACCTCATCCTCCGGTGAGAAGCTCGAACGGGCCCGCGACCTCGGCGCAGACTTCCTGGTCAACTATCGCGAGCAGCCGGACTGGGGCCGCGTGGTGCTCGACTGGACGGGCGGGCGCGGGGTCGACCATGTGGTGGAGGTCGGCGGGCCGGGAACGCTTCCGCAATCGATCACGGCCGTCAGGGTCGCGGGTCACATCTCGCTGATCGGCGTGCTGACCGGCGCCGCCGGCGACGTGCCGACCGCCCTGATGATGGCCAAGCAGGCCAGGCTGCAGGGACTTATTGTAGGCAATCGGCGCCAGCAGCGGGAGTTCGTTCGCGCGCTGGACGGGGGCAGAATTCGGCCCGTCGTCGACCGCCGCTTCCCGCTGGAACAACTCGCCGATGCCTTCCGGTTCGAAGCGAGCGGTGCGCACTTCGGCAAGATCGGGGTGGAGTGGTGACCGAAGCGGCTGGGACCGCACTTGTCGCCGGTGCCGCCGGCATCATCGGCGATGCGGTCATGCGTGAGCTCGACCGTAACGGCTGGGCCGTCCGCGGCCTATCGCGCCGGCCGCTGCGGGACCATGCGCCCATCCGGGCGGACCTGACCGATGCCGATGCGACGGCGGCGGCCCTGCGCGGGGCTGCGGACACCACCCACCTGTTCTACGCCGCGCTCGCGCCCGACCCGGACCTCGCCACCGAGGCGACCTGCAACGCGGCCATGCTCGGCAACCTGCTCGACGGCCTGGAAGCCGCCGGTGCCCCGCTGGGACGCGTCGTCATCTACCAGGGCTTCAAGATCTACGGCATCCACCTCGGCGCGAAGGTGCCGACCCCGGCACGCGAGAGCGACCCGCCGCACATGCCGCCGAACCTCTACATGGCGCAGGAGGCCGCGCTTCGCGAACGGGCACAGCGCAGCGCGTGGGACTATGTCGCGCTTCGGCCCGATGTGGTTGTCGGCGACATCTGGGGCAATCCGATGAACATCGCGCTGGTGGTCGGCGCCTTTGCGGAGATCAGTCGGGCGCTCGGCATACCGCTGCGCTTTCCGGGAACCGACAGGGCGTTCACCCAGCTCGTCCAGTTCACCGACGCCGACCTGCTGGCGCGGGCGAGCCTATGGGCCGCAACCAGCAGCCGCGCTGGCGGCGAAGCGTTCAACGTGACCAATGGCGACATCTTCCGGTGGGAGCGGATGTGGAGCGATGTGGCCCAGCATCTGCGTCTGGAGACCGCGTCGCCGGTGCCCCTGACGCTCACGCGCCACATGGCGGACAAGGGGCCGTTGTGGCGGTCACTGTCCGGACGTTCCGGGCTCGTCGAGCCCGACCTGTCGGCCCTGGTCGGCTGGGGCTTCGGCGAGTTCATCTTCAATACCGAAACGGACGTGATTTCCGACGTGAACAAGATCTACGAGCATGGCTTTACCGAACGGATGAACTCTACGGCCTCGCTGCTGGGAGCGATCGACCGTCTCAAGCGAAAGCGGGTGCTCCCATGAGTGAGCAAGCGAGCGGAGCCGCCCTGCATCCGGCAATCGTCTCCAGCCGGGTTGCTGTGATCACGGGTGCAGCCAGCGGCATCGGCCGCGCGGCGGCGCAGCGGCTTGGCGAGGCCGGGATGCGGCTGGTCCTTGCCGACATCGCCGACGTGGCCTTGAATGACGCGGCGGATCAGCTGCGCTCGGCCGGCGTGGAGGTCCGCGCAGTCCCCACCAACGTCAGCGACCCGCCTGCTGTCATGGCACTGAAGGCTGCGGCGGACGACTTCGGCGAGGTCGCGCTCCTGATGAACAATGCCGGGCGCGAGGACGGCGGCGGCATCCTTGCCGGCGCAGAGGTGTGGGAGCGCACGTTCGCGACCAACCTGCTTGGCCCCGTCTACGGCATCCAGCAATTCCTTCCGGGCATGCTGAAGGCGAGCTGGCCCTGCGCGATCGTCAACACCGGTTCGAAGCAGGGCATCACGCTGCCGCCGGGCGATACGGCCTACAACGTCAGCAAGGCCGGTCTGAAGGCGCTGACGGAATCGCTTGCGCACGACCTGCAGGCCACGGGCGGGCGGGTGACGGCGCACCTGCTGATCCCCGGCTTTACCTTCACTGGCTTCACGCGGGCGCGCGGAGTGAGCGAGAAGCCCGCAGGTGCCTGGACGGCGGAGCAAGTCGTCAACTTCATGCTTCCGGCCATGGCGCGCGGCGACTTCTACATCCTCTGCCCCGACAACGACGTCACCCGGGAGATCGACGAACGGCGGATCGCCTGGGCGGCCGGCGACATCATCGAGAACCGACCGGCCCTGTCGCGCTGGCACCCTGACTATGCGCCGGCGTTCGAGGCTTGGATGCGTGAGGGGCAGAAATGAAGGTCGGCTTCATCGGACTGGGTCAGATGGGCGGAGCGATGGCCGCCAATCTGCTCAAGGCGGGCCACGCGCTCACGGTCTGGAATCGCTCGCCCGGCAAAGCCACAGCGCTGATCGAGGCTGGCGCGGTCGAGGCCGCAAGTCCGGCGCACGCTGCGGCTGGCAATGCGGTCATCACCATGCTCGCAGATGATGCGGCGGTGGAAGCCGTGACATTTGGGCCTGCCGGTATCCTGCAGTCCGGCTCCGGTGCCGTGCATATTTCGATGAGCACCATCAGCCTCGCGCTTGCCGAACGGCTGACGGCGGCTCACCGGGACCAGGGCACCGGCTTCGTTTCGGCGCCCGTATTCGGCCGACCGGCGGCAGCACAGGCCGCCAAACTGTTCATCGCCGCGGCTGGACCAGCCGAGACGATCGCGGCTTGTGAGCCGATCTTCGCTGCCCTGGGCCAACGCGTCTTCGCCATTGGAGAAACGCCCTCGACCGCCAACGTCGTGAAGCTGTGCGGCAATTTCATGATTATGTCGGCGATTGAGTCGCTAGCCGAGGCAATGACCTTGGCGCAGAAGTCCGGGGTGGAGAAGGCCAAGCTCCTGGAGGTGCTGACGGGGACCCTGTTCGGCGCTCCGGCTTTCCAAACCTACGGCGAGATCCTGGTCGAGAGTCGCTTTCACCCGGCCGGCTTCCCGGCGCCACTCGGGCTCAAGGACATGGGACTTGTGGGAGCAGCAGCACAGGCGACACGCACGCCGATGCCGCTGCTGGGCATCCTCCGCGACCATCTGCTCGCGGCCATCGCTCACGAGGGCGAGGACGTGGACTGGTCCGGAATCGCCCTGGCCGTCCGCCGCAATGCCGCGCTGCCCGACACGAACACAGGAGAATGACCATGCTTCAGCGACGCTCGCTCGGTGGCCTGGACGTATCGGCGCTCGGCCTCGGCTGCATGGGCATGAGCCAGCCCTACGGAACGCCCGATGATGCGGAGTCCATCGCGACGCTGCACCGCGCGATCGAATTGGGCGTCACCTTCCTCGATACGGCCGAAGTCTACGGGCCGTTCACCAACGAGGAACTGCTCGGCCGGGCGCTCAAGGGCCGGTGGCACGAAGTGCAGATCGCGACCAAGTTCGGCTTCGACATCCGCAATGGCACGATGGTTGGCGTGAACAGCCGGCCCGATCACATCCGCGAGGTCGCGGACCAGTGCCTCCGCCGGCTCGGCACCGATCATATCGACATCTTCTACCAGCATCGCGTCGACCCGGCCGTGCCCATGGAAGATGTCGCAGGAACCGTTGGCGAGCTGGTGCAGGCGGGCAAGGTGCGCTTCTTTGGCCTGTCGGAAGCTGGCGCAGCGAACATCCGCCGCGCTCATGCCGTCCACCCGGTCGCCGCGCTTCAGAGCGAATATTCCCTCTGGGAACGCAACCTCGAGGAGGAGGAGATACTGCCGCTGCTGCGGCAGCTTGGTATCGCGCTGGTGCCGTTCAGCCCGCTCGGTCGCGGGTTCCTGACCGGGACCGCGCAACGCGCGGACGAATACCCGGACGGCGATTTCCGGCGCGGTGACCCACGCTTCCAGCCCGGCAATTTCGAAGCCAACATGGCTGCCGCTGACGCCGTTCGCGCGCTTGCCGAGGCCAAGGGCGCCACGCTCGGCCAGATCGCCTTGGCGTGGCTGCTCCACCAGGGCGAAGACATCGTTCCCATCCCGGGCACGAAGCGCAGGAGCTATCTCGAGGAGAATGTTCGCGCCCTAGGCATCGCGCTCAACTCCACCGAGATGGCAGGTCTCGAGGGTGCATTGAGCCAAATCTCGGGGCGGCGCTACAATGAACGGCAGATGGCGATGGTGGACCGTTAAACACGTTTGTGGGCCCTTCTGCAACGAGGGCGGGGAACACACTTTGCTTAGGGCACCACCAGGTCGCCCGAGGCGGTTGCACGGTACGGAAAAGGAAGGCCGCATGTGGCCGTCAGGCGACCGTCCGGTTTTCGCGGCCAAGCTTGGAAAGTGGCCGCTCGTTCAGCTGCTGGGCTAATGTCCGCTTTCGACCCATTGCAGACATAAGCGCCATAGGTGCAGAACCCCTGCTAATGGTCAGTCCAGATTGGATCCCAGCAGCTCTGATGGCCGCACGGACGCTCCGGGCGAGCACGACCGGTAGCACGGGCGCTAAGCACTCAGTGTACGTGATCCTGCTACATGACTCCCGACGTCCGAGACCTTGGGGTTTGTACGTCGGGCAGACCTCGCGCGATCCCGACTGGCGTTTCGACCAGCATAAAGCTGGCTACAAATCCAGCGGTCCGGTGCGACGCTTCGGAGTGCGCTTGCTGCCCCAGTTTGTTGAGCATCTGAACCCGCTCCAGCAATGGGAGTCGCTGGAGCTTGAGGAAGGCCTCGCCGAGATCTTACGAGACGCAGGCGTGCCTTGGGTTGAGGGTGGGCACTAGAGGAGCCGAAGTGCCAAGCCGCACGTCCGCTTTGGGTGGAAAGCGGACGTTTGGAGCGGTTCTCTGAACGGCACTTAGTGGCCGGTAGCCGTTGGTCGCCTACCGGCGGTATCATGCATTAAGCAGATGCCCTCACCCTTTGAGCTCTGCGGAGCCTTCAATCGGTATCGACGTGCGATCTCCCTGGGTGTTAGCTTTACTAAAGAAGACGTTGCTTCCTCCGCATCGTTCAATGAGCAGCCTTTGCAGAAGCCGATGGTTTCTGGCTAAGCCCCTTCCGTTCAGCCACGGGGTAAAGACATCAAAGCTCACTTCCTCTCTCGATCACCTGTCACGGGAGGTCGTGTCTTGTAGCGGTACCCTTAAGCACTATCTTCTGATGGTCGCGTCCACCGCAGTGAGAGCAGATGCGCTTGAGAGCTAGCAACTCCCTCTCAGTAGTGGAGTGCAGCACCATGACTATTCCTGTCGACAATGGTATCGGATTAGCAGGCCCGAAGTCCGGCTCATTGATTAGTGGCGACCGGCGGGAGAATGAAGACGGCTCTGTGCTCGCCAAGTCGGGTCGAGTAGTTCAGACGGACGGTACGCCCAAGCATTTCAAAGCTGTTCTGGAGCACGAACGTGGTTCTGAGACGGAATGGGGCTGCCAAACAGTCCGTGAGGCCGAGCAGTTCATCCGTGACAATACTCCCCTGCCGGTGCCAGGTGATACGTCGCGCGACCGTCCAGCTGGTGGCGCATGAACCGCGTCCTGCTCTTGGCTCTTCCGGAGGCCAAGATTTTGGCGGCGTGCGAGCGCGATAAAGTCGGGATATCCGCTGTGGAAACACTTCCCTCCGGCGGCTGCCGGCTGGTGTGCATGAGCCAGGAAGGTGCCGAGGCAATGCGCCGCAAGCTTGGCCAGCACCTTATCAAAGGCTCCGTCGTGCGGGCAAGTCTGCGAGTGCCAGGACGGCCATGAGGATGAACACGGGCGAACCCACACACGCGACCGGACATCCAGGCACGTCCTTGCCGTTCCGTGACCTGATCGGCGCTTACTTCGGCGTTGAACCACACCTCAGCGCCTGCCCGATGTCGATCGGGCGGGTCTAAGATGGGCCAACAGTCTGCACTCTGCTACCTTTTCCGGAGAGAGGAGCGCGAAGTTGATGCTCTTGCGACGTGCGATCGTCTTTGTTGCACTCGTAACCTACGCGGCAGCAGTGGGGGCACCGGCCGTCGCAAGTGCGGTGCCGCCGCAGATAAGAAAGCCGCAACCCGCCCCCAACCGGCCGTCCGATGTGCTGCCGCTGCCCCCTGCAGCGTACGATCCTGCGCTTCAGATTGGCGGGACCGACGTCAAGGCGCGCAAGATTGAAACTCGCCTAAGCGTCGGCGCGAGGATCAATGGCTACGGCCCATATCAATTCATCGTCGATACCGGCGCGGATACGTCAGTGATCGGGGCTGGCCTCGCCAGGCAGCTTGAGTTGCCGCTCGGAACACCCGTCACCCTCCATGGGATGACCTCGAGTGCGTTGGTCGACCGCGTAGAAGTGGCGTCGCTCACTTTGGGCTCGACAACTATCAATAAACTTCAGCTCCCCGCGCTCAGCGAGGCTGACCTGGGCGGTCGCGGGATCATCGGCCTAGACGCGCTAGTCCGGCAACGGATTATGATGGATTTCGATAACCGTTCCATCAAAGTCGAGGATGCTCGCACGCCCATTCGCGCACTGCCCGGCGAGATCGTTGTAGTCGCCCGGCGGCGGCGTGGGCAGCTTATCCTGACCGCTGTGAGAGCCAACAATGTACGGCTCGATGCGATCATCGATACTGGTAGCGAAATTACGATCGGCAACATGGCGCTCCGATCGAAGCTGGTGCGGCGAAGAGGCACGTTGCTCCGCAAGGTCGAAATGATCGGCGTAACCGGCGTTGCCTTGAAGATTGAGCTGGCGCTGATTGATGAGTTGGAAGTCGGCCCGATACTGCTTCGGAATGTCCCGATTGCGTTCGTGGATGCGCCTCCTTTCAAATTATTCGGACTGTCGGAGCAGCCGGCCCTGCTGCTAGGCACCGACCTGATGGAAAACTTCCGTCGCGTATCACTCGACTTCCGCGCTCGAAAGGTCCGCTTCCAGCTACGCCGCTGCACAAGCCAGGGCATCATGATCAGCACCAACCCGGGGAACTTCTCCCGCATCTCTGGGACTAGCAGCGGGGAGGCCTGCGCGTCCTGACTCGCGCTGATAATCTGCCTTAGCTTTTACCAGCTTAGCGTGATCTAGTTGGTCGGACGTCCGTTCACGGGTGAGGGCGAGCCGAGCAGAGTGTGCTAGCAGGGCTTAGAAGCCCGTCGAGCTATGTCCGGAGTGGGTCGGAAGCAGACACTGCGCGGCTAAGGTGCGCCCGGATTGGATTGCATCAAGCCGTGCGTGGTGAGCCACGTCCGGAATGCCGTAGGCCAAGCGTCGGACGTTGAGCCATGGCGGCGAAAGCCGAAGCCGTGGCCGCCGCGTTCGAAGATGTGGAGCTCGGCGGAGGCGCCTGCCTTTGTCCACCGCTGAAAGATCTCCGCGCTATTGCTTGCGGGCAGCTGCGGATCATCCTGGGCTGCGCCGACGAACAGGGGCGGTGAGTTCTTGTCTGGGAGCTCATCGGTGAGTGCGGCACCGTACATCGGCACAGCGAAGTTCGGGCGAGCGTCATCGGTCTTGCCGAGCGCCACCTCGACGCTTGCCATCGCGCCTGCCGAGAAGCCGATGATGCCAACGCGGTTGCGGTCAATGCCATATTGCCGTGCACGCGACCGGATCAGCCGGATCGCCTGCTTCGCATCGGCCACCGTTATCGCGCGCCGCGTCCGGGTCGCTGTGGCGAACTCCTGGAGAGTTCCGCCGAACGTCTCTCCCTTCTGTGGAGGTCGCACCCGGTACTTGAGGACGAATGCCGTGATGCCGGTGCTGGCGAGCCACTGCGCCGTTTCCAATCCGTCGACATCCCATGCGAGCGCTCGGAAGGAGCCGCCGGGTAGGACGACTATTGCCGTGCCGTTGGCCTGCGCAGGGCGAACGACTGTGAGCGTGGGCACGGTGACATTGGTGATCACGTGTATCTTGCCAACGCCCGGAAGGGTCACGTCCGCCTCCTCCTCGGGTGCCAACCAGTTCTCGGTTCCCGGCGCCTGTCCAGACCACAGGCGCATGACGTCGTGAGCAGGCGGGGATTCAGCCGCCGCCAACAATGGCGATGCCGACACTGTCAGCACCAGCGCAAACTTTTTGGACCGATGCATCGTCGTGCTCGCCTCACGATAGCTTCGTCAGCGTTACATGGTGCGGTCGATCTCCAACATCCGCAATGGGTCGTAAGCAGACATAAGCCACTTAGCTGAAAAAACGTCCGCTCACGGGTGATCGGCTGCCGCCTCTGGGCGTCCGAGAAGGCGCAAAGCGGACCTCCGCTCAGCGACCCACCCCCTATCCAATTTCGCGCATGTGAAAAGAACGGGACCCACCGGTTTCCGCTATGAAGGCTGGGGAGTTTCAGACCTCCCCCCCCCCCCTTTGCAGGCCCAAGTGCCGGCAGTCGGAAGGTCCCTGCACACTAAGTGAAGTCGTGAGCCTTCCCCACCTGGGAACGCCCACTTGCGCACCCTTACCACCACCTCCCCCTTTTATAAGGGAGGTGGTGGTGGGGAAGCGTTGTGTCCTCACCTTCCCCACCGATCCTCACTTACTGATGATAGGTGGGGAGTCGATCGCCCACGTGCCTACCTCGACCCACTTGCGGGAGGTCCCCTTGGCGTCCGGGGCCTCGGTGATGGTCAGTGCACCGTTGCTAATCCACTGCCGCAAGACCTTCGTGATCCTTGCCCGTTCCTGCTTGCACTCACGTTCCGACCGCCACTCCATCACCCTGGCAACCGCGTGGCCAGCCCAGTCGGCCGCTTGAGAGTTCTCCCGCCAACGACCACCATCGATCGCGAGCTGAACCTGGTAGAGGTGGTGAGCAGTGACTCCTTCGAACGCGTCTGGCGGCCTCCACGGCTCCACCACCCCAATGCTGTCACCAGGGCTCAAGTCGTCGCCGTTGCCCAGATCGACGGATGCCAGATGATACCAGTCAGAGTGTTGGCTAGGAGGCGCTCGGTTGTTCTTGTCGTCGTAAGCTCGGAAGTAGCGCCGGCGACCCTCGTCGTTGATGCCAAAGCCCTTGGCTTCATCCTCGCTCATCCGGTTGATGGTGAGCACGGAACGGCAAGCGTTGACCAGAGCCGTTGCGCCTCGGGCGCTTAGTGCCGTGACCTCCCCAGCACCAGCCTTGCTGACGTGATGCGCCAATCCGATGGCAGCGTTAGCGTCGTGGGCCACGCGAGCCCACTCCTTCACGATGGCATCGATCTCCATGTTGTCGCTCTCGTTCGCCCCGTGAGATGACACGAATGGATCCACGTGGAGATAGTCAATCCGGCGTTCGATCAGCTCGTCGATCAAGGCGGCGACTACCGGACGGTTGATCACGAGCCCCGAGGACGGACTTGAAGTCGCCAGCTTAAGCGCGGCACCGTCAACGGCACTGTCGACGAACAGCCTTCCTTGAAGGTCCGCTTGGGTGAGCCCCCAATGCTTGCATGCAGCCTGGATGATCCGGGCCAGCTCTTCCCGGCTGTCCTCCAAGTTCCACAGCCACACCCGCTTGGGACCCCCGGGCACTTCCTGACCGAGCAGGGGGCGACCCGTCACCATCCTGAGCGCCTCGCCGACGCTCAGGATTGTCTTGCCCGCTCCGCCTTGTGCCACCAGCCCTCGGACGTGCTTGCGCTGGATCTGCCGCCCATAGACCCACTGCCGCGGCGGAATTGTGTCCGGGTCGGACCACATGTAGGCTGTGGCACTGACCGTTGCCTCGCTGGTGGCAAGCTCAGCCTCCCCGTAGGCACGCTCGAACATGGCTTGGTCATCCACCCTGCGCCCCCAGCCATTCATTGAAGTCCTTGAACTGTTCAGACGGACGCATGATGCGGACCTGCCGCCCGGAAGCGGCAAAGGCGTCAGCTGCCTTGTTGGCGGCCACTTGTCCTGCAGCGTCGTTGTCGGCCCCGATGACGACCGCACGAACGATTGCTGGCAGCTGCATAGACGGGAGCATCCCCGCTCCCGCTGCCACCCAGGCCGACCGGCCGAGGCCCTGCATGAGCGTCAGCCCATCCTCCAGGCCTTCAGTGACGATCAGCGAGTGATCAGCAGGTCCGAGCCGGATGGCGCCTCCGAGCACGCGTCCAAGCGAGAACTTGACCTTGCCGCCTGGCAGCCGGGCCTTGCCGATTGGGTCAGTCGATAGAAAGGTGCGCTGGATGCCTTTTACCTCCCCTTCGACAGTGGACACCGCAGCAACCAGGGCCGGCATCGGGGCTCTCCGGCTGAGCGGAAGCTCAGCGAAGCGAATGCTGTCAGGAAGCGAGATCGTAATCCCGCGTGAGCGTAGATAGGCTTCGGCGATGGTGCCGGGCGCCGGCTGAGCGCTGTTCCATACTGCAGACGCCTCTCCGGAACGGTCGCTTTCAAACGCCTGGATTGGAGCGCTTTGTGGCACTGCCAATGCCCATTCGCCCTCACTGCTCAGCAGCTCCAACGCTTCGGGTAGCCGAACCCGGTGCAGTCGCATGACGAAGTCCAGCACGTCGCCTTCGGCGCCGCAGCCAAAGCACATGAACCTGCTGTCGTCCGCATAGATGGTGAAGCTGGGCGTGCGGTCAGCATGGAACGGGCAACAGGCCCTCCACTCGCGACCCGCCCGCCTGAGCTTAAGTGACTTGCCGGCCAGGCTCGACAGCGACACACCCTGACGAACGGCATCGCAGCGCGCCCGCAGGTCCGTGCCTGCGAGAGGCCTCACAGCCGGGCCGGTGCGCTTGTGCTGCTGCGAACGTTGCTAGCTTCGTGCGCTTCGACGTCTTCGAGCCGGTAGACCACGCGCCCGCCGATTTTCACATATCGAGGTCCCTGACCCAGCCAGCGCCACCGCTCCAGCGTGCGCGGGCTCAGCTTCCACCGACGGGCGAGCTCCACTTGATGGAGGTGCGTGACGTTGGTCATTGCGGCTGGGCCTTGGGAAGCGGGTTATTCTGGATCCAGGTTAGGACCCGGTCCACCGTGACGAGGCGCGGAGATCGGCCTCGGCGCACCTCGAGAACAAACCCGGTGTCGCCTACGGTCAGTCGCCCGAAATCGCTGGCGGTCATGTCAGCTGCAACGAGGTACTCCTCGATCTGCCGACGAAAGGAATCATAGATGCTCATGGGAGGATAGTGTCGGCGGATTTCCTGTTGTGCAATCCTGTTTCTGCTGGCAGAGAAGGCCCGCGTATAGGAGCGAAAAGGAATGCAACTAGACCCGGTCCGGCTCAAGGTCCTGCAACTGATCCAGAAATCTAGCACCGACATGAAAGCCACGTCGCTGGCGATAGGAAAGAACTCTGCCTACATGCAGCAGTTCCTGTTCCGGGGCACGCCCAGGTCGCTGTCCGACGACACCCGCGACGCGCTGGCGCAGTTCCTCGGTGTCGACGAAAGGGAGCTGGAGCATAGCTTTGCGCTGCCCAGGGAGGCGCGCAAACCTGCTCGGAGAGGCCGGCCGGCAGTTAGGCCAATGAACGATGAACGGCTCGAGACTGATCTCGTGCCCATCCCTGAGGTCGAGGTTCGCGCTGCTGCCGGCGCTGGCGCCCTCAACGACGAGCAACCGCAGCAGATTGGGGTGTGGCCGCTTTCGGCACGGGTTATCGAGCAGGAGCTGCGAGCTCCGCCGCATGCCTTGCGGGTCATCTCCGTTCTTGGCGACTCTATGCTGCCCACGCTGTCGGACGGTGACCGGATCATGGTCGATACCAGCCATAAGACACCTTCACCGCCGGGCGTCTACGTTCTCTGGGACGGCACAGGTCTGGTAACGAAGCGCGTGACGGTCATCCCGGGTGATCCGCCACAGGTGCGGCTGCACTCGGATAACCAGCTCTACCCGCCCTATGATTGCCATCCAGACGAGATCAACATCGTCGGGCGCGTGGTGCTCGCAGCAAAGCGGCTTTAGCGGTCTACCCTAGAGTTCGCCTTCTGGCTCATAGCGGACCGGTTGATTATGGGAGAGAGGTATACGAGCGCAGACTTCTCACAGCAGCCCTTTCTGACATGATTTGCGACACTTTCGCCGGCCGGTCGACACATGCCCCAGACATGGGGGCTCTATCTCTTGATCAACGCCGATGAAGGCGCGATTCAAGGAGCCCATCATGAAGAAGTTCATCATCGCCGCTACCGCCGCCGCAACCATGATCGCCGTACCCGCCAACGCCGCTCCGGGCGGTCGCAATGACCACGGCAATCGCGGCAACCACGTCCAGAGGGTGCAGAAGCAGCCGGTTGCCGAGCGCGCCAACCGCAACGTGGTCCAGGTCCACAATGTGTATCGCCAGCCGGTCGAGGTTCGCAACGTTTACCGCCAACCCGTTCGGGTTCAGCAGGGCCGTGTTTACAACAACCGTGGCCATCATTGGAGCCGTGGTCAGCGCTTCGATAGCCGCTACGCCAGCAACTATCGGGTGATCAACGACTACCGCCCTTACCACCTTAGCGCGCCTCCCTACGGCTACCGCTATGTTCAGTCGGGCAATGACATCGTCCTGGTCGCCATCGCTAGCGGGATCATCGGTGCGGTGTTCGGCAATCTCCTCTAACATCCACCTGCCAAGCATCTAAGTGGCTCCGGGACGCAGGTCCCGGGGCCAACGCGCGTGATGGTCTTTGCCAAGGGAACACGATGACCTTCTTGCCTCATATTCTGTTGGTTGATGATGAGCGCGACATTCGTGACCCTCTTGCCGCTTACCTTGCAAAAAATGAGCTGCGGGTCACCAAAGCCGAAAACGCCGCCGTTGCGCGTCAGATACTCGCCGGGCACGCCATCGACCTCGTACTGCTTGATATCATGATGCCCGGCGAAGGCGGGCTGGCGTTAGCAGGGTTTGTTCGCGCGACGAGCGGCATTCCAGTTATCCTGCTTACGGCCAAGGCGGAGGAAACCGACCGCATCGTTGGGCTTGAGCTCGGCGCTGACGACTACGTTACCAAACCCTTCAGCCCGCGCGAGCTGCTCGCTCGTATCAAGGCCGTGTTGCGTCGCACCGAAGGCAATGGGCGTGAGGTTCATGCGCCGGATGCGGAAGCCTACGCCTTCGGTCCCTGGGTGCTGCGTACCGGAGAGCGCGAGCTCATTGCCGCGGATGGCGTTGCGATCCCTCTCTCGACCGGCGAGTACAACTTGCTTTTAGCGTTTGTGACCCATCCAAAGCGAGTGCTTAGTCGCGACCAGCTACTCGACCTTAGCCAGAAGCGTGACCTAGCCGCTTTTGAGCGGAGCATCGATAATCATATCAGCCGTCTGCGGCGCAAAGTGGAGGCAGATCCGAGCGATCCGAAGCTGATCAAAACGGTTTGGGGTGGCGGCTATACGCTCGCGACTGACGTCCGAAAACTGTGATGAAGCTCGTTCCTGGCAGTTTGCCTGGCCAGATGGCCCTGCTGCTCGGCTTGGCCTTGCTGGTAGCCCAGTTGATCAACTTCACCCTCATCCTGAACGAACGTCAGAAGCTGAGTCTCGCGCAGAACCAAGGGCCAGCGATCACGCGCTTCGTCTCAACAGCTGCCGATGTGCGTCAAGCAGCTCCAGAGTTTCGGACCATCCTGGTGGAGGACAGCTCCCGCCGGGGAGCCCGCTTCTCACTGGACGCACAAAGTCTAGCGGCGACCGGCTCCGATCGAGACCAAGGTGTCGAAAGTCGTCTTCGGAGCGCTCTGAAGGAAGCTGGCATAAGCGCACGAGATGTGCGGGCAACGCTGACTACCGAACGACGGCAAACTCGTGCCGGCGCAGCTGAAACTTTACGGGTTCTTGTCCTCTCGGCTCAGGAGCCGAACGGCACCTGGTTGAATGGCCGCCTACCGACACCTCGAGCCGACCGCTGGCTATCTGCCCGCCTTGGCGCTGCGACTCTGCTGCTCTACCTGATCGTGCTTGGAGCGAGCCTGTTCATCGCATTGCGGCTCGCGCGGCCGCTCGCTGATCTGGCCGCGGCCGCAGAACGCTTCCAGGGTCGTGCTTTGCCCGACCGGGTTGAAGCGCGCGGTCCCGCCGACCTTCGGCGAGCTATTGACGCGTTTAATGCGATGAACGCCCGCATTGTCAGTCTGCTTGACGAGAAGGACACAATGCTGGGCGCCATCGGGCATGACTTGCGTACACCTCTCGCGTCTTTGCGCATCCGGGCGGAAAGCGTCGAGCCGGCGGAAGAACGGGAGCGTATGGTGGCAACCATCGAGCAGATGGCGGCGATGCTCGAAGATATTCTCATCCTGGCCCGGACGGGGCGAGCGCGGGAAACGACCCGGAACATGGACTTGGCTGCGCTGACAGATGCGCTGGTTGAGGAGTATTGCGAACTTGGACGACCAGTGGAGATGGATCATTCGAAGCGGTTGGTGGTGGAACTTCAGCCTAATCTAATTCGACGCGCGATCCGCAACCTGATCGAGAACGCCGTGACCTACGGTGGTTCGGCGAATGTAAGTGTCGAGGAGCGGGACGGTAGCGCGGTTCTCACCGTCAGCGACCGGGGGACCGGGCTAGCGCCGGAGCAGCTGGAAACGGTGATGGGTCCCTTCCGCCGCATTGAGGGGTCCCGTAGTCGTGAAACCGGTGGGAGTGGACTTGGACTGGCGATCGCCCGAGCGGTGGCGGAAAGCCATGGCGGATCGTTGCGGCTGGAAAACAGAGCCGAAGGCGGGCTGGTGGCTCTATTCTTGATTCCGATTGATGGGACCGCACGCGCCGAGCGGTGATACAAACTGCGACACTTATCGCTGGATCAGACACAGCTGTGAGAGCTCGACAGCTCATATCCGTCCTCAGCCAAGTTGGCATAACAGGATGCACCAAGGAGCATGAAATGCGTACATTGATCCTCACCCTCGCCGCCGCATCGGCCGCAACTGGGTCGGTTCCTGCATCGGCGCAGACCTGGCGTTTGCAGCCCCAGGCTCAGACGCAGATCAGGACCGATATCAACCAGTTGCAGTCCCAGATTCAACGGGCGGCGCAGCGTCGAACGATTTCGCAGCGCGAAGCTGTCGCCCTCCGGCGTCAGTCAGTCGATCTCCGCCGGCTGCTGAACCAGTATAACCGTAACGGTCTCAGCCGACAGGAAGTGACCAACCTGGAACTGCGTATCAATCGAGTAAGGCAGAATTTGCGCCTTGAACGCCGCGATTGGAATGGTCGCCGCCGCTGATACAATGCGCTTCGACGGGAGGGGCGGCCCTAAGCCGTCCCTTCAATCGCAGTATGCCATGGTGCTCTACACCAACAAGATAAGATGGTTCGGGTGGTAGTTCCTTCAGCTTTCGTCTATTAGCCCTTGGTTCGGGTCCGGGAGACCCCAACTTACGGATATGCCGGAGACGAACCCAGACGTGATCAACCGGCGAGGATGCTACGTCTTTGTAGCAGTGCTTCTTGCTGTGGTTCTCATTGCAGCTTGGCTTGCAGCGCAGCCCGCAGACCAGCAGCAAGCGAACGAGGTTATCTCCGAACCGTCAACGCGCTTGTAGAAGCTTGACCCACTTGGGCAACATGCAATGGCGTGTCATCAGCCCTCAACAGGGTGGACTAGCAGCCTTCGCTAGTGGCTTACGCTGCTAACAAGCCAGTCCAGCGAGAAAGCGACAGCGTGCCTCCCGCTCAGTCCAGTTTGGACATCGCAACCAAGGAGATGGTTCCCTTCAATCAGACATGGCAAGAATTCGGAACAGGCGATTTTCGCAAGCCGTTGATGGGTAGGTTTGCTATGCTGATGAGGTAATAGGGTAATTGTTGACGATCGTGATCTTCGGCGCGACACGAATCATCGACAACCCCCGCGCGATGAAGACGTGGAGGTCATTCCGCTTGTTGAAGAGAGGCTCTCGGTCGGCAAGCAGGAAGTTGAGCGCGCGCGTGTCCGGGTGCACGTTCAGGTAAATGAGCATGAAGAGATCGTCAGGCAGGAACTTGCACGAGACGAAGTGTCGATCGAGCGGGTTCCGCACAACGTCCGCCTGACCGAGATCCCGCAAATGCGGACCGAAGGCACAACAACCATCATTCCGGTGGTTGAGGAGGTACTCGTCACTGAGAAGGTGCTCGTGCTTGTGGAGGAGATCCACATCCATCGGCGCCTTACCACTGCAGTGAGTGAGACGCCGGTGGTGCTGCGGTCAGAACGGGCCGAGATACAGCACGATAAGAGTGTCGACAGACCGGCTGGAACCACAAGGCGATAACGCATGGCACGGACCGTTGCAGCCCTCTAGAGCACTCGCGCCGAAGCCGAGACCGCCCAGGCTCGCCTTCGTACTCAGCTTCAGGCTTCTGAGGTAGACATCCTCAGCCAGCATGATCGTGCATCGCTGCCGAAGTTCCGCTTCTCGGGATCCGACGCTGTCCACTACCAGGAGGCCCTCGCACGGGGAGATTACCTCCTCTGTGCAAACGTGCCTACGGGCGAAGATCCGGCTACCATCGTGCGGATCGTTGAGGACTCGTCAAGCAAACGTCAGCCTCTGGAGAGTGCAACCGTCCCTGGGCGAACGCCTGAACTCCGAGACGAGCGTACCGCCATCAAACATTCACCCCAAGGCGCTCTGTTTGTCGGTGAAGCTTTGGTTGCCCGAGGTGGAGCACAGGTAACATACTCTGCACCAGAAGCTCCGGGCCCTGGCGAGGTGCGCTCTACTCCCTACGCGGCAGCAGCCAATCGTTTCGAGGAGCGAGAACTGATGGCCGCAGGCTTGCTGCAAGACCTCACCATAGAAGCGAGCGAGATGGGTGAAGTTCCGGTCATCAGCAAGCAGCCCGTGGTTCGCGAAGAAGTGGTAATTCGCAAGGCTGCAGAAGAGCGGACAGAGGTCGTCAGGGACACCGTCCGTAGAACCGCGACTGAGGTCACTGATCTTGGTTCAAGTGCAGCCCGAGACCAACCTCGGCCAAGAGGCGAGTAGCAGCACTCTCGTCTGCGTTACAGAGGCTGGGCGTGATGGGTCAGCTTACTCGGGAGCAATGGAACCTTCAGGTTGTGAACAAAAGAACGCCGCGGCTGTGAAGCCGCGGCGTCAGTGCTTTCCGAAGGAGTGCGCGAAGCTAATACGGCCGGGTATCACGGCGGGCGTCCACATGGACGTCAGGCTCTTTCTTCCTGAGTCCAAGAAGGCCGGCAAGACCCAGCAGGCCAAGCAAGCCCCACGGGAAGTCGTTGTCATCATCCTCCCGCACGGGTGGAGTCGTCTCGTTCAACAGCGGATCCGTACCGGTAGTGGCAACGGAGCCGTTCAGTGTCGGATCAATGGTGTCAGCTGCTCCGGTCGTATTGACGACTGTGCTGCCCGTCACACTGTTGTCTTGGGCCACTGCGACGTTCGAGAAGGCCAACAAGCTCGCTGCGAGAAGAGCTCTCGTGGCGATGATTCTAGAAGATTGCATTCAGTTCCTCCTGTTGGTGAACGGCGTGCCACCCACCCCTCCGAACGGGTAAGCAACTGGCCCGTTCCGCCGAACAGCTATGTCCTGGCGTGACCAACAACCAACCCGCCGCTTAAGTCCGGCGCAAGCGGAACGTCGAGACCGAGCTGTTGTTGAAGAGCTTCGAGGGTGGGCAGCCGACAGGAGAGTTAGATGTCTCGCACCGTTACCGCTTTGTACGACACACGCGCCGAAGCCGAGAGCGCCAAGCAGCGCCTTGAAACTGGCTTTGATACCGACAGTGTTAAGATCATTGACCAGAGTTCACATAGCGATAACGCCGACAGAGGCTCATCGTTGAGCAGCATGTTCGGTTCTCATGACGATCGCCATACATATGACGAGGGCATTCGGCGCGGCGGCTTTCTGCTTTGCGCGGAAGTCGACAGCGACGAGGACGAGGATCGCATCGTCAGTGTTCTTGAAGAGACTAGCTCCGTCGATCTCGACCAACGGCAGAGTGATTGGCGCAACGATGGATGGCAGCCTCGCGCCGAACCCCAGGGTTTGTCGCAGGCCGGGAGCCTGGGGCAGTCTGACACTCGCCCCCTCGGCAGCGACCGGACCAGCCAGGAAGAGCGAATCCCGATCGTTGAGGAGCAGCTTCAGGTTGGTAAGCGCACTGTCTCGCGCGGAGGTGCGCGGGTGCGCTCCTACACGGAAGAGGTGCCGGTCGAAGAAAGCGTGAACCTTCGTGAGGAACATGTCAGCGTCGAACGACGGCCAGTGGATCAGCAGCTTGGCGCGGCCGACCTGAAGGATGAAAGCCTGTTCAGCGACCGAACCGTCGAAATGACCGAGACTGCTGAGGAAGCCGTTGTCTCGAAGGAAGCGCGGGTCAAGGAAGAGCTGGTCGTGAGCAAAACTGCTACCGAGCGTACCGAGCAGGTGCATGACACCGTGCGTCACACCGAAGTGGATGTAGATGAAGGACTGGCCGGAAGCGATCGTACCAGCTCCGACCGAAGCGCACGCGGATCTGATTTCGACGGAAATCGCTAGACCTGGCGATTAAGGTTTAAGGAGGAAGGGCGTTCGTCAGCGGGCGCCCTTTTTCCCGCGAGGTCTTGCCTTCGACCGTCTTGCAAGAGCTTCATTGGCGTGAAGTCCAACCCATAGCGATCCTGACATGGACGTTTGCCTCCGGAACTGGCTCCTTGGACTCAGATGCGCAAGATGGCGGAGGCGCCGGGCGTAATGAGCTGGCCTGAACCCGACGCCAAACTAGGGAGGTATGCTGACCGAAGACGATCCCGCGCGATGGCCAGGAACCCATCAGAACTTAGTGGTGGTGCGTAGGAAAGGTGATTGCGGGAGCAGTGATAGCCGTAATGTCCGGAAAGACTCACCATCAGAGGTCCAACGAAGTTCAGTCGACGCGCAGCTTCAGACGCACGTTCATCTGCGCAGATCAGCCGCTATGCGTTCACTTGTAGCCGCATCGTGATGGGCTAGCCAGCAAAGAAGCGCCGACCTTTGTGAACAGACCCCCTAGGCACCTCGGGCCGCGCCTAGAAGCTGATTGATAGCTCCTGCCAAGGCTTGGAGCTTGTACGGTTTGCGAAGGATCGGAAACTTGCGTTCGTTCTGCGGTATGAACTGCTTACTGCTGTAGCCACTGGCGAGCAGCACCGGCAGGCCAGGGCACCTGGCGATGACCCTCTCGGCGAGTTGAAGCCCATTCTCACCGGGCATAACGATGTCCGAGAACACCAAGTCTAGATCGTTGTCGAGCAATGATAACGCTTCTTCTGCGTCTGCTGCTTCAACAACCTTGCAGCCCAGGTCTCCAAGAAGATGCCGCGCGAAGTAACGGACGTGCTCGCTGTCCTCGACAAGAAGCACCCTAAGCCCTTCCGGGAGGGAGATTTCCAGCACGCCATCGTGCTGGTCCGACTGACTCTTCTCCGTGCGCGGGATCAGGATGTGGACCGAGGTACCCCGGCCGACCTCTGACTCGATTTCTGCGGATCCGCCGGATTGTACGGCAAAGCCGTGAATTTGCGACAGCCCAAGCCCCGTTCCCTTGCCCGTAGGCTTGGTGGTGAAGAATGGTTCGAAGACACGTTCGAGAATGTTTGTCGGTATCCCTTCACCAGTGTCGCTGATCGACAATGCCACCATGTCGCCGCTGCGACGCGCAACATTCCTGGTCGCGACGGTAAGCCGTCCTCCGGCTGGCATCGCGTCGCGCGCGTTAAGGATCGCGTTGAGCACGGCTGTTTCAAGGCCAGTTGGGTCGATCTCGACGTGCCAAAGACCTGGCGCAAGGTCGAGTTGCAAATCGTAGGTGCTTCCAATCGTGCGCTGAAGCATCTCTCCGAGTGCATCCATACGCACACTCAGGTCGATTACCTCAGGTTCCAGCGGCTGACGGCGAGCGAATGCGAGGAGCTGCGAGGTAAGGCTGGTGGCCCGCTCTGCCGTTTCGAGCACCACATGGAGATAGCGCGTGCGCTTCTCCGCCGGCATGTCGGGCTGCCTCAACAGCAAGTCGGTAGAGCCGCTCACCACCGTCATGAGATTGTTAAAGTCGTGGGCGATGCCTCCTGCGAGCTCTCCGAGCGCCTGAAGCTTCTGCGACTGAAGCAGCGCTTCCTGAGTCTGCCGAAGTTCCTGTTCTGCCGTCTTTCGCTCCGTAATGTCGCGCGTGATCTTGGCGAATCCCAGATGCTCGCCAGCATCATTGTAAATCGGATCGAGGACCACGTGAGCCCAGAACAGCGATCCACCCTTCCGGACGCGAATAGCCTCGGCTTCGAACTTTCCTTCTCGAAGGGCGGTTGCCAAAGCCATCTGCGGAGCGCCGCGCGCGCGGTCGTCTTCCGTGTAGAAGAGGGAGAAATGTCGACCCACGATCTCGTCTTCTTCATATCCCTTGATGGCCTGAGCGCCAGAGTTCCAGCTACTCACATTGCCGTCCTGGTCGAGCATGTAGATCGCATAGTCCAAGACTCCTCGCACCAGGGTCCGGAACTGAAGCTCACTCGCCCGAGCGGCCTCCTGAAGCCGGACCTTTTCCGTAATGTCGCGCGTGATCTTAGCAAAACCGACCAGCGAGCCGTCCACGTCACGGATTGGATCGAGCACGGCATTGGCCCAGAAGCGGAAACCGTCTTTCCGCACCCGCCAGCCCTCCGCCTCGAAGCGCCCTTCGCGCGCGGCTGTGGCTAACGCGCGGTTCGGAAGGTCCGTATCGCGATCTTCCTGCGTGAAGAAGCGTGAGAAATGCTCACCGACGATCTCGCTTTCGGAATACCCTTTGAAGCGCTGCGCTCCCGGGTTCCAGGTGACAACCCTTCCTTGGGTATCGAGCATATAGATGGCGTAATCAGTAACCGACTGGACGAGCAGCTCATACCTCCGGTCGAACAGTCCAGCATGCAGAGTAGAACCTGGCATCGATCATCCTCTGGAGTCACCGCTCCCGCGCACGCTCTGCGAGCAATTGGGGCATCGATCAACCCGCCTGCGAGAACGAACGGCGTCACCGATAACCGACCGTGCCTTACGCCTACGCGGTTTTACGCCCCCTCTTGCTTCCGCAGTGCTTACGGCCACGATGCGCAGCCTCCGATCGCGGACGACGAAAAGCCCGCTAAGTGTTTCACTTGCGGGCTTTTTGTTGGTTGCGGGGGTAGGATTTGAACCTACGACCTTCAGGTTATGAGCCTGACGAGCTACCGGGCTGCTCCACCCCGCGCCAAAATGGGGAGGGTGCCGAGATGCGCGCCCTCAAGACAGGAACGCCGCTGCGGGCTTGTGGCCTGCAGCGGCGGATCAATGACATGTGAATGGGTTCTCTTGTGCCCGCCGACTACAAAGCCTGGCGACGACCTACTCTTCCGCAGCTTAGGCTGAAGTACCATCGGCGCTGCCTGGTT
>Ga0210040_10000235_pt1 | contig 97377 bp, 72 predicted proteins | sample CryGeyCG12114_NA_FD_185462 | JGI IMG/M metagenome (GOLD analysis project Ga0210040, IMG submission 185462) | Groundwater microbial communities from aquifer - Crystal Geyser CG19_WC_8/21/14_NA (SPAdes) (version 2) | ecosystem: Environmental > Aquatic > Deep subsurface > Groundwater | place: USA... | reverse complement strand
GCGGAGCGGTCGTTGAGGAGGGTGGGGTGGAGGTTGGAGGATGAGAAGGGGTGGGAGGAGTGGTTGAGGGACTTTAGGTGGGCGGAGGGGTTGACGTGGAAGGATGTTGAGAAGGTGGAGGACAAGGTGCTTGCGAAGGGGGATGAGAAGTTATGAGGTGGGGATGAAGACGACTTTGTACAGAAGGGTATCCTGACTCAGGCGTTTTGGTTGGGATGAGTCTCCTCCCGCTTCTATGGACGCGCCTGCCTCAGTTTTGCTGGTTGAAATTGCCGTGTAAAGAGAAATACGGAAGAGTGGACAGGCCGGTCAACGACCCTCGCCCACGAAATGCTCGACCTTTTTCCGCGCATTGACGGCAGACTGGTCTGCCCATTCGACAGTACCTTGGCTTCTTTCCCTAATCTGCTTGTATGCTTCCCGTGCTGCACCGGCAATGTTCATATGTGTGTCAGCAATGGCGGGCACCTTCTTCTCATATTCCCAGATCAGATCGCCGGTATTACGCATGGTCACTGGAATGAGCATCCAGCCTAAGAAGTTTGTTAGCCTGAGAATGGCGGATTGCTGGCAGCGAGAACTTACCAGCCGTGATGCCGACCGCTGCTGGGAACGAAGCTCTTATCAGGATGTTCCTGTTCCTGCTCACTATGCTGCCAGCCATAGTGGCAACTAGGACATATATCAGACCTGGCAGGAGCTGCTCTCCAGTCTCTGGGCCTGGGGCTAAGCTAGCAATGGTGTTTGTGAAGTCGGTTTCTTTGCGGAAAGCCCATGTCAGGCCAGCGTTGAAGCGCTTCTCAGCGAACTGGGCTTGGTCGTAGAGCCATATCCTGGCATTCCGTATCTGCTGTTCGAGCCTGTCTGTGGGAGTGGGTGTGGAGGCTTCGGGGACTGAAGGTGGTGTATGCGTGAGAGGATCTGTTATGCCAGATTGGTACTTGGGCGTCGTGTTAGGGACTGGGGGAGACGAGTATATCGGTTTTTTTGTAGGGAGCTGGCAAACTTGTTAGTTGGCCGCAAGCCCCAATGCTGCGCACGTACATCATCTTTGGTCGGAGGAGCCTCAGCCCATATCGGTCGCGTAGGAAGTGCTACTGCTGTGGTTGAACCGGCTGCAAGGAGGATTGCGCTCTGCGCGACGTTAGAGATACTTCCTGCTCGTGAATCAATCTCCTGCCTACAGTCTGAAATATTCGTGCTCTTGCGGCCATGTTGTGGTGTATGAGGTTGTGACGCGGCTCTATCAAAGCTTTCAGAGCTCTTCAAGGAAGTTCCGAAGCATCGATCGCAGCTGCCCTGACGCAGCTCAATCCGGGCCTTGGCAGGTACGGCGCGATAAGGTTAAGTATTGCCTCCTCGGGCGAAGGTGCCACTCTTTATCCTGCACAGATCAGTCACTCATTTGTCTTTCTATCTGTCGCAGGACTCGGAGGAGAGCTTGGTCAGGTTGCAAGGTGGTAATCACTCCGAGCAGGGATGAACAAGCTACCAAGGCGACAACCATGGACATGCGCCAAATGCTTGCGCCAGATCCAGATTCAGAAACGGACCAATGCTAATGTAGCAACAGCAGTTGGTACTCCCGACTCCTCCTCCTATGAAAATGCCCATGTAGGAACTACGCGCGATTTCAAGGCCGATGAAACCCTCCTTCGCAATGTCTTCAATGATCAGTCTGCCTGGAGGGATTTCTCCATGCGAGCCAAGTCCACATCTGGTCTGATAGGCAACCGTCACCTCACCGAGCCTCGTGGCTTCCAGAGGTTCGCCGAGTCGTCTCTGCAAAAGTGCAAAGAACTGGTCGAGCGCGTGCTGTCAGCAAACACCCTCGAACAATACAAGACCCTGCCGAGAGACCTAGACAGATTGAGTGATCTACTATGCCGGGTCATAGATCTGTCCGACTTCGTGCGCACCATACATCCAAACCAGAATGTTGCCGCTGCTGCCAGTGCTGCCTATTCGCTCATGTTTCAGTACATGAACGAGCTCAACACCACCACCGGCTTAAACAAGCAATTACGAAAAGCCTGGGACATAGATGAGCTCCAGTCGCAGTGGACGCGTGAGGAAAAGATGGTAGCTGTTATACTTATGAAGGACTTTAGCAAATCTGGCATCGATCTGCCCGATGCCCACCGAGAGGAGTTCGTAAACATCTCCAACGACATTGCCAATGTCGGCACAGATTTCGTCAACGGAATGGAGTATCAGAAAGGCCATGTGCGAGCATATAAATCCCAGTTCAATGGCGTGGATCCCCGATACTTGCAGACCATGTCGAGGTTTACCCAAGCAGATGTACCAGTGTACAGCACCCTCGGAAAGCATATCATGACCTCGGCCCACGATTCCGACATCAAAAAAAAGCTTTATACCGCTGAGAGGACCGCTTCAACATCCACCATCAACCGGCTTGAGCAGTTACTGCTTAAGCGAGCAGAGCTCGCTAAGCTGACAGGCTATGACACCTACGCCCAGCTCAACCTGACAGACAAGATGTCCAAAACTCCAGAGGCAGTTACAAAGTTCCTGCTGTCCTTAAGTGCCAACAATAGAGGTCAGCTACGGGCCGAACTGGACCAGTTGTTGGCTGTCAAGCGCTCAAAGGATCCTGCTGCCGGGAACGTCGAGGCCTGGGAGCACACTTATCTCCTCCATCAGTTGAAGCTTCAAACCGCAACTAAAAAGGCGCCCAAGTCGCGACTTCTTGAAGCTGCAAGCAATTATTTCGCTGTAGGCCATGTCATCCAAGGCCTGTCGAGCTTGTTTCAATCTCTTTATGGTGTACGATTAGTCCCTCGCGAGGCTAAGATTGGCGAGGTATGGCACCCGGACGTAAGGAGGCTAGATGTCTTCACAGAATCGCAAGAACATATTGCGACTATGTATTGCGATCTTTTTTCGCGACCTGGCAAGCTGCCTAACCCTGCACATTTTACTCTGTTATGTTCAAGGGAGATATCTCACGATGAGGTAGAGGATGCTCTGAGCCGTAATCAGCCGCTGAATCTGGGTATGCCGGTCCGGACGTCGATAGACCAGGTTACAGGGCAGACGAAACATCATCAGACTCCCATCATTGCCCTAGTCTGCGACTTTCCTGACAACAGTGGTGCTGCGGAGCCTTCGACCCTATCGCCAACGAGTGTGACAACTCTGTTCCACGAGATGGGTCATGCTGTCCACAGCATACTTGGTCAAACGTCCATGCAAGGCATATCAGGTACCAGGTGTGCCACAGATTTTGCCGAATTGCCATCCGTGCTCATGGAATATTTTGCGACTGATCCTGCAGTCCTCAAGCTATTTGCGCGTGATTGGCGAACTGGGGAACTCATACCGGACGAGCTGGTGAATGCTATGCTACAAGAAAAGCGAGACCGGGCGGAGCAGACAGGCGGTTGGGACAACCAGACCCAGATCTTGATGGCGATACTAGATCAGGTCTACCACGGCGCCGGTCCCGTTCAGGGTCTTGCTGGTAACAGGTACGACTCGACGGCTGCGTTCCACGATGTCTGGAATGATTATAGCATCGTACGAGAACCGGCAGGAACGGCGTGGCAAGGGTTTTTTGGACACCTCTATGGCTACGGTGCAACCTATTATTCTTACCTGTTCGATCGAGCAATTGCGCGGCAGGTCTGGCGCGCTGTGTTCAGAGATGGCGAGAAGGGCGCAGCAATTGACAGAGAAGCAGGTGAGCGTTTCAAGCAGGAAGTACTCAGATACGGCGGTGGTCGCGACCCGTGGCATTGTCTTGAGGGACTCATGGGTGATGGTAGGGGTGTCCTGGCGGAAGGGGGAAGCCAGGCTATGGACTTGGTTGGTCAATGGGGTGTTGGCGCTGGAAGTGAAGGCCAGATGTAAAACGTCCAGCTATCTACTCGATGGGCCGTGCGTGTTTGCGGATATTCAAAGTCGAGAAACATTGGCACCCTCATATTGTGCCACGTCGCAAGCAAGCAGATAACGAGCCTGCATACAACCAATGAGTAATCTTTAACTTGCATCTTCATGCACTGCGCGGGGCTCAAGGCGGCTTGGATAGTCTCTCTGTCCCCGTTACCCCACGGCGACTTCATGCCAAAATCGGAAGTCGGGCCCTGAAGCGTTGATCAAAAGGGCAAATCATAGACCTTGTCATCCGGCGCTACGGCCCCCTCTGACGCCCTTTCCCGCAGTCAAAGTTCTTGAAAGGCAAGCCCCCGCGGTAATTTTGCTTCCTCTTCCCGTAATCTGCCCGACGTCCAACACCCGACGTCAACAACTTTTCGTCGCTAGCGATATGGCACAGGAAGGAATATTTGTCTTCGAGGCGGATAACGCTGATTTCAAGGTGAGTGGTCATTATGCATCACTGAGCATGATACGGGCAACTCGGGCACGGATATTCTGGATTTTAGCGTTGAGAAGACCTACCGAAGAAATGTCAGTGATTTAGCGAGGGCGTGTTGTGTGCTTCTGTGACTGGGATGGAGCAAACGACATATGTCTCGTTCCTGCCACTCGGATTGCACGGTCTACATGAGGAATGTCGCTCGAAGTGTTCACACAACAAGCGAGGAAATATAAGTCATCCGGACATCAGCGACACAACACAATGTAGGACAATTGACCAGAAGCATACGCTCTTATTGCCATCATAGCTGGAACGATGTCAGAAACTCATCACCAATTTTCTGCTTAAATTCTTCGACACCGCTGCAACCAGATAGTCTATTCTAAGCACATCAATTTGGCGGTCACAACTATCTCAGTTGTCCATTACTAATATGCTAACAGAATCGCAAACGAGCAGCAAGAGCCTGCACAAGTTGCCAGAAGCGTAAGAAAAGGTGTTCTCATACTTTCACCAAGAACACAGATCAACAAGCCGAGAAGGAGACCGCTGAGAAGGTCTTACCCCAACTGATCCATAAAGAGCCAATCAAATTTGTGGGCGATCTCAACCCGGAGAGCGTTCTAGCGGAATTGACTGAGTCAAAAGTACCCCCAAGATACAACAGAATAGGTGTATGGGTCGAGCAATCACGTTTTGAGCAGGAGCAGTATCGAAGACAGCAGGAAGCAGCTGCTCGAAATGGCAGAACTGGTGAAACGGAAACTGACGCCAAGAAGCAGGCTGCCGTGCAAAGGTACTCGAAGGTCGAAGGAGGAAGAAGAACCCTGACTGGCCACCAGAAGAACTACCTTCAGGCTGTTGGAGCGTTACGTGTTCTACCCAAGGCAACACAGGATGCGTTAGTTACGACATATGTTGCGTGCATCGATCCATTGCTACCGATTATTGACTGCAAAAAGCTGCTACAAGAGTACACAAATGGGGAAGCCTCAGTATTTCTTGTCCAAGCCATCTGTCTTGTGGCATGCAAGACAGAGGAGGCCATTCCATACTTGAAGTTGTATGAGGACGGCCCACTTATGGATGCCATACCTTTCGCGCGAGCTCTGCACACAGGCCTCGACGCTGCTATGAAAGCAGACTTGGAAGCTGACAGGTTCACCAAAGTTCAGATCATGACGCTGATGTCCTTGCACAACGATGGACCTGGTGGAATTGAGGAGTCTTCACTACATCTTACCATGGCTATACATGACGCTCAAACAACAGGTCTACACATTAATACCCCGGGCAGAAGTCTTAATGATCAACGTGCGATGTTATGGTGGACGCTTTGGACATTAGACAAATTCAATGCATGTCTTGGTGGCCGGCCGCTGATGATCGCAGAGAGAGATATCGACATCAAGCGGCCTCTGCTGGAGAAAAATGTTCGAAGCCAAACAATGGCAGTCTGGCTTGCAATGGGCGACCTTCTCGAAGATGTCATCGAGTATTATAGGCCAGGCACGGATCCTGAGACTGCTGGGTGGGAGAGTGAATTTCCATCTTTTGAAGAACTGACAAAGCACTGCTCATTGGAGATGCTAGCAGAGTCCCAACGCAACCTGTTGGAAGTCTGTTACAACATCATAGGCATCCTATCTTGCCGCGCAGGAGGCCCTACAAGTCGATCGTACAATCGTCGGATATCGTCCGCCGATCAAATACAGAAATTGACTGCTGAAGGTCGATTCGCACACTTGCCTCCTCTACCATTGGTGCCGTACGCTATCTCCTTGTCATTGACCGTTGCGTACAGGGGTCTGAGAGATTCACATTGCGATCCGGAGAAGACCCAATCGGATCTTGCAGCACGATGTGGCATCTTGGAGAGCCTCAACAAGAAATGGTGGACAGCCGACGCAATGGCGAAGCTCGGAAGGAAAGCGCTGAAGAGTCTGCAACAACCGGGCCAAGTAGACGTCCACCGCAGATCTAACGCTGGTCTTACCGTTGGAGACGCTCTTGAAGCAGAAGTCGCTCCGTGCAAATTTGGTCCGTTTGACAAAAAACCCGATGATGCCGGCGACGCACTCGAGGCGGAGGTTGCCCCATGCAAGTTTGGGCCGTTCAAGGGTAACGCCAACAACAACCACCCCAATGCTGGCCTTGCCATGACCAATAGATCTAACAACGTAGGAACCCCACTGGCACGGTCTAGCAGTGGGGAGTCGAATGGGCTTCAAGTCCTTTCGCAAGCAGCGGCAACGCTGGGTCAACCAAGACAACATAGGGAAACCACGAACATGCCAAATAGGATGGTCAACAACAAGAACGCGATCCACTCACGGAAGACAAACAGAGTCTTGAACATCAGTCAGCAACCACGATACAACAGCAGCGATGGAGTGCCAAGTGCAAGCATCCCTAACAAGACACACTCACCCGTCACCAATAGCCACGTCATAACAGGCACACCATCAGCCACGACACGAATATCCACAATGTCGAACACACCAGCACAAACTCCACTGCCTACCACGACACTCAACAACCAGCGCATGAAAGTAAACCACAACCCATCCTCTGGCGTTTTCGAAATAAACCCGATACACGATCCCTTCTGCGCGACCTATGATCTGGACCCTAACTCCGCACATACCAGCCTCAGCACAACAGCGGAATTAACCTCGAGCATGGTTGCACCTTCAACGGCATCCCACCAATCGCAACTATACAACCCAAGAATGAGCGTCCCACTCCACGGCAACCAGAACATGGACATCGACATGTACAATTACAATGATCTCGACAATCTCTTCGACGGGTTCTTCGACCTAAGCATGCCAACCATGTTCCAGGATCCACTCTTCGAGGGCGCAGAATATGACCAGTTCACGTTCAACTTCCTGACTGGCGGCGCCGGTGGTGGGCCGAGTGGTGCTGGAAGCGTCGATATGAGTTATGCACAGCAGGCACACGGGCAAGACTTTAGTGGAGGCAACATGAGCAACCAACAAGGAGGAAACGGATGGCGGAACATGGGCATGAACATGAACGTGAACGTGAACGCGACCGAGGTGAGTGAGAAAGTATGAAATGTGAGAAATAAGTTGTGACGGTGATTGTGGCAGGTTAATAAGGTTAGCCCGCCGAGTGGTATGGGAGCTAACCATTGGTGTTGGGACGAGGAAGATTATTGAAGTTATGAACCACGAGCGGTTATTGCGTTTGAGCACAGAGGGATGGAAGAACGAGTTCGCGAGTGATTGCAGCCGAGGAGCAACTGGCATAATATCAGGCGCAGAGGAAGACTAGAAGGCTTTGGGAGTACACGGCTTGGGTACATGTCCGCAAAGTGCGTACATACATTATGGGGGAAGATATCAAGCCTCAGATCGGCAAAAATGTGTTCGAATCACCAAGTCAAGGCTTGACGGATCAGTTGATGTCGGCTCAGACGCTGTGTCCTCATCGGCTCAGAAGTTCTTCCCAGAGAACCTCTTTACCACTGTCAAGTATACCTCAGGATCTTATACTTACTGGTCACTTCATGCTGAGCCCCTTATGTGCAAAGCACCCAAGATCGACTTACTGATACAGGAAAGTCGGGCTACACTCTGAGCATATAGGAAAGTGCTCCATTTTGCACACGGTGGATGGATTGCGGAAAGTCGGTCCAGCATCGAATCGACAAAGTTCCACACAGTCTCAGAAGCTCAGACCGGCGGGTTTGTCGTCAGTGCTATGAAGCTTCACACCGTGAATCATCTGCGAGTCCATGGTTACGACATGCTGCTCTTTCTCGCTGTTCTCGCTCAGTAGCGAATCAGGGCCAAGGGAAGGGATATCAAATTTGGCAGATGATTTCGTGATCGGGCCCGCACTACTACCACGAACGAGGATTTACCGTTGAAGCATCAGTACTAGAATGTAGCTCAACGCAAACAGCTGAAACATGTGTTCAGATGGTCCACTCGCCCAGGAGCGGCACGCCAGTGCACTAAAGCAATGCGTAGTCTCGGAGTATCACTGCAACTCTGAATCTAAGAGTGCTGGTCCAAATATGCTTCCCAGTCTCGTTGTTCAGTCCTTGCGCCTCTGTCCCAAAACATGAATCATGGGCGACACGTTCGTACATGCGAGGCGAGATCGTTGCACTACCAATCACGATCCGGATACTGTGCCGTACATGCATGAGCTCGGGCAGTGACCCAGTGAGCCATTCATGTTGGACAGCAACATGGCATTTTTCGTCCGCGATCGCGGACGGGGAAGAACGTCACTCGATCGTTTGAAGTACAGTACAGGATCCCTCTTTAGGTTAATGTCGACCTCTTCTGGCGTAGCATCGCACCGGCCCACTGCAGCCCAGCCCCAACTTCCCAAGATCGCTCCACCTGAGTCCGACCTACCTTGTTTATCATCAAGCATCCTCCCCACCTCGCTTTCTCAGTTCCTTTCTTCTCTTCCCCTCCCCTTCAATCCTTAAACGCTCCGGCGGCGAACCCCCAGCCGCTGCAAACTATCTCCTTCCCTGTCCCGGTAACCGTCAACTTGCAAAGCGACTCGCAATGGCTACCAACGTTACCGAATGCAGCAGACTCCTCGTCGTTATGGGTCCAGGATAACTACGATATCGACGAATATGGTTTACATGACTTTTCCGAATGGTTTACTTCTCATGGCATTTACGATGCGAGTTCGGCTTCGGCTTCAGCTTCAAATTCTTGGACGCCGGCGAGCCCCGTGGAAACTGATGGTGATGGTGACGGGCGTGCACCTGGCGAGCGCCAGGAGACAGTACCAGTACCAGTACCAGCATCGTATGGGCTGGTCCCGGGTGGACGAGGGCTTTCATCCACATCTCCCTGCGGCGTCCAACGCACTGCTGTCGTCGAGGATTCCCGTAAGTACAAGCCAAGCGGCCTTGCCCAGCGAACCCACGGTCATTGCAGTAAGTAATTTACTAACCATCCCCCAGCTCGCCTCCACTGGAACGCAATAATGACCAAAAGCGCACACTCGGACTTCTTCGGTCTCGACCTCGGTGCCGGCTACGCACCAACCGCAGACCACATGCTAGCAGTCCCCAACGATGTCTTTGAGCGCGCCGAGGCAGCATTACAGAAATGGGCGCACGTCACTCCACGTCCAGCGAAGTCGGACGTCGCGACTGGCGTGTTCCAGACATCGACATCGACGTCGACGCCCACATACGGCACAACACCCAGCAAGACGGCTATCGCTCCGCCTACGGCTACGCCTACGGCTGCCACAGATACAGATACAGTTCCACCCTCCCTCGCAGACATGCACCCCAACCCCAACCCCGACCCATCACCCCCACCGACAAACACAGTCACAGTCTCAGTCGCCCCCACCGCGCAAAACCCCGACTTAGCACCAGCACCAGCAGCACCCACGCTCTCAACCTCGCACGCGAAGAAACGATCCTCCCCGCTCTCGCCATCGCCATCCCCATCAGCCTCCAAAATCCAAAAGACATTCCACTTCGTCGCCAACAACGACAAGAGAACCGCAGCCCGCATCCGCAACACGATGACGTCGCGCAATCTGCGACAGAGTAAGGTTTCGAGGATCGCGGAGCTAGAGCGGGAGTTGGAGAGGCAGCGGGGGGAGAGCGAGTTGTGGCGGGTGCGTGCTGTGAGGGCTGGGTGGAAGGATGGAGAGAGGTTGGGTTTGTGATTCTGGTGGGGTACGCAAGACAATACAATACAGTACGATATAATGCAATGTTCTGCGCCAGTCACCAATATGAGCTACATTTGTCGCGTAATGCTTGTTGTACAGTAGCAAACAGGATCCTTCCTATTCCTCGTACACCAGAATGTTCTTGTACAGGTAGCCGAACGGTCCTTCCAATCCACATACAGCACAGAGTTCTTGTGCAGTAGCCATAAGGCTCCTCCAATCTACCATTCAGCACAGTACTAGTGCCAACCACACCAAACCACACCCTGTCGCACCTGACAACTACTCTTCCAGCTCATAAGATCGAGATCGATCTGCGAGCGGTGTATGCTGTCGACCATCCCTCGCTGCATTGAGACCAATGCTCATTGTGCCGTTTCGTGTTTGATTTCTCTTGCTTGGGCCACTAGCATGATGCCCGTGGAGCTCGCCATCGGCCTTCCGCTTGCTGGGCGAGATGTCCGTCAGCGAGTGAACAGGTAGCGTTGTAGCATCATCCGACATGATTGCGTCTGCATAGACTGACCCATCGACCGTGCTAAGAGCTGTTGTGAGGTGAGGGCTACCTGCCGCCCCGAGGACGCTAGCGATGTAGGCGTGGCCTTCATTGAGACGCTCCATCTCAGATATTAGTCGAGCTCGGTGAGCCTCTCGTTCAGCGTCTTCAGACATCAGTATCACAATGCGAGCTCGGTTTCGTGGTATATCGTCGAGACCTAGCTGTTCTTTGATGTAACTTATGAGGTCACCTTGGCATCTTGGAATGAGGTGTGCAAAGATCTGCTGGCAGATGCTATCGACAAAGCGGTGAGAGGCGACGTCGTAGTAAGCTCGCGTTTTGGCAGCCATTTGTACTTCGACATCCCAGGGATCGGGACTAAGTTCGTCTAGAGAAAGCTCTTTAACCTTCTTCTTACCGACATTCTGAGCCTTCTGGACAGCTCGGGCAATGTCTAACCGGGCTTCTGTTCGTCTCTCTCGTCGCTGATTAAGACTCTCCGTCTCGGTACCTTTGACACTGGTAGTATCGAAAGTTAGCGGATGCTTGCGTTCGGCGTCACAGACTCGTTCCAGCTTCGTCCACTCGTCTTGAATAATAAGGTCGAGATGATCTCTGACCAATTCTTCGACTTTAGCATACAAGCCAAGATGTTTCTGCTTGCCGAAAGTATCGGAAACGCAGCGCAAAACCTCCTCGTTGATGAGTCCGCTAACCTCGGACATGAATTCCCTAAACGTCGTGTCCCAGTGCTGAACACTCATTCGATGCATCTCTTCGACCGCGGCCGGCTCGATCTCGCCTGGAATTGAAGACTGATAGCGCTGCTGATTTAGCTGCCGAATCTCCTCTAGACGGAAGCGTTGGACTCGGCTATCGGTTTTCTTGACCTTCTGTGGCCATTTTAGGGTCGACTTGGGTGTGAAATGCTGAAGCGGGCCAGAATCACTGTCCAGAGTGACTGGATCTGCGACAGAGCCTTCACTTAAAGCTTGCTCGGCTCTGGCTAACTTCTCAGCTTCCGATTCTGTCTTGATGACCATAGTAGGTTTGTCAGCGTCGACTCTGTTGCTGAAGGCTTGCATTAACTGCATAAGCTTGCTGCGCGAGGACGTCGAGTCGGCTGCCGGGTCTCGTTGTGAGGTGAAGAGCCGCCGAACATTGCCTTCGAAGATGTGGATCTGCTCGCGTAACTGATAAGGCAGTTCGAGAGCGTCGGGTGGCTCTGGCATTCTATCAAGGGAGTCCTTAACCTGAGCTAGACGATCTTGAATTTTGTCTAGGTTGCCCGGGAGAGTCTCGGAAGTCTTCTGGAAGAGGATCTGGCGGAGGAGAGTAGTTAGATTGCGTACTCCAAATCTTTGTCGTACTGTTTGCGGCAGGTGTGACCAGGGTAGCTGAGAGAAGAAGCCATCCTCCGCTTCTGTCCTATCTTGGAGACCGCTGGCAAGCATCACCATCTGATGACCATATTCGAATTCTTCCTCAGCTTCACCACTAAAATACTTGTCCAGACAATCTTGACGCTCCTCTTCACGGGCAAGATCGACTTTCGTGAAGACAGCTAAAGTTCGTGACTGTGCTTCTTCTTGCTGGATGATGCTGTAGGACTTTGAGTTCGAGACGTCATGATTGATAGGTAAGGTCAACATGATCACATTGTTCCGGTCTCTGGCGTACACTCTTGCAAGGCTCTCGACAAGGCCAACATAGTACTCTGGCTGACCCCGACCAGCACTCTGGATTACGCCGGGAAGATCGACGAAGGAAAGGTTGGGCCAGTCGCCTGACGAGATGTCCAGACGGATCGTGTTAGGGGAGAATGTCTCGGAATCGTCGCGGTTGTCGAGGTCTGATGCAATATCCCGATCATGAGTAGGATTTAGCAGCAGTCGCTGTGCAACATGAATCAGATCGAGGAGCTCTGCCGGATTTTGTGTGGTCTTGATAGTGGTAGTTGTTAACTCGCCGTGCAACTGCCAAGGACCAAGCGGATTTGCCTTCGAAACCTTGCGACGTCTCAATGCAGTATTGAAAGAGTATCGCTCCTCGATGTAGACTGTACATCGCCAGGAAGGGGAAGAGGAAGGATCGCTCGTTAGGTTGATTGCGATCGGACATCTTGTGCAGAGATTGGCAGATTTCGGCACCTTGATCGTCGAGATCGCTTCAATCAGAGAGGATTTGCCTGTTGACTGGTCTCCGGAGACAACAATGCGTGGTAGTCTGATAGTATCGTTAATGCCTAACTCTTGCAGCTTCTGGTTACAAGATATCAATTTTTGTGCTTCTTGACCTAGGACAGGCACAAGACACTGGTCATCGAACGTAGGCGGCGGTGACTGCGACATGGTAGGCGATCGCGTCTCCTGACACTATTAGCAAGCGATAGAACATGTAGTAACGAGAGATACCTGGTCGTGCTCACTAAGTTGTGTCATGTTTGACAAAAGACTGTCATTGAACGATGCAAGGAAGAGTAGAGATCTCGCAAAAAGCAGGAAAACCAATGCTGTTTTGTGCGCAGTGCAGAAGTGAAAGGGTGTAGTAAGACGGCCTTTCACTGACCTTCACTGTCGAAAGTTCTCACCCCCACCATCGACTGCCTGCTATACTCATGCTACCAGCCGTTAGCGACTTTGTCGCGAGGTAGGTCAAGCACTGTCTAGGCTTGCACTTATTAGTCTAGCTACGCTGGGGAAGAAGAAAAGGCATAAGCCCAAGGTGAGTGTCGAGGGGCTCATTGTGGTAGGGATATTCGCTTCGCAAGAGTCGAACGCTGGGCATGACACCGACGGCAAGCTTTGCAGCACTTAATATTGCAGGCGAAAGCACAAGTCAGCAGGCAATGAGTTCTTTCACTATTGATTACTGGTGGAAGAGGGAGTGAAGGCATTGAGGAAGTTATGGTCCAGGTCGTGTCAGAGCTAATCCCTGAACGGCTAGCGGTCCGGCTACAGACGGGTCCACTATCAGCCCCTTCCAGTCCCACGTTTTATGTGGACAGATCTCGAAACCCTCAGTCAGCGGTGAAAGAAAAGTGCATGCATCAGACGATACCGCTGGACGCATTGTTTTTCAGCTTTCTGCTTATCACGTTTGCGTAAACTATAACTACAGCAATCCGTTGACACTTCCTCGTTCTTAACAAAGCCTCCGAAAATGCTCAACCTCCCCTCCAGAGGCGCGTCCGGTGCCTCGCAAACCCCAACAAAGGCGGTCATCCTCGTCGGTGGGCCAAGTCGAGGAACGCGATTTCGACCACTTTCCCTAGACACACCCAAGGTATGTCACGAGCGTATGCGCACACGTTCGATTGCTAACAATCGTGTAGCCACTTTTTGATGTTGCTGGTCATCCAATAATTTGGCACAACTTGAAAGCCCTTGAAAAGGTTGAGAGTGTGAAGGAAGTCATCCTAATCGGCTACTACGACGAGGGTGTCTTCCGCGACTTCATCAAGGACTGTGCCAAGGAATTTCCCCAATTCAAGATCCAGTATCTGCGAGAATATCAAGCACTTGGTACAGCAGGAGGTCTATATCACTTCAGAGATGCTATTCTCAAGGGCAAGCCAGGGCGATTCTTCGTGTTGAATGCCGATGTCTGCTGCTCGTTTCCCCTCAACGACATGCTGAAGCTCTTCGATGACAAGGATGCTGAAGCAGTCATTCTCGGCACCAGACTGAGCAACGATGCCGCTACCAACTTTGGTTGCATCGTGTCTGACGGGCACACCAAACGTGTTCTTCACTACGTCGAGAAACCAGAATCTCATATCTCGAACCTCATCAACTGCGGTGTCTACCTCTTCGAAACCGAAACCATCTTCTCCGCCATCAAGAGCACCATCAAGAGACGCACCGAGCGACCAAGACTAATTGCTTACCCCTCCTCAGAGCACCTCGATAGTTCTTATGTGGGCGAGATAGACGATGATGACAGCACGAACCAAGTTCTGCGACTGGAACAGGACATCCTTTCCGACCTCGCAGATAGCAACCGATTCTTTGTCCACGAGACCAAGGACTTCTGGCGACAGATCAAGACTGCTGGGTCGGCTGTGCCTGCCAACGCTCTGTACCTCCAAAAAGCATTCCAGTCGCAGTCTGAAGAACTGGCGAAGCCCTCAGCCACAATCCTGCCGCCTGTTTTCATCCATCCTACCGCTCAAGTTGACCCTACGGCTAAGCTCGGTCCAAATGTTTCCATCGGACCACGAGCTGTCATTGGACCTGGTGTGCGTATCAAGGAGTCTATCGTGCTGGAGGACGCTGAGATTAAACACGACGCATGCATACTCTACTCCATAATTGGGTGGTCAAGCAAGATTGGTGCGTGGGCTCGTGTTGAAGGTACTCCCACGCCAGTCTCAAGTCATACGACCAGCATTATCAAGAACGGAGTCAAGGTCCAGAGCATTACTATTCTTGGCAAGGAGTGTGGTGTTGCAAACGAGGTTCGTGTGCAGAACTGTGTTTGCTTGCCAAACAAAGAGCTCAAGCGAGATGTTGCCAACGAGGTCATTATGTAATATGAAACAGTGGCAGCTCACATTGCAGGAATTGTCTTGATAGGTTTGCCATAGAGCATTCATTGTTAATGATACGAACGTTGAGGTGAGCATGCGAATCTGAGTGGCCTCAAATTGTCATGAGTAGTTTGAGCTATCGAGTTGAAGAAATTTCGGTCGCTATCCGAAACTGTTCGCAGTGCTTGCAACAGCTCGCAACTTTCAGGTGAGATACTAGAAGCTGAAAAGGACACAAAAATGACAATGCAGTCGGGCTGAGAGAGGGAAATTTTGGCGCGTGCAAGGTGAACACGAAAATCACGCGAAACGTGGAGGGCTTCTGTAGGTACTGTTTTCAACAAGCCAACAATCATGAACGCCAGCCTCACTGCAATCAAACTCTCTCAGCCTGATTGACAAACGTCATATCTTTCAAGTCGAACGCGACAAAGATCGTAGTCTCGTAGCAGAAGTTACTGCGCGTCGAAATTGCAGCAGCAGAGGCACTTTGGGGTCCTAGTCGCGAAGAGTGATGGTTTTGCAGCGGCTTCAAATAATACCTTGACCAGGCTGAAGAACATTTTGTAAGATTTAAGGCTTCCTTGTCTCCTGTGCAGATGCATTAGGCGGTCTGTGCCCAAAGCATATTTCCGACCTCCATGCTCACACTGCAGTAGCTAGGGTTCTCTGCCGTGGTCTTGCGGCTTCGGCAGACTTGTGCAAGTCCTCCAGACTGGACCTCTCTTGGCACCTCTGACTACTCGTACACATCTTACAACTGGGAGTCGTCTGGAGCCCCGCTTTACCACTGGCAGGGACAGTGCCGAGCGTGCGTCAAAACAGAGCGTACTCCTTGTCGCTTAGAGGGGATTTGCAGCCTACCAGCTAAGCTAGTGCCCACCTCAGACAGCCAGATGTAGGCTATTACCTTACCTCATGCCAGCCAATGACTGATAGCACTATTCCCTGAGGCATGTCTAGCCTTACAGCGTGCATGCGGTACGTACCCAGGATCCGGTATCGTTGCGTGCTCGCCACCAGAGCTTCCCACTACTTTCGTGCCCAAGCACAGCTGTTCGCGGTCTTCAGCCTTACATCTCTTCAACCACCATATTTCCCCTCGAGGTACTCTACTTGTCGTTGTGAGCTCCGGCAACATGTTTTTAGGCTTCTCTCCAAGTGACGTTGCTAACCGTGCTCTACGGCATTGTTTGGGCCTCACAAGACGACAGGAGTCGACTAATAGCACGGATGAGTGTGACTCTTATGTAAGTAAGTCATAGATGAGTGGTATCTAGCAAAATCCGATCACTACTAAACTGCTCAGATTATGCTGGATATATCTACCAAAGCCTGGGCAGAATTCCCGAATTGTGCCAGCCGGATGGTGATTTTTCCCAAGCACTGAACGCCTTCAGGGGATGTGCATCCCAGTATAGCGTAGACCAAGCATCGGCTCTCGTTACTGCTCATCTTGACGAGGCGCTCTCGTACTGCAATGCCGTACAGGGTACGACCTCGACTGATGCTCTAACTTCATCTGCGAACCTCACGACAACAAGCACATATCCTACTACTTTCGATGTCGCGGCAGCGGCCTCTGAAGTAGATTCATACTCGTCAATGTGCCTTTCCCTAAGGACTGCGAATGTCGACTCCTACGCATTGACATGTTCCGATTGGGAGTCAGGAAGACATCGTTGACAGGTAGCCAGACTAATCCTCCTTACAGTCGCTTCCTACTGGCTAGACTCCCCTGCCCGGCCTGGCTCTAGTACAGAAGTATCTCCACCAACTGCCAGTCCCGCTTTAGGCTCTTCTGGCGAACCTGAATCTAGTGCGGCATCAGCTTCGCCGGCTGCTGGTCCCGCCTCAGACTCTGGTTCGAAATCAGACTCTATGTCTACGGGCGCCATCGCGGGCGTCGCAGTCGGCTCAGCATTAGGCGGCATCCTCGTCTTTGCTTTCGTCCTCTTCTTCGTCTGGCGCCACCGAAAGAATCGCAAGCGTAAGTCCGCTGTACCAAGCACGTCAATCACAGCGAAGCAGCAACAAGGTGAGAAGGCACAGCTTCACTCAGAAAGTTATAAGCCTCCCCGTGGGGAGATAGAGGGCTCGGAGATGTCTCCCCGGATAAGAGAAGTTGGTGGGCTCAATGAGCTCGAACATGAGTCTTTTGCAGAGAGGGACCCCGAGATGGCTGCCAACGACGGCAAGGAATCCAAGCTAAACAGTGAGCGAAGCCCGGTCACTGACTCATCGACTCTCGCGGGGTCAAGCACAAGAGGTGAAACACACCGCTGAACAATTTGTATTATGAGCTGCATGACTGCTACGCCAATGTTCGTTGGAAATGCAATATGTCGAATATGCAACGTCTCTACTAACCAGGTCCAGCGCATGTCTACATTCAGATGAGGAGCCGATGCTTCAGGATCTCCTCGTCTTGAAACGTCCTCGTTAGCTAATTGACAGAGACATTTTATTATTACACCTGTCCATTTCTTCAGAGCGACTCTCTCCTACCATTGGCACCATCGCGATGTTCGGCAGCCTCGATTAAACCGAGTAGCGCGAAAATTACTATGCCCAAGAGTAGAAGCGCGGACGAGAGGCTGAGATGCGGATCGGTTGGGCCTCGAGGCTAAGAGTCTTCGGAAGATGAGGCAGGCTTTTGCTCAAGCATAATACTTGGTCCTTCATGCAGATGTATGATGCATTGACGGTGCGCTGCTCGATTGCATCGGCTGCAGCAGTTGGGGTTGTTGAGATCACTTGCCGCATACGATGGGGGACGTCGATCAAGAGACTGCGAGCAGTGACTGGGCTCTTACACATCGCTAGTGGTAGCCGCAGCGCGAGATCAAGCATTCAGGGGAGCGAGGCTACTTACTGAGGGGACCAGGCAGTTGGCCTGTTGTACCTAGGTAGTCAGGCCTCTCTTCCAGTCTTGGCGGGGCGCCGAGTTGGATGTGCTTGTCCCTGATCGCGTATATGTCCCAGTATATTGCTCTTTGTCTCTGTCTTTGCTTGCTGCAGCTCGCCGTGAAGCCTTGGGGCGTGTACTGCATTATAATGGTGGTCCAGTAACGACGTTGAAGATCAGGCAGTATAGGTGAAGGAAGTGTCCGCTCGGACAGAAATTCGGCCGTCGCCATGATTTCGTCCGTGTCGCCCTGATTCTGGTCCGGAGTACAACTGATCTCGAGACCTTTTATTGCTATTAAACAGCGACGAAACTCCTGCTCAGCTCATAATCAACAGAACAGTCTCTCTAAGCAATATTTACACCTCACTACCGTCACTACCAACATGCCAATCACCCTCACGATCCCAGATGGCTACGGCTACAGTGTCCTGATTGCTCTCGGCGTCATTCCTTTCCTCGCCTTCGGCCAGGGCTCAGTCGTTGGGACCCTTCGCAAAGCTGCCAAAGTGCCATACCCAAACGCATACGCAACAGCCGAGCAAGTCAAGAATAGCAAGGAGGCCTACAAATTCAACTGTGCGCAAAGAGCTCATGGCAACCTCCTCGAGAACATGCCGCAGGCAATAGCAATGCTGTTGTTTGCTGGGCTCTTCTATCCTCAAGCAACGCCTATACTGGGAGTGACTTGGGTACTGGGTCGAGTGGTTTACGCCTATGGCTATATAACGAGCAACAAACCAGATGGCAGAGGCAGGACTATTGGAGGTTTCTTTTATTTGGGTCAGCTGGGCCTTATAGTGCTGTCGGTCTCTGCTGCGCTCAAGATGCTATAAAGATGCCTGTGATTCTTGAGGGGGGCGTTATGAAGAAAGAAAGCTGGCAAACGTGCATACCGGAGCTCAGGTAAAACCTCTCCGTCCCTGCTTTGTACGGAGCGATACCATGTCAGGACAGTCGAGAAGAAGTGAACCACGTATTCCAGCCGTGTGTTGGGGCACGCCCTATGTACTGGCTGGTCTCAATTATTTGGTCTTTATTGTATGAATAAAAATAATAGCTCGAATCATATATCAATGGTGCAGACCCCGCAATGACTCGCCGAAACATTCTGCGGTGGGACAGTCACAAATCATTAGCGTCTCGTGCAGAAGTAGAATGATTACCATAGACCAGTCTATCCATTCTCTATAGTACCCCAAGCCGACATCCACCATGTCTGGAACTGCTGAGCGAGAGCCCCCTACGGACGGCGTTGCCAACCTCCATCTCGACGAAGTGACTGGTGAGCGCGTGTCCAAGTCAGAACTCAAGAAGCGCCAGAAGCAGAGAGAGACTGAGCGCAAGAAGGCCGAGAAAGCTGCTGCCGCTCCGCCAAAGCAAGCACCGAAGAAGAAGGAAGGCGAGGTAGACGAGAGTGAACTGAATCCGAATGTAAGTCCTACCCTCATTCCATCCATGACAGCCAATACCTAACCCTGTTTCCAGCAATACTTCGAGATCCGCAGCGGACGTGTCAACAAGCTTCGACAGACCAAGGACCCCAATCCATATCCTCATAAATTTCAGGTGAACACTGACCTAAGCGACTTCGTCACCAAGTATGACGCGCTCAAGCCGGGCGAGCATAAGAAGGACGTCGAGGTCAGGGTGGCAGGTCGTGTCTATGTCAAGAGAGCTTCAGGATCCAAGCTAGTCTTCTACGACATCAGGTCAAGTGGTGTCAAGGTGCAGATTATGTGCCAGTCACAGGAAGCTAAGGGGGATGTACCATTCGAGGCACAGCATGAACCATTGCGGAGAGGAGATATCATTGGCATAATAGGCTATCCTGGTCGCACTGCACCCAAGAATAGACCAAACGAGGGTGAACTCTCCGTCTTCGCCCACCAGGTTGTCCTTCTCACACCCTGCCTGCACCAGATACCCTCCGAGCACTATGGTCTGCAGGATGTTGAGACCAGATTCAGACAGAGATATCTCGATCTGATCACCAACAACAAGAGCAGGGATATTCTCATCACAAGATCAAAGATCGTGCGGTATATCAGGAACTACTTCGACAATGCAGGTTTCATCGAGGTCGAGACACCCATGATGAACACAATAGCAGGTGGTGCAACCGCTAAGCCTTTCGTCACCCACATCAACGAGTATGATGCCAATCTGTTCATGCGAGTCGCGCCCGAGCTGTACCTGAAGATGCTGGTCGTTGGTGGGATCGAGAAGGTCTACGAGCTGGGCAAGCAGTTCCGAAACGAAGGTGCCGATCTGACACATAATCCCGAGTTCACCACCTGTGAGTTCTACGAGGCATACGCCGATGTCTACGATGTCATGAATAGGACAGAGGAGTTGGTTTCTGGCATGGCCAAGCACGTCACAGGTGGTTACGTTACCAAGTTCCATACCAAGGATGGAGAGGAGTACGAGGTCAACTGGGAAGCACCATGGAAGAGAATAGACATGATTCCAGCGCTAGAAGAAGCCACAGGCGAGAAGTTTCCTCCGGGTGACCAGCTGCACACAGCCGAGACGAACGAGTTCTTCAAGAAGGTGCTCAAGAAGGTCAATGTCGAGTGCCCACCGCCCCTTACCAACGCCAGAATGCTTGATAAGCTGGTTGGGGAGTTCATCGAGGAGAAGTGCATCAACCCTACTTTCATCACTGGACATCCTCAGATGATGTCTCCCCTCGCCAAGTACCACAGGGAGCAGCCAGGTATCTGTGAACGGTTTGAGGCATTCGTCTGCAAGAAGGAGATTGTCAATGCATACACCGAGTTGAATGATCCCTTCGACCAGCGGTTGCGCTTCGAGGAGCAAGCCAGACAGAAGGATCAGGGTGATGAAGAGGCGCAGTTGATCGACGAGAACTTCTGCACTTCGCTAGAGTTTGGTCTGCCGCCAACTGGAGGGTGGGGTATGGGCGTTGACAGAATGTGCATGTTCTTGACGGACAACTATACAATCCGAGAGGTACTGGCATTCCCATTCATGAAGGAAGAAAAGGCTGCGGTGAAGGAGCCATTTGCAGCCGAAGTGGTGGGAATCAAGCCACAGGAAGCTGAAGACCTGCCACGGCCATAAATATGTTTTCACTCTAACAACAGCATGAAAGATGTGGGTGGATGTTAGAAAATCACGATCGATGGTAGACGCTTGATACCCGACATGCATGATACAGCAAACGAACCGAAGTGAAAGAGTACGATAAGGACACTTGTCCGTGTTGGTTTATAGTATCGCGACAGTTGAGCACATGCTGCAACCACCAGTGCCAGCCATGAGTGCAGGAGCGAACGTGCAAACACCATGCGACTTCACTCGAGTCACTATAGACAACAATCGAGACCAACCACAGAAGTCTTCGACCAATATATCAAGAGCTTGCCCTATACATCAGTTTCTATTCTTCTGAGAGTATCTAAGTGTCAGAGATCTATTTCCCAACCTATCTCTGCATAAACGGGTTCGAACACTTTGCGCTTAACTAATCGTTTCTTTTTGACACCGACCCAACGGCAACATCGATGGCAAGGACAAAGGCAGGCTCTGGCAGACTGCAGCCCTATACATTCACACCAGCAGCGACCAATGGGACTTTGCAAGAGCCATCGCCCGTGATCGTAGCATCGACCACTATACCGGACGAGCCAATTCACTCAACTCCGTACATTGAACAAGATCCAGAGGTTCTTGAAGCAGCTCAGATTCTGATGAGCATATACAGAAGTGGAACGCACGCTACCGCAGTGCGTATGGACTCGCAACTAGCCACCGAAAACTCATCAGTCTACGCGCATGATGATCATGTATCTAAGGTGAAGCTCGCACCACCAGAACACGGTGAAGACGAGGACCTCGAGGTGTTAGCTTCGCCTACGAGACAATTCCAGGAGCGCACAGCAAAGAGAAGGACCACGAGAGGGAGAGCAGTCGTGACGAAAAAGCCTCCAACGCGAACGCGATCTGCCCGATACCCAGCCACTAGTCGGGACAAAGACAGAGAGTACTTCGAACACCCGGTGCTGACTGCGATACACGATTCGCCTGCTAAGAAGTCTCGCAGAGGACAACGAGCCAGCTACGTGAAGCAGTCTGACGAGGGCGACACCACCGAAATGGACCCATCAGCATCCTCTGATGATGACGAAGAGGATTTTTTCAAACCTCGTCACCAAGTGAGAGAGTACCTTGAGAACCCAGTACTCATCCAGATACACAACCCTCCTGCCAAGAAGTCTCGCCGAGCACAAGCAGTTGGACAGGTGAAGGACTCCACCCACGATGATACGACCGAGATAGACTCGCCGACACCCTCCGATGACGACGGCGGCGACGACGGCGACTACATACCCGCTCACTACCGCAAGGCGCCGAACCTGCGCCACGGCTCCTCCTCAAGCACACTGGTACCGAAGCCCAGCCGCAACAAAAGACCAACAGGCTACGTCACACCCCTCGGCCCAACAACGTCGCCCCTTTCGCGAAGCTCAGACTCCTCTCAAAGCCCGACCATCCTTGCCCAAGACTCCCCAACGAAGTCGCTATCAGTAGCCCCGCGTACTCCTTCCCGCGCTACCGCCTTAGACCACGTCAAGCCCTCATCAGTCACAAGCCTTCAGAAGTTCTTAAGTGAAGCAAGACGAACGCAAGGTCATCGGAGAACTGAAAGCCTCGAGTCTTCGGGATTCTTCGAGAAGGTGAGAAGGGCGCACGTGGCGCTTCACGAAGAGAGCGGTGAGGATGAAGATGAGGACGCGGGTGTGGACGCGGATGACGGAGTCGATGAACGCGACTTTGTGAAGGACGAGGATGGTGAAGGCGACGTCGACATCAGACCCGATGAGCTGGCACCAGGGGTCAAAGATGGGTATGACAGTACTGGGCGCGAGGAGGGCGAGATCAGTGACGATGACGATGACGACGGTGCAGGGGTGTCGCCGCCTCGATGGCACCGAGGGGTTCGAGCGAGGGAGCTTGATACGTCTATGGTGTTGGATTATTGATGGACAGGGGTCGTGCCGCCGTAACTCAACCCGTGGGTGAGTAGATGTGGCATAACTGGATCAGCTGAGACGAGATGTTCTGTTTGGATAGAGTAAGTAGACAAGCATGTCATGAAACGGAAAGTGGCTCGATCGCAGTTCTTCCCGTAGCACAGCTATGAATAGTCGCCTGGTTGCTGGCCTCGATCCACAAACGAGAGATACGAGACTTCGGCTCGTGGTATCAGCCCGGTGGTGCTGCTCAACGCCTTGATCTGATCACGTTGCGGATATCGGCGACGTTGCAAAGTACCGTACGCGTCGTGTTTGAAAAAGCTTCGAGGAACGTCTGCCTCGATACTTATGCCGAGAGTGGCTGAGTCTTGGCTTCGACATTGCGTGCTCGTCTGACTCTTGAGAACTACCGGCGTTGTCAGCTCTGGTAGTGCGAACCCCTTCCTATCTATCGAACACGCTCGCGGCGATGTACTAGTGGTCTGTTATATTCTTAGCCTCGAGTCAAGCTTGAAGCTCGGCTCTACCGTGTGCGCTGGGTGAGTTTGTTGTCTTTTCGAGCGAATCAATTTCGACTGGTGACGCTGTGATTCTCGTGGTACACCCTATCTTCTCGGTCGTGTGTGGCGTCTCCGCGAGTTCGCTGATCTCTGCCCTGGGTGTCGTCGCTGCTGGTGCTGTGGCGTTCTTCCGGTGCTTTTTCCGCCGCCATAGCATGTACCACCCGATGAGGGAACCGATGAATAGGAGGCTTATGACTCCAAGGACGATGCTTAGGATGAGTGGCAGTTTGGATGGAGCGGGTGCAGGAGTGGGAGCGCCCCGGCTGCCGGCAGACGGGGAAGCATCTGCATCAGTGCCCGCGGACGAGAGGATGTCCTTCGATGTGCTGGATTTGCTTGCTGCTGCCGCCTCTGAGGCAACCACCAATCCGTATTGCGCATAGTCAGTGATGATAATGGCCTGTGTCCGGGTGCTAACGAAAGTCGTGGCTGGTTGAGCGATGGTTTCTACCAACGTCATGGTTATCGTGGTTAATCCGGAGCGTGTCACGTCGGTGGACGCCATGATCCTGCTCTGTATCGGTGTATTTCTGACCTGTTCGAATGGTATTGACTGAGTAAAAGCTTTGCAGAGGAGTTTGAATGGGGCTTTCCTGGAGACAGCATCTACAGGATCAAGGATGCTTGTGCTTTACCATCTGACCCATGGTGAAGGTGGCGCTTGTCAGTGCTGTAGTTCCAGCACAACTACTCGGGTGAGGTAAGACAGGCAAGCAGATGAGCACACGATTTCATCCGTCATACACCAAGGGGCAGTGTAACATTGTCGTCTGCACAGTTCGTGCCTTTCAATCTTATGCAGTGTATGGTTCTTCCTATGTCCGTTACGGCTTGGTGGCTGGCATTAGGGCTGTAAGATAGATTGGGGGTTCGCTACCATCGGTTGTGGCTGCAGTACATTAATCAATCACGCTCGGTAGGCCAGCCACAGAAGTCACTTCGATACACGTTGATCTAAACCCCCAGACACGGCTAAACTCTATACCTACTAGATCCTTGAATGGATACTTACTTTCAAGCCAGGGGCTAATGCAACTGTCCTCTCGCCGTGATCCCATGGTCGTCAAAAGCGATAGTACGTGGTTCAATGTGATGGTGTCCTCCTAATGTCTGTCGTTCATGCATGTACCTGCCTGTTTCCGGACTGGCAGGCCTTCACCACCGGGCAGGCAGCAGGTGAATATGCATGGTTGGCTTTAAGATCCGACCGTAGTCACTTGTCCATCTTGTGACTATTCAGGTATAGCTATCAGCGGGGTTTGCGTCCTCACCTATCACTCGCGAAGCACATGCTGCAGGCTGAAGGAGCACCTTGACTGCTGCTACGTCGCCATGTGATCGGAAAGCACTGTCGCTTGCCACGCAGGTAAACCTCGTTGGAGCAATACGGAAATCGATCGTAACATGATTACGGCGCTGAGTGATGCGCGAGCCTAATCATTGCAATGTCGCTCTAGTCTACCACATTGAAGGTGTGCGTAGGGCTGTCTTAGTGACTGTCAACGCGAACGAAAGCGAGGGACCTACCATATTGGAAACCAGCTCTGTAATATGAGCCTCGAGCAAATGACCCCAGGCCACCAGTATGGTCCCATTACCGTGGCTGGAGGCGCAGCGCATCTCGGTGATCAATATATTACCATACATCAGAACGAGGGGTACATACAGGAACTGCAATGGCAACAATTGCTAGCCTCATTGAGGTTTGCTGAGATGAATGCTCGCTACAACGAGATCAGAGACACACAGCATGAGACGTTTGAATGGGTTTTCCACCAGGCAGAAAGAGACGACGGTGTACAGCAGTCGAGCCTTGTCTACTGGTTCAAGGAGCAACACGGCACTTACCTGATACAAGGAAAAGCAGGTTCTGGCAAGAGCACGTTCATGAAATTTCTGTTCGAGCACCTCAAGACGAAGATTCTCCTGCAGGAATGGGCGGCGGGTCGTGGTTTGCTGATGCTCTTCCACAGCTTCTGGCTGGTCGGTACCAGTCTCCAACACAACTTCAAAGGCCTTCTTGCTAATCTCATATATCAAATTGCTCAGGTGCGTCCCGAGGTGGTAGCTCAATACTGCGCGCAACGCCCCTTCAAGACTTCGTTGAATGACTGGTCCGAGAAGGAGTTGCAGGGAGCTCTGCTACACTGTGTCCGGGCTTCTGAGTTTTCTGGTTGCATTTTCCTAGATGGGCTGGATGAGTTCGACCACAATGATGATATTGAGCGGTTATTTAGGCTAGTGAGTGATGTTGAAGCGGCGTCAGGTGCTGCATGGAAGTCCTGTATCTCGACGCGACCAATTCAGTACATACTGAACCAGTTTAAGTTCGTGCCTGCGACCAAACTCCACGAGCTGACCGCGGCCGACATCAGAAAGTACGCCACCACTACCCTTGAGGAGATTAGCGGCGCAGGAAGGTATTCAGGACTTGAGATGAGGAGTATCACGGACATCGTCTGTTACAAAGCCGACGGCGTATTCCTATGGGTTTTCTATGCTCTCCGAAACGTGTGCAAAGGCCTGCGCAATGAGGACGAATACCATCACTTACAGCAACGCCTGAAGGGCTACCTTCGGCCATCGAAGACCTCTATCAGCGGATGTGGCAGGTACACAATGCAGATAATGCCATACATGCCGAAGAATCTCGACGTTTGTTTCGCTTGGTGTACACGTTCCAGGCTCATCACCAAGATTATCAATCGCTTTCGTTGTTTCAGCTGTTCATTGCGATGGAACCATATCTTCGAGCCGAGTATTTGGCAAGCTTGGAGACATTAGATGAGGACCATTTGGAGATGTTGAGTCTCAGATTCGCCACAAAAGTCGGCTCACGTTCCGCAGGTCTGATTGAGTGCATGGCGGTCGCCTTACCCGGTGAAATCTATGATTACCAATTGTTCCAGCGTGACCTGACTGGAACCAAATACGACATCGTTACCGACCATCGACCTCATTGGCGCGAAATGAAAGTACAGTTCATCCATCGAACAGTACTCGATTTCCTTACAGACACGATAGAAGGTCGCTCAATTGCGGGTCTGACAGAAAGCCTGTGTGGGGCGCCCCTACGTGCACTGCTAGAAGCTCGCTTGGTATGCTTTATCGAAGGTGTTTTACCATTGAGCCTTGGGGAACTGATATTCTTGTCCAGAGAAATGAGGTTCATTCAGTGGGAAGATATTGACTTTATTGATGTTTTTGACAAGACTACAACTGGTCTGCTGCATAAACGACTTGGGCCAGCAACTACCGCCGTCTCCGCTTGGATGCGATTAAAGACAGACTCTATGAGAAGAAATCATGGAACCATGGTTGGCATGGCAGAGTGTTGTGACTTTCCAGGATTGATCATGGCCTACTCTGAGTCGCTGCTCTGCGTCGAATATCTTCTTGCTACCCGTGGGCATGGCTGGACTGGATACTACAAAGGGCACCTCTTCCTTCTTGCTTTTTCCGGCGCGAGAGGGTTCAACCCCTCTCCTAATCGGCTCAAGGCTATGGCACTGCTGCAAGACGCGGGGGCAGATCTAACAACGCCGCAGACCTTCTGTTACCGTAGCCAGTACCCGGTCATCACAAAATCCCCGGCAACCGCAATACTCTCTTACCTTGTATCAAACCTGCTTTTCAACGAACGGAGCTGTCCGTACACGCATACTGAATTGGCCTCGTGGAAAGACCTCGCCGATGCCTATCTGAAGCATACGCGGACGAATGGGCACGTCACCTTTGTCCGAGATATAACTGGATCCGCAGCATCCCGGTCTAGCGGTTGTGTACTCACCACACTGAATGCCAGCAAATTGCGTCACGTTGTTATCGACATACTAGACGGGACCGAGCGAGAACCGCAATGGTGGGGCAGGAAGAAAGCTCTCCTTGCCACAGTTGAGCTAGTGCACGTCTTGCAACACATATCACTGAGGGAAGAGCTGAGTGACGCGTGCCATTCTAGTCGTTGCGGTATTGCAAAATGTTGTCCTGACGAAGGACTATATCTAGCAAAGTTAGTCATCAACGCATCTGACCTTAATGATGGCCACCGTGAACAGCTCAAGGAGGCATTCGAGAAAATCGATGCATCGCGGTTCATCCCCTTTGGAAATCCTCACTTTCCCACCATTCCCGACATCGGCTATGGCCCCTCCATGAACCAACCTTGTACCCTGTTGCCGTTGAACCCGAATCAGGATATTGGGCCACATAATTGGCGTATAGAGGCTACGAAACGAATATATCATCACGAACTGAACCAGCACGACGACTGCACTGGCGGCCACGATCCAATGGAGCCAGACAGCACAAACCTACCAGCGAATACACCGCCTTCAGACGATCATCAGGACATGCATCAGGAGACGTCCAACAGCGTACACGACGAACTATGCACTCAATGCCGCTTTCACGATTCTGTCGACTAAAACCTACAGCCACCGTTCACTTGAGCTACCGAACCATTCCGTCACAAGAAAACGATTACTTCAATGTCTCGATACCTACGATTCCACTTTCCTGTCACGATGTCGCAAAGACCTAAGTTACTCGGACCTCACACTTCGGCTTGAAAGCAGACTCACACGCTTCTCAGATTCCATCGGCCGCGAACGTGCTCTCTGCTACTCACATCCCCCTCAATTCAATCAACCCATCCTCATCCTCACTGCCACTCCCGCCCCTCTCACCGGGTCCGCTATCCCCAATACTAATACCCCCCCGCTTCCTCCGTCTCCACCGCCACCAAAACAGCACAACGAGCACCAACACCAAGATCGAGCACAAAGGCACGATGGCGGCGATTAGACCCGTTGTATCCGTGACTGTGACGCCGTGTGTGGGGTAGGGCGAGGGCGATGCGCTGACGTTGCCGAAATCTGTATCTGTTGTTGCTGTGATTGTTACGATCGTGGGGATGGTACTTGTGCGTGTCGTTGTGGACGTTGGTGCTGATGCTTGTGAATTGCTGCTGCTGTGAGGGGATGAGGTCTGTGCGAATGAGGAAGCAGAAGGGGACCTCGTTAGCGTGACGGATGTGGATGTGGTTGGCGTCTGTGTCTGTGTCTGTGTCTGTGTCGTGCGCCTTGTGATCGTCGTGGTCAGTATATTTGTTGTGGCCGTCAACGACAATGTGATCGTTTCGCCGTCTGCAATAGAAATAGGTATGACGGTGTTCATGGCTGGTCTGGTATGTTATGGTATGCCAAGAAGACCTATAAGAGCACGGTACGGTACTGATCGTTTGAGTTGAGATTCGTTGAGATGAGTTGAGTTGAGATGCAGGAAAGGAAGGCAAGGCAAGGGCCGCATCGAACTGGCCTCTCAGCTAACTAACTGACTTTCTTAAGATGTGGCGTTCTCATTCTCATATACAGATACTGTATCTGCTCCGTTCTCATCCTGATTGTGCACAACGACCGACCGACCGGCAACTAACTGACTGAATGCCAACCGGTGCGTACCCTGGGAAGCAAGGGCGTTCGCTCCGGTTTCTCAAGTATCGTACGGGCGGCCCAATAGTCTCAGAATACTCTATCAGACTGATCGCCGGGAGTCGACGACGACGCGCTCGAAAGAAAAGATAGGAAACGAACGTTTCGACGAAAATGTCTGGTTCTTCTTGTGACACCGTCGTTAAAGCGGAGTGGATTTATTACTATCATGTAGGGACGAAGACCGAAGGCAAAACTCTCAGCAGTGCAGTCTGAGTGAAGCATGCAGAGACGCCCGTCAAACCTTGATGGTTGTGCCGACGGCGTTGTCGACAGCGTTGTGAAGACGGAGGAGAAGGGCCGATGGGCACCTGGCTGGTTGGTTGGTTGGTTGTTCTGGTGGCCGATGCAATATGGAGCCTGCTCTGCCGATGTAAGCCACTGAAGTTCCCACCAATCACCCGCACGTCGTTCAAGATTCATTTCTCGCCGTCGATGTCGTCGAGCTTGTCCTGAATGTGGTCCTTCTGCTGCCTCTTCCGCCTCCTAAGCCAGTCAACGAGGCAAGCAAGTACTAGCAGTGAGACCAGCGGGGCGACGATGGCCAAGATAATAGCGGTCGACATTTGTTTGCGCGGCCCATCCTCCTCCAGGGCATTTGCCGTAGCGGCTGATGCGCGTGTAGTAGGCAGAGGACTTGCGAAGCACGTGATTGGACGCACTATTGAGGACGCGCTCGGTGTGGGTAGTGTCGGCGTAACAGCGGAGTTGCCTCCTCGGAGCAGCGGCGTTGTGTAAGGTGTCGTGGCCTCTGTCACTGGAGTCGACATGGTGATACCGCCGTGCACTGATCGTGGTTGCAAACGATGAGCCAGATAGCTATTGATTGGCCAATCTTGCTTGGAAACCCGCGCGCTTACGCGACGAGAACGAAGTACCTTTGTATCTCTTCTAAGATGCTCTTCCCAATCCGGAAATGCTCAAAGATCTGTCATGGTCGTGACTGTGTGACCTGTACAAGAGTACTTCTGCGCGGTGTTCGCCAAGCATATGCAGTTGTCCTTATTTGAGCACGGTCCCGTCTGCTCGTCTATGGAGTCACCATCTGACCCGTGAGGCTGTGCCTCGTATTCTCTAGACGCTTGGAGAAGTGCCGTGGAAGACCCTTCGATATGAGCTCATGTGTGAAACCAGAGTTCCTTCTCGCTCGGACGCATGTTCTGCCTTGCATCGAGTTCGTATTGAGGCCGCTCCGTGCTGAGTTCTGTATGCGCATGATCGTACAGCTCGTGCCTAGCGATTGTATCATCGAGCTCTGCGTATGGCTGGTAATGCCTTGCTTCTAGCCCCGGTCCATCAATCGGCGATATGTGGTCGGAAATTGTATGGTCAGAAGGCATTTTCTCGGTACCAATGTGATTACCCTGTCCTGGGAGCTCAGTCCCTTGCGGCATCGTGTTATCAATGTCCGCTCCTTCAGCCGTACTTTCTGTGGTATGTTCAGGATAAGGAGCTGATAAAGCGTCTCGTCGCTTGCGGTGTCTCCTGATGATGATGAAGCCGAGCGCGATAGCAGCAAAAACAAAGATGCTGCTACCACTGATAGCTCCGGCCAAACCTGCATTAGAAATGCCACTAGAGTCTGCATGACTCGGTACCCAGCCTGTATCAGTAGCTGTAGGAGGCTGCCGTGAAGACGTTGTAGAGGTAGTCGCCGCTGATGGATAGTCTGACGTGCTAAGACGGGAGGAAAATGTCGTGCCTTCGCAAGTCACCATATCACTGTCTTCATTCCAGTCACAGACGGCGGCATTAGCAATGCCAAGGTAGACAGATGTTTTACCCGTGACAGACTTCCAGCTGAGCTCCTGGATCGTGGACACTACACCCCAATTATTGCCACTAACTTCAACAACTGCTGAGACGTCATCCGTCACAGGTACTGTGTAGGTTGTCCCGAGTTCGGATGTGATCATGCTGGTATGGGTGATTTTCGAGGTGGTTGTCGTCGTTGCAGTCACTTCTGAAGTAGTGATTGTCAAAGTCACTGTTGAGTCGACCTCGACCGTCACTGTCTTGCGCTCAAGTGCTGGTCCATCACGACGTGTTGAGCACGTCTCGATGAAGCAGCAGAAAACTGCCACAGCCCGTAAAAGCTTCCTCAGCTGCTGCAAGGCTACTGCGTGTTAGAAAAGTAACGGAACATTGAAAACGGGCTGGAGACCAAAGGAAAGCGTGTATTGGTGGGTTTGTCTGTATATGGGCTAGATCCAACTTCAGAAACATCCATCTGGAGACAAACAATTCGGCCTGTGCTGTCACACTTGGTTGGCCATCACAAAACTGTCGATAGCCGCAAGGTAGTACAGTCGCTGCATGTATACCGCCAAGATCGCGAGACAAGATCTGCAGTGCTTTACGTTCACGCGGTCGTCCTGGCCATTTTCGTGGCTGTGTCATGACCGGGTTGAGTCACTGAGGAAGGCTTTGGCAAGGTACGTAGTCTTCTTGGTTGGTGCCTGGCCATTGACTTGGTGCCGCAAACCGGGACATCTGAGGTCAATCATAGTTCAGGCGGGTGCGGTACAATATAGGGGCTATGTGCTCGCTTGAGACCGAGTAAGGATATGCATTGCCCACTAGTTCTTGGCTTAGGAATTCTGCAATTGAGTGGATGCTATAGTTGTTCCTTCCACTGACGAGAATTGTGTCCGCCTATTGTAGGATCGGACAAGCTTGGCGAGAGCTGTGACAACGACATGTGCTGGGCTGCTCCACCTACCCCTGATGAGGTTGGTGATGCTTCTAGTTCATGCAGAACGTGGCCCGTCTGAAGCTCTGTATGGGGTGATGTCCAACTTGGGTTGGCTGGTTTCGTGTTTGGCGTCTCTGGAGTATGGCCCGAAGGTATCTGTTTCTCGGCGGGCTCTTCGAATCGGTCGTTTCCATCAAGCTCTGTCCGTCGTGGTGTTGTTTCGTCCGTGGCATGATCGGCAGGAGTCGTCACCTCCAACATCCCGTCAGAGCCCTCCAATCTTCGCCGCCTCCTGCGTCGCCTGCGTCTGAGGACACAGAATAGGATCACTGCGCCAACGGCAATGAAGAAAGCAGAGCAACCGCCCACTGCGCCTGCGACGGCGGTGATCACAACATCGCCGACAGTGTTGTCTGCCAACGTTGATGATGTAGTGCTAGCAGCTGCCGAGGTAGCAGCTGCCGAAACAACAAGGGTCGGGGTCGAGGTCAAAGAGCCCTCAGCTGTAAGCTCTGATCTAGTGGTAAGAGTAGTGACCTGGAGGACGGTGGCCGAAAAGCAGGGTTCAAAGGTCGAGGACTCGCAGAAGCCGCTGGTGCTATATGAAAACTCGACAGAATAGACTGCGGCCAGGAAACTGTCTTGGATTGTTGAAATTATGGCGTATCCTGTGCTGGCTTCCGAAATCACTGCCGAGGCTTCGTGTGTCGACACTGTGTAAAGGAAAGTGCGAGAGATGGTCGCAGGCGTAGTGGTCGCTACGGGCGCCCCAATCCGGGTAGTTATGACGGCAGTCATGATGGTGGTCCTTGAGAAGTGTATCGCGCGTCGTTACGATAGATGTGAGAGAGGTCAATTCAGGCCAAAACCATGTCTAACTGTTCAGCGACTCCAAAGACCATGGTGTGAAAACCACTACTTTCCTCGCTTCGGACCTTAGAATCTCCTCCACTGAAGCAAACATGCGCTTGCAATGCTGTGCGACCTTCAAGAGGGCACGGGTTCCCAGCCAACGTAGGTCGCCGCACTGTGAAACTCCAAGAGATCTCTCGTTAACAACATCAGGCTCAAAACTCGTCTCTGACCTGAACTTATTCATGCTGGCAGACTCCTGTTTCGCAGTATAGGTCAAACATTGACAGAAACCCTTGGTTCTGGTTCTGGTACTAACCGGCTGACTAGACCCATCTCACACCCCCACTATCCAATGCTGGCAATTACTGGCTGAGCTCCGAGTCAACTCGTGTTCATCAGGTGCATGTCCTGGAAGCTGGGAGATTCTGCTACTTAGTCAGCGTGTCCAGCCCGAATGAAGCAACAAGCAAAGACGCAATGCGTGTATTAAGCGATTAGACAGCAAACGTGGTGGACAATCATTCCATCAGATGCCAACATTGCGGTGCCATGCTGCGCAAATTTGCTTCGATGTTAAGAGAAGCGAGGTGTTCACTCAACGTCATATCGCTTAGATTATCTATAGAAGCTCTGCGGAAGTACATCTCCACCTGCTGCCGCCTGCTGCGGCGGTGCATACGGCTGATAGGCTTGATACTGTTGCTGCGGAGGCGGTCCTTGATGATAAGGTAGTGACATCGAACCGTCCTGTCCATCGTGGGGAGGCGCTGAAGACGCATAACCCGATGGCGGCTGCGGTGGGGCCTGGGAGGGCGCTTGGGGCGGAGGCTGGGTCGGCTGTGGAGGATATACTTGCTGTGAGGGGGTGTAATTATGATGACCTTGCTGGTTCTCTGGTGATGTGTCACTATGCGAATAGACCGAGGGGCTGTAATTCTCGTTCGACTTATGCTCTTGACCTTGGACATGCTGTACTGGTGGCCCGGGCGGGGCGTTTGGGTATTGCGACTGTTGTGGGAAATGGTAGCTTTGTCTGTTCTGATCGACTGGTGTATCATAGACTGATGTTCCCATCTCTTGCGGGCCAAAGCCTGAAGGTTGTGACTGTCTTCTCTGAGGCCCACTAGGTGGTCCATGCTGTGGAGGCGGATATCCTGGCTGTGTAGGTACAGGTGTATGTGACTGTGGTGCTGGAGTCGACGAAGTGTATGGAGGTTGGAAGCCGGTTTGAGAGGGACCGGTGGGAGCATACTGTGGTATTGCACCATTCGGAGGCTGGCCGTCAGGTGTAAAGAAGCGTTGTGGCCCGTAATTTTGAGGAGGAGGGGCTCCGTATCCGCCGTATGGCTGCGAGGGAGGTCGAGGGTATTGCTGAGCCGATTGCGCCATGGAGGTCTCGAGGAGGGATTCGTAGTCTCGACGGGCTTTGATGAACTTCTCGTTCAGTTGCTGCAAATCATCTGTACGTAATTAGCTGGTGACTCTGTATTGGCGGCGGGATCCTAGCATACCTTTCTTCTGAGTATACTTGCCTATCAGCTCAATAAGCTTGGGCCGTATTGCGAGAGTGGCATGGTATAGTTCGGTGATCTCTTCGTTCTCCCGCACACCTACATCACCGGTGTTTGTGGACAACAGGGCAAGCAACTTCTCGACGTTCTTGATCTGTGAAAAGACCTCGGCCTCCATCTCTGCTTCACGACGTAGATCTTCATGTGTAGGATCTTGCAACTTCTCCACGTAGTTCAAGGGGAATATGCCGGTCTGGCCTCTCAGCGAACCTTTCCACCAGTCCTTGTAAACCGACTCAATGACAGCTATCACGTCGCCTTTCCTAAACTGCAACTCCCCTGGTTCTGATGGCACAAAATCGAACAAAGCTCTCACTCTGCTCACTGTGGCCGCCGTAGTGCCGGACTGGACTGCTGTGGGTTGCGATTGGGGCTGACTTGAGCTCGACGCTTGTGTTGCTGGTTGCGAGTTGAGTTCTTGCGTTTGCTGGGCCGGTCTCCTACCGGTGCTGTTATCCTGGATGCTAAGCTTCAGCGCCATCTGCAGCTCTTCCTCTTCCTTCTGTCTATCGACATCGGTGATCTGGCGTTTCGTGGGTGCCTGTGGCGGCTGTAGGTTCGGGTTCTGACTCTTCAGCTTGTAGTAGGCCGACTCCATGATGCCCAGTTCGGGATTCGAGCGGAACATTGTGGTCCACTCTTCCATTCGCTCGAGGATCTTGCTCTTGACTGCTTGATGTGTCGTCCTGTCTGCGGCAATACGCAGTAAAGCATCGGTGAATGACTTGGAGGAGAGTTCTCGATGTATCTTCATGCCGCAATTCTGGGACAGACTGTTCGCTAATTCGAGGGTGTACAGCTGGACGTTGGCGTTTCTGTGTGCCAGTCGCTTGATCATGGCGCCCACAGCATCCTTGCCGCCAGTGTCGCTGCTGTTGACCCTATCGCAAACATCGAGGATATACTCCCAGTTCTCCGATGTCAGGTTCTCATCCGTGGCTTTCGCTGTGGGATTGTGAGCACTGCGACGCAACAGCTGAGCTTCCTAGCAGCACTTACCCACGACATCATCAAAGGCATTTTGCTGGGCTCGGAACATGGTAGTCGCTGCCTCGCTCTCTCCAGAGTAAATGCAGTTTCCTAGCAGTTCCTCCGATGGTATCGAATATCTAGTGGCTGTCTTCACGCTGCTTACACAAAGTCAAGATGCTCCGAGGTGGGCGTAGGGCGTTGATACTAATAGTGGAAGCCTTGAACCTCTACTACTAGTACTCTACACATAATCGCTGGGCGGCGCAGGAGCGCCTATGACGAATTACTATGGCACCGACTCCCGACGCCCCGTAGCTGCCTGGCGTGAACCGCAATAACCAGGGACCGTGAAGCTCGTGTGAGGCGGTGCTACGGCCTATTCGACCTCCGAGCTGCTCCGCTGCAGATCATCTATTTCAGGCTGGACGGTCTAACGTCTACAATTTCTTACCCATCTTGTATGTGATTGTCATTCGTCATTGCATGTTGTTCGATGAGACCAAGGCTCGAGCCTTCCAAATAATAGCACGGGATCTAGCCATCTGACTTTTCTGGCAAGCATGCTTATAGCGCTGCCACAAGACATCTTACGACAACATAACCACTCTGCCTGGAGCTAATACATCAAACACCCTATCCTCTCGAAAAGCTTATGCTATAACGCCTGTGCCCATTGTTTGCAGATGTTGTTTGTTGATGTTGTAGTCAGTTCTTGCGTATCTCATTGCACATAACTCCGCCATATTGCATGACTCCTTGCCATTCGCCATTCGTTCCCTTAAGTGTGGTTTTATGGTACATAAGAAGTAAACGCACTCAGAAGCAGTTATGCGGGAGCACTTTCTTCTTGGCCTCAGCGTGACAATATCGAGGGTCGCCTGGTTGAGGTCATAGCTTGCGACGCGACGTTGGCTGTCATTCGAAAGTGGCTCGATGCGGTGGGAATATTGCTGCCGCGAGAAGGCCTCTAACCTCCCCGAGCTGCCTTTTCAGCCGCCCTGCTGTCTCTCGCCGATTGTACCAATGGCGCCAAACTTTGTAATGGCGCACATATCTGCATAAAGGGGTGCTACATCTCAGGTCAGTTTCCAAGCTCGCGTCATGCAAGTCTTCACTTACGGTCAAAAGGTCGTGAGCACTGGCTCGCTTCTCCGGTTCAACTTTCAACGCAAAATGCAAGAAGTCCCTGAACACTGGGCTCAACGCATGCTCATCCTTGATTTTCGGCGTGCCGAATTTGGCAATCAAATACAATGCTCGTAAGGGTGACTCGGTGAGGTACGGCGGCTCCCCTTCGATCATCTCGATAGCCATGATCCCCAGACTCCAGATATCAACCTTTCGTCCATACTCTTTTCGCGTCACCACCTCGGGTGCCATCCAATATGGTGTTCCTACCATCGTCGTCCGCTTGTTGTGTGAATCGTTGATCTGAGCACAGAAGCCGAAATCCGTCAGCTTAATATCACCTCTTTCCGATAGCAAGATATTGTCCGACTTGATGTCTCGGTGTATCACATTCTTGCTGTGTAGGTGTTGTAAGCCGTACAGCACCTCCCGACATACCGCTGCTATCTGAGCTTCCGACATAATGTTGAAAGTGACGACGTCCGTAAGACTGCCACCCTGCATGTATTCCATCACAACCCACAGATCGCCCTCATGGAGAAACGAGTCCATGAAATTGACAATGTTTTGGTGCTTGCTCTCTTTCATGACAATGATCTCGTTGATGATCAGGTCTTTCTTCGGCTGCTGTTCCAGATTCATTTGTTTGATGGCCACGCACTTCTTCGTGCCTACCTCAAATGCTGTATATACCCCTCCTGATGCGCCCTGTCCGATTTTCTGCAGATTGAGGTATCGCGTCGTCGGGTCTCCAGGGCTACATATCGCTCTTAGGCGAGTTGCAATCTCGATTCCATTGCTCGGCTGGCGCGGCTTCCTAGGTCTTGGCCCTGAGGTTGGTCCAACGTGCGCCACCTGCGCAGAAATCTGGCCATTCGGCTGATCTGGAATGGTGTATTGTGCTTGTGCTATCACCGGACTTGACTGTGCTGGTTTGGGTGGGACCGCTGGGCCCCTCTGGGGTTGACTCCTGCTTCGATCAAGCTGTTTATCTGTTATTGCTTGTTGGGCAACTGCCATCGCTTGCTCTTGCTGCATTTGGTATTGGGTCGCATTATTGATAGTTTGAGGGACAGTAAGCGGTTTGTTTGCAGCAGAGTTTGACCTGCTCCGTGATTGATCCCATATCGCACTTGGTATTTCGCCTGCGCCGGACGATTTCTGAGCCATCTCCGGCATTCTGGGCGGTGGCGGCAGAGAGTCTTTCTCCCTGAACGGCGCTTGTTGCGATGACTGAGGTGCAGATGGCGCCGCTCTATGAGGCGAGTAATTCTGTGGTTGGGTTATCAGAGCTGGCGCTGGCACTGGCGCTGGCGGTTTCGGAGCAACTCTGTTGGGCACATAACCAGGCTGAGGCGGCGCTCGACTGCTAGGCAAGGGAGGGCTCGACATCTTCATGTTATGGCCGGTGGGTATTGGTGGAGGGGCTCTTGGGTTTTCGAAGCTACCTTCATGATTCTGGGGAAATCGAGGACTCGAGGGAGGGGATATGACTGACGACGGGCTGGCAGTATTTGCAAGTGTCGCACTGATTCCCAGACCAGAAGCTGGGCTTTGGCTGACACCACTGGTGCTGCTCTTCGGCGAGTCACCAGACTTTGCATTGTCAAACTTATGGTAGACCTCTTCCTCTTGGCCGCCCAGGTTGTTCTCGTATGTCCTCATTATGTTGTACATCATCTGCGGGTTCTGTTTCTGCTCCATCTCGGGCACACCGTTGTCTGATAGCATCGTCTCCCAATTCTTCGGTAGGCCGGTGAACTGACCAGTCTCTTCATTGAAACATACATGTGTAATATGTGTAGGATTCTCGGGCGCAGAAATCTTTATCTGTCTAGGGGATCCTAGCATACTGTTCACGAAGCTTGAAAAGCCGCTTTTCTTTCTCTGTGCTCGTGGCTTCAGGTGATGCGCCAGATCGGTTGATATCCTCTTGGGACTCATAGTCCCAGTCTCTGACCGAGGTGGTGTTATCTCGACGCCATTCGGGCTCGCCATACTGTTCAAGCTCGTCATGCCGAAATCACTCAAGCGCAGGTCTGGAGAGGTGAAAGTCTGTTGCGGGCCAGCTGGACGAGCTGGCGCAGGTAACGATCGTTGTTGCGTCAGTGAGAGAGTGTGATCGTCCATAGCAGTGGGCGGCGACGAGAAGGAGGACGATTGAAATGCATCGGCTGTCGCAGGGAAGAAGTCGTTGGAGTAGACTATTGGCGAGTGTCTAGAGTTGGCAGAGTACGCGTGCGACGATTGCGAAGAGGTGTAGGCGTTGACGTTGTGAGATTGGTTGCGATGGTGGGTGTCTCGAGCTGAGCGTGCGGACGAGGTCGACGACGCGGAATATGGCGCTGAGGGGCTCCTGGTGAGTTTGCGAGATGCTGTTGTTGTTGTTGTCTCGGAATCGCGTAAGGAGGGTTTCTTTGTGAGGGTGTTCCTCTTGGGTCTGCTGGATCCAATATTCATGATCCAGACGAGAAGGTGAGACGACAACAGGCCTGGTGATAGTAGCAGCGACTAGTGGTGGGCAGCTCACATGCACCACAGACGCTGTACAGGTGCGCACTTACACTGCAGCAACTATTGCCGCAAGTGCCTTGGTGACTGGCTCCCGCCCTGGTTAATTGAGGTGGAAAGATTATAGACGCCTCTGATCAAGCCAGTCGGGCGCTTCCAGTGCGTTGATAGTGCAGGAAGGCCTGTGCACTGCAGGCTTGCCAGGCTTTCGAAATGTCCAGTTCGCTGGCTCTGCTGGGTGCCACAGACCACAAGTCTGCAGCTTGAAGCGCTAATCAACACAAATACTGGCTCCAAAGGAACACGAACCTGAACAATAAGCTGTTCCTTTGAACCACATCAACTTCGATATCACTGTCGATAATTTGTATAAGAACCACGACTGCCGAGCACTACAGCTGTGATCAATGCTACTTGTACACTTTCTAGCTAGTTGACATGGCGCACTGTTGCTTAGCGAGCTCCAGGAGACAGGAGTCCGTCATGCAGCCTGCCATCATGCAACCCCCAAAGATACACCTCCGCTAGCTAGGTGAACGCCGACCCGTGAACCGTGGTGATCAACGGCAGCGCAGCGTGGTCCGAATCTAATTCGCATACCGTCCTTTCTGCCCTGCTTCTGCCTTACCCTGCCCAATATCCGCCACCTTATTAGATCGTTTGGCCCCTCACGTTTCGCATAAATGCAGCTACTCAGTCAATCACTTCACTCATGCAACCGCTCTCATGTTCTGACTGACTTCAAGCCCGGCGGTGACCTCTTCAGCGGCCTGCGACTAAAGCAAACACAGTTCTGATCCTGGCAATAGTGACAAGGTTCGGGCTTAATGCGCGCTAGCGCTATCGTCAACCTTTCCGCCTTAACTGCCATGGTACGGAACATCTCAGAAGACTGTGCAGAGAGTCGAGGTGCCTGGATGGCTTTGCCATCGCCGGAGATCGAGAAGAACAGTCGTACGTGTAGATCGAGCCGACGTTGTATCTATGGAGTTGCTCCTCTGACACTAATGACCCTCTAAGTTACTGTGTAAACGCGTCCGATAGACGTTTGCTGAGCCTACAGTAGTAGCGGTTTGTGGCGTCGCATTATCGCGGCAGAACACCCGCAGTCTTTGTTTCCGCGTACCAGCTAGCTGCGGTATGGCAGTCACCACTGACTCGTGCCCTATGCGTCTCTTGAGCGTGCAATGTATCAACTACAATAATTCGGGGCCTATTACAACAGAGTACACGTTTTCATCGAAGCTCGTTTCAGGCAGCTACTACGGCGAAGCAAATGCAAGCCTTTCGGAATTGGCACCCCACCACAACAGGGAGGCACGGATCGCGGAAAATACACTTTATACGCGTCGGAGACACTCAAACTTTCATCTGGACCGGATACTGACGCTCCTCGTGCTTTTGGCGTGTTAGACCTGTTGACTTTCAACCCGATATCAGCAAAATACTACCTAGCGTCTACGTCGATACCACATGTGATATGGGACAAATCGTGCTTCGAACAGCATTAACATTGACAAGAGACTACAACTATCACCAGATCCTTTTGGCGGCCATCTCGTAACGCTTGATCTTCTCAAGCCCGTCGGCGGTATAGCCCCTCTCCTTCTCTTGTTCCTTCCTCGCCTTGTCCTTGGCTTCCTTTGTCCTCAAAGCCTGGAGTGCAGCAGGGTCGTCTTCGTAGATGATACGACGTTTGTCGTCGTCTACCTCGACGACGCCCCAGCCACCTACTCGTCGGCCTCCATCGATATATGGCGAGGGGTTACCAGTACGCTCCCTTTCTTTCATTGACCTGTATCGAGCGCGCGAGAATGCCAGAAGTCCCATGCCAAGTATAAGTTTGCAGACCAAGAGAACAAGGAACATCAGCAGGAGGACAAGGATTGTTGTCATGTACGATGTGACGTGCGAGTCCGAAAGAACCGCCGGCAGTTGGTTGAGGATATCGTCCATCTTCCGCACAATCATGGCTGCGGTAGATGTTGGCTGAGCCCGAGTCGTGGAATATTGCTGGTGGATACTGGCTAGTGTAGCCGCATTACTGCTTGATGGAGCCGGCATCCAGGAAGCGACGAACATTTGGTATGTCTGAAAGCCAGCGCGAATCATCAAACAGCTTAATGGAATGATCGGCAGCCCGAGTCGTTTCGTTAGGTTCTGCTCGCCGAAGGCACTTGTGTAATAGTCTTTCGCGAGGATATCAAGGAAGCGGCCGTAGATGACCGGCTTTGTGTTGTTGAACTTGCCAATGTACGCGTGTTTTAACCAGTCGATCAGCATTTCAGACCCAAGAACAATGACGAACGGACCCAAAACATGAGCCACGGCTGGGACATACGAACTGACGGAGCTCAACATAGAAGGCACAATCATGAATGACTGTGGAAATATTGAAGCTGCGGATAATGGTGGCGCCGCGTGTGTAATATTCGGACTGCTCGATGAGGTTGTCGTAGCTGCAGGCGACAGCAGGGACGGGATGCCAGTAGGTAAACCGCCGGTCTCCACGATATTACGAGAAGCAATAATCATTAGCATGTGCCAAAGCTGAAACCGCTCAACGATGTCGGCACAAGTAAGCTGGAAGAGATTCTCCCTTTCAAACTTCTTGAAGACTGTTCCCTTGATCTCCACGAATTGATTAGACATTAGTAAGGTTACAAGTGCATTAGAGTATGAATTGACCGCCACATTCAACGTGACGACCTGGTAGAACAGAGCAGTTGCGTGTACGACACTGTAGACCAGAGCCAGCACAAACAGCCAAAGCGGTCGCAGTACCTTGCTGTGACCATCTGGTTTGCGTTCCAATGCCTCCTGTGAAAACAGACACTCTAGGACGTCTTGGCCGAGGGCGGAGAGAAGTCTATCGCAGACTTCGAGCAAATTGTAGATCACGTAGAGCTTTATTGCGGCTTGACCACGCACCCAATGGTACATTCGGCTCGCGTCCAGCTTGAGCAGAATGAAGCATGTTGCTATTATCAGAAAGCCTTTCAATATGTCAGCTTTGTCATCCGGCATCAAGTTTGAAGGGGTTGACTTCGTTCTCCGGTGATGTCTTCCAGTCCGTGTTTTCGGGCGATTGCCATTTGTTTGAGGTGTCTGAGTTCCTGAACTTGTCCGAGACAACACATCCGCAGCCGATTGGCCCCGTGTGCGTCTTCGGTGCCATACACGTCGACTCCCCACAAGTATGAAACTCATGATGAACCGAGCCTCTTCGGCTAGATTCGTAGCGAAGCTTTGAGACAGTATGGAGATCGATTTGATCATTCGAAGTGGGAGAATGGTGAAGGTATACAGCCATACATCCAGACAAGCCAGAACGCCGAACCAAAGAACGCCTTCCAGTTGGTGGGGTAGAAACAGAAAATTCAAGAGTCGTTCGACCTTAACGCGTGAGGACTCATAAGGAAAGTCGTTGGTGGAAGAACGGTGTATGTATATCTGCGAAGGTCTCTGAGAAGATAGCTCGAGCTGCAAGTACGTCGAAAGTGACAGGGGCGGCATGGGTATAGAAGCCGGCAAGGGAGAAGGTAGTGAATGGCGCGAAGATGACAGGTTCTGTGGTTTGGTCTGGTCCGTCCTGGAATATGTTCTTGACTTGCGCTGGTCTTGCCTCGTTGCAGTATTGGGACTCTTGATACTAGTTGGGGTGGATAGAGCTCTAGGCACGCGAGGCCTGACCGCTGGTGAGTCGGCCTCTAGCACAACATTTTCCGGGACTATATTGATTGACAAGTGCCGTGGCCTTTTGATCTCAATGGCGCGATCTTGAACAAAACGACGAGGAGCGTCAGTCAAAGAGGGACTCCTGGTTTGCGAGGCATGTCCTTCTTCGACCGGTAGCAGCGATCTCTGCGGACTTTGTGGTCCGAATTCGGAATCTGCCGTCTGGACCGATGATGTTGGTGATAGCATGACCAATGATGGCGAGTCTGTGCTTGCTGCGTAGTCTCGCACCCTGCCTCCGACGCAACCCTTCGACAGACGTCGCTCGTCTGGAGTAACGGCTATTTCGCTGCTCGTTCTTCGCAACTTTAGTACCTCTTTATTGATACTGGCATGACGAGAGACACTCTGTGTCGCATTGTCAATTGTGCTTGTGCCAGGCTGGGCTGTCGCCAGGGGTGCCTCAGAGCCCGTGTCAGATGGTCTGACCAAACCGTCCCTTGCCTCGATACCGTTGCTACCATTGTGCCCCTCCTGGATATTCGACACCTCTGGGTGCGCAGCCTCTTTCTCAAGTTGAGCGACCACGCCGTCGAGTGCGAGTCCACGGTATGCAGGTTCATGTGGAGGCGTTGGCGGTGCCTTTATTGGTTTCCCACTCTGGTCGAAGTCACCAGCCTCGAAAATCGGCATGACGAACGGCAGTGGCAGGATGCAGATAGTTCCATAGCGTTATGGCAAGCATGAATTGCCAGATATTTGCTCCAGATGTAGAGTGTAATGGTGACTTGTCACAATACCCGTGCAGTAGGTGATAGGTAAATGATAGTACAAGTAGCGTTGCGCACCCGACAAGGCTTACGGAGTCGGTGCATCGGTCATAATGGAAGCTTTCCCGAGAGCCTGGATCGTCCGCCGCCTGCCTTAAACTTAGTTCGTCGAGTTCCACATGACCAACCACCGACGTCAATAATATTGCTGGATAACAGCCACAGACAGCTTTGCTCTGTTAGTTGCAGAAACGCTGCCACACAGCGGGCATTTTCTACATTGGAAAAGAGTACTTTGAAGCACAAGACCTCGAGACTTGAGTGAATAGTAGTTCCGGATAGTGGCGACGTCAGCAACGTCAGGTCTATTCGAGGCTACTGCACGTTTCTCTGGCCATCACGCGGCGCTGAGCTTAATCACTATCGCTGTACTTGCATCAGAGCAGTCCATCCTGCTATTCCAACTTAGCTCACAGAGGAGCATTGGCTTCCCGGAACCAATCCAAGCCAGCTTTCCCTGGTATGGACGATGAGCATCATACCGAGGATGAATTGTCAGACTCACTACACGATCTCTTGAGAGGTATCAGCTCACCTGCACCAACGCAGACCACTTATGGACGGTCACAGAGTACCAGTCGGCTAATCGGCGACCACGGAGCCGCTTCGAGCTCACGCTCTTCCTTACCATTGCCATCAATAGCCACGCCAAGCAGATCTACAACTAGACAAGGTATCTCGCAACGCGGTAGAACTGCTTTATCACAACATGAGCCCTCGTTTGGAGGCGCTGACTCTCCAACCATAGCGAATACAATCAATCTCCCACCACCCAATCGTTCAATTTTTGCGTCTGGACCACCGACCTCGTCGGTTTCCGCAAACACTGCTCATGCGTCAATGAGCACCACTTCTGTGTCTGGGACTTCCTTGCCTCTCTCAGCGCTGACGGCAACCGGCCTAAGCCGAAGAACGGTTGGCAGACCTTCGGATCTAGATCTTGTGGTCACCAGTGCAGCTATGGCCAGTACGGAGAAGGATTTGGATGACCTCGAGATAGGACCAGGTTCTGATGGAGCCGATGGAGACGGCGGCATTGCCACTACCTCACAACGACTCTCTAGCCTCTTCGTTAGCGATACTCCTGGACTGCTATCTCGAGAACCCACACAGCTACGAGACTATTCTAACTTAAGGAGCCCGCCTCACGATGCCTCTACCCTAGCCGGCCATCTTCTGTACAACGGCTTCCTTGGTGGAAAACATTCCGACATCACTGTGCATGCTTTTGGCCAGAGCTATAGATTGCACAAGCTCCTGCTCGATCGAGCACCTTACTTCTCTACTGCATTCTGGGGGCCATGGAAGGAGAGCTCAGCAAGCGAAATGACTATTGTGACCGAGGACATTGACCCGAACATAACACGAGCAGCCTTCGAGCTTGCACTCAAGCGCCTATATGGCACATCCAATGCTTCACAAGAGGAACAAGAAGCTGTTGGTCTCTTCGCAACGGCATGCTGGCTGGACATGTCTGATTTGATAGACAATTGTGTGGACTACATCTTGCGACAGATGAACACAGCAAATTTACACAGTCTGATAAAGCTTGTCACGAACAGCTACTATGGCAGGCCAGGCGATCGTGTTCTAGCTTCCGCCAAGGCCATGCTCTGCAGAGAGGGGTGGGAAATGGCATACGAGCACTGGGATCACATTCCTGCCGAAATCATCCGTGAGGTCATTGGTGGTGATCCATTCTACGTCCCGGGCGAATGGGAGCGATGGTTCCTCGCCCTCAAAATATTGAATAGAAGATTGCGACGGTTAGCAGTTGAGTCCAAGCTGGTTGATGCTGATGGAACATACTTGTATCCGAAGCCTTCAAGCTTGAGGTTCTTCGCTATTCGATTCGACGCTACCTATCGACGAGACTCTGGTTTTGGAGGTCAAAAGCAATGGATCGATAGAGATGACGCTTGGTGCTCCCTCTATACATCTCCTGAAGTCTCACCTTTGCTTGTGCTTTTGGACGAAGGTATACATTATCTTCACCTACGCTTCGAACAGCTTCAGCACATCCGTTCCGCTCGAGACGTACTAGGTGTTCCGATTTTGCCTGATAAGGTGATCTCTGATGCTCTATGGATGCAAATGGAGCTCCGCCAGCGTGTCGTGAATTCGCACGAAGGCGACATCGAGCTAGGACTGAGCGAAATCGCAGATGAACAAGAAGAGCCGGAAGAGATTGTCCAAGCACCCTCCGACAATACTAGAGGCAAGCAGAGAGAAGGCTCGCAAGCATCTACAACACCATCCTTGTTTGACATCGACTCCGGCTCATGGGATGGCAATGCTAGACCGCGCAAATTCTGGATACCTTCTAGTGACGTCTCTTGTATCTTTGGTGGTGTCAGAGAATCTGTCACCTCCCCAGCAGCTACTACCAGCGGTGATTGGACATCTTCGGTGAACCGACTCTCTGCAAGTTTAGAGCCCAGTGATGTTGCTTGGGCCGTGGATTTTGCGGGCAGTGTCTTCGAGAATACGTCTGCTGCACGTAACATTGCCTCCTCGTCTCCTCCACGGTACAGCCACTACCCTCCATTCAGATTTTCAGTTGAATTCCCCAATCCTCGCACACTCAAGGAGAAGAAGCGAGTATACTCGCAGACAGTCTGGTATGCTGGCAGCATGTGGAACCTCTACATACAGCGGGTCAACACGTCAAAGGGACAACAGCTTGGTATATACCTGCACCGTGCTAAAGACAGAGACCCGTCCGATGATCCTCTAGCACAATTCATACCAGCAAGTGTCGATGATCGCATAGGTCAGCTGGAACGAGAAATGCTCTTGCGGAAACCAAACATACGCTCTTCGACCCCATGGCATGATCCGGTGCCCGTTGATAGTGATGAGCACACTTCAGGGCAAGATTTCGATGGCAATACATCGACACTTCTCTCACCATCCCGGAGCACATCGTACCGGGACGCGGAGCGAACACCAAAAACATCTCAGAACACTTCTAGACCCGCCTTGCCAGGTTCTGCTTACTCACACATCCAGCGTCTCTCAACACCTGAGCCCACTAGACTATCAATGGATCCGGACTCGCCTGACGTCGACGCCTCGCTTATTCGCGCGAACCAACGCCTCGTCTCCTCGATCTCTACAATGCCACCGTACAGTGATCCCCGTTCGACTATCAAGACATACTTCAAGATCTACAGCCCAAGCAAGGCGGGTCGTCTTCTAAGCGTATACGAAAGCGCGCCAGACAGCTTCAATTTCGGAAAGAGCTGGGGTTGGAGAAGCAGTCAGTTGTTACTTGACGATGGGATCGGTCTTGACGCAGCATCAAGTGGAAAGCCGTCCACAGTGAATTTGAGCGGCAAGGAGGGTAAGCTTAGATATATGGTCGTCATTGGGAATGTGTGAACGGTCGAGCTGTCGGTTCCTACCCACCTTCAACACCTCACCATCCAGAACGACAGGAAAGCTGTGCAGACTGGCGTTAAAACGAGCTTCGCGCGGCACACGCCGCACACTACCGCACGATCGACGAGTCTGTGAAACTCACACAACGCAGCACCTTCCATGTCAGGATGCATGTCCACCGCAGTTGACTGGGAACCTCACACCTCCCGTCACCACGATCATTTACGCCTTACTCCATCCCAGCTCAGCCCAACGTGTGTTGGGGGCTGTCGCTACTAACATGACTGTTTCGACGTAAGCCGAAAGCACAACAGCTCAGCCCCAACAACGTTCGCGATAAGGAAGCTCGGCTTACATCCGGAGCAAGGCTTAGAACATGATGAAGTCGTTGCGTCATAAGCAGCGCTGTAGGACCAGGGAATCTGCGAGCATTCATCGACCTCGAATACTTAGTTGCAGGATGTTAGGCGGGACAAGTACGTAAGCTCTTCAGGTTCTCTGAAATGCATTGATCTATCTACAATTCCTGAAACGTAGGGGCCTGGAGACGCCGAAAGGAGGAATTCCAAGCCAGAAAATGCTTGCATGGTCGGAGAAGGTTGAACAAGCTCCGGAGGAACCCAACTCTCAGTCTCACGGCTTGTGCAACTGTCTACATCTTGCTCAAGCGTACTGCCGTCTTCGTGGCATATGCATGGCACTCTTTGGGCGGGGGTCGCATGTCCTCTTCCCGTTTGTCGTATCTCGCATCTCGTATTCCGTGTTCTTGGTTTACTTGCTGTCCTTTGACTGCAGAAATGTATATGCTACATATGCTGCGATACCGCCAACAAGGATGATAGCATAGAGACCAACGCCAAAGCCGCCGCCGGTGCTGTTGCCTCCCGGACCGGCGGCAATCTTGTCAGTGGCGGCGGCCTTTGGCTCTGGGTCACCCTCGACTCTTTTCAATGTGCCGACCTTCAGGCCCTCGAGGATCTCTCGTGCTTCGTCTGAGTGGCCGACATCTTCGAAGGCCTCTGTTGCGTCTTGACCGGCAACATCCAGTAGAACTTCCTCACCACCTCTAGAAAAATCGTTAGCCTTGGTCATAGTTGGATAGTGCGCCACACGGCGTCGGCGGGGAGGATTGCCAGGAATGGACGTACGGATGCTCGTCTACGAACGACGACGAGTTGTAGATCTTATCATGGATGACAACGTAAAGATCCTTCTTAGAGTTGTGCGCCGCAACGTCTTTAAATGTCAATTCTTGAGACATGTTGAGTTGTGTATCTGACTGTGCGCAGCGAGACAAAGGAGTGGCGTGGAGCCTTGAAGCTTCTGGGAAGGAACGGGGACTGACTGTGAGGCGAGAGTGGCAGGATACGTCCAACAGCAGACAAAAAAGGGCAGACTGAGATCTTATCAGAGGCAGATGACAATAGTGAGCACATCCGGCACAAAGTTGGGAAGTTGTGAGGTGGGGCCAAGGCGTTGGCCGCTGCTACCAATCAACCAAGGACAAATCGTAAGTCTTGGGGATTTTCAGGGAGTGGTTAGGCAGCCTGACGCAATTCGGCAAGCCAATAACCTCATTTCTCAAGCACCTTCACGCACCACTTCAGGCAAACAATCCCCGAGCGCAGTTTGTTTGCTCAGAGCCGCGATTCATATTCCGTCCCCTCCGACTGCCCCACTACGCTGCGTTCCGCTGCTGCTCACGTGCGTACGTGACGCGACGTACGCGACGTACGCGACCAAAACCTGTGCACATTGCGGGCGCTCACCAAAGCAAGACCGTACTGACCCCTGCCGGACGTCGCAGGTCTGCTGCTGCGCAGATGTTGAACAAGACACGGCCTTGGGCCATATCCTCAGATTCTGAATCGCGCAATCATGCCAGATGATGTGCTGCAAAGCCCACCACGGATAGGCCGACTATTCTCACCGTTGAAGTTCTGGGTGGCCCACCGAATACCAGATCGATCGGAAGTCCTCAAAGCCTTGACCAATCATGGTGGACTTGTCGTCCAGTTCGAGAAGGACGCTGAGTATTGTCTGGCTGATCCTGCCGCGAAGCTTTTACCTACTGGCCGGACATTCTATGACTACAAGTACGTTAACGACTCCCTGAACATCAGCCAATTACACGACCCCAACGACTATAGAATTCAGCTGCCAGCCGCGGCCGATAGACCGGTTGGGAGTAGAAAACTGGCAGGAAAATCCACACGTACGCGCTTCACCCCCCAAGATGATCAGCTATTGTGCAACTGGATTATACCGTATCGCGACGATGGGGGGACTTGGCAGGGTAATGAGATCTACAAGCAGCTTGAGCGAAGATACCCCCACCACCCCTACCAGAGCTGGAGGAGCAGGTTCATTGATTATGTCCAATACATGAGGTTTAATGTGACGGAAACCGTCGATCCTTTTGAAGAGATTGCGAACGCAGAAGCAGAAGAAGATAGGCAAAGGCTACCGAAGCGTAGACGTCTGAACGATCCGCGCTCGGTCGATATTGAGACAACAGCGGCGGGCCCTGCACAAGTAACTCAGCAAGCACAAACCCTAGAAACCACTGCTTCTGCTTTTGCTCGGCCACCGAGCGTCCCAAGAACGCCACGGCAACAGCAGGTAAGTCCCCCACCCGCCGGTGGCGCGGAGCTGGAGGACCGGGCCCGCCAGTTGCCGCCAGTGAGAGACGTGGTAAACGTACTAGATCTCGATTCAGCATCAGCAACCGAATCCCAGATGACGGTGCCCAATACAGAAAATGTAGAGCTCACTCCTCGAGATTCCCGAAGACAAATCCTTTCAGTGAAAGCCTGGCGGTCCATGCGGGAAACCTTCCCGACACTGACCTGGACTGAGGGCGATCGTCTCTACAAAGCTGTTCCATACATCTATAGTTCGAATCCTGACAATCGGAAAACTTGTTTTCAGAACATGTCGCAGGCTGGCGAATGGGACAGGCATAGTGCAGAGCAATGGGAAACATACTACCACGAAGCCATACTGCCGGAGTACATACGGAGAAATGGCATATGGGACGAGGAAGAGCTTGAAGTGTTCATTGCGGATGCTTTGGCTCGCGAAGAAGCACAGCGCGAGCAAACGCCCGAAATCAAGAGGGAGCCTTCTCCAGATCCACGACATCCTGTTGAAAGACAGCGAGATCGTGAACTTGAAAGAGCTCGTGCTGAGATAGAAGACATCGCATTCAGCGACACCTCAAGAGACTCTGAAAACCAGGCTGACGCTCCGGCAGCCTACAAAGAAGTCTCAACGGTCCAGCGTCGACCTTCGCCTGCAGTCGAATTACGAGCGCTGGCAGCGCAGCGTGCTGGCGTGCATGCCAATGAAGGAAGGAAGCGAGCAAGTCAGCAGACTAATAGTACGCAGTCTGACTCGCAGCCTGTCCAAACGTCACAGCCACTAACAGCGTCTCCTAAGAAGAAGCTGTTTGGGCAGATGCTCTCAGCAAGCCAAACTGGCACTCAAGCTGGCACTCAGACAGAGCTGACGAGCAGGGAGGTCAATACAGACATCGCGTTTCATCATTCGTCTGTTCTGGGTGAAGCAAACAGAGCTCCTGTCACATCGTCACTGTCCTCTGTGCCTACCGCGCAAAAGCCGCCCGAATCCTACCAACTTCCTCCAAAAAGCGCTTCGACTTCTCAGGAAACTGCTCAGGATGACACGGCGGACAACTCTGCAGTGGCTGATGCTGGCGTGAAGACAAGCGTGACATCTATAGGGAATCCACCTGAACAGCGCGCTCCGTCAGCCCCACCTCGCGCAAGTAGTCCCTCTATAGACCTGTTAGGGGATGGAGAGTTAGATGATGATGATGGACGATCTCAGGGTGTTCTTTCAGATACGGGCTCCGAATACATGGCCTTTGACACTGCTCCCGAGCGGAGTCAGTTATGGGAGACAGCTGCTGACCATGCTGACGAAGAGGTGGACGAATCGGTCGACGAGGATGAGGGAGGAACAACAGGAAAAAGCGACCAGCATGAGGGGGACACAGCTGGATTGGGAAAGAAGAGCATTAACCCGCTTCCTCCAACGCCAATTCGGCCAAGGGTTGTTTTCAAAGATATTGAAGACGATGACGAAGAGATCACAAACGAGCCAGACGCGTATTTGATGCAGCACGAGGAGGTCGTTCGCTCTATCATCACTGAGCGCATCGAGACACAAGCACTCTTCGAATACAACGAGATCGATGCATCCGAGTTTGACCTGCCGCCGCCAGAAGGCGGATGGGAAGCGCTTGGCCTTGCAGATATGAGTGGAGAAAACCCAGATGAGCCGATCTCAACAGTGGAACTGCCTGATGATCATCCTCTCAAGCAACGGGTATCTCCATCCCCATCACAGACCACCGAAAATTCAACGGAGCCGGATAACAGGAACAGTAGTCCTGTTGTGGTTCCTCAAGCCCACGAAGTCCACGAGCTCTCGTCTGATGAAACACAGGCCACAACTGATGGTGAAGAGGAAGCGGTGGAGGTCCAAGTCGCACCAGCGCCCCAGATCCAAGAAACTCCCCGATCAGCACCTGTTCGTTCTGTCTCAGTCGCATCAGACATCACGACATCTTCTCATACCACCAGCTCTGGCAAACAGTCATCTGGCTCACCAGCTTTTGATAATCTTCCGAGCCTTCGCATACTGCAGGACTGGGTGGAAGCGCAGAGCAAGCGGTATGAAGAACTTCCACCGCGGGTTTTTAGACGTCTAGCGTCCATAGCGATGCAATCTACCAACGAGAATATCACCGCTGCGACAATACTACTCCGAAACATGGTCGCAGCATATACCGCGTCCGAGACAACGCGCAGGTTGGAGCATAACAGGTTGCAAAATCTGAAAAAGCCTCCACAACCCAAAACAAAGCCTTTCAAGCTCAAGACGCAACTCAGTGATACCGAGGCTAAGGCTTTCTTACCAGATGATGTAATGGGTGTATGGACAGCCGGAGACGATGAAGCTTTACTGAGTTGCACGTTTGCTAGCATCAGGCGTGTACATAAGAAGCATACGAAGAATGGCGCCAAGAAGCGAGCTAGGTTTCTTGGGCACAGATATGGACTCGTAAGCAAGACACCTAGAGCAGCTGGTCCAAGTAAGAGCGCAACACCAGCGACGGGAAGTGGAATGCGGGAGAGGTGAAGCCTGCTTTGTAGAGTGCATGGGTCTTCTATAAGGGAATCGAGGGATGCTACGACAAGATGGCTTGCGATGCCATTGTACGACTATTGCTGCGTTAGAGCGAGGCGTTGCGTCTAGGATGGCATGAAGGGTGGCATTCTCGTGCGCCGAGGAAGGGCAAGGGTCACCGAATGCATTATTGTCGATAGCTCTGCCTTTAGCAGCAATGAAGCAGCCCCCTGGCGCCTTTCATGACCCCCTGAGCGTCTAAGAATGAGCAACCCCGCCTGAGGAATCGTCCCAAGCCACTCCTAAGCCCCACACCAAGGCAGTCTTCCCACCAGCGCACTGCTTCTAGACAAGGCTGGAACCTGTTAGTCGTCCTTGTCCCTCAACATGTCTCGTCTTCTCAATGTATCGTGACTCCTCATCCTGCTGTCGGATCGTGGGAAGAATATCTTGTGTATAGCGCAAGTCGTTCCATGATGTAATATGCCATCAGTGATACCTAACATGCACCGTCCTACCAGTAGCAGCTGATGGCGCAATAGAACACGCATCATCAGTATGGCAATTCGAGGATCGCAGGCAGAGCGAATGTGCAACAAGGCGACCGACATGTCACGAACCACATACACATAGCGACTGCCTACTTATCGCTACAAGATGAGCTTGATCTACCAAGACTTGACCGGTCGCGACTGCCAGCCGGATCGGTCGAGAATCACTGGCTCTACCGGGAACGGAACGACACACCCGCCAGCGTACGCGATGTAGGAGGTTGTGACAGCGCAGAGGAACACTACGACTTGAAGGGCAGACCATATAGTCGACAGTCTAATGATTCAGACCTGCCAGCAGTTGAGCACGGCTCAGTATGCCCCAAGCACCTTACAACCAGTGACCAAGAAAGGTGCGACTCTGCGGTACCTGCGCTCTCTGTCAAAGAACAATCGCGGCACAAGCTCCTTTTCATTATGTTGGAACAGCTTCATGGTATTTTAATGGAGACAATTGTTCCACGCATGAAGCTGCAAGCGCCTCTAAGGATTTCGGGGGAGCAGTATTCTACAGACTATTCAGGAACGCAAGGTCGAGCAACTTTGGCAAGCTCCGAGCTCGCTGTTAACCACCAATACCCTCGTGGTGCGGGCCAGGACCTACTGATGCTATGTATCGGTGTTATGGCCTGTCTGGTCGGCAGGAACGTGTCAAGGGCTGATGTTGCGCAGGTGATCAACAGATGTCAACAAGACCAACTTCTTCCGGTACTGGCCGCTCTACTTGTATGGTTTTCCATCGCGATTACGATAACCTGAAACCTGCTGAGAAAGCCGGACCGGGAACTGATGAGCGGTACGCTAAGGCAGGTCCCACTGGATCCGATGGAGCCGAATCAACACCACCCTTCTCCAATACTAGCAGGATACAAGTAGGGGACTCCCAGAAACGGGGGACGAATGGATATACCCTTGAAGGACTAAAGCATATCGACCTACGTATCGTGCCGGGGGAGAATCGTCGAGCATATCATCAACCTCTTCAGCCTCAATCGGGATCGACCGGACAACACGAGTCGGCATTGCGGAAATTGCATACTTCCAACGGCTCTCTCATCTTGGTCGAAGACTTGAGCAACGAAGTCAATGATAAGATTCTGCTACAAGCATTTTCTGCCTTCGGTCCCGTCACTGAGGCCCGCGTTAAGTGGGACACAGAGACCGACCGCTCTCGTGGGTACGGCTTAGTTGCATTCAAGGAGCGTAGCGACGCCGAGAAGGCTGTGTCGTGTATGGATGGCGAGTGGCTAGGAGGTCATGCCATTCGTTGCTATCTATACCAACACTACGACATATTATCATACAAGGAGTCTGAGCCAACCTTCATGCGCTTGATGAAGTGATTTCTCGAAAGCCAACCTCCATGTGATTGCTCCGAATGCAGACTGTCGACCAAGAAGTCGAAGAAGATTAATCCTCAGCCGCCAAAGCTCAACATCGGCAAAGAAAATTGCTCTCCATCGAACAGTAAATCAGTCCCCGCAGCTGAGGAAGACCAGCGTACTCCTGCTCATGATGGAAAGGTCTTCCAAGCTCGAAGTGATGAAGACCCACAAGATGTATGGTCTGTTCCAGCTTCACACCTTACATTGTGGAATGGAGACAAGGATACAGTACTCCAATTGTGGGAGCAGTCTTCCTCTCGTGGGATGGATACAGACTTGCTAGGCCGGACCTCCGCCCACATTGTCCCGGAGAGCAATGCGCCGGAAGCTCAGGCGCAAGAGCCGCCTATCAGCACAATCTTAGACACACCGGCACCGAGCGACATCGCAGGGTATCTTCGCTTCTCTGCGTCTTCTCCTGGTAAGCTTGCTGCCCGGAATGCTGCCAAAACCCCACCACTGTAAGTTGACTTCCTTTTAGAGCCTTCACCACCAGCGAGCCCGGAGGGACGGAGCCCCCGCAGCTCAAGCTCTTTTGACGAGCGACACAGAGTTCCAAAACTGCAGAGCCCGGAGGGACGGAGCCCCCGCAGCTCAAGCTCTTTTGACGAGCGACACAGAGTTCCAAAACTGCAGACACTCGAAGATGGCCTCGAGCAGGGTTTGTTCTCAGACGCCGAAGACGCCGAATATGCGCGATCGTACCTGGAAGGTCCAGACCATCCTTGGCTCAGTAAGGCGAAAGGCGACGATCCGAGAAGAGCAGCTGCGACCATAGATGGCTGGACACCACCAGCCTTGCCACCTCTCAAAGTTCGCGGAGCCAACGCAAATCGTACAAGCTCTACCTCATCGTCAACCGTCAAACCCAGCAAGCAGGGGTTGCAGGGCCGGCGGTCGGTTCGGATGGCAGCGGACGAAGAAGATCGACCCAGAAGGCACAACTCCTTGACTGATCTGACGTAGACAGAAATGCAATGAGGTAGTTGCATCGATTAGTCGGTCTTTTTTCACGAGCTAGGAAGATGCGATCGCACCGACCAGGAAATTCCAACCAGAAACCCATGGGTGGCAGGTGCGGTCGGCACGATAAACGAACAAGTGTCGATCGAGATTGGGAGGAGGTACAACGAAAGTGAAGACCCTGGCTGTAGGGGCTACCACGTTTCCACGGAAGGCGCCACTGGACTTCATGTAGAAAGAGCACAACTTTGACAGAGTGGAAGAACGATTTAGACGGCGTCCAGCGAGGAAGGAGCGGTGGACGGGTATGAAAGGTACCACCAGCTTGCAACGAACCGGAAGGTGCCGTCCAACTACACGGAAGGCGCAGCTTAGACACGCAGCAGGAGCAATGGCTGATCTGGAAGAATAACACGACATACAACTTTGGAGGAAGGAAGGCGCCATCCGGATTACCGTGGAAAGGCAAGTGTTACCGATACTCCAGCAAACGGAACTCACGATGCAGACTACGACAAGAGGAAGGAACGATCGCGATGGCAAAATAGGCAAGCAAGACCTAGTCAGTCTAGACATATGGGCAGGAGCTATCCATATCAAGTCAATGGCGCGCTCGGTCATGAGCTGCGCGTGAAGGAGCAAGGAGTGACTGTGTTCAAGCGGAAGGGCACGATGTATCTATGAAGGCAAGAGCGATCTGGCGGTGGCGACACAGCCAGTACGAAAGAAGCTGGGAGTGAATAGGCACAACCGAGTTGATCAGTGGCGCTGACGGCCTCTTACACATAACCTTGTACAAGCGTACTGCTAGTGGCAGGTCCCATCCAGAGAACGTCATACAGCATTGTGTGAGAAGTGCAGAGAAACCGACATCAAGCTCCTCAACTTGTACGTGTTGAGGTCTCTCTACTCAGGCCACCACATCCCGCCCTTCCCTTTACCCTCCACCTTCTTCTTATTCAGCTCTTTCTTCTCCCGGCCCGAAACCTTGTACTTCCGCCCCTCCTTCTTCCTCATCAGATTCTTGTCCCGTGTCCCTTTCCCGCCCTCCCAGAAGCCGGTCGTGATACTCTTCTTAATCACGCTTCGGCCACAATGGCGACAGGCCTCAGGGTGATACCGCTGTTCTCTTGAGCAGAAGCCACAGATCATCCGGTCGGCGTGCTCGTTGGGATGCGCGTTGTCCTTCTGTGCAGGGTTGATGGTTGGCGAATCGTGGCATTTGTCGCAGGGGAAGACGCGGTTGCAGCATGAGAAGCGGAACCAGCGGTAGGACCGGGCGTAGTGCTGGCATTTGCCGTTGTTTGGAAGCGGTGTGCCTGCTGAGATGCCGAGGTTTTCTTTGGGCTTTCTGGCTCGGAGTGGGAGAGGTGTTGAGGATGCGGCTGTCGAGACTCGCAGGAATTTGACCTCCGGTATTTTGAATGTCATCTTTGCGTGGCATGAGCGGCAGACTGTAAGTTGCGAATCTCCTCGGACGGCTGTGACACCAGGTGGAGAAGGGAAGACGGTGCTACATCCTGAGCAGGTTGGCTGGAATGATGACGGCAGCAAGTCGGTGATGGTGCAATTCTCGAGGTCGAGGTAGCCTGCTTTGGAGGAAGTCGTGTGCATGAGATCTGCGCGGTAGCTTACTGTGAGCATCGCGCTACATTTCTGACAGGTCTCTGAGCGGCGGACGTTAGATGTATTGGCTGCAGCTGGAGTGATGTTTCTGATCTCTGCTTGCTCCTTGCACCGATCGCACTTAATTGATAGCGAGAGCTTTGCGACTTGCAGCAATTCGATGCCAGCGAGATCAAGACCAGGAAAGGAAAGCTGAACACCCTTCTCGACACCTGAGTTCACTGCGAGTGATACTGCCGCCCCTTCAGCAGTGCTTTCGATGTCCTCACCAGAGTCCTCTTCGCTGTCGTAGTCCGATGTCTCGGTCCCGCTCGAAAGTCCTTCATCATTCTGAGCAGTATTCCACTCAGGTGGACGAGCCATATACCTCAAATATGGGCGACTCGGGTCTTGGACAACATCGCCTGCCGCTGGATTGTCACTGGATGTGGAGACAGCGAGACTGCCACCTTCACCCTCGTCGGCAACACTGACTGCCACAGGGGTCGGGTTTGGATCGATCGCCAGCTTTGCGAGAATCTGGGTTAGATAGTTGGTATGCGCCATTAATGACTGGTCTCTCTTCTCCACTGCTCGCTTCTCGAAAGCGACCTCAACATTCTCAGCATCCGATCCCTCGACCCCTTTCAGCACGATTGTACAAGGCTCCAATGGATAAACCTCTGGTACAATTAATGCTGTTTCTCTGAGAGAGCGCAATGAAGCAGGTATGGCAGAGGAGTTAGGCACTTGGAGAGGCACATTGAAGGCAACGCCATCATCTGCTTTTGAAAAGAGCTCGGAACGTCCGAGACGTGCTTCTAGTTGCCTCACCTCTGCATCACGCCTGGTTTTCGCTTGCTGTAGTTCACCTGTGCTATACCGCGTAAACACTGGCGCAAAACGCGCAGAAGCAACCCTTAGAGCTTCAGGCTCATGCACAGGTTCAGCTGCCTCCTTGCGCTTGTTCGCAACAAGCTTGATTGTAGACGCTTTCTGGGACGTCAAGTATTGCTCGAGGTTCTTGTCGAGCTCATTCAGCAGTGCGAGCAGAGTCTTGTGAGGATGATGATTCACTAAGTCGTCAAATCCATTCTCCACATTGATCTGGAAGCCTCGCGCCATCTCAGGGTTCTGGACGGCGATTTTAGGTCTTCCATCGTGTGGATGTCCCGCTGGTACGGTAAGAATGCAATGTAATCCAGTCTCGAGCTCAAAAGGAAAGTCAGGGTCCGTGGGGTTTAGCCTGAATTTGAGTGTAGTTCCCTCATCGAAATCAGCGCGGAAGGGCGAGTACCGACGCACGACCTGGTTTATCTGGAATTCTCGCGGATTCTCGAGCTCTGCCTTGGATACAGGTTTCGACACAGGAGCCTTGTCTACTATTGGCCGACGTAGTGTTTCAAGTGGTAAGCTTTCGTTCGTGTGGGATTGCAAAGTCCCTTCAGTAGGTGCCTGGATTATCTCGTCGGCCGCATTATCATATTCAGCCAATACGGCAATTTCTGCAGGCTTCACATGTTGGTAGCGACATTGATCACCAGCACGACATCCTAGTCAGAAGTGTTAGCATGTGATAGCCAACTAGTGACAAGCGCTGGCGAGAACAAAGAAAAGAGATGTATCGACGATCTAGCGTCTAAGCTCGAGGACCGGACCATACCGTGGGGCCGCTCCAGAGGAGTCTTGGAGTGTGGAGGACCGAAAACGAGATGGGCGAGGCCTCGTCACAAGGCAAATGGGTTGTGAACAACGAAACACAGCCACAAGTGCTTGTAGACGGGGCTTCAATAGCCGATCAGAAACCAAGATGCGTAATGTAAAGACAACGTACCTCTCTTGGTTGCAAAATACCGACATACCTGTTTTGATTGCTGTGCGATGGCTCTATTGTTTCGCGCTGAGGACCGAGATGGGCGATTAGCAGTCCCGTGTGTTTGGTTGTTGGTGCCTGACAACGCACCATTATCGTCAGCATTTGTTTAGAATCATATGACCAAGTCCTAAAGTGGAACGGAGTTTGCGGTCAATCAGGTCTCTCAGATCTTTGGGTGGGCGGCAATTGTTGTTACAGGTGTTCCTGCAAGCCACTCGCAGCTAGACAACACTTAATCCTGGGCGCTTCTCGGGTGAATATTGTGGCTGCCAGAAGCAGATGATTCTGGCGGCAGACCATCACTGGGAACACCGGATTGTGACGGCGACGATGCTAGGCTAACAGACGAATGATCTGAGAAGCTCGCCTGGAATGCGCTGGACTCAGTCCAGGCATGTGTTCAATATGTGGGAATAGAGTCCGCGACTATCTGCAAGACGGGTTAAGTGACCTACCAGCATGTGACTGATCGTCGGTGGCGGACGCAACAGCTGGTTCCGCGAAGCTCGAGCCAAGCAAGTCCATGATGAGGCAGACCGGGCGGTGAATATCTGAAGCTGCAGGTGACCAGATTTCTTGATTGTGACTTTACGAGATCAGGTACCTGAAATCATGGTTAACTTTGACGTAGCGTTGGAGCGAATCGTCAAAAAAATTGGGGAAGTGATCGCGAAGATCTCGAAACGAGATCAAAGTGGCTAGCTTGCAGTCAATGTTTGCAGGATGATTCTGAGATACTCACAAGATCTTTTCGCAGCTGCAATGGTGACCTGAAGAGCTTCGAGGGTGCTGCAGTCGACGTCGGATGGTTGATGTGTGATGATCAAGCGGACAAATACCATCGACAATGAGACGTAGCGCATGTTTTATTGCATTGACCTTCGCCATCATCGTTCGAGCAAACCTCGAAGTAGAAAGTCGAAGGCAACAAGAGTGAGTCATGTGAGTCAATGGCAAAGAGTGAAGGCAAACCCTGATCTTGAACCCCAATGCAGGCGCGACCTCTGAACTTGTCCGCTTGCTCAAACGGCGCTCAGATGTAGGTTGGCTTGATCAGCGGGAGCAACATGGTCATTGACATTCACCCCGTAATATCGTTGCTAGAGTCTTTGGTCTCCTTTCTATCGCAGAGAAGAAATCTGCGGTGAATCACAAATCACCTCACACTTAATTACGCAGTGAAATTCGCCTATCAGATTGGCATGCACAGGCCCTTTAATCGGTCTCTCCTGCGCACTTTGCCCCTTTCTGCTTCCACATCTGTGCTGGAAGTATCGCAACTTGGTATTGATGTTATCATTTGCCGCTAGGATGGTCGGCGACTGCACACCACATTTTACTAGCGAAGGCGTGGAATTGACTTTCCCGGATACTCGAGAGAACTAGTATTTACATGCCCCCTAGCATTCAGTCGTCATCGCAGTACAGGGGCCAGGAGCACTGACAAGCTTTCGCGTAGAGAGTCTGGGACAAAGCATAAGCTGCTGAATAGCATAACTTCTATATTAGTACAACCCAGGCATGGGATCGTCACAGCATCTAATCGCACTCACAGAAGAGCGCCATACGAACCCAGAGTATATGTTGCACTGTCCTGCACGAGCAAAACAACAAAGTGCACAGCAGGTCGCTCGCGAACTGTATGAACTGTTTTAGGCAACTTGACTCAGGATCACCATCCGCTAGGTAAACCCGCAAACCCGCAAAACATCAAAGCTCGCCATCTTTGTCCCCACGACATGCTCCTGATTCCCGCTATTTTGACTTTTCCTCCACGCTGAGCGGGAATCCCAGCACGGGGAAGCACAGGAAGGCGTTAAGTTGGCGCCACAAGGCTTGAAGTGGTGTGCAATGAGGCGCCCGTAGGCGTCCTGGCCGTTTGGAGGCTGAAGTTTAATCCTTCAGCGACTGATTAACTTCGTCGTCTCGAATTTCTGCATTTGCGAACACGGAATTTCGAGCTCATAGTGGTCGAAGGAGATCAGCGTGCTGACCTGGTCGTATGGCACCGGATAACCTGGAGCTCGATGCTAGCTCGTTGTCGTATTGAAGTCACGAGAAGCTGTCGCCTCAAGAGCTGAGAATCTGATCATTATTGAAGCTCTTTGTAAGAGAGCCAGCAAAGGTGACATCACCCTTTGGACACACCCCCTCCGGAGAGCAAGATCGGAAGAATTGGTAACCACGATGCCATGCCAGAGTGTGTTTCAAACTTTCACATCCATCTCGCAGATGATCGCGATCACTACTGCCACGCTTGACGTTCGGAGCAGTTGCGTTTCTCGATGTTGCTTCTTGGCTCGAACTAAGTTCGAAGTTGCTTTTCGATATAATTCCGAGATGTTTTGTAAATTACACACACAATACGCACCGCTCTAGGAGGACGAACGGCGATGACGACGATGGGGCGCGGACGCGATAGCTGAATCAAGTACTAGGACCAGACAATGCGGTGCTGTGAGTGATCCTAAGAGCATCACAGTGACACGGGGTGGATACAAAGTGCCAATGTATAATATAGCGTTGTCTGATCGATCACCGGCGTACTACAATCGAAATGTCGTCGTGCTTGTCTGAGTAAGTCTCACACCCAAGCGTCACCATATCCAATGGTGGCACGAAATGGCTATTCATCAGTTTCAGGCGCCCGTGATGAGATCGGGCAGTCCCATTAAGCTCCGGAAGTATGGTCACCTGCCCCCTAGTATGGACTTATAGGGGCCGAAGGCCTTCTTTGGGCTTTGATCCGTGCCTGTATCACAAGGCTGAAGCACACTTCATGTTCCTCAAAATGCTACACCTTGTGGACATATGTATTGGAGATTGGCGTGAAGATGTCTCTCGCTAAGAGCCATCATTCGAGCGCAGGAAGGCACGATTTCTACTGTGTTGGCAGTCATTCCCCAGATTCCATGCATGTGCTGCTTTGGCGAACAGTCAAATAAGGCTCCGTCTCAGCCTACCTTCATGGTCTTTGGCTGGCTCGTACAAACATGTTTCACGAATGTCCGTTCACACCTTCAAGCGAAGCAGTAGTCCCAGCCTGCTGGGTTTGACAGGTGGCTGTCGTGGGATGTACAAAGGCCACCTACTGTTCGTGTGTGAGGAGGGAGGGTTGCACGACGTTGCAAGCCATACGTGAACGAAGGAAAGCATGAGCCTTAACCCTCTGCAGTCTATGGCCACTTTCGAAAGTACATTGTAACCTACCGATCCTCGCACAATCTGTCAGGGTATGTTGCCATCGAGAAGTTCGGTTGCATGGGACCCCGTACGAACGATGGCTCGCGAGAATGTATGGGTTATTTTCCCGGTAAAATAGCCAGTCTAATGCCACGCGACGTATGTCCGAGATGCAAGCGTGAATGTTGGGATCTCCAACCTCTGCACTTTCCCATATCCTTTCCCTTAGGATACCCTGCATTTTCTATGTCGGTCCAAGGGGCTAAGAGGAGGTGAGAGTGGGGACCGCAAGAATAATCCGGACTAGCAATAGGCGACCGTTGCTCTAACAGTGCTCTAACGGCCTTGTGGCCAAGTCGGAGAGCATTTCCCGGGGCGCTAGGCGATACGTTCTGGCCCAGAATCCCGTTTTGAACGAAGGTGATGAGGGTGTAGTGTCGTGCAATCAGCGGGCGGTTCGCGCGTTGCAGACGTCAGAAGCACTTTCCAGTTCGAATAATGGCCTTTGAAAAGATAGCAGTTGCGATGTCGAAACAGGACTCCAACCGACGTTGCAGCTCCTTCATCCCTGCGGTAAGTTGGATGGGTAGTGCGCCACAGATGCGATACATGACTGAGACCACACCACAGAGGCGCTACCTTTCAGGAGGGCGCTGATGTCGTTTGGCTGCTTCCCGAATAGTGAGCCCAGAGTGTCTGATTGCCCTGGCCTTTCTACCGAGCGTCAGCGCAAACGTGCATCATATTACGATAATCGCGAGTCACGGATACAAGTCTGGTCCTGCCGGTCGAAGTGACAACAATGGCAAAATGTATCTTTCTCGCCTCGGTTGCCATCGGGTGATTTGTACCGAGCCGCGTAGATCAGTCTCCATCGCCAGCATAGGGGAAAATGGCCGAATCATGCTACCGGTAAGCAACAGCAGGAGGCAATAATAATGCGCTGTACGAGTAGGGATTCTCTCGGTGCATGAGATCAACAGTCTCGAAGCAGCTGTCCATTCCACATCGTTCTCAACGAGCCTCTCATGGTCCAGAGGCGCAAGCGCGTGACCTCTGGGCAGTTGCTGAGTGAGGCTGTACCTGCGTAGAGGTATTCTTGTGTCATTTCGTGCTACCCCCTCTTGGTTCTGCATCGCGCAAAACCAATAACTAGCGTCTGAACTTGTTTGACGGGTTCTCCAAGCCAACGAGTTTGCTTCAGCTATGCTGCCGCCACTGATGGAGATGCAGCATCCATCAAGTGTGTAGGATGCGACACAGCTTCGCGACGCACCGCAACCATGTTAGACGTGCGCAAGCAACACGAACGACCTCGAAATCCCTGGATGTGGCTGCGGAAAAGCAATGGCCACGCGTCGCGATTGGACAGCAGTACTGATTTTGCGAGTTATTCACCTGCAGACCTTGATTACCCTGGTAGCACCTGTAGCCCAACAAAAAGCTCGACGTCGCCGCAAGACGCGTCATAGGTTGAAAACGCTCCTCCTCGATACGCCGAACGTGCTTTACACTTTCTCTAAAGAAGCCTCCCGCGTCTTGCAGCACTTCTTTTTGCGAGGCATGTGATCGGCAAAATCCATGCAGCGGGTCTGCTCCGAGACTTGCCTTGCTTCCAGCGATGAACGAGAACAGGCACGAAAACGAAACACTTCGTTACATGGAACGGTGAGGAGAAGACTCCCAGTAACTCGGTGCTATTATTGTGGGTTGGTCAAGGTGTTATTATTAGAGTATGGCATGACTAAAATCACTATTAATCTGCCATAGATGCGTGTAAGAGTCAGCAAATTTGCCTGAGAGCTCCTTCGCCGAAGGATATCCCGTTCTCCAGCAAAGTGACATGGTAGCACGTGTCAACAACTGCTGATTTGGCCTTGACTTTCACCGCTCGTGGTAAATGGTACCTTGAAATGCTTCCATAGAACACCATAGGGTATAGACTTTTGCCGCCCACCGACCTCCCAAATCAGCCGTGGTCTGTCATCACGAGGTTGTAACCTCAAATCAATCATTGCATGCTCGCTTTCGTGACCGAGCGATGCTTTTGGTCCTCCACCTGTCCATGGCGTATGTCTGCTTGCATGCCTTTCATTACCGCCAGGACGGCTCTTAATAGTCGCTTGAACGCAAGAGAAACAATCAGAACGTAAATAATAGGATAGCATGAGCGCTCGCTCCCCTCTCAACCAGACTTGCGTCAATGAGCGTATGTATATGATGTCGTGACTGTCGTAATACATTACCACCCCTTAGTATGGTACTCGTTGGCCACATCGAAGTATTCGTTGTATGAATTCGTCTTCGTCGGCTCCCGTTGTAGTAAGGCACGATGTGGTTGAGGCTGTGCTGCAGCCATCTGACCAGCACGTTGTAGGTTGGCCATCGACTTAGCCTCACGCTTGAGGAACGCGTTGACCGTTGTGTTCTTCTGTTGACGCTCCCAAAGCAGGTTTTTGCGAAGTGACTCAGTCAACTCCGTCGAGAGCATATTCCGTCTTGTCGTCCGAGGGGAGTGAGCCAAGGTATATACATCCGCGTTGCTAGGCGGCGGCATGTCAATAGCGCGGCTGGTGTTGCTAGGGGCCATCATTAGAGCGTCTTCTTTTCGTTGCTCCGGCGAACTTGGCATCGATGGGCCGTTGTGAGAGGAGCTCCGATCCATCCGACGTATCGCCGGCGAAGATCTCGAAGCGGCATTGAGCAGACCTTTCGTACGATCCCCCTCAGTGAGACCAGCAGTAAGTACAGACCTCCTACTTGGTAGGTTGGCTGTGCTATCAACTCGTTTGAAAACTGGGTGAGGAGGCTTCTCCTCCTCAGGCTGCTCGTCTTCCCAGCCCTCGTCGTCATCTTCTTCAATAGCCGAATCGTCGACGACAGATTCGTCGTCATCCTCATCGTCATCGTCATCACTAGCAATTGCGTTGTCGTCGGCCGGGCTACCACTTTGTATCGTATGTTGCTCAACAACTTCGCGGAAAGAAGTTGTCTTCTTTTGCTGAGGTTGCTGGTCGCGAGTCAAGCTTCGCGACAAGCTGCTTTTCTTTGGCTCCATCAGATGCTTACGATAAGACATTTGTTGCTCGAACGAGCTCTCGTCGTCTTCAGAAGAGCCCCCAAGTGTGAACATGCCTCCTTTCTTTGGGGTAGGTCCTTTCGCAACAGTCTTCGGTGCATATATCGGCAAGTTCTTGCTAATAGTGGAGCTGCCCCGGGAGCGTAAAGACGGCAGTGGTGAGAAGCCATGCACAACACTGCCTGATCTGATCAAGCCATCGGATGATGCGCTAGTATCTGAATCTCTGTGCGGCGTGCTGATGCATCCAGTATCGCAGGTGTTCGCAGTGGTATCCGTCGCCGTCGATATGCGTGAGGCTTCGGTTGTATTTGACTCAAGCGATTGCTCCTGCTTATCGGACTGCTTCTCCGAGGAAATTTTGGCTACAACGGCTTCCTCGAACTCTGGGTTAAGTGGCTCCAATGACTTCTGTTCTTGGATGTCCGTGATGATCTGCTCGAGTCTACGTGGGGTTAAGTGTGGTTCCTTCCCCCTCGACTTGCTCAGGGCCGAGTTCTCTAGGTCGCTGTTCAATGACTCGCCATCACTGAATGATCCCAGTGAACTCGATAACGAGGGTACATCCTCCTTCGGAGGCAGAGGAATATCAATAGCAGGAACGATCGTCTTGTCGGGTTGAGGAGGGCAGCATAGGGTCTCCCTACCCCATACTCGCCAACTCAAGTTCTCCAATCTCTTGCCATCGGGTATAGTACTTGCGCATTTAGAAAAGACTAAGACAGTGGTCAGCAGTATCCAGGTGCGGAAGACATTGCCTTTCACTTACCAGTCCACATCCCAAAGAGATTCTCTACATTCCTTGGATCGATTTCGTGCATTCGAGCAGCGTCAAGCTGCAAGACTGGAGCGTGAAGCATTTTGGCCAATTTGTGCCCGCGTGTGGGCTGGTCTATGAATGTTGGAGTTCTCCTCTCTACCGGTGATACTTTGACTCCGTATAGTTCCAGGCGTTGAGCTGCGATTGGGAATGGCCTCTGAGGGTCGGCGCTAGCTCGTTGGCGGACGTTGGCTGTTTGCGGTTGTGCTGAGTGGAAGCCGTTTAGAAGCCGTTTAGTGATGTCAAAGCACGGATATCTGTGTCGGTGGGTCAACCACAAGTTCGGCGGCACCAACACGTCGGTTCTGAGGCGATTGACGGTTAAGTGTTCATCAAGTATGGCTTCGTTGCGGATGGCTGTGTATGGCAGATATGGCAGGGTACGTATCGACGTGTAGTACTCCAGGAAAGTAGCAGGAATTTAGAGCAAGGAGCGGCAACGCAGACAATATGGACAACGGCATGCCAGGGCGAGAAGGATAACAGTGGATACGGGGGCGTTCTGGTGCCCTGACCTTGCTCTGACGCCCACTTGTTAGCCCCAGTTTTCGCAGCACAGACGCTACCATGCCTAGCTCAAGATTTCAGTTTGCCCACCGCACGCGGTTACGCTTTTGAAATGACTCCGTACTTCTAGTCAGAGATTTGTGGCACGGTCGTGAACCTTGTGACGGCCAGGTGACATAAAGTTCTGGCTTGCAGTCGTTTTCATTAGCCGGACACGGTTACGCTAGAGACAAATGGTCATCCCCCGGCCACCGCTTCCAAAGTGCTGCAGCCGTTGCTTACAGCGGGTACGATCGTCAGCTTCTAGGGTTTCTCGTAGCCCGTCGCACCGGGTCATGTGCTTCTGAGATCCTGCTTTCGAGAAGCGCGTCCACGTCCCTCCCACAAGCTCAGCGGGTGACTTGCCCCCGAGATGTCCGGCGTGTCACTCGTCGATAATTAGTCCAATCGCCCGAAATGGTATTTTTTCGCTGGCGACTCACGCTGGTCCTTGCTGCCCACTGCCCGAAAACAGCTCGCTTTTTGGGCAGGTGTCAATGTTGCCAGCCACTAAGGTCGAGTCCGTTATACCTGCTGACCTGCTGAACAAGAGCAAAACGCATTTGTTATTCCGTGGTCGTCGAAACGCTATGTGCAAGGTGAGATAGCAATACCTTGCTTATCGGCCTTCTTCCATCTACAAGTCAAGCAGAACTCATTGGAAGCTTGTCTGCTGCGACACCCCGTCGCTTTACTGTACCGTGTCTTGCAGTCGAAGCTTAGCGTCCAGATATTTGCTGACTATGCGCGCGGCGCATTCGAGACTCCCTGTTCTCAGTCGCAAGTCTTGCTCTACCCTCTAGGCAACCTGTGACCCGCATGATCAATAGTACTCTCATGCCACTCGATACAACTCGCCGCTTGCGATCGGAACCATGCTGAAACAGTAGTCTGCAGCTGATTGCAGTTACTATGGAGCTGCTCAGCTGCAACGCTGACTACACGTGGTCAGACAAAGTTTCGAGGGGAACAATGGTCTAGATGTCCGTCTTCGTTCCGCAGCAGTCGGCCCCACGGACGACTTTCCGCGCAAGCTCGTCTGAAGCCATTAAGCTACCGCTTTGGTTGCTAACGGCTACGTCTGCTCCGGCTCAGAAGAGATAGTAGCACCAATGTGCTCCCACTGTACAGATTGCAGGCCCTGGAATATCTCTTCCAACTTTCGGACTCGAGCTTAATACTAGTGGATAGTAGTAGACTCCCATGGAGACCGCTCGTTATCCGCTAGGAGGTGTAGGGTTCTCAGAACATCAGGCAACTTGAGGCCTCACCTGAAGCTGTGGTGGTCTGCTGGCCGCAAAGGTGGTGATGCTTTCAAAGCCCTATTGGTCAACTACATCTTGCTTGCATTTGGCCGGCTCTGTCGACACCGACGTCTCGAGAGGCGCGCCTGGACCTGCCTCCGTTCACGGAATGTTTGATGATGCTTCATAGTTTCGCTGATCTGGCCCCAGCATGGGCTCGAATATTTGAGCACTACTGTAGTGGTACGAGCCGACAGCTTGAACAGTACTTCTTGCAGATCGTTATGTAACGTGATCTGAGTCCTATGCGACCCACCAAGCCTGGGCGGATACCACGTCGGCGTTGATGAGATTGCAAGGGATACTACTCGGGAAGTGTTGCCCTGAGATGAGATGGGCGTATTTGAGACATAACTGAAAGCACCGTGCGTCACGTACCAAAACTCTGGAAGAGTTACTTGTAGTGTGAGATCCTTAGTCTAGAGCGCATCAAGAATGGTGCACCCGCGGGGAGCTACCACGCGGGCTTTGGGGATCCGCACCTGACAGGGGTGCAGCTCGGCATGGGGTTATCTCGGACTACCGGTACTGCACATCCAGACCTCCGGAATATTTAGCCTAAATAATCGCACCAATCGAGCCGAAGGGATAGAGTGCGTTGGAACAACGCCATATACGGTACCCCAAGAATGTGCTATAGGTCCTTAGATTGAACACGATTCAGTCTCAATGCTGTCCCCAGTGAGTGCTCATCGTACCGGTATTGAGACGACTGACACAGCTCAGTTCCGTATAGCTGGTCCACACGGCCCTCCTAGATAGGGTTGTGATATCTTCATGCAGCCAAACGTTTTCGGCCAAGTTCCGGGGTCGTGGGCGCAAGTTCCTGAAGCACTTCCAGATGGTGGTGACTGAAACGATCACTTGTTTGTTGTAGATGAGGATCACGACGTGGTGGTGTTCGAAGATAACGCCAGCTTACACAAACAGCAGGACGTTTGCTGTCTTATGTTGCTGACTACGTCTTCCTGCTCCGTTGGGCGAATGTAACAAAAATGCAGGCCTCTTGCAGAAAGACGCATACCGACCTCCCCTAGGGCGTCCTCGATTCCGATAAGCAGACAGCGATGCAAGATGATCTTCGATCGAGATCAACCTGGATCACCGCACTGATAACGTGGGCAGGAAGTACTGATTACTTACGGCGATCAGATGCAGGTACTGCCGACCCAAAAGTGGAGACCCACAGTGTACCCCTAGCGGCATATAGTAGATTGATTGGGCATCGAAGCATGGACGCCAAACGTGGGAGAGACAGATCATTCCGGGTTTCATTTCTTGATAGTCTTGCATGTCAGTGATTGTGGCAGCAGCGCTGTGTGCTATCTATCATCATGGTCATTGGGTATCATTCACATCGTGTTCCATCATGCTTTTCTATCTTCGTAAACACGAGACGCCAACTTATGCTGCATGCTTTTCAACGCTAATAGTCTGAACCTTCTTCGCCAGGTACGATGACTTGCGAAATTTTGAGTATCAACCGAGTCAGCTGCGTAGCAAGCAGGAGCTGCTGCTTCTTGCCAATCAAGGGGTCAATGACAAAGTGTTCTCGCATGTCATTGCTCCCTGTCTGCATGCAATCTATACCGAGTCTCGAGTTCTTCTCGTTGTTTTGCCTGGATTTAACAGCTGCTAGTGCCTCAATTGGGCTGAGACCTGAGTTCTCGGCCAGTGCCATTGGCACAGCGTCGAGTGCATCAGCAAATGCTCTCATAGCATATTGCTCGAGACCCATGTTCTTCGCAGCCGCATCCTCTACTGCAAGCGAGCAGGCTACTTCTGCAGCGCCACCGCCATATACGACGCGGTTATCTCGGACCAGGTTTCGGACAACACAGAGTGCGTCGTGCAGTGATCGTTTTGCCTCGTCGATGATCATTTTGTTGCTGCCCCTGACGAAGACAGTCACTGCTCTGGTGTTGGCACAATCTTCAATCACAAGCATTTTCTCTCTAGTTGTACCGAAGCTCATCTCACGCACAATGCCAGCTTTGCCAAGCTTCTCGGGGCTTAGGTCTTCGAATCGTGGTACAATTCTGCCGTTGGTTGCAATAGCAATGAGCTCGATCTCAGGACCGCCTACCCATCTCACGGCGGGTAGTTTGTTCTGCAGCAAGAGGTGGTTGGCCTCGTCGTCAAAGCCCCATTGACATATGGCGATGTTGGCTCCTGTATCTTTGATTTGCTGAATCATCTCCTCGAATTTCGATCTTTCATACTGTTGGAGCTTCTTGAATTCTTCAACGGATGTAATGTCTAGCTTATGCTTTGTTTTCGGCTTCGGCGGCTCAAACGCGCAAGTCAAAATGGCGAGTTTGGCGTCCTTTACTTCGTCCGGCATCTGGGGATGTGAAAAGTCCTTGTCGATGATAACGCCCTTGACAAGCAGTGAGTCTTCCAGGGAACCACCTGCTTTCCCATCCACCTTGATAAGCTCAAAGTCCACATCTTTTCGCTCGAGATCCGCCACCGACATGACAGCATCGACAGCGATCTGCGCAAACTGGTCGTGTGCTTTGCTAACAATCTTGCTCCCTAAACTTGTCTTGGCAACTTTGAGCAGATTTGATGTGTCGTCTCTTGTGAAGGAGATCTCATCACTAATCTTGTCCAGATGAGCGACGGCGACATCGCATGCCTGATCATAGCCATCTGCAATTCGAATAGGATGTATTCCCTTGTCGATCAGATCTGCTGCCTGTTCGAGTAGAGATGCTGCTAGCACCACCACGCCAGTTGTGCCATCGCCAATTTCGTCGTCCTGCGATTTTGATAGCTCGACCAGCAACTTCGCAACGTGGTTCGATATCTCCATCTGACCAAGGATTGTAGCACCGTCGTTTGTTATTGTGATATCGCCGTCTGGAGAAATAAGGATTTTGTCGAGGCCTCGGGGTCCCAGCGAAGTCTTGACAATATTTGCAACCGTCCGCGCGGCAACGATGTGCTGTTTCACTGCCTCTGTACCTGCTGTCCTCTTCCTCTTGCCTTGGTCTCTTACGATAATGAAGGGTCTGCCCTGCTCATCCTTCATCACCTGGGCATTTGACATATCCAGTTGCATCGCCATGTTGGAGGAAGTGTGCACCTTTCCACAATTGTCTCAACAGGTACTTCACAACAGATGGATACAAGGACAAGGATCGGGTTTACAACAGCGTGAACAATGAGTGCAATGCCTGTCCGCTCTGATTTGTTATGCCTGTTCCTGAAATTTCTGGACTGGGAGGCATGTGATGCCTTGCTACCTTGTTTTTGTCCGCAGTTTTGTTCTGTTTGTCAGTGGGGCCTGAGATCGCGCTCAGGAGTCCACCAGCCTCTTCTCCGCGCGCGCGTTCTTGGCGAAGCGCGTTGCTAGTCGCTCTTTCTACAATCACCTTCACTGCTCTGCAACTTTGCGCTCACCAGCCTATCTTTGCGCACCTCTTTCAGCACATGAGCCCTTTCGCATGCATTAGCCCAGTCCCATACGCCCACAATGCCTCCCTGTAAATTTTGTCCTACCCCGGCGCATGGTCTTTGAGCTTAGGTAGCTAACAAGGCACAGTGATTCACGCAGACGATGATACGAGCGACCTTGATATTCCAGCAAACGGAGTCAGCGCGCATACTGAATCGAGGGTTGAATCAGACGTTGAAGCCAAAAATCAGCTCAAAGACGACCTAATGTCGGATATCGAGGAGACACGAGGCGCAGCAGCTGCAAAGGCAGAAAGGGCAAGGGTCTCCCCAACGAACTCCAACGATGCCAGCGACGATGATCAAGAGGAGGAGGAGGAGGAGGAGGAGGCGTGAGTTGTCTCCTGAGCTTAGTCTTCCATACCTTCTCACATAATGCTCAGCTACGAAGTCGAAGCTATTCGGGACCACGAATTCAGGAAGAAGAAAGGCAAAAACCAACCATACGTGCTGCTTTACAACGTAAAGTGGAAGAATTTCCCAGACACAGACAACACACTCGAGCCAGAGGAAAACCTGCTGTGAGCATTGCTACCACTCCCAACCCGTCTCATACCACCTGTTAACTCGAGCTAGGGGGTCTCGAGACATACTGGCAGCATATCATCACAAAATTGGCGGCGCCCCTCAGCCACCCACAGAAGATGAGCCACGGTTGAAAAAGAAACAATCAAAGAAATCCTTGCGCGGAGACAGCATGGCTTCAGCAACCGAAGACTCGCCTGTACCGCCTGCCAAGCGCCAAAAACGATCAAAAGCCGCGGAAACAGAAGCTAGTGATGAAGATGCAGATATGTTCGGTACTTGGATGCCCACGGATACCAGTTGGGAGAAGTCGATCAAAGAGATCCAGACGGTAGAGCGAGACGAAAAGAGCAACGACCTTTACATCTTGATGATATTCAAGAATGGCAAGAAGTCGAGAGTGAAGAACACCCTGGTCCGGTCGAGATGTCCACAGAGGCTTCTTGATTTCTACGAAGAGCACCTGTCAGTATAAGCCACTCATTGCCCTTGTACGCTTCCAATTGGCTTTGGAAGCAGCGGCATGGAGCCTGGGGTTGATGGAAGACATTGACTGACAACTATCTGTTTACGACCACAGGAATTTCTCCGTAGGCCATTCTGCATAGCATCGCCCCTATGCTACCACTGCTTACAGCCGAGTATCCTAAAACAGCTCCTAACTGGGCTCAGCACTCGCTCGTATGAGGGTTTTGTTTCTGCCACTATCACGCTTGCACGTAGTTCTGAGTCGGTATGTGTACACCACGCCGAGGAGGGCGTCTTTACGGGGGGATTCATGTGTATCTACTTGGGAGTTGGGAGGGCGTGCTAGGGAACTCATGGACGCCGCCGACTTTACCTTCTATCGAGCAAACGTTTCAATTGTCTATTCCAATGGTATGGGTTTAGGGGTTAGGTGCGACTGCACCACTTCGCTTGCAGCCTTTCTCATTCTTTCCAATACAGTCTCAAACTCATCCTCTCCCACTTGACTGTCGATGCTGCCACTGTTGGACATTGAGCCGTTCGTCGCAGGCGCACGATAAGGCGCCTCCACGAAAATCCATTCGCAACCCCATTCATCGCACTTTCTCAACCCTGCGAAAAGGTATCTGGCCACCGACGCTGCATCCTTTCCTAAGTCGATGTTTCGTACTTCGACATCCCGTCTAGGGAAGCCTGCAGTATCATTCCCAACCCTTAGCCTCATCAAATCGCCGCTCTTGTCACCCGATGCAGACTGATCAGTGTCCTCGTCATCCCATTCTGGGTACAATTGTTGCCATTTATCCTGCAGATCCAAAAGCCGCGGCCAGGATGTAGAGGTCAGAATACCGATCTTCAGGTTGCGCGTCGATTCCTCAACACGGGTCTGCGGTACCCACTCGCGCGTTGGCCTACGGTGACTGGTGTTCTCGATTGGCGGGACACTTTCAACGTCTTGTGCTTTTATAAGCTCTCGAAGTTTGCGATACACCGCATCGAGCTTCGGTCGCCCGCTCAACTGCGAGTCGGCCTCGAACAAGAACATTCGTCCTGACGGTGCATAGTGCTTGTACTTCATCCCGGGCGCTCGAGGCGCCTCGGCATCATCATGTCCTAATTGCAGATCCGAGTGCTCTCCAGCAGGACTCCGTGTAGCAGGACTCTGAAACACGTCCGCAGCACCTTCCACATCATTGCCGAGCATCACAGCCTTCTGCACGACCCCATTCTTGTTCTCCTGCCCATCTCTCTTCCTTTTGATGCCCTTCTTATGCTCCCAACCGTTCTCGACGTTCTGCCAGACGTTGTTCTGCTTCTTACCCCACTCCCTCAAATCGATCTTGCTTAGCCCACCAGGCCTGAGAATGAGTGGCGGATCGCACAGTCCATCCACCACCGTGCTCTCCACACCCACGTCACAACTGCCGCCGTCGAGGATAAAATTCACCTTTCCTTCCAGGTCATCATAAACGTGTTGCGCAGTGGTGGGACTAGGCTTCCCACTACTATTTGCGCTGGGGGCCGCGATAGGTCGATCCGCACACGCGATCAAGAACCGCGCATACTCACTTCTCGGTACTCTGAATCCTATCGTCTTCTGACCAGGGTGGACATTCAGCGCGAACTTGACTCCTCTACCTTCTTCTGGCACGGGGATGAGGATCGTTAATGGTCCTGGCCAGAACTCCGTCAGGAGGTCTCGGTATGCTTGTGGAACTGCAGACCGCTGCTCTGACCCACCGAGACACCGCTCTAGATGCTCGATGCTCGAGACATGTACGATGAGTGGGTTATCAGCCGGCCGACCTTTCGCTGCGAAGATTCCGGCGATACTTGAGGGGTTTGTGGCGTCCGCGCCTAGACCATAGACCGTTTCTGTGGGGAAGGCGACGGGCGGTGCAATGCCGGATGTCAGAGAGGTTATGGCTGATTGAAGGTTTCGGGCGTCATCCCGAACAGATTTCTCCTTGGTGCGCGAAGATGCCATGTAGGATTTGTAGATTGCACGAAATGTCGAGTCGGACGTTGCAGGGTCTGTAGGCAACCTTAGATGCCTTAGATCCAGGATGCGGGTTTGACAGTTTGTGTAGGGCATCTTGGTGGTGTGGGTTGATGAGAGGGTCGAGGTGCTATTCAGACGACCTTGAGGGGCCTCGTCGTCCCTGGGCTCCATCCTGATAGTAGAGTTCGTGTGCTGATTGATCCTTGTACCACTCGATCTGGTGGTGTTGATTAGACAATAGTTGAGTAATATTGTGTTTGATGGTCTGAGAATGGCGACAGGAAATGTGTGGACAAAATGTCGCTGCCACATACACAAAATATATTCTTTGAGATCCGTCGAAGATCCGGTATATCTCAGGGAGGTGTGGCTGTCTTCACTCTGTCCACGCCGTGTAAGGAATCAGCGGTTGACAGATACAGCCCTATTTGCTAACATCCCAAATGGATGTAAGATAGTCTTCAGTCTCAGTGTTTCGGTGTCTAATATTTTACAGGGTACCTGGAAGATGAGGACAACAACGATTGGCTTATTCAAAAATTGGATTAGGTCGATTATCTAACAGAACCAGTGTGATGGTGATGGTGATGGGAAAGAAGTTTGGCTGCGATAAAATTTCTCCTCGCCTTGAGAACGGGACTGCCCATCGTAGACATTGTGGTGAAGGCCACGCGACTTTTGGAACGTCGTGGCTAATACACCCTTCGCCGTGCATATTGGCAGTGCTATACAATGCTTACATCGTAGAATGCAATACCATCGTTGTCTTTGCTGTCCAGAAGCCTCTCGTCCGAACCGCCTCTATGTCGCCCGTCGATGTTCTGTCGCTCTGGCTTGGCGCTCTTGGCGAGTCCTGTCAACTTTCACCAAAGAAGAAGGTCGTTTGCTTCTCGTGCTATCAAGCATCACAGAACCATGTAGCATCAAGCCCCGCATGCAGGGCATTACCACGTTGCTATCATGCAGCGCGTCATGGTCATTGCACACATTAATGAGATGTATCGAACAATATAACCCGAAGCAGTCGTGTCTGTGGTGGCAAGTCTTCTAAGTAACGCGTTCTCGTCCTGAATACTGCCATGAAGCTTTCAACTGTAGCCCTACTCGCCTCGGGCGTCGCTACTGTCTCAGCACAAACGAGCTTTACAGGTGATACTCTCCAAGGTTATCCGGTTATCGAATACCTTGACCTAAACGACGTCCCCTCAAACACGGTCTCGCGCTACTGGATATCGGCAGCTGAAGCTCAAGGAGGCCTCCCTTATTTCCTACCTATCTTGGTGGCTCGTGGCTCGGAAGGGTCGCTGGACACTGGTCGACGCCTTTCACTCTCCGCCTCTATCCACGGCGATGAGCTCAATGGCATCCCAGTAGTACAACGTGTTTTCGCTGCTCTTGGTAATGTGGTCTCTTCGGGAAACTTTAATGGCACTGTTATTGGCCTACCAACTCAGAATCCCAATGGCAACATCCTGAATCAACGAAATTTCTTTTCCAGCTCCAACAATGGTTTCTTCACAAATCTCAACCGTGTCTTCCCAGGCACCAGCATTGCCGAGGGTGGTTCCATAGCAACCTCGTACGCCTATACAATCTGGAACAATGTCTGGGCGAACACCTCAAACGTGGATATCGCTGTTGACTTCCACACATTATCAACCGGTAGCAACGGTCCGCTCTGGGCTTACGCGGACTTCCGACTGGATGGTGTTCAGAGACTTGCCGAGCTCGCGCAACCGGATGTCCTTAAGATCGATCCCGGCGAACCAGGGTCTATTGAGACGACCTGGGTGGGTCGTGGTGTTCCAGCCATCACGCTCGAAATTGGCCCCGCGAAGAACTGGAATCAGACACTTATCAAGCGCTCGGAAGAATTTGTCTGGCGGTTGCTGGAGGACCTAGCTATGCTGCCCGAGAATTATACTGCTCCCATGGAGACAGTGAGCATTGGATTACAGAATAGTTACCGAGCGACCAACTTCAGCACGGTTGCCGCTAGCAGAAGCGGCTGGGTCCAGATGGATGTTGTCCCATTGCAGGATGTTCAAGAGGTAAGTCAGAGAAGAGAGCTAGGCAGATCACTTGATACTAACGTGTGACAGGGACAAGCTGTCGGTACCCTCTACAACTCCTGGGGAGACGTGATCGAGAACCTAACGGCTCCAGTCACCGGGCGGGTGTTGACCGTGAAGGTAGATCCGGCAACTGAGCAGGGTGCAGGCGTATTGGACTTGGTTTACAACGCCACTTCTTCATGAGTTCGAGCTCAGGCTTTGCTCCCAGCGCTCTACCAGGTGATGGATGATCGTTGTCGACTTGTCGCTGTTGGACTCACATGCAAGGAGAAGGACGGACTGGATCATAGTTGCGTCTTCATATAGCAGAACAACTTGTTCGTGATGGCGAGAAGTCCGCCATGTGCAAACCTATCAACGAATCTAACGTGACGACATTGGCAGGAGCTGTTTATTGCTTGTCTGGATCCTCTGTAAACAGAGCACTTGAGCGTCCTATCTGATGTGTCCCGCACCATAAGCACACACCCTCATCACTCGTTACGTAGTCCCCTGCCGCTTAATAGCAACATTCCCTTCACCTCAACATTTGGGCACTCCATGCTGAAGATCTCAGGCCGATGTCCTGCTCATAAGCGACTAGCCATCATCAATAACTTACAAACTTATTTCCGCACCAAAAACATCCATTAGAATGTCATCCGCATCTACGGCAAACAAAGATAGGACGCCATATCAACTCCAGTTCTACGTTCCAAAACCCAATACGACGGCGGTGCTGTCTGCGGTGCACAAGATGGGCGCTGGCACTTACCCGGGCGGTATCTACGGCGAGTGCGCTTTTCTCACTTCTGGCACTGGGACGTTCCGACCACTGGCCGGCGCAAATCCCGCCATAGGCGAGGTAAGAGATGTCGAGAAGGTGGAAGAGGATAAAGTTGAGGTTATGTGCTTGGGCAGAGAATGCATGCTAGATGCTGTGAAGGCATTGAAGGAATCGCATCCATACGAACAAGTGGCATACTTCGTTGTGAGAGGAGAGGAGGTATGAACGACAGCTGGATGTTTGGCATTCGTCTGCCGTGACACCTACTGATAGAGTGTTTTGTAGCCACGATGCTTGTATGGGGTGCTTCTATGGAATGAGTAACGCAGAGCACCATGAGAGCTTTACCCAGGGTTACCAGCTGAGCAAAGTACTGTACAGTATGAGTTAGGCACCATCAAGGCAGTCTGTCCCTAGTTTAGCAGTGCGCCTCACCATTTTCACGTCCCCACGGCTTGTCTCAGATGCCTGTCAGACTAGAAGGCAGGTTAGCCGAAGTTCAATATGCAAGTGTCCTTACAACAAAGAATTTGACGCTTTTGACTGTCTCTTGCCAACCCAGGATATCCTGTTGGAATGGATGCCACTCCAGTCTTCAGAGCATCGAAACGCCGCAAGACCGCAGCAAGAACGGAAAAAGTGTCAGTCGAAGACGCGTCCGATGATGAAAATGCTTCCAGCCTGATTAAAGCTCGAAGCCAGACTAAGCCACGGACAAACGGCCTACAGTTTTCGAACGCACGACATGTGGCTCGTGGCGGCGACGAAGAGCCCGCGTCAGCATTGGTCCCTGTCAACGACGAGGGCGTCGCGCAAACGCCATGTGGTTTGCATAGCAGATTCGTTGAGAGCGGAGGTGGGAGTCAAGTTATGAATGTGGACAAGCATATGTACGTGTGCTCATGGTGACCCGCCCTACTATCACTGGAACCAAAGTCGTGCATACTCGTAGTACCTTGACCCCAGCTCACCGCATGTTTTCTTGGACACGGATTTCTAACATGATAAGGGTCAACTATATAGACCAAGCCATAGCCGAGAGACAACTTACACGGCCTGCTACGCCAATTACAGCCGGAGACAAAGAACCCAAATACACTGATGCTTCGACCGACGAAACTGAGACATTCCTCGACGCTACAAAGCAAGTCTCCACCGACACCTCCACGAGCAAAGCCCGCCAAAATCCCCCGCAGCACTTATCAGAAGTCGACCTGGGCCCTCAAGCCACGGTCAGCAATCTCGCCCGAACCACGGCCGCTCTATCAGGCCAGCCAACACAGGAAGAAGCACCCAAAAGACCTCAGCGGCAAAAGCCACGGATTGGCCGTGACGGCAAGCCACTGAAACCACGAATTCGAAAGGGACCAGATCCGGACGACGTTGCACGCAACAGGCTTGTTGAACAAGTGTTGCACGAGCATGGGCTTGGCACTTACGACTCCGCTCGGGCGACGTCTTCGAAGAACGACACGAACAGAGGCCACGATGAAGCAGCGGATGAGAGAATGGCAGTTGAGTTCCAGCAGCAGTTCCTGGATGCCATGGCGGAACGACAGCACCGTCAAACACAGCAGAACAAGAGTGCAGGTGTCGCTGCGGCTGCTGGTTCAGGTCCGCGGTTGGGAGGCAGCAGGAGCGCGAGGGCTAAGATGGCGGAGATGCAGGCCCAAGCTAGTGTGAAGGAGAAGGAGAGATGATCGACCGTGCATATGCATGTCTGGCGTTGTGGACTGTCGGAAAGCCATCGATGCGGCTGTTGGGTGTACGTCTGCGCTGATCCGCGTGAGAGACGATATGCCGGACATGCCTATGGACTAGAAGCCGCTCGTGTGAGCAGGCAGACCTGAGGATGAGAGTATGGTTTAATGCGTGTAGTCTGGCCAAACATAGTATCACAGGTAATTCGCCCGAAGCTGCAATATAGCCATTACTACGGACGGTGCAAGCAGCAGCTGTACGGTACAATGTGACCAGAAGTGCTTCAAGAGCTAGACGACATACTCATGTAATAAGCTGCGCGGGGCTACAGCCAGGGCTGAGAACCGGCGTTGATCATGTACGTACCGCCACAATGCCTGCGAGATGGCAGCGACTAGCACCACATCCTCGAGCCACCAGACAAACACATTCTCCACCCGTCAGACCTTGTCGGCTCGGCCGGGCCTCATCCACCAGCACGTTCTGTTCGTGTGGCGACACGGCTTGATCGTCTGCACCTGGGACTGACAAGCACCAGTTTTCCCTTCTTCACTGTGTGTACACCTGTTGACCTTGCGACTGTCAATGGAATATCGCCACTTGGCTTCTGCGCCGCTATCCATGTCTGTCCTCCGGGACGACCCGTTTCACATCACTCAATGCGGATGACGTGTCAGGAACACTGCGTCGCGCACGGTCATTGCGAACAAGGATCAACCATGCCTCCTTTTCAGGTACCCGGAAAAGTTCGATATGGTTACACCAGCACAAGCGACTTTACACATCTTGCGCTTTATGATCGCGATCCCCCTGTCTAGAGTCTTAATCGTCGTGTGGAAACTTGAGCAACTCGTATAGGATGCTTGGCCCGCAGGCTGAATTGAGTGACAGCGCGCTTGGGCTGACACAAGGGGGTAGAGAATGGTGGTGAGGCTAGATTGAGCGGTGAAACCGATAGAAGCTACTACGTGGTTGATCAGGTATGCTCTGTTCCATCGTAGCCAACGTGAGTAGATAGCGTTCATGCGTTCGTGGGCCAAGGTGGGATCGAGGACTTGCAGGCATTTTGGTGGTAAATGAAGGCCGAGGGCACGGGGTGTGAGAGACTTTCGTGCTGACTGGTCAGTAAGGAGTGTGCCTGCTTCTGTAGTAGCCGCACGCATTAGAGAGGGAAGAAATGAGGCCAGAGATGCTTATGAGGAGTTCTTTGCCGAGGCGCAAAGCAAATGGACGGTTGTAGCATCGAGCGAAGCATGATTGTTGTGGCATGAAAGCGGTGCTGAAGAGTTGAGCATCTATAACGAGAAGAATCATTACGCTGAGTGGCTTGGTTGACTCGAAGACCTCGCTCACTGCCAACAAGTCTCTTTGACGGGTCACAGGATTCTGCGCCGAGTAAGCCGTTACAGTCTTGACAACGTGCTAGATAGCCCGTATGATTGGCATCCATGATAGCGATCGATCGATATTGCTAGAGCCCGCGGGTGAAGAAGTTGTCAAGCTGTGTGCTGCTCGACGGTCACAGCTGGCATCTGGGATATACCGGTGTCTTGCAGCAAACTTTAACATTTTCTAGGTCTGGGTAGCGCACCTTATCAGCGGATTGTGCCATTGCACTACTGCGGTCGCTTTTTCGCTCGCAGGGCGCCGTACTTCTGGTGACATCGTGTAGTCCATGATTCGAACTTGCGGCTGCTGTACGGGATCTTCGAAAGCCGCAGTGTGCGAGCACCTTGTGACCGGACTCAACCTTGTCGAGAACCTTATCTCAGCAAGCTGAGATAGACCCCAGGATGCCAGGCATTGATCTGGGACTTCTGCAAGTACCGAAATATGCACCTTTCTGCATAGCTTTCGGCAAGGACGTTGGAGCTTAGGAAGTGTGCCAGCTATTGGACCGAGCCGATCCTGGTTATTGTCAGTCGCAGATTTGAGTCTGCGCGGATTCGTGATTGGAAAGGAGGCAAGTGCAAAAGAAGGGGCGAGCACAGCCACAGCTTCAAACCGAAAGTGGTTGCAGATCTGACGCGTTGACGAACCCAATTTCAGCTGCTGCCTTTCTCCGAGATTTAGTGCTGTCAATAATGCATTCTCCGCGCCTGACGTACTTTGCAGCAGGCTTGCAACCTACGGTACTCATGTGGGGCATACACATGCTCCAGCATCTCATCGCATCCAACAACCTGAAGCGTCGACATAATAATGGAAGGACGCGTCCAGGTTATGTGACATCACAGTCGATTGTTGTGGGTGACGATTTCGGGTAGGTCGGTAGGCTAGAGAAGCTAAGTTTGCCAAGCAAAAACCGCTCTGAACTCAGTCTCGCTTGTGGTGGATGTATCCCTGAATCGTGGGTCCCCTCCTTCGAAACACATGACTTTGCTTGTCCGCCGCGCCTAGGCATTTCCGCGACCGTTGCAAAGCGATGGCAGAGCTCGGCAGAACAGGCCACAACACGCGAGGTTCTAAACCAACGGCGGCGTGAGGTTAGAGCTTTCCCACGTTGTATCAGTTCCAAGCAAGGCTAAGGGTGTGCTCGGAATCGACTGTAGTCTCAGCCAATCGTTTAGTAGAACGAGTTTCGGGATGTCAGTGATCAAGAGACTGATACTTCTTGTACCTAGTGTTTCATCGTGCCTGAGCTCTCGCGAGGGTAGTCGTTCGGCGCTCTGCCGCTGTTGTCGTAGGGACGAAAAACTCTAGGTGAAGCATGGGAGCGTCTCGCAGGGAGATTTCGCACGACGGGCATATCCTGGGTCCGTAAAGCTGATTGCATGGTCTCGGCGGCTGTACCTCTCGTGCTGCAGCATCGTGTGTAGCAGGAAGGGAGCTAGACCTTGCGTCATGGTGGGTTTGCCAGCACACAACGCACATACTGCAACAGACCTCCGACGAACAACTTGATGGCCAAGATTCGGTCAAAAAGATGGAGTTTCAGGAAGATTGTGCCCTTTCGTTGGTCGATTCTGCTGTTTGCAGCGGGTTGCCTGGCCAATCGACCGCTGGTCACACAAGTCTCGTAAGCTAGAGCCCCGTGTGGCGGAGACCTTGCAGATTTTGTGCTACCGAAAAGCTTGTTCTCCGCGCACTGCAGGAACAGCGCCTCCTCAGGAGGTCGCATCCGCCTTCCCATGGCTGATATTTCCCAGTTTTTGGCTCATCTTCAAACAGGCGGAGTGGCTGGTGCTCAACGTGGCCCTCCGTGACATGCACACTTCCCAGGGCTCGTTGTTTGAATTTGGGTTAATTTGGATTAACAAGCTCTGTGGCAGCTAAGGGCCAGGTAATTTCGGCACAAGGCTCAAGAGCAGATTAGAAGTGAGGTTTTTGGGTGTTGATAGGTGGGCTTGATAAGCGCAGAAACCGGCCTCGCAGGTCAGGATGACACTACCAAGTATCAAGTTAAAGCAAGGCGGGAAGGTCTGGTAGACTCGCAGCTATTTGACGTAGCGGATAGTTAGCTGGTCCTTGCCATCTCTTTGAAAGCTCCTGCCGTGACAGGCGGATACAAGCCCGGGAAGGTGTAATTGATGGAAAGTGAAATCGGGATGTGAAAGGCGCTAGCGTGCCTGCCCATCACTATTCCAAGCTCAAGCTTTTGACTACGTCGTACCTGAACTGGCCAAGTTCTCAATTTCCTGCCCAAGTGATATTAATTCACCAACCTCCTCCACTACTACGCGCCTTCGTCTTTTATTTCTAGTACCGCACATCGCACTCCTGGTCAAAGCACACACCACCTCGTCTACTACTCAACTTCGAACCCGACACGTCCTAGTACAGCTATCAAGTATCCTACCTAGCATACCACCTCTGTACCCTCACTGATCGCAACCTCACCACATTCAAAATGAAGTCTTACATCGCCATCGCAGCTCTGATCGCTGCTGCTCAAGCCCAAGGACTGGGAGAACTGCCAGCATGCATTGTAGGTCGACGCGTTTTATAGGGCCCTGACGACAGTGCTAACATGATTGTAGCAAAACTGCGTCGCTAACATGGCGGCCGTCGCTCCCGGACTCGGATGCAACACTCAAACCGCTGACTGCCTGTGCTCGACACCGGATTGGGGCTTTGGTGTCGGAGATTGCAGCAGAGAGTCTTGCCCAGAAGGTACCGATCTTACCCAAGTTTCAAACTATGTAAGCGGTTACTGCAGCAACGCGTCTGGTAAGTTAGCCTTTCACATTTTCCCTTCGAACGATGCTAACATGATGCAGGCTCTGCCTCTGCCACATCTGCTGTCGGCGCTGTCTCCAGTGCTCTCAACTCCCAGTCTTCTAGCCAGATGTCGCAAATGTCACAAATCACAGCTACCAACACAGCAGTCGCAACCGCAGGTGACTCCATCCTCTTCGGTATCGTTACTCAGTACACAAACACCGCTGGCGAGGTTGTTTCTACCACACTCACCGGCGCATCTGGCTCAATCGCTAGCACATTTGCCTCGGTCACGAGCAGTGTATCTGCCGCAGCAAGCAGTGCCACAGGAGCAGCTGGATCTGCAGCAAGTAGTGCCACAGGAGCCGCTGGCTCTGCAGCTAGTTCTGGTGCGGCTGCTGCCTCGTCTATCTCATCTTCCATCTCGGCTGCCGCATCCTCTGCATCCTCTTCCGCATCGGAGGAGGTTGCTTCTGCTACATCTGAAGCTGGTGGTGCTACCTCGTCCGCTGGGGATGCTGCTTCATCTGCTGGTAGTGCTGCTTCTACGGCTGCCGGTGGCGCTACCTCGGCCGCTGGTGGTGCTACCTCTGCTGCTGCTGGCAACAGTGCTCCAATGGCCACCATGGCTGCCAACGGTGTCTACGGTCTTGCAGGTCTCGCTGCTGTCATGCTGCTGTAAGCAATGACGAATGAGGAGGAGATTTCCAAGTACAAATGATACCCAGCACAGCGCACTTGTTCACATTCACGACCTAATGTTCATCCTAGCCAATTAGCAATGTTGAACTGCCGACGCACCAGGGTCGTTACTGGCGTGGTGGCAGCAGCATATGGAATGGCTCGAAAGATGAGATTACATCTTATTCACAGGGTCAATGGCTTATGAGAATACCCAAGGACATATGATTGGCATAGACTACCGCTCCCCTACTTAATATGCTTAGAGCTGAAAATAATTCAATTCGTGCTTGAATTTCTGTTTGGCTCCTTTCTGCACGTGTCGATGTACATATTTTGAGGCATGTAGATTTGTCGGTGAGAAGTTTACCCTTCGCGGTCATCAGCATAGCCTGCGCTTCTGTGTTCTATCGCTGCGCCTTTGGCCAGAATGCGATTGTGGCCGAACGTCGTATGTTTGGCTGAGTCTAAAAGGCCGCAACCTGTTGCCGCCGAGGACGCCTGCGAGATCAGGCAGGCGACCAGGCAGATGAGATCATCACGCGTAGCGCGTCTGCAACGCGATTTCACAATAGTGAAGGAAGGTGCGACCATTATGAAGTGATATTTGCGGAACGGATCTAGCCAATGACTTTATCTGTCTCAATTCGCGTGAGAAGCATTGCAAGCTCGAATGTCAGACCCTGTTGTTCTTCTTTACTCCTAACGAGAGAACACCATCTCCTGTTCCGGCCTCCACCAAGCGCGTTACACCAATTCCATACAACCAGAAACCCAACTACAAGCGGCAGATCCTATTGCGGAGTTCCATTCATCATGGTGCAGGGGCGGAAATCGACCCTGAAGTATGTTGAGATCATGGCGTCTGTTCCTGTGCTGACCGTGGTAACAGGAAGTTCGTGGGGAACAAGACCGATGAGAAGTCAAAGGTGCAACAATCAACACTATCTTTTAACGGACGAGAGAAGGACAAGAAGGGTCTGAAGAAGGAGAAGAGCTCGGAAAAGGGGGCTGAGGATGGAGCGTCAGACATTGAGATGACAGCTGGCCGTCATGGACTGAACGGACGTTCTGCTTCGAAGGACATGTCAAGCGGGGCCGAATCGGACCAAGAAAGTGGCAAGCACAAAAGGTCATCTCCGCCTGAGGTTGACGAAGACGACGAAGACGTGAGACCGGCATCGAAGAAGAGGAAGACTGGCTCTGGAAGGCCTACACCACGAAAGACTGCCAAAGCACCAACCCCAAAGGCTACGCCAACAAAGCCGACTTCGCCGGTTCTGACGAGTAGGGCAGATGCAAGCCCCAAAGAGAACGAGTCTGTCTCGGAAGCTGAGGCTGACGAATCCCTTAGCGAGCAGGAAGAGAAGCCAGTCAACAAGAAGCAGGTTGCGAAGTTGCAAGCTACTATCAACACCTCTAGAAAAGACCCATACCCTGACTGGAAAGCGGGTGATCCCGTACCCTATGCCGCCCTCTGTACGACTTTTTCTCTCATTGAGTTGACGACGAAACGTTTGCAGATTACTGCTTACTGCTCACAATTCCTGCAGCAAGTCCTTCGGTTGACACCAAATGACTTATTGCCAACAGTTCAGCTCATGCTGAACAAGCTTGCGGCTGATTACGCCGGCATTGAGCTTGGCATCGGAGAGTCACTGATAATGAAAGCTATTGGCGAAAGTTCTGGTCGGTCACTGGCAGTCATTAAAGAGGACCACCGCAAGATCGGTGACCTTGGCCTAGTCGCAGCCAAGAGCAAGTCAAAGCAAGGTCAAATGTTCAAGCCCAAACCACTGACTGTGCGTGGAGTCCATGAAGGGCTCCTTGCAATTGCCAAGATGGAAGGTCATGGATCACAGGATCAAAAGGTCAAGGCCATCAACAAACTTATGGCCTCTGCAGATGTTTCCGCAGCCAGCAAGACTGTTGACATCGACAAAGACAAGGGCGGTCCATCGGAGGCGAAATTCATCGTAAGGTTTCTGGAAGGCAAGCTTCGACTGGGTCTGGCTGAAAAAACTGTCATCATTGCCCTCGCTCAGGCCGTGACCACTCATGAAGCCGCCAAGAGAAACAAGGCAGTCAGCACTGATCAATTAGCGAAAGGTGAGGCGGCGCTAAAAACTGTCTACAGCGAGCTGCCATCTTACGAGGTCATCATCCCTGCTATGCTCGAGCACGGCATTCTCAACCTCCACGACAGCTGCAAACTACAGCCTGGCGTACCTCTCAAGCCTATGCTGGCCAAACCGACGAAGTCGATTACAGAGGTTCTCGACCGCTTTGAGGGCAAAGAATTCACATGTGAGTATAAGTATGATGGGGAGAGAGCTCAAATACATTACGTTGCCCCTGAAGAACAATCAGCATACCCTGCCGCCAAGGACAACCTACAAAAAGACCCAAAAGCATTCAGAGGTCTTGCTGCTGTGTTTTCGAGAAACTCGGAAGACCTGTCGAAGAAGTATCCAGATATTCTTGAGAAGCTAAATACCTGGATAAAACCAGAAACTAAGAGCTTTGTGCTTGATTGCGAAGCAGTCGCGTGGGATCCAAAGGCAAAGAAGGTCCTGCCTTTTCAGCAGTTGATGACTCGAAAGCGCAAAGATGTCAAGACATCTGATATCACCGTTAAAGTTTGTGTTTTTGCATTCGACTTCTTGTTCTACAACGGGGAAGCCTTGGTCAAGAAATCGCTTCGAGAACGGCGAGAATTGTTACACGAGGCATTCACGCCTGTTGAAGGTGAATTTGCTTTTGCTCAATACGGTGACACGAAAGACATCGAGGAGATACAAAGCCTTCTTGACGAATCGGTCACAGCGTCCTGCGAGGGGCTCATGGTGAAAATGCTCGATACAGAAGATTCAGGATATGAACCTTCGAAACGATCAAGGAATTGGTTGAAGGTTAAGAAGGACTACCTGTCTGGAGTGGGTGATACGATTGACCTGGTTGTGCTCGGAGCGTATTATGGAAAAGGTAAAAGAACTAACTGGTATGGCGCGTTCTTGCTTGCGGCTTACAACCCCAAGACACAGAATTTCGAGACAGTCTGCAACATCGGTACTGGTTTTAGTGAAGTGGTTTTGGAAGAGCTCCATGATCAGCTTTCTGACATCGTCATTGAAAAACCAAAGCCGTTTTACAGCCATTCTACAGTCGCAGCACATCAGCCTGACGTTTGGTTTGAGTCGAAATATGTCTGGGAGGTCAAAACAGCAGATCTGACCTTGAGTCCACGCTACCGAGCCGCTATCGACGAGATGGGGCAAGGTATCAGTCTGCGATTTCCCAGATTCATCCAGCGGCGCGACGATAAAAAACCTGAGGATGCCACCACAACCAGCTCCATTGTAGAAATGTACAAGAATCAGGAGGTGGTGAATAAAGAGAGTGGAGGTAAGGGCGTCGATGACGAGTTCGAGTACTGAACATCCAGTGAGGAAGAAATGAAGCCCACATACGCCGTCGAAATAATGCTAAGCTGTTCAGTACGACGAGCAATTGCTGATGGACCTGAAAATCATCTTGCACGCAATATCACTTCAAGAATATCGAGCCTAATTGTTGAACATATGTCAGAGACACGTGATGTAGATAGCTGTAAGCGTCTGATCTCGACAAGAGGTGGAGTAGTAGAGTGCGCAACGGACATGATATGTGGATGGAGTCATGGATGCGGCTCTGAAAATCCCGGATCAGCAAGCACTCCCTTCAGATAAGGTAGCAACCCAACGGCCCTGGTGTACGGTCTTGATGCCAACCGACGTTATCGAACGTGCATAGATTATGTGTCTACTCATCAAGCACACATCTGATCCGCAACTTGTGGGTTACGATGAACATCCGACCAGAGCAATCCACCGCAACATTTCGCCAACCAGGCCTGACTTCCCGACAAGGATTGTCAGGCATGCAACCCAGCACACCAGCCAATCCACCCACCTAACCACCTACCTCTCTACAACTTCGTAACAAGCTTCCCCTGATTCCCCCCCTCAAACAACCTCAACCAAGTGCCCGGAATCTCCTCAAACGCCGTCTGCACAACCGTCTCATTCTCCTCCCCAACCCGGATCTTCCCCTCCTGCACCGCGCCCACCAACTTCCCCACCGTCTCCGCCGCCTTGGCCATGAAATCAAGCACGATGAACCCCTTGATCTGCAGCCGCATGGACACGACGTCGAAGTAGTTCTTCATGGGCAGTACCGCCTCGCCGTTGTAGGAGGTTATGGCGCCGCAGGCTGCGATGCGGCCGTGCTGCTTCATGTTGGCGAGCATGTGGTCGAGGATCTGGCCGCCGACGTTGTCGAAGTAGACGTCGACGCCGTCGCCGCAGGCTTCTTTGAGGTCGGACTCGAAGGTGGCGGATTTGTAGTTGAGGCCTGTGCATGTGCATATCTGTCAGTTCTGTTCTGTTCATCGTCCACATCACATCACGTCACGACACGTCACTTCACTTCACGTTATATCATACCACCTTGTCTGATCTGGTCAGATCCCAACGCAGCAACCGCATCAAAATCAAAGTTCAGCCAGCTCACTCACATTTATCCGCGCCCAAACTCTCCACCCACCGACACTTCTCCTCACTCCCCGCAATCCCAACAACATAACTCGCGCCCACAACCCCCTTCGCAATCTGCACAACCATACTCCCCGTCGCGCCCGCCGCCCCACTAACAACCACCCTCTCCCCGCTCCGACACCCCACAACCTCCACAAGCCCATACCACGCCGTCAGCCCCGTCCCCCCCAGCGCGCCCAGATAATGCGTCACGCTCAGGCCCCCGGGCAACTCGCTCGCCTTGCGCACGCCCGCCGCCGGATCCCCGGCGTCCAGCACGGCGTACTCGACCCAGTTCAGCGTGGCCTGGACCAGGTCGCCCGCGGCGAAATTGCCGTTCTGTGACGCGAGGACGCGGCCGAGTCCGCGTGCGCGCATCGCGTGGCCGAGCTGCACGGGCGGGACGTAGAGGCGCTTCGGGTCGATTTGGGAGGGCGCGCTGATCCAGCCGCGTTGCGCGGGGTCGTTGGAGAGGTAGAGCGTTTGCACGAGGATTTGGTTGGGGGTTAGGGGCGGGAGGTCGTGCGTTTCGAGGGCGAAGGTGTCGGTGCGGGTGCCGTAGGTCGGGAGGCCCGTTGGGTGGGAGGCGAGGATCCATTGGCGGGTTTTGGTGGGGAGGGACATGGTGGGGTGGGGTGGGGAGGCGTTTGTGCTTTGTGGTTTCGCGCGGCTTGTGTTGGAATGCGGTGGGTGACTGACTGGGGATGGACCGTACTGTATGTAGTCTGAGGTGTGGGTACGGATGTGATAGGTAGCTTATGTATGTGCTTGGAGTGACTGCTGTGTGTGGTAGATAGCTGACAGAAGGGGGAAACGCAATATGCTCTGTTTGCTGTTCGTGTTTATGTTTATACCTGTAACTACAGTAGTTGGAGAGCTTGAACCGAGTCCAAACTTTCTCGCTCGATCGATCGACTAAGTTAACTTCCTCCGAGGGGTCGAGGAGCGTCAATCAGATTCCTTCGAGCGTGCGGTACCGTACCGAACAACAGTGTTTCCTGACCAATTGAATGGAATGGTGGAGCGGAGGGTTCTGTCTTTGTTTTTCCTGCGCCGGAGAACTTGTCGGCTTAGCTCTCTAAAGCACTGGTCGTGGATGTGGAAAAGGAACAATGCAAGTTGCTCGTGCCACGAACGTAACGTAACGTAACTTTCCTACTTGAAGATATCTATCTACCCACTCGGGGTCAGGTACATCGCAGTGAATAAGTAAGACCATTTTGACTTATCCGTTCTCCATGGTATCCCCTCCTCGAGCCACTGCAGGACGCTCGGCTTCTCAGCTCATGAATGTCACAATAAATGGACGCCCGCACTGGCTTTGCATTACGTCCGTATGCCGGCCGAAATGCATGGTGTCGTAAGCACAAAACAACGAACGGTTGCTGCCGAGGCATCTCGCCGGCATGACTCGGACAAGTGAAGGAGCAAACTTGAATCGCTAGAAGAGAAAGTGCAATTGTTGGTTTGTTCTTGGTGGAGCGGGCTAATATAACGTACTTGCTTGCTTGGTTCTTTGACACTAAGCAGTGAGCAAGCCTTCGATATTATCGTCGGCCCTCGGTCCGCAGACTAGGCAAGGCAAGGCAGTGAAGCTGAGTAGGACCACAACACAAACCTCATCTCACTCACGTCGCGGCGAACATGCTGGAAGTAGTAGCAAGAAGACCAAGGGTAGCAGCAAAGCATGCAGAGACAGTAGCGCGGCAGTAGCAGTGACAGCACGCAGTAGCAGATGCCACACCTTGAGACGAAGATATCAGAGATCCTTAATCTATGATTGCACAATTACACAACAAAGACATCTATCTCTTCTTCCCACCCTTCCCCTTCGCTCCTCCCTTCCCTTTCATTGCAGCACTGTTCGCCCCGGCGCCCCCACCCATCATAATTCTAACACCCTTCACTGGAACGACGCCGACAATCTCCTCGACTCTCCAAGTCTTAACAAGTTCTACTTCTCTAGCCCACACCCGCTCCTTATCCTGGTTTTTCTCATCCACGACCTTGGACCCCTTGGCACCAAGCCCGCTCCATATACCCACTATCTCCTTTAGTGCCTTGCCTTTCTTGAGATTGCCCGGCTGGAGCTTGACTTTATATTTGCTCCGGCTGAGGGCACTCCACGGTGCAACGACGGGGATAGCAGCCATCAACTCGTCGCCCGGCGCGGGTTCTGGGACAAGGAGGTCGATGTTCATGTGCTCTGCTCTCTCGAGTGCAGCCTGCTCCCCACTCTCGTCCTCTTCTTCATCGAATATCGCGTCCCCATCATTCGCCTTCTCAGCCTGTCTGGCGAGTTTCTCCTGCCGCGCCTTCTCAGCTTCAGCAGCTTTGTTATGTTGTGCCCTTCTCCTCTCCCTGTCAGCTTCGTTCTTCTTCTCCCGTGCCGCCTTCGCTTCTTCCTCGGCGGCCTTGCGCTGCTCCGCTTTCGTTGTGCCGAGGAGCTGCATTGCTAGCGCTTTGTCTTCTTCGTCTTGAAGGGCGTATTTTGCGGCGCGCCGCTTGGCGGCTTTGGTATTTGCGCCGCGTTTCGGTTGGGCTGGTTTCTGCTTTGACTTTGAGGCTGAGTGTAGGGGCTTCATTTGGCCGACTTGGGGTCCGGATTCAGTTTCGGAAGCGGTGCCCGTGGCTGGAGCGGTGCTGTCGTCTTGTTCGTCTGTTTCGGATGCGGTATCGGGGTTAGTATCGTCAGCTTGGTTGTGTTCGAGGTCTTGTCGTTCTTGGTCGTCAGGGTCTTCGACTTCGATCTGCTGATCTGGCTGCCCGTCGGGCGAGGAACGAGTGTCCAACTGCAACGGATTACTTCGCTGTTTGTTGTCTTCGTCTTCGTCCACTTCGCGATCTGAGCCCGAGTCGTCGTCGTCGTGGCCGTCAACAGCTTCGTTGTCCTCTTCGATTTCATCCTCAGCTTTGTCGCCAGCATCTTCTACGTCAGGCACGACATCCTCTTCGTTATTTTCTGCCTGGTCTTGGTCCTCGTCCCCATTGAGACTGAGTCCTCGGGCATCATCAGCAAGCATCTCGGCCTCACCAGTCATCATGCTTTCGGTCCTCTGCAACCTGTTCTTCCCGTGGTTTGTCCTACTGTCTTCACTAATCAACCAGTAGATGCCAAAGCCAAGCAAAAGCTGGCTGGGCGGCAAGAAGTTCTTGTGACCCCGAATCACAAAACCGCCGGTAGTTAGATACTCACCAGTAGGGGCAGTCTTGGATACCTGATCCGAGTTGACCCACCAAGCTGCCATGACAGCTTTGCTATCCCAGGCTGCACTGGAGCAAACAGACAAAGCACCAGCCTGCGACAAGGTCGAGGGTGGGATTGGAGCGTCGGGAGTCTGTGGATTGTTCTTGATGATCACACAGCTCGCGCCATGCAAGTCGGCGTGTACGAAGATATCTCCCTTCTTCAGGTATCTCTTATATAAGATCTCATTCTGCTGAGCGTCTTTGCCACCCAACACCAGGTAGCCGTCAGAAGAGACGAAATAGAGGAACTTCTCGAACCAGAATGCTTTTCTCGTAGCTCTCAGTGTCTGGGTTTCTGATTTCAGCGTCTTTTTCAGATCTGCTTGCGTCTTTTTCTCCATACTCTTGAGTGCCTTCTCGCTGGCTGCTACAGTCTTGGTCTCTTTCTGGGCCGCTGTTTTCTTCTGATCGTAGTATTGTCTGGCATTGGCCCAGGGAGACAGGGCGAGGTCGATGTCGATGGAGAGACGTTTCTCCTGCTCAGCTGGCTTCTTTGCTGTGGCCGACTCATCGTCCGAGTCCTCCTCTTCCTCGGTCAGATCAGCGTCCTCGTCGCTCTCGTCTTCTGTAACACCGGGCTCGTCTAGGAGGAGGGTGACTGTGTTCTCGTAGAGCTTGAGCGGCAATTTTATGACCTGAGCAACGACATTTCCTCTCTTCTGTTCGTTCTCGATGAGCTTTCCGATGTCCATCCAATCCATGCCTTGGCCAACAAGACCGTTGACGGCGCCGCATGCTTCTTCGACACGGTGGGTGTTTGCTTCGATTGCCTGTGCCTTGCGGATGTGCAGTTCTTGGACCCTTTGTAGGCCTTCTAATCTCTTCTCGTGCTCTTTTGTGGCAGACTCGAGCTTCTTCTTTGCGGCCTCTTCTCTTTCTGTCAGCCTCGATTCTAGCTTCTGGCTCTCGAGGGAGGAGTAGAACTCGTCAACAGTCCTGTTAAAGCCTTCGAAGTCAAGGATTCTCGTATTGGGCTTGTGGGTAAATTGAGCAGGCAGAAAGGGGTGGAAGTCTTCATAGAGAAGAGTCGATCGATCGTCCTCCGGTCTTTGTTGGTCAATGGTTTCTGTGGTGTTGTCTTGTGTTGGAGCATCATTCTTGCTCTCCTTGACTTTTGCTATTATGTAGCCCTTCTTTGGGTTCCCATCCTGACATGTGGCATCGAGACTTCGACAGATATCACCCGCCTCGCTCAATGCTGTCTCGACCTTGGCTAGCAACTCTTCACTGGCCAGCACATCCTCCAGCTTGGTGCTGACATGCAAGCCAGCAATGGTAAAGACATGCTCCAACAGATGCGGTGGAAACTCGGGAAAGCCAATACTCAAAGCCTTCCTCAGATCGTCACCTCCTTTATGTCTCTTCGCTTTCTTGCCTCCTGTTTCTTGAGCAGTCTGGAACTTCTCGGCCTGGGTCTTCAGTGTACTCGTTATGCGGTCGGTGGTCACAGGCGGCACACCACTGTAATTTTGCTTTGATTCCAAGACGTACTTGCTTCCCAGCTTGACATCGACGGTCGGGTCGCCCTCGTTGACCTGGCGTAGCAGTGCGAGCACATTCAGGTCAGCATCGGTAAGGATAATGTTGCCGGCGGCGAAGAATTCGAGAAACAGACGGTAGAAGCCATCTCTGAAGACAATCTCGAGGACGCGATCTGTGCCAATCTGCCTGACGCCGGTGATGCGTTGGCTTTTAAGGTATCTCCGCAGTCTGGATACGAACTGGGAAGGAGTGGAGGCAGCTGTACGACTGAAGGAGGTGAGATGAGCGCGAAAGCCGGAGTCGACGAGAAGCTGTTGTTTGCTGCCCGGTTTGGCACATTTGAAGAGGAAGATGCGCGAGGAGAGGTCGTAGATGTTCGACACCCGGAGGCTGGTGAGGGACGAATTGAGTTCCGCTGCGATGACTTTGACGTCGAGGGATGAATACCGCTGCTTCATGGCGACAGATATAGAGTTGGGGTGAGAGGGTCAAGCACAGCGAAGGATGAAAGGTTAGTATCGACGTGCTTCAGATTTCAGAATTGTACCCAGTACTGCATGACGTCGGTTGCCAGTGATGACAAGAGGGGCGGCTGCCTGAATTCGCAGGCATACGTGGAATGTGCTGTTAGCAGTAAATCTGTTCTTGCCTAGTACCTACCTAGGTCAAACTCCTCGCTATGCCAGCTAAAACCTCCGTTGACAGTGCCCCTGGCCTCACCCCCAACGCCGCGTCGCCCTTTACCACGTCTAGAATGTCCTACAGATTCCGTCTCACAAAGTCAATGCCTTGCTTCTTTCCAAAATCCCACAGATTCTGTAGACCTTGTTCACTCAAGTCGATGTTCTTCATGTTGGGCGCATCCTGTGCTGGCGCTTTGCTGACTCTGCTTGCGACAATGACCGGGTCTGTTTCCAGCACGATGCCGTCGTCGATAATCTCGTCAATTGCCAGTGTGACAAGGTCGTAATTGTCGTGAATGGTGCGCTTGTCGGTAGAGTTCCTAGATGCATGTTAGCAGCCATGTAGCATCAATTCACGGCTGGGTCGCCTCTACTTGAGCAGTATCGAGAGTGAGTCCCTCAATGCAAGCACAACATTGTACAGCAATATCTCGTTCTCGTCTGGGTTGCCAACAACGTAGAGCATGACATCGCTCTCCATCTTGAACACCACCACCTTGTTGTCGTAGAGGATCACATCACTGGTCTGCTTGGCTGTCTTCTCCAGCAGACCCTTCTCGAACGCTTTCTGCTCTTTCAGTGTCTTGTAGGATTGTGTCGGCGTCGCGAACGTGACTGATGTATGTGGTGGCTCGTAGTACTTGGTGAAGATGCGCGCGTTGTCTGCTGACCCGTCTGCTGCTAGCATGAGCACTGCTTGCACGCTGTGCAGGGACATGTTGGGCGCCATCTTGCTGCTAATGGTGTACTTGTCTTCGAATTCACATCAGAGGGTGTAGGCTGCAGTGGGTAAGTCTTGAATTCTGACACCTAGTCCGCAGGACACCCCCAAAACGAGGCTCCGATTGGCTCATGCTTGGCAGAACTGCCCCGGACGAGATCGCTTCTACTATTACTACGGGCATTTTAGGGCTGATTGCTGCTGGTAGGTAGCTGCTCAGTCATATTATACTGCTTTAGCTATCTCTCAAATCTCATGCAGAGATACCAACGTCCAGCCAATATGGACTTGCTGGAATCAAGACGGCCATCTTGTCCCCCAAAATTTGCTCACAACGCCTGTTGCCCGCTAGATCCATGAACATCAAGACTCTACTAATATCTATGACCATACCCTGCAGCTTGCTGCTCATACCCAGAATCATAACCAGTCTGTTGTGTTGCCAACTGCGGCTGCTGATGATAATCATTCATCCGCACTGCCTGTCTACCATCAGTTCCCGCGATGTCACCGTAGTCGCCTCCTCTCGAGCTAGCCACAGTATTCGTCCTCTGCCCCGGCCTCCAGCCTGGCTCATCCCTGTATTCCGTCGTAGAACCGTGATACGGCGCATCATGTATCGAGTTGCTGTTGCTGTGCGCATGGGTGCTGTTGTAGGGTAGAAGCTTGACCTCGCTGGTACTATCCCTCATCTTCGCGTATTTGCCGCCTCGCCTCTGTGCTCTTAGTGCTCGGAAGTCCACTATCACCATTGCTATCTGTGCCAGTGTGCCGAAGACGGCGAAGGAGAACAAGGCTTTGTACTCCTGGCAGACCAGTACGCCGTCCTTGTTGCCCCAGTTGCTAATTGTGCAGCTGTGTTTGAGGGTACCGTAGATGTTCCAGGCTAGTAGGCAGACACTGACGACCCAGAGGGCGAGCAGTGGGATGTTGATGACCAAGTTGAACACTGGGCTTAGGCGTGTGCAGAGATGTATGCATGTGGTAAGAACTAAGCTGATAATGGTGAGAATCGAGCCTGCAAGGACCTAAACTTCCTGTTAGCATGGCCTTGGTTTCAGAAAATGGTGTTAGAGACGTACAATGAGGAAAGTCCATGGTATCTTGTAGCCCTCATTCTTCAATTCTAGACAGAAGAACACCAATATGCTCGTTACTATTATGCATGATATTGCCGCTACTGTTCGCACCCCATGGAACGATTTGGCAGAGTAACTCGACGGCTTCATCTTCCTCTTCAGTGATGCTGTGTCTGTGTCCATCGTCGCAAAGGTCGAGATGTGGGGATGAGGGCTATTTGTCTTAGGTCGTCGCGGCAGTTCGTCTATGCTTCACCGTCGAAATGAAGGCCCGTGTGTCGCAGAGAGCGAAGAAATGTTTCAAGCGAGCGTGTAGAGTAAAAAGAACATGCTGAATATCAGCGGCTGGAACCTAAGGCTCTCGCCGTGAAACATGCACTGCCAGTGAGGCGCAAACATGTCCTCAGCCGAGAGGCATGGCAGCATGAACGAATGAAACCGCTGCGACACATGCTCGCCAGGTACCCCGTCCTGGCCCACTGAAACCAAAATAGCCACAAACTTAGCTACTTCAGGTGTAGTGCGACAAGGCAGTGAAGGCCTACTGCAAGAAAATCCCACTCTGAACGAAGCTTAAACTTCTCACCCAATTCATGTGTACGTATGCAACGAGGTAAAACTTCGTCTTCCTCCTGATATCTCTGACGACGATCACGGACGACCTCCACAGCCTAAAAGACATTGTCGACTTAAGTTCTCATGAACCGCTGGCGACGATGTGGGCGCTGCACCATCACGCTGCCATGTTAAGACGCTCCCGTTGAGAAAGGCGTGAATACCACAACACGCAGTGAAATTTGTTGATGCTCATTTTGTGATCCTATTTGAGGCACCCTAGCGTCCTACTCATACCGTGTTGCTGATCGGCGTACCAATCTTCTAATGCTTACTGAGTCTGCCTCCCTGCTCGGCGAATCCGCCTAGAGATCTCTCCCATTGTTGCGAAAATTGAACAGCGACCTCGCTCTCCTGCATTTCTTGCCTTCCCTCTCAGCGCGCCGTGGATACTATCTCAACGGACTATCTCTCACCAGAGCGCTTGCTGGTGTCAACGTAGCAGCACTTCGATAGTTTGGACTGCCAAATACCGACCTGGCAGGCGTCCCTGGGATAGCTCCATTAGAGCCTGCATCAGGTGTGTTTCGTCCACTGGGCACAGCACTCCCAGTGTACGTGCCAACCTCATAGCTGATGCCCGCGCTTTTGTTTGGCGGCTTCCATCCGAACCTGCTTCCCTTCCGGTAAATGTCTTCGATCATCTGTTCTGCAATGCCGGCATCTTGGAACTCTTGGAACTTGCGCCAGAGTCGAAGGGCCATCCGCGCATCTTCTATACTGTCGTGGCCCTCGATCTGCGCTTGTGTGGCGTCTTCGGGCGCATCTTCTTGGATGTATTCTTTGAATACTGCCCAGGCAAGGTACTTGAGGCTGAACCGGCGATTTTTTCCAGGCAGAAGATATAGGTTCTGCGTGTCGACTGTTTGTGCTCTTGGCACATGTATGTTTGCTTTACGGAAGTCTGATGCCAGACCGTGACCCACAAAGACGCAGCCTAGATTGAGAAGTAGCCAGAGCTTTTTGTACGCTACTTTCAGCGGTACCAGATTGTGCCTTGACATCCGCACGTCAAGATCCCCTGGCTTGATACCTGAGTATTGCGTCTTATAGTCAACGATCGTGTCAAAAATCGTGATGTAATCGTCGATGAAGGGCTTCCCTTCGTCCAGACCATCGCCCCGAAGCACGCTGACTCTTGCAAGTCCATTCTTGGCTGGTCTAATCGTCTCTTGCGTGCCATCGGCTTTGACATCTATCTCCGCTCTTTCAAGCTCGACAAACTCTGTGTCAAGCGCAATCGGTGTACCGGGAGCGGGCTTTTCATCGTCGGTCAAAGGCTGGTTTTCGGGTGTACACGCAATGCCGTTGATGGAATAAGGTGAACATATCAGAGACGTGTCCATGTTATCCTTCCATTTCTCGTCGACCTTGCCGTGAGCTGATTTGACCTGGTATGCAAGTATAGAAGGCATTTTCCAATTCCTGTCAAAGCTAAGGGCCTCCCTGGTTTCGACAGATGACACTAAGAAGTCATTGAACAGGTACCAATCTGTGCTCCATTTGTTCTTCGGGCTGTCCTTTTTCGAGGAGATATCGACATTGACCAGACTTATCAGATGTGGCTGTTGTCGTTCAGTGGTGTCGATATCTGCCACGAAGCCGACCAGCTCGTACACGATGATGCTCGAAGCCTTGCTCCGCAATTGCGTCGCAAGCTCAGTGCCTTCAAACACATGTATGCCCCTGTTCTGCATCATGATGCCAATCTCAGCTGGCAGCCAGCCTGGACTTTCCCACAAGGTCTGCATAGCAGGGTTGATCAGAGCCGTGTTCAGCATGAGCACAAACGGAAGGTGCTGGATCGATTTTCTGGTCGCAAGCTGCTGGTACCTTCGACACTTGTTGCAGAAGCCACGGTGCTTGACCTCTCGTTCCATTGTTGCTTTCAGTATGCTGCTGAACTTGAAGTGGTGACTCCGAGGATTGTGCTTTGGCTCCATATTTGGGTACAACATATCATGTACATACAAGCTGCCATGCTTCGTTGTGA
>Ga0210040_10000234_pt1 | contig 97402 bp, 82 predicted proteins | sample CryGeyCG12114_NA_FD_185462 | JGI IMG/M metagenome (GOLD analysis project Ga0210040, IMG submission 185462) | Groundwater microbial communities from aquifer - Crystal Geyser CG19_WC_8/21/14_NA (SPAdes) (version 2) | ecosystem: Environmental > Aquatic > Deep subsurface > Groundwater | place: USA... | reverse complement strand
TTAATACTAACCGCAATAGCTACAAAGCACTTACGCGTAAGGGATAGCAAGAGCAAACCGCAGCTACAGTAGAGCAGCAACGACCAATCGGTTAACCTATGCGGATCAAAATTGAAGTGAGGAGTACCTTGTTTGATAGGCTAAACCTATCGCGATATGTCGCTGTACACAGGAACGAATCGCAGGAAGTATCCGTTGTTTAGCTCCGAGTCCACCCCTTCTTTCGCAGCCATTTCGAACCTTCGCTCTGCCACGCTCCACTCGATCAAAGTGGTCGCTAAACCTAGTACCAAAATTTGTGCTTAGAGCGGTAACGTTGGCCGAGCGAGGCATGCCTAGGTAAAGCACTTGTTCGAGCCCGGATTGAGATGGCAAGAGAAAAGAGTCATGAGCGTCCAAGACGGCCACACTCGAGCATATCGTGTAGTGCGAGGACGTTCGTTTTGGAATATCGAAGACTGCAAAGGTCCTGTGATGGCCTCATCTGCAGGAACAAGAGCAGATCGGGGAATTGGGATTCAGGAATCGGGGATTAGGCTACGGACAGCTGCCGCTTGTAAACCTTCTCCGCGCCATTGGCAACGCCCCACGATCCAATCTTTAACCGAAAACACTAGGCTCACCTGAGATGTGCCCTCAAGCTTCCTGTTGGTTCGAGACCTCGAACTTATACTGGTGCAATACAGCTGCTCGGTGCGACCGTGGTGAGGCTGGCTGTGGCCCGATGACCTTGGGGAATTCGTCGCCTTTAAGCCCGGCAGAGGCGTCTCATTCCCGCTAAGGACGCTCGGACTCAAGGGCGTCCTCTGAAATCAATAAAGTCTCTGCCACCATCATGTCAGGTAAGCCAGGATCAACTATTGCAAGCATTTTCCGCTCATTGCTCTCCGTCGTGTTCATCCTTTGCAAAAAATTTAGCTACAAGAGCGTCTTAGTTTCCAGTTCCAGCCCCCAATCCTCTCTCTAGTACATTGTCTGCTACATCACCGGCTTGCATATACCACAGAAGCACTTATAGTAGACGGTCCTGGCACATCCACACTACAAGCTGGACCAAGAGCGAGGAGTGACGGTCTAAAGTTACAGAACTTCCAGCAAGATATCATCATCACTCGCACCATGGAGAGGCCAGAAATGCCACGCAGCGTGTCAAGCGACTCTGCATCATTGCCACAGCTCACACACCAGCCATCATTCGAATCGTTGCAATCGCCCATCACACCCGGCTATGAGGTTGCCAACCCTTTTGCCGAGCCAAGAATAGCCACAACAGATCACGAAATATACGACATATATACTACCAAAGAGCCCAAAGTCGCTCCACCAACGACTATAACTCTCAAAGAGCAGCGACGGCCAGCGCTTCACTCAAATACGACGCAAACGCCCACAAAAGACCTTCCTTTCCTTGACCATGATCCTTACGCGCGAGACGAAGTGATAGTTTTCGACAAAAGCAAGTCCATCTCCCGATCTCGGTCTGGCAGTGTCAGGAGGATATTGTCATTGAGCTCAATGCAATCAGTCAAAAGGGGGTTTGGTTCCATGAAGAGAAGGTTTTCGCGCAAAGGCTCAACCCGGCCGACGATGGAGCCGAAATCTGAGGCAAATTCTGAGGCTGCTATTTTCCAGCCGCCGCCGCCGAGCGGTCAGGGTACCTGCACGCAACGTGTTGGCTTACCCATAGGCCCTCAAAGAGCAGAGGAGGAAGAGTATAACGTGGACTATGTTTGCTGGTAACGAAGTGATCTGACCATGAGAAGCCATTCTGAACCACGTGTATGGCATCTTTTCACAACGCTTTTCAGGTAGTAGCCATACCCTTCTGATCGTCAATGTGTTATTGTTGGATGTTTGAGCTTCGTTAACTGCTATGTTGTACCCTTCTTCTCGTGTGGCATTACGATTGAGATGGAACGTCTACGACATATCATGCATGCTTTTTACATGATCTCAAGACTTCCGTCTGGATCTCTCAAGTGCATGCGCTGCACCGCAGACTCCGCGTCTTCTTCGTGTTATGCGCGCCAAGATTTTCGAGACTTCGCATTCCACCCTTGAGTGTCTCTCGGATTCTGGCATTCAACCTGAAGGTACAAACCGCTGCAAACTCCGCGACTAATTTAGCATGATGGTCGAGTACCTTGGAGCCAATAGCTCAAAGTTAGCCATGACTGTTCTGTCAATGTCCATCAGCTTCACATGCTCTGCTCACCGCGAGCTCCCACTGTGACGTCGACACTCCCATTTATGGATATCGGATTTTTCTCCATGAGCTTGTACCCATACACACGCTCTACGCCAATGGAAGCTCAAATCATGCTGTGAAATAGTATATGTAGCCCTTTCATTGGGAACTCTTATCGTCCATTGCAGCAGCTTCGTCCGCAGTGTGGTAGTGTCCTTGCGCTCGCTAATCATGCTAGGTACAGAGAACAGCGTTCTCGAGCACAGGTTGCAAAACCTAGCTCTAATTGCCCTTAGTGTTATCTTCATCCCTATTGACAGCTTCATCCTTTTCTGGAGCGTCGTCCTCGGTTATGCCTTTCATTCCAAAGTCGAAGACCGCCGCGCCGCCGCCAGGCGCGCTCCATCGTTCGAGCAGAAGACGATCCTTGTGACAGGTGTTGGTATGACGAAAGGGCTGGCTCTTGCGCGATTGTTCTATGAAGCTGGCCATGAAGTAATAGGCGCTGACTTTGAGCCACATGGGGCAAAAGTCTGCGGTCGCGTGTCAAGGTCGTTGAAAAGGTTCGTGCCGTTACGCAAGCCGGATCCTAAGCGAGGTTCGGCCCCTTACGTGCAGGGCATACTTGATGTGGTCAAAGAGGAAATGGTCGATCTATGGGTCAGCTGTTCAGGCGTGGCTTCAGCTGTCGAGGACGGAGAGGCGAAGGAGATCATCGAGAAAAGAACGTCCTGCAAGGCCATCCAATTCGATGTCCAAACGACACAAACTCTGCACGAGAAGCATACTTTCATTGAACGCACGAGGGAGATTGGTCTCACAGTGCCAGAGACTCATGAGATCACCAGCAGAGCAGCACTAGATTCAGCCCTCCGAAATGCACCACTCGGTCGGCAATACATCATGAAGACTATTGGCATGGATGATGCCAACCGAGGCGACATGACTTTGCTTCCGAAGTCGACACGGGAGGAGACTTCAAAGCATCTTTCCAAAATGAGGATTTCCGAGGAGTCAGCCTGGATTTTACAGCAGTACATCAAAGGACGTGAATTCTGCACTCACGCTCTCGTTATCAAGGGCCAGGTCAAAGCTTTCGTAGCATGCCCTTCAGCTGAGCTTCTGATGCACTATGAGACTTTGGCGGCAGAATCCAGACTGAGCCAAGCGATGTTAAACTTCACCAAGACATACGCTGCTGCGGGAGGATCATCTTTCACTGGTCATCTGAGTTTCGACTTTCTAGTTGAGAATGAGGAACTCAGTAACCTAAACAACGATCCGGACGCTCAACTCACCCTCTACCCGATCGAATGTAACCCCAGAGCACACACTGCGGTCGCCTTGTTCAACGACACCACCGCCATGGCAGATGCATATCTATCCATACTCGTGGAGCATCCTGCGGCGTCATCATATGCAGATACAACTGCGAATGGGACGTCTCACGAGTACATCGTTACGCCCAAACACCCGGACTTCCGCTATTACTGGGCCGGTCACGATCTTGTCAACCTGGTTCTTCTTCCCTTATTGTCTTTGATCACCCTACGGCGCGACAGCTCGATCGCCACAGTCGCGAAGGGACTTGACTCATTCGCAGACCGAGTGTTGTTCTGGAGGGACGGCACCTACGAGCTATGGGACCCACTGCCATGGTGGTGGCTCTATCATGTTTATTGGCCACAGCAGTTTCTGTTCTGCTTCTTGGCTGGGAAGAAGTGGTCGAGGGTCAACGTCAGTACTTGCAAGATGTTCGAGTGCTGACGTTCTGCGGAATCCACGGAATGGCAGCCATCAATCTCGTTTGAGAGCAATGTGCCAACGCTTAGCAAGAAGAACATATAGCAAGTGTCAAACGGTATAACTCACAACTTCGTGGTCGTACAATGAGCATTAGAGTAGATCCAGCTTTCATAATCTGTCGCAACCAGAACTGTTCCGAGCAGCCACCGTGCAGGGATTAGACTTGTTCCTCGCTTGCTATCTTTGCTGGTATCGCTATCAAGGATTGCCATTTCCAAGCGCACGAGAATACTGATCGAAAGAGGATGTCTAAGCCACTAGACAAGTCTGAACTGTAGCAATTGGTAGGTTAAACTCTACATCAGAACTGCTTACACCCAGTAACAACCATAGCAGCACCATCCGCCTCTGCACCCAGTGTCCGTGCCAGGAACACAACCTTCGCACTCCTAGATTCATCCACCGTATCCAGCATGACAACCACAGACGCCATGATATGGATAGGGTATTGAATAAGGGAGCGTTTCCGAAGGTGCATTTGTGGGTTAGAGGGAAACTTGTGGGGAACGCGGAGGGTGAAAATACTGGGGTTAGATATTGCGGCGAAGGAGAGGAAGCAGAGAACCATGTTGTGAGGAGGATTCTAGGAAGTGGATATGCAGAGGCGGAAGAGCTACCATTTGAGGAAGACGATATTCTTGGGTTGAAGAAGGGTCAAAATGCCAGCGCTGCGCCCGCAGACTTCGGGTTCACTCACGCCTATACTGGGGTTCTTGTGGGCTTGAGCAGGAATGAGGTCGTGATTGAGATTGAGGTACGGGGTGGCGAGGAGGGACAGCTCAGATTGCACTTTCCTAGAATTGTCTTCGAAATCGCGCCTGCTGAGGAAAACTTTGAGGGCGATGAGGAGCTGAAAGTCGATCAGAGTCTCGCTGGCGTTGTCGGTACATAGCTGCGACCATGCAAGCGAAAACTGTGGGCTGATGATAGGTTTTGTGTTCATAAGTCCTAAGCCGGTAGGCTTGTATAACATTTTAATGGCCATCAAGGGTTTATTGGGTAGCGAGAGGGCGAAGAATGTTGGTATCTCGGAGGACTGGATTAGCCAACAAGCTGAGCCACTCTGCTAGCAGTTTGCGGTTCCTGCCTGGTAGCAAGTGTCTGCCCTGGTTGTTGAGTATATCACAGAAGTGCTGCACGTTTTCATACGTTGCACGCTTAGACTGTCAGTGCGCTTAATAGATGGGGAATATTAGTAAGAGTACATCCAATCATCAAGAACTTGGTTAATAAGAAGATGGCCAAGATAAGGCCTCCATCTCGGATGCACCTTGGGCGGATGGAACAATCCATTATCCGAGGACACCACGCTGACGCACACTAGCATGCGAAACCTACTGTATGTGAACGGGCATGTGACCCAAGTCTGCCTCGCAATAGTGCAACACCCTGCCACTTGGAGCGCAAGAACTTGTCGAATCATCAGTCGTTTGGCATCTGCCACTGTGGCATTAGGGACGTCTTGGTGATCTAAGATTGCAGGTTCTCGGCGAGGAGGCTAGAGGTGGCCATGGCTTGATTGCAAGGTAATTAATCTAGACAGAAAGTCTTCGCGGTGGCAATATCTCCGTATTCCGTGCAATGAGGAGTGCAAGGAACGTATTTCTAAGCTGAGCTGGCGAGCCTGGGGTATCTGGTAGCGCAGTTCGGGGTAGGAGGCCTAGCAGGGGTGTGAATTCATACGCCAAGTGGCATGCAGAAGCCACCTTTCTGGGCACCTCCTAGGTAGGGTAAAATTCGTTCACCAGCTGCAAGGTTACGTTGCTTTCTCCTCTCTTGGCTTATGAGCAAGCTTCTGGTCCATCCGGCACTTGGAGGTTCTTGGACCTGTTAAGCTCAATGAAGGGCTCTTGTACGATTTCTTGTTATTCGCTGACGTCTATGACCCTGCGACGACATTTTTGCAGCACATTACAGCGGCAGTGCGCAGGAGTATGGAAGTGAAATCTCCAAAGGCTGAAAAGCAATCTCGTTCTTGATAGGTAACCTTCCTGTAACGGGTGCGTGACGAGAGGCTGTTTCCACAAGATTTTGCAGTTTGGAGTTTAATGCATTCCTTCCATAATTCCATTCATCATGTTATGGCAGACCTTGCTTGCTCCGACCACTCAGCGACCACGACCACGCATGCGCGAAGTACTACTCAGGCTAGGGTGGAGTCGTTTTGATCTGAGTGACACTGCAGACTTTTGTCAACCTTGTGTCATCTGGGAAGGACTTTCCAATCGCCCTAATGCAAACGGGGTGTCAAGAGGGCCAGCCACCACGGCACTCGATGGACTACTGCAAAGCGTCGTCGGTGATTGGCTAGCCTGTGTCGTTTTGCCCGGACTTACCATAACTCGTCCAATCGTGTTGCCGCCAATTTGACTCATGGTAGTGCTCCTCAGCTTGGCATGCTGCTCCGGGCGTCGCGCACACCCCAGCAACCACTGTCACGCGCGTTCAAAACATAAATAGGCTATCTTCTAACCTGGTCAAAACTCTTACGTTCCCCGAGCTTTGCATCTCGTGCCCCTCGACTTGTTTCCATTTTCTTGCTCTAAACATTGTCGCCGTCGCTGTCGCCCAGGATGTCGGAATCAGCGCAGACAGGGCGCAAAGGCTCCCTCATGGTGGTTGACGAGGGAAGGCGCAAGGCCAGCCTAGCTGCTATGACAGAGAACACTACTGGGGAGTGCGTATGTCGCTTACAGCCTCAGACCCCTTACTGATGCTTTCAGGATCAAGAATCCGCTGGCTGGCGTTCCCAAAGACCAGCTGCTCCAAGACGTCGACCAGTTTGCCGAGGAGCATCACCTCACTGAGATTCGCGATCTGTTGAGAAAGGGCGCTCTGGTAGCACAATCACCAGCTGCCATTGAGCACATCGTCGAGCTTGACGACACCGACAGACAAGTCCTTCGAGACGAGGTTACGCATAAGTGGAGGCACCCGAAGACTTTGTATTTCACCATCACCTTAAATTCCGTCGCCGCTGCCATCCAGGGCTGGGACCAGGTAACATACATCCACCTCCTGTCACAAACACTGCTGACTTAAACAAAGACCGGCAGCAATGGTGCCAATCTTGGTTTCCCACAATACATGGGCATTCCAGACTCTGGTGAATTCTGCGAGACTCGAGGTACTTGCGAAAGGAATTCGTGGCTCATCGGTTTCATCAATGCCTGTCCGTACTTTGCTATCTTTTTGTTCGCTGGTTGGTTGTCAGATCCAGTCAACAACTGGATTGGCCGGCGAGGTGCTATCTTCATTGGTGCGGTCTTCAGTCTGATTGCTCCTTTCGGGATGGCTCTTACACAGAAATGGGGCGAACTATGTGCGACTCGAGTATTGCTTGGGATTGGCATGGGTCTCAAAGAAGTCACTGTGCCTGTCTACTCCGCCGAGAATGCCCCAACTGTTATCCGAGGCGCTCTTATTATGACTTGGCAAGTTTGGACGGCATTCGGTAAGTTCTGCTGCCAATCAGCTTGCTATCCTACTGACCATTCTTCACAGGTATCTTTCTCGGAACCTGCGCCAATCTAATCGTCAAGGATATTCCCCGAATCGCTTGGCGACTGCAACTTGGTTCTGCTTTCATTCCCGCAGTACCTCTTGTCATTGGAATCTATTTCTGCCCCGAGGTAATCGCCGGTCTGTCAGTAGGGTTTATCTGTACTAACAGCCGAATTTTAGTCTCCTCGCTGGTTGATGCACAAACGCAGGTACGCTAAGGCGTATAGGTCGCTGCTACGACTCCGGAACAGCCCACTCCAAGCCGCACGGGATCTCTATTTTATCCACGCCCAGCTTGTCTATGAGGACCTTCTGGTTAAGGAATCCGGCGTGGCAAAGGAAGGAAACTTCTTCACTCGGTTCTTCGAGTTGTTCACCATTCCTCGCGTCCGTCGTGCTACTCAGGCATCTGGTATTGTGATGATAGGTCAGCAAATGTGTGGTATCAACATCATCGCCTTCTATTCGTCTACCGTTTTCGCCAACGCTGGCGCAAGTTACAGCTCAGCATTGTGGGCATCATGGGGATTCGGTCTTATCAACTTCATTTTCGCATGGCCAGCTATATGGACGATCGATAGATTCGGCCGAAGAGCGTGAGTACACGTTCTGCTATTGAGAGCTAAGCACTAACTTGAGCAGGCTCTTACTTTTCACCTTCCCGAACATGTGCTGGACCTTGCTCGCTGCGGGCTTCTGCTTCTGGATCCCAATCGAGAACACCGCCCATCTGGGTATGATCGCCTTTTTCATCTACCTCTTTGATATATTTTACTCTCCTGGAGAAGGTCCTGTGCCATTCACCTACTCTGCAGAGGTCTTCCCGCTTTCTCACAGAGAAGTTGGCATGGCCTGGGCTGTTTCGACGAATAACTTCTGGGCGTCCATTCTTGCCCTCACTTTCCCTCGAATGTTACAAGCTATGAAGCCGCAAGGTGCCTTCGCGTTCTATGCTGGCCTCAACGCTCTGGCATTCGTCATGATCTGGCTCTGGCTCCCTGAGACGAAGGTATGTTATACCTCGAAGACCCTCATGTTATGTGATGCTAACTTCACCCCAGCAACGATCTCTCGAAGAACTCGACTATGTCTTTGCGGTGCCTACCAAGACGCACATGAACCATCAGATCTCCAAGTCGATGCCTTGGTTCTTCAAGCGATACGTCTTCCGCTCCACGAAAGAGCCTTGCCCCGAGCTGTACAAGTTTGACGAAGTCGATACCACTACTCCCAACATTTTTGACAAAAACCACGAGGAATACACCGAGAAGATGGCGTAAAGGGGTCATCACCCGTAGGTGTATCATGCTCCCGATTCATAGCATAGCTCCTACACCTATGGCTGGCTTATCTGCCAATGTGAGACACAAGCTTCGAAGTGTACTCATTGAAGATTGTGCAAAGACCACACTCTTTGTATCGTTCTACCAGCTCATCCTTCAATGGAACACTGTTCTCCGAATCGCTTGCAGTTCTTTGTGCATGCTTGACACCCTCAACAAGCTCGCCGAATGTGGTGTCGATCGGCACGCTTCCGAAATAAGGTACTCCACATTCTTGCGCCATGATTTCGCCGCCACCTCGTGAGAAGACGTTTGATATCTCGCCACAGCAAGGGCATCTGTAGCCTGACATGTTTTCGATGACGCCTAAGACGGGTACCTGTGTCTTGACGCAGAAATTGAGTTCTTTCCTAACATCGCTCGTGCTTATCGCTTGCGGCGTCGTAACAACAACCGCGCCAGCGAGAGAAGGCGCCGGTGTCGAAATGTTGAGGTGCGGCTGTCCGTTCTGAATTGTAGGCGTGGCCGTTGCTAGCTTGTGCAGCTCTTCCACGATTGCAATGTGCTCGTCTGATGTGCCAGGGGGTGTGTCTATGAGGAGGTATTCCGTGTTCGGTGGCCAGAGGACATCAGACACGAACTGTCGGATCATAGCAGTCTTCTTCGGGCCCCTCCAGATGACGGCGCTGTCTCGTGAAGGAAGTAGAAATGCCAATGATAGGGCGTGCAACGATCCTCTCCTGCATTGTTGGCTTGTCTCACTCCGTGAGGTTCCTGATGATGTGCCCTGCTGATCCTTCTCGATGGCATCATGTACCGGCACGGGAAGCCATCCGCCAGGGGCCTGTCTTACTTTCTTGTCCTCGAGGTTAAGTAGGCGAGGTATGCTCGGTCCTGTCAGATCAATGTCGAGTATGCCAACGTTATGCCCTTGCTGCGACAGCGATAGAGCGAGCTGTAGGGTGACGCTGGACTTGCCGACGCCTCCTTTACCAGAAAGCACGAGCACCACGTGCTCGACATTTTCGAGGCCCATGCTGAGGACTGGTGAGAAATCACAATGATAGCAGTTGACTACGCTTGTTGTTCTCTGACAGGCACTGCATGAGCCCTCTGTACAAGACTAAGTATAAGACACACGAACTTCACGAGTTTAGACAGCCAAATAATGTGAGGAGCACTTCGACCAAATGGCCGAGATTGGTAATTCGAGGGAATATTTTCCCTAAGAGGCGTCATTGGAGCCTGAGGCAAACGCAATCTCTGTGGCGGCCGCTTGTTCTAGCGGCACTGACTGCTCACTCAAATCGAGACGGTCCTCACAATAGGCGAGAGATACTCATGGGAAGGACACAATGCCGCGATGTGCTGTGGCGACCGTGCAGACAGTCCGGGGAAAAGCTTTGACGATGACGGACCCTCTTGAACATTGGTCCTTGCAATTGCCCAACGACTCGTCTAGACGGCAGGGACGAAGGCGAATATGGGATTCAGACGGATATCGGGTGCCGGGCCTCGCCGGGGAAAAGTTCGCAGCCAGGCAGACATAAGCTTTGAACGGCAAGAGCGACCATTGGCGTGGTTCACCGGCCGTGGCTGAGGCAGTGACGATTCGAAACTTTTGCTCATGCTGCAGTGTTCTGCGCAACTCTCCACCCTGGGCACACACAGCGCGTGCATTTTTGGTGTCACCGCCTAGAGATTTTGTATCGAAACAAATAGCTCAAACTCGCATTTTCCTCATCGTCTTCTCATCTTTGCTATTCTGCGACCTCAGAATTGTCTGACTAGCAAGCAGGATACTACTGACTATAGGGCGCACAAACCCAGCGCAAAAAAAAGATTACAAGCGAGGCATTTCTAACTCTGATCTTGCCGTCGACGACCTACAGAACCGCAGCTCTGGCGTCCTTTAGGTTAGTCAGAGATCTCTAACCAAGAGGCTTCAGTAGCCTCAGCGACTCGCTCAGTTTCCATCGGTATTCCTTTTATGTCCCCAAGAGATCTACTACGATTCCTATCAAAGCCCGCAAAGTCAGTCACTCCAGAGGCGAACAGTCGCGTGCCTGCTGGCGATAGCTGCTAACAACCTGATCAGACCCAGATAACACCTCCTTTCAACCAAGATCAAAAACAAGCACCTCACCGACTGGTGACCACCCCAGATATCCAACGATTTCGAAAGTACTATCAAACTAGCACTATCCTCCGAAGCACCCCCTCCCTGCCCACAATTCCGTCCGTGCAGGAAATCTTTTTCCTCCTCGCCTCCACCAGACCACCCTAACGACCCTACAAAGGTCAAACACACAACCTGCGATTGCTGCTGGCTCAAGCCAGCCTCCACGACTCCCACAGATAGTGGGCCTTCTCTTCTCAGGCGGACACCGCACCGTTCGTCTGGGCGGCAGATAGTGCTTCACTGAATCTACCAAGATCAGTGTCTCCGAATCTACCTCACAAAAATCAAGAGCAGCAGTTTAGGACTTGAGTCCTCATTTCTGCGAAGGATATGGTCAACATCGGGATCCCTAAGAACTATACTGCTTCACCATCGAGTTTCAGTCAGACTCCGTCCCTGAAAATCAACCATGAAGCTGCAGACGATCTCGATTCCAGCAATGGCCCCTTTGAAGGCCCTGAAAAGTTGCTAGAGGTTTGGTTTAGCCCATCTCCTCACAACCTATACAACTGCTCCGAGCCAACCGGCCTAAAGGCTGTTCCTGCGGAAATATGGAAGACTATGCTTGACCTCGTCAACTGCAAGATCCTCTCCATTGTGGAATCCGCTGATGTTGATGCTTACCTCCTTTCCGAGTCGAGCATGTTTGTTTGGCCTCACAAGCTCATCCTCAAGACTTGTGGGACCACAACTCTCCTTTGCGGTCTTCCTCGCATCCTGGAGATCGCAACACTTTTCGGTGGCTACGCTCGTTCCACTGCTCCAGATGTTCATGGCATGGAGGTCGCAGCTGCACCCTACCGAGTCTTCTACAGCCGCAAGAACTTTTTGTTTCCCGATCGTCAACGTGGTCCACACCGAAGCTGGCGTGATGAAGTCAACAGCCTGGACAAGCTTTTCGTTGGCGGGAGTGCCTACATGATCGGCAAAATGAATGGCGAGCATTGGTATCTGTACCTGACAGAACCTTACACCATGCTCTCTGCGCCAGCTAGTCCCGCCAGTATGGACAGCAGCCCGCCCACTGAAACCAAAGTCATCAATTTCCCTTCGTCTGTAGTCACTGACAAAGGTCCAAAAGTGGTCGAAGGAGAAGACGAAACGCTCGAGGTTCTCATGACTGATCTTGACGAGGAGAACGCGAAGCAGTTCTACCTCGATAATGCGAGTGCGGTCGCAGAAGATCGGTGGAAAGGATCTCAAGCTGAGTCTGAGGATGTCGTGGATGTATTCAGCATCACCTCTTCAGACGCTGGTGATGATCTGCCTATCAAGAACAGCAAGCCTCCAGAGGAGCTTACGACCGAAGGTCACGCTCTGGGCACCGTTGTCTCTGACACTTCCGGCCTATCTGAGGTCTACCCTAAGAGCAAGTACCCGGACGCTAGAATTGACGCTTACATGTTCACTCCTTGTGGCTTCTCTGCCAATGGCGTTGTTCCGGCTCCAGTAGGCCAGCAGGGCACATCCTACTTTACCGTTCACGTCACACCAGAGCCTGTCTGCTCTTACGCCTCGTTCGAAACCAACGTTCCCGCAAGCCAGACAGGACGTCAGACAACCGAGATTATCGAGAATGTGGTCGATATTTTCAAGCCAGGTCGCTTCAGCGTGACACTTTTCGAGGCTAAGACCAGCAACGGTGAGATCACAAGTGGTGACTCCGAGCAGTTGGCCGAGATTAAGGCTCTCGAACGCCTGACTGCTCGCCGAAATCAGAAGATGGATTCTATCCCTGGCTACAAGCGTGTTGATCGTATTGTCCATGACCTGGATGGATATGACCTGGTGTTCCGATACTACGAACGCAACGACTGGAAAGGAGGTGCTCCCAGACTGGGTGAGCGTGGTTTTTGAACCGGAGAAGAGATATGCAAGGACAACAAACTTTATCCGCTCTTTCCCCATATACTTACGCCTAGCATCGAACAGCCATGCAATATATTGTGCTGCTACCCCAATGCTCCAGACACAGACGTCGGTCTATAAATTGCCACAAATAGCTCTAAAATGGATTCATAGCACAAGAGAACTGCTACGTTATCTACCATGCTACCATTTTTGACCGTGCTACGTTCTGTCTAAGTCCAAAACTGCTTATATCTTAGACTGCTGCGCGCATCGTGCCAAGATATGTACGGTAGGTCTTTCAAGCAGCTCACGCTAAGCGGGATGATGGCCCGCCGTAGCCTGTGCAGCGCCGTATATATTCGGAGAACTGAGCGAACACTATCTGCAGTCTTCGTCATCGCAAGGTCCGCACGGTGAATGACCGTACTGACTGGCGCAGCCCACTACAGCGACAGAGAGCACATACGCTGACCGACACCCTTACAAGGACATCCACAACCCTGTCTACTATCTGTACACCTTTCACCATGCCAGCATACCACTCGGTCTTCCTCGGCGACCAAGGTGTCCAGCTTATAGGTAAGCATTGCACCCTGTGTCCCTCCGCGACCACATCCACCTCAACAACCGGCGACTAACCCATTCTCCTCCCAGGCAACTTTCCCCTCCTCCCCCTCCGCACCAAAACCCGCGGTCCAGCCTACACTCTCCCTGCCCTCCCCTCCGGCACCGACCCCCTCGAAATCGACCCAGAATCCGAATCCTACGACATCCTCGATGAAGCCCTCTCCCTCTTCCGCGCCAACGTCTTCTTCCGCAACTTCGAGATCCAAGGCCCCGCCGACCGCCACCTAATCTACTGCATCCTCTTCCTCTCCCACTGTCTGGCCACGCTGAAACCAACGCAAGACCCCAAGAGCGCGGAGAAGAGCCTGATAAATCTGGCGCTCGAGCAGTTTAGTCTGCCTGGGGAGCCGGGGTTTCCGTTGAACCAGGCTTATGAGGGGCCACGCGATAGGCAGGATGCGGAGATGTTGAGGGGGTATTTGAGTCAGGTGCGGCAGGAGTTGGTGGGACGGTTGGTGGGGCGGCTTTATGAGGGCGGGAGTGCGGTGCCAAATAAGTTCTGGATGAGTTTTGCGAAGAGGAAGTTTATGGGGAAGAGTCTGTGAGGGTGAAGCCTGACCGAGAGAAGAAGCGGAGATTGAGGCGATGCATATATGCAGGCCCGGCACGCTCGCAGAGCTGGACTTGACTTGACTTGTCTTGGAGGTTCTTCCACGTTTAGCCACAGACAAGCACTTCTATCCAACCGTCTACCACCAAGCCCAGTGTAAGCTCCATCACAACCAGCTGCTCTCCGACCGAAATAGTCAGCTGATCCACGAGCATCAGCGCCTCGACAGAACTCGCGCAAGCAGCTCAGCTCGATCCAGGCGTCTACGGCAGAACAAGGACTGGCCGCCAACTGAGTTGCTGGACGGTGTCACGCTCTTGGTCCCACGTGCTTCCCGTCCTTCCACATACATCTAGCCTAAGCACCTCGGATCTTCAACAGCCGCGCGCGATCCGTGAGGCCGCTGACTACAGCTCACAACGAGTGCTCAGCTAATCCATGATCAAAGGACGAGGATGGGGGGTTGTAGTGCTCTTTGCGCGGCATAGAAGCCGAGGAAAATGGAGACGTCCTACATACATACATGCATACAACACGTCTTGTCTCAGGAGATAGACCAAGAGCGCGAGAATCGATGCTATAACTACCAAGATCCTTTTCAAGCGCGGAACTCAAGTCTGCAAGCATCGACCATGTTCAGTTGTGCATGCATGCAATTCATTTACGATACTGCGTTCCTCTTACTCTTCCTTTCCCTCTTGCATTCCCACGTCTCCGGCCACTTCCACTTCCAGTGACTCCTCTACACGACCCTTCTTCACAGCCCGCCCATCACCACCAGTACCACCATCCTCTACCCCCTGTCCCTCCCTCTTCCTCCCCTTACTCCTCCCCTGCCTTCCTCTAGCCTGCACGACAACACCCTCAACGGGTATCACCCGCGTGCTCACCATGATGTATCCGCCCTCTGCACCGCCCTTGCCCATCATCAGCGGGTGTGTGCGGCCCGGCAGGACCTGCCATGGGCGTGCTACGGAGTGGTGGATTGCGGGTGTGAGGAGGAGGGTGGGGTCGACTGGGAAGCGCGGGTCGGGCGGGGTTTGCTGCCAGTGGTGCTGGACCTCTAATTCGTCGTGGTTGTTGTGCGTCGTGGTGGGCTGGGATGGTTCGGAGTCTTGGGTGGTGTTCACGGCCACTGGGGTTTGTGTTTGTGTTTGTGGTTGCTTTTCAGGCGCAGATGCAGATGCAGATTTATCGTTGTCCTTATGTTGCCTCTCCCTCAGATGCGTCAGGTATGCTGTCCGCCGCGCCGTGCTGTACACGTCGCACAGCTCCATTAGCGGCTCGATGTGAGGGTTGTACACCACGACCTGTGCGCCGCCCGCCAACAGCGGGACAAGGTGTCGGCATATGGTCGTGGGGTTGGTGAAGCTCGCAACGATGAGGCCGTTGTAGCCGCCTGCCCTGGTGGCGTCAACTACTTGCTTCGTTCGCTGCCAGCGGCGGCGCTTGCGGTAGTATGTGGAGCGGTGGTTGCCTTTCATCGCGGATAGTTCTTCGGGAGATTTGGACTCGGGTTCTTGGGAGTAGGTTGCGTCGAGGTCTGGTTGGAGGAGTTGCAGCCAGCTCAGGGTGTGGAGGTGGGTGTGGAGCGGGTGGGGTGAGGGGTCTGACGGGGACGGCGGTTGGTTTGGGTCGAAGGAGAAGTAGCGTAGGAGACTGAGGTTTGGTTGTTGGTTGGCGTGGATGAGGGTGATGATGTTGGATGTGGCGGGGTTGTGTTCGTATCTTGGTCTTCGCGGTGGTTGGTCTGATGTCGGTTGTTGCTGAGCAGTGGGAGATGTCGCTGCTCGGAGATCTGTGTGCTGCTGCTCTGCCTGGAGCATCGACGTTTGAGTGGTTTCCTGCTGCCTCTGATGGTGTAGAATGCCCATCTTTTCCGCTAGCGCGGCGACCGCGAGCCCACCTGTGTCGTCAACACACAAATACCGAGATCGTGGCTCCTCGTTCTCATTGACTGGTCCACTTGCATGCACATTTGCCCAGCTGCCCATTAGACCTAAGGTCTCATTTCGGACTTCCATGATCTTCGCAAAGTCCTTCTCGTTCATCATCCAATCTGTCAACGTACCCACATCGACAGGTAACACAGTGAACCGCTTCATGTACTTTTTCTGCTTCCTTAGCGTGTATTTCGCCAAACTGAAAGCAGTCTTCTGGTCGAGCGTAGAGTGGTTGGCCATGATCTTGGCGATCAACTCCTTGGGATTAGCTGCTGCGTCTGATTTTAAAGCTTCAATCTCAGTGTACGTCAATCTTTGATTAAGCGGGTCGTCCGTAATGTTCATGTTCGACTTGGCGGTAGTAATTGGTAGACCATATTCACCGAACTCACCCGCCTTGGGTGTCGGGCTAGATACCTCCTCGGCGACGGCGAGGTCTTCATCAGGCTCAGCTTCCTCAAGAAGCGACTCGGCATGGATCTCTGATGCGCGAACAATACGAAGTTCACGGCCATCCTGCTGTTCTGACTTGTCGAGGATCTCGAAGGTCAGGTGGTAGGGGCGACCTATGATGGAGTTTGTGTGGAAGGAGCCATATTTGCCCAGAGCAACAAGACTGGGTGCGAACGACTATTAGCTTCTGATACGCAGGTATTGTACTGCAGGACATTGACGCCAAGCTTACAATGTCTCTGGTCATCTTGTGGACCTACGCATTAGGTATTATTTGTTCGATCTTGACAGAATCGGATGGCAGTCGCAGCGCGACATACTGGTATGGCTGAATCTTGTCGAACATTATGGGTGTCTTCAGAACTACATGTCCGAAACTGGTACTGTGTTCGGCTCGTAGGATAGGACGCCTCTATGTGTAGTTCAAGTGGGCAGGAGCTATTTTCAGGATCTGGAGGAATTTTCCGCTCCTCGAACCCACCCCCGTAGCCTTGGCGTTCAGGCATACACATAACACAAAGTGTAAGGTTGAGTACCAGTCAGACTGCACAGAAGCCTAGGTCAGAGAAAGAATGACGCACGATATTCACATACACTTGCACAAAGCGGTCATAGGGATTCATCGTGCTACAATCGCGTCTTACGATGTTGACTGCAGATGTAGTGTTCACCTATGTAAATCACAAGTCTACTGGAACCATTGCAAACCACGGGCCTCCGAAGAGTGTTCAATCTAATCTTCATGCCTCTTGATGCCGTCGATCAAACTCTTTACGACGGAGTCAAAGCTTCAATACCCCGACCTGATCCTCGATCCTCCTTCCATCTCCGCTCTTGAGTGCCATCACTCGGTCGCCGTCCTTGTGCCATATGTCCATAGCATCGCTCCCGATATCACCCACAACATCCTTGAGGTAATGTAATACCTTCTTCCTCAGCACGACCAGCCGTGCTTCTTGACTCGGCCAATCCTCCCCACTAACATCGTGCAGAGCATTAAGGATGACTGATGACTCGCCATGAATAACTGCTCCCGTATCCTCCGTCATGATGCTTTTCCACCGCGACAGGACAGTACGTTGATCCACCTTGGCGTATTCGTCTGAATCAGACATCAGTATCAATATAGATTGTGACTCACGCACCGAGGTCGTAGATGGTTGCAGTAACCCGTTCCTCCCCACCCGGCCAAACGTACTTCGCAATCTCTCATCCGTAAGATCACTCGAAAAGAAGTCCTCCACACTCGGATTCTGCGGACTTCTGGGGCTCGCAAGACTCAGGAATCGCGCAATACTAAGCGGTGCAGGTCCAAACAACGACCTCGATACCGAAAGCGGCAGCAAGACGTCTCTGTATTCCTTCTCACCAGTCGCATTTACGATCGCCATCGTGCTGTCGTACGCCTTTCTCACCTCCGGTCCCTCCTCTATGCTATGGTTCATTGCGTCCCGATCGCTTACCGGCGCCTGCAGTATCGCACCCTGCACGACCGGCCGCTTTGCTTTCCGTTCACTGACCGGGTTGGGAGCACTGAGATACCTCATCGTATCCTGACAGCCCGTGGAATGTCCCATGAGCACAATGTCGACATCGCTCCCCTGATTGGCATTTCTGTAGAGTTTCTGGCGGACGAAATCGATCGCGACGCCCATCTCCTCTATGTCTCGGTCGACGTCAAGTGTTCCGAAAGCACGGCCAGCGGACGAGAGCTGAGTGTGGATGAGCCGCCATGTCTGGGCGGTGTGGAGTGGGAATAGAGCTGCGAGATCGGAGGTGTAGGAAGGGGTGAGGAAATTGTCGTAAAGACCACCTATGAATAACAAGATATGCTTCGGTGGAGGGACATTGGAGGATGATGTGTCAGGGGAGTAAGGCGTGTGCTCGAATAAGTTGAGGTTTCTGGAGGGATGGTACGTGTGGAGGATGCCAGGGGTCGGCGGCATGATAGCCATCAATTTAAGCTAAGTACGCTACCTGTAAGACCAGGGCCACTGCGTACGTCGTGCAATATGCAATGCTGTTCAAAGCCAGCTCCTACTAGGGGTCTATCTGCGACAGCTGCATGTCCATGAAGATGATTTCCATATGAAGCTTACATAAGCCGAGCTCGGAGTCGAGGATCGCTAGCGGGATACGTGCCGAGGCGCGCTTGAAGAACTTTAGTTCCGAAAGCTCGAAGCTCCTGCGCGATCTTCCACCCCACGGACATCGCGTTCAGCTCAATAGACTTCGATGAGCACCTATACCTGTTTGTACTGACCCACTCCCAATGTGGCCACGAGAGTTTTCAGTGCCGTGATGCATCATAGAGGTATGATAAGACCAGAGTATGTCAGCAGGATGAGATGAGTTGCAGGTACGAGAGCTAGGCATGAGCCCGGACGCATGTCGACAAGGACACCAAGCACTTCACATTTTTCTGACATGTCAAAGTGGATTGCTATAATTTTCGACAAACTGCTAACGTGCTGAACGAGGGGACTCTTACTCTGTCCTGCCGGCACTCTACGGTGGGAACATGATTGCATGCTGTTGCGGTCAGACGTACGGTCTAGATCCTTGTGTATCACGATCGCGATCTCAAGCTTCCAAGTTCCCTTCCTGTCTCTTTGGGGTTTCTCCACGATAACAATCTGCTGGTCAGCTCAGATCCTCCCTTCGCAACATCAAACGAGGTTCTCCTTCATGAAAAGAAACGTGAAAGGGTGGCAAGTTCAATCGGCGATACATGCCCTTACCGAAATTGGCATTCGACGACAAGGTCTAGATCAACCTCAGGCTCTCAAGAGAATGCAACGGATCAGCGAGCGGATGAAGATCGTCCGCGAATCTAGTGCTCACAAGGCTGGGGTCTGCGTCGCGATGACGTGAAACAGGGTCGAAAACAGGATCGCCAAAACCGGGGGATTAGTTGTGCGGAGTATGACATCGCCGATCAATCGCAGATATCGACGTTGATCTGACCAAATCTTGAAGGACTGCTGCTTTCAGAAGATGCTAGACGAACGATGACTGGCTCGCTGAGCCCGCATACGCCATGGTGGAGCAGGAGTCGAAATCTGAAAGTACAATAGCACTAAGGCTCTTTAGTACGGCTGCAGACTTGTCCAACTGACTCCGCTGAGCGTTAGAAGCGTTGGCCTTCTATAGGTGGAAGACACTACGAGGGAATCTTTATTCCGTACCGCACGTCTAGGAGGAGCCTGTTGGCATGCCGTGTACTGTGTTCTTTCCCAGTTGTCGTTGGGCTACTGAACTCGGCGATATGCCAGAGTCGCACAGAACCATGGGTTGGCACTAAGTCCTCGATGCCGATGAGTATACCAATATATACTTCCCATCACCGGATGTGAAAGGAACCAGTTTCATTTTGCAGCAACATGAAGAGTTGTTGGCTTTGGCATAGAGCCTCGGAATCCGGATATGGTAGGTGCTGTGTGAAGGAATGATCACCGAATACTAGCGCCGCGATAATCGGTATGATGTCAATCCTGCCGCAGACGCAGGATCATGGACCTCCTGAGAGTTGTGGAGGCTCCGGCCAGCATCACTGCGGAGGTCAAGGAGGCAACCACGTCGAGAGGATTATCTTTTCGAGGCAACCAAAACTCGAAGTCGTTCCGCCTTTCTGATATCGATCCACCTTCCTTTCATGGATACCAACCATGCCCGGCTGTTTCAAGAAGAACGAAGCCAACGGCCGAGTCTTTGTAGATCTAGGTACGAGAATCAGATATTGACGGCAGGGTTCGCTTCGATATTTTGCGACACTTAACCGGGTACGTGGTTCGTGGTGGGTGCACACGCGCCCACCACGAGCGCCGGCGTAGCGATTGCCTTTTAACACCAACAGCTGTCACTGGCCAGGTCGATAAAAAGGCTATTGAAGCACTTCGTTAGTGTCTTGTAGCCCATGATCAGGCGAATTCGCACAGTAAGTGGCCAGCTACGCATGATGATTCGATCACAGTAGGTTAATATTGCTCGCGTAGTAACTTTTCATGCTCGCAGCAGCATAATAGGATTCTAATTCCGTGGAGATTAGTGCTAACGATGCAGGGCTATAGTGAGACCAGCTCGAAGATGCGTTCCAAGGTTGAGACTGCAAAGTTCGAGACGGAGCAAGCCATAGCGCGGTGTCCCGTGCTCTTGTCCGAACGAGGAGGCCAAAATGACGTCGACCAGCCTAGAAATCCAAGTTCGACAGGGGTGGCGACGCAGGCCGCCCTTAGCCGAAACACGGACCCCAACTTGACGGCGAAGAGGTGTTTGCTTGTGAAACAAACATCGAAAACAATCGTGATCTGGCAGATCATCTATATCGACGATGAGCAGGGATGACTATTCGTGGACGACAGCAATGTTCTGTTGGGACCTCCAAGTCTTGCCTCTTAGTAGACATGGAGACCGGCAAGGCAAGGTTCACTCTCGTCAGAAATTTGAGGCAACCTGCAGAGTTCTACGCTAACCCCACAGCAAAAACGCAGCATGCGTTCATTCTTCTTGGCTTGAAAACAAGCAAAGCCAACGAACGCCCTCGAGGACCCTTGCCAAAATTTCAAAAGCAGTCCATGGTTTAGCTAAGTCACATCATACAGTGAGATCTGCAGGGTCTTGCTCCACTATAGTGCGTACGCGCTAGTGGCACAGTGTGAGGGTTAGGCCAGTACGATTCGCTCGATTTTTACTAAGAATCTAGTGATCGAAATTCTGCTTAGATCGGACGTTCAATGTGACGCAAATTGTGGGGATGTGGTGACCTGTGCTTTATGCTCCTCCAGACGGCGACGTGAGTGGCTGTGGGTGATATCCGCCTTCCATAGGTACTGCATTATGGCAATTGGTCAGCTCGGATAACCCATACGGGATGATAAACCCTTCACCACTTTTAGGCTCCACGTCGTGATCATAGTGGGCAAGTACTCAAGTTGTGCTCTATCTCAAGTCAGCAGCTGCGTGAGGAGCGGTCGAGGACTGATCGTATATAGTCAGGAATCTCCCCGGTAAGTGAATGACTTCCCACTATCATTCACCAAACAAACTTTCATCGACCCTTGCTATTCTTCGATCTGCATTTCATCCTATCACAAACAACAATCAGTAGTATCTTCAATACATACACTACACACCTACAGTCAACATGCCTTCTTCAGTTGAATACCTCACCAACCCAGCGGACTGCACTTTCGATTATGAATCAGATCCAATGGTCGCCATGTCATCTTACTCTCGCATGATGCACCAACACACCACACAACAGATGGAACAATCTTGTCGCTCGCTGAGAAGGCGAAGTGCAAACAACAGCGCTGTGGATGCGCACGCATCACCTCGAAAGGGTTCGAGCATGGACTCGACCACTTCGACACGATCATCCTTTTAGACGTTGATCTTTTTCAATTTGCAAGAAACGCCTCTAGTCACATACGACGATGATTATGAAAACATTCAGCATGGGCGTTAGGCCAGTAAATCATGCACGATTTATATGTCGCATGATAGTGAGAACGTGTTCCGGGAGTTAATGGGTTTTCTGTGGCGGCACTATTAGCAAAGAGTTTGGAAGGGCAATGATAATATTCATAAAACCTGTTGATACATTACTTCCTCAATCGATATGATTGGTTTTGTTGTCACAAATAGATCCTTCAGATTACACCTCAGTCATAATGGTCGTTCTCAATTTGTCGCACTTACTTTCGATGAAGAATACAAAAGATAATTCTGAAACAGCTGGGTAAATAATCATCAAGTGTTTACGCGTAGGAATAATCCTATTGTGTTTGAGAATGAATAAATTTGTTAGCAATACGATCTGCGTTAGAAACATGGATTTGATCTTTTGAGCAGTCGTCTTCATCATCCTAATGGGAGGCAGGTATGTTAAACAATCTTCGAGAAGCAAGTGCAATTCTTAGTAACTCCTTCCTTGCTGCAGCACTCCATTGGCTCAGAACCACACATCATAGTAAACATGATATATCAAAAGCTAGTGGGGTATCTCAGATGCAACAAACACAAGCACTATTCTAGCAGCATCTCATCCGCCGCAGTCGCTTCGTCAACCTGTATCACGTCATCCGTCGCGGTCTCATCACCATAGTTGCTTTCAGGCACCACACTACCGTGCCTTCCTTCCTGATGCCCAGCAGTAGCATGATCGTCGTCAAATCCCTCGAAGACTCCTTCTTCTTCGTATCGTGCATTATGTACCTCTTTCTGCCGGTCAACGCCGTCGTCGGCGGTTAGTTGCTGATGATTTGTGTCGTAGCTAGCGTTCCCTGACAAGAAATCCGTGCTCACAGACACACTGCGCTGCCGCAAAGCAGGCTGTTCCTGGGTTAGTGTCGACAGGTCTATCGATGTGCTCGAAATCTTGCTGACTTCTCGGGGACTTCGACGCCGATTTTGCATATCGGGGCTTGATCGTTGCGTTGGCCTCTCCGGACTTCGTTGCTGTTTTAGCCTAGCAGCTAGTCTTTGCGGCGTGTCCTCAGCTTGAGAAACCCCTTGAGCAGATCCTGTAGCTGTCCCAGCGAAGAAGCGCGAGGTCTTCCCATCTTGTGGCGCAGGTTGGACCTGCGAGTCATCATCGATGACGATCGCATTTACATCGGTTTCAGACTCTGTTTTGATGGCGCCGAGGCTGCGGTGCTCCGCTCCCCCACCTTCGATAACTGGTGGCCCTTCCGACCTCGATGCCTCCTCAGAGTCGGTGCGCTCTGCAGATCGAGTCCTTCTTCTTTGCGAATAGCTCTCGTAAAAGGCAAGGCCGCCTTTCACGTATTCCTGCTTCTCCGAGAGCAGGTCCTCGTTTCTTATCAGGATTCTGCCGATGGGCTGCACATTTGCTTCTTTCTTCTTGTACTGAGCCATGTGGAGCTCCTGCAGCATATCATAGAGTCTCTGTCGGAGTGCTTCGCTCCGGAGTTTCTTGGGCCATCGCATGGCTTCCGTATCACGTTGGAGGAGTGAGCTGACAAAACTTCGCGGCTCCCGCACAAACTGTTCGAGATACATACACATATATAATCCGCAATCTGAGAAGTTCCCTTGAAGTGGTATGTTCTTTGCTGTCATCCCTCTTATGTTGGCTCTATCGATATCTAGGCCAAGTTTCTCCTTCGCTTCCTCCGCGAGATAGTCCTTCAGTGCTGTGGCTGTTGGACTCCGACCAGAATTGAGGGAATCGAGCGTGATGATAACAGGCTGATCGATGGCATATTTTGGTAGCTGCCTATGCGCCTTTTTAGGACGGCCGGGCCGTCTCTTGTCTAGAGTCTCTGAAGCCAACTCTGTTGCTTCTGCGGTGAGCATCCTTTCATTCACGAGATCCTGCGGAAGTGCCTCGTGCTCACTGAGAAGTTGAGGTGAGTCACTGTCTTGGGTGGTCCCAACGTTTGGTTGAGCAAGGAGTTGTTCCCCAGTCTCTTCGCTTGCGTCCTTGTCCTCGCCTAAAAGCGATCTCAGGTTGCAAATGATCATCACGTACCAATGTGCGTTTTCGTTGACAGGCACTACAACATAGTCTCGCTTGAACAAGCGGATGTTCTTCGTCCAATTTGCAACCCCCTTGTAGTTAATCTGCCGTCGCCCTCTCTTGGCCTCCGACGGTCGCATTAGTGTTTCGTAGAAGAATGTGTTGAAGAAGTGCATCTTCTTGAGTTCTTCCTGATCCATGTTTTCTTGGAGGTACCTGATGAAGAGCGCCACCAGCGAGTCGTTCAAGTACTCATCGTCTTCGAGTCGAGAAAGATCATCCCACGTGACTGATTCGCGTCTGGGCCCCTCTCGCGGATACATCAGGGGCCTCTTCCATTCAGGACCTTGTCGGCGTGGATCAACATTGATTGGACGCGGACGAGATGCGGCGTCATCAATACTTTGCTCAAGGGCATGCGAGCGCGTTTGCCGAACTTTACTGGTGGAGACATGTCGGGCCGCGTCTGGGAGATCTTGAGCGTTGTTTTGTTCCTGACGGCTGGCCGCAGGCTGGTCCGACCGGTGCATACCACTTTGACTATTGAGGTGATCAGAGGGCGCGTCCAGGTGATCTTTTAGACGTTTTCGATCACTCGGCTGCCCCTCTGCTGACACAGCGACTTGCCTGCCAACGCGCGTTTGTTCGTTCTGGCGGACTTCGTTTCGGTACTTGGCCCGCTGCTCATCTGACATATCACGGGTATTGGCATAAGATTTGCCCATGGCGTCTTCAATCCATTGGCTTTTTTCCCATCAGTACTGAACAAGCTTAACAAGATAGGACTTACCATGGTTTCTGGTGTACCCGCAGGTTTGGGTTTAGGTTGTGTACAAGCGTGCTGAAGTCACACAGGGCCTTCGTGGTATCAAATTCCAGGAAACAGGCGTTTGATGGCACGAACCCTGCACTCAAGCGCAGCATTACACAATTCCTATCTTCTGTCTCGGGCAACAACAGCTGAATAATTTTCGTGAGCGGTATTTCCGGAGTCAGTGCATCCTTCATGGTCGCTGCCCTGTAGTGAACAACAAATGCCTTTCGATGTTCAAATACCTCGAGGTCGTAACCCGGCACATCGATGAACCCCTTGCAGACAAAGGCTCGTAGTGGAAAACGCACTCCAGACTGGATCGAGTAATCGGTCGGACTAAGCGGCGGCCGCCGGGGCTTTCGGTGGCTCCTCGACGTTTCTGACACGGTGTTGAGCTCATCAGGGCTCTTTTCATAATAGCCAGCGGCTACTTTGGATACTGGTGGTGTTATCGGAGCCAGTGGGGTGCGCGTCTGATGCTGCTTTTGAGCTGCTAGTTGATTGTGCCCAGTGAGGCGTGGGTAAGCTTGGTCGTCATCTGAGTCAAATATCCCACTCTTCCGCTGTTTTGTAGCGTCTTTCATGAAGTCTGAAGGATCCGTGAGGTCATCGAAACTACCCTCACGAGGCTTATGAGTGCTACTTTCCTGTGACCCGTTGTCCCTGTTAGCGAGCTTGCGCAGAGGGGTGTACTTGACACCATTCGAGGTCGGTCCGGATGCTTGTGGTCTGGGCCCCTCAAAGTCATACAGCAATGCTAGATCATCAGCATCAGAGTCTAGCTGCACAACGGAATTGTTCCTTCCTCCATCTTGTGACGTCTCTGAGGCTACATCGCGCCCATCGGCATTACGAAGATGATCCTTGGTCGGAGATTCAAGTTTTCGCTTCTTGGCAGGTGGCGTGGTAACAACATGAGGTTGGGGTACGGGAGTAGACCGAGTCTGTCGCGGTACTTTTTGCACCGCGTCCATTGTTGATGGAATGGGCGGACTTCTAGGCGCGAATCGCTTTCGTGTTGTATGGTACTGGTGTTGGTGTTTTCCGTGACTGTTCATTGTATTCATGGGTTTGAGGCCCCCACTCAGAGCGGGACTGGATGTGCTGAAACGCTTGTTTTTCTTGTCCAGTCAGTAAGCATCACCGGCTGGTCCACGTTGGTACCGACCTGTTCGAAAGACATCTCTGGCTTGCTGGAAGGAATTTCTATGGGGACTGCGTCTGCTGGAATATTCCTACCTCATGTCAGCCACTAAGTCGGTAGGCGTCGACGTTTCAACTGACTCACTCGCGATAACCCAACGTTCTTGCTTCTTCCGAGGAAATCCTTGTTTTCCTGCGTTTGTCTTCTGGTGTCCTGCTCCTTCACTTAGTCAACCTTCCACTCTGCCACATGGAGTTGGTGGGTAATCATGCTGCGCATACCTGGCCGGTTTCGCAGGTTGAAATCCTTGTTGGGTTGCGGATTCGGTTTTCTTGTTCGCCTGTGCGGATAGCTCTTCGACATCATCGTCAATCTCAACCTGTCTCTTCGTTAATCTCGAGAGCCACTTAAGCGAAGGTGAACGCACTTCGATAGGGTCGTATTGGCTAGTCCCGTGCAAAATGGATTTGATGACACGGGATTTCCAGTACGCGGATGTCATGCGTCTGCCGTAAGTTCGAGGACTAACAGTGGCACGTGGTTGCTCTGAGGAAAGTGGTTGAATGCCACTTCGAGGTGAAGACTTGGAGTCGGCAGATGTCCCGAAGATACCATCCTTGACGACTTGAGGTACGAAGTTCTTGAGGATGGCATTGCCTGCGTCACTTAGAGCATTCAGGGTCATCTGGGCATGGGCCACATCATCAATTTGTCTTCATTCGGATAATGGGAAGCAACTATACATCACACTCAAAACGTCGCGATTATCGATAGGTACGGTACGTCGGAAGTGCCACGGCGGATTTCTGAACAAAAGAAAGTCGACGTACGTTCGGCTGTCCCCGCAGTCGCGCTTGACGCGTCGAGAGCTGCGCTACGGTCCTACAGATCTACCAACTGAGCAGACTACTGTGCGTCGTTGTAAGAATAACAGCAGGGCATGGACTGATGCTATTGCTCATGACTTCCAAGCTCATACATCATCGCATTGTGCTTGCAAAGGCTGCTCGACCCATGAAGTGTTAGCCACATGATTCATAGCGACTCGCTGGTCGATGGTGATACACAGAGCTTGGGGCCCCATGCTATGAGGTTTTGCCCTTCGCTTCATCGAGATAACTTGTTCTCCGCTGACCAGCGCCAGGTCCCGTGGTGCTCTTCTGCTGGCGAGCCTCGTCAACTGCTTTCTTCTGCTCGATGCTCTCGTCATGACTTCTCCAGGCAATACTCGTGTCGGATGGGAAGGATAGCACTCTTTTTATGGTTTCACTATGCCAAAGTCAGTATGGATGCGCCATGGGTCACATGTGGAAGGGCCTACCGAATCTTGACGTTCCTGCCCCCATCGTTGGCAGTCCAGACACTCAGAACGTCCTCTCCGCTTCGGACGCTGAGAACAGCACCACATACCTCGTCGCTCGCTTCCATGAACTGGTCGCCCACGATGGCAAGTAACAGATCCTCCCAGTACCGATCGGCAACCCCCTTCTTGAGCCTTATGATCCACTTACCGCCTTTCTTGTTGGCATCATCCTCCCACACCGGCCTAATGCCGTCCTTGAAAATGTGGTAATCTGATACTGTCGGCAGCTGCGATGGCCGCTTGAGATGAGCGTATATGGTCCAGAAGCCTTCGATGGTCCCTACCGAGGCTACTCTGATTATCGATTTCTCGTAGTCCTTGTCCCTGCTCGTGGTTGGTGGCCTGTAAAAGATATTCCAGATGTCCTTGAGGATGTGTTCTGCTTGGTCTTCCTTTGAGACAGCACCGGGCTGTGCCTGCGGTCTTGGAGTCTCGGCCTCTTTATCCTTTTCTCTCTTGTCCTTATCTTTGCTTGAGAAGTCGAAGCCAGCTCCAGAGCCGGGAGTCTTGGGTGTTTTTGCCTGCCCGAACGAAGCGAATGCACCAGTTCCTAAGCCGAAAGCTGAAGACCCAGGTGATTTAGCAGAGGCAGGAGAGGCAGCGTTGAAAGGATTCGATTTGCTGCCGTGTGAGGACTTCCCGCCAAATGATCGAGGTGAATCTAATCTGCCGCTGTCTTTCGTATCCAAGTCTCTGGTAGGTAGAGAGAGTTTGTCCTTTGCGCTTTGTGACCATCAGCATGTAGCCTAAACAGGAGTTGAACAACAACTCACTTTGATCTCCTAGTCCACAAATTTGCTTGATCCATGAATACTGATGCTCGGACTCAAGGACTGCTCGAGAGGATTTCCCGAAGGACAAAATGCGGTTTGGTGGGGAGATGCGTTCGCTTCGCTGCGACTATTGCATCAATACTGAATTGTTCGTTTTTCGGAATGTCTACGAATGGTCTTTGCGGTTGATCGTCAAGCACCCGGAATGTATATTCGTACAGTGCCTCTAAGATGAAGGTTCGGCCCAAAAGCTTGCTGGTCGCACTAGATATGGTATAACTGTACAAGGCTCGTTGCTGGACGGTCAGTGGTACCCTTTTTGTTGTCGTCGGCTTCGCGGTAGATCGTGTGCTCTGAATTATTGTGGTATTGTACCTTGAACGTGAACTTCGAAATGTAAGTGGCTTGAAAGAGCACCACTGGCACCACATGCAGGAACGCCCGCTAGCGCATGCCTGTTGCGTGACTAGTGCCGCTTGTCTCAATTATTTTCGACCGTCGACGCCTGCTCAACCTTTCTTCCTTACACAAACCAGACCACCAACTCAAATCATTGTCAGCTGTTCTGCCGAGTCACACAGATGAGGCTGGCGATTCCGATGTGTCGGTCGAGATTGAGCTCCAACAGGAGACTTCGCATCTAAAACCATTATCGCGAGGGCCTACCCGGCTCCCATGATACGGTGATGACCTGATTGACGAAACATTTCTCATGAGCCGCCTTTACCTTCGGTGTCACATTCGGCTGCAGTGCTTTTCTGCAGGGACTTGTGTGCAGGTATGTCATTACTGAGAAGAAGCAAGACCTGAAAGTGATGAACAATCGAGCTCTGGTAAACCGACGCTCAGCCGCTCCTTTTGGTCTCGTGGTTATACATGGACTAAGCTGGTCGAGATTGAGGTGACTGGCAAAGATCTGATAGGGAAGGCCAACAAACAGTTATTTGTACCGCAGCGAAGAAAGACGGCTAATCGTGTGCAATTACTAGGTTGTACTGTAGATAGCGCCCACGCAATTCACCCTTTACAGGTAACGATAATTTCATAATCGTACTTCCAAAAAAGCTCATCAAGCAGCATCTATACTTGCTCTCGAGATCAACTGCTCGTTCTGGTTCCCCAGCTTTGATATTTGCAAGAAAGCATCCACACCATACCCCTCCAAGCTGTGCAATTCTAGACCCCCAGCCCAGTACTCCGCATACACTTTGCTCATTGGCAGGCCCATACCCAAGCGCATCTTCGGATGCCGTATTGAGAGCTGGCTCAGAGATGAATCTCTGGAATGAGTGCCTGATGCACCAGATATCTGCACTTCATTCATGTTTGCTGCTAGTGCTGGCACTTGACCGAGACTTTCCAGACGCTGTTGACTTCGAGGGCCTTTGTTGAAGGACCAGAGGTAAGGAAGGATCTCGCGCGGTATGCCGCCGCCTTGATCGGATATTCTGACAACCACTTGCTGCGGAGCCTCACAAATCAGTACTTCGATTGGTGGTGGTGGTTGTTTCGAGTCCTTGTGATGATCCATTACTGCTTGTATGGAATTTCTCAGCAGCTCACCAATGATATACTCAAGATGGCTTAGAACATAGGGGAATGTGGCCCCCAAATGTCCTCTAATGTTGATCTCCGGTACAAGACTGCCTTCGGATGAGTCGCGACAGACCTGTTGGGCAAACTTTCCACAGTCGCGCACGATGTCTTCAGCATTGCATCTCAGCAAGACTTCTCCTACAAAGTCGTTCTCGGAGCTAGGGTGCGGACTGTGTCCAGGCGAATTGTATGTGTCGGTCAGAGCTAGATGCTGTTCAGCTATGACACGCCTCGATATTCTGGCTCTGAGCATTCCATTTACAAATGCATCCATCTGATCTGCTGGCATGTAGTTTTGGCATTCGAGCACACCCATGACCATCTTCGGTATGACAGTCATATGCTCCCTCAAGCTTTGACTGACCACCTTGCAAATGGCATCATTGTCTTCGATGGTGTTTACCGCTGGCAGCTTCCTGAAATTCTCGAATGACTTGTAGTAGAGCTCGTAGACGTGGGAGAGGTGAGGATTCGTCACGACAACGTAAGGCAGTCTCTGCATCTCGCGCAGGCGGTGAGCAATTCGCGTAGGCAATTCATCGCGCACATAGTTGGCCGAGCTTATGAGGCGTTCTTCTGTCAGGGTGCGGCCAAAGAAAAAGAGCTGGCGCAAGCTCATAGGACGAATCGGTCTCGCAACCCATTCATCCAAAGATGAAGCTGGTCTCCATCGCGGAGTCTGACTAGCAGTCGCGATTGCGCGCCAACCGTGACTATAAGGTTGACACCTAGCTACAGATGCCCTACTCCAGGGTCTTGCTCCTGCTATCATCTCATGGGCGGGATAGGTAGAGCTATTGCACAGTCGTCTCTCAGCCTAGACCTTCTCTTCATGCTGGCGCAGCTGTTGCGCCGTGAAGGAATGCACGGTGTGCGGGTCGCAAGTCGTGACTTCTCGCTCAAAAGGAAGTCACCCGCATTACCATGGTCGATTCGGAGGAGAGATAGAGCACGAAGCAAAAAGTAAGGCGACAGTGCTTTCCTTCAGGCTCACATTCTTTGGGCCGCCCAAGTTGAAGCCTGAGGTTCGAGTTGCGGCTCAAGTGGGCGGGCTGCGCTGCCAACCACGTCACCGACGAATCACAACCAACAAGGAATTCATGCAGACGAGGCTTCTGTCATGGCATGCGTTTAGCAAGAGCTCGCATCTTTTAGTGATTCTGCGTTCGCTGTCTGTCGTCAGCTTCTCTAGAACATCCATCCGTGCCTTCCATCCTGATCACCACCTATACCTACATACCGGCAGGCCACACTTTCCCTCAATGTCACAATAGCACAACTTCAAAGACATCTCCGAAACCACGGTCTTCAAAGCCACGCCTTACCCATACCCATACGCCGGCACTATACAGTCAGCTGCGCTGGCCTTGAACCGCCATGGATAATGTGAGTGCACGTCGCCGCTGCCAATAATTCTCCATCCTACTATCACGTTGCCAGTGCTGACTTGCGTCATCGATGTCATACAGCTAGCAGGTCCAGATATGCTCATAGACACCTATGATCAGTACACGCAGCAGGACAACGAGGTCGTCGACACTACCCCCGACGATGCTTCAGAAGAGCAGAGAGAGGCTGCCCTACGCGCAGATGATTGTGAGTTGACCCGACCGACCATGCACGCAGCCAACTAATGCCTCCAAGTCGATTCCATGAAGAAGCATGTCTTTCCTGTCCTCGACGATCTGGAAGTTGAACACGAGGCATACAACACATGGGAAATCAAGAATTGGCGCCAGCTACCAAAGCGGGAGCATGGCCCAACCTTCAACTGCGGTGACGTGCCATGGAGAGTGCTCTTCTTCCCCTTCGGCAACTCAGTTGATTGTGCCTCATTTTACTTGGAGCATGGATACGAGAACGATCCTCCAGCCGACTGGTATGCCTGTGTTCAGTTTGCTCTGGTCCTGTGGAATCCGGCCACACCGACGATATACAAGGTCCATACCGCCAACCACCGCTTCAATGCAAAAGAGGGAGACTGGGGCTTTACGAGGTTCGTTGAACTTAGGAAAGCCTTTAACTCGAACTGGGACGGCCATGATAGATCGCTGATTGAGAACGACGAAGCCAATATGACCGCTTACGTTCGCATAATAAAAGACCCTACCGGTGTCCTCTGGCACAATTTTGAAGGCTACGACTCCAAGAAAGAGACGGGAATGGTCGGTCTGAAAAATCAGGGTGCGACATGCTATCTTAATTCCTTGCTACAGTCGTTATACTTCACCGATTCTTTCAGAAAGGCTGTCTACCAGATACCCACCGACGAGGATGCCGCACGGACGAACAGTGCATGGACACTCCAAAGGTTATTCTATCGCCTGCAGAAAGACAAGGCCGCTGTTTCGACGAATGAGCTCACCGGCTCATTTGGTTGGGATACACGACAGATCTTCGAGCAACAGGACGTCCAAGAGTTGTCGCGGATACTGATGGACAAGCTCGAAACCCGAATGAAAGGCACAGCTGCCGATAATGCCCTTGCGAAACTCTTTGTTGGCAAATCGAAGACATACATAGATTGCATTAACGTGAACTACGAATCATCGCGAATCGAAGACTTCTGGGATTTGCAGTTGAACGTCAGAGGGAACAAAAATCTGGATGAAAGTTTCAAGGACTATATCCAGGTAGAGACACTGGAAGGGGAAAACAAGTATGATGCAGGACCACCTCATGGCCTGCAGGATGCGAAGAAGGGTGTCATATTCGAAGAGTTCCCGCCTGTGTTGCATCTCCAGCTCAAGCGCTTCGAGTACGATATCAATCGAGACGCCATGATGAAGGTCAATGACCGTCACGAGTTCCCAGAAGAGATCGACATGTCACCCTACCTTTCTCCGAACGCTGATAAATCAGAACCCTGGGATTACCAGCTGCACGGCGTGCTGGTGCATAGCGGTGACTTCAATGCAGGGCATTACTACTCATTTCTGAAACCCACCAAGGACGGTCATTTCTACAAGTTTGATGACGATCGGGTCACGCGCGCAACCATGAAGGAGGTTCTCGAGGAGAACTATGGTGGCGAGTATCCAGCATCGATGAATGGCATTGCGCAAAGGCAACCTTATATGAGAGGCACTTCAACAAAACGCTCCATGAATGCTTACATGTTGGTGTACATCCGCAAAAGCAGGTTAGACCAAGTTCTGCCCGGTGTCAAGGATGACGACATACCCACACACATCGAGAAGAGAATAACTGAGGAAAAGGCTGACCTTGAAAGACGGAGGAAAGAGAGAGAAGAGGCGCATCTCTACACCAGCCTCGGCGTAATATCGGACTTATCGTTCAAACAGCATCATTGGTTCGACTTGACCAACTATGACGCCGATCCAAATGATCCTGCCGCAGTCAGTGTATACCGACTGTTGCGTCAGAAGAAAGTTGGAGAATTTGCCGCTGAGGTCGCCAAAGAGTTGGGCGTGGACAGTGACCAGGTGAGATTTTGGGTCATGGTCGGACGGCAGAACAAGACAAATCGTCCCGACCAGCCTATCAAGAATGACTCGACGATAGAGGATGCCTGGCATAGACATAGCTCGAAAGGGAAACCCTTCTACTTGTGGGCTGAAACCAGAGAACGAGACAAGACTACTGGCAAGGTAGAATGGCCCGACGTGAGTGGTGATAGTGTCAGCAAAAACGGTGGCAACCATCCTATACTTGTCTTTCTCAAGTACTTCGACATCAATCAGCAGACATTAACGGGTATGGGGCATATCTACGTGAACAAAAACGACCGAGTGGATGCACTGTTTCCTCAAATTCGAGAAATGATGGGCTGGAGCGACGGAAGAAGCATAACACTATACGAAGAAATCAAGTTCTCCATGATCGAGACCATGAAATCCAGCAACACATTCGGACAATCAGAGATACAGGATGGCGATATCATATGTTTTCAGGAAAACGAGAGGAACCCTGGTATCGACACCGACCATGCCTTGTACTCGAATGCACGAATGTATTACGACTATCTGCTAAACAAAATACCCGTCACATTCCAGCCTCGAGGACAACCTGGCGATGTTTTCACACTCGACCTGAGCAAGAAGATGACTTACGAGCAATTTTCCGAGAAGGTCGGGCAGCATCTGCAAGTACCTGCAACTCACCTGCGGTTTGCTACGGTTAATAGCACGAATGGCAAGCCCAAGGCATTCGTGAAGCGAAACCTCCAACAAACCCTTTACCAAATTCTACAATCACAGTTCACAGCTTACGGGGCATATTCACAGCATCGAAATGACTGCTTGTATTACGAAGTCCTTGAGGTCAGTCTACAAGACTATGAAACAAAGAAGATCATGAAGCCCATTTGGTTGCACGAAGGGATTGTCAAGGAAGAACAACTGGAAATCCTAGTCCCGAAGACAGGTATCATTAGCGACCTCGTCAATGGCATTATCCGCAAATTGAAGATGCCGGATGACACGGATCCACGCACAATCAGAGTTCTCGAAGTCACAGCAGGCAAATTGTCACGACAACTACCAGGCGACTTCAACGTTGGCGTTATAAGTGAATTTACAGTTCTTTACGCGGAGTTGATTCCAGAGGAAGAGATCAATGCCGACGACGATGACCGAGATATCTACTGCTATCACTTCGATAAGGACCCGACGAAACCGCATGGCACACCATTCATCCTGCTTGTCAAACCAGGCGAGGTGTTCAAGGACACCAAGGAACGACTCAGCAAGCGGACCGGCATCAAGGGCAAGCTCTTCCAGAATCTGAAATTCGCATTGGTGCCTAAAGGACCCTACCAGTCGAAGCAACTGCGGTATCTGGAAGATGATGATATACTGGCTGATGTGATGGGCGACGATGATAGCCTCGGACTGGATCATGTCAACAAAGCCAAGAACTTCTGGGGAAGGCAGGAGGGAATGTTCATCAAATAGGATGGGATGACCGATGACAATAATGGAACAAGAGAGCTTGCTTTGTTAAGGCAGCCGCCGGTGCGGTTACAGCCGCCACGGAACTTGCAAGTGAAGCCCAGTGCTCGACCATCTACACCGCCTTCGAACGCTCATCACAAGACGACTTTATGACTCCTCGAAGGCGACTCCTCGACTTGTCTACCAGGAGGGCGTTCAGTGGCTGGTAGCGAGCAGGTGAAGCAGTTTCGAGGATGTCGTCGAATTCTCAGAAGCCTTACTGAATTTTGTAAGCGGACAGGTAACAGTCTGCCTTTGTGACCAGACTACACAGGAAGGCTTGACTAGCACCTAAGACTTCGTTAGAGAAGCGGCAGGTGGCAGTTACTAGGGGTTCCCCCATTGCAGGCATATGTATCTGTAGCATGGTGCATTTTTAGCGGCATGCCTGTAGAGTAAGCATATATGAGATGAAAGCAAGCAGCGATGAAAGCGAGTGAAGAGGAAAAAGCATGAATGAGCAAATGAGCATATGAGAGGAAGCAAATGAGCTTCAACCGATCAATGGCACTTTTGTCGCTACGTCCCCTTTGACCATGGAAGCACATGATAGACACTGCCCTCGCTACTACGCTACGCCCCGAATATGATATGCTGACCGGTGTTCAACCTCACGTGCTGATTGGGTGCCGCTGGCGTCATGTGCGACCGTTCCTTCCTCCTTGTGCTTGTCGCGCCTGCCTGATCCCCGGGTCTTGTGCATATGCGTCTAGATGCTTGTTGCCTTTTTGCCGTGTCATTTGTTGAGCTGCGGGGTTGGGTTGGCGTACAGTAGATGCAAGGCGTAGAGTGGAAGCAGCAGGGATGGGATGGCAGCACGTTGCGTTGCATTGCGGTTGACGGTGGACAGCGGATCGATATGAGGTGCTTCCCACGTCTCAGAGTCTTAGAGTTCCATTCTCTGTTCTTGTGACTTGAATAGCAGAGCAGAGCGGTTTGGTCGAAGAGATACACGACGCGATATTGCCGTTGTCATTGGTATACTCAACACGCGCGGCGCGATTTCAATAGCTGGCTGGCTGGCATCAACTGCTCTCGGGTATACCACGCATAAGACAGCCTTCAGCCTGACGGTGTTGTATCCTCACAACCACGGTTTGGGATGTGCAGTGCGGTCTAGTGGCCAGTCGAGCCGAGTCACCATGCCTCATCGTCCATCAACACACAGCCATAGTCACAGTCGCAATCACGGTCACGGTATTCATCGTGGAACCCACGTGTTGCCCGCCTACCTTGTCCTCTTAACGATGGTGTTGGCCGTTACGACCATCAAGGCGATTGGGCATCATCGGAGGGCTAGGCGGTATGGGGCAAGGTGCGAAGAGGGGGAGGCTCGGGGGAGGAGGAGCAGGAGGAGGGGGAGTCGGTCGAGACAGAGACGGGAAGACTACGAGTATGGTTATGGGGATGGGGACTGGGAGTATGGCTGTGCTGGGAGAGGGAGGAGCCCGTACCCATATTATGATGAGCCGGTTGCTCGTGATCGAGATGAACGAGGCCACAATGCTGGAGCTGGAGCGGGATCTGTTGGTGGGAGGTATGGTGGGCAGCGTGGGGTCTATCGACAGCAGCTGGGAGCGATTGGGGATGAAGGGGGGAACTGGGAAGATGATGCTTCGACTTTGGTGGATGGCGGGCGAGGGAGGGGGACGGGGAGGTATTGAGCTGTGATAAATATGGCTGCGCACAGGATGAGTCTGGAACGAGTTGTGGGGAAAATATGGTTGATGTGATACTTCAGGGGGCGCCGAGGCGTTGTGAAGTGATTGTACTGTAGGTTAGCGATGCATCTTGGCATTTGCTTGCTGATACTGGGCTGCTACACGGTGTTTATAGCTTTTCCATGCTACTCTCAAGCCTGTTTGTTGGATACTGTGGGAGCTTTCAAGTCTATATTCAATAGGAGCACGCATATGAATGTCCCCCGGAAGCGGCAGCAGGTCTTGACTGGTATGATCCAGCTTCACGCCTGCTTCATGGGACGTTCTCGCGCACCCAGTTCCAGATCTTCAGCACGTAGTCTTTCCTTAGCAGTTCATTGTCGACATCATCCACAACCTCGTCTATGGGTTCCGGGTTGTTGGTCTGCGCGCCAGAATTCCCGTTGATCTGCGGAGCTTGACGTCGAGATCTTCGTCCTTCGACTGTGCTCAACCCAAGCCAGTGGGACAGAGCTGGCATAGCGATGAGCGAGTTGTGGACATCAAAGACGAGTTCGGAGGGCGCTGTGCTAGCGTTATCGGTGTCAGTGCCAGTAGGTAGTGGTGAGGGTTGACGGTCGCCATAGACCTGCTTCCAGAAGGGTAGGAGTCGTAATGACTTCTGAGCTTCAGGGAGCGAGTCAGAACGGGAAGCCAGCTTATCGAGTTTGTGGAGCCATTGTTGTGCGGGGAGAATCTCGATGTTCTGGTCGTCTATCGCCTCTGTTGTGGTTTTTGGGGTCTGCCGCTGCAGCTTCTGCAGTCGAACTGTGAAGTCTGTGAACGTCTTGCTTTGGTCCGGGTTCAGTAGGTGCAGCACCTTTACGGCAGCGGTGTCGAACATTTGTCCATCCACGTTCTTGCCTTCATCTGTCAATGCGAAGGATATCTGTGGCTTCTGCCCCAATCTGTGCTTCACATGTTCAGTGGGCATGTCGCCGATGATCTCCGGCTCTGTCAGACTCGCCTCCACGAATGCCTTCGCAGCAACATCGACGGGCAACCAGGTCAGCCTCTCGTCCGAGCCAAGGTCTGGTAGGGCACCATCTGTCAGCTTAGCAGTTGCCAGAATCTGCGGATATGCCTCCGAATTACTCCAGATTCCATGTTTCGTGTCAGCTGATAGCTGTCCGACTCGAACAATTGAGATCCGATTCCGCAAAGATTGGATGTTCGTCGCAGCGCTCGCAAGGATTAGTTCGGCCGTTAACTTCGAGCGCGCATATCCTGTGGCACCACTCATCGCGAGATCAGTCTGCACTGCTTCAGGCACGCTGTCTCCTTCGCTGCTCGACACAGGAAAGGACGAGACACTCGCAACGCTCGAGCAGAACACAAATCGCGGCACTTTCCGTTTCGTGCTTGATTGACACAGGTTCAACAGATTCTGTATACCAGCAAAATGAGGTGTGAAGCTCCGCAGCGAGATTAAGAAGTTTACTGACCACGCCATGTGAAGGACTACGTCTACTTCATCCTGGAGAGCGCTGTAGTCCTGGAATGTGAGTCCGAGGTCCGGGTCCGACAGCTTGCATTGAAGTATCGTGACCTTCTGATCGAAGACGTCTGAGATGGGGAGTCTTCGGGACGAGAGTGCTTTGTGGACGCGCTCCTTTGCTGCTTGGGGTGTTGCACCGCGAACGAGGACGTAGATATGATGGATAGTTTGGTTCTGGAGCAGCTGGCTGAGGACGTGGGAGCCGAGTGAGCCAGTTGCGCCTGTGACAAGGACCGTTTTGCCAGGTGGTTCGATCACCGTCGTAACGCCGTCGATCATGGTTTCAACAGGTCGATTGTCGTCTAATCGAGAGTGCTGCTTGATGAACTCTGGCATCAGCGCTTTTTCGTCTATCTTTCCATTAGTTACACCCTGGCGCAGCTGGATCACCATGTTCGCCAGCTCTGTTATCGTGCCGGTGTCCTCGACCACTGTCAGCGGGAGTGCCTTTGCGTCCTCTGGCAGAAGCTGCGAGACGCCATGCCGTATCTGAACACATGCCACCGAGTCTACGCCTTGAGAGAAGAGATCGTCGTCCATAGTGATCGTATCGTGCCCAACAACCGACGTCGTCAAATCCAGTATCGCCTTAGGCACGTCTTTGTCAGCAATATCGGCACTTGTTGGAGCGACGTTATCATAAGCTTGCTCGATGACGCTCTCATATCTTGCTTCAGCTCTGTTTCGCAGGATTGTGCCCTTGCTACTCTTCTCGAGTGGATCCTTATCGAATGGCATGACAACGAGCATATTTCGTGGAATCCTTGCGTGCTTCTGGTTCCCTGCGTTGATTTTCTCGACCATAGGCGAGATCTGCTTTAGCAGATCCGTGTCGCTCATGTTCTCTGCATTCTCCGCCCGAAAAAGCAAAGCACCAGGGTATGGCTTGCCATTGCCGAAGAGCAACGCATCCGAGAGAAGTTTCGAAGCGGCAACAATGTCGTGCTCCGTGGAAGCTGGGTCGAACTTCTTCCCTGTGATGAGTGTGAGTTGTGAATCAGCTCTGCTGTGATACCTCCATGCATTGGGGACCGCAGGATGCTTCTCAAATAAGTCGGCTGTAGCATACGAGCCGTCATCACGATTTCTCTTAGCCATATGTGGCCATTGGGGCTTGATCACGAGTTCGTGCAATTGTTCTTCGCGTGGTTCAAACACGAGCGGAGACTTCTCGTTCATCCTCAGGTACTGCCAATCTTTGTCCTTTGCGTAGTCTCGATGCGAGGACAGTAAGAAACCACACTCTGCGCTTCCAAACCTCGAAACCAGGTTGACTCCTTGTTCTACCTGTTCGTCGCCCACTTTGGCTGGTAGAGCTGCTCCACCCACACCAACCAGATCCATCTTCTGCAGCCATTTCAAGCCTTCCTCATCCCCGGCCATCATTTGTAACACGTATGGGACTGATGTGAAGTACTTGACAGGCGGTGCCTTCTCGCTTGAGGCAGAGGTCTCTGCTGACTCGAGGCATTTCTTGATGTTGCTAGCTGTAATGGGTATGTCTTTGCTTGGAAACAACCAGATCATGGCATTGCTTGTCCAGGCTCGGAAGATGTCGGCCGGACCACCATGGTAGAGTGGAGTAGTGGTGAAAGTTGATTGATTCCTGCCATCGAGGGCTGGAAGCACAGCAACAGCGCCGTGATGAGTTTGCGGTATTGGCTTCGGTAAGCCAGAAGAGGTGCCTGAAGTGTGATGCAGGTAGGCTACATCATCGCTAGCAATGGCCGGCTCCGGTGGATCCCGAGTCGAGTGCTCCTTGGTGAGACTGAACACATCATGATCGTCCATCATTGGCATTGAGATCCTTTTCAACTCACTAGCCTTCGATTCTTCCTCCTGCCGACACGCCTCATCCGCCAGCCCTTCATGCTTCTTGTCTGTGAACAACGTCGAGACCTCGCAAGTCCTGCATAGATGTGCAATTGCGGAGGCTGCGAGCTGGGGCGCGAGAAGCAAGACAGGATGTCCAACTTTGAGGCACCCAAGCCAGGTGAACAAAAATGCTGGCGAGCTATCTGCAAGTAGCCCTACAGCCTTGCCAGGGGCTGTGTTGAAGTTGTGCGAGATGAGCGTGGCAGTATTTACGGTAGTCATATACACATCGTGAAAGGTCAAGACCTTTGACTCGAATGCATCATCCCTGGAGCTTCCGGAGCCAATATAGAAGCCAATGGCCGGTACGTCTGGGTTATCCGTGCTCTGCTTGGTGATCAGTTCGTTAACAGTCGCAAATGGCCGGCTAATGTCATCCTGCAATGCTTCTCCCAGTGTGCAGACGAAATAATTCGTCGCCAGCTCAGCCATTTCAACAAGATCAGCGTTTTGGCACGTGTGCCGAGTCGTGGCTCACACCAGAAGAGTGAGGGGGAATGGCGGGAGTGTAGCTCGTGGGCGCCGTCTGCATCAAGCAAATGGCAGGAAAGGGACGAGATAAACAACCTACCCAAGTCCTGATAGCTCGGTCAGGCAGCCAGTGGAGAGGTCAATCAGGCACACGAGCGATACTTCCAGAGGGATGGCATGCAGTCTCAACGACAGATTGCATGGGTGACATCATCACGTTGAAACTGGAGGAGCAGGAAGACGTTAGATTCGTACGCAAATCGGCAAATCTCAGCTTTGCAGAACAACAACGTATCGAGCAATTGACGCAGAGTTATAAAAGAATGACAGAAGTGGTTCCAGAAACACGCAGCAGCGGCAGAGAACGCGTCTATCACGCTAGCATCAGAATGCTCGAAACAGCACTCACTAACAGTGCTCTCAATGTATTGTATGCACAGAGCTGCTTTTATTCCTCACGATGTCTAGGCTTTTATCGTATCTATCTGTTGCGAGCACCATTGCTCCCAAATCCTGCTAGCCACCCGAAATGATGCGAATAACACGGTGTCACCTTCTGTAGTAACCTCCCGTCCTAGTGGACGCCATTGGTGATGGGCGTGTTTCCGACGCCATTCTGCATACCGTCAACGCCTTCCGGCGCCGATGCATGCTTTTTAGACGCCTCAATATCATTAGTCTTCTTCTCCTCCTTAACGCCATTTATAGCGCCATTTCGAGCGTCATCGTTAATGACGTTAGCCTTCATGCCATTGGTATGACCGTTCGTGTGACCGTTCGTGTATTCGGCAGCAATGCCATTCATGGTGTAACCGGTATCGCTGGAGTCCACAAATGCCTCAAGACCTTCGCCATTACGTGGATAACTCTTCATGACCTCCTTGTGCTTGCGAAGAGCAGCAAACATCTCGTCAGCAGACACATCGTTGAGGAAGACGCAGGACCCAATTGGACTGGGTACAGCTGCTCTCAACAGACCGTCTCTGGTCTTCAAGATGGCTTGTGTACCACGGTCCAGAAGGTCTTCGTCAAATTGGTGGTGATCCATGGATAGACCTGCCTTGGAGAAGAGGTTGAGGATTCTCTTGTGCTCCTCGTCACTTAGGAGGCCCCGCATGTTTGCAAGCGTGGCTGAATACGCCATGTCGATGGAAATAGCATGACCATGGCGCAGAGGCACATCGGGTACAAGTTCGTGCAGTGGTGACCAGCTACAACATGTCAGTAAAGTCGTTGCCTCCGTGTAGTCACTTACGTGTGGCCATATGCAATCACTCTGTCCAGACCAATTTCGTGTAGGTTAGGTGTCTCGAGCTTCAACATCTCATGGATGCCTGCTCGATTGATTTCATCAGCTGCCTTTCTGACCTCTTCGGAGGCGCCGTCCGCTCGGCCAAACCCGGTTGCGATGATTTCTTCGCAGTATTTATCGAGAAGATCGAACGTTGGTAGATGGGCGCATGACGAGATCTTGATGAGCTCAGCGAAACCGTTCCGGATCTGGGCCTCTGGTAGAGAGCGTAAGAAGGTGAAGTCCAGGAACGTCTTCATCGGGGCGTGGTAGGCACCCAATCGGTTTTTGTAGTTGCCATAGTTGACGGCGACCTTGATGGACACAGAAGCATCGATCAGACCGATCACGGTCGTTGGAATGCGGATGTAGTTGGTGCTTCGTCGATAAGCTGCGCAAGCGAATCTGCGGCGTAAGAGGTTAGTATACTGCTTGCAACGGGCTAAACCGCCAAAGAGGAGATATTCAGGTCAGAGTGCCTTGAGACTATCTTTGGCAGTGGCAAATTTTACCCAGCGACATCTGTGACTAGTCCACCGCCAACGACAAGCATAGGTTCCTGGCGGGATGTTAGTGCATTCTGCAAGGCACAAGATCTCGGAGATGGATCTCCGAAACTACTAACCTTGCGGTAAATGCCAAATTTGTTCATCGAGTCTACAATACTCAAGAACGTGTCGATGCTCTTTGCTTTCTCGCCGATCATCGTCTTGTGGATGTCAAGCTGGATATTGTAATGGTCGAAGTATTTCTGCATCTGCTGTCCATAGACGTTGAAGATGTTCAGGTCCATGACAGCTAGACATCGACCCCATTTCTTGTAGCATTCGGCGAGGTCGCTTCGCGCAGTGTCGAAAATATTGTCGATGAACGCGAAGTCATATTCGATCTTCTCGTAACCCTCGACGTGGAAGCCGGAAGCCGTTTCGGCAACAGTAGCTTTGAGGTCAGACATGGTAATGGGTGAGTTGTGAAAGGAGGCACTCTGTTGAAAGAGCCGTGGGAGAAATACAGGTAGTGCAACGCTGGGGAAAGCTGTTTGTAGGTAGACCAGGAACTGGTAGACTCAACACGGGGACTTCTCGGTTGTTATATGCTTCGACATGACCTTGTACCAGGAACATACCGGTACAGGAGACCCTTTCAACACGCTGAGCATCAAGCAGCGGGTCCCAACGTTGTCTTTGCGGACCACTCATCTGGATCGCCAATAGCACTACCTGGCCATCCTTGCCTTGTTCAATGTGCGTCGCAACATGTGCTCCACTTGATGCCTCGATGAGATGTACAAACAGATGTGCCCGAAGCAGAACCAAGCAACTAATTGCACGTACAGGTACCGGAAAGGTCATAGCACCTGCATAGCATTCGAACCAGTAAGAGTGGTGATGTCGTGTAACAGGCCTGTATGATGAGTGGATGATCAGATTGGAGCCATAGTACGTCAGCACTCGCGATTGAGAGTGCATGTATGGCCAAGGTCATAATTTCCGTAGTGTCGCTATGATCGTAGGTTCTAACGCGAGGAATTCGAGCCGGGCAGAAGCAAGATCTTGTGGCGAAAGTGGTAGAAAGCCAGATCCTAGCGCGATTCCGGATAGATTAAGTTGCGACCATCAAGGAACGGTTGATTCAAAACGTGCTTATGTTCCTGACAAGCAGATATGTGCTGGGGTACGTTCCCGTCCCCCATGTGTTCGGACTCGAACCAAACGCTCCGAGCCTCTTCGTGGTTGCACGATATCTTGCCGACGTCCTTCTGGCCTGTTGCAGGCGCAAGTCTGCTCTAATCTGCTGCCGCTCGTTTATCTGATTATCTTTGAGATTGATAATCAGCCAAAGATTGAGCTCTGGCGACACGTAGAGGACCATGATGTATAGTCTGTCTCGGATGATGTGCTTTGGTGTGGCTCTCGTCTAATCATTTCTGGAGTCCTGGAAAATTTACTACAAGTGATGATGCTCGAACACCCCGGTCTCGTCGCTATGAAGACCAGTGGTTACAGACGTGGAGAAACGCCCCGCGCTGGGATTGGACAGGCCAAAACTCCTTCATGCTCTTAGTTACGAACAGCACGAACTGATTCGATGGAGAACTTTTCCCAAGCAAGTATGACACTTTTGGCTTCTGTTGTAGTTGCTGGCCGAGCTCTCATCAGAAATGCTGCGTCGATGATGTGCGTAACGTGCATAATTTCTAACCCCAACGGATGTGGCTTACTCCATATGTGGCCCTAGCGGGGAATGACTGACATATGTACTTTGGCATGTGATAGGAGTTAGGGCTGAGCGATCTCGGCCCTTGCGACAGCGCGATCTGCTTGTGATCGAAGTTTGGAGAACGCGCAAGGCCTAAACAAAAAACATCGAGCGACCTCAGAAGCAGAAATCAAATATGGCTGCCGAATTTGATAAATCCAAGGTCTACCAGCAGCAGGAGGAGGTCTTCGTAAGAACCAGGGACCCTGGATTGACACACTGTACTGACTATGGAAGTTTGACGACGGGCGAGAGATTGAGCTCTTGCATTTCGTCTATGGCAAGTCTGATATTGAGGACATCCGCAATGACCCCAAACGAGTACTGGAGGCCATCGATGAATTCGCAAGGACGAAGAAGTACTTGATGAATGTGGGTGAAGACAAAGGCAAGATTGTGTCAGATCTCATCGCCGAGGTCAAGCCACAGACAATGGTTGAGCTTGGTGGTTACATCGGTTACTCATGTGTCCTGTTTGGTGACGCGGTGCGAAAGGCCGGCGGAAAGAAGTATTTCAGCCTGGAACGGAACCCTGAGTTCGCAGCCGTTATCGCATCTCTTGTTGACTTGGCTGGCCTGAGTGATGTGGTCAAAGTCATTGTTGGCTCGAGCGATGCTTCTATCAAGAGGCTTCATTCATCAGGTATGCTTCAGCACGTCGACATGATGTTCCTAGACCATTACAAGCCAGCGTACACCACAGATCTGAAGCTATGTGAAGAGTTGAAGCTGGTAACCCCAGGATCGGTGATGGCAGCAGATAATGTCATCAAGCCAGGTAACCCTCCTTACCTAGAATACGTGCGTAGCACGTGCGATGAGAAACGCCAGGCTTCCAAAGGAGATGGTGTCAACGGCGTCGACGCCAGGTTTGCGGACAGGACTGCCAAACAGTATGCGAGGAGGGAAGGGGAGGCCAAGCTGGACGAGACAAGAGTCGGGAACCCGAACCTCATCTATGAGAGCAAGCTCGTGAATAGCTGGGAACCAAGCGGTGTCCCTGTAAGTTGGGCAACGCCATTTGTGAGAACATGACTGACACTTCTAGGATGGCGTCGAGATTACTCGGTGTGTAGGCGAGGAAAATTAAAGGGAGTCTCGTAACTGCTCGTCGTATAGTATGAGCCAGCGGTCGCAGTAGCGCCACATGTGCTAGTAAAACAACCTGAACTATGTCGAAGGTAAAGAACCGTCTATCACAGGCCTCAAGTATATTAGACACCTTCCAAGCTATTCACGTCATCGTGTAGTATTACAAGGAAGAAGTGATGCGCCCCAGATGATTGCAATAATGAGCATGCATGGCTGTATTGTCGTTCAAATCGGTGAACAAGTGTCGCTTTAATGCTGTTGCAAAAAGGGCATGTGCGACGAACGGTTGGAGTGCAAACGAAGCAAACCAGAGCAACGATGTGCTTTCACTGCAGTCACGCTGGTACTGACATATCTGGAAGGCAGTGGACCTTGAATCCATTCTTGCTAGCCATGAGAGAAACATCATCATGCCTCGACCAGCACGCCGAGCAGCACCTGCTCAGGCAAGGGACGAGCAACCTGCGACGACCCCAACGCGACCGACTGCCACCAATGCGATAACAGCAGCGATTCCTCCTTCTATGCTTGAAACGCCTACTGGTCCCAGATTCCAGACTACTCCTCAGCATGCTACACGGGCACATGATCTTGAGTCAAGCGTGCCGGAGGCTGCTAGACCAGCTAGACTCCGGCGTCAGCAACATGTTGAGCTACTTGATCAGGCGGGGCGGGCACCAGACACAACGCCCGTTAATGGCGGGAATGTCCAAGATCGCGTAGATGCATCACACACCTCGCGCTTGCCGTTAGAGTCAACCGAAGACGACACGATCAACGAGGACGAAACCTCGCTACTCGAATCTGTACACCACACGGAGGATGTGAAGGCTCTGGTGGGACTGCGAGATATTTCCTCCTTGGCTACATGGACGTTATCTTCAGCAAAGCCAGGCTGCGCTCTGGCACAACTACGACATCCTAATCCATCTCATTTCTGGCAAAGTGACGGCCCGCAGCCACACACTTTGACCCTGCACTTCTTCAAGCTAGTATCGGTAGTCAAGATCAGGATATACCTCGATTTCAAGCTAGACGAGTCGTACACCCCAACGAAGATGAAATTCTTCGCTGGCATGTCAGAGGGCGGGCTTGTCGAATTTGGATCGTGGGAGGTTGAGGACACTGTGGACCCGGAAACGGGTGAGATGAGCAGCAATGTGGAGAAGATACGAGGATGGATCGAAATACCGTTGAAGGGCGTTGGCGGGCGTGATCCCTCGTACTATGAGGCACAGGAGGCACGAAGAGCAAGGGCTTATGAGAAGAGAATCCTGCAGCAACAGACTAGTGGTGACCATCTTATGGATATCGAAGCAGACGACGAAGAGGACGATCTGGTCGGAGGTGATGTGCTCAGAGCGATGGTCGTACAAGTAAGGATTTGTGAGAATCATCAGAACGGCAAAGATACACATGTTCGAGGTTTTCAGGTGTTTGCAAAGGATGAGGCAAGCGCAAAGGAGATGAGGAAGCTGGTCAAGAGAACAAAACCGAAGACGAAGAAGGGCGACGCTGCAGCTGACCTGGATAGGGAGGAGGTCGCTGCTCTGCTGCCTGCGGAGTGGATGGGTGAGCCCGAGATTCGTTAACGGAGGCTCTATCGTTCTAGGCGATGGACGAGCCGTCAGACACTCGATTGTGGTATTCAGCTTCATAGATACTGTCCTCATGAGATCGATGGAAGCGATGTTCCCGATGCTGGGGAAGCGATCAACTTTTCAATTGACCCCTGGAGCTGTACTGGTATCGAAACGGGCGAAGGCGTGTACAGATGCCATATGCGAGAAAGTTCACTCAGTGAAGGTAAGAATCAGTGAAAATCTGACGTTTTTTCGTCATAGCTCTTGCCAACCATACCTGCCCATCCGCAGCTTTCATTACGGCGACTGCCTCCGCACGGGCTTGATATTACGAAGCCTCCTCAAAGGACCGTGGTGGCGCTTTCCGACATGCTCGATTGGCGCACGATGCCTTCGAGGTTGAGCACCATCAAATGGCGAGGTCGCAAGTTCCAAGCATCATCCAAGATGCTGTTTGGCATGGCGTTGATCACACTAAGTCTTGTTCTAGCGACTGTCTTCAGTACTGGCCTGTTGCTCAACTATGACAACCACGAGCGGAGATGCCACAATCTCTTACACCATGGCAGATGGTCTTTCGCCGATGACTCTGTTCACGACGCACGATGGCAACCATACGGCAGCATGCTGCAATCCTACGATCAACAGTTGACGCACACATGCTTAGACAATCGCACACTCTATTTCATCGGCGATTCTACTATTCGGCAAGTCTTCTGGGCAACCGCAGTGAAGCTAGCCGGAGACGGTGCATATAGGGCGAGCGCCGAGGCAGGAAAACATGAGGATCTAACATACCAGAACGAAGCCGCCGCACTGGAGTTCGTCTGGGATCCATATCTAAACTCGAGCAGAGCAACAAGCCTATTGAACCTTTCGCAGGTCGATCCTCAACGAGCGGCAGTACTCATCAGTAGTGGACTGTGGCATGCGAGGTATGGAGGAGAGCAATTTATGAGCGAGTACAAGGAAACGCTGAGAAGAGCATTGCATAACGTTCCATCGAAGAACGACGCTTCTTCAAGCCAACAAAGAAACGAACTGTGGCTTGAGCAGACGCCGGTCATTGGGGTGCCACCGCCACATCTGAACCACGACTGGCTCAACCCTGAGCGAGCGGCGACCCTGACCAAACCGAGGTTGTCGTATATCACGTCTGAATTGGCAGCCGCGGAAGCCTCCTCTGGACTCGAGATCGCGTGGGCCGCGCGTGAGATGACAAACGGTAGACCGACGACGATCCTCGAAGGAGGTCTTCATGTCACCAGAGTGGTGGCCGCTCATCAGGCCGAGCTACTGCTCAATAGGTTGTGCAATATCCAGTTCAGAGGCACCAACACAGCGTACAGCAGACCTTGTGTGCCCAAAGACCATACGAGGTGGTCCTGGCGACAAGTCATTGGTTCGGTCCTTGTCGTCTACGAGAGCTATCGCCAGGTCAGCCACAACCATTCGTGGCATAGGTTAAGAGCATCGATATCAGTACTCACGATTGTTCTTTTCTGCTGGCTAGCAGACAGGACCCTGGTCTGCGAGAAGACTGATAAGCTGATCAGCGAGCAATTGTTTACCTTTGCGGCTTTGGCCTCGATCATTCTTGGGCTAGTGCGTGTGAAACGAATACCGGGACAGAACGTGCTTCCCCAGACGAAGGATGCTAACCGAGATGACACTCCCGAGATTCTATCACGACCTCAGACAGAAGAGTGGAAAGGCTGGATGCAGGTTGTGATCTTACTGTACCATTACTTCGGCATGTCGAAAGTCCTGTGGGCTTACCAAACAGTGCGAGTCTTAGTGGCTTCTTACCTCTTCTTGACAGGCTATGGCCATGCCACATATTTTCAGAGGACAGGCGAATTTTCATTGAAGCGAGTGGTGATGGTGCTCTTGCGCTTGAATCTACTAACATGTCTACTCACGATATGCATGAATAATGACTACGACTTCTACTATTTTCCTGCGCTTGCAAGCTTCTGGTTCCTGGTCTCATTCGCCACGTTCTGGGCACCAAATGGTCGACGCGCGAGTTCGAAGGAGCTGGTGCTTCGTGTCCTGGTGTCTATGTACGCGGTACGAATGATGCTACACTCGGAAAGCCTCCTATCTTCGACTTTCCGTGGAATGGGACTGGCGTATGGTCCAAATGTCGATCCAAAGGAGTTCGTCTTTCGTGTGAAGCTTGACATGTTCGCGCCCTATCTTGGGATGCTCATATCAGTTGCTCTATACCAAAACATGAGCAGTTACATCAGCTGGTCTTCGTCGCCGCGGCTCCAGCAGATATTACGCGCAATCACCGTCCTTGCCGCCTACTTTCTGTTCATCGTCTATATCCTTATTGCACGACAATTCAGCAATAAGTTCACCTACAACGAGTACCACCCCTTGCTCTCAATCCTCCCAATTGCAGCATACATCATGCTCAGGAATGTCCGTCAAGAACTTCGCAGACACTGCGCGTCAGTCTTTGCGTCGATCGGCAATGTCTCACTCGAGCTCTTCGTACTGCAGTACCACATCTGGCTTGCTGCGGATACGAAAGGACTGCTTCGCCTAGGATGGATTGACACCCCTCGATTGGCGCCAGCCGGAAAGAGCGTTGCAGGCTCGTGGACGTTCTGGGTCGAAAGCGCGATCATTACCGTTGTGTTCTTCTGGGTAAGTAGCCATTGTGCGCACGCAACAAACACGTTGGTGAAATGGTTCGTGGCCGCTGAGAACCGAATCTTGCTGATGCGGACCGGTATGGCGATGGGTCTCCTGTGGATGTTCAATGTGCTGGCCTATATTGATGGTCGGTGAGTAAGCGACTTCGCCGAGAGGATGAGTGAAAATAAGGCAATCAGGCCGAGGTCGTTGCCGGATGGCGGCTTGCTGTGCGCACCAGCCAATTACAAGCGGTTGAGGCGCATACGCCGTTACAAGAGCGAGCAAAAAGCGTGTCATCGAAAGGATTTGTCCGCAGTACGAAAAAGTGCTTCTCCAAATCAAAGCAGAACGTGCATGAGTCGCGTATGTAGATCTCGAAGGTGAAGGTTGTCAATTGTTGTCTTTGTCTTATTGCAAGCGAGTCATCTTTTCGTCTATCCGCATCAAGCCCATCAGTAGCATTGTGTGTTTCGCCATTCAAGTCACCTAGAAGATTCCGGTATCATCGTTGCCGTAGCGCTCACAAATTCCAAGGTACTTTCTCTAAGCACAATCGATGTCTCACGAGAAATCCGAAAATGATCACAACTACGACACCACCGTTCCAGAAATCGAAGCCCAAGCCTACGTCGAAGACGTCCAAGACCCACCCGACGATAAACCACCAGACGGCGGCTATGGCTGGGTCTGCATCGCCGCCTGCCACATAATCAACGGCTTCACTTGGGGCATCTGTGCCTCCTACGGCGTCTACCTAAACCACTACCTCAGCAACGACATCTTCCCCGGCGCCTCGGACATCGACTACGCGTTCGTCGGCGGCGCGAATTTCGGTGCTGCACTCGTCACGGCGCCGGGCGTGAATTGGTTGCTGCGCAAATTCGGCACGCGGCCCGTCATGTTCAGCGGGTGTGTGATCTGGGCTGTGGGGTGGATTGCGGCGTCGTGGGCGACGACGCTGTGGCAGCTTATCCTGAGTCAGGGGCTATGTATTGGGGTTGGGCTGGGGCTGATTTGGCAGCCGTCGACGGGCGTGATTAGCCAGTGGTTCCTGAAGAAGCGGTCGATGGCGCAGGGCTTCACGAGTGCGGGCAGTGGCGTTATTGGGATTATTTACAGTGCTAGCACGACGCATATGATCGAGCGGTTGAGTCTGGCGTGGTCGTTGCGCATTACCGGGATCAGCAGTTTTGTCATGCTGTGTATGGCGACTTGGTTGATTCGGGACCGGAATAAGATTGTGAGGCCGACTATTCATCCGTTTGATGTGAATATTTTGAGGCGCTATCAGGTTTGGATGGTGCTTGGGTGGAGCGTGTTTAGTTTGCTGGGGTACATGGTTTTGTTGTATTCGCTTGGGAATTACGGGAAGACTATTGGGTTGAATCAGACGCAGAGTGGGATTGTGATTACGATGGTTAACCTTGGGACTGCGATTGGGAGGATGTTCATTGGGGTTATTAGTGATCACTGGGGGAGGGTGACTGTGTCGGGGTCGTGTGCTGGGCTGTCGGGGATACTGTGTTTTGCTTGGTGGATCAATGCGACTGATTATGGCACGTTGTTGGCGTTCGCGTTGGTGACGGGGGCGATCTTTGGAGTTTATTGGGCTACAGTGGCCCCGATTTCTGCGGAAGTGGTTGAATTGAAGGATCTGCCTTCGCTGCTGTCGTTGGTCTGGCTGATCGATGTGATGCCGACGTTGTTCTCGGCGGCTATTGGTCTTGGGTTGCGGAGCCCACGGGGCAACCGGCCTTACTTGCATCCACAGATATACACTGGATTGTGTTACCTGGTGGCTGCCGCGTTCTTGCTCGAGTTGAGGAGGAACAAATGGGGGCTGTGGGGGAGAGAGAGGAACCGGTAAGTGCGGGAGTTGATAGATGATTATAAGCAGGAACGCAGTAGTAGCACGCAAATTCGACGAAGAGTAGCTGAGGGCGGTAAAGCCAGAGTTTGTCAGTCTTGGTCTTGACTTCTGTGATCTTGGCCTTGGATTGACCCTTGCCTCTAGCCCTTACAGCCTTCGGCGTCTGTTCCGGGTGTTAAGTCCAGCACCGATCCTCGGTGTGACGTTTGCTGTTGCATTGTGTGCATGTCACATTCGACTTGGGCTCCTTGTCGTCAGACTTGCCGCGTACCTTCGTCCCTTCAACTCCCACCGTTGCCTCTGTTGGCTTTTGCTTTCTGGTTTCGGTTATTGCCTTTCTTAACAGCAGAAACTGAAATGAATAGAGTCACAAGTAAAGAGAATCATGACCTTAGACCCGTCGTATGCGACAACATAGTGATAGGGTCTCAGGTGTCGACATGAATGAGCCTACCCGTTTGAGTAGGCTCCTTATGTTTTGGAAGCTGAGGGGTCCTAGGTGTCGATGCCACTTCATCACAGCTTCTTCGTAGTTGAAAGCAGCTGCCAGTGGGCGATGCTTGCTCTAATTGAATGGCATGCTTTTCCGCGAGGACCAAGTTTGCCATGTTTGTACAACGGACCTGATAAGCTTTCTCCACTTTTGACATTGAGCTTCCAATACTACCCCGAAAGTCGGACTTTGACGTGAAGCTTCATGGTAGAGCATGCTTTCTATGCTCCATACGTGGAAGATGCAACATCTTCTGTCCGTACGGCTTATTCCTGATTCCATATCCAGGCTGTTGACCGACGCATATCGGATGTCTCGAGGTGTGCTTCTCCAGCCATGTTCCAGATGCGTTATCACGAGAAGAAGTGAATCTGTTTCCTGAACTTCCGGTGTTTAGCTGAGTCAAAGTACATTAGCGTGAAGCAACGGCCATACGCGACATGCTTGAACCTGTCAAACGCGTCTTATCGAGTACCCAATGGACATAGCCGGAAGCGACTTGCGGATGTACGAGGGGAGAACCCCTCCATCTGCTTTTTCTCGCACCGCGTGCCAGTGAAGAAGTAGATAAGTGCATAGCTGCCGTTCTCACCGACTGCCCTACAGCACCTTTGACGAACTATCATCACACTCTGCGTGTCCTATCCAACCATGCGTTGCACAACCTGCCTCGTCGCAGCTCTTGCTGCTCCACTAGTTGCTGGACAAGAGACCGTCCTTGGTGTTTACATCTTCTCGCGACATGGAGACAGAACTGCTAAGTCTACGCCGCCAGCGAACCTGACAGACCTAGGTTATGACCAAGTCTTCACTTCGGGCACATACTATCGCAACCGCTACATCTCGTCAGATGCTACGCAGCGCATTTTTGGCATCAACTCAGACATCGTCAAGCAGTCTCAACTCACAGCCTCTGCACCAGCCGACACCGTACTACAGAACTCGGCTCTTGGTTTTCTTCAAGGTCTCTACCCTCCCACTCAACTCGGCTCGCAAAAATTGCGCAACGGCACCACTGTGCAAGCACCATTGAATGGCTACCAACTCGTACCATTACAGACTGTCGAGACCGGCACCAACAGTGAGAACTCGGCTTGGCTTCAAGGTAGCACCAACTGCGCAAACGCCCAGATAAGCTCCAATGCCTACTACAGCTCCGCAAAGTACCTAGAGACATTGAGCCGAACGCAAGACCTCTACAACTCGATCTACTCTGATATCAACGGAACTTTCTCTCAGTCTCAGGGCGATTTCAAGAACGGATACACGATCTGGGATCTACTCAATGTTGCAAGCATTCACAATGCTACGGCAACCATCCCAGATGATGAGACCATGGCGCAGCTCAAATACCTTGCTGATCAACATGAGTTCGGTCTTGCATACAACGAGTCAGAGCCTATTCGAGCTGTGACAGGCTCGATCATTGCGGCTGAAGTCATGGAAGCACTCAACACCACCATCACAGGCAAGGGCAAATCTAAGCTCAACGTCCAATTCGGAGCTTACTCCGGCATGCTGTCCTTCTTTGGGTTGGCGAACCTGACCAACGTCAATCCTGACTTCTATGGGGTCCCAAACTACGCTAGCTCATTGGTCTGGGAGCTCGTCACGAACACCACAGTGAGCTCTTCCTCGTGGCCATCCAACGATGAGATCTTCGTGCGCTTCCTGTTCCACAACGGCACCACGTCTAGTGCATCTGAACCTGTTGTGTACCCTCTCTTCAACACCAACAGCTCTTTATTGTCGTGGAATGATTTTGCCAGTGGCATGAACATATTCTCTATCCCAGACCAGCAGTCCTGGTGCCAGGCATGCGGCAATACTACTGGTGTATGTTCTGCTGCTTACCTTGATGGCGGTGATTCTGTAAGCACTTCATCCAGCAGCAACTCGAGCAGCTCCAAATCTGGTGGCGTGTCAAAGGCTGTAGCTGGCGTCATTGGTGCTATGGTCACCTTGGCTGTAATTCTGCTCATTGAGGGTGCGATCGTTCTGCTTGGGGGTTTGAGACTGGTCAGCAAGAAGAGAATTGCGCGCTCGAGCTCTCACACTTCCGAGGTCGGAGGATCTCCAGTGAAGGCATGAGTTGCTCGTGCACGGAAATGTGTTGCGATGCGACATGAGGCGCATTGAGTTCTTGCTTTTCCATGCAACAGAGTCAGCCTCTCCACCTGCGCGGCTTCTTTGCAGTGACCTGCCGTCGCATTCATATGCATCATGCAGACTCAACAGTCTAGAGCATGGGTCTTTATGATGATCAGCAATAACCTTCCCATTCGTGGAAGATCTTCAATTGTGATTGCTTCAACCCCTCATGCCATGGTTCCGTACCTTGTTTTGTGGGTACACAAAGTGCCCCTCAACCGCGCTGCATGCATATGACCTTGTGCTGCGCGATGTCAACGTTCTCAACCATCTATAAAGCCATCGTTGCTCTCCAGAGTCTTGTGCTCTTCTCTTCTCGTCAGCACCTTCATTATCAAGTCTCTGTCCAAAGCATATCAAACAGTACTCCATATTCCCTTCTCTTGCTCGGGAAGCTGCTAACCGTGACAGGAACACAATCTGTAAGCTCTCCAGCCATGGAGAAGCTACAATCCTTTTGCTCAAGTCTTGCGAGACCCTCTTGATCAAGATGCCACAATAGTACGCCATCAACATGGTAAAAGCATGAGCCGGTGTTCATACCCGACTGTGTGTGCAAGCCATTCCTGCCAACGGCAAGAGTGTCATGCACATATGGTCGGGTACGTTCTGAGATTATACGGCTTCAACTTGATCTGGATAATACCAGCGAAAGGATCATGCTTCTCCCCACTTCCTCACCTTGGATTATCCTAACACCCGTAGATATCCACCATCCACAAGCCAAGATGACTCCACCGGTTGCCATCTACAACGAGGCTGACACCATGACGGTGCCAACCAAAAACCTCACGCTGAAAGGCAGTGACACCACCCCATCAGACAAAGGAGCTCAATCCAAGCTTCTCGAGGAATTCGGCGGCAAATGGGAGAACTTTGCGTTCGACCATATCCGCGAGTCCCAGGTGTCTCGTGCCATGACTCGTCGATACTTCGCAGACCTCGACAACTACGCCGAGTCTGATGTTGTCATCGTCGGTGCCGGCTCATGCGGCTTGTCCACTGCATACACCCTCGCCAAGGCTCGTCCAGACCTTAAGATCGCCATCATCGAGGCCAGCGTTTCTCCAGGTGGCGGCTGCTGGCTCGGTGGTCAGCTGTTCTCCGCAATGGTTCTTCGAAAGCCTGGGCAGAAATTCCTCGACGAGATTGAGGTGCCTTACGAAGACGAGGGCAACTATGTTGTCGTTAAGCATGCTGCACTTTTCATGAGCACACTCATGAGCAAGGTCTTGATGATGCCCAACGTCAAGCTCTTCAATGCCACTTGTGTTGAAGACTTGATCACTCGTCCTGCACCTGAGCTGCCAGGTGGTGTTAGAATCGTGGGGGTTGTCACCAACTGGTAAGAACCCCTGTGCCGTGCGAGAGCCTGAGATATACTTACGAAGAATAGGACCCTGGTCACCATGCACCATGACGACCACTCATGCATGGATCCAAGTTAGTTGCCGGTGTCGTGGGCTCTCAAGTGGAATGCTAACGCCTACAGACACAATCAACGCACCTCTCGTCATCTCCACAACAGGTCACGATGGACCTTTCGGAGCATTCTCTGCGAAGAGACTTGAGTCCATGGGAGCCATAAGCAAGCTCGGCGGTATGCGCGGCCTTGATATGAACCGTGCCGAGGACGCCATCGTCAAAAACACTCGAGAAGTGACTCCTGGCCTTATCATGGGTGGTATGGAGCTGTCCGAGCTTGATGGCGCAAACAGAATGGGGCCGACTTTTGGTGCCATGTGCTTGAGTGGTGTGAAGGCTGCTGAGGAAGCTTTGAAGGTCTGGGAGACCAGGAAGACAGAGTGTGCTGAGTGAGCTCAGAAGGATACTTGTCCGTCAGCCGTACGGAAAATTGCTGGCGGCCTTGTTCGTAATCGTTGTGTATACGAATGAGCACACTCTTTTCATGGCAACGTAGGCCATGTCTCTTGTCACGTCCGAATTTCCCTACCCAAAACGTGTCCTCACAATATTCAATGCCTGGGTCTAAAACAACTGTTATCTCCGATGAGAGCCATGGCTCGGCCGAGACGCCAGGTCGAACTCTTCTCGAGGTATCATGCCTCCGTGCGGACAACCCAAACGGCCGCCCCGGACACGGTACTACGAGCGGTTACTTCGCTTAATTTCGTGGTCTGTAGTTGAAATCGATTATTTATCACTTCTAGAGCTACTAGAGCTACGAATATAAGTCCTAGCTACTAGAATAACAACAATATATCAAGGTATTGTAGTCAATAGGTGTTTAACATACAACACCGGAGCGGCCACTTTGGTTGTCCGCACGGAGCATGCTTCCAAGGACCGGGCTTTTTGCCAAGGCTTGTCTAAGACATCAAACCGCCGCATGTTTCCTGTGGTGTGCGGTCCGAGGCTCAACGGGATGCCCAGGAACGTAAGGTCTGCTGCCGCTTTCTCGCTGACAGATGCATTAAGACAGAGTTGAGGTGTTAGGACAAGATGCTATCGACCGAGAAAAAGTTCATTAACCAGGTGTGCGCTCGCCTAGAAATAGTGCCTCGGTTGCCCCTGAAGCAGCAAGATCAGGCACATCTTGGCGTCAGGCTAGGACTCAAGATTGCCCGCTGGCATACGAAGTACGGTTGACATTCCACATTCATCGTATACTAAAAGACATATAGATAAGTACTTCAATCCATTTCACAGTTCGCAGATATGTGCACTGTACTCAGCAACACCATCGCCGATCATGGACAGCGCGACTACGACCATTACGCCCAACATCCTGACTACCCTGGGCTTTCAAAAGGTGAGCCAAGGTGTATCCTTATACCAACCAGACGATGATTCTGCTGCTGATGCTTCATCACAAAATCCAACCTTGATAATCATGTGCTCTTGGGCGTTTGCGCAGCCCAAGCACATCGCCAAGTACATTCAGCCATACAAGGAGATCTACCCAAGCGCCAGCATCTTGCTCGTGCAGAATGTCATCGCCAACCTAGTCTGGAAGCCAGATAGCTGGCAGATGAGCTTCTTTCAGCCTGCAGCAGTCAAGATACAGAAACATCTACAAGCCACCACGAATCCGTGGGTCCTGCTGCATGCCTTTTCGAATGGCGGTTCTCATGCTGCGGTCCAGTTGTCACAAGCATGCCGCGAAATTTGTGGTGGTATGAGGATGCCCGTCGACGCGTTACTCCTTGACAGCTGTCCAGGACAGCCGAGATTTGCGCCCACCATTTCGGCATTGGTGCAAGGCGTCCCAAGCAAGAGCTACTTCGCTAGAAGCGTGGGCACCATCTTAGCCTATGCCAGTGTTGGAGGGGCGGCATTAATGGACATCCTCAATATTGCTGAGCCTGCAGCCTGGAAACTATATCGCCGGTTGAACGACCCCAGTGACGTGTTCTTGTTAAAGCCCATCTCCGATCAGATCCCAGACAGGTTAATACCAAGGACGTACCTTTATTCCGAGACTGACGCAATGATCATGTGGCAAGATGTCGTCGGCCACGCAAGAGTTGCAAAGCAGAAGTTGGCTGCAGAGGGGATAAGCAGTGATCAAGCTGAGGAAGTCGTTCATCTCGAAGGGTTTCCCAATACCACCCATGTCAATCACGTTAAGGACCATGTCACACAGTACTGGAGCGCTATCAGAGATACATGGTCGAGGGTAGGACGCCTCAGGACAGTGCCTAGCTGATGCTTCGGTCCTTCAGACACCCACCTAGCACACCTGGGAGATTTATGAACGTCCTGTGGACGTTAGCCGCTGCCCTCAGCAGATACTCGAAAATCCTGGGCGTTACCATGCCTTGACCTTCGCGCCATGCAAGAACCCCGGACTTTCAGTGGCAGTTCGTGGCCACTCTACTGGCAGTGATTAAGGGTGGACCAACAAAGCCTGTGCGCAATGTTCTGTCACTGGATACCTTTAGCAACCGTCTGGAGGTCATCTGGAGGTGATTTGGAGGTTGCCCTTTGGGTCTAGCCCTGCCCTTTGGGCAAGAACTCCGTGATAGCTAACCCAAAGGGCAGAGCGGGTCGGATCCGCCTCATTGTTGTCTGGAGGACCTCTAGACAGCGATGAGGTTGCCCTTTAGGCCTTAGGGCTGCCCTTTGGGATTAGGGCTGTCCTTTGGGTATAGTATATATAAAGCGAGCCATACAGACGCGTCCCTTCCAGCCCACCTCCGATCAGTGCAAATTTTTCAAATTTTTACTTTTAGGAGGGCCACTCTATCACGAGAATGACATACTATATTAAGCAGCTATTCTCAAAGGGCAGCAATACGCTATCCGAAAGGGCAGCCCTAAGGCCTAAAGGGCAACCTCCAAATGACCTCCAGATGACCTCAAAACGGTTGCTAAAGGTATCCACTGCACCTTTCTTGACTGGGCAATTTGCGAAGCTCGCTCGAAGCCTCATCTGTACTCGAGTCGCAAGATTTGCAAGTGGGAGACACGTCGCGTCGAGCTTATTGGCTCAAACAGTGCAGCAGCATGGGGGATGTATTGCCCACGTCTTGCTCGACTTCCGCTAGGCCCTTTTCGTCGGTGGCTTGCCCCTGCCTAGGCTCGCGTTCCAGTAGTGCTGGTCGCCTGATATCTCATTTTAGGTAATCACAGTCTCCGCCATTGCTGGCATTGCTCCAATTGGATCTCACCAGCCGTGTTTCAAACTTACCAGTCGGCGGTCCATGATATGTGTGGCACTGCATACTAGCAGCCCCAGAACTACCGGGTAGGCATCCTGGTTCGTCTGCCCCACATCATGGTTCTGTTCGCGTTGTTTGTGCAGGTTGTTGAGCACCTGTCAATTGCCCAGATCGCCGAAATAGATTTCCATACCTGCTTGTTCTATACGTCCCGAATCGAGGAAGGAGATTTTCTACTGTTCTGTCGCCCAGTGCACCCATGTTTTCTGCATAACATCTCTGGATGGTAGTGTTTCGTTGTCTTAACCTTCACAAGCTGCGACGTCGCGTTTGCGAACATTATTAGCGTCGCTTCAGCTTCTGAGAACGATTAGCCGAGATGTCGAAGGCGACTTGCTACTATCCAGGTGGTAGTAAGGCGGCCGGTTTCCTACCCTGCGACACGACATCCGGTCAATCTGCATGTTGCGCTCCTGGCCACTACTGCTTCTCGAACGGGCTTTGCCTCGCTCCTGCGTCAATGACGACCTACCGAGGAGGCTGCACAGATAAGAACTATGATGCCGCCGCATGTCCGAGGTATTGTACGAACTTCATTGGTAGGTTCGAACAAGCCTGCCACAGACCAGCGTATCGTTGACTGACCGTGACGATTCAGGCGTATGTGGCGTCTGGGCTTGCAACAATGTCAATGAATTCGCCTGTAATTTCCAGGACTGTGGTAATTCGTCTCTGATGTTTACCGTCAATGGTGGCTCGATACAGCAAAACGCCGCTTTGAATGATGCTTTGACGACTACTTCTACCGCTGCAAGCGTAACCACTACGACGCCGTCTGGAAGTCAACAAGCAAGCTCAGCGGTAAGCTCGTATGCCGCGGCCGAGTCGTGCCCGTCGCACGTTGGCGCGTATGCTGGACTTGGTGCTGGACTCGGCATTCCCCTGCTTCTTGCATTGATTGCGCTATCATTATTGTTCTTGCAGCTCCGAAAGTACAAGAAGCAGAACCAGGCGGCCATGACAATATCTTCACACAACGAAAACAAGCAGTACATGCAGGATCCTTCATCGATGCCAAACAACAGCTATGGAAGTGGCTACCATTCGCTGACTACTCCTTACAACCCTCCTACCCACCATGAGGCTGAGCTGCCAAGCGGCGCAAATGACCAGAGGACAGAACTGCCAGCGAGCTTGGGCCAGAAATGAGCATGAACCGCTTGCTCCCAAGCACTTTCGGTTCGATGAATGGTCATGACAAATTATGATATCTTGCCGGCTCTCCCACGTTCTGCTCAATAGCATTCTCGTTCGCTGTGCAAGTAAATGGTCAGTGAGCTCAAGGACTAGTCCGGACGTCGCAATGGTGCACCGCGATTCATCTTATTTGATTGCAGGGACTATATCTTCCAATTACCAGTAGCATCTCCAAAAGCAAAATGATGCGCATGGACACGTTCAGAGCTCAAACAACAAGTGTTGAATCAACCGAGGCTAGGATTCGGAATCTCCAACATCAAGCAGTGGGTGACCCGCGAACAACAAATCAGCTTCCTCCTCCCAGATCAATCATGAGACGTGCCTTGCAGATGGCCAATAATAATGGCCTGTGTACCGAACAGGCGGCTATGTTAGGCCACCAAAGAGGAAGCTGTTTGGTTCGCTTCCTCCGCTGCACTCCTTCCAAAGAAGGCCTAGAGGGGTTACATAACAAGTACTATGCTTCATTCAACAACAATAGTACATGCAACAAGCTGTTCCAGGCAACTATATTTGACAGGTGGCTGACCCCTCCTTCACACTCTGTAGAATTGATAGATTGACCCGACTACACTTCGCCATATACGTTCTTAACAGGCAACACTAGCAGCACGTTATTCAGGTGAGACCGATTAGCGGAACTCTCTATTCATCCAAACCTATAAACAAGCAGTCAACCATGGAGACTCTCCCCATAAAGTACGAAACACTCAAAAACAAATCTATCATCATTACGGGGGGCGCCTCAGGGCTCGGTCTCGCAACCGCCAGCGTCTGGGCCGAGCATGGCGCGTACGTGACCCTCGCAGACCTGAATGAGGACGACGGCGAAGCAGCAGCTGCAGACCTCACAGCAAAGGGTTACAAAGTGAGCTTCGTCCAGTGCGATGTCACCGATTGGACCTCAAGCGTCGCTGCGTTCAAGCACGCTGCCAACTTCAGTCCCCGAAAGACGCTTGACATCGCAGCGTTGTTTGCGGGTGCTGGTGGCGACCCCAGTAATGTGGTCAAGCAGATGGAGCAGGAGAATCCCGAAGCTAGTCTTGACAAGGACCCTGTTGAGCCGAGCGCGAAGGTCGTAAAAATCAACCTGGATGGGGTGATTAAGAGCGCCAAGTTGGCGTTGTATTACTTCCGCGTTCCAGCTGCAGCGGACGCGCCGCAGGTGTCTGGCAAGAAATCCCTATTTCTGATCGCTTCCTTAGCGGGCTACATCGATTACGACAGTACGCATTACTGCGTTTCGAAGTATGGGGTACGAGGTCTCTTCCGCAGTCTGCGCAACGCGTCCAAGAATCCAGACAGCAACTTCAGTGTCAATCTTCTGGCTCCGGGGTACACGCCAACACCCATGGTTTTGAAGTATGATGCGGGCGAGGGATCCAGACAGAAATTCGTTGACGCTATTGAGAGCATGGGTCTGTGGTGTCCGGTTGAGGCCGGTGTCAACGCGGCGACCTTGTCTGTTACCAATGAGGAAGTCAATGGGCGCAGTTTCGGTACGTGGCCATATGGTTTCGTTGATCTGATGGAAGATTTGGATCATGGTTACGGAGGAGAGAAGTTGCGAGAGCATGCTGAGAAGAGTAATTATCGTAAGGCTGGCGTTATAGTCTGAGTAATCTTGCATGCTCGCCATACAAAGTATTGGCCGTCCTGCTTGCCCAACGAACGCGCATTGTGGCAGGCAGAGTACTTAGTAGAATATCGTACTCTGAGTATCTTGATGCACGGTCTTGCAGTAACCACAAGGTATTCTCGACCAGGCTGTGGCCTCGAACATGTAGCCTGCACCGTTGAGCAGGTTGTCCTAGGCTCACAGAAGGCGGCTCGTGGTCACATTGTCCTGTGTAGTCTTCATCCCGACAAGGTCTCGACTGACATGGTGGTGGTGGTAGCAATTGAAGAAAGCATTCCTCCAGTACAGCCAGGCTGCGCGAGACGCCAAGAGTGTAGCGGACTCAGGGGTGCTCCCGTAGGTCTGGTACAGAAATAACGCACCCTTCTGTACAAAAGTTTAGGCGGTTGCCGCCTATCGTCGCGTCGACTTCTGCCTGTTCTTACCAACCATCTGACCCCATTCACTTGTTTGACCCTTCGATCACGTCAACTTCCACGCTCGTCCAGCTTTAGAGGCATTCGCGCGTCTGCAATGGCATCAAGCGTGCATCGAAAACAGCTGAGTCGTGGTATGTAGTACTCAGACCGGGCTACATCTTTAAGCAGGTGTAAGTAAAATTCTGACGACGCGAACTCCAGCTTCCTTGCCCAGGAGAACGACAAAAGGTCCCTTGGACCAAGAACAGGAGTGAGACGTGTGCTTATGTGTGCACATGCTTGTAATTGCTGACAGGGCATAGTCCACTGTCAGCAACGCATTCGCCGATATCGCCATCCTCAACGAAAGCTTCCTCGACTATCTCACCACTAGGCAGATCGCAAGACGTCAATCCCTTCGAGGAGCGAACGTATACACAAGCCAGCCTCCTAGGCGAAGAGCCCGACGAGCAGCTCGGTAGTGCAAGTGATAAGAACTTATCCTTCCTCCTTGATGCAGCAATCTACCATCCTCTTTCCGCCGTGGATGTTCCTGGACCGTTCCGCAAACCATTTCCTGGACCACCTCCCCAAGGGACTACGACAAACCAAGCATTGAAACATGTCGAGTCGCTAATTGCCAAGTGTGACTTCCTCGGTGCCGCTCATCTAGCAGCAGTCTGTCTCACCTCTGGTCTAGTCAAGCCAACAGATCATGTCTCCATCTTCAAATTTCTTGCAATCAGATACTCATGCCTTGAGCTCGTTGGACAACTCCTACTGGCGGCGCAAGAGGCCAAAGCGCTCGAGGATTTATCTTCTGAGTTCTACTACATCGCTCCCGAGATTACAGCGGCTGAGATCGAAGCACACCATGGCCAGAGACCACTTGCTGAGCAGATCATGCCGTTTTCCCTGCGTGTGCAAGCTATCCGGCTACAGAACATCGGCTTCTCTGATCCCAGAAGAGGTGTTACCATGCTCTATGATCTTGGTCTCGAGGTAAGAGAACACCTGACTTCGCCTTACACAACCCAGACCGAGCATATGGAGTGGAGCAGGAGGCTGGAATCGCTTGGCTTGCATGTAGTCAATGCGTTGATCGAGCTTGGGGACGTCGGCTGCGCGCAGAGAACCCTGGCACAATCAAAGCCAACTGAGCCGAAGGCGCACGCTCGATGGGTTTCGCGCATGACTCTTATGCTCTTGAAGCTAGGCCAGATCAAAAAGGCTCAAGAGTGTGTGGATCAACTGCAGTCGGGTGAATCTGGGAAGGCAGTACTGTCTGGTTTACTGGCTGTGGCAGATGGTAGACTTGAAGAAGCTACTGAGAGTCTAGGGGGCCTTGCCAACAGAGACGATGACAGTGATGTATCCGCATTGGCGAAGCAAAATCTGGCCGTGGCGCTTCTCTACCTCGGCAGGATCGCAGAAGCCAAGAGTCTGCTCGAAGGCTTGATTGAAGAAGGTCATTCATTCCCTTCGCTTACTATTAACCTGACCACCATCTTCGACCTCACTTCAGACAGGTCGAGAGATCAGAAGGTGGCACTGATAGGAAAGCTAGCAGTGTCGCAGACACAGAAGAGGGCATTCGCCAATGCCGACTTCAAGCTTTGATGACTCAGCTATATGGCCGATTAGCAAGTACCTCTCGAAACACCATGCCGGTAATCGAACGCTTTGAGCAGACCAACAAGGTGCGACGCTACTGCCAGCACTACAAACACATGGAAGATCTGATGTGAGGCACCAAATTTGTCGTACCGTCCAGGATTGAAAGACTCTGGAAACCGACACGCATAAATGGCAGCACCTGTGACGTACAGGGCTCCTTGCAGTACTACCCAGAACAAGCCCATCTGCCTCTGCATCTGCTGCAATCCATATAGCCGCAGCCCGTGGAACACTGGGAATACTGCGCTCAGTCCCATCGCCGCGAACATAGCCGCGCGGTAAGGGCGCCATGCTGGAGTTTGAAAGGCGGGGAGCATTGTGACGCCAATGCAGCCGATGCCGAAAATCGTGATCTATTTCGTGTCAGATCGGATCTAGCCTTGGGAGCCCAGTATACTTACCATGGTCCAATAAGTTTGCTTCAGAGCAGGTTCACACCAGAAGCCATAGAAGAGACTGGGCACAAAAGATCCCCAGATCATGAAGGCAATTCCGGCATAATCGAGGTGATTCCAAAACTTTGCTACCTTGGGAGAATGATTGCTGAGGGTGTGAAACATGCCGCTCATCAGCATGCCAGACCCAACGCAGATGAGGAAACATGACATGACGTAGACGTCTGCTGATGAGGCCATCTCATAACGTGACTTTAGGGCATCGTAGAGGAAGATGGCAAGTGGCACGACGAGTAGACCAGGCAAGAAATGAGTCCAAATGTTGATTGATTCATTGTGCCAATGGAGCATGGACTGCAGGGACGTCGAGTAGGAGTAAGAGGCCCTTCGGTAGCCTGAGAGGATGTCTTGGTTGTCTTGCTGCCATTTTTGAAGATCGTTAAAACCGACAAGAGTATGCCGTGAATCTGGTTCTGCTTTCGTTTGGGTCTTGGTCGAAGTGCTTGCCTCGTTCTCAAATTGTGCCACCATGGTCACAACGGTTGGAATCTGCCAACAAAATTCAGAACTCGAGAAAACGAATCCCATCAATATGTGGTACTCAATATGTAGGTAGGCGGATGTGGTAGTTGATCCGAGCTGATGGGGGCTCGTATTTCGTGTATCCTCCCGCCGGCGTCATTATGATGTTGAATATCCTTCAAGATTGCTCCTGCACACATGGGACATCCCCAACAAACGGGAGTCGCGATGCTGCACGTAAGCCACCTGCTGTCTACACTATAGCATGTGCCTCGGTATGACAGCATGAATTGCATGAACATCTCGGTGCTGCTATTCAGGGCTGATGGAGCACAATGTCCCATCAGCCGCCTTCCTTAAATAGGAGGTCGTCAACGCCATGGGATAGGTTACGTCCAGTCAAGCAGGATCCGTTGGAGAGCGTCGGCTTCGTGTCCAAAGGCGACAACAGACTACTGGATATCAAGACACAGGAGACGTACTACCACAAGATCACAGCTAGGTACATGCAGTTTTGTACGCAAAACTCCAAGAATCTATATGAAGCATTCACGTCATTATCACTGACGGGTTCGACTCCGGCGCCAACACCTAAGGCAGAAAATCTGTCTTCTTCGCGATGGGCAGTACCCGGTGCCAGGCCAACGACAGCAGGTTACGGTTCAAAGAATGCAACAACATCGAGAGCCTCGAACGTCAACGCATCGGTATCGCCTGAACCAGCAGAAGAGCTCTCCGTCATACTGACAGCCCTTCGAAAGCTGCGAGAGGCAATCCTCGCGACATCTGCAAGCGCGCCCTCTCCAGCATTCTCTCAAAGAGTACATGTCTTCAATATTAGGCTAGCAATCCTCGCGCTGCACCCGGAATCCTATCATGCATCTCTTCGCTATCTCCTAACGTCGTTGCATAGCCAAGCCCATCCTCTGCCGGCAAGCGAGCTTCGCGAGATGACAGCTTACCTCATCCTCGACACTGCACTTCGCGTGGACAACGTGATTGAAGCTCATGCCATACGGGTGAGAGCTAAGGAGCGTTGGAGGTTTCGCGACAGGGATGTAGATCTCATCTTGAAAGCTGTCATTAGCAACAACTGGCCGCTCTTTTGGCGGATGCGAAATAAGGTGGACGGCTATGTTAGAGCGATTATGCATTGGAAACTCGAGGCACTGCGGATGACGGTTTTGAAAGCAATTGGCAGATCGTATATGAAATGCGACATTGACTGGATCCTCCAAAGCACAACAGGAGGTGAGATGAGCTGGGAAGAATTGGTCGAGAAAGAGGATATTGGATGGCTTCGAGATGGCAATACTGCGATGATTCGAAAGCCGAAGCCTAAGACGTGAGCCGTGTGTCAAGAGATATGTCGCGAGCATTCAGTACACCGACAGTGCTACGTTCTAGATGCAGGCGGCTTCGAAGCAACGTCTGTTTCGAACGTTTGCATAAAGATTGGCAGCGCGCAAGCTCGAATGTGACCATGGCCCAACCACATCTTGCCAGCCACCGAACTAGTGCTCAGCAGGTCCAATCGCGTCGGCTCGGGGTGGCCTTAGCGTGGAAAGCACGCGGCGATTGCGCAATTCTTGGCTTGAAATGGCCAAGCTCGGAGCTCGGGCTTCCAGCCACCTGGGATTATCTCGAAACACCATTCTGTGCTCACCATGCACCAGCATACAATGCGCATATTCAGTATGCATGCATTTTGCAAGGAGCGCAATGTTACCAGCCACCTGAATCCTTCTAACATGAATAGAATCCTTCGAAACGTCTCTTGCTTGTCTCATTCCTATTCATCACCGATAGCAAATAGTTGTTCTGCTGACAGCATAGATCACAGTCGGTGCCTACCATCATCACTCTTCTCCCATCCAACACCATGAAGACCTCTCAATCACAGTGCCTGGCTGTCTTGGCCCTCCTTTCGAGTGTGGCGTCTGCTGTGCCGATGGTTTGGCCTGTTCGAGCTAGAGCAGCAGAAGCACAGTCATACTCTGTCGTACCCGTCGACGGCGGCAGCTCGACACCAGCATCGTCAGCCCCGCTAGCCACCAAAACAATAACAGACGCCATCACAGAAGTTCAAACAACGACACAAGTACAAACAGCGACTTTACTATCGACGATAATAGCCTCGGCCTCCAACTCGCCAGCCTCCATCCAGACTCAAGTCATTCCTCAGACAGTCACTTTGGCTACGACTGTCGTGCACACCGCAACACCATCGGCAGAGACACCAGCCACAGCCACAGCTACAGCTACAGCAACAGTGACGGTTGAGCCAGGAGTAATATCAGTGCCGTTCGACAATGGAGAATGGCACACGACATACTATTTCAGGAGCACGGTTGCACCTTCGGCAGATGTACAGGCTGCTGCTATAACGCCGTCTCCATCCTCGGATGTGAGCTCTTCTATTGCTACACCTACTACAACGATGGATCCTGGACAATGGGCTGCATGGGCCGAGATTGGAACTGGGCAGTGATCGTCTTAGGAGACTGCACCAAGTGTTTGCATTGTTAGGTTGGAGCTTGGGGACAGGCTGGGGGCGATGCAGCCTGGATTCGTGTGCTAGGAGAGTAACTAATGGTATGGGAAATGGGTAATGAGGTACATGTAAAACATGGGTTGAGCACACACAGCTCCCCAGGACCTGAACTTAGCGTGGAGTTGGCGGCAAGAAGCAGCAGATAGGCGTGCTATCTATTGCAATGGCATTTTAGACCAATATAATTCAGTCATTGACAAACATCTTGCAAGGCGTCTGACCTGGCTTGAATAATTCCGACACGCGTAGCAGGTGCCAAGGCGTGACTTCCCGCTCCGCGATTGGATTGCATGGCTGACGTGAAGTTGCAGCTCCGAATTGCTAGTTAGTCGTACTCGATTCATACCCAGGGCCTTTGCATCCCGGCGACTTCCTCCTCAACTGATTGACCACACTCGTTCAAGATAGACTCTCTAGCCGCAGGACTGGGCGCGACAGGCGTTCGGCCCTCTGACAGACCGATGAACGAGATGGCATCCCCACCGTCGGCGGAGGACCAGGGCCGCCTACTGGAAGAAGCACTCGGCATGGTCAGACAGCAGGCCAGCCAGATGCGCAGATGTCTAGAAACACCGGGAAAGCTCATGGACGCTCTGAAATGCGGGTGCGCAAGCCAGCTCAGCTGCTCTGCCCCCATACCCTGCTAACTCAACTCTAGGTCAACACTCGTCTCAGAGCTTAGGACTCCCACCCTGGGTCCCAAGCAATACTACGAACTGTATATGGCAGTCTTCGATGCCTTGCGACACCTCTCCGAATACCTTCGAGAATCCCACCCGGTTAACCACCTCGCTGACCTTTACGAACTCGTTCAATATGCAGGCAACATCATTCCCAGGCTATACCTCATGATCACCGTGGGCACAGTATACATGGGCGTAGAGGATGCTCCGGTCAAGGAGATCATGAAGGACATGATGGAGATGACTCGAGGCGTACAACACCCCATCAGAGGCCTGTTCCTGCGCTACTACCTCATGGGCCAGGCACGCGACTACCTGCCACAGGGGAAAGACGACGGGCCACAAGGATGCATCCAAGACTCGACCAATTTCATCCTCACCAACTTCGTCGAGATGAACAAGCTGTGGGTCAGGTGGCAGCATCAAGGTCATTCGAGAGAACGGGAGCAGAGAACGCAAGAGCGAAGAGAGCTGGAACTGCTCGTTGGCAGCAATCTCGTCAGACTGAGTCAGTTGGTCGATCTCGAAGCATACAAGTCGACCATAATACAGCCTCTGCTGGAGCAGGTCGTCCAGTGTCGTGATGTGCTGGCTCAAGAGTACCTGCTCGAGGTCATTACCAAAGTCTTCCCAGACGAATACCACCTGCATACCTTGGACCAAATGTTGTCAGCAATTGCCAGACTCAATCCGCATGTCGACATGAAGAAGATTGTCATAGGCCTAATGGATCGCCTGTCAACCTATGCGCAGAGAGAGAATGAAGGCCAGCAAACGGAGTCCAAGGACGCTAAGGAAGCCAAACAGAAAGCAGAAGGAGAGGCCACTGTGCGCTTACTAGAGAAGTTGAAGATAGACAAAGAGGAAAAGCCAGCACAGAAAGAAGAGCCCGCGCAAACAAATGGAGAAGCACCAGCAGAGGGAGAAGCGCCCGCACCAGAACCCGAACCTACACAGGAGCCCGTCCAGGCCGACGGAGATGCTAGCGAGGGTGTTGGAGGAGTCAAGCTGTTCGAAATCTTCTACGACCAGGTGGTGAATCTGGTCAAGACAAGGGCCCTGCCAATACAGGACACCATGGCCCTACTTACCTCACTGGCGAACCTCGCCCTGAACATATACCCAGAACAGCTCGAATACGTCGATCAGGTCCTCTCATACGCCGGCGAAAAGTCACGCGAATACAACGACTCGGCTGACTTGCATTCAGCACCTACGCAGTCGAACATCCTCAACTTGCTACTCTCGCCCATACGCTCGTACTTCTCCCTCTTTACAGCGCTTGCATTACCAAACTATCTACCGTTATTCTCCGCACAATCTTACGCCACGAGAAGAGCTGTTGCAGCCGACGTAGCGAAAGGCATATTGCGCAACCAAACCAAGATCACATCACCAGAACACCTCGATGGGGTATTGACAATATTACGCGTAATTATTAAAGAAGGGATCAATCAGTCGACGGGCTATCCAGGTATCGCAGGACGGCAAAGAGGTGACTCGGACGAAATTGTCGAAGAGCAAGGATGGCTGGCACGCTTAGTGCATTACATTCAAGCTCCTGACAACGACACACAACTCAAACTGCTCCAGCAGACTAGGAGAGCATACGAAGCCGGTAATGAACGAATACGATATACAACGCCCTCCATAATAACACAGTCCCTCAAACTTGCTCGTCAGCTGAAGAAGCGAGAACATTTCGACGATAACTGGCAGACACAATCTTCTGCACTCTACAGATTCATGCACCAGACCCTCTCACAGCTCTACACGCGTGTAAACCCATCGGCCGCAGAATTATGTCTGAGGCTGTTTGTCGATTGCGGCAAGATTGCAGATCAATGCAATTTTGAGGAATTTGCATACGAGTTCTTTGCTCAAGCATTCACGATATACGAAGACAGCATATCCGACTCAAGGGCACAATTTCAAGCAGTATGTATATTAGCTGGTGCACTCCAGCAGACGAGAAATTTCGGCAAGGAGAACTACGATACACTGATCACAAAGGCGGCACTGCATGGAAGCAAGCTCCTGAAGAAGCCGGATCAGTGTCGTGCTGTCTATCTGGCTAGTCACTTGTGGTGGGCTATCGAGATACCTGTTCGTGAGGAAGAGGGCAAGGACGTGAGTTTGGATCTTGCCGCCCTGATGAACAAAACGCGCTAACAAGCAACAGCTCTATCGCGACGGCAAACGAGTCCTCGAATGTCTACAACGCGCCCTGAGAGTGGCAGACGCATGCATGGACACCGCAGTGTCAGTCGAGCTGTTCGTCGAAATCTTGAACAGATACGTCTATTACTTTGACCAGCAGAACGAGACAGTAAGTTCGCCTCCGTTTCCGTGGGACGACTACCCTAGATCGAAGCTAACAAATCCTAGGTTACAACAAAGTACCTAAACGGTCTCATCGAGCTGATACATAGCAATCTCAGCACATCAGCGGCAGAAGCGGGCAACAACAGCGCGCAACAGAACCAGGCGATGGAGAATCCGAAGAAGCATTTCTTCAGAACGCTGGACTATATAAAGAGCCGGGAGTTTGAGGGTGTTGTCACCGAGGCGAGGTCGTGATAGTAGTGGGACATAGCGAGCATGTGCATGCTTGTCGATAATATGGTGTATATCTGGGGTGTGTGTTCAATGGATTAAGTGCACCTCAGACTGTAGACAGCTCAATGGCACAGTGTCAGTGTAAGTGTTCGCAGTGCCATAGTCATGGATTGGTGCGAGCTCGGCGGGCTCAGAGACGGAGACGGAGACGGGAACGGGTATGGGGACGGGAGCTGAAATGCACACCACGTCTTCCCGTCGCTTCGTTTCACCTCACCTCACCTCACTTTGCTCGTCTTGTTTTGTCTTGTTCATTAAACTGGGTTGAACTGTCCTCGTAACCTTCGTGGCGACAATTCACCGGTCGCCTGCAGTGGTTCAATTGAGTGTGCACACACACATACATACATGCGTGCGAGCGAGCGAAGATTGTTTTGTTTCGTCGGGTCAATGGCATGGCATTATTCGTCCGTTATTCACTTCAGTTCGCTTCGTTCGTGCATTCGTGCATTCGCTCTATAGCTACGCTGCCTGCGTGTTTGGGTACTTAGTCTAAGTAGGTACATCCTGTTATTCGAGCTACTCTACTCTATTCCGTCTTCTTGCGCTTCTCCTTCTTCGTACCATTTGGCTTTGCTTCAGCAGCCTGCTTCGTGCCCTTCTGCTTTCCGGTCTTCGTGTCATTCTCATTCACTTTTCTCTGCTCTTCCTTTGCACCGTTCACTTTTCCTGTCTGGTTCTGGTTCTGTTTCGCCTTCGCCTTCGTCGCGGCAGGATCTAAGCCCCTCGCTTTCCGCCATTTGCGCTCTGCTTTGTCGATGTATGGTTTGTCTTCGTCCGAGTTGAAGCCGCCGAAGGTGTCTGTGCCGTTTGCGGACGTTGACGGGGTTAGGCCTGAAAGTGCGCCATTGATTTCTGCCATTTTCGGAGATTCTGGATCTGGCCTGTGAGACGTGCCAGTTGTTGGGGCGCCGCCGTTCGCGGATGCAGATGCAGATGCACTCCCATTTGTCGTACCGGTTTTCAGCGGCCCGGTCTTCTTGAGCTTGCAGACGAAGAAGCCATCGACATTCTCCCTGTGCGGGAAGTAGCGGCGCGTCAAGTTCATGGTGTGGATGAATGTTTTGCCCTGGTATGCTGTGAAGCCTGGGGTGCCGAAACTGCCTAGCCCTGTGTCGACGATCTGGACGTTGGGACGCTTGTTTAGTGCGTATTGGACGACCTGTTCGTCTTCTTCGACGGTAACGCTGCAGGTGCTGTAGACGATGTAGCCGCCGGATTTGGATCCATGGTCGACGCTGTCAATTGCGGCGAGCAGGAGCTGTTTCTGCATGTGCGGGAGGGCGAGGAAGTCGCGCTCGGTCTTGGAGGTTTTCACGCTGGGGTCCTTGGCGATGACGCCGGTGCCGCTGCAGGGGGCGTCGAGGAGGACACGGTCGAAGCCGCCGAGGATGGTGGGGAAGGCGGCGCGGGCGTCGTAGTTTGTCACCACGACGTTTTTACAGCCGAGGCGGTGGATGTTGCCTATTAGACCCTTGGCGCGTGATTTGTTGGCGTCGTTGGCGAAGATGGCGCCTGTGTTGCGGGTTAGGGCGGCGATGTGCGTTGTTTTGCCGCCGGGAGCGGAAGCCATGTCTAGGATTCGCTCGTGCGGTTGGGGGGCGAGAGCCATGACGGGGAGGAAGGAGGAGGCGGCTTGGAGGATGTAGTGGCCTGCGAGGTACTCGGGGGTTGCGCCGAGGGGGACAGAGGTGTCGTAGATTTGGAGGCCGATTTTGGACCATTTGCCTACTGGGGCGAGTTGGACGCCACGGTTGATGAGCGACTGGGCAAGAGTGCGGCGGTTGGTGCGGAGGGTGTTGGTGCGAATCACGATGGGGCGGGGGCGTTCGTTGGCTTCGAAGAAGGCGAAGGCTTCGGAGGGGCTGAAGAGGTTGAAGAGCTTTTCAGCGAGGTAGGGGGTGTAGCCGTAGTAGGTGCAGGTGTCGGAGAGGAGTTGTTGGGTGTATTCGGCGCGCGAGCGGGATTTGTCGGCGAGTTTGGTGAAGTCGGAAAGCACGCGGACTGTTTCTGTTATGCGGCTGTGGAGGAGTTTGAGGTCTGGGGTGAGGGTTGTTGTTTGGTCGGGACCGTCGAGTAGGTTGTCGTCTGCGATGTTGGTTTGGAGAGCGTCGTCTTCGAGCTCTTCTTGGGCTTCTGCTTCCACCTGGGCTTGTTCTTGGTCTAGCTTGCGGGAGAGGCCCTCGATGTTGGCTGCGTTGAGGGTTTCGATTGCGTCCGAGTCTTCGTCCTCGGAGAAGATTGCTTTTTGCTGGGCTTCGTCTTCTATGTCTGAGTCGAGGACTGAGTCGCTTGCTGAGCTGGAGGGAGAGGTGTCACCGTCTGGCAGTTGCAGTTCTTGCGCTGCATCGTCGGACAGGTCCTCCGCTAGTATCTCTTCTTCAATGTCGTCGTCGTCTTCTGCCATATCTGGCATGGACGGAGGTACGGTAATCTGCGCATCTGCATTGATGAGTCTCGACTTCTCCTTCGTCTTCATTTCATTCTCCTGCTGCCGCAGAGCTCGATCGAGTTTGACCAGCTTCGTTGGTCCACTGCCACTGTCATGCGCCGTGCTCTTTCTCTTGCGTCCGAGCCCCATGTCTTCGAGAGACATGGGCATGCCCTGCTTCTTCATGCGATTACCTACACCCATATTGTTGCGTTGAGATCTCCGTCGCTCTAGAGAAAGACAGTGTAATTTGATCTGATACCAGCATCCAACTGCAAAAGTCTCGACCAAAAATCATCTGGATTGCCGGCGTTAATGGACTTAGCCCGATAAGCGATAAGCAAATCGCCAGGCACTAAGGTTGTCAGCTCACTTCACTTTCGACCCAGATTTACTTTAGTTAGGGGTATAACTGGAACTGAAGCGTATGAGAGCATGAAAAGGGCATGCAAACTATGAGTCCGTGGGAGAGTCTGTCTGGACAGTTGGGTGGTCATAGTCGACTCCTGAAGACTCGACGAGTCGTTCGGTGCTCACCCCTCTTTATCTTTGGGTATGGTTATGCAACCCTGCCCAGTATGCCAGACTGGCGCTCGGGGCAGTCAAAGCAGTAGGTGAGCTTCTCAGTCCGACATAGCTCTTCTTTCTTACCGTGCTTGGACCCAAGGTCATTGCTCTACTCTGAGAGGTAGTTGCTGATGGTGTCTTGGACCGTGACCCAAGGCACAAGCCCAGCCTCTCTGTGTGGGTATGCAGGTGAGTGATAATTTGGCTTCGATTGTTATCATGTTCGAACCCCGTTGAGCGAAGCAAAGTTGTGCGTTCTTGAAGGCGTAGGCCTGAGAGCCTAGATTGGACTAGCAACCAAAACGATACAATTTCTCAGCATTATCAACTACGCTCACTTCTGCAACCTGCATCTTCCCAACGGCTCTATATGGTATTAACGACTGATGACATCGAAACAGTGGTTCAATGCAATAGAATATGTTCGTTCGCAGCTGCAACTGACAAAAACGCAAAAGCTTCAAGGCTGCAACTACTAGGAATCACCTTCTTTGGAAACCAGGCTCATCTTTCTAATCCCAGCCAGACGGTCCCTCCAGATTATCTGCCATTCTCGATTGATCCTGCGAATTTAAGGTGGCGACCACGTATTTCACCTTGAAGAAACCCGAAGCTGTTGATTGAACAACTGCGACCCGGGTAGTCGGGGAGGTCCTGGACCTTTGACTACACTCCCAATTGAGCCATACTGTCGTATGCTTACCAAGTCGTAACTCCATTATAGGGTTTTTGGTGCTAACAATTTGGCAAAGAACGTATTAAAGGTATGTTTTCACTTGTAGGGTGACAGTGAAGAAGCATGAGAAGTCGGCTTACTTTCTCCGCAGAGCAAGGCATTAGAGACATGTGCACAGGGCAAATGGGTCGACTATATACCACCAGAGAGGATACGCGTATTGCATGGTCCAAGGTGAACGAGACTGCTGGCGGTGAAGGGATATTCAAGAATCAAAATGCAGAAACGGAGGTAAGTCAAAAGCAGGAGGAAGCTGCCGTCAATTACACGCCACCAGCGCCTTCGCTTTGGGGTATCTAACAAACACGCATCTATAAAATCGAACAACACGCTACTCTCAGCGCGAATACTGCGGCAGGAGTTCATCACCATCAATGCCCTCGAAACTTGATTCGGCATCACTGGACGCGTCAAATGCCGAGCAGCCATAACTACCATCATCAACAGCGGCATCAATTCCAACTTGAATTGGGACCTCCACCTCAAGCTTAGCAGTTCCTGGCTTGCTCACCTTGAGCTGCAGGCAAATGCTGTACCGGCGACTTAGGAAGGGACTCCAGAATGTCGGTGTCAATACTTCAGATCGTGGCAATGTCAGCCATAATGACTGCTCGCTTTCGATACATGATGCACCTCCTCTACCCGAAACCGACTTCCAGTCCCTCCATACCATCCCCAAGGAGCGCGACTTCAGTGACGATCTCACCATGGCTGTCGCTGGAGATACTAGTGCTTCTCTAAGAGTTGGTGGGCCGCGTTGCTCTTCGATTGAGACGAAGGTCGAGAATCGAAATTGCCATTTCACCTTAGCTTTGATGAAAGGTTGAACCCACAATGCGGCATCTGTTCTTGACTGCTCGAGCACCAATTTGACTGGTAATTCAACCACAGAGTCCTTTCGATCCGCTCTCACAGTCAACTGCTTCGGTTCCTGCACGACCACCGATATGTCGCCTGCCTTCAGGAAGAAACATCCTCGCAGCGCAGTCTTTTGGAATGGCCGGTACTCTCCACTGAAATCTGCGACACACATCGGCGGTGATGGCGGCTGAGAAAGGAACAACAAGATCGGTTGCATGATGCGGTCGATTGTGCGGTGATCCTTCAGAAGACGCGCCGTCAGTATGTATGTTACACGGGCGCCAGCTCTCGGTTTCGGAACTCCTTGCGGCGTCGTCGGGACTTCATGCCTCATGGACGGTGGAATCATGACAAAATTGCTGCGCGATGCTAATGCACGATTACTTCGACTGGTCGTGGAATCGTGTCGAAGCCAGGACTGGATATTGAATTTGAATGGATAGTGTCTTTCGTTGTTTGAGACATTGGTTGCGTGATCCCGTATCGAAAAGGCTTGTGTCATGGACAATATCTACTCGATTAGTCTTGGTTTCAGAAACCTATGAGCTCGACCTGCCTTCTTCTCGACTGTGACGCGAAATTCTGAATGATTCTGAACACAGGTATCGAGTTCTGTGTGCATGAAGCCTGCTGTTCGTCAGTGGCCGACCCATGCCTATCCAGGTACGACGGACCTTCCAAATCGACTTCTATCCTGGCTTCTTCATTGTTGAGCAGACTCTCCTTCAAATCTTCGATCTTCAAATCCCCAAGCACGCCGTTTTGCACGAGAAAGGTTGGTGCCTTGATATCCAATAGGCCATCCGTACTTGTGCTTCTATTGCGGAAGAAATCTTCGAACTGGAATGAGAGACGCATTGTGCTCGAGACTCTTCAGAGGCGTGGATAGTGTAGTCCGGGTTGATGGAGCCAGAAACAAGGAGCACTCCATGGTTATTAGATCAGCACGGCGTCCATGGCACCATGGTTACTGAGTGGAATAACCGAGCCGAAGCAGCGGCTAAGGACCCGAGTACCGAATAGGATATATCGGCTGCGCTGATGGGCAGCATCGTGCTGTAGGTCCCTGCTCGTGATGTGCTAGCGATAAGCAGGGCTCTAGCCTTTGCTTGAATGATACTAAGGTCCGGGGTAAATTCCACAACTCGTCTTATCGGGCACTGCACGGTGATTTCATTGTGACGGTGCATTTCGTTTACCCGCCAATCGCCGAAGATATGCGCGAAGACACCTATCAACGTACGGTACGGTTTCGGCTGGCCACCCCGCCCTCAAAGAATTAGCGTGCAGCCGCCTTTTGCTGCCCAGGCAGTATGTCTGTACAAGCAGAATCGTATTCACTATATACTTTGCATGCTTTGACATCATGGCGCGTATCTGAAACCTGGAGTCTTCTCGAGAATGTACTCCCGTCCTTCAGCTTCAGCTTCATCTGCCAACCTGTTCTGCCTCTTGAAGTGCATCGACAAGCTGATAGTGACAATGATGTAGAGCATCAACATCGAGATCGTAGACCACGTTCCCGGCATGTACAATGGTGCATCCTGGCTGCGGAAGATGGTTGACCCGGCGATGCCCCCGAGGGCTCCGAAGCTGATCATGGCCGCGGCCAGGACACCCTTTTTCTCATTTCGTCCTGTCTGGTTGTTGCCATATGCCAGGGTAGCAGGGATGTTTGCCTGGCAGCCGAAGATGGCGAGGAAAAGACCAACGTATCGAACGGCAGGTGATTTGACGTACAAGATTATCAGGAGACCGACGATGCCTGTGGCTGCTTGCGAGCAGAGAATAGGCCACCTCATCTTGATCTTGTCGCTGATGTAGGCCATTGTAAGACTCATGAAGATGGTGAAAACGTAGGGTGGTGATTGGAGGAGCTGGGCCTTAGCATAGCTGAAGCCCATGCCTTGTCGTAGAATTATCGGCGTGAAGTATGCCAACGAGTACACCGATGAAGCGCAGATGAAGTACTGTATGCAGTAGCACGCTATCTTCCAGTCCGCGAGCATGACCAACATTTGTTTCACTGTCGGGTGCACGACTTCCTTGCCGAGTTTGTCGACTTTGACTCGCTGCAGCGCGATGTGCTTCTGACGTGGGTTGAGGAATTTGACTCGCTCCGGAAATTCAACCAAGAAAAAGGGCGCGACGAGACCGGCGACCACAGTTGCTATCCCTTCAATGATGAAGATCCATCTCCAGCCTGATCGATACATGCTGCCTGGTCCGCCAACTCGAATGAGTGATAGTACGTAGGCGAAAATTGGACCGAAGCCAGACGAGAAGAGTGAAGCCATATAGAAGAGCGAGATTCTCCTTCCTGTCTCAAATTGCTTGTACCAGCACCCAATGATGTAGATACTTCCTGGGAAAAGGCCAGCCTCGAAGATACCGAGAAATGCTCGAAGCACGACAAGAATCTTCCAGTGGTGAATGAAGCCCATAGCTAGGACCATAAAGCCCCAGGCCACGATAAGGAAGCTGAGCCACCATCTTGCGCCGATTCGTCGGATGATGTAGTTGGAAGGCAGCTCAAACAGACAGTAGCCGATGAAGAAGACGAGTAGAGCAACTGAATATCGTGATCCAACTGCGAGTTCCAAGTCCACAGCAAGGCCTGCAATGTAGGCGGCTGAGATGTTCGTTCGGTCCAGAAGCGAGAGGCCGAACACGACACACAGCATGGGAAAGACTCTGAGATCGATCTTCCATACTAGTTTTCGTTCCTCCTCCGGAGTCCAGTCCTGGGTAGTCGATAATGATGACGATGACTCTTCATCCTTGCCAACGTGGCCATTAGGAGGACTTGCGTCGTACTGCTCGACGTGTACAGAGTTGATCTCTTTGGTCTCCATTATGAAGTGAGGTAATAGTGGGAAAGTGTAGGAGGTTGAGTATCAAGCCTGATCGAACAAGGAAGCATGCTGCTCTTTATCCTTCAGACTGCCTGATGAAGGCGCTGAGTGGGTTCTAGTCCTTTGGCTAGTTTTCTGCTTGTCCTCGCTTGAGGCTGCAAGCTTGGTTTCTTGCCAGTTGCAAGTGGAAACAATCTCGCAGATGCTGCTTCTCGACCAACGCCATGCAGCACGTAGAAACGGCCAAGTCGCATGGCAAGCATAGCGTTGCCTCACTGGATTGGGGTTTGCAATGATGAATTTACTCCATCCCAGATAAAGAGACTTGGGAGTGATGATGATTGGTGTATGCGCCTTGTGGACACAGGTTAACAAGTAGTTGCCAAGCTTGTCAATGTCGCTGTCGAGTTGAGTACGAGTCAGTCCCCCACAATCCAAGTGACTCAGCGTTCAGCTCAAAACCTGGGGTTTGGTTGGGGTAATATTCCGAGACTGCATGTTGCATGTTCGAGGCTCGCGAGCGAAGGAAATTGACTTTCGGGAGTCAGGAAATGGATGCTCGAAAGTTGAAAGTAGTGGGTTACTGCTGGAGATAGAGATCGAGTGCTACCGAGCAGCCGCGCTGCAGGTAGAAGCATAATCAACACAGTGTCTCTTCCTATCCACCTAGAACAGACTCGCCTTCCTAGCCTCCTCTAGGACATCAATGTGGCCGAAGATCATATATTTGATGAGGGGACTGGCGTGCTGACAGGGGATGGAACAATGTATCTAGCTGGCACATTGCAAGTCGCATAATCGAGGTCAACTTCAACATGATCGTACGGCTCATTGTTGACTTCATTAAGATACTGGCGTGCTCCCATAAATGAGATCATTGGCCGGATTGATCTTTCGCCTGGAGCCAGGCAAAAGTACGCTCCCTTTTTCGGCAGTTGCGTGTTTCAAGCATACCACACATTGTTAAACTTTGCGCAGCACCGTTGTACTCGGAAGTAGTTTGCACCTCGTCCAAGAAGCTCAAACTGACCGCCAGACCTGCCCAAATTGTGCTTCGCATCGGTCACCTGGGTTGTCCGGAGCGAGCCGCACCAAAAGTGGCTAGCGCTGTGAGCACTTGGCCTGTTCTCCATTGTTTAGAAGCGAGTCTAGACTTCCTACCCAGTACCGTAGGATAACATCCTTGCTTCCATAGCCGAACCCACTGCATCTGCAAGTTGGGCCTCCTTGAGTCTATCCTAATCGGGACATTCAACGTGCCGGCAGAAACGCCCTCATCCTGGCAATTGTCCCTTCCTGCTGGCATGATCAAAGCTGCGGGACCTCATTACCTTGTGGGAATGTGGAAGCTACGCAAGAGGTAGACGCACATAGATCTACCAGATGTAGTGAAAGGGTCTACGACGACGGATCTAACAGAAAGTACTGAATCATGTGATTCGCATCCCCAAACTGCCACAGCTGCACCTGTCCGCGTTTCTTGGAGGGCAGCAGTTCGAGAAGCATGAACTATATCACTGATAAAGACCCAGTTCAGTATCCTGGTGGTGCGAAAACATTCTTGTTGTTAGCAGTGCTTCACCACCCCCATGTGCAACCGAGCCGAGCTACCGCGCAACACATGGCGCTAGTGGCATCCAACCAGATTACCGGTAACCTCGGTAGCGAGTCAACAGCAACGCATACTATTGACACATGCCCTAGACCAGTCCAGCGGTACATTATCTCTACCATCAGCTCACGCTTGAACAATGCTCCGCATTCTCAATGTGTCGTAGTGCAAACCCTCTCCATCGACATCTGACCCACTAATAAGCCGGCCAGAGGCTGTCCGGAAGGCGGTGCCAGGCGCGAAACTCGCGCCGCTCACAGTACTCGTGCTTGTACTGCTTGTGCTTCCTGCCTGACTAGTAGTTCGCTCACCTCCTTCCCGAGCAGGCACTTCTCCACTTGCACTTCGCTGTACCACACCTCGTGACTCGCGCTCGTCGATTTTCTCTCTAACCCAAGGCCGCAGGTTATACCACCCCCCACAGGCAAACACACCTAACCAAAGCACAAGCTCACTCCCGTAAATGACCAAACCCAGCACATCCAGACTCCTTCCCGCCTTCCACCAGAACACCACACTAACCAAACTCGTCAAATCCCCAAGCGCATCAATAAAGCAGAACAAAAAGCTAATCCCCCTCACGGTCCTCTCCTTCCAAATATCAACATAATGCCTCCCAACCCCAGCACATAGCAAGACCGCCGACAGCACCCCCATAAGCACAACAGGCCAGTAGTACTCGACCTCTCCCTCCGTGCGTCTCTCCGTAGCAATCCGCATCGCAAATATAATGCCTACTTCCACCCCGCCCGCAACCCCACAGATCACCGTAAGCACACACCCGCACCACACCACCGACCGCGGCTTCCGATCCCGTGCGGGCGGGTAGTACTGCGTCTGCGCCCACGTGACCAGACTCAGGAACGTTAGGATCTGCGGCTGGATCTGTAGGGCGACGGGGAACGAGCGCACGATGTTGTAGATTCCAAGCGGGATACCGGCGGAGGCCCAGAGGAGCATCATGGTCGGTTGGAGGCCGGTTGTGTCTTTGCGCCGGTAGTTTTGGTAGATTTGCGGGAGGAGCTGGATGGACCAGCAGATTGCGCCGAGGGTGCCGAGGGTGTTGGCGGCGATGGAGGAAGAGGTCATGGTATGAGCATCAAAAATCGCTTCCTATATGGACATCAGAGACGGTAGGGTGCTCGCTGTTTGATGAATGTTGGAACAGGAACTCACAACTCTTACCGTGGTGTTTCTCTGCCTGCTATGGCAGCAGCCCGACCATGGCACTTATCAAGTAGGCATGATCTTGAAATAGTTTAGCGTCGTTCTCATATCTACAGCCCCACCTAAAAGCTTACCTCGCCGCGCCGGACGTACCTCCCTCCCTCCGCCCGGAAACTCAAGGTGACCGGCACTGACCGCTTCACCTGCTAGACCTGTACTTGAAAGCGGCCATCTTGAGTTTCCGGGCGGAGCCTCCCTGAAATGTCGAATTTACCTCTGACACTGGCCAGTTCATACCCTGTTCTTCAGGTTTTGCGTATGATATCGTCGAAGCCCATTAGACTCGTTACGTCTTGGTTACGAGCGATAGCACTATTCGGTCTCGAGCAATCTGACCCTTACCGTATACTGGTCGTAAGGCATCTGCCACAGCCAGCAGTCAGCATGGAGACGATAGAAAAGAGGTAGAGAGAGCGCTGCTGGCGGCATCCGAAAAGCCTGATACTCAGAACATCGCTGGCGAACATTATGCACCTACCAAGCGAAAAGTGCAGAAACCGTCCCTCATAGCAAACTCCAATTGGCGAGGTCCTATGTTGATACGAACTTCAGCCTGACAAATGGATCCGAACCTGCTGACCTCCAGACAATATCTTTGAGCTCGAAGATGGTGAGCTATTGCGCCTTCTTATAAACCACCATGGATCCGCTATCCATAGTGTGCAGCCTCGGACCTGTGATCGGACAGACTGTGAAGGTGGTGAAACTGCTTCATGAGCTACATGACACTTTACGAGATGCGCCGCTGCTTCTGTCCTCCATCACCAGCGAGTGTTCTATTGTCGGAACGTCCCTCGGCCTTCTTCAGGATATGCAGAATCGAAAGAACAATCGGCGAAGCCTCCAATCGACACAGGTCTTTGCAACATTTGATATGGCACTGGCTAGCTGCTCGCTCATACTTTCAGTTCTCGAGAAGGACGTAAAAGCGTGCTTGAAGGCTGGGAAGCAACCTGGTGACGGCGATGCGGTCCGACAATGCCAGCTAATCTTGTCCAAAGACCACTTGCACGAACTGCTTCTGCAACTACGCGGACAGCAACAAGCAATAACGCTCCTTCTAAGCACCATGCAAAGGTATCCGGAGCTTTTTGCACTGCGCTACTAGTACACGCTGACATACAATAGTCGATCGATAGAATAAATGGAGTCACACATGAAGGACAACAGGGCCATGCTACGAAATATAGCCAAGCGTGCCTTGAGAAGGTACTCAGACAGCCAAAAGTCATCGCAGATCTCAGAGACGATTGACAGCTCTGGTCGCTTCGATTTCGATGCAGAGCTCCTCTCGTCTCCACGCTATGAGCGCGCACTTCACTACCTCCGCAAGATGGAAAGCCGCCGAACCGAGCTAGGGGCGTCGTCGTCCACAAGGCAGCACGTGGGTCTCGGTATTTCTGGACCTGGCGATGACCTCAGTTCTTTGAGATCTGACCTCTACACTCCATCCTTCCTATCGGATGATACACTTATTCCCACGAATCAAGTATCGTGTCAGAGACGTCAAGCACAGACACTATGCTTGGCCATCAGGAACCAAACCAGGCGTCGTCCAATACTGAACATTTGACGGTTCCAGATTTTACATATGGTTTTGTGACCGACTCCCTCGCTAGTGGATCTTTCATGTCAAAGCGTCGGTCCATGCCACCATTATACTCCCAGATTCAGGCAAATGCTTCATCGCCCAAGTCGCTTCTGGGAGTCGTGGACTGAGCATACCATCGCAGATCGAGATCAGAAGGCAATCGCAGTCCGATAGATAGCTCATCGCCGTGGACCAATGGATCGCGAGCACAAAGTCCTGTAGACCGTCCGCAGACAGCTGTCTCGGAGGCTGAGTCAATCTTTGGCGCTGCCACAAGGGATGACTTCGACACTGAGTTCAACGAGAGCTGGCATACACACTCGCTCCGCGACTACTATCGGTCCGCACCACTGTCTGACAGGAGAGTTATCTTTCTTGGTCATACCTGCATACGCGCACTCTACAAGACAATTCACGCGCAAGAGCTAACTCTAGAAGCGAATGAAGAGCATGGTATTTATGGTTTGAGTGTCGAGCTCGACCATGTCCGCTTCCAATTACAGATATGGGACATGACAGGCACTCGTGAGGAGTGTTCGATGACGCAGCGACCACATCTCGCGGTTATAGGTTACGCTATAGACGATCTGTGTTCACTCCGTGATGTGACAGAAAGGGTAGGTGGCACTCTATAGTGAAGTTGGCCGTCACTGACTCCTCCACAGTGGTTGCCAATCGTCCGGGATTCTTGTGGCGGCTCACCTCTTGTTCTACTCGGCTATGGCCACGAGTCACGATATTATTCGAAACCCCTCACATGGTTGCAAGGGGGGCCGCAGCGGCCTATCACATCAGATGAAGGATTCGCAGTATTTCAGTCGATAGGGGCTGAAATTTTCTCTGAGATTAGTTCGCATGATGAGCGAGATGCGCTCGAATTGTTCGACGCCATAACAAAAATCTGCGTACGATCGCACCAGGACGAGCTGCGGGCGACAGAGTCGGGACCTCAAACAGACAAGGTGACGATATCGATGCCGTCTCCCACCGACAACTCTCTGCGCGCCGATGTCAGAGATTTGCGTCAGCAACGGAGCAAAGAGCTTTGTCAAACAGGATCTCAGATTTCTAAGCTGTCGGCAACAAGAAAGGTCGATAACCAGCACTGTACCAGCACACAAGCTACGGACTTCGGGGCTCATTTAGGTCGGAATGAAGCTATCACAGACGCAGGCCCACCGAAGCTTGTACCCAATGAGCCTCTCGCCGCAGTCAGCGACCTAAAACCACAAATCGATGCAGCCATGGATGTAGAGGCCATTCCAGAGCAGCCCAGCCATCAACAAAACGGCAGTACAGAAGATGTACCTGGTAGAATTACGCTGGTAAACCATCATGCACGAAGTAGTCCAAGGAAGAGCATCGCAAGACGGCCACTCAGTCCGCAGATTGAGGCTGAAGAGGCCGAACACATATTGCAGTCCAACAGTCCTACCTGGATAGTTTCCAGCGTGCAAGGGAACCACGAAAATGTTCCAAACCTACCTCGATATGGTGGACTTTGCGACACAACCTACCCAGGTGGGACAGCACAAATTGATCTAACGACGTACCTTACCCAATATGCTCGCCAATACCCAAAGCTCGAATTCGAAGCGAGACAGCCGAATATGGAACTGCAGAAGCTGATACCGATTGACTGCGCACAATGCACCTTTTCCGCACAGCAGGAACTTACAGTGGCGACAACCGGCTTACTCGACGTTCCAGAGCATGAACCAGAAGCCAAGGGCAGTCCTTGGGTCTTGCCAGTGCTCCCAGATTTCGAAGCGGTGACATTATCTACAACTGCTGATAATCACTTTACTAATGAAGGGTCAATGATCGACGAGCTGTAATACCACGATGTTCATGATTGTGAGAATATGAATATGCTGTTTCTCAGCAGCAGGTACCATTGGACCGTCGCACGCTCTCTCAAACGAGACCAACACGCCAAATTCAACTCCCAGTCCTGCTTCTTCATAGATTACTCCCTGAAAGCACCGATCGATATGCTCCACGTCGCGCTCAATAAGGATTCGGATCCGCAATGCCTTCGCCGCCTCGAACGTGACCGGAGTCTTGATTCTTTCATCGCGGGCCAGCAGAATAGGGTCAACAACGCCGCATTGCACGGCCTCTTCCACGACAGCAGCAACCTCAGTCTCCCGCAAGACTCGCGATGGTAACCCATCTTCGACCAGCTAGCTCTAACATTCCGCAAAGTCTACACTGAAGCACGAGTCAAACCGTCCGGCAGCGTAGAATGACGTTCATCGACCGTGCTCGTTCCTCCTGAATTCCGGTACAACTGTAACTGTTTCAGCTCCGCGCGTTTTGCGATGGAAGAATTGGAATAAAGTCCTGCGTCGACGGACCGTGGACGAAGAGAATGAATTCAAAGGAACACAGGCCTCAAGTCTGGAACTGTACCTCACCTCGAGGTTTAAGAGGGTTCCTGCCATCCGAGGTTGAGTAATAGAGAGCTCACGATTTATACAACGTAGGTGTGTACCTGCTAAATTCAGGATAACCATGGCACTTCGAGCGCTGGTCACCACGCATCGAAGTGGACAATTTAGTTCAGCGGTCCTCATCAACACCCATAACCCTCCTCTCCCCAACCTCCCTGATCTTCTCTTCCAGCACCGTCCTCCCCCATCTCCCCGCCACTTTACTCGCCGCCTCAATCAACTTCCCGCCCCGATCCCTCATCATCTTCACTATCTCCAGCGCTTTCATACCCCTATCCTCTCCTTCTCTGCACTCCGCAGCAAGCAATTGCAGCAGTAACTTGTCAACCTCTATCTCGCGTCTCGCAAGCTCTGTCTTGTCGCCATGCCGCGCGTGCTCGCCCTGTGATTGCACGAAGTCGTCATGCAGTGACAGGAGGACGTTAGTCCGGACATAACTCTCCTCGAGCCGACGCGCTTGGCTGGCCGTACTTTCTTCCTCGTCCATCGCATCTGCTTCGCCATCGGTCTCCGCCGGTTTCTTCTTTGCGGGCAATCTGCCGACGGGTACGCTGAGTTCGAACTCGCTCAGCAACGGCCGTGGGAAATACGGATACTGGTCTCCTCCCTTCAGGATTATGCAGTGGAATTTCTGGTCGGCGACGGCAACCGGCCAGTATCGTTCTTCTTTCTTCCCGTCGCGTAAGCGCTCGAGTTGCTGTGTGTCGAGCACGGGAACCCACTTCGCTTGTCCCATATTCCGCCAGTGCAGCAGGACTAAGAGCGTGCCGGTAGAGTCATAGATCGCTGGGTCGCCAGAATCTGTCCAGAACAGACTCTTGAGCGTCACCGATCCATCTTCGTAATCGTCGGAATCGGGATGCGGTGTTCCCAGGGCTACTAAGTCTGAGTTCTGGTGAGCCTCGTCGTGGCGGAGGTTGTCGATGCTGTAGAGTAGCTGTGTCATTCCATCGCTGTTGACAGGCCCATTTGAGATAGTGATGAGGTAGTCGGAGTAAGCTGCGCATGTTACGGCAGGCGATGACTTCAGCCGCCATATGCGTAGTGGTGTTCCGAAGAGTGTGTATACGCGGACGTAGTTCTTCGTTGTGCACGCGACGATGTACCGGCTGCTCAGGGCTATACAGCTCACGTCTTCGCCGTCCGGTAATTCGATTCTACAGTCGGATCTGTTGGTCCATGTCTCGTGTGGGCGGTAGAAGATCACGGCTGGATGATTTTGTTCTGAGTTTAGAGGGGCAGAGAAGAGTGCGCCGTGTTCGTTCAAGCAAGCTTTGTCGTATCGAAATGGATCAGTAAAATGGAAGTCGCGGTGTGTTTCGCGGTCGTAGAATTCGACCGTGATGGTGTTGTGGGTTGATTGATCGACGGTCCAGATGAAGCCCGTAAGGTTCAGAGATAGGTACTTGCGGTTGCCTCGCCATGGTGTCGCGCCTGGTTGGAAAGATTCGTGGATCTGTGGTTGCCAGAGGGACTGGCGGGATCGCTTGTCTGTGTGGCCATTCAGCTGAGGAAGATGGCCACTGGGCCTCTTGCCGTTTTCATTCTTGTACCCTGCTCCGTCATCGTCGTCAATCCAGTCGTCGCCCGGTTGGGCTAGGTAGTCGTCTAAGCTGTCGGGTGAGCGAGCTCGAGGACGGCCGTTGACTAAGGGCTTTACACCATTTGTTCGTGATTCTGGGGCCTGCACTGGTCTGTGTTGTTGAGCATCTCCTGGTTTGTCTTGAGGTGCTTTCAGAAGCTCAATATGTGTTTCATTTTTAAGAAAGTTTGGAGTGATATAGACCTCGCCCCAGGAGTTCGCCCAGCAGAAGATATTCTCACCCTTGGTGTGCCAATCGATGTTTAGGATGTTCTCATACATGTGTTGCTGGAGAACTTGCTGTGTTCTTGCATCCCAGACCATCAAGGAGCCGTCGAGTGCTGAAGAAGCAAGGATGCGTCCATTTGCCGTCCAGCCTATCGAGGTGATGGGGCTATTGTGAAGGCCTGCGAAACGCTTTTGGACCTGTCCAGAGTCTGCTGACACGATGACTACTTCTCTCGATGCAGTGCCGCAAGCAAAAGCCTCACCAGCAGGATGCCAGAAGCATTTGGAGGTAGCATCATCGTGGGTTTCCAGTCTCTGTATGATCCCATCTATTGCTCTCACATACTTCGGTTCTTCACCCTCGACGTCGTACATGTAGATCTTGCCATCGGTACAGGAAGCTGCTAGCCATGTGCCAGTAGGGTCATAGCTTAGATGCTTGATCGGCTTGGGGTGACTTCGTAGGACGTGGATCTGCTCGATGTCGTGTCTATTCACGACCTTGACCTCGACTTCATCACTGCTTGCTGCTATCCACTCTTCGTCTGATGACAGTGCAACGTCTCGCACAGGGAGTGTAAAGCGGACAAGGACTTCTTTTAGGTTGTTCTGCTTCCCTTCAGCTACCGAGTACTCGCAGACTGTACCGTCTTCAGCTCCGAGGATGGCATAATCGTTCTGAACAGGTTAGCAGAAGCACGCTTTCCTGGTATATGGGCGTTACTGACACCGCAAGCTATGGCGAGCGTGTCATCATGGACATGGTCTATCATATCTGGCTCGCCATCGTCGTTCGTTCTGAAGGAGCGGGCATAATTTGCGCATCCCGCAACAAGCATTCGCTGGCCATCTGGTGAGAACTCGAGGAATGTCTTGCCTGGGGGCTGTGCGACTCGCGGTGCAACAGGTGGTCTATCCGGCATGATGTACGAAGCCTAGGACTATCTTGTATACCGTATGTACGCACTACATATCTTCGAGGGTCAAGACATCAACTTCAGCGAACGCGTCGAAACGCGCCGCGACGCGTAAACCGCCCATGCCCAAAGTGGAAAGACTACCGATAAGTTGAAGTCGAGGAGCGAAGGAGGTGAACAACATCTAGTATTGTACAGAATCGGATATCATGGTGATTGCCTCGCTAGTTCTTCCTGTGCTTTCACTATCTCTTGCCTTCCGACACGGCTGATCTCGACTGCTCCTGCAGCTCCTTGAATGCTTGCCGAGCTTTCCCAACCGCCCCTTGAGCGTCTGCGAGCATTTGTTGTTCAATTGGATCACCTGGCACTATTTCGGCAGCTTTAATATCCACTAGCTCTCGCATCCGCTGCACAGTACGTCTGACGACTTCTCTACCCTCCTCAAAAAGGCCATGCTCGAGTGTTTTCGTCGCTTGCTGCCAACCAGTTTGCATCCTGTACAAAGCAAAGACTGTGCCTGCAGCGAATATGCTTCCGGCTTCATACAGCGTCGGAGCAATTGTTGAGACGTAGGTCAGTGCAGAGAGGCCAGCTGACAGACCTGAGATTGAGAGTGTCCGGAAAACTAGCTGCTGAGCTGTCGTTGTCAATATTGTAATTTGCCGACTGAGATAGTTGCTGCGTGAGGTAGAAATGGTTGTCGTGATAGGTACTGGTAGTGCAGATGGTCTCATCTCTACGCTAGCTTGCTGACCGGGCGAGACAGCTGCTATCACTGGTTCTGAAGGCGGCGCAATGAGCTCGTTCGATGGGGCGGTGGTGGCCGTAGCGAGTAACGGCGGAGCCGGGTCCAATATGGTCGGTTTTGCCGGCTCTGGCTCAAAGGCAGTCTTCTGTTCCACTTCTGGCACCTCCAACTCTGCCATGACGGGGCTAATTCCGATCTGCGTAAGCCGACCAGAAATTTCATAGACTGCTCTTTCCGTCTTGGGAAGCCACGTATTAGTTACCAGGTCCGAGATGATCAAGCCAACATCATCAACTCGCCAGAATAGCTTATACCAAGACAGCTTGCGCCAGTTACGTGATGACCAGGCCGATGCTAAGCCTGATTGGAGCTCTTGATGAGCTGCTCTCGAGAAGTCCTCCACAGCAGACTCGATCTGAGTGCGCATTGCCATGTCGAGGCCACCCGGTCGCATGTGTTGATGTAGTGCCAATGTACTCGTCTCGACACTCAATTCTGCAGCTCCCAAAAGGGCGGATATGAGCCTACGAACAGCAGGACTAGCGATCTGGGAAAACTGCTCGGTTGTAGAGTGTTCGCTTAGCCATTTTGCGATCTGTGGCATACCCGAAGCAACCCATTCCTGGCTATATATGGACGCTTCTGATGTTGAACGGCGTATCGCTGCGAGGCCCTTCTCGGCTCTTCTTACATCAGATAGTAGCACTCGATCCTGCGATTGGGAGTTGCTACCCGGTAGATTCGCAACCAGCACTACCGTCTCCTTGTCCGCTTCTGTCTGGAAGCCCGTAGCTGATAATAGTTGTATGGCCGTAACAAGCTCCTCAAAACCTTGTGCAACTACCAAAGTGCTATGGACGGGCTGATTGACTGTGACTTGCCGTCCATCGAAGGCTGTAGGTACGCCAACTGCGGGCGCGAGGAAGGTTTCGGCGGGGACTATGGTGGTGTTGCTATGCTCGGCATTGACAGACGAGATGAGCAATTCAATATTGAGCCTTTCGAGAAGGGGAGAGGGTATATGCAGGATGGGCAATGTTGTTCGCTGAGGAAAACTTGCATTTTGTGGTTGACCATATCTGATCAAAATGCCCTGCGCCGCCTGCTGCTGCAGTATCTGCTCTTCCCACCCTTGCGCATCCTCCAAAGCGTCTACAAGCAGTAGTCGTGCTATTTGGCGTGCAACATCTTGAACGTTGAGCCCAAGCAGAGCGATTCGCGTAACAGGATGTTCAGATTCAAGACCTTGCAAAGCTAGCTGCAATCTGCTTAGATTGATGTGGCCCGGAGCTTTGGCTTTGATTTCAGTCAGAGCCTCATACAGAGGCTGATTTCGTTGAGGGACTCGTCTCGTGCCATTGATAGCTGTTGTGCTCAACGTCGAGGCATTGCGATCCAGTCGTGGACGTTTCCGTGATGGTTGCGCCGGGTCAGATGGTCGCAAGGTTGAGCAGGACGGGCAGAAGATTGCCCTTCGGAGCAGATGGTCAAGCGGCCTACTGGGCGTGCATACTTTCATAGTTGTGGCTACTACAGGATGTCTTCCTACTGTGCATAGGAACGAGCTTGAGATGCACAAGGTGAGTCAAACAGAGCAAACCTGGTGCGCTCTTGCTTTGGGTCAAACAAGCTGTTTTCCGCATCCTCATCCTCATCCTCTACTCCCCTCTGCAGGCCTCTTGAGGTGACTCTACTCATCACATGTTACTATAGCCATCGTCATCTTCATGGTCGTAGATGATGCTCTAGCTTGAGAATATCTTCATCGCACTCGTCGCGTTGAGGCGGAAGCGCTTCCGGATGTGGTGGACGAAGATCCTACGGTGAAGCTCCAATAAAAGATGAGAATTAATGTCCCCGGGTCCTGAGGCATCTGTAGACTGTTCTCTCTCGTTGAATTTGTTCTGATATCCCGATATCCGTACGTTAAGTTGCGACTTTTGTCGCGTCCTGTGTGATATACAAAGTGGGTAACGCGCCCTCTGTATTTCAGGTTTGAGTCTTATCTTCTTCAGCAAGCCTGTTTCTTGTACTCTGTCGCAAAGGGTTTCGTGAGATTGGCAACAGCTCGAACAGTCCGCCCTCACTTGATCAGCATGCCAGTCACCGAAATACTGCTTCTACGGCATGGTCACCGTGTAGCATGGACATTAGATCCTACGACGGGGAAGTATACAGCAAACCACCCCTACCCTACTAGGCTGCCTGCCGACCCTCCTCTGGTTTCTCATGGAGTCGATCAAGCAGTTGAAACTGGCGCATATCTGGCAGAACAGCTGGGCGAACTGGCAAAGCAGGACCGACTTCGAGTGTATTCGAGTCTTTTTTACCGATGCCTTCAAACACTGAAGCCCGCAATCGAGAAGCTAAGAAGCAGTGTAGCGCCAGATCTTCGAGTGCGTGGCGAACGAGGATTTGGAGAATGGTTCGGTCATGCTTGGTTTGAACAGCCAGTGCCAGCTACCGCAGAGCGGCTGAAAGAAGAGTTCTTCTCGTTTGTCGATGACCAGTATCAGTCGAAGGTTATTCCGGACAGGCATGGCGAACGGATACCGGAGATTCACGATCGCATGGCCAAGGCATTCACAAGGGTGATACAGGACATTGACCAAGAGTACGAGTCGCGTGGCCGAGGCTCAGAAGAGGTCACCCTCTTGATTTGTGGCCATGCTGCTCAAATAATATGCTCAGGAAGAGTACTAACTGGGGAAATGCCTGATGACCCTGACGAAGAAGACTTCCATTGTTTTACTTGTGGTATCAGCAAATTTCAAAGGCGAACAAGAGATCAGGGTTATGACGAGCTGGACTGGCGAGGCAAAGGAGTGACGGGCGGTTGGGACTGCATATTAAATAGCTGGTGTGGTCATCTAAGTGAGGGTGAAGAAAGGGGATGGCATTTCCACGGTGATGAGAGCTTTGACTCGTACGGTGCAGGAATGGCGCGAGGGCCGGTTACTCAGGATGGAGAAGTAAACGGCTCGAGCCCTGCAAAACTTTGATAGACAACATTGGTAGATATATAGAATATACGGCTACATACAATATCTAGACCTGGTTGCGTAAATAGAGGTAGATGACATGTTGGCTAGCATCGGTAAATGATTCGTCATGTGGGACCCTTTCCCGCTCGAGACTCGGGGCATGGACGCGAACCGCAGATCAACCGGTCGAGTCCAGCTGTCGAACTGGTTGATGCGACTCGTCCCACTTTCTGAAGCCTCCGCCTAGCAGACGACTAATGTCATGGCTGGCTGCGAGTGTCGAAGCTGCTATGTTCCACGGCAGCAGGATCAAGGCCGAGCGATATGCTGAGCTGCTGCCACAGTATATCCGCCAGGTCTCTCGAGACCGGCCCAAGATCCATCCGCCCACCTCGAGCTATAGCTGTGGCCCTCAACAGAGGCGGCACTTTCATGATTACTTCGTGACCCATCTGCCTTCCTCTTCGCTCCATCCGGACTCTCGGACAAGAGGCCCAGCCCACAAGTTCGATCGCAAGTCATCGACCCCACATACTCACACTGGCACCCATCGAGCAGCTCCCGCAGCACATCCCTCCCGAGACACGACCGTCGTGCGAATTCCCCTTAAGAGCGCGAAACATCATTACGGCGCATGTGTGTCGAGAGGAAGCAGACCCTATAACGAGGACTCACACCAAGCTGGTGTGATTGAGCTCCCGGCATTCGCCAAGCGACCACCCCAGTCCATCACCTCGAGAAGAAGTGCAGAAGCTCAGGGCGCAGACAGTGCGAGTGGCGACCCGCAAGTATTCTACTTCGGTGTCTTTGACGGGCACGGGGGAGCTGAATGTAGCGACTACCTGAGAGAAGAGCTGCACGGCTACCTGGAAAGGACGGCCAGCGGCTTTCGCCTGACCTCGAGTCTACAGTCTTCTGGTCCCAAAAAGGTAGAACCAGGCTCCGAAGAGGGAGATGTCAAGCAGGCAGCCAAAGAGGCATTGAGATCAGTCAATATAGTGGATAAGAAAGACGTGCCCGACAAGGTTGCCGCCGGCTATACCGACGGCGAGCGGCCCTCATACGTAGAAAGTGCACCTCCAGTTGTACAAGATGCTGAACAGGGGAACATCCGGGATCTAGAGACACAGCTTGTGCAGAATTGGAAGACGCTGGTGGGCGGTTACTTTCGACGCTTCAAGCCTGCCTACTTTTCCATCTATGGTGACAACACAGAAGCCGAGAAGGATCCGAAGGGCAGCAGCAACGTCGCGGCGGAAGGATCAGTGATAGAAGAAGTGGTCACTTACGCCTTCCTGAAAGCCGACTATGATTTCGTATCGGCTCAAGCAGCAAAGGATGCTGAATCCAAGGACAATGTCAGGGCTGAGAAGCCGCTCAACGAAGATGACATACTCGGCACCAGTCAGCCGACCAACAAGCGCGAGCAAAGGTCTTTCAAAGGAGGAAGCACATGCAGTATCGCCGTCGTGTCTAGCCCATCGCCAACACCATTTTGGAACCCGGCTACATCTTCGTCAATGCTCGTGGCGCACGTCGGAGACACTAGGATACTATTGTGCTCGACAGCGACGGGCGTTGGCATCCCACTCACCACCGACCACCATCCATCGTCACCAATCGAGGCCAATCGACTTCGACGATACGCAGCCACGTTCGTCACCGATTCTTTTGGCCAAGAACGAATATCTGGTCTGGCCAACACAAGGGCGTTTGGTGACGTCGGCTCCAAGAGGATAGGCGTCTCTGCAGAGCCCGAGATTAGAAGAGTCGAGCTTGGAGCAGCTGAGTACTCGTTCATGGTCCTCGTCTCAGACGGTGTATCGGGCACACTCAACGACCAAGAAATCGTCGATGTCGTCAAGGAAGCGAAGACACCAGAGCAGGCAGCAAGAAACGTGGTCAGCTTCGCCACTGAAGTCTCGACGGAAGGTGATAACGCGACGTGTCTGGTGGTCCGTCTGGGTGGATGGGAGCGTCGCCAGGAGGGAGGATATGGTAGCCTAGGCACGAAGGAGGCTCGAGATTACAAGAGGCAGGAAGCCAACGATCCAAGGAATAGAAGGCAGTAGCCATTTGATGATTAATGACTTGTATATATTCACGAATACTTTATTGCCTTGTTTATGAAGACCACGTCCCTGAGCACGAACATATGCTGACTACAGTCATGCCGGGTAATTATCCGGATTATTCGATTTCCTCACCAAAATTGTACTTAACGGACCCTAATTATCTTAATAACGGCGGCGATAGTGTATATTATAATTAAAATCTTAGGTACTAAATCGGGTATTTTAAGTATATACATACCCCTTATACTATAGTAGGTAGAATAATTAGGTATATAAAGCTGATTTTCCCTTAGCTAAAATGAAAATTATGCTTCGAAGCATTCGTTTAGGTGAGGATCTAGAAGTACCGACTTTTATCGCTTTCTAGCTATCTTAGTTTTATAGATATAAAAAAGTTTTCGCGTAATAATCTATTCAGAATTACTTAAATTACTAACATAGCGTAAGAGTATATAGAGGTAGCTCCGCGGTTATTAAGATAACCAAGGCCGGTTAAGCACAATTTTGGTGAGAAAATCGAATAATCCGGATAATTACCCGGCATGACTGTAAGATGACACTACTCGAGACTGTCAGTAGACGATTAATAAGTGTTTCCACGCTTCCGGACTTCTGCTAGAAATGATGTGCAACACATGCTGGGGTCGTCCTCCCACGAGTCCGGAAATAAGGCAGCTGCCAAAGATTTACGACACCACTGAGCAATACCACTCCCTGTACGGTTACCTGTTGCTTCGACGCATTGAGATTGAGACCTCGAGCTTCAAGCAACGTCTGTGTCAATAACACTTTTATCTTCCGCGGCCCCAACATGGCTGAGGAGAAGCAGCCGAACGGCCATGCGACAGCGGGCAGAGCACGCAAAATGAGCGAGGTGGTCTTACAGCAGCTGGACGAGAGGTTTCAGAATGAAGAAAACATTTTCTTGTTCCTGCCCAATATCATTGGTGAGTCTGTTGTGTATGCGGCATGAGCCAGATCACTGACTATGACTGTCGGCAGGCTACTCTCGAATCGTCCTCGCGCTGGCCTCCCTCTACTACATGCCGCTACACCCGCGAACATGTTCGCTCTTATACAGCATATCATGTCTTCTCGATGCGCTTGACGGCTTCGCAGCACGGCGCTACAACCAGTCGACCACGTTCGGCGCAGTTCTAGACATGGTCACGGATCGATGCACCACCTCATGTTTGCTCGTCTTCCTGGCTTCGGCCTTCCCTCGATGGAGTATTGTCTTCCAGGGCTTGATCAGTCTTGACCTGGCCAGCCATTACATCCACATGTACGCCACCTTGACCATGGGTGGAAGTGGACAGAGTCACAAGAAGGTCGATAGCAGCCGGAGTTACATCCTGCATCTTTATTATACCAACAGGGTGAGTCTCACAAGACATTTGCTATACGAATACTGACATGTTTCCAACCAGACCGTCCTCTTCCTCTTCTGCCTCTTCAACGAACTCTTCTTCATAGCCCTCTACCTGCTCTCCTTCTCCTCCCCACTTCTCTCGCCCTCGCTCCTCGTCCCCTCCGACCCATCGAACCCCTCCTCTCTCAACGCTGCCTCTCCAGCTCAGCCAGGCTCCCCAGCACACCCAAAGGCCAGTGTGCTCTTCACCAACCCCTGGTCTGCAGGCGCTCTTGAGATGGCAAGAGCGAACAAGATGGATAGTACCGTGCCCTGGATCCTGACCGGCATCAGCTTTCCAGTCATGGCAGGCAAGCAGATAATCAATGTCATTCAGCTCGTAAAGGCGAGCAAATGGCTGGGTGAGGGAGATGTTGCCGCTAGAAGGAGGGCTGGCATCGCGACCGGTGTCAAGAAGACAAGATAAATAGTTACTCATGAAAGAGTCTGAAAAAGAGGTCAATGCACTTTTTGCCCCACAAAACGACTGTGAGGCGATTGCTTTAGTAAAGTCGCTCGTCGTGAGGCCTTGCTTCTGTCTCTAGCTGCTAAGAGGAGCTGTCAATGCCCTGGTTTTGAGGCAGTACGCGACAGCCAACTGATGCAATCATCAAAAGCAAGGACGGTCCGCGATGATGGTGTTAGAGAGAAGGCCAAGCTTCAGCCTCAGTACTCATGGAAGGAATAAATGGTCGAACCCAAACCCGTGCCAGGACGGTAAATATCTGCCGCAGGAGGTGCGATTCCGCCTTTTGCTTGAGGTCGCCTTTCCCGTACTGAGATCAGCAGGGCGATGCTGGAAGGCACAGTTCTGCTGTTTGAGGGGCACCTGCCCCCTCTTGGGCTGTACAAGATGTCGAATCTGCGAGGCACGGCGTTCTCAGTCTGGGAGAGAGACTGTCATCGACAGGCATCTTCTACGTCTACTTCGTTTGTCTTCCGAGCTTTCCTACGCCGAACGAACCATGGGGTCTTATTACCCGTCTACCACCATCCACAGCGAGATCGTCACCACGTTTGAATGGGATCCTGACACTGGCAGCCTCCAGGCATTTGAGCAAGATCACCAGAGCGAGGTGCTAGCAGTCTCTCTTTACCAAACATGGCCTATAACGGATCTATTGAAATACCCCACCTACCGTCGTTTCGAGCACTCCGCTACTACTGGTGGAATGCGATACGTCGTCTATGAGCTTCGGGGTGCATACGGCGTCCTCTTCAGAGCACGAACTGATCAAGACAATGCTGAGTTGAGGGACTATATTGCATATCTCCTTGTGCGGAGCGCTGGACAGTCTGTCGACTTCAATATCGAAGTTAGTGTCGAGGCACTTGATATTGCCTCACGCATCACCACTCTGTTCGAACAACAACTCTTTGATGCGTTTGAATACAAGGGCTGGAAAGCCACTGGCGAAAAGATGTTCACAGAGAAGGTCGCATATCATACCAGTCGTAACAGAATCCTTGAGATGGCTCTCCCCGCGTTTCCTTGCAAGACAACGAATCCCGACAAAGCTGCTTCTACTATGCCGGACGGGGCTGAGTTCGAGGCTCTCGTAACATTACAGACCTTCTGCCGCAACGTCGAGAATATATATCCCCCAGGATGCAACATCCACATTGTCTCTGACGGTCACGTCTTCGCTGACTGTCAGGGCACCGATGACGCCGTCGTCACGAAGTACAGCCATGCTCTATCGCAAATCGTTACCAGAAAAGTCAAAAAGGTTACAACGACAACGACTCTCGTTGGTGGCGTTCAATTCTATAGTCTCAACAAACTATTGTTCCCAGACGCTGAAGCTAATTTACTCTACCAGAGGATGCCCTCTTTAGAGCCTATACGACATCCAGTGGACACCAAAGTCGAAGAACACGATGACCTCTGTCGAAGGATCCTAGTCCGAGCATGGGGTCCACCAGAAGAATACTATCGAGACCTGATCAAGACTATTCCAGATCATGCAATCACCGCACTCTATCGAGGCTTTTCCAGATTTATGTTCGAGGACCTGGCATACTTCGAAGAGTTCAGAGACTCAACCATATCTCAGCGAAAGAAAGTGGCAGAAAGTGTGGCCTTTGTCATGATTCAACGAAACCAGTCCTATTCACGACTGGTTGAAGGCGTCCTTCCGAGACATGTTCGGCTGAGCATCCACGCCCACGGCAATGCAGGACCAAAGTTTGCCGTTAGGTTAATGCCATTTCGATCAATCAGCAACTCAGCCGAGCTTGTGGTGACCCGCGAGAACGCTCTCAGCGAATCTCGGCAGCATTTGCACGTCCCGACACCCTGGCACAACTCTCTTGTTGAGGTTCACGATGCTGTTGGCAAGGTACAAACAATGTTGTGCAAATCCAAGATCGTGAAAGAGGCCCTGGAAAAGGACTGGGTGGGAGAGTACGATGAGCAGCATCCACGAGGTGGGCGATATGTCATTAGGAGAAAGGAGTGAACAGGCAAGACTGATGTACGGCGGTGGGCGAGAGTGGTGACTATGACTTAGCGACTGTACCGGCGAACAACTGTGAGTATGTTACAATATCTAGTACTCTGAGCAAAGGTTAGGCAGTGTCGGCTGGATTTATGGTACCGCCCGGAACCACTCTTGTCTTCTCTACAGGTCCTCAGCACAGGTCGCCAGACTGCAGTTTTAGCTTCGAACAAGGTTGTCGCAGGGCACGTACCAAAAATAGTTCAATATGCATATAAGGCGGCCTTCTCACACGTCCCCAAGCTTTACTTTCGTACCGAAATTCTACGCCACAACGCCCTGCTACAAAGTGGGGATTTTCAGAGTACCAGAAACACTCCAACACAACACCACAACTAAGCCAGACCAGGTCCATACACCGTAGTCACACATCAACCCCAAGCTACAAGACACTAACCAAGTACAGTGCTTCATTCGTCAACAATTACTAAGCACAACGCTTGAACAATAAGACACGCGGGGTTGACCTACGAATCATACACTCTCTATAACAAACAATGCACTCACGAATACACACAACACAGCACTTACACTTATACCACCTCTCAACCACACTTCACATACCACTTACATACCACTTACACACCACATACACACCACAGCAATGCCCCTCACACACACCACAACCCCCCTCCCCCAAAACTTCTTCGTAATTTACTACCACGGCCACCAACTGCTCGACTCCGCCGGCCCCCTCGACATCCTCGCCACCGTAGCAAAACATGCACAGGGCCAGAACTTCACGCTCACGAATCTGGCCGAGGACATGGGCCACGTCAATCTGGCCGCTATCCC